>ENA-UOOM01000030-UOOM01000030.1-fermentation-metagenome-genome-assembly--contig:-NODE-30-length-199318-cov-13.321490_pt1 | contig 199318 bp, 182 predicted proteins | sample MGYA00245781_ERZ724031 | MGnify/ENA primary metagenome ERZ724031 (study PRJEB28704, sample SAMN03018317) | fermentation metagenome | biome: anthropogenic terrestrial biome; feature: soil...
CAAGAAGAGATGGTGACCCGCCGATCCTTGTTGCTGATCCTTCGAAAGCACGATCGATCCTTAACTGGAATTGCAATTTTTCCTCAATTGACAACATAGTCAAAACTGCATTGGAATGGCATAAAAACAATTCCTGACAATATTTGTGATCTTATTTGCCAGAAGGGAGAAATAAACATGGAAGATAAAAAAATTCTCACCCTGCTATTGGGAAGCCCAAGAATAGGCGGCAACACGGAAAAGATTGCAGACGCGCTGGCGGAGGGCGCTATTGAAAAAGGGTATGAAGTCAAAAAAGTCCATCTTGCTGCATTGACACTGAAAGGTTGCCTCGATTGCAGAAAATGCTGGAGCACCGGCAAACCTTGTATACAGAGCGACGACATGGATCAGGTCTACCCTGAGATAGAAGAGGCTTCCGTGATAACTTTCGTCTCTCCGCTCTATTTTTACTCCTGGTCGTCACAGATCAAACCCGTATGGGACAGGCTTCTGCCCTACTACATGCCCGGAGCTCTCCGTACTACGCCCTCAAAAAAAGCTATTCTCATCGCTGCCGGAGGAGATACGGAAGAAAAGGTTTTTGATGGAATGCGCGCGTCATTCAAACTGGCAACCAATTTCCTGGGCTGGGAAGTCCTGGGAGAGATCTGCGCTCCTGACATCTATTCAAGGGGAGATATCGAAGCCAAGGGGGCAAAGTGGATAAACAAAGCAAAGGAACTAGGTTCGTCCATTTAAGGAGAAATATGCTGACGAGGAGCAGAGATGAAAACTTTTTCTGCTCCTCGTCTTATTCACTTTGAACGTACAGATCAACTTTAATAGCGTCATCAGCTCTTGCTGTCCAGGACCATTTCATAAATCCCCATAGTTTCTTCGGCGATTCTTGAAACATTAAAATATGAGGCTGTTTTGACTGCGTTTAGCGAGACTCTTTTCCTGTTCTCAGTATCTGAGATAACTTGCTTAAGTATCTCTGCCATCTTGTCAAAATCATTCGTATCGGTCAGCCAACCATTTTCTCCGTCATTAATGATATCAAGACTGCCCCCGATGTCTGTTGTAATTACAGGCAGAGAAGACGCCATAGCCTCAAGGAGCATGAGACTGAATCCTTCGGGCAGCTGAGACGGCTGAACGAAAACGTCGGATGCCCAAAGAAATGGGCGGATATCCTGGACAAAGTCATTAAATATTACGTACTCTCCAATTTTCAGATCTTTTACCAATTCCATATATTTCTTTTTTTCAGGCCCTGATCCCACCAGGAAAAGAGACGTTTTCCCCCTGGAGCCATCCTCTGTGCAGCGAAGGATCTCACTATATGCTTTTATGACATACTCAAAACCTTTCCAGTCAACAAATCTGCCTGCAGACATGATAACGGTCTTATCTTCAAAATTCAGTTTTTTTCTCATTTCGATCCTTGTTTTTTCATCCCGAATATACCTGGTTTCGTCAATTGGATTATGCACTACTTTCATTTTGTCTTCAGTAAAGCCAACCGAGATCATATGATTTTTCACTGCGTTTGAACATGGGATCAGAAGTGCGCCATTTTTGTAATAGTACGGTTTAGGGTATTTGTCTATTGTGTGCACGGCAGGCACCGAACATTTTTTGCCCCAGTAACCCCCGGTCATCGCAGCAGAAGAGAGTCTGGTATGTATTATGTCGGGTTCAAAGCTTTTTATTATCTTTCTGAAACCAAACGCTGTGAATGGAATACATTGGATGGGAATATCATAAGTATCAAAGGACAGTTCCTCTTCCTTCAGCCTTCCGGATAATGTGCCCCCCGACTTACATATTACATGGTTTTGAGCACCCTTTACCTCCAGCTCTTTTATCAGCTGTATCCATGTCTCGCCCCATGCAAGCCTGTTTTCATCAACATAATGCAGGATCTTCAATGTTATCCTCCTTATCTGACAGTTCCGCATGGTTCGGGATAGCAAGCAGCAGGCCCCAACAGGCCCAGAAGATCACGGCGATATCCCTTCTGGCTGCAAATACATCCCCATTTGTACCGTATATAGCCTGTGAAACTAACAGGATAAAACAAATCAGATGCCAGGGGATATTATTCGAAACAACAGCTCTTTTGAGTCCCAACCAGGCAGTTTTTATTGAGAGAACAAATGCTGCAACAAAAAACAATAACGACGGTAGCCCTCCTGCGTATAAAATCGAAAGGAACATATTGTGGGGGTGAGGTATGGGTTCAGCCCATTGCTGGTGAAGAATGCCCGTCATATTTCCTTTCTGTTGCGTGAACGTCTTTTCAAAAGTTGCCCATCCGCTTCCGGCGAAAGGGTGTTGTTGAGTCATGTAAATTGAAGCCCTCCAAGTGTCTATCCTGTGGTTGGTCAGAACATCCACATCGTTTACCGACATTATTTGATTTAGCTCTCTTTTAAATGACTCAAAAGGGCCATTATCAAAAACAGAAATCAATGCATAAAAAACCAAGACGGTAGTTAGTGTCAGCAGGATAATAGATTTAAACCTAACTTTACCCGATACGACAGCATAAAACGTGAATATCCCCATCTCAGCGATGGCCGTTATCCATCCCCCTGAAGAAAAAGAAAATATAATAAATAGGACACTTGTCATAGAAAGTATGTATTTGATCAAAATGTTATTTTTATAATACCAAAATGCATAACAAAAGAAAATTGGCATTGTCAGGACAGAATATAGAGCGACTGCATTACCGTTATCAAGTGAAGAGTTCCACCCTAAAACAAAAAAATACGGCCTGAACATCACATCAAAGCAAAAGACGACATTTATCGCAACGACAGCCAAACCAAAGATATTTCGTCTTTCTGAATTGTTTATTAGCCTCATTGCGAGATATAGGCCGGTCAAAAATTCAAGGGGTATAGATGCCCCTTTGCCCCATACGTAAAAACTGTCGACATATGGGATATGCGCAAACATTGACCAGATCAAAAAAAGAACAAGAAAAATCATTATCCTTTTACTTCCCGATCCCAACTTCACTGACAGCGAGGCGTTGTATCTCAACTTCCCATAGATAAGACTTGCCAAAGCAAATGTCCATCCAATATAGTGTGCGATGGGACCAAATGCTGTGGTTGCAACTCCAGCTGTATAAGCCCAGAATGCAAAAGTTTCATAGTTCAGGAGAGCAAAGGGGCGCCCGGTTTCTGGTATGCTGTTCATTCTATGCTGCCTTCGCAGACCATATTTTCAATGATTTCACAGATACTGTGTTCGATAAGAAGGTGGGCCTCCTGGATCCTCGGAGTTGAGGATGAGGGCACACTGATCGTCAAATCGGTCATTTCACTCATCTTGCCGCCGACCAACCCGGTCAGCCCTATCGTTGCCAATCCGTTCTCCCTAGCTTTGCTGACTGCATTTATTATGTTTAAACTGTTTCCGCTTGTTGATATTGCAAGAAGTACATCGCCTTTCTTACCATGCGCTTCGACCTGCCTTGCGAAAACATCACCAAAAGAATAATCATTGGCGATCGCTGTGATAGCGGAAGTATTGCAGTTCAGGGCAACTGCATCAAGTGCCTTTCGGTCTTTCAGAAACCGGCCGGATAATTCAGCTGCCATATGCTGCGCATCTGCCGCCGACCCTCCGTTGCCGCAGATGATCAGCTTCCCTCCTGACGTGAATGTTCCTGCAATGAGTTCAGCCACCTTATACACTGTTTCATCCAATAGCTCAAGCTTATCAATAAGTGCTTTATGATCGGCTGTATTTTTTAAAAAAACCATTTTATCCGGCATGCATTACATCCCCAAATCTTTGATTATAATATCTGCTGCCTTATCAATATTTTCGGCTACGAACGAAGCACGTACATCTTTTTGACAGACTGCTCTTCCATATCCTGTCAACACCAATACCGAAGCAGCACCGATGTTGTCTGCAAGTTCCACATCGCTTTTTTTATCTCCAATTACACAATCTATGTCTTCAATAGTTAATCCAAGCTCCGAACATGCATCATACACCATACCAGGCTTGGGCTTTCTGCATCTGCACCCGTCTTCAGGCTTATGAGGACAATAATAAAACCTTGTGATTTCTATCCCTTCGCTTGAAAGGATAGAGGATAGCCTTTCGTTGACAGAAAACATATCTGACTCTGTGAAATAACCGCGTCCGATCCCAGATTGATTTGTAAGGACAATAAACTTATATCCTGCTGAAGCAAGTTTTTTTAATCCATCAATAACACCCGGTAAAAGTGACACTTGATCGGGGTCATGAAGATAGTTTCTCTCTTCGATCAAGGTACCGTCACGGTCAAGGATAATATATTTATTTTTACTTATCTTCATCACAACCAATTTTATTGATAATTCCGGTTGTCGAAAAACCCTTTTCGAGCGGTACAATTACCACAGACTTCACAAATCCTGCCCCTACGACGTCTTCTTTTCGGTAATCTCCACCCTTGACCAAAACGTCAGGCCCTGTCAATTTTATTAATTCCTCCGGAGTATCCTGATCGAATAAGACGACCAGATCAACTGCCTCCATTGCTTCCAATACTTTGATCCTAGATTCCTGATCGTTTATCGGCCTGTCATTTCCTTTAAGTCTTTTGACAGATTCATCCGAGTTGAGTCCCACTATCAGATAATCGCCTAATCCTTTGGCTTTGGTCAGCAGTTTTACGTGGCCCGCATGCAGTATATCAAAGCACCCGTTTGTAAAGACTATTTTTTTGCCCATTTCTTTTAATTTTTTACTAATTTCTTCTGCCCGTGTGAAATTTGCCGATTTTGTCTGCACTTTCCTGCTATCCACATTTTTTTCAGTCGTCTGGCAAGAAACAGACTGAGCTGCAAATTCCATCAGATCTTCTTTTTTTATGGGATACGTTCCCAATTTGCCTACCACTATCTGCGAAGCAAGGTTAGCTATCCTTACGCTCTCGGAGATGTCTGCACCGCTTGTAAAAAGGGCTGCCAGAGTCGATATCATCGTATCTCCGGCACCTGATACATCATAGACCTCTACGGCAGATGCTCTTTCATGTTCGACCGAACTTTTGCTTACTAACGAGGCCCCCATTTCAGAACGTGTTACAAGGATGTTGTCGATTTCATATTTTGAAATAACAGCCTTAGCATTTTTTTCAATTTCATCATCTTCATTGATGACAAAATTTCCAGCTGCGGAACTTAATTCCTTAATATTCGGAGTTACCAAAAAAGCACCGCTATAGCAGTTCCAATTATTTTTTTTCGGATCTATAAACACAGGGATATTGTTTTCCCTGCATATCTTGATCGATCTAACGCATAACTCATCAGAGCAAAAACCTTTTGCATAATCTGATATCAAAAGACAGCTTATTGTCTCTTTTTGGATCATCTTAATTAAGTTTGTTTCAATATTCTTGATCTCTTTCTCTGATGGGCTCACAATTATGTCATTGTCTAACCTTAACATCTGCTGCCTTTTATCACCTATTATTCTGGTTTTAAGAGTAGTATTGCCAAGGTTATATAAATAAGAAGTATCTACTCCCATGTTATCGAAGATAACTTTCAATTTTTTCCCATAAATGTCTATACCTAATCTTCCTAACGCACAAACACTTATGCCAAGCCCCGCCAAATTGGCTATAACGTTCCCTGCTCCACCCGGCACAAACTTTTCTTCCTGGAATTTTACAACGGGAACAGGCGCTTCCGGAGAGATCCTTTCAACACATCCGTAAACGTAATGATCCAGCATATAATCACCGAAAAGCAGGATCTTGCCTTTTTTACACCCTCCATTACAAAAGCCTTGAATGTGTTTGTATGTGCTTGATGGCAAATGATCCAAAAAAGTTTTCGATCGGTCCAAAGACCATCACTCCGATCAGCAAATTTGGCAAACAAGAATATACAACAGGACATTATTGCTATGAATATAAAAATATTATAACAGCAACTTTGGTGTCCAAATTTATTTTAAATTAGCCAGACAGTCATAAACAGCAATTGGAGAAATAGTATCCATACAGGGTTTGCTGCATTCAAAATTATGGCATCCTTTATCCGGACAATCACAATAAAAAACGTTTTTTAAACTTTCAACATATAAAACATCGTTTATTGATGAAGGTCCAAACATTGCTATCGTCTTTTTTCCAAGAGCTCTGGCAATGTGGATGGCTCCCGTATCTCCCGAGACAGTAACACAACTGTTGTCAATAACCTGCACAAGCTCTGTGACCGACAGTTTTCCGACTAAATTTTTCAGATTGTTATTCCCTACTGAATCAGCAATTATATCAGCAATTTTTTCTTCTTCGGGGCCGTTGCCGGTAAGATACAGGGAATACCCTGACGTTGCTGCTGTCTTGCAAAATACGATCCAGTTTTTCACCGGCCATCTTTTTTTCTCATAGCTGGCGCCAATCGCTGCTGTTATTATCATTTCATCATTCTCTTGATACAACATGCTTTTTATACGGTCCGCAATTGGCGGAGCATAAAGATACTTCGGACAAGCAGAGATGTCGTCGGTATTATCGTAAATCGAGTCAAAAGAGTGAACGGTATGCGCAAGCGGAAGTCTGTACCTGTCCGAAAATCTTTGAGGAATATTTGAAAAAAAAGAAAAAAAACTACTCCTGTCAGTATTGTGCATATCAATAAGAATATCAAATCCTCTTGAACGAACATCTTTGATCGTTTTTATGAATCCTTTGTTACCTTCTTTTTGCCTGTCCCAGGTCATCAAATCATCTACCCAAGGCTGATATTTCACTATGTCCTTATAAAGTGAATCCACCAACCATGTCAGATGCCAATCGGGATGTTTGCGTTTAATTTCTTTTGCGTAATAATTTGATATTATAACGTCGCCAAGTGATGAAAATTTCAAAAACAAGACTTTTTTATTTTTCATCTGTTTTTCCCCGGATCATAATTTTGTAAGAAGTCCATATTCAACTGTTGATCAATTCCTTGTATACCGCCTCATCTGAATCTATCATTTTTTTTAATGTAGGAATGTTGGAAACAGGTATCATTATTTTAGTCCTCCCCGTACAGATAAAATCTTTTATCGCGGCATGCCATTGAGGAATATCCCCCGGGGGTACAAGTCCTTCTTTTGATCCAGCCATCTCAGTCACCGATGGAATATCCGAAGCAATTACCGGTATCCCAATTTGCACTGCCCTCGCGAGCGTCAGAGGCATTCCTTCTGTATATGACGGAAACAGAAGACATGACGAATTTGCCATATAATGATCGACCATGTCGGAGTACCCTCGAAAAAAGACCCTGTCCGATATTTGAAGCTCTTTTGCCAGAGATTCCAGTTCTTTCCTCTGCGGACCATCTCCAAGCACGTCTAGCGTCCACTTAAGGTCTTGGGGCAGGGCCCTCAAGACATCATGAAGCCCTTTCACAGGTGATAGCCTGCCAACAAAAAGCAATTTCACAACTTCTTCACTTTTCTCAGACCAATAACGCTTAGGATCATCAAGACCGTTTAAAATCACTTGGGCATTCTCATAGAAACAGTTTTTCATGCCCTCTTTTACAGCAGTACTTACACAGATCACCCTGTCGGCCCTTCGATATGGATAATAAATAAATGGGTTTTTGTTTCCAAAATCAACATGAGCGGTAACTACAAATCGAATATTTGTTGATCTTGAAGCCCACAGGGCTATCCATGCAGGGACTCTCGAATGTGCGTGTATCAGTTCCCATCCTTCACTCTTTATCCGGGAGGATATTTTCCCCGAACAACACAATGCAGTGAAGGGATTCTTCTTATGTACGGGAAGCTGCCAGTGAAGTACTTTGTCAGAGAGCTGGCTCTGCATCTGTCCTCCGTTTGATATTACCAGAACATCATGCCCTCTCTCTGCAAGTTCGTTGGAGAGGTCGATGACATGGCGCTCGACACCGCCTATATCCAATTCAGGCAATACCTGGATGATGCGCATTATTCTGTCACCTGCCCTGCCTTATTCAGGCTGTTTGCTTTCAGATAGACTCCCCGATACATTTTTTATCCCGGCCGGAGGAAGATATGGGACCAATACCTTGAGCAGTTCCTGGTTTCTGATCTGCCTCGCCAGATTCAGAAGCTCCATCAGCTGTTTGGCCTGCGGCCTTATGGTGAAGGATCTGTACATCTGGTTTATCGCATTTGCCCAGTCTTGGGGATCCCTGGTCACCTTTGCAACTGCCATCAGATGGTTGGCATACTGTTCTTCAGCCTCATCTTTTGTCATTGCTTTGGCTCTTGCTTTTTTTATGAACTCGGCCTGCAGTTCAGCCTGATCGGTATCTGCTGCATACCTCAGGTATTTATCGCCCGCAAGTCCGTTCCCAAGAAATACCAGGCCGAATACTGATATCGTGCAGATAAAGATCCCCAATACCCTGTATATCGATGTATGCCTGACCTCTGACCAGGAGTAGCTCAGCGGAAGCAGCTCCCTGTTCGCTATCGCGAAAGCAAGGGAGAGCCATACTGCGTTCTCTATCCTGTGGAAGGGCCTGCTGAATATCGCGTCGAACAATATCAGAAAAAGCATCGCACAGGCCCATGAGGCTTCCAGAGAAAGAATTTTCTTCTGCGAGAGGAAGCTGATGAATCTCCATATCCACCAGGCAGCAGCTGAAACAAGGAGCACAGTCCCAAAGATGCCAAACTCGGCAAACCACTGCAGGTACTCATTATGTGCCCAGTATGTGAACTGCCACTCCATATCCGGGTCTTTCTGGAAAGCAAGCCTCTGTCCCTCAAGGTAGTGCCACTTATAATGGCCTATGCCCACACCTTTTACCGGGTGTCCCATAAATATCGCCCAGCTTGTTTTCCATATTCCACGCCTTTTGCCAAAGCTACGGGTGTCCATTACCATGTCCATGGTCTTGTTGAGGAGAGCATAGGCACGGCCAAACCCAAAATAGCTCATCCCTATGTTGAGTGCAAGCATCAGCAGGACTATTCCTACGCCCTGTCCGACCTTTTTCAGCATCTGTTTTCTGCCGTTTTGCATAAATATTATGGATATGATCAAAGTTCCGGTGATAAGGGAGAGAAAGCCTGCCCTGGTCGTGGAATTCCACATGCCCCATGAATTAAGTGCCAAAAGCCCAAGGTTCATGTACCTGATCATACCCGCCCATCTTTTGTTGTGCGTCAAGTCATCCGAAACTTCTGAATAAGCTGCATTGAGGTATATGCCGTTCATTACAGCCATTGCCATCCACAGTCCGAACATTTCCTGCTGGCCTGTGTTTCCGATGTAGTTGCCCGGTACGTTCATGATGAAGGGGAAAGGTCCGTTCATATTTCTGATCAGCAGTTCCGCGAAGACCACATTAATACCGGCGTTGATGTTCGCGACCCAAAGGATGGTCCTGTGTGCTTTTGCATCTTTAAAGAGGTTGAAGGAGAAAATATAGATGGCTGTCAGGGTCGCGAAGAAGAACCATTCCTTCATGAATGTGGACCACGAGGAAATATTTACCCAGATTGTCTGGACAGAAATATATCCGAGCATGATGAGCCATAAAAAACCAAAGAGATCTATCCTGAAATCTATACGTTCATTCCCGTACAGTGTAAGGGAAATACCGCCAACGACTGAAATTATCGCGACAGGTACCATCGCGAAGGTCCACTTCATTATGTGGAGCGTATCAAACCAGGTAATGCCTGAATATATCAGATTTGGCAGCCCCAAAGAGACAAATATCAGAAAATAAAAGATCCTCGGGTGAACAGCATAAATACCGTTGGCCGGTGATCCCGGTTCGGATAAAGTCTTTGACTTCACTTGCAGATCCCCTTCAACGAAATGTGCCACGAGCAAATACACGTGGACAATATGAGGAAACAGTGAGGGAAAAAATCAGTCCCTTCACTGTCAGTAATTTCCGCTGAGTTTGCTTGCAAACCTTGCACACTCTTTGAAAAATATCAGGTCTACCTTGCCGGTCGGGCCGTTTCTGTTCTTTGCCACGATGACTTCAGATGTGGGGTCGACCGTCTCACCCTCCTGAGCGTAATATGCTTCTCTGTACAGGAATATTACCATGTCCGCGTCCTGCTCTATCGCTCCGCTGTCACGAAGGTCTGAAAGCTGTGGTTTTTTGCTGCCTCCGCGCTTTTCCACGTCCCTTGAAAGCTGCGAAAGTGCCAGTACGGGCACTTTAAACTCCCTGGCTATGCCCTTGAGCGCTCTTGATATCTCAGAAACTTCCTGCTGTCTGTTTTCGATCTTCCGAGCAACGTTCATGAGCTGAAGGTAATCAAGCACTACAAGTCCTTTCCCTGCTCTATGCTTGGCAAAAAATCTCCTGCACCTGCCTCTGAGGTCAAGCGTGTTCAGCGTAGAACTGTCATCAATATAAATAGGGCTTTTCGAAAGTCTGCCCGCAGCCTTTGACAGCTTCTGCCACTGCTCGTTCTGGACCCTGCGCGATTCGAACATCTCCCTCAGATTGACTTCCGATTCAGCTGCGAGCATCCTCTGAGCTATCTGTTCTGCTGACATTTCAAGGCTGAACATGAGGACAGGTATGTCTTCCTGAAGCGCTGCATGCTGAGCGACATTGAGGGCAAAGGCTGTTTTACCCATGGAAGGCCTTGCAGCCAGTATATAAAGGCTCCCTGGCTGAAGCCCGCCCGAGAGTTTGTCAAAATCAGTAAATCCTGACGGGACTCCCGTGATTTCAAGGCCTCCGGCCAGCCTCTTCTCTATCTCACCAATGGCCGAGGAAACTACTTCCCTTGCGCCCTTTAGCCTGGCGGATCTTCCTGTCCTCGCGATCTCAAAGACCTTTTGTTCTGCGGTCTCAAGGGCTTCGTCTATTCCGATCTCCTCGGAAAAACCCATCCTCGAGATGTCGCTTCCTACGGTGATCAGACCCCTGTGTACAGACTTATCCCTCACAATGCTTACGTGGTACTCCACATTTGCAGTCGTTGTGACCGCATCCATAAGTTCTGCCACGAAAGGGAGCCCGCCCAGACGATCTTCAAGGCCGCGCTTCTTAACTTCTTCCCTGAAGGTCAGTGAGTCTACGGCGCAGTCCTGTTCAGCCATGGAAGCGATTATCTCAAAGGCTGTCCTGTGTCTGGGATCATAGAAGTCATCGGTCCGCAGGCTTTCTATGACTATCAGCAGGGAATCCCTGTCAATTAGGCATGAGCCGAGAACTGAACGCTCAGCCTCAAGATTGAAAGGCGGTATTCTGTCAAATTCCCTGTTTGTGCTCAATTTACTCTGACTCCACCTTAAGTGTCATCTCGGCATCCACACCCGCGTAAAGTTTGACCTTAAACCTGTATTCACCGGTCTGTTTGACTGTTTCTTCTATTTTCAGGTCTTTCTTGTCGACAGGCACACCGTACTGGGATGTGAGGGCATCTGCTATCTGAGCATTGGTCACACTTCCGAAAAGTTTGCCTCCCTCTCCGGTGTTGACCTTTATTCTTACTACTTTGCCGCCAAGTTTCTTTTTCGATTCCTCGGCGATCTTTAGTTTTTTGTCATCCTTGATCTTCTGAGTCATCTGCATCTGCTGAAGTTCACGGATCTTACCCTCCGTTGCCTCCTCCGCGAGTCCCCTGGCAATCAGGAAGTTACGGCCGTAACCGTCGGCAACCTCAAGAAGATCGCCCTTCTTCCCTATTTTATTGACATCCTGTTTAAGAATCACTTTCATTGTTCTTCCTCCTTATTCGGGCACGTAAATCGTACCAGATATCAAAGATGCCTACCATAGATAAAATATAAGAAACAGGGGAAAAGAGGGCACCGAAGAGCGAAACAGGTACTTTGACAGCTTTTGGGATACCTCTGTATGTCATATAGTACCAACATAGTGAAAGGCCTTCCACCATGAAAATGGCTCTCAGGACCTCCATCAAGTTTGCAGATATCACCATGTAGACTCTCTCATCGGGAAAGGCTTTGCCGGCCAGGTCCATTATCACTGCAGCAGCAAGCGCCCAGAAAAGATTTCTCGGGAAACGCCATGTTCCGAATCCCGGCAACGCAGCGAGTGCTCCCCATCCGGTCATTCTCATTATGTACGAGGCGGCTCCGTATGTGGCAAAAGTATCGATGGCGGAGAAAAAAATGATCATTGACGGCATCAGGAGCGAGACTGTTTCAACCATTGCCAGAGAGTAATTTTTTATGACCTCTTCAGATGTGCCGATCCCGCCAGATGAGAGCGCTTTTGCCAGAGATGAAACTATCTCCTCTGCCGTTTCGGGCGACATAGCAACGGGGTTCATTCCTGAAACAGCAGTGAAGGCCATAATAAGGATCATCTTCGCAATTATCGAAGCTGCAACGGAGATCAGGACAAAATCGACACCCTTTTCGACCCTGCGGGCTACATACCCGAACACAGCTCCAAGGACCCCAAATTCCAGGGCGTACATGAAAGCCGGAAGGTATCCGAACATCATCAAAGCTGATGCGGAACCGAACATCACGCCCAGAAGCGACTCACGGAAACCCTGTCTTATCCCGAGGACCATGAACGGAAGAGGTGCGATCACAATAAGAAATGGTGCTGCAAATGCTACATACATGCCTCCGGAGAACATCACCAGACTCAACAGTATCCAGGACAGCCATTCAAACATAATTTTAAATCTCACATTCCGACCCCCGTAAATACAATAAAAAAAGAGAGAGCCCTGCGGCCCTCTCCAATTATACAGCACAGACTCGTTTTTTAATCTGATGTGAAAGGCAGAAGAGCAATAATTCTTGCCCTCTTTATAGCCCTTGTGAGCTGGCGCTGATGCTTCGCACAGGTCCCGGTCACACGACGCGGCACTATCTTACCGCGTTCTGTAACATATTTTTTAAGTTTTTCCACTTCCTTGTAATCTACGTGATCGATCTTATCTACGCAGAAATGACAAACCTTCGGCCGGCGTTTGCGGCGTTTGCGGTTAAAATTCGAACTGTTTTCCATCAAAGACTCAACCCCTTCCTAGAATGGTATCTGCACGTCTCCAGGTCCCTCGGTCCCACCCATCTCAGAAAAATCAAGGGGGAATTCATCTTCGAATCCTTCCTCTTCTCTCAGGCTTCCCATGTCTCCGCCGGAAACAGCGTCTGAATGCATTCTGGCATTCCCATAATTCTGCTCTGAGTTGGAAGAGGATCCGGAAACCCCTTCATCTTCCCTTCGCGGTGAACCAAGGAGAACAATATTGTCAGCGACGACTTCGGTCACCCACCGGTGCTGTCCCGTTTTGGCATCGTCGAAATCACGGACGCTCAGGCGTCCTTCGACCAAAACAGGGCGGCCCTTCTTCAGATAGCGGTCGCAGATATCAGCAACGTAGTTCCATGCGGACACGTTTATAAAATCTGTGTGGCTCTGCAGTTCTCCTGACGTCTTATTTTTCCACTGACGACCGATCGCTACAGTGATCCTGGCTACCTTCTGTTTACTTGGAGTGAATCTCACGTCTGGGTCTCTTGCCAGGTTACCCATAATGATAACTCTGTTGTACCCGCGAGCCATAACGCTTACTTCTCCTCCAGGTTGACGACCATCTGACGTATAACCTGGGGTCTCAGACTGAGGAGACGTTCCATCTCCTTCACCTGTGCCGGGTCGAGTTTAAACGTATACAGAACGTAGAAACCCTCGAGCTGTTTTTCGATGGGGTAGGCAAAACGCTTTTTGCCCCAGATATCCACCTTTTCCAACTCTGCTCCCAAACCGCGCACGACCTCGGCAATCTCTTCTGAAACCATTTTATGGTCTTCAAGATCTGCCTGAAGAATCAAAACCATTTCGTAAGATCGCACGTACTTCACCTCCTCCCTTTGGACTCTGGTCTCTTTTCAAGAAAGAGACAGGGACATACAATCAGAAACTATAGCACTTAAGTCCGGCTAGTGCAAGACATCGTTCGAGGTTATTTCGATCTTGTACATGACCTCGCCAGAAAGTACAAGGTTGAACTGTTCCCTTGCAAGCCTCGCTATTCCCTCAGGTGTGCTGTAGTATTCGATTTTCTGCTTCAGCTCCTGTGACTTCCTCTCTTCCGTGACAAGTTCTTCCATTCTTTTATCCAAAGTATCCGAAAGTACGTCTATTTTTTCGAGCTCTTTGAAAAAAGAGGTAAGAAGCACCGCTATCAGAAAAGTGATCGCTGCGGCAAATATGATCCACCGCAATCTTGGAGCTTTCATTGTCTGCCGGCCGGTTGATCCACGGTGATCCTTTACATTTTTTCAGGAGCAGAGACTCCAAGGATAACAAGAACGTTCTTAAGAGCTATCTTGGCTGCTTCCATCAGAAGGATGCGTGTTTTCATAAGAGGCTCATCAACACCGAGTATCCGCTGGCTGTTGTAAAAGGAATGGAAAGCCTCCGCAAGTTCTGTTGCGTAATATGCTATCCTGTGCGGCGCAAACTCGTCCGCAGCCTTTTCCACTTCTTCGGGAAGCCTCGATATCGCTTTCGCAAGGTTTATCTCTGTCTGGTCAGTGAGCTGAGAAACATCGAACTCGTCAATTGACGGAAGAGTTATCCCCCTTTCCGCCAATTCACGGTATATGCTGCAGATCCTGGCGTGAGCATATTGTACATAGAAGACGGGATTCTCTGAAGTAGCCTTCTTGGCCAGTTCAAGATCGAAATCAAGAGTGCTGTCACAGCGGCGCATGACGAAGAAGAACCTTGTGGCATCTACGCCCACCTCGTCCATTATTTCTCTCAGGGTAATTATGGTCCCGGCACGTTTGGACATCTGGACCGGTTTTCCGTCCCTGAGAAGGTTCACCATCTGGATCAACAGCACATCCACCGCCTCGTCCGGATGGCCGAAAGCCTTATTCACCGACTTGAGCCTGGGGACATATCCATGATGGTCGGCTCCCCAGACGTAGATGAGCTTTTCAAAGTTTCTGTCATATTTGTTTTTCAGGTAAGCCACATCAGATGTAAAGTATGTCGGCACTCCGTTAGTCCTTATGAGGACCCTGTCCTTGTCGTCCCCAAAAAGGGTGGACCTGAACCACAGGGCCCCGTCCTCCTCATAGGCAAAATCCCTCTTCTTAAGCTCTTCCATAGCAGGGTCGACCTGCCCGTTGTCATAAAGTGATTTTTCTGAGAACCAGACGTCAAAGGTCACCCCGAACTCTTCAAGGTCCTTACGGATCATCTCAGTGACGATCTTGCCAGTCTCGACCGAAAAAAATTCAACTGTATCTTCGAGGGGCCTTTGTGCAAGGGAATCTCCGTAATTATCAACGAACGATGCGGCTATTTCCGTCATGTATTCCCCATGATATCCGTCTTCGGGCATCGGAGCTTCTTCTCCTCTTCCGAGGGCGTCGAAATAACGCGACTGGGCCGATTTGCCAAGAAGTTCCATCTGAAGGCCCGCGTCATTTATGTAGTATTCCCTTTCTACATCCCAACCCGCAAAGTCGAGTATAGAGGCTGTAATATCACCCACGGCTGCGCCGCGGCCATGTCCCATGTGCAGCGGACCGGTAGGGTTGGCGCTTACAAACTCGACCTGGACCCTCCGGCCTTTGCCCGAATCGACCCTGCCGTAATTCTCATTCTTAGATATCGCACTTTTCACAGCCTCCGAGATCCAGTTTGAGGCGAGCGTGAAGTTGATAAAGCCCGGCCCCGCGGCTTCAGCCTTCTCAACTGTCTCTCCAAGAGGAACCTCTTCGATCATCTTGTCCGCAAGTTCCCTGGGCTTCAGGCCGAAAGGCTTTGCAAGCTGCATCGCTATATTGGTCGCCCAGTCGCCGTGCCCGGTCTGTCTTGGACGCTCAAGGCGCACAATGAAGCCATCGGGTATCTCCTTATTTAGATCCCGGGCTATCTTTTCGACAGCATTTTCAAGTATCTTCTTCAGTTCCTCTGTCATGTTCTGCAAGTTCAAGCACTCCTTAATGGTTTAAGACTTTTATTTCCTGAAAGGAAGGTCGAGTACAGGCCATCTCATGCACGCCGCAAGCTCTTCCTTTAAAATTGCCCCCAGGCGGTCGTCTACTGTTACGCTTTTTACTGTCCAGGTACTGTCAGCTATCAGTTCCGCTTTTTTGGGCCAGTGTATTATTGATTCCCTGAGCACGGCCTTTGTTCCCTCACCCAGTTTTTTGAGCGGAGGTGACTGGATCATTTTATATCCCGGAGGCATATTCATCCTTATCTTCTGATCTATTATGAAGGGAAAACGCAGGGTATAATTGTTCTCCTTGCCTATCATCTCCCCTACCCTTGCGGGAACTCCTCCGGGAAGGCGAAGCAGCAGGTCGTCCTTCAGAACTATCCCCGGCACGCACTTGACTTTGAAATCAAGCCTGTATCCTGTTTTTGTGGGTTCGACAGAAAGAGGATCCATTACCATCCCCGGAATTGCAAAGTTGACTCGCCTTCTCACAAAATCGCTCAGTCCGCTCTGTGAAGGGAGATGTCCGTCAGACATAAGCTGAGTCCAGCCACCGCTGACAGTTATGCTGAGTATCCCCTCTGCAGAACCTGACTCGTTGAGGTCAAGTCTCCACAAGAACTCCAGTTTATGATCCGCCGGACTTCCTGAACTGACCCTCTTTTTTTCCACATTGCCGTCTTTAAGCCTGTAGAGAAGCGCTCCTGCTATAGAGGGGGCCGTCACCCCGTAAGCTGATGTCTGGCCTGCCTGATAAAATTCAGCCTTTCCGCCGGTCGGAGAGAGCTCAAGGACCGGAGCGGTCCATAAGCTCGTGGAGCCGGGGCTCTCTGCGTCGAGTTCCACTGATGTCTGCCACCATATCTTTGTATCCCAGCCAAGGCTGCCAAGCCATTTATTAAGGAGAATGGTCTGCTCCCATGGGGTCCAAGGGCCGGCTTCAGGGATGTTTTCCGGAGACCTGACCCAGTTGCGCGGGTAACCTGCCAGTTTCCTCGACGGTCCACTGATCCACTCCATAAGCCTTAGTCCAGTTTTTGCCCTGTCCCCTGAGAGTATTGATTTTGGGATGTTTATATGGGGAAATGTTTTAACTAACTCATCCATTGCCAAAAGGCTCTGATTTATTCCTTTTTTTGAACTGAAGGAGAGGCTGGGTCTCTTGTAAACCACAAAACCTTCTCCCTCCCATTTTTCCTGATTCATAACTGTCCATTTGAATTTCTGCTGTCCGGACGATTTTGTGACCAGAGGGTCCTTGATATCCCTTCCGTGCCAGTAGAGTTCCCTTCCTTCCGGAAGCTCTGCCGTTACATTCTGCTCCCAGATAGGAAGGGGGCCCGCCATATCAATGGTTTCATCGACACCGTAACGCTTTTCATGTTTAGTCCTCACGATGAGCACTATGACTCTCCCCACGGCTTCATCCGGGGTAATGACCTTTTTTACCGCCGCTCCTCCGTCAAGCTTTTCCTCCGAGAGGGACAGATCACCCTCCTTCATGGAAGTCATCGGGTTGTACCATGAGGCCTCAAGTATCTCAACAGAACCCTCGGGAGGGACAGGCAGCCGGATCTCCTTGACCTGTTCGGGTATATATTCTCCTGCAAGCACCACATAATAATGCGTATTTTCCATCGTTCCGTCGTTAAGCATCCTGAAATCGTTGTTCTTTAGCCAGACTACCGATGCAGCTCCGCTGAAACCCTCTATGGAGGGAACTTCCTTGTTGAGCCTTCTGATCTCCTCGCCGGTGTTCCAGGCCTCAGTTGCGGCAGGAAGGACCAGCAACAGGGCGAGCATTGACAAAAATACCGAAGTCCAACTAAAAACTCGTCTCATAAGATACCTCCCGGTCATCTGCCGCAGCACTGCTTGTACTTCTTGCCGCTCCCGCATGGGCAGGGATCGTTGCGTCCTACTTTCCCAACGTTCACTATGGGCTGAGTCTTTTGCGCGGTAGCCAGTGCCCCCGGATTTTCCATCTCTTCGCTGTACCCCGATATCTCCGGGATATCAAGGGCATCCCGGCTCTCTATCCATCTTGCGCGGCTCTTCTCTTTCTCCTTGTTCACGACGGACACCCTTAGTGCAAACTCAGTGATACCCTCCCTGATCTGAACAAGCATCGTCTGGAAGAGGCTGAAAGACTCGAACTGATATTCAAGGAGAGGGTCTTTCTGGCCTATCGCCCTCAGGCCGATCCCCCTTCTCAGCTCATCCATGGCAAGCAGATGCTCCTTCCAGTTGGTATCAAGGATCTCCAGGAAAATATAGCGGAAGATCTGCTCCGACACTTCGGGGCCGAGCTCATTGATCTTCTGGCTGAACCTTGACCTTATCTCTTCAAGAATTACAGGTTTTGACTCTTCTAAGTCCTCTTTAGTCTGTACGTTTTCAATATGCTTTGACATCCCGGGCCAGAAAAGCGCGTTAAGTCTGATGCTTACTGAATGTATATCGGGTTCTCCCGAATCATTGTCCTCAAATACCTTTTCGAGGAGCGAGAGGGCCGTGTCTTCAAGTACGCCAAGAGTTCTTGAAGCGATATCGGGGTCGTTCAGTATCTCGCTTCTCTCCTTGTATAATGCTTCACGCTGCTGGTTCATTACGTTGTCATAGGCCAGGAGCTGCTTTCTTATGTCGAAATGCATCTCCTCAACTTTTTTCTGCGCATTCTCAATGGCCTTGGAGAGCAGGTTGTGTTCGATACACTCTCCCTCTTCCATTCCAAGCTTTTCCATTATGCCCTGTATCCTGTCACCGCCAAAGAGGCGGATAAGGTCATCTTCCAGCGCGATGTAGAAGCGGCTCTCTCCTGGGTCGCCCTGCCTTCCTGAACGCCCGCGGAGCTGGTTGTCTATACGTCTTGATTCATGCCGCTCGGTACCTATGATCCGAAGGCCTCCGGCCTTTATCACCGCATCATGCTCCTCCGAACAGATCTTTTTAAATTCTTCCAGGACCTGTCTGTATTCCTGCTCATTTTCCTTAGGATCGAGCCCCTGTTTGTGCATCTCTTCCCTGGCAAGGAATTCAGCATTGCCCCCGAGCACTATGTCTGTTCCGCGGCCTGCCATGTTGGTAGCCACTGTGACTGATTTCAGGCGTCCCGCCTGGGCAACTATCGAAGCTTCCTTGTCGTGTACCTTTGCGTTAAGGACGCTGTGGGGTATTTTTCTTGCTCTGAGCAGCCTGCTGACCTTTTCGGAGTTCTCTATCGAGGTGGTGCCGACAAGTATGGGCTGCCCCTTTTCATAGGCTTCTGAGACCTCATTTGCTGCCGCGTTGTATTTTTCTGCTACGGTCCTGTATATCGCATCGTGATGATCGTCCCTTATCATGGGCATATGGGTCGGCATGACGATTACTTCAAGCCCGTATATTTCCTTGAATTCCTCCGCCTCAGTCAATGCTGTGCCCGTCATCCCGGCAAGTTTTTCGTACATCCTGAAATAATTCTGCAGCGTTATGGTGGCAAGCGTCTGATTTTCCCTTCCGACCTTAACCCGTTCCTTGGCTTCGATAGCCTGGTGAAGTCCGTCTGAGTACCTTCGGCCGAACATCAGTCTTCCTGTAAACTCGTCGACGATAACTATTTCTCCCTCTTTGACCACATAATGTACGTCCCTCTGGAAGAGATGGTGCGCTTTGAGTGACTGGACTATCTTGTGTGAAAGAGATGAGTTTGCGAAATCTGTGAAGAGGTTTGGAAGATTCATCAACTTTTCGGCTTTTGCGATGCCGGCCTCTGTGAGTGCAAGATTGCGCTCCTTTTCCTCGACCTCGAAATCGGTGCCCTTAATAAGGTCCCTTGCCACTCTGTCAGCGGTACGGTAGGGTTCGGTATCGTCTTCCGAGGGTCCGGAGATGATCAGAGGAGTTCTTGCTTCATCTATCAGTATCGAGTCAACTTCATCGACTATACAGTAGTGGTGTCCCCTTTGGACCTGCTGTTCTTTCTGTATCGCCATGTTGTCCCTGAGATAGTCGAATCCAAATTCACTGTTGGTGCCGTATGTAATGTCCTTTCGATATGCATCAAACCTGTCTTCCTGATCCATAAAGGGAGATATGACACCCACCGAAAGTCCCATGCCTCTGTAAACAGGTCCCATCCACTCGGCATCGCGTGCAGCTAGATAGTCGTTTACCGTTACTACGTGGACTCCGTGTCCGGCTATGGCATTCAATGCTACCGCCAAAGTCGCGACAAGTGTTTTACCCTCTCCCGTTTTCATCTCGGATATCCTGCCCTCATGGAGAGCGATCCCACCCATGAGCTGCTCTTTGAAATGACGCAGGCCCAGAGTTCTTACTGAGACCTCCCTCACCCTTGCGAAGACTTCCGGGAGTATGTCATCAAGCGTCTCACCTTTTTCCAGCCTGTCTCTGAACAACGATGATGACATTGCAAGTTCCTCATCTGTCAGCTCTTTTATCTGCGGTTCGAAGGAATCTATTATTGAAGCTTTTTCCTCATAACGGGCTATCGCTCTGTCATTTGGATCCAATCCAAGTGCCTTTATGACACCGCTAAACAATCCCATTCATAATCCACCTCTCAGAAACATAAGACGTACCTTTTGTTTGGATATGTTTTCCCATCGGATGATTATATCCTTTTATGTATGCGGCAGTCAAAGCAATATGACCTATATGATCCATAGCCGACATATAAAAACGGTGCCGGCTGCGATAGGCAGACCGGCCCCTTTCCTGTTTACACCGATGTTATATTCGGTCAGTTCTTGTTAAGCATCATGAGGGCGAAGACCTTCGCTTCGTTTACCATGTGGTCTATCTCGGCATACTCGTTGGGCATATGTGCAACGTCGGCTTCCTGACACCAGACAACGGCCGGGATCCCTTCATCACGGAAATATTTAGCGCATGTCCCTCCCCCGACTCCGCCCACGTGGGGCTCGAATGCGTAAACGTCCATTATTGCTTCCCTAAGCATCCTGACAACTGGTGAATCGGTGGGCGTGGGAGCCGGCGCCTGCTCCTTCTGGAGGAATTCGTATGTCACTCCGACATTCCTTCTCTCCCGGATTTTTCTGATCTCGGCATCAACGACCTTCAGCACCTCTTCAAGAGGTATGTTCGGCAGAACTCTGCAGTCAAAACAGAAAACTTCACGTCCTGGAACTGTGTTCACATTCGGCACGTTGGCATTGCGCCTCGTGGGTTCGAAAGTTGAAACTGAGGGGTCAAATATTTTATCCTCATCGGGGAATGCTTTGTGAAGCGCCGAATCAAGAGCACATGAAAGCTCGTTAGCAGCCCTGCAGGCGTTGCTGCCAAGCCCCGGTTTGCTCGCATGCACCTGTTTCCCCTCTACAGTGAACTCTATCCAGCAGATGCTCTTCTCCGCTATCTCGATAAAATCGCCCTTTTCATTGCCTCCGTCAGGAACTATCACGAGATCATCAGGGCTGAAAAGACCCTCTTTGATCAGATGCCTTATCCCGTGAACACTTCCTACCTCTTCGTCCGCTACGAAACAGAGGCAGACTTCAAATTCAGGGGTTAGTTTCAGCTCCTTCAGGGCTGCAACCGCATAAAGTGACGAGACCAGTTCCTGGCAGTTGTCGTTGGATCCCCTCCCGTATATTCTCCTGTCCCTGACGACTGCTTTAAAGGGATCTGTGTCCCATAATCCCCTGTCACCTTCCGGGACCACATCTATATGTGAAACGATCCAGAGCCGTCTCGATGTTTTTCCGGGTATCCTGAAGATAAGATTCGGCCTTACCCCTTCTTCGGCTGCCGGATCCGCAGCGTTGTATACCTCGGGCTTTCCAAAACCCATCTTTTCCAGGCTCTCTGCAATGTATGCCGCTTTCCTGTATTCTCCGGCACCTCCGCCAAGCGGGCTTATTGCCGGTATCCCGATCAGTCCGGAGAGCAGCGATACCATCTGCGGTTCGAATCTCTCAATGGTCTTATAAAGGTCATCCTTCATGTTATAAATTCCTCCCCTTTGTTCCGAATCAAAAATTCGGCTCATACATTATTTCTTCCGGATGCTGTTTTTGCAAAAAAACGGCTCAGTCGAGCAGGTCAATGCATTTGACCAGATAGTCCCCTCCCGACCATATCGTGAGGACCATGGCGACCCACATCACTGCAAGGCCTCCGGGCAGATTGAAAATAAGCAGTATTATCCCTATTATCTGGCTCACGGTTTTCAGCTTGCCGCCTTTTGACGCCGCGATCACGACACCTTCTGAGGCCGCTATCATTCTGAGTCCGGTAACTATAAACTCCCTTGAGATTATCACTACCACCATCCATGCAGGGACTCTGTGAAGGTCTACAAGTGCGACCAGGACAGCAACGACCATTATTTTGTCAGCAAGCGGGTCAATAAATTTACCCAGGTTCGTCACTATACCCCTTTTTCTTGCAATATAGCCGTCGGCTGCGTCAGTCAGGGAAGCGATTATGAAGATAACACCGGCCAGAAGATCTCCTATGCTGACCCCTTCGATAAATCCGAACTGAGTCCTCAATGTAAGGAATACCATCACAACAGGAACGAGAAAGACTCTCGATATGCTGAGCAGATTTGGCAGGTTCAGTGCAGAAGGTATTTTCATGGCTTCCTCCGCTTTAGGAATATTGTGTTTTTTGTTTTTGCAGTTACATTTTATACTACAACGACTGCTTTTAACAGCATTGATAAATCAGTATTTTATAAAGCGGTTACGGTTTATGCTTAATTGGGTCTATCAATTAAAAAACCCGCTGCGGCCATCCTGCAGCGGGAACTATCCTAATAATTTTTTGCATGTAGGAAATAACGTCAGCCCCCAAGGTAGGCATCTATGACCCGCCGGTCTTTCAACAGGTCTTTGCCTTTGCCCTCAAGCGTTATTGCCCCGACTTCAAGGACGTAGGCGTAGTCAGCGACATTAAGGGCTCCAAAGGCGTTCTGTTCGACAAGAAGTATCGTCTTGCCCTCCTTGTTGATCTCGCGGATTATCTCAAAGACCTCTTCTACCAGAAGAGGGGCAAGTCCGAGGGACGGTTCGTCCATCATAATAAGTTCCGGGTCGCTCATCATTGCCCTTGCAAGGGCAAGCATCTGCTGCTCCCCGCCCGAAAGGGTCCCTCCCTTCTGCCAGGCCCTTTCCTTAAGCCTCGGGAAAAGTCCGAATGCCCTTTCAATGGAGTTCTCAAGACCTGACTTGTCTTTGCGTACGTAGCCGCCAAGTTTTAAATTTTCAAGGACGGTAAGCTGAGGAAAGATCCTTCTGCCTTCCGGACACAGTGCTACTCCCGACATCAGTATCTCTTCCGGGAGGAGTCCCAGGAGGTTTTTGCCCTTCCAAGATATGCTTCCGGTCTTACCCTTTACCAGTCCGGCAACAGATCTCAGGGTACTGCTCTTTCCTGCACCGTTGGCACCTATCAGAGTTACTATTTTCCCGATGGGGACTTCCATCGATATACCTCTTATGGCATGTATGCCCCCATAACGTACGTTGAGGTTCTCAATTTTCAGCACAGACGGCAGCCTCCTTTCCGAGGTATGCCTCAATAACTTTGCAGTTGGAACGTATCTCTGCAGGGGTGCCTTCTGCGATCAGCTGTCCGTAGTCGAGCACTCTGATCCATTCGGATACTCCCATGACGACCTTCATGTCGTGCTCGATAAGGAGGATGGTAAGTTCGAACCTGTCCCTTATCTGCCTTATGAAATCCATAAGTTCCCGGCTTTCCTGGGGGTTCATTCCGGCTGCAGGTTCGTCGAGCAGCAGGAGTTTGGGTTCAGTGGCAAGCGCCCTTGCTATTTCAAGCCTTCTTTGGGCTCCGTAAGGCAGTCCGGTAGCTATCTCCTTTGAAAGATGCCCCAGTCCGACCGCATTCAGAAGTTCCATCGATTTTTCCCTTATTCCGCGCTCTTCTCTGAGAAAACCCGGAAGCATCAGCGGCGCTGTCCACCATGGCGATCTCTGGCGCACCCAGCATGCCGTCATTACGTTCTGAAGGACAGTGCCTCCCGCAAATAGCCTTATATTCTGGAATGTCCTGGCAATACCTGCTCTGCACACATCATGCGGCTTCATTCCGGTTATATCTTTGCCCATAAAAAAGACTTTGCCTTCAGTGGGAGAGTAAAAACCGGTGATTATGTTGAAGCATGTGGTCTTGCCCGCACCATTCGGACCGATCAGGCTGGAGATGCTTCCCTCGCCGATATCTATGGTGAAGTTTCCGACGGCTGTCAGTCCGCCGAACCGTATCGTCACTTTTTCTGTTTTGAGAACGGATCTGGCCATCTATTCGTCCTCCTTTTTGTTCCCGAAGCATCCGGCCACGCTGTCCCAGCTGAACTCGTACCCCCCTATTATCCCTTCCCTGCGGTAGAGGATAATGAAAAGAAGGACCAGTGAGAAGATGACCATCCTCATTCCGGGGATGCCAGCGATCACAAAGGAACCTATCTCGATCGTGTCTTCGACAAACCTGAGCCATTCAAGCAGAACTGTTATAACGACCGCTCCGACCATCGATCCTGTTATCGACCCAAGTCCGCCTGCAACAACTATCATAAGGATGTTGAAAGTAAGCTGAAAGTTGAACATCTTGGGGTCGATCGTCGTGATCAGGCTTCCCATCAGCGCCCCCCCCACTCCGGCAAAAAAAGCGCCTACAGCAAATGATATCGCCTTGCACTTAAAGGTATTTATGCCCATGGCCTTTGCAGCGACCTCATCGTCGCGTATGGCCCTGAGGCAGTTCCCGAAGTTGCTGGAGAGGAGTTTTACTATCACGTAGAAGGTAAGGATGCACCAGAAATAATTCCACCCCAGATCGGCATATGGAGGTATTCCCTTCAGCCCCAGCGCTCCGTTCGTTACAGGAGTAATATTGGTGAATACCACCCTTATTATCTCGGCAAAACCGAGCGTGGCTATCCCCAGATAGTCTCCACCCAGGCGAAGGACGGGCAGGGCTATGAGAAGACCCAGCACCGCGGCGACAAGGCCGCCCGCTAGGACTGATACAAAGAAGGGTGCCTCCAGGACGGAAAACGGCCATATTATCGGTTCAAGTATGTACATCATCTCTTTTTGTGCGGCAGGAAGGATCAGGATGGCGCTAACATAGGCCCCTATCGCCATGAAACCTGCATGGCCGAGCGAGAACATTCCTGTGAAGCCGTAAATCAGGTTGAGGCTGAGTGCAAGGATAGCGTTGACCGCTATCAGGTTAAGCACCTGTACCTTGTAACCGTCGAGGTTGCCCTGCGCCCACCATAGAAAGACCGCAAGCATAAGGGTCAGTGAGAGGTTGAGAATGATCTTTGTTTTTTTCTCCATCATATCTTGTCCTCCAGTTTCTCACCCATCAGCCCGGTAGGCTTTACGAAAAGTATCATTATAAGCAGCACGAAGGCAAAAGCGTCCCTGTAACCCGAAAGTGCCGGGAAGAACGCTATTATCATTATCTCAATGAATCCAAGCAGGAGACCTCCGATCATCGCTCCCTGAACAGAGCCAATGCCCCCGAAGACCGCAGCGATGAACGCCTTGAATCCGGGAAAGACTCCCATGAACGGGTGGATCTGCGGATACCTGAGCGCCCACATTATGCCTGCGGCTGCTGCAAGGGCTGAGCCTATAGCGAATGTCAGGGCGATTATCCTGTCTACTCTGACCCCCATCAGACGGGTCGTCTCTATGTCCTTTGATATGGCCCTCATCGCCAGTCCGGGCGGAGTTTTGTAAAGCACCCATAAAAGAGCCGCAACGAGCAGGAAGGAACTCACTGGGACAAATATTGCCAGCGGAAGGATCCTTATATTGCCAAACTGCATTACAGTTACAAGCATCTCAAGCCTGGGCATCGGTTTCGGGACCCCGGTAAAGAGCACCAGGCAGATATTTTCAATAAAAAATGATACTCCGATCGCGCTTATGAGAGCTGATATCCTCGGAGCATCCCTCAGAGGCCTGTAGGCTATCCGGTCCACCATTACTCCGAAAAGTGCCGTACCCGCGATCGAAAGGACGACCGCTGCGACCCAGGGAAGGTTGAGCAGAGTTATTGCAAAAAAAACGAAGTAGGCGCTTATCATGAAGATGTCGCCGTGTGCGAAGTTGATCAGCCTGAGTATACCGTAGACCATGGTGTAGCCGATAGCGATCAGGCCATAAAGGCTTCCAAGCGTCAACGCATTGAATGCGTGCTGAATAAACATGTCCAGAGTCATAACTTATTCTCCCCGCTCTCGAAAAAGGGGAGGGATAAACCCTCCCCCGTCTTAGGAGCATATGCCGTTAATTTATTATTTAGGTTCTACTACAGTAAGGAATATCCTCTTACCGTTCTTGATCTGCATGATCCCGACAGACTTCTCTGCGTCGTGGGAAGCGTTGATCGTTGTATTTCCTGTGACTCCGGGGAAGTTCTTTGTTGCAGCGATAGCTGCCGTTATCTTCTCAGGATCGTCGCTGTTTGCACGCTTGATGGCATCGAGGATGAGCATATAGCTGTCATAACCGCATGCTGTGAGTGCGTTGGGGTCCTTGCCGGGGAAAGCTTTCTTCCAGTTTTCTGTGAATTTCTTGGCTATCGGGCTCATTTTGGGCATCTCGGGCGCATATGCGAATGTAGTGTAGCTGAAACCTTCGACAGAGTCTCCGCCGATCTTGACTATTTCGGGGTTGTCCATTGCGTCGCCGCCCAAAATTTTGAACTTGGCGCCAAGTTCCTTGGCTTGGCGCATTATTATCGCGCCTTCGGCAAAGTTTGCAGGGATGTAAAGAACATCAGGGTTCTTGCTGATTATCTCCGTAAGCTGGGCTGTGAAGTCCTGGTCGCCCTTCTGATAGTTCAGTTTCGCAACAATTTTGCCGCCGTTTTTCGTAAAACTGCGCTCGAAGAATGACGCGAGTCCCACGCTGTAGTCCTCAGTTACCTCTATAAGGCATGCCGCTGTCTTTGCCTTCAGCTCTTCCTTGGCGAAGGCAGCTGCGCCTGCTCCCTGGAAGGGGTCGATGAAGCATACGCGGAAGACGTACTTTTTGCCCTGGGTAACAAGGGGGTTGGTGCAGGAGGTACCCACCATCGGGATACGGGCCTTCTCGGCGACTTCTCCCCCCGCCATTGCAAGCGAAGAACCGTATGTCCCAATTATTGCGTTGACCTTCTCTTTTTCTACAAGCCTTTTGACTGCATTTGCGGCTTCGACCTTGTCGCTCTTGTTGTCGACGAATATGATCTCAACCTTTTTACCGAGTACGGTCGGTGCTTCCTTGTGGGCCAGCTTAACGCCGTCAAGCTCAAGCTGTCCGCCTATCGCGTTTCCTCCTGTTACAGGGAGGTAAACTCCGATCTTCACCGTATCTGCTGCCATAGCCATTCCTGCCATGACGAGTATGATACAAAAAGCCACCATGATCTTCTTCGTTAACTTCACTGCAGAACACCCTCTTCTCAACTGGATTTTTTATTACAAAAACTGAAAAATTGTGCTTGTGCGCCGACAATTATAACTCATTCACAGATCTTTTTCATCATGTCTCTGTCAATGGTCCCCAATGATCAAAGAGACATGGTAAGGTCATCCTCTAACCCTGATGTCCGGGAACTCTTTCTTGAGCCTGTCTGGGTCTGCCGGGGGACGGCTGCAGAAATCGGGGTCAAGGCAGCCGACTGGCCTGAATGGCTGTATCACCCAGTGAGAGTCGTCGTCCAGCTCATTTCTGATTTTCTTCATGTCTTCGATGGTGAGGAGACCGTCGATAAAAGTCGTCCTGAACTCATATGATGGTGCTGCCCTTTTTATCAGGGCAATGCTTTTGCTTATGGCCTCAGGATCCGCATCGACTCCAGTAACTCTTTTGAGGGAACATCTGTCAATCGGTGATTTGACATCCATCGCCACATGGCTCGCCAGGTCCTCTTCAAGAAGCCTTTCAAGGATCTCAGGCATCGAGCCGTTGGTGTCAAGTTTTACGCTTATTTCAAGCTCTTTCATTTTCCGAATAAAATCGAAGAGTCCGCTCCAAAGTGTAGGCTCCCCTCCTGTAAGGACGACCCCGTCAAGGAATTTTTTTCTCCTGCGTATATCGTCTGTTATCCGGACCAAGTCCAGCTTTTCGCTCTTACCAAGTACAAGTTCGCTGTTATGGCACCAGGGACACCTGAAATTGCATCCACGTGTGAATACCACTGCAGCGACATGTCCGTCCCAGTCTAAAAAAGATGCGGGGAGATATCCCCCCGCAATAAATCTTTCAGGATCTACAGGTACTGTCATACCGGAGCCTTGACCGGACCTCTTGCCCTGTCTCTGAGCTCTCCCCTCTTGCCTGCGTTCCAGGAAGAAGTCCTTGTGAAATACCCTGTTACCCTTGTAATGCCGTCGACATCTTCAGAGCCGCATCTCGAGCAGGAATCGGAAAGCCCTCTCTCAATGTGGTTGCAATCGTTGCATATAGTAAATTCGGGACTGAAGGCGACCTGCGCGTTTTCTGAATGCCTGAACGTCTTGATGACAAAGGAGGCCAGCGCCGCCGGATCGGGCTTGTGTTCTCCCATCCATACGTGGGTGATGGCTCCCGCCTTGATCATCGGGTGGAGCTCTCCTTCCCTCATTACCTTGTCTATAGGGTCCTGGACCAGTTTATAATTGAGATGAGTGCTGTTTGTGTAATATATTTCACCTGTCTCGAAACTTCCTTTAATGTACCGGCGGGCAACATCGGGATATGACCTCAGGTCAAGCTTGGCGAAGCGAAGTGCGGTGCTCTCTGCGGGAGTCTGTTCAAGCACTATCTTTAGGCCAAGCCTTTCGGATAGCTGCTGGCACTTGAGATCCATATACTGTATCACGGCCTTGCCCAGCTGTTCCGCATGTTCGCTCTCGTGGAGCTGGCTTCCGGTAACAGCCTCCACCATCTCGTTGAGGCCGAGTATCCCGATCAGGTGGCTTGCCTTCCTCATCCTGAGGTATCCCTCGTCGTCGTGTGATACGCAGAGTGCCGCTAGCGGACCATGCAGGCCGAGGTCCAGTATGCTCTTTATGAAAGCCCTTTTCTGGAGATGCGCCTTCGCAGCCAGTTCCATCTCTTCGTCTATTATCTCAAAGAGAGCCTCTTCGTCCCCGTTGCACCTGTATGCTGCCCTCGGAAGGTTCAGTGTCACGTTCTGCAGCGCACAGTAGCGCATCTTCCATGGGTGCTTTGCCTCGTCAAGGTCCTCGGGCGTCAGCTCAAAAGAGAGCCTGCAGCATTCTGAGAGTTTCGCTACTCCGCCCCGGTCAAATACAAAATATGTGTTACCCTTTTCAGACGAAAGGGCGCAGGCCTGATGAAGGAATTCTTCCCAACCAGGTTCCCTGAAGAAATAATCGGTGATGTGCAGCAGCGGCTTGGGGAAGAAGAATGGCTGTCCTCTGCTGTCTCCGTCCATGTAGACGTCAAACAGCGCCTTCAGGAAGAGCTTCGATTCCGCATCGTAGTCGGCATATGTCTTTCCGGTAAATTTTCCTCCCGGTCCGATCGCAGGGACGTCCCTGAAGTGGTTTGGTATCTCGTAATAAAGGTTTATATCTGTGAAGGCCACCTGTCCGCCCCTGCCTCCGGCCAGCTGGTTGAATTCAAATATCAGCTGCTGTGCAAGTTGTTTGTGCTGATCGTATGTCCACCCCACCAGATAGGGGGCAAAGTACATGTTGACGGCGTCCCATCCAATGGCTCCGGCAAAGTGGTTCTGCAGCACCGATGTCATCTTGAGTATGTGGGCAAGGAGCACGTCGGCGTGCTTCGCCGGGTTGGAGACGCTTGTTATAGAAGGGATATTAAGGCCGTAGCGGGCAACGTACGCGACGCTCTGCCCGGAACAATAAGGACGGTTGACCATTCCCAGGTCATGCAGGTGGATGTCTCCCTTAAGATGCGCATCGGCTACGTCTTTTGTGAATACTTTTGTAAGTGCGTATTCCTTGAGGACCATCTCTGCTATCGAAAGATTTATCGATTCTGGGTTGTGGCTCGTATTGCTGTTTTCCTTGTTTTTGGTGAGCATCATCTTCTCAAGGTCGTGTACAGGAAGGCCTATCCTGCTGTGGTCGGCAAGTTTTGCCTCCAGGCCTCTCTGAAAAAGCTTGACGTTGACCATTTCACGGATGATCGTTGTCGTGACATGGCTCCTCCCATACCTCAGGAGTTCCTCTTCCACCTCAAGTGCTATGCCTTCGGCTGTGGCAGGATCGACTCCTGCCTCTATTATAAGGGCGTCCCTGATCCTGCTGGCATCCCAGGGAGAGCTTTCTTCCTGGGCGAGAGCATCGACCATAAGCGCAAGGTCTGTAGACTCCCCCTGCTTCTCAAAGAGTTTTCCCTGTTTGCCGAAATATGACCCCGGTTCCTGTAATGCATCATTTGCCATTACGATGTGCCTCCTTGTCCTCCAGTAGTTTTGCTATCTCATGCGTGAAGCTGGAGATATCAGTGAATTCCCTGTAAACTGACGCAAACCTGACGTAAGCGACTTTGTTAATTTTTCTCAGCTCTTCTGAAGCATATTCTCCGATCACTGAGGTGGGGATCTCCCCCTGTCCGCCTGCCCTTACTTTCGCTTCAATGCCTGCAACTGCTTCTTCTATCCTCTCAAGCGGGACTGCCAGCTTTTCACATGCTCTCTGAAGTCCCTTCATAAGTTTGTCCCTGTCAAAAGCCTCCCTGCTCCCGTCCTTCTTGACCACCCAGAGGTAGTTTTTCTCTTCAAGCCTCTCGTAAGTGGTAAAACGGTTCTGACACTCCGGGCATTCGCGCCTCCTCCGGTTTACCCTGCCCTCATCAACGCTTCTGGTTTCAATGACTCTTGTCTCAGGTGCACCGCATACCGGACAGCGCATCAGAATTCCCCCTAGACACTATATGTGAACGTTTTTTAAGTATAACACTATATATGGTGATTGAAAATGAGAAAAAGCAAAAAATGACTCACTTATAAAACTTTTAGTAAAAAGAGGAACAGTCGCTGAAAGATTGAAAACGGACCTGCAGCAGGCCCGCTTTCAAGAGGTCATACAAAAAGAAAGAAAGGTCTTGTCCTATTTGTTCAACACTTCCTCAAGAATATCCATGCCCTTTCGTACCAGTCCGATATCTGCCTGTGATCCCATGTGTCCTATCCTGAACACCTTTCCGGCAAGCTGTCCGTAACTCCCACCCACAGCCATGCCATGTTCCCTGAGCGATGCATCTAGCCGCGGCCAGGTCCATCCGGAGGGTATCCTGACCGCTGTCACCGTCGGCGATGCCAGCTCCTCTTCCCTTGCATACAGCTCGAGTCCCATTGACGCTATCCTTGAACGGCAGTATACGGCTGTTTCGTTGTGTCGCCTGAAAGAATTCTCAAGTCCCTCTTCGAGCAGTGACTTCAGCGAGAGGTTCATTGCGGCGTTGGCGTGCCAGTTATGGGTACAGGGCATTTCCATCTTTTCCTCCGCATCTCTCCACGGCAGAACGGCGTCGTAGCCCGCATAGTCGACTCTTTCGGCAGCTCTCCAGGCTCTTTCGCTGACCGTCAGCACGGAGAGGTCCGGAAGGAGTGAGAGGCATTTCTGGCTTCCAAGGAGTCCCAGGTCGATCCCCCACTCGTCCACCCTTACGTCCGATCCTCCTGCGCTTGCGACAAAATCAACGCAAAACAGGGCCCCGCTCTCTTTTATCATTGGAGCTGCATCGCCGATCGGGTTGAGAAGTCCGCTGGGGGTTTCACAGTGCACTGCGGTCACAACATCAGGCCGGAATGAATCGAGTTCACGTTGCAGTATGTTTTTTTCAATGAACCTGCCGTCTTCTGCTTCAAGATACCTTACCTCGGCGCCGACAGCTTCCGCCATCTCTCCGAGACCATGCCCAAAGAGACCGTTTGAGAGCGCCAGGACCTTGTCTTTCGGGCATACCGTGCTCTTCAGTGCACCCCAGAGAACTAGCATAGCTTCTCCGGACTGGATGGTGACACTGTTTGTTGTTTTGAGGATCTCTCTGAGAAGTCTCTGGTTCTCTTTCAAAAGTTCATAGAAGTCTTTTTCCAGGTCAGAACTTCCGAAATCAGTCATATAAGCCTCCCTGAATTTTACCGGAACTGATACCGGACCCGGGACAAGCGGTACTTCGTATGTCTTCATCCTGATCGCCCCTTTCGATAAATTGATGTATCGGATACTTAACTGTGATCATCATGGCCCGAGAGCCTCAGAACGAAAAAAATGCCGAACACAAGTCCGGCATTTTAATTTTGTTTCCCTGGTTTACAACATTGATGAAAGATGTTTAAGGACCAGATCTTTTACTTTTCCGCCGTCCGCGCGGCCTTTGACCTCGGCCATTGCCTTGCCCATGACTTTGCCCATATCCTTCGGGCCTGAGGCTCCGACCTGTGAAGAGATCTCTGCGACGATCCTTATGATCTCTTCCTCCGGCAGCTGCTCCGGTTGGTAAGAATCAAGCACCTTTATCTCATCGAGTTCCGTTTGAGCTCTGTCTGGGGCTCCGCCGGACCTGTACATTTCAGCCGCTTCGTTCCGCTGCTTGATGAGTCTCCTTACCAGCACAAGAACTTCATCATCTGTAAGCGGAATATCTTTGCCTTTTTCGATCTGGGCCATCTGTGCGGCAGATTTAAGCATCCTTAGGACCGAGAGTCTGAGATCATCCCTCTTTTTCATTGCATCTACCAGATCATTCTGGATCCTGAGCAAAAGGTCCGACATGTCTAGTAATCAGCCTTCCTGCCTCTGTTTCGGGCCATTTCAGCCTTCTTACGTTTCTTGATCTCGCTGGGTTTTTCGTAATGCTCGTGCTTTTTTGCTTCACGAAGCACTCCCACCTTCCGAAGTTCGCGCTTAAAACGCTTGAGCGCGTCTTCGATCGACTCGTTATCTCGTCTCGTTACGGTGGTCACCTACATTCCCCCCTTTCTCGGCCACTCACAAAACATAAAGACAAATGTGCAGTGGGGGATAAACACCATGTTATTGTATCGTACTATTGAATTCGATACAAGCGGTCAGTTACAAAAACTCTGGAAAATCGGAATATTCTCCATCGCAGCCTTCCACAGTGCCGGATGCCAAAACACCCTTAACATATCTTTCAGGGATAAATCTGACCTCTTTGCCTGTTCCGGCTTTTTCTGAAAACGTGTCAGCCCTTATATAGTTCCTGGTAAGTCCGCGGACTATGCCTTCTGTTTTTTCCTCGACAAGGATCTCGACCTCTTTCCCGATCCACCGGGAACAGTAATCCCTGTGAAGGGTCTCCGCTGTACTGAGAGCTCTTTCCATCCTTTTTCTGACGTCTTTTTCCGGGGGACACTGCATAAGTGCAGCATCAGTACCTTCCCTTGGTGAATAATTGAATACGTGCACTTTTCCAAAGCCGATGTCCTTTATAAATTTGATGCTCTTTTCAAATGCCTCTTCATCTTCACCGGGAAATCCGACCATAAGATCAGTACTCAGGTGGATCTCATTTCCCAGCTTATCTCTGATGTTGTCTGTGATCTCACGGAATCCTCCTGTTGTATAGCCCCTTCTCATCGCAGCGAGAACGCTGTCATCGCCGCTCTGAAGAGGGAGATGCAGATGTCTGCAGAATGTTTCTGTTTTGGCGATCGCATCCAGGAGTTCACCGTCCACAGCAAATGGTTCTATCGACCCGAACCTCAGCCTTTTAAGTCCCTCTATGGATCCGATCCTTCTTACCAGTACCGGCAGGTCTTCGTGCAGTCCCAGATGGACTCCCGTGAGAACTATCTCCGGACAGCCGGATCGTACGATCCTCTCTGCCTCTTCGACCGCATCATTCACATTCCTGGACACGGGCCTTCCCCTGACATAGGGTACGATACAATAGCTGCAGAAATGGCTGCACCCGTCCTGGACCTTAAGGAACGCTCTCGTATGAAGTCTGGGCCTGTCGAGAAGCAGTTCGTCCCATGATCCGCCGGTCATGATATCTTCCTTGAAAAGGGAAAGAGACGATCTGCCTTCCTTTTTTTCGAGCCAGTCAGAAGCTATCTCCGGGATCATGTGCTTCACGCGGTTTCCGACAAGAACGTCAACTCCCAGTGCCTCCCTTTCAGCATCGGACATCCGCTGGGCATAGCACCCGCAAAGAATGATAAGGGAACGGGGGTTTTCCCGCCTTAGCCTGCGTATCAGTTTACGGCACTTTCTGTCTGCGGCCGCAGTAATGGTGCAGCTCACAATAACCGTTATGTCGGGCATATCCTGGGAATGGATACCGCCCGCCTTTTCCAGCAGGGCGGCTATTGCCTCTCCCTCATACTGGTTGGTCCGGCAGCCCTGAATATGTACCGAGTACGTCCTGTCGCATAATGAGAGCAATTTCAGATCATCCTTCATCTCATTGAGAACCAGCCGCACGCCACCGCAACAGCTGTGCTTGCCCTTAGTATCCTGCTTCCCAGACTGACCGGCCTGAAACCTTTTTCAAGCAATAGTCCCGCTTCGGAAGGAGACCAGTCTCCTTCCGGTCCTATCGCGATCGCGGCAGCATCTCCTGTCTCCTGTTCTGAAAGAGGTTCTGCCTCTAAGGAAAGCATCGCCGCAAACCTGCGATCAGGCAAATATTCGGGATCCAGATCCCTGAGCGCTGCAGGCGGCACTATCAGTGGCGGAGATCCGGCTCCTGCCTGCTTGGTCGCCTCATCCAAGATCTTCTCCCACCGGGACATTTTTTCAGCCAGTTTGATTCCTGCGTATCTTGGAACGCTTCTTTCGCATGAGAGGAGCCTTATCGTATGCACACCGGTCTCAGCCGCGAACCTGAGCGCCTGGTCAAACTGATCGTTCTTGAGGATCGCAAGCAGAAGATGCAGCTCTGTTGACGGCCCGTCCTCCGAAGTCCTCGACAATTCCTCAGCATAGACTGCCTCACCCTCGCATGACAGCCGCAGGCTGATCTTTTCTCCGTATGCAAGGCCCTCTGCCAGGGAACCTGTGCTGCAGCGCCTTACTCTTATCAGATGGTGTGCCTGTTCTCGGTCAATAAGCCAGCGCCCTTCCTTTAGGATGCATTTTTCAAGACGCAGCCTTGGCAGCGACACCCCACCATTCTCCTTTCTCATGCTCCCTTAATATGGACAGTCCGGCATTTTCCATAGCTTCAACAAAACGCGCTCTCTCAGTCAGGAGCATACCAGAAAAAATGGCCATTCCTTCTTTTCCTATTATTTTGGGGACCTGGCCGACCATCGTGATCAGCGGCTCGAGAAGTATATTTGCAGTGAGTATGTCCACCCTGTGTCTGAATCCTTTAAGAAGATCGCCTGTTGCAAGATCGATCTTGTCCTGATCCAGTCCGTTGAGTTCAAAATTTTTCCTGACCTCTTCGATCACAGCGGGATCTATGTCACGGGCATACACCTTTTCCGCTCCCAGTTTGACGGCGCATATGGTCAGTATCCCCGAGCCTGTGCCTATGTCGGCGGTAGTCATTCCCGGCTTTACAAAATCCTCCATAAGTTCGAGGACGATCTGTGTGCTCTCATGATACCCCGTGCCAAAAGCGCTTCCCGGATTTATGTAAAGGGGTATGAGTCCTTCCGGTTCGGTACCTTTGTGCCATGGGGCAAGGACGACCATTTTTTTCCCCACCGACAGAGGAGGAAAGGCCTCCTCTGAGGCTACGTTCCATGGCTGATTTTCGATTTTACCGAAATCATCTATTTTAATGTTCTCCCATTCCCGCATCGCACCGAGAAGTTTTGATTTCCAGAAGTGAAGGTCTTCGCTGCTTCTGTAATAAGACCTGAGTCTTATCCCTCCGAGCGGAAGCTCCTGGAGTTCAGTCCCAATGCTTCCTGAAATGTCGGCTAAGGAAAAAAGCACTTCCTCCAGCCCCTCTTCTGCTGATAAAGTTATATACCACCAATAGCTGTCGTTCTTCCCCACCAGACCCAACTCCTTTCACGGCTCAAGGTGCACTTTATTGTACTCTATTAAGACCTTCCCGAACAAGAAAACATCCGGACTCTATAAAAGAAGAGGATCCCGTCCTCAATGGGGCAGGATCCTCAATAAAAATATACCGTCTGCAATCTTTTTCTACTTCTTTTTCCCTCCCAGGTAGGCCTCTTCTATCTCAGGATTATGCAGCAGTTCCTTTGAATCCCCCTCCATTACAATCTTTCCTGTCTGGAGTACATATGCCCTGTGTGAGAGCAGTAGGGCTTTCCTTGCATTCTGTTCTACTATGAGGATAGTCATGCCCAGCTGTCTGTTGACCTCTGTAAGTTCTTTGAATATCTCACTGATTATTATCGGAGCAAGGCCCAGCGATGGCTCGTCGAGGAGCAGGACCCTGGGCATCGCCATAAGAGCCCTTCCGATGGCAAGCATCTGCTGCTCTCCTCCCGACAGTGTCCCCGCATACTGGCTCTGCCTCTCTTCCAGACGCGGGAAGAGGTGATAGACTTTTTTGATCTGTTCCGAGACGATACTGCGGTCCTTCAGAGGGAACGCGCCCATCTGGAGGTTTTCATAGACGGTAAGCGGGGCAAAGACTTTCCTCCCCTCGGGAGAGAGGCTCACTCCCGCTGCAACGACCTGAAAACTTCTTGACGGGAGCGGATGCCCGTCGATCAGGATCTCTCCTCCTGCCTTTGGCACATCGCCCATTATCGCGCTCATCATGGTCGACTTCCCTGCTCCGTTAGCTCCGATAACGGCGACTATTTCACCGGAATATACATCAAGATCGACACCTTTGAGCGCCCGGATGGCCCCGTAGTTCACGGAGAGGTTTTTTACAGAGAGGATCGGGGTGACATTTTCCATAGTCTTATTCCTCCTCTCCAAGATATGCCTTCAGGACTTCAGGGTGGCTCTGTATCTCATCAGGAGATCCTTCAGCTATTTTAGCCCCGAAGTTCATGCAGACTATGTGCGGGCATATGGCCATGACCATGTCCATGTGGTGCTCGATCAGCAGTATCGTAAGCTTGAAATCGGCATGGATGAGCCTGATGAGTTCATTGAGCTGCTCGACCTCTTCTGCGTTCATTCCTGCAGCCGGCTCATCCAGCAGAAGCAGCTCGGGCCTGAGGGATATGGCCCTTGCGATCTCAAGGCGGCGCTGCATGCCGTAAGGGAGTGTTCCTGCCGCCTGGTCTGCGCGGTCTGCGAGCCCTACCCTCTCAAGCAGTTCCATACTTTCGTCCCTGGCTGCCTTCTCCATCTTTTTCCACCTTCCCAGATGGCTGACAGCCTCGAAAAAGCTGTAGCTATAATGCTGCTGGGCTGCTGTCATAACGTTGTCCAGGACTGAAGATGCGGTAAATAGCCTCAGGTTCTGGAATGTCCTTGCCACGCCAAGCGAAATGACCTGGAAGGTCTTGAGCCTGTTTATGTTTTTCCCCTTGAATTCTATCTCTCCGCCCGTTACGTCATAAACACCGGTAACAAGGTTGAATATGGTCGTCTTGCCCGCGCCGTTGGGGCCTATAAGCCCTGCAAGTTCGCCATTTTCGATGACGAATGACATATCTTTGACGGCCTGGACGCCTCCGAAAGCCTTGTTGACTTCCTTAAGTTCAAGCATGGCGGACATCAGCGGACACCTCCGTCGGCGGCAGTGATCTTCTTCCTGCGGGAAAAGATGCCCTTGATGTAATCTTTGGTAAGCTCGTTGGTACCCATGATCCCTTCAGGTCTCAGGACCATTACCAGAACAAGGACCAGGCCGTAGACAAGCATGCGGTACTGCGATATCGGCCTGAACAGCTCCGTCACCAGTGTCAGTATGGTCGTTCCGATCAGGCATCCGCTCATTGAGCCCAGGCCTCCGAATACGACTATGGAGACCAGTTCTGTGGATTTGGCCATGTCGAACATGACAGGCTGGATAAAGGACATGAACCCTCCGAGCAACGCGCCTGAGACCCCGCAGTAAAAGCCTGAGATGGCAAGACTGAAGACCCTGAACCTTGCAGTGTTGAAACCGAGCAGCGAAGCGGCCACGTAGTCGTCCCTGCATGCTTTGAAAGCCCTCCCGTAGTTGCTGTTCACCAGGAAGAACATCCCTGCCCCCATCACCAGCAGAAAGCCCACAGCCACAGACATTGAGGAATAGTTTTCTATTCCGGGATAGCCTCTGGCTCCCCTTGTCACGCTTTCCCAGTTCTCTATGACCAGCCTTATCGCTTCACCAAGGCCCAGAGAGGCTATCGTATAGTAGTCGCCGACCAGTTTGAGCGTCGGTATGCCTATGAGATAGGCAAAGATCATGGCAACTATCCCCCCTGCAATTATGGCTCCGATGAAGTGGACCTCATACTGCACGGTAAGTATGGCTGCCGTGTATGCGCCTATCGCCATATATCCGGCATGACCGAGCGTAAAGACTCCCGTAAAGCCCGTGAAGAGTGATACTCCCAATGCCGCTATGCAGTTTATTGCAAGCAGTGTGATTATCCCGGTAGTGTAACCATCCATTTTCAGATACCTACACTTTCTCGCCCACGGATTTTCCGAAAAGTCCCGTGGGCCGTACAATGAGAGTAACGATGAGAAGGCCGAATACCACCAGGTCCCTGAACTGGCTGGAAATGAAACCTGCCGTCAGCATTTCTGCCAAACCCAGGATCAGGCTCCCGACAACAGCCCCGGGAAGGGAACCCAGCCCGCCGATAACGGCTGCGACAAAAGCTTTTGTCGTTATCATGCCAAGCTGCGGATAGAGTGTGTACCTAACAGATAAAAATATGCCCCCGACTCCCGCGAGGAGCCCGGCCACGAAGAAGACTATTGAGATCAGCCTGTTTACATTTACCCCCATCAGCCCCGCTATACGGAGATTGTAAGATGCAGCCCTGATCGCGAGCCCCCATTTGGTCTTTGAAAGGAAAAGCTGCAGGCCGACAAGGAATACTACCGCGGTTGCCAGCGACAGAAGGTCAAAAGCGCTGGTCGTTGCCAGGCCAAAGACATTTACCGGTTGCGTCGGAATCACCGGAGGAAGCGCCCTGAAACGGCCTCCGACGGTAACTACGAAAATATTCTCGATAACGATGCTCATACCCATCGATGCGATAAGCATATAAAGTGTGATGGGAGTACGCTCGCGGATCGGCTTGTATGCCAGGCGCTCAACTATGACAGCTGAGATCCCCGCTCCGATCAACGCGGCGAAAGAGGCTGCCAATATACCCATCCCGGCACCCCTCAGTGCAAAATAGCAAATGTAACCGCCGATCACGAGAAAACCACCATGTGCAAAATTTGAAAAGAGAAGGATAGAGTATACGAGTGAGTAACCAACTGCTATCAAGGCGTATACCGACCCGAGAGAGAGGCCGTTGATGACCTGCTGGATTATCATATCCAATTTAAAACACCTCTGCCTTTCTGGTGCCTAACCAGTCCTCAGAACCTGAAGCAAGGATCTGAACGGGCTTGGGGAGTGATTCCCCAAGCCCTCGTGGAATAGCATTCAGTGAAATTATTTGGGTTCGACTTTCTGGAAGAATTTGGCCTTAAGGTCATCTCCGACCTTGAGGATTATTCCTGCCTTGTTGAGCGGGTTGTGATCCTTGGGATTGATCGTCAGCGTCGCATGGTTGAGCTTGAGTCCCTTTGTTGCTTCGAGAGCCTTAGCTATCGCGGGGCCTTCAGCCTTGCCTGCGCGCTTGATCGCGTCTACGAGCCAGTATGTCGCGTCATATGCCATTGTTCCGTTTACGAATTCCTTACAGTCATCCTTGTAGACTTCCTTGTAGCGTGCAAAGATCGGTGACATGCCGGGATCTTCGAGGTATGTGTGGTTGACCCAGTAGGTACCCTTCATTGAGTCCCCGGCGATCTCGTTCATGAACTCGCCGTATCCGTCGCCGCCGATGATGGTGATGTCATTGAGTCCGAGTTCCCGGGCCTGTTTGATTATGAGGGCCATGTCCTTACCCATTCCCGGCAGGAAGAGGGCGTTTGCCCCGGAGCTCTTTACCTTCGTCAGCTGTGCGCGGAAGTCGACGTCTGTCTCACGGTAACCCTCATCGGCAACAACTTTGCCTTTAAGGGCTGTATAGCTTTTAACGAAGAATTCCCTGAGTCCCTGTGCATAGTCTGAACCTACGTTGTAAAGGATAGCTGCCTTGTCCTTTTTGAGGGTCGTCATTGCAAGTTCCGCAGCAAGAGCTCCCTGATAGGGGTCGGTGAAGCATATACGGAAAGAGTAAGGGCGGACCTTTCCCTTGTTGTCGACTGTTACGAGCGGGTTGGTCCCTACTGTTGAGATCTGCGGGGTCTTGCCCTTGTCAACGATGGGAGCGGTTGCGATGTTGATCCCGCTCGAGTTCGCTCCGATGATGGCTACGACCTTGTCGCTCTCTATCATACGGCGGACAGCGTTGACTGCGTCTTCGTTGCGTGTCTTTGTATCATAAATGACAAGTTCGATAGGGCGGCCGAGAACTCCGCCCTTTGCGTTGACATCACCGACCACCATTTTGGCCATGTTTACTTCAGTGATTCCGTAAGCTGCGTAGTCGCCGGTGAGGGCTGCGAGATATCCGACTTTGATGGGATCGGCTGCGAGTGCCGCGCCTGCTGAACAAAGAATAAAAATGACTGCCATAACCGCAAGGATCTTCTTCAATATACTGCACCTCCAATAATATTGTGGAAATATTTCAGATACTTTCAGGACCGCTGTGTGATTCGGGAACCTAACTCCTGAGCCTCACCTCCAGTCAGCTGCACAGTAATAATACAAGAATGGAAAAAATACTAAGAAGGTCTCGTGTCTGCTTCGATTATTCTATATTCCACGGTTGGATATGTAAAGAAAGAATAGTTTGTGAATTCAAAATTTTGAATTTATAGCTCAACGGGGTTTATTTTCTGTTTTTAAGAAAAATACCAAATAACTTTTTCATCAGCTATTGACGATCACATGACAACAGCCTTTGCCATCCACTAGAAAGCCGGACCGGGGTTTTCTCCTCTCGGCGAAAAATCCGGTCCGGCTTTCATATCCACATGTTCAGGTTCATTTCTACCTCTTTATCTTATCGAAAAACCCCTCTTTGTTTTTTACGGGGACTTTCATCTCCTTTGCTATATGTTCGAGGAGTTCCCGCTCTTTGGCTGAAGGATCTTTGCTGATGCTCACCCTGACCAGTATATTCATATCTCCGTTGCCCTTACCGCGCAGCCTCGGCATGCCCCTTCCCTTTATGCGCAGTTTTGATCCAGGCTGAGTGCCGGCCGGGATATCAAGTGTTTCTGAGCCGTCAAAAGTCTCTATCTTTACTTCACACCCAAGCACCGCCTGCGGATACAGTATGTCAACCGACGTGTTGAGGTCGTCGCCCTTCCGCTGGAACCTTCTGTCAGGCTTGACCTCTATCAGCAGGAAAAGATCCCCCGAAGGGCCTCCGTTGATCCCGGCCTCTCCCTGACTGGATACTCTCAGCCTTATTCCGGTGTCTATACCGGCGGGTATCTTGACATCGACGGAATGCTTTTTTCTAACCCGACCCTGTCCTCTGCATTCGCGGCACGGGGCCTTGATCACCTTGCCTTTGCCGTGGCATGTCGGGCAGGCAGTTACCTGGGCCATCTGGCCGAAGGGCGTGTTGACTGTCTGCTGCACCTGTCCGCGCCCGCCGCACGTAGGGCATGTTTCGGCATTGGTGCCCGGTTCGGCTCCGCTGCCTCCGCAGTGGGGACATGTTTCAAGACGCGGGACCTCTATCTTCTTAGTGATCCCCCTGTATGCATCCTCAAGAGAGATCTGCATCGTATATTCAAGGTCGTTTCCTCTGCGGGGAGCGTTGGGGTCAACAGTCCTCCTGCCGGCACCGCTGAATGCGCTCCCGAAAAGGTCTCCGAAAAGGTCTCCGAAATCTGCCCCGCCGAAACCACCGAAGCCGCCGAAATCCCCTCCGGGAGGCATGTCGCCCACATAGCCGAACTGGTCATACTGAGCCCTTTTCTGTGGATCACTCAGGACTTCATTGGCCTCGTTGATCTCTTTGTACTTTTTCTCTGCCTGAGAATCTCCCTGATTTGCGTCAGGATGATATTTCCGGGTCAGCTTGCGGTATGCTTTTTTTATCTCGTCGGCCGAGGCTCCCCGTCCAACACCGAGTATTTCATAGTAGTCCTTTTTGCCGGGAGCAGCCATCCGCGCCTCACCTCACGTTATTGGTTGTCTTCTTCGTGGAATTCCGCATCTACAGTAGTTCCGCCGTTTGAGTCTCCGTTGTCCGTATTTGTCTCTGCACCGGCAGTATTGCCCTGTGCCGCATGTGCCTTTGCGTACGATTTCTGTGAGATGGGGTGCATGGCGTTCATAAGGGCATCGACCGCGGCCTTGATCGCCGATGCGTCTTCGCTTGTCAGAAGGTCTCTCAGGGTCTTGATCTTTTCTTCAACTGCAGCCTTTTCTTCGGATGTTGCGTCATCCCCTAGTTCCTTCAAAGCTTTTTCAGCATTGTACGCAGCACTGTCGCCCTCATTCCTGGCCTCGACAAGCTCTTTCTTCTTCCTGTCCTCATCCTCGTTCATTTCAGCATCACGGCGCATTTTGTCTATCTCTGCGTCCGACAGTCTCGATGACTGGATCGTTATGTTCTGGACCTTGCTGGTAGCCTTGTCCTTGGCTGTGACGTTGACGATACCGTTCGCGTCTATGTCGAAAGTTACCTCTATCTGAGGAATTCCCCTCGGAGCCGGCGCTATGCCGTCAAGGAAGAACCTTCCGAGTGAAACGTTGTCGCCCGCCATCGCCCTTTCGCCCTGAAGAACGTGTATTTCGACCTGCGGCTGGTTGTCTGCCGCAGTAGTGAAGACCTGGCTTTTGGAGACAGGTATCGCACTGTTCTTCTCTATTATCTTTGTAAATACTCCGCCAAGGGTCTCAAGGCCAAGGGAGAGCGGCGTAACGTCTACCAGGACTATCCCTTTGTGCTCTCCCGAGAGGATCGCTCCCTGTATCGCCGCTCCTACTGCAACGCATTCGTCAGGGTTTATCCCCTTTGTCGGCTCCTTGCCCAGAAGCTCTTTGACCTTGCGCTGGACCATCGGCATACGCGTGGATCCTCCAACCAGAAGTATCTTGTCGACATCTGAGGGCTGCAGACCTGCATCCTTCATTGCGGTACGCACTGGCTGGACCGTCCTGTCAAGAAGATCCCTCGTCAGCTCTTCGAATTTCGCCCTCGTAAGCGTCATTTCAAGGTGCTTGGGGCCGTTCTGATCAGCTGTGATGAAGGGCAGCGATATCGATGTCTCCGCCATTGAAGAGAGCTCTATCTTCGCCTTCTCAGCTGCCTCGCGAAGACGCTGAGCTGCCATTTTGTCCTTCCTCAGGTCCACTCCGTCCGTCTTCCTGAATTCATCCGCCATCCAGTTGACTACCTTTGCATCCCAGTCGTCTCCGCCCAGCATGTTGTCTCCGGAGGTCGAAAGGACCTCAAAAACGCCTTCGCCTACGTCCAGTATTGATACGTCAAAAGTTCCCCCGCCAAGGTCAAAGACCATTATCTTGTGGTCCCCTTCCTTGTCAACTCCGTAAGCGAGGCACGCGGCTGTCGGTTCGTTGATGACCCTGAGTACCTCGAGTCCCGCGATGGTGCCGGCATCTTTCGTTGCCTGCCTTTGGGCATCGGTAAAGTATGCGGGGCACGTGATGACCGCTTTGGAAACGGCGGTTCCCAGATATTCCTCCGCATCCCTCTTCAGCTTCTGGAGGATCATTGATGAGATCTGCTGGGGGGTGTACTTCTGTCCGTCAATGGTTACTTTGTGGTCGCTGCCCATCTGTCTTTTTATTGAAATAATGGTCCGGTCCGGGTTGACTATCGCCTGCCTCTTAGCGAGCTGCCCAACGAGCCTCTCGTTTCCGTCTTTGGTAAATGCGACGACAGAAGGCGTTGTCCTGCCTCCCTCCGGATTGGGGATGACTGTGACGTTATCCCCCTCTTTTACCGCTACACAGCTGTTGGTCGTACCCAGGTCTATCCCTATTATTTTTTCCATAACTCATTCCACCTTTTGAATAAAATATATATTTTTTGTTTTACTTGTTTCCATGTTATTAGAGTGCCTAGCCGGTGTATTTTCCCACTCTCACCTGAGGCGCTCTTATGATGCGTCCGGCAAGTCTGTATCCCTTTCTCAGCGTTCCGATAATACATCCGTCTCTGGACTCATCGTCTACAGGTTCCATCGATACCGCCTCATGTACTGACGGATCAAAGTCACCTTCCGTTTCTATGCTCTCAAGGCCCAGATTTTCCAGCGCCTTATAAAACTGCTTCGTTACCATCATTATGCCCTTGTAGAGGTTACTCTCTTCATCCTCTACGGCACAGCAGACCCTTTCAAGATTCTCGAAGACGGGGAGCAGCTCTTCGACAGACCTTTCGGCTGCAAGTTTACAGTTTTTTTCCCTGTCTCTCTCTACCCTGGTCCTGAGGTTGTAGTAATCTGCCCTTGCCCTTGCAGCCTCTTCCGTCAGAGATTTGATCTCCCTCTTCATTTCCTCTATAGTTTCAGTCAGTTTTGCCGTATCATTGCCGGCACTTGCCGCTTCTTTCACCTTCAGCTCTTCAAAAGGCATCGGATCCGCGACCCTTTCCTCACCAAGCGGGGGCTCCGTATTATCTTTGTTGATCCTTCTCATCTTTATTCAACCTCCTCTTCAGACTCAAGGTCCATGGTCCGAAGTACTCTATCAATAGTTGTGATGACTTTTTCGTAGTCCATCCTCTCAGGGCCAACCACACCGATCATTGCCATCTGTCCGTTGCATATCGTGGAGGCAGCAACCAGCGCTGATTTTTTCATTGCGGGGGATTCGTTTTCTTCTCCTATGACAACATTTATCCCCTCTATTGAACAGCTCTTGACCAGTTCTGCCATTCCCTCTTCCTGTTCAAGAAATTCATAGAGCGCCTGAATGCGCCCCAAATCCTGAAAATCAGGCAGGTTAAGCATGTGGCTCATGGATCCGGTGAATACTTTCATTGAAGGAGAGAGCATTATCCCCTCCAGCTCACGGAGCGCCGCGGCACAGGCAGATTTGTAATCCCTGAGTTCCTGCATTATGTACGCTTTCAGGGAGTTCTTGATCTCAGTCCATTCACATCCGGCAAAGACATTTATCCTTCTCGAAAGGTCATCCAGGTACTCCTGAGTCATGTCCCAAGGCAGGCTTATGACTTTCTGGTGCACAAGCCCCCCCTGAAGTACCACAAGAAGAAGTACGTTCTTCTCTCCCAGTCTGACAAAATCGACCCTTTGAAATCTGACTTTGTCGAGAGGGGTGACCGCAGCCACGCCCACGTAGTTTGACACCCTGCTGAGGATGTCTGATGCCGACTCAAGCGCGCCCTCCAGACCTCTCTGATGCTCTCCGAGGCTCTTTATCCATTCCTTATTGTGCCTGGAAGAGTCCACCCTCTGCAGAACGGAGTCCACATACAGTCTGTAACCCAATGTCGTCGGTATCCTTCCGGAGGAGGTGTGCGTTTGTTTCAGAAATCCCATTTCCTCAAGGTCGGACATCTCGTTTCTGATCGTCGCAGAGCTGTGACCCGTCAGATAACGCTTGGAAACAGTGCGGGAGCCGACGCTTTCACCGCTTCTTATGTATTCATAGACCACGGAAAGTACAACTTCCAACTGCCTCTCTGTAAGCAAAGGTATCACTTCCTGCTTTGTTAGCACTCACATACTACGAGTGCTAATTCAATTCCAACGCGACAAGAATAACAGCGCTTCGCACAAATGTCAAGACAGGTCAGATTATTTATATCGTAGTTTTTACCTATTGATTTGACTCAGATCCCTTAAGAAGCTTCTGTCAATAATGTATAATAAGCTCTGAATGGCCGACCGGTTATTTGAAAATCTGTCTCTTTGACAAAAAACATAAGAGGTAAGTATGACGAAGACCTCAATTTATCTGATAAGGCACGGTGAATGTGCCGGCAACAAGGAAAACAGGGTAAGAGGAAGGGTAGACTTCCCGCTCAACGAGAACGGTCTGACTCAGGCAGAAGCGCTCGCCCTCGCAATGAGGGACAAAGGGATGACATATGTCTATTCAAGCCCGCTCAAAAGAGCTTTAACTACCGCAGAGGCGATAAGCAGGATCTGCGGATGCGGATTGTCTTCCGATGATTCATTCTCCAATATCAGGCTTGATCCCTGGGAAGGCCGCCTCAAGAGCGAGATCGCAGCAAGCGAGCCCGAACTCTGGAAGACGTGGATAAACGACCCTGAAAGCCTAGTCCTTGACGGAGCGGAGACGCTTGACCAGGTAATGGAACGTTCTCTCGCCGGACTTCAAAAGCTGATAGAAAAACACAAGGGGGAGACCTTCGCGGTAGTTTCGCACAGAGGTGTCCTCAAACCGTTGCTTTCCGGAGCGCTTGGGATCGCGAAACCCAGGTTCTGGCGGCTCCACATGGATACCGGATCTTACAGCCTTCTGACGCATGACGATGTCCACGGCTTCTGCCTCATGGGACTCAATTGTTCTGATCACCTTAAAGGCCTGCCTCTGGTCCAGGAATTCGAGTAGAGGGGACAAGAGATGGCCGCATACGAGATAAAGTTCAGGGACGCAAGGGAACTGGCCGAAGCACTGAAGGCCCTTGGGGCTGACATGAGGAGTCTTCCCTTCTTTGACAACAGGCGTGAGATAAGGTCTGTTTATATTACAGATGTCGATGTCAGGGCAGCCAACGTCATCAAGCAGGAAATGCTTTCAAGGGGGGGAGATGCAGCCGTCCATGCCCATGCAGTCGACTGCGGGGTGACTGAAAGCGACGTTATACTGTTCGGAACGGTCAAACAGATCTCTTTCCTTGCGGACAAACTTGAGACCATGCCGTGGTGGGGATTTCCGGATACCGTAAAAGTACTGAGGGAAGCACTTGCTTCTTTTTCGAAAAAACCTGCAACGATCGATCTCCCTTCCGGCAGTTCTCTGGCCTTTGGGGGCAGGACGCTTCTCATGAGCATCATCAACCTGAGCGACGACTCTTTTCACAGCGAGAGCAGGACTTACGGAAATGTTGACGTTGCTGTGGCGCGTGCAGTCGAGCATGCCAAGGACGGAGCTGACATCCTTGACCTTGGGGCAGAGTCAACAAGACCCGGGGCCGCAAGGATATCTGAAAGTGAAGAGATCGGGCGGATCATGCCGGTGATCAGAGAGATCCGCAAAATCCTCCCTTTAATGCCGATATCTGTTGATACGACCAGAGAAAAAGTTGCAAAGACTGCGCTGGAAGCAGGTGCGGATATAATTAACGACATTTCGGGACTCACATTCGAACCCGGGATAGCCAGGGCCGTAGCTGACCATAATGCGATGCTGGTAATAATGCACATGAGGGGAACCCCGGAGACTATGGGTTCAATGTGCATCTACAGTAACCTGCTGAAGGAGATCAATGATTTTTTTGATGAAAAGATCAGAACAGCAATTTCTTCAGGGGTCGATCGCGCTAAGATAATACTCGATCCCGGGGTAGGTTTTGCAAAGGACTACAGCCAGAACCTCTTCCTGCTGAGGCATCTGGAGTCCTTCAGGATCCACTCGAAACCGATACTGATAGGAGCTTCAAGAAAGGGATCTGTCGGCAAAGCCACTGACAGCCCCGATACTGCCGGAAGACTTGAGGGGACACTTGCTGTCTCGGCCTTATGTGCCTGGGCGGGGGTCGACATTATCAGGGTACATGATACAAAGGAAAACAAAAAAGCCGTAATGATGGCCGAAGCGATAAGGAACGCAGATTATGCCTGAAAAAGCCCGTGTTCTGCTCTCCCTTGGCTCAAACACCGGCAACAGGCTCCTGATGCTGACAAAAGCACAGGAAGAGCTTGAACGGAGAGGCTTTTGCATTACATCCAGAAGCAGGATATGGGAGACTTTCCCATGGGGACTGACAGATCAGCCCAGATTCCTCAATATGTGCATAAGCGCAGAAACCGAGCTCTCTCCGGAAGAAATGCTCATGACCGTAAAAAATATTGAGGTACTGCTTGGACGCACAAAAAATCTTAAATGGGGACCGCGTGAGATCGATATCGACATCATAGCGATCGGGGAACTCGTGATCAACGGACCCGATCTTACCGTCCCGCACAGCCACATGCATGAGAGGGCATTTGTCCTGATCCCTCTCAGAGAGATAAACCCCTGTTTCAGGCATCCGGTGACAGGAATGACGCCGGACGAGATGCTGTCTCTCCTTCCGGAAGAAAAAATGGAGTGGATAGTTTAAATGGATAATATTCAGGGAACGGTTTCACACGAAATCAAAAAACTTGCTTCCGTATTTTCTTCCGGGCGTTTGATCTTGGTAATGCCCGTGGCAGTCCTATTGCTTGCGCTGATCATCTTCGTGGTGCCGGGTAACGAGATCCCGGAAGGGGGATCCAACCTAAGGGCGCTCAGAGTCGGAAATTTTCCTATCGTCCTGATCCTTGAGCAGGACAGGGGCGAGGTAACTTCAGGATGGCTGCGGACACCCGCAGGGACGAGGCAGATAGAGCAGCTTGACGGGCTCTCTTTCGTTTCAGACAGCGTTTTTCTGACCAAGGTAGACCAGGATGACAGGGAAGATCTCCTTTGGAGGACTTCCTTTACAAACTTCGAGGGTACAGGCGTACACTTGTGGGTCGGTGTGACAACATGGTCACCCAAAGCCCATATAATATTGACCCCGTATGAATATACAAGATGGGATGCTGTTCCCGCTAAGCTCGTTGTACCAAAGGGAACGGCCGTCTATGTCTCGCCTGCGGTCCCGATGTACGACAAGTCGGACCCGCTCAGGGGACGCGACAGCTATTCTTTCATATATACAATGAGGATGACTCCCGAAGGACCTGCTTTCGTTCCCGTTCCGGACGTCTACAGGCAGCTCTCGATACTTCTGAGGGCGGGGATACAGGGGGAGTTCACCCCCTCAAAGAGGCTTGCTTATGTAAGGATGCTCAACGAGTTCAACAGCCTTGCAGAGGGAAAACCTCCAAAGGCCGAAACGCTGCTGAACTTCCAATTTGAAAAGGTCGCTGTCCTGAGCTGGAAAAGGTAATTCAGGCTTCCGAAGATCAGCCGCCCTGTTTCGGGAGCCATGTGGTTGTGTTGCCTCAGACCATGGTCCTGCTTATTTTTTTATGTCGGCTCTTTCTCCTCCGGTTATCCTCATCAGCTCTGCAGGAGAGATAGGGAAAAATGCATGGTCCGTGCCTGCGGCAGCCCAGACCTCGGAATAATTGAAGAGATCTTCGTCCAAAAAAGACCTTGGCTGTTCGGGATAGCCTACCGGGGGCACCCCTCCCGGCTTGAATCCCGACCATTCGCTGCACTCCTCGGGATTTGCGAAGGACACATGGGACGCACCAAGCATTCTTTTTATCTTTTTCGTATCGACCCTGTTTACCCCTGACATCAGGGCCAGTGCAAAATATTCTCCCCTGTTCACCCTCAGGAGTATGCTTTTCAGTATCTCCTCTTCGGGAGCTCCGACTGCAGAGGATGCGTCAGAAACCGTGAATATCGTCTCTTCAGTGTGGAAGATCCTGCCATCGAAACCCGAATCCGAAAGAAAGCTGCTCACAGCTTCCACAGGATCGAAATCATCTGTTGACCTCTCAATGAACAATTTTTACCGACCTCGCTTTTGCTTTTATGACCATATGTCACATGTCTGATTTTTTCTGTCTGGGTACCGATGCCAGCTTCTCCACCGGCATCGGCCCCTCTGACGTCAAAACGGAGATAGGAGGTCCGGTCTCCTCACCCGATATCATTTTATACATCTCACGATTTTCAAGTACTGACCTGACATATTCCCTCGTTTCAGGATAAGGGATCTCCTCTATCCACTCCACCCAGTCATCTGCATAAAGGGTGTTCCACCTTGTCACGGGCATCATTCCGGCATTGTATGCCGCGATCGTCCTCGGCAGATCTCCCCCGAACCTTCGGGACAGCCTCGCAAAATAGCTTGCTCCAAGCAGTATGTTGTTTCCGGGGTCTTTAATCTTTGAAATGATCATATCCATTTTCAGCGAACGGCTCTCATCCCTTGCCGTAGAAGGCATGAGCTGCATCAATCCCTGTGCCCCGGACCTGCTTACTGCGTTTTCCCTGAATTTGCTCTCCTGTCTCATCACCGACAATATCATAGATTCGGATACTCCGGTCCGGGCTGCAGCGGCAGAGACTTCTTTCTTCCACGGATTGGGATAGAAAAGGCTTTCTGCCCTGCTTCTGCAGGCATCGCTCAATGATCCGGCCCCTCCGTCTCTGAAGAGCAAAAATGTATAAAAGTCAAAGGGGTATTTCCTCGCGAGCTCTGTTTTCAGCAAGCCGGCCTCTGGTTCCCGCCCCAATTTCTCCAGTGCCCTTATCTTCCAGTAATCTATTCTGGAAGGCCTCACGCAGAAGTTTGCCGAAAAACCGATATCAGACCATATGTCCAGGGCTGCCTCCGGGTCGTCGTTTTTCCAGGCGAGCCATCCTCCTGCCCATTTTTGGTAAACATGCTGTCTGCAGAGAGTAGCCGCTGCCGGAAGGGATATCAGGGCCGCAATTGAAAAAAGAGCTGCCAACGCAAGTATCAGGCGCTTGCGGGAGACAATGATTTGAGTTAATGTAGAGAGGCACATTTTGAATGCGGAGGTAACATCTTGCATAGATCCGGGCCACCCTTTGATTTTTTTACATACACCAGAAGTATCCTTCACTTCAACAGACAAGTCAAGCATCTCCCCCCTGAAGTCCTCTGGAGGGCCGCTTCGGAAGCAGTCATAGAAGAGATAGTTACGGCACCCAAGCCGGGTCTGGTAGATCCCCTCGGATCGGGCTGCCACACTGATATGGACTGGCATACTTTCATCAGGAGCGCCCAGGCCATAGAGCCCTTCTGGGAATACCAGGCAATGGCCGGCCTTTCGGGGACGGCTCCTTCTGATGCTTTGAAGCGTCTCAGGTATATCGGGATCGAAATGGAGAAGAAGATGTTTGCAGCAACTTCAGGCATCAATACCCACAAGGGACTGATATTCCTCCTCTCACTGCTTTTGTACGGGGCAGGCTACTCCATTTATTCAAAAATGGACCTTACACCCGAAAATATCGCTGGCAATGCTTCCGCCCCGGTCAAGGGCCTCGTATCGAAAGAACTGGGGCCGCTTTCCGAAAAAAATTCTTCCGACAAGCTGACAAACTGCGAAAGGCTATTTCTTATGCACGGGATAACGGGAGCAAGAGGAGAGGCGGAGAGAGGTTTTCCTTCAGTAATTGACTGCGGGCTCCCGGCACTCAAACGACTTTATGCGATGGGAGCATCCGCTAACAGCTCGCATGTAGCGGCACTGCTGGCCATTATGGCCAGCAGTGAAGACAGCAACGTCATACATCGCGGAGGCTATGATTTCTGGCAGAATGAATACAAACAGATGATCAAAGATACGATAGAAAGGTTCGATCCCCTCTCAGAAGATTTTCGTCCGATAGAGGAACTGGAAAAAAAATTCATTAAATCAAGGATAAGCCCGGGCGGAGCTGCAGATCTTCTTTCGTGTACTATTTTTCTGCACATGGTAACTAAACCTGCTTGTCAACAATAAAAAAATGTTGTATTCTTTATTTGCACATAATGTAAAGAAAGGGTGGATATTTAATGAGTCTTGGCAACAGGATTAAAACATTGCGCAAGGCGCAGAACCTGACACAGCAGAAACTTGCGGATAAGGTGGATGTGAGCAGGATATACGTACAGGCGCTGGAAAGCAACAGGAGACTACCTTCCATGAAGCTTCTGCAGAGGCTTGCACCCGCTCTCAATGTAGATGTCACAGATCTCCTCATGGATTTCACATCTCCCGACAACCCCGGAAGGGTCCAGCTGGAGTCGATGCTTGACAATGGGGAACTTGAGATCTGGTACCGCAGCAAAAAACTCACAGATAAGGAACTTAAGAGGGTATACCGTCTCATAGAAGCAGCTCTTGACGACTGGGAAGCAGAGGATGCCTCCGGAAAATAATCAGGAGACTGAGGCCTTCTCCGAGTCTGTTCCCCAGCCCCCCGAAGTGATCCCTCAGTGGGCTGTCCGTGAAGGCAGGGAATGGCAAAGGCTGAGCGAATTCGACATACTGGCAAAGGCAGAGGAGATAACGGGGCTTTCGCTTGAGCTTATGTTTGAACAACTTCCCGCCGGTGTTTGGGGCATACATATTGTACGCGGGAAAAGAGGGAGGATCTACATCAATGCCTCTCTGCCTCTGATATGGAGGAGATTCGCCATATTCCACGAGACATATCACCTGCTGAACCATAGGAAGGGACACCGTTTCTGGACTCACACATTTGCATCCATGGAGAGCTTTGAAAACAGGGCTGACACGTTCGCCTGGGCAGTCATCTGGCCTGAATGGAGCGAGGGGGATTATAGGGATTGGGCATGAACGGACCCATGAAGAAGCTGCCGTTTTTTCTTCCTTTCGGCGGATGCAGGGGGAGATGCGTCTACTGCAGCCAGGCGACAATAACCGGCGTTGAGGAGATGCCTTCCCCTGAATATGTATCCTCGGTCCTGAAGGAACTGGACGGACCGAGGGAAGTCTGCTTTTTTGGCGGATCATTCTGCAGGTTCGGCCGGTCTACGATAAAGGAGTACCTTGATTCCGTTGCGAACAATGCGCCGGAAGGAAGCAGGATACGATTCTCAACATACCCCGGCGATCTGGCCGAGCGATCTATGAGGGATCTCATCAGGAGGTACCCCATTGCCTGTATTGAACTTGGCATACCTTCACTCGACCCTGCTGTCCTCTCTCTTTGCAAAAGGGAGGCTGACCCGGGGATCATTCTTGCTGATATCAAAACAATAATGGATGAGGGGCTGCCGCTGGGAGTTCAGATAATGATCGGCCTGCCGGGACAGACGATGGAGAACAGTTTAGCCGACATAAGAAAACTGGCAGATTCAAAGGGACCTCTTTCATGGGACCTCAGGCTTTATCCCTGCCTCGTGCTTGAAAGCACGGAGCTGGAGACTATGATGAGAGAAGGAAAGTATTCCCCGCTCCCACTGGATCAGGCCATTGAATGGGGAGGCATTGTTTTGGACTCTGCCCTTTCGCTGGGATTCAACCCGATCAGGATAGGGCTTCAGGAATCTGAACTGCTCGCGTCAAAGGTAAGAGGAGGACCGCATCATCCTGCGCTGGGTGAGATGATAGCGTCGGAAGCCCTTGTCAGGAAGCTGATAAAAAACAACTGGACCGGCCCATGGGTCGTCCCTGACGAACACCTTTCAAAATTTACCGGACACGGCTGCTTCGGACTCAGACGTCTGGCTGAATTTGCCGGTTCAACCACGGATGCCGTATCAGAAAAACTTTCATTTTTCCCACCTGCATCAAAGATAATCTGATAACCTGCCTTCAGGAACTAAAACAGAAATGATTATTGATTGCAGAAATTGCGCTGTCTGGAGCGCTGCATATGTAATAGATTATTGATCAGTTTTTATGAAAGGACAGTTGCAAATGGATAAAGCAGAAGCGATTCATTCCTTGTTCTATAAATTTGAAAGACCCCCGTTCAAGGCAAAGAACCGGTTCATCCGTTCCGCTACCTGGCTTGGCGGTGCGGATGACAAGACTGGAGAGCTTTCCCCGGCGGAGATAAAACGTCATTCCGAGATCGCCGCAGGCGGCGCAGGCACACTGATCACCGGTCTGGCCTACATAAGCAATGAGGGGAAGTCTTTTAACAGAGAGTGGGGACTCCATTCTGACGAAAGGATAAATGACGTCGCCATGCTCTCTGAAGAAGTTCACAAGTTTGACTCCAGACTTATTGTTCAGTTATGCCACAGCGGCGGACAGCGCGACGCTTCTCTTGCAGAAGGAACGGTATCTTTTTCACCGTCAGGAGGCATCCATCCTATGCGCGATTTCGGGACCTGCCCCTTGTCCTCACATGACATAAAAAAGGTGATCGCGGATTTCGGAGCAGCTGCACTGAGAGCAAAAAGGGGCGGGGCTGACGGTGTTGAGATACACGGCGGTCATGGCTTTCTTCTTACCCAGTTTCTCTCTCCTTCCATAAACAAACGGGATGACAGATACGGCGGTCCCTTCGAAAACAGATCAAGGATCTTTCACGAGATCCTTGATGAGGTGAGGGCTGCTGTCGGCGATGACTTCAGCATCTGGTTCAAGATCAGCATGGCTGAAGGAACAGAGAAAGGATATGGCCCCGAAGAAGGAAAGGCCCTTTCCGTAGCTCTTTTGAAAAGTGGAGCTGACGGGATCGATGTTTCCTCCGGCACAAGCTATGCCGGTGCACTTAACTCGCCCAGCATCCTCGGAGTCTCCGCAGGAGAGTCCGAAGCTCCGTTCAGAGAATACTCGAAAGAGATCAAAAAACATGCCTCCGAAAAGCAGCTTGTCATCCTGACAGGCGGACTCAGAAGTCTTCCGGTCATGGCCGGACTCATAGAGGACGGTACCTGCGATCTTCTTGCCCTGAGCAGGCCTTTTATAGCGGAGCCTGACCTGATCAACAGATGGATCGAGGAAGACAGCAGGCCGACAGCCTGCATTTCCTGCAACGCCTGTTTCAAGACAGCTAAATTTGGACTTGTTGACTGCCCGATCCTCAGGGACAGGAACGAGGGCAACTGGGATCCGCTATGATATAGAGCAGATCCTGCCTGACGCATCCGGGCCTGGAAATATGTCTCGGCGCAGGCGTCTGGTCGTCAGATCGATGGAAAAAAATAATTTTTAAGTATTTTCGCTGAACTTTTCAAAACAAAAGTTGACTGATGTTGACAAGCTTTCTTTGCGAGACTAGGATTGTATCAAAGTTCAGAAATATATTTTATTGTTGACCAATATAATTAGGGAGTGTATCCAGATGGACAGCACACAGCTTCAGAACCTTCTCATGGAAAGGGCACACACGATGCCCAACAAAGCAAGACGGGTGGCAGAATACCTTCTTGCCAATATGCGTGAGGCCTCTTTCCGCTCTATAGGGGACATAGCAGAAGAACTTAAAGTTTCCAAAGCACAACTGGTACGGGTAGCTCAGATGCTTGGCTTTTCGGGTTATGCAGAACTTAAGACCTGCCTTCAGAAGGCTATACTGGAACAGATAAACCCTGCGGCCCTGCTTGCAAGGGCGGTCAGCAGCGGCGGAAGCTTCCCGGAGAGCCTTTACAGGGCAGAACATGCCAACCTTGATGACACAATGGCCCAGCTCTCACCCGAGGACACGGAAAAATTCTGCGATCTTGTAAGCTCTGCTGACACGGTCTATTGTGTAGGGTGGGGGATATCTTCCCTCGTAGTTGAACTCCTCCAGATGCGCCTTTCAGTCATGGGAAGAAAGGCCGTCTTTGTACACAGAGGCAGCCTTTCAATGTGGGAACAGGCCAGGTGCATCGGCGAGGGTGATCTGGTGGTCGTATGCGAACTGCCAAGCTATGCGGTCGAAGTCACGGAAGCTGTCGAAATGGCTCATAAGAACGGCGCAAAGGTCGTAACCATAACGGACAGTGCCGCAGCTCCCGTCTGCAGAAATGCAGAGCTCTCATTTTTTGTATCCGCAAACAGCCCCACTTTCGGCAGCAGCATTATAGGTCCACTCTTTTTGACTCATGTTCTGGCTTCCGCTCTGGCGATAACGCTTGAGGCAGATGCAAAAAGACATCTCGAAGAGCAGGCCGAATTCCTCCATGATGAGAGGATCTTCCACCCTATATTCGGCCTCAGATACTGACAGCAAAGGTAAATCAGGAAGCTTATCAGGCTGAAAGAGGGAGCGCCTTCATGCGCCCCTCTTTTTTATATCCTGCACCTGACTGTGATCACTTCACCGACGTCAGCGGCTTCCAGATCCCCGGCTTTGGGAGGTTCAGGGATCGGCCATTCGGCCTCAATGCAGCATTTGAGATACTCCTTCAATACTTCGGGAGCCCTCTTTATTACATCTTCCCTGTCCTCGCCCTCCACCCAGCAGCCGGAGAGACCGACAAAGTTGGCAGCCCAAAGCCTTCCCCCGTCATAACCGAAAGCCAGTAATGCAGGATATGCGTATTCTTTTTCCATTTATCCCAACACCCTTTCAATAACTCTCATAAAATTGCCGCATGTAAAGGCCTTATACTCTTCAGGGTCCAACTTTTCCCTGAGGGGTCCTAAAAATCTCCTGCCTGCGTCAGCATGGTCTGCGAACAGATCTTTTTGAAGGTGATCCTGATCCCCGATGACAAGCGATTTAATGCAGTCACAGAGATCCAGGCCCATGCCTACGTTGTTGATCGAGGCCACTTCCCTTATGTGTTCAAGATGCTTAAAAAATTTTCCGGCATTACGGTCGCTTTCGCTGTCCGACACAAAAGGTGAATATGCGTTCAGCCCTATTACCCCGCCGGAATCGGCTATCATTTTTATCTGGTCGTCCTTCAGGTTCCTCGCCGAGCCGCAAAGTGCCCGGCAGTTCGAATGCGATGCTATGAAAGGCAGTTTCATCATATCCGCTACCTCATAAAAGCCGGGGTCGTTAAGATGGCTGACATCGACGACCATGCCCATTTTTTGAGCCGTCATGACAAGCTCCCTTCCGAATTTGGTCAGGCCGCCCCGGCACTTCGGAGCATCGGAAGGGTCAAAACTGCTTCCGTCTCCCGCATAATTCCTACGCGACCATGTAAGCCCGATAAATCTCACCCCAAGGTCAAAAAATGTCCGCAGCAGCAGTATGTCATTTCCAAGCGGTTCAGCCCCTTCGAGGGAGAGAAATATGCCGATCCTCCCCATCTTTGAAGCTTTACTTGCTTCTGTGGAATCCCTGCAGAGTGCAAAATGCTCTCCCGACTCCTCCAGTTCCTCCTTCAGTGCGGATATCTGATCAAGTGCGTTGCGGAGGGCCCCCTCCGGCAAATAATTTTCACATATGTACAAAGAGCATATAAGCGTACTGATGCCGGCCTCTTTTAAATTTTGGAGATGTCTTCTTTCAAGTACCTTCTTTTCTCCCTTTTTTCTGTAAGCAAGTACATCAAGCAGCACATCAAAATGAGCGTCGACTGTCATTCGTTATCTCTTCCTCTCAAATGATCATGTAACCGGCGGAGTTTCCGCCGCTGCGTTTCCGCTGACTCAGGCCGGGCATATTTTTATCCTCTGGGATTCCAGCCCCGCCAGGTCAAACCAGATCAGCTCCCCTTTCAATCCATTTTCTGATGCTGTCAGGACCTTTACGGTCTCAGAGACCTCAAGGGAAGCTACAAAGGCAGGGGTAAAGGGAGGATTGCCCGTTTCGGTCTCTATACCCTTGTCAGGGACATCATCGTTTTCCCACAATGGCCTGTCGCCGGGGTAAAAAACTCCTACCTGCCCGAACATGCCTCCGATCGCTCCGTGGACAAAGGGTATCCCCAGACCGCAGCATGCGGCGTACGCATTCCTTCGCCCCTTGTTGTTGTCAAGAGCATCTATTGCTATTGCTGAACCCTCAAGTATGCTCCGCCCATTTTTTTCATCCAGGAATTCAACTACGGCAAATGTCTCTACCGCGCCGTTTACAGCGGCAACTCTGCTTGCCGCGGCAATGGCTTTCGGCTTCCCGATGTTGTCCTCTGTTGAGAAGAGCTGGCGGTTAAGGTTGTTTTCGTCAAATACATCCGGATCCACCATAACTATCTCTCCGACCCCGGCTCTGGCAAGCAGTTCGATTATCCACCCCCCCAGACCGCCGCAGCCTATCACCGCAGCCCGTGAGCCAAGGAGCTTCATCTGCCCGTTAATGCCTATCGTACCGATGTTTCTTCTGTATCTTTCAGGACAAATGCCGTTTTTTAAAGCTGCGATCTCAACATCGCGGGGCTTCATTCCAAAGTCAGATGCGATCTTACGGCAGGCCAGAAAAGGGACTGTTTTTATCCCTCCGTTCTCCTTTACATTGATAAGCAGGCTCTCGACATGGTCTCTCGGCAATAATGGCACCTCCCAGGTATACTGATATGCTGGACAATAGTATATCGGGAAATGAAAGGTCACGGCAACTTGTAATATTGACATACCGCTATCTGTCTTCCCGCTTTTGATGTAAAATAACGGAATGAAGTACGCTGTAAAAAGAACATCCCTGACTGATATCTCCGGCTGGAAAAACTCTCCCTGTAAAAAAGCCGTCGTGCTTATGAGCGGAGGCGTAGATTCGAGCGCTGCCGCGCTTCTGCTTCTGAGGCAAGGATATTCACTGGCAGGCCTGACAATGGAGATAACTGAGAACGGAGCTAATGCTGCAACTGAGTCTGCTGCGTCTGTATGTAAAGAATTATCCATCCCCCACTTTTCTGTAAACATAAGCGGCGATTTCAAAGAGAATGTTATAAACCCTTTCTGCAGTTCATACCTTTGCGGACTTACACCCAACCCCTGTGCGGACTGCAATGAGAAGATAAAGTTCGGTCTTCTCCTGAACATTGCCGAAGAGATGTTGGGAAATGATTTTTCTCTTGCAACCGGGCACTATGCAAGAATGATCGTAAAAAACGGCAGGCGCTACCTTGCGGCCGCTGCAAACAGGACCAAGGACCAGTCGTATTTTTTAAGCGGGATCTCAGGCGCACAATTGTCACGGATACTCTTTCCCCTCGGAGATTTTACGTCAAAAGAAGAGACAAGAGAGCTTGTAAGGTCATCCGGCCTTGCCGTATCGGAACGCCCCGAGAGCATGGAGATATGCTTCGCTGACGAGGAAGGGTACAGGGCGATGCTTTCCCGCCGACCTCAGCCGGGACCGATCACAGACACCTCAGGTAAAGTGATCGGAGAGCACCGGGGCATAGAAGGATACACTCTCGGACAGAGAAAGAGACTGGGTATAGCATCAAGAAATCCCTTATACGTAATATCCATATTGCCGGAAACAAATACCATAATCGCGGCACCGCGGGAAGATGCTTTTCGCCATGTGGTCACTGCAGGAGCGGTCAATATCCTTGCCCCTGATTTTCTGAATAACGATCAGATCTTATATGGCAAGATCAGATCTCAGGGGGATACTGCGCCATGCCGCGTCCTGTCTTTTGACTCTGAGTCCCTGACAGTACTGTTTTCAGAACCTGTATTTGCCCCTGCACCCGGGCAGAGGCTCGCGGTCTACACAGAAGAGAACTATGTGGCTGCGGGAGGCGTGATAATGGCCTCGTCATGATCATCAGGAAAAAAATCTCATTCTATCCGCATATACCCTAGTCCGTTAAAAATTCACAGTCACGGGCATGCAAAGACAGAAAAATTTTTTATTCTCACCTTGAGAATACATTTGCATTTTATCTCAGGTCCCGTCTATCTATTATTCAAAACCTGATTTATCATAGTGATGACATCTGTTACAATATCTAAAACTTAAGATATTCTTGGGGGGTCGCTTATGACACTGCGCAGAAAGACTCAGATCTCATTAGGGATCACATTGCTCATCCTCCTTCTTATGCTCGACCTTACATTTACAAATTTTCTCAGAAGATCCGCCGAACAGGCTGACATAGAAAGGATCACTCTGAACCTTTCAAGGACTGTCGTGTCGATCAACGCTGAAGCCAGAACACTTTCAGCCATCGCGGCAAACTGGGCCCATTCTGACGCGACCTGGAACTATATGAGGGGACACAACTCCAATTACGCCTCCGAGACCCTTAACAGGGATGCCCTGACTGAAGTAGGCATTTCGTCTATGATATTCATTGACAACAACAATATGGTCCGCCTATTCAAGGACTTCAGTGCGGACGACGAGCCTTCCTCCCCGGAGAGTGAGTTTTCGGCAATATTTAACGACCCGAAGAACCAGTATCTGTTGGATAACACAGGCGCTGCAGGGATCAGCGGGATAGTCCTGAAGGAAAATCAACCCATACTTTTCACAGTAAAACCGATCCTCACATCCGACATCGAAGGGCCTCCTGCAGGCAACCTTATAGTCACCCGCGCAATTAGCCCCAAACTTATCGAAAATATTTCGAGGAACCTGCATTTTAATTTTGCAGTAGAACCTACGACTGACACCGAAAAGCAGAATGCAGACAGTCTTCCCCTCGTCTCGATCGAGGAAAGTGACAGGAAGTCAACGACCATATCCGGCAGGATGCTTGTGAAGGATCACATCGGAACTCCTTCATTCTGGGTCATTGGGATCGATAAAAAAGAGGACACATCTGCCGCAGAGAAAAAGATCCAGTATCTTTTCCTTATCTTTGCCTTGATAGCGGTCATCCTTTCCTTCCTGTACGATCTTTTCTTCAAATGTCAGTTCTCTGACAGGATGAAGAGGCTTCAGAGGGAGATCGAAGCGATACGTGACGAAAAGGGACAGAAAGGGATAATAACCGTCGATACCCAAAAAGACGAGATAAACAGCATGCAGAGAACTTTAAGCGACGTTATGGCGTATCACGATTTCAAACAGGAACATAAGAGCAGGATGGACAGCATCAGCCTTATGGTATACGAGCGTTTCGCACAGGCAGGAAACAGGCTCTGCTACAAAACTCTTGAAGACATCGCCACAGCGTTCTCTCCTGGCGACGAAAAATTCAGGAATGCCCTGCCGCGCGCCGCAAAAATGACTGCAAAATTCTGTGACAGGCTCAAAATGGCTGAAGAAGACAAATTCTATGCCTATCTCGGTGCCCTTTTCAGCCGGATAGGACTGCTCGGGGTACCCTTTCCAATAAGGAGCAAAAACACAGAACTTTCTCCTTCTGAACTGAGGGAGTATCACAAATATCCGATAATCTCCAAGGATTATCTCGAGTCTGTGGAACTGCTTCGCCCCGCGACACACATCCCTTATTGCTGGAATGAAAAATGGGAGGGTACAGGTTTCCCCAGAGGGCTCAGCGGAAGCGCCATCCCTCTTCAGGCCAGGGTATTCGCAATAGTAGACGGGTGGAATGAGATGACCAGACCATGGCTGGGAAGAAAACTACCCTCTCAGGAAGAGGTTGAGATCCGTCTGAGGGAACTCGCGGGATCTAAATATGATCCCCAGCTCGTGGAACAATTTATACAATTACTGCACGAAGAGGGAGAGAATCAGATATGGAAATAGTTGACGCAAGAGGCATGGATTGCCCCAAACCGGTGATCCTGACCAAAGAAAGTGTAGAAAAGGGATGCCGTGATTTTGTAGTATGGGTAGATAACGAAGTCGCGGCCTCAAACGTCGCGAGATTCCTCGAGAACAGCGGTTTTTCGGTAAAAAAGGAGTACGGTGAAGAATCTATCGTTCTCGAAGCAAAAATATGCTCAAAAAGCACTCCGGCAAACACTGAGAATAAAAAGTCATGGGGCATTATTCTTACATCCGATAAGATCGGAGCAGACTCTGAAGGACTTGGCGAAGTTCTGATGAAATCGTTCCTTGGGACATTGGTCAAGAGCGAAAGGCCTCCCACTGCAGTAGCGCTGATGAACAGCGCGGTAAAAATGGCTGCAGAGGGGTCATCATTTTTTGACCATCTTTCAGAACTGAGGGACCGGGGAACCCTGATCCTGGTATGCGGGACATGCACAAAACATTTTGGCATCACCGATGATATAAGGGTAGGCGTTATTTCCAACATGTTTGAGATAACAGAAGCAGTTTTAGGGACATCCAAACCGACAGTTATAGGCTGATCATGTCTATATATCTTAACAATGCCGCCACCACGTGGCCAAAACCTCAGTCTGTGCCCGATGCTATCTATGATTTCATTGTAAACCGCGGCGCAAATGTAGCAAGAGGCTCGGCCTCCATGAGGGACATGCAGAGCCTGGACTATATTTTTACCTGCAGGCAAAAGCTTGCCGAACTCTTTGGCGGGTATGAAAAGTGTGACCCCAGGTTCGTTACCCTCACATCAAACGTAACAGAATCGATGAACATCATCATAAAGGGTTTCATCAGACCCGGCATGAAAGCTGTCACTTCCTCAATGGAGCACAATTCGGTACTGAGGCCTTTGCGGAGAGCGGAAAGAGATGGAACAGGGCTCGAGATCATCCAGTGCAGTATGAAGGGATATCTCGACCCAGCGACCCTGAAGAAAGCTTTCTCCCAGGGAGCGGATATTGCAATAATCAACCACTGCAGCAACGTAAGCGGGTCCCTCCAGAACATCGCGGACATTGCCGAAGTATGCAGGGGATCAGGTGTTCCACTCGTACTAGATTGTGCCCAGACAGGCGGAATTGTCAAGATAAGCGCCAAGGAGCTCGGGGCAGCGGCTGTATGCTTCACCGGACACAAGGGGCTTTTCGGCCCCCAGGGCACAGGAGGTATAGTCTGGGATCCTGAATTTGCAAAGAGATGTTCGCCCCTTATCGAAGGCGGGACTGGCAGCCTCTCTCACGAAGAGTACCAGCCTTCACAGATGCCTGACAGATTTGAGGCAGGGACGCCAAACGTCCCGGGCATTGCAGGTTTGCTGGCCGCTCTTGAATGGATCGAAAAAGAGGGAATGGACAATATCCGAAAAAATGAGGAACATCTTGGGAAAATGCTTGAAGAGGGACTGAAGGGCATCAACGGCCTCAAAATAATCGGGCCCTCGTCTGATGACCCAAGGCTCCCTGTATATTCCGTCAATTTGAAGGAAATGGACAACGCCAGGATAGCGCGCGACCTTTCAGACATATACGGCATAGAGACAAGGCCGGGCCTTCACTGTGCACCTCTTGCACACAGAACTTTAGGTACCTTTCCGGAAGGAGCGCTCAGGATCTCCCCGGGTCATTTCAATACTGCCGATGACATCTGCCGTGCAGTAAACGCACTTGCAGAGATCGCCATACGTTGAGGAAGCTCCCGCCTCTGACAGTATCAGCCTGAAATAAATCCCTTAGCGACCAGAATGCTCCGGGACTCTTCATCGGCAGGGCGGTAGCCTTTGCTGAGGAGATCCCTTATGTATGTCCCGTTATATGTGAAGCAGAATATCAGATTTGCCAGCCACAAAGTCAGCACGCTTGCAGCAAACATTATAACGGCCCACTTCGCGTCGCCCCTGAATATCGGCACACAGAACCCGAAAAAGAAAACCGTCCAGCTGAATCCTACTTTTGTTGTCCTTAGCTGTCCGGCAGGATCTTCAAGCCTTATAAGCATTATCGTTCTCCTTCTTCATTGCCCTCTTTCTCAAAAGCCATGATCGCCGCTTTTGACGTTCCCCACCATGTAACACCAATTAACGAAGCCATCATCGGTAGTGAGATATACTTGAACTCGATGCTTCCCTTCAGATAAGCGATAAAAAAGATGATAAGTGCGGCGGCCGCTGCCGCTGTGAATACCTTTGAGATGCTGTTGATCAACCTGGCCGTACGAAGTGTCATAACATCCACCCTTTGAGAAATATACGGAATACTGGTAAATAATACCACAGGGCTGCTATAAAAAAGGTATAATTTGCATGGATCAAATCTACAGGAGGGGGATTAACAATGATGATGTTTCTACTGGCGGCAGCTGCAGTTTTAGGTTTATGGCTTATGACCACGTACAACGGCCTCGTCAAGCTTCGAAACCTTATGCAGGAAGGGTGGAGCGGCATAGACGTACAATTGAAAAGACGTTCCGACCTTATTCCTAATCTCGTTGAGACAGTCAAGGGATATGCTTCTCACGAAAAGGAAACTCTTCAGGGAGTAACCAACGCGCGTGCCGCTGTAATGCAGGCGGGAAACGATCCGGAAGCAAGGCTCAAGGCTGAAAACGCACTGACAGGGACGCTGAGATCTCTCTTCGCTGTTGCAGAAAACTACCCGGAACTGAAGGCTAATACCAATTTTCTTGACCTTCAACAACAGCTTGGAACTATCGAAAATGAGATACAGATGTCCAGACGTTACTACAACGGAACTGCAAGAAACCTTAATACCGCCATCCAGCGTTTTCCTGCTGTTTTGATCGCGAGACAGTTTGGTTTTAAAGAAGCTCCGTTCTTCGAGGCGGAGGAAGAGGCGAGAGAAAACCCGAAGGTTTCATTTTAAACAGGATTTTGTGATACTTGAGGGAGGGAAAATATGAGGAACACCAGAGACTGTCTTATTAAAATTACGGCACTGCTGTGCGCGGCTGTTTTCGTTATATTGTCAGGAGTTAAAGTGACCGAAGCAAGAGAAACCTTCAACAGGTTCAACGCTGACATAATAATAAATGAGAACAGCTCTGTAGAAGTTACTGAAGAAATTCTTGTCAACGTTGAGAATATCGAGATCAACAGGGGCATAATCCGTTCGCTCCCTGTGGAATACAGGGACGGAAAAGGCAATTCAACAGAACTCAAACTAGAGATAACAGATATAAAGCTTGACGGTCAAAACATCCCATGGAGTTCTGTGAGAGCAGGGGTAAACGTTGATGTTAAGATCGGAGATCCAAATAAGATCATACCCAGGGGACTCCATACATTTCTGATAAAATACCGGATCGAAAGGCACATAGGATTTTTTGAGGACCACGACGAACTCTACTGGAATGTAACGGGAAAAGATTTTTCTTTCCCGGTTCTTGAAGCATCATGCAGGGTCGCGCTTCCAGGAAAAAATTTCGGAGAAGGATTCAACACGATAGAGTGGTATGTGGGCCGGTATGGTACAAAGGGAGACAACAGCAGGGCGAGACAGGATTCCGGAAGCGTTTTCACAGTCGGGCCGCTTCAGCCGGGAGAAGTTTTCACCGTAGTCTACACATGGCCGAAAGATCTGGTAACTCCACCGCCCCCTCCTGCCAGGGACAATCAAAAGGCTCAGGGAGGTATAGCAGCAGCGACATTTGCTTTGATCTCCGGTTGGTTCTGGTTTGCCTGGAAAAAGTGGGGCAAAGACCCGGATAAAAAGACAGTGATCCCGCTTTTCTACGCACCGGATGGTGCATCTCCCGCATTCCTGAGGTACGTAAGGGACATGCGGCTCGATCAGACAGGCTTCACTGCTGCAATAATAGGGCTGGCTGTTAAGGGAGCAATTAAAATCGTCGAAGTTGAAGGAAGAGAAACTTTCTTTGGAAAGGGCAAGGGCCACTTTGTGTTGCATGAGAAAGAGACCGAACCGGAAAAACTTCAGCCTGAAGAAGAGGCTCTAATGATGCAGCTTTTCCCCGGAAGCATAGACAGCGTATCTTTAGTTCAGGATAACGGCGACATAATTTCCGGAGCAATGAGAAGTCTTGCAAGAAATCTCAGAAACACAAACTCTGCAATTTTTACAAGAAACACAGATAAGATGTTGCCCGGCCTTGCTTTGTATGGGCTTGGAATAGCAGCAAGCTACCCATTCAGCGGGGAATATCCATTGAACACCATGCTGGCCGGGGTTTGCGGACTTCTTATCATTGGGCTGGGAATGAGGCTGAGCAAAGCTGCAAATACCGGCGGACAGAATATAAGGCAGTTCCTTGGAAGAGCTTTCCCTGCGCTTGCTGTGGGTCTTGTAGGAGCAATAGCGCTTGGGGGAGAGGGCCTCTCCCCATTCACATTTGTCTTTTTCGTAGCTTCGGCAGCGATCATTGCTGTTATGAGGCCTCTTATGGTCTCAAGGACTCAAAAGGGCAGCAATATTTTGAGCGAGGCAGAAGGTCTCAAGCTATACATGGACACAGCAGAAAAAGAGAGGCTTGAAATGTTCAACCCTCCGGAAGAGACTCCGGAGCTCTTTGAAAAGCTTCTTCCTTACGCACTCGCACTCGATGTTGCAAAAACCTGGGGCAACAGGTTCGAAAGTGTTTTGACAAAAGCCAGTTATAAGCCCGAATGGTATTCAGGACCTTCGCCATATCTATTCCTGAATGGTTCGGGCCTGAATAATTTCTCGTCAAGCCTAGGCAGCAGCCTGGGGCAAAGCATGGCTCCGCAGTCTGCCCCCGGGACATCTTCAGGTATGGGAGGCGGCGGTTTTGCGGGAGGCGGCGGAGGCGGCGGAGGAGCAAAGGGCTGGTAATTTTTAGTCCTGAGTCATTGGTCGATCTTTCTTACAGCAAAATAATCATCAGCTTTTTGATAAATCAAGGGGCTGCGTGAAATCGTAAGATCTCACACAGCCCTTTCTCATTGACCTGCCGGGACAAACTTCTTACCTGTTCTTTACTAAAGTTCTTATCGTATCCCAGACATCAGGAGTCTCGTGTCCCTTCCTCCACCCCGCGACCCCGGCAAGGCGGTACTTATCAAGGATCGAGAGCTTGGTTTTTATGGAATCCCTGTTTTCTACCCATACCTTATAGGTCTTTCCCTCTGAAAGATACGAATAGAAATACTGCCCCTTGTCACTGAGCCATACCGGGGAGAGTCCTCTTTCGTAAATAATAGAATCTGACTCGGCCATAGTAAGGGTGGAACCTTTGACTTTTACCTTGCCCTGACCCGTCGGAGATTCCTCCCATTTCCTCATGTAAAAAGGAACGCCTAATATCAGCTTTGCAGGAGGCACGCCCTCCTCTATTGTTTTTTGCACTGCACGTTCGACCCACGGCATCGAAGCGACAGAACCCGCCCTCGGAGAGGTCCTCCAATGTTCGTCATAGGCCATGAGCATAACGTAATCAACGTGTTTTGAAAGTGCCCCCCTGTCGTGGCTCCTTGACAGATTGCTGTTTCCGGGTACGTGGACGTCTACAGAGCTTACAAGACCCTCCCCTTTGAGATAACCGCTGAGCAGCGAGATGAAACGCACATATTTGTCCCTGTCGGCAGCATCAACATTTTCAAAATCTATGTTTATGCCGTCGAAACCATAGAGCTTCGAATAACATAGAATTCGTGCAATAAAGATATTCACGGCAGCAGTGTCGTTGAAAAACCTTGACGTGTTCTCTTTGCTGAAGCCGTTTGAAACAAGGGGCCATATGCGGTATCCCTTTTCGCGCGCAGCCTCAACATAGGCTGCGGAGGCTCTGTTTGCCATATTTCCGCTGCCGTCGGTAAGGTTAAACCATGTCGGCGAGATCACATCAAGCCCATCAATGCGTTCTTCCGCTCCGAGATCGGGATTATCCCTTGTGATGTGTGCCCACGCAAGGGTGATCTGTTTATTTTTCAGGAAGGCATTATCAGGCTTTCTTATGTTCAAAGGGGTATTGAGAGTGATCCTTTTGAGTTCGAGACCAGCGTTTCTCTCATCTGCAGCTATCCCTGTCAGTTGTTCCAATCCTGTTACGTTGAAATAAGAGGTACCCTCATTGTCCATCGAGGGGAAATATAAAGAAATGGATCTTCCTGACAGCCTCTCAAGTTCCTTAATGCCAAAAACTTTGGCAGGTTCCCTGACTTCAATAAGAAAGCCCTTTCCATTCGGACCTTTCGTTAAGGGCAGCCCCAGCGTACCCAGGAGATCTGCGGGCACCCATATATCCTTTCCGCGGACAATGGCTGTCCCCAGCAGGTCCCTTGAGGGTCCGTAAGAAAAAATTATGTCGAGATACCTGTCATTTTCATCAGCGCTTGCCATTGAATTAAACAAAAGAGCTAAAAACAGGAATGAGAGAAAGACCACGCGGTGCACAAACTTTATCTTTATCAATTCATATGACCCCCTTCAACATTTCTAGTATAATCTTAACCTCATTTACCGGTAAGAGATTCGGCAAAATTGCTATATAATGCATGGATAAAATCCTTAACGACCGGAGTGTTTGGTTCTGAGAAAAATTTCGCTCTTCACAGTCCTGCTCTTCCTGCTCATCTTTTCACAGCAAGCCGACTGTTCAGAAGGAATGGGGATCAGCCCCGATCTTTTTTTGAAGAGACTGGGATATTCATGTATCAGGGTGAAAAACGGGATTTCCAGCGCTGCCATAGCCTCCGGCATCCAGGATTCGGAAGGAACAAAAAAAGTCCTTGAGTGTGGTGGAAAGCTGATTATGGTCCTGACAGGCTCAGAAGAGGGTAAGGAACTTATGAGCGTAGCTCTGCTCTCTTTTACGGATCCTCACGAAGACGAAAAAAGATCTGTGCCCGTACCCGGGTCCTACGAAAACAACCGTTTTGTAAACATTTGCAGGCAGATGATCTACTCTCTGGACAGCGGGATATCTGAGACTGAAGCGGACAGTGCCTTAAAGTCAATGGGTGTATACGGCAATATGCTTGACGGAGCTCAGAGAAGCAGTTTGGTAAAAGGCTACAGGTGCATGCTGAAACTCCAGCCTGGCGGCATGCTTATGCATGGTAATATCAAGGATATAGCGGATCATTACAATAAATAAAAGGAGAAAAGAGAATGAATATCGAAGAGCTTCTTGAAAGGCTTGACGCGGCAGATACCGATGAAGAAATCAGTGAGATCGGCAGGGAGATACTTGAAAAAGACCCTGACAGCCCTTACGGGAAACTGGCAGTCTGGGAAACTATGACTTATGACGACTGTATCGAAAATCTTGACATGCTCAGGGAGGCACTTTCCGGCATCAGGATGATAATATCCGAAAAAGAGACCCCTCCCGACCTCGAAGAAGACAGAGATGCGCAGGCATACTGCACCATTATGATGAACCTGGGATACTCGCTGCTCGCAGAGCAAAAGACCGAGGAGGCTCTGGAGATCGCAAGAGAGTTCGCAAACTTTGATGATGAGGGATTCTATCCGAGCAGGACACTTCTTTACCGCTGCCTGCTGGATCTCCAGATGTACAGGGAGATTTTCGAAACGCTTGAGAGCGATCCCCTTGAATCCGTCGTCGGGGAGCATGCCCGCGCTATCGCGCTTATTGAGACTGAAGCAGACCCTGCCGATATCCGCGATGCAGTGAACTACGCTATCTCGCTTGATCCGAATGTTCCCTTCTTCGTCCTGAACATATGGGAGTTCCCCGAGTCTGACGACGATATCGACGAAGAGATGGAAGATACCATAAATTACGCCACCTATGTGGCAGAGCCGTGGTGTTCCTCCGACAACAGGCTCGCCGCACTCAGCGCGCCGGCATTCCTCTTCGGCTATCTGACCGACAGGCTGACGGATGAGAAGGACATCAAGCTCCTGCTGGAAGGATACGACGGTGCCGGAGTTCTGAAAGAAGTGGAAGAGGCCAAGGCTAAGATCCGTGAAATGGAGCAGCAGAGATGCGACCCCGAGGAGATAGACGCCGTGGCGCTGGGCGAGACCGGTGCAATAGTGGAAAAGCTTCTTGACTGATAGACAGAGATACTTGCAGTAGGGGCGGCCTTTCCGGGCTGCCCCTTTTTTATATTTATTTTACCCTTCTGCAGATGTTCCGTTGTCGATTATTACTCCCTGGTTGCTCTCTCCGTCCATGTAGGCTGAAAAGTTCCCCCTGTATATCCTTATTGCCGGATGTGGACCCTCTTCCCACTCGTTTTCGGTGAACCACTCCTGATCTATGAGATTGTTTGATTCTCCCTCAAAGACGGGCATGTAGAGGACACTGTCCACTGCAAGATCTGAGAAGAAGTGGGTCCCGTAAGAGAGTTCAGGCATAAATCCGAGCCTGGGTATGCCAAGTTCGACTATGCAGCAGCAGTTTGTAAGCTCGTTGTACTTTACCGGTACTCCAAGTTCGGGGTTGCTCGACCCTACCCTGCCGGGCGAGACAAAGATGAACTTCTGTCCTTTCATCTGTTCATTTATTTCGCCGATCCCCCGCGCGACCTTGAAAAAATCAGGATTTGAATAGTATTGCAAGTGGTCGATATATACGAGGCAGGGTATGTTGTGGAGCACTCCGGGCGTGACCATCCTGTCAGCCTTCAGAATTACCCTCTTTCCGCCAAGGTCGGGGATCCCTTCCTCCTCGCATGTCTGACACCAGCACGGACGCGACTGTATCAAGCAAAAACTGTCATCGAGAGGTTCATATGCAAACTCGATGTCTGCCGGCAGCCCCATCGAAGACTCCAGCAGAGGGAGCGTCTTTTTCATCCTTTCAAAAAAGTTTGGGTATTTTTTCGGGAAGTTGTCAAAGGTCAGGCAAACCTTTGATCCCAGATCGATCCTCTGAGTGGATTTCATCAGAGAAGAGAGGCATCCCCCGTCGGGATCATAGCAATATATCTGCGCATAGGCGTCAAAGTCGGGATGATATTCTATCAGCTGACGCCATTCTTTTTTGATGTCGAGCGTCGTCAGTTCATTGGGTCTTTCCCTGTCGATCACATGGAATCTTTCCTGGGAATGGATAGCGATCTTTTCCGGACTCTGTCCGTCCGGCCTCAGATACGCATTCGTCAGGGATATCGTCCTTGCATAACCTCTCTTCGTACTCATGGTCCCCAGTCCAAAGACAAGCCTGAGAACACCGTCCTTTTGTTTCACCCTTTTGTTCCATCGTCGGAAATTCTGAGAATAGCCTACTCCGGCTATGGTGGGGTAATAGTACCTTCCGTGCCATCTTCCGGACATCCTGATAACGATTATCCCCATGTCGTCATCGCCAAGTCCGTGTTTTTTCCTGTAGCTCGTCGCTTCAGGGAAGTATATCCTTGAATATATCTTCCTGATCTCCCTTTCAACTATTAGCACCCTCTCTTCCAGAGACGGTGAATCATTGCTCATGAATGTCGTCAGGTACTTTCCGGCAAACGAATGTTTGGCTGAATCCTCAAGCCTGCTGCTGCTCCTTATAACAACCGGGTCGTGCATCTCTGAGAGAAAATTCCTTACTGCTTCAGTCACTGTCGCCGGCAGCGGAGTCCGGAGGAAAACTTCTTCCAGCCTCTCCGGGTCATTCTGCGATATCAGAAGGTCCAGAGACGGCACTGACTCAAGGAAACGGTGAAAAATGTCTATCCCGAAGTATATCGACTCCGGGACCTTGCTGTTGGATAGCTGCGGATCACCTGAATCACGAAGTTTTCTCAGCGCAAAAAGAAGGGAACGGCCCTTTCCTCCAATCGTCCCTTTGCCGAATATCATTGGCGCAAATTCCGGATCGTTGTGCGGGTCCCATGCGAAATACTCTTCCCTGGTCCTTTCCAGATCGGTCACTTGCCCTTCACCTCCGTATCGCCCTTGTCTATCACTACCCCAACCTCACTGTCACCGTCAAGCAGGACATCGAATGTCCCGCGGTAATGCCTCACGGCGGGATGGTGGGCTGATGTCCATTCTCTGCTCTCAAACCATCCCTTGTTGTAGACGTTGCCTTTCTCTCCGTCAAATACGGGAAGGTAGAGTATGTTGTCTCCATCCAGATCGAGGAAAAAGTGCGTCCCGTACGAAAGTTCCGGAGCCATGCCTTTGCTGGGTATGCCAAGTTCGACAAGACATCCTGAATTCGAAAGCTCACTGTACTGTACAGGCACTCCGAGAACGGGATTTGAGCTTCCCCATCGCCCCGGTCCCACAAGAAGGTATCTCTCCCCGTCCAATTTTGCGTTAATTTCTCCTATTGCCCTTGCCACATCATAAAAGTCCGGTGTCCTGCCATAAAGCTCAGGGTCCACATACACTATGTGCTTTATGTTCTCAAGCCTGCCGTTTGCGACCATCCGGTTCCCCCTTAGTATCGTATTTTCGGGGCTGACTTCAGGTATGACGACCTTGCCCTTGTCATCATAAACTGACAGCGGCCTGAGCTGAACAAGCGTAAATTCGTCTCCTGCGCTCTCATATGTAAACTCCATGTCGGATGGCAGCCGCAGTTCCTCCTCAAAAAGCCGAAGCAGCTTTTTAATCCTTTTGAACAGCTGAGGACATTTCTGCGGAAGCTCCGCGAATGTAAATACAGCCCTGGGAGCAACCATGTCTCTGGTGTCCGCCAGAAGCCAATGGAACATATTGCCGTCATACCACTGAAGGTATGACTGGGCCATCTTGTGTTCCTGCATGATCATCCTGATATAGTTCCCGGCATAAGCCGTCATGAAGGCGTTGTGTTCTATGTCAACGTAGTCGAACTGTTCCTGAGAGTGGGATACTATCTCGGCAGGCCTGTTGCCTTCGGGTCTCAGGTTCGGGTTTGTGAGGTAGAAGGTCCTGGCAAAGCTCCTGTCGACCGTTCTTGTGCCGAGGCCGAAGCATATCCTTGCCACTCCGTCTTCCTTCCTGATCCTTGGCGAAGGCCTTCTGAAGACCTGCGAGAAGGCAGTCCCTGCAAGCTCCGGATAATATTTACTATCCCTCATCTTCCCCGCTATGGGCTGGATGAGGACCCCCATCCGCTCGCCTCCCCAAAGTATGTTGTGCTTCCTTTTGTACTCCCTGGCAGCCGGGTTGTAGGTCGACGCGTACACCTCCTTGATCGCAGCCTCAAGGCCTCTTCTCCTTGAAGCTCTGTCACCGCTGTTGGAGACGAATTTTGTTGCATATTTGCCTGCAAAAGAAAGATTGACATCGTCTTCCAATATCGATGATGAACGGACAGACATCGGAGTATCTATTGTATCCAGGATCATCTCCAGATCCATATCCAGGCTTTCGGGCAGATGGGCATCCTGGCAGATCCTGTGCAGCTTCGGCGCATCGCTGTGTTCCCTGAGATCCAGCAGCCTGTCCCAAAGCCTGTTTTCTTCCATGAACTCCTCAAAGACGGATGTAGTAATAACGAAGGTGCATCTTGGCAAACATACTTCGTCGAGCATTCCGTTCGATTTAAGTATCTCATAGGCAAAACTGAGCCCTTTTGCCTTTCCCCCTACCCTTCCGCTGCCTATCAGCCAGCCGCGTTCCCTGTAGTAGGGTTCAGGGTCAAAACTTTTATAATACTCTCCATATTCCATACTTCCACCCCCGCTAAACGACAAAAACTAACTTTTTACTGCAAAAAAATTCGTTTTATGCAGCTCTGTCTGTTAAGATGATATACTGTTAAAGCTTCTATTACAACAATTTTAAAAATGGATGAAAATATGAAAAGAGAGAAAGGAAAAGAACTGCCGGCACCTTTCTCTCTGACATTTTTAAAACTTTTACAGCCGGCGGTCTCGGCAAAGACAGTTCACATCACGGTACTATCCAGACATCCCTGAAACCGTTGTCTTCGATGATCTGGTAAACATATCCTCTGTCCCTGTCCCACGCATATTTGCCATTTGACGCGATCGAGCCGTACCCATCAAGATACTGCATGTTTCTGGAATCGGCTGAACTCCTCGTTATGTAGCCCCTGTAGAGAGGCAGTACCGGAAGTTTGCCTCGTGTCCTCTTTATGCTCCAGTCGCCAGGAAGGCCCGTGGAGGAGACGACTTCGCTCAGTACCCTGTCCATGCCCTCTGGTATCTCTTCAATGAACATCACCTTACCCATGCCGGACTTGCCGAAAAGGTCAAGCAGATAGGCTGATCCCCATATCCCGTCGGGTATCCGGCTGAGGGAATCGACAGCGACGAAAAACGCATCCATGGCGATAAGCTGTCTCGGCTGTACGCTCTGCCGGGGGGCAAAGCCTGACACCTCCTGCCACCTTGATGGATCGCCGTCAGGAAACATCCTGCTGATCAGCGCCACAGCTGCAGCGGCTCTCCAGCGCGGTTCCCCGTTCCACAGTTTTTGCCACAATTCGGTCTCGGTGCCCCCGGGTGCGATATCAAGCATGTCGGCAACTATTGCTGCCCCTGTGTCTTTGATCTTCTCCTTCTTCTCCATTTCCGCCACAAAAGTGTCCCAGTCGGATGCTGCAAAGACGGGCACTGAATATAGGGTAAACGCCAAAACCAGGATCAATGCTGCTGTCCATTTTACTCTCATCTTCACAACACCCCTCAAAAAAATATGATTATAAATATTTTACTCTATTCAACCGGTCTCAATAAAGCTTGTCGCCTCTGACCGTTATCTCTCTCTCCCAGGTACCGGCACTCCAGGTCTTTTTGTTTATCCCTCCGGGCAGCACCTTCCACAAAGCGGCTTTTCCGTTGTCAGAACCTATTATGTCCAATATAAACACCTCTCCGGCAGTGAATGGGATATAAAATGCATCCGATGATCCGTAGATCCTGTCAAGCTTGTCAGAAGGTACATTTCCCTCTTCAACGAAACGCCAGAATTCACCCCTTTTTCTGCCGGTCGCCATAATCTTTTCGATGCCTTCTTCAGAAAGGATAACGACTCCGGATCCTCCGTACCCGTTCAAAAACCAGCTAAGAAAACGTGCCCTCTCGTCCAGTCCTCCGTTGACATAGGGTAGGGCCACTCTGCAGTAAAAGCCAAGGTAGGCTGTCGATTTTTTGCGTTCACTGCCCATTACCGCACCGATCTTTATTGCAGCCTCTTTTTCACTTCCTGCCGCAAGGAGCTCCTTCAGGGAATTTCTCAGCTGATCCTTCTTGACGCCTTCATGCGGATAGATCATGTTCAGGGATACTTCGAATATTTCAGGCATGAGAGAGTTTGCAGAGTACTCTTCACTCTGCGGCTGAGATGTTTCTGCATCCGCGGATGCAATGTTGGCCACAATATCCTCGGAAATGGTTTCCTCTGCCGCAGAAGCCCACAAAGCCTCTCTCCCCGTAAGGAGCAGTAAGAGGAGTGCGAAAAAGATATCCCATGCAATTTTATGTTTTAAACATCTTTTGCCGGCTTTTTTATGCGTATCTTCTGTTGCGAAAATATAAGGATGTTCAGCATGGATCTTAGACATCTATGTATCTTTTCTCTCCTTTGCCTGAATATCCTCCGTTCCTCGACGGCATCGATCCGTCAAAGGCCAGGATCAGGACCGGAAGTCCCAGAAGGACAGGAGTCAGTATCCCCCAGAGCCAGAAATTTTTACCAAGCCTCTCGGCTATTTTTCCCCAGAGATATACATTGGCTGCAAAGGCTACCAGTGCGGCACCTGAACTGAAGACCTCGGAAAAAAGGTAGAAGCTTACGAAGTTCATGGCAGCCGTAACTATCCCCGGTGCGATGATAGCCACCGTGAACCAGCGTGAGATCCTTGCGCAGTCGCAAAGGAGCATCACGTTATAAAAGGGGATCAGGAACTGCAGGAAAGAGCCGATCCTGAACTTCTCCCCGAGCCTGGAAAAGACATATGCAGCAAAAATATAGATCCCAAAGCACATCAGGACTAATACGATGACCGCCAAAGCTCCGAAAAGTATTGTGAACATTACTTTTTTGACCTCTCTTCCAGTTCTGAGATCACATTCCCAAGTTCTTTTATCTTCTCCCCGTAAAGCGCCCAGTCGCCCTGCCGCTGCGCTTCCTGGGCCGAATCGTATAATTCCTGCGCTAATTTTGCAAGGGAGGCGATATCATTTTCGCTGATTTTCTTTACAGAGGGCAGCTCTTTTTCCGCTTCTTCGCGCTTAGGTGCCGGAGCTCCGCCGGAAACGGCCGGACCACCCTTTTCAAAGACGTTCTTTCCCATCAGTTTTTGCAGTGCTCCCGCAAAAGTCTCGCTCCACTCCACCCTTCCCCCTGTTGAGACGATCACCCTCTTAAGTTCGGGAAGTTCGCCGTTCTCGGCTTTAAGATAGAGCGGCTGTACATAGAGCAGTGATTTTCCTATGGGTATTACAAGCAGATCACCGATAATAACATCCGACCCTCTCTGGCTCCATAGCGAAAGCTGTGAAGATATCTCAGGGTGCTGGTTTATCAGGGCCTCTATCTGAGCCGGACCGTAGATCAGTTTTTGTTTGGGGAACTCATATACCAGAAGCTCTCCGTAATTGTCGGGGTCGCACCTTCCGGCCATCCAGCCTATCAGATTGTCCCTTCCCAGGGGCATGTACGGGACAATGACAGCAAATTCAGGGTCCTTTTCGCCCCAAAGCTTCATCGTTACATAGTTTGGCTGGATCCTTCTCTCGCGTCCGACTGGAGTGACCTCCCACACGTCTTCCCTGTTGTAGTATGTGTTGGTATCAGTCATGTGGTATGTTCTGTAAACATCCGTCTGGACCTCGAAAAAGTCTTCCGGATACCTCATGTGCTTCCAAAGCTCTTCGGACATCGCGCCAGCAGGTTTGAAAATATGAGGGAATATTTTCTGCCAGGTCCGCGCTACTGGATCTTTTTCATCGACTATGTAGAATGACATTTTCCCGTCATAGGCGTCGACTGTCGCTTTGACGCTGTTCCTTATGTAATTGACCCCGTTGAAATGTCTCAGCGTCGGGTCAGCTGTCATTACAGGCTTCGAATAAGGATACCTGTGGGTCCATGTAAAAGCGTCCTGGACCCAGATTATGCGGCCGTTGAATATGACTGGATAAGTGTCTCCGTCAAAAAGGAGGAATGGAGCAACTTCACCCAGCGCCTCCCTGACATTCCGGTAGTAAAGCACCCTGCTCTCGGGCCTGAGCGCGCCTGTGAAAAGTATCTCGGTATCCCTGAACCTAAGCGTAAAAAGCAGCCTTCTCCAGAAAGAACCGATCTCCACGCCTCCATCTCCTTCGTAGGTACTTCTTACGTTGGAGTCGCCCATCGGATAGTCAAACTCTTTGACATCTGTATTTACCAGGACATAAAAGTCCTTCATGGATCCATAATAGATCTGCGGCCTGTCAAGTTTTATGTCAACGGTCGATCTGGGAGGCAGGTCCTTCATGAAAAAGTGCGGGAGCCCTCCGGGAGAGACTTCGTTGACGGGATTCATCACTACCCCGTATCCGTGGGTAAATTCAAGGTGCATGTTCACCCATGTCTGGTTCTGCAGTTTGGACAGGTCAAGCTCCCTTACGGACAGCATTACCTGCCTGTTCCCTCCGTTCAGCTTGTACCTGTCTATGTAGACATCATCAAAGTCATAATACGTCCTTATGGCCTGGAGCTGCTTGTATGTCCTCAGGAGCGGAGAGTAATCCCACAGCCTGATATTCCTCACGGTCTCCTGGTCGGCCTGCAGTTCTTCAGGAGTGACCTCATTTTCCGGCGTCAGTGGGATCGTCCTCACGCTGTTCAGTCCGAAAGCCCTCCTGGTATAGTCAAGATGGTAACCAAGGAATGGTTTTTCAAGTTCGTATTCGTTAGGCTTTACCCTGTACTGCTGGACAAGGCCAGGTACAAACGATCTGGCGACCCAACCCAGCAGCAGCAGGATCCCGATCAGCACAGCCGACATCTTCCACATTGGCCTGTAAAAATTCATAAGCAGGAGAGCAGCCGCCGCTGCAGCGGCAGCTGCCAGGATACTGTAGGACGGCAGGAGGATCTTTACGTCTGTATAGCCCGCTCCAAAAACCACTCCTGTCGGAGAAAAAAGTATCTCATACCTTGCAAGCCAGTATCCGGCTCCCCACACGATCAACAGGAGCGATCCGAGAAGGGACATATGGAGCCTTGCCCTCAGAGTGGCGGTCAATTTTGCTCCGTCAAGCGAAAGGGACCTCGTCATAAAATATGATGCGAAGGTGCCGATCAGAGCAACGGTCAGTACTCCCTGAAGCCATGACTGGAGATAATTTATGAATGGGAGTGTGAAAACATAAAAACCAATATCCTTGCCAAACAGCGGATCTGTTTCGCCGAATGGTGTGGGATCGATAAATTTGAGGAAAGTGCCCCACGACTCCATCGCGTTCAGCGCATTGACGACAGCAAAAAGTGCAGCAGCCGCTATTATGGCCCATTTAGAGGCGCGAAGCCCGACAACTTCCTCTGATCCGTCGCTGATAAGCCTCAGTCCGTTTTTCCATGCCGAACGCCAGTTGTACCAATAGATAAGAAATGCCGGTACAAGAGCAATAAAAAAGAGTTCCCACCTGGCCGTGAACCTCCTCCAGAAGACTGCCTCAAATCCGTAGGATTCAAACCAATAGAGGTCGGTCAAAAAAATTGCCAGTCCGGGCAGGATCACTGTGAAGAGGAGGAACAGACCGCCCAGGCCAAGCCATAGCCTAGAGATTTTTGGCATCCTGATGTTCGGTATCTTAGGCCTGGCATCATCCCATCCGTTCTCATTGTCCCCTGAGCCGTCTGTCCATTCCTGACGAGTATGGCCATACATGCTTTCAAAAATTTTTTTGAGGTCCATGGTCACCAGCTCCCAGCTAATGTACAATCGTATCTAGTTATTGTTAACTAAAATCAGCTGCATGTCCAGCGTTCTCTTGCTTAAATAGCAGGACATCCTGTTAATGCAGCCTTGGTGTATTGATACTCTCAGATGAAATGCGGAGGGCGAGATAATGTTCTATGCATACAAGCTTCTTGGATCACTAATAGTGCCCCCGGGACTGCTGGTCATAATAACGGCCCTCTTTTCCTGCCTGCTCCTCAGGACAAAAAGCAAAAAAAAACTCTCCGGATCAATGCTTCTGTTTTCACTTTTGATCTGGTTCATGAGCACCTCTGTAGGCTCATACGCAATAACCGGAAGGCTGGAGAGGAAATACGAAAATTCTCTTCCTCTTACCGAAAGACCGACCGCCTTCCTTGTGCTTGCGGGCGGTTCAAACTACGACAGGGAGGGGCGGGAGAGCATGCCCGGAGTCTACTCCCTGGAGAGGATATATACTGCTGTGACCGCTGCAGACCCTAATAAGGATGTCCTTATCTTCTCCGGCGGGAACGTATATGGCTTCAACCGGAGGACCGAGGCGGAGATAATGGAAGAGTGTGCTTTAAAGATGGGCTGGAAGGGGAAGACTGTGACTGAAACTTCTTCAAGGACTACCGGAGAAAACATGGCCTATGCGGCAAAAATCCTTTCCGACAGCGACTTGCAGGATGTAGTCATCGTCACCAACGCGTTCCATATCCCCCGTTCAATGCTGAGGGCACATTCAGTCTTGAAGGGGAAAGATCTCTTTCCTCTCTCCGGAGGACTGGAAACTTACCCCGGATTCCGCGGCCTTCCCGATCTTTTCCCGGACGCACACCACTTCTGCCTCTCCTGCATGGGCATCAAGGAGTGGATAGGGATACTGGTATTCAGGATGCTGGGATAAGGCTTCAGTTTCTGTAGTTATCCCTGTACCATTGCGCCGTCACTGAAAGCGCTGGACCGATATCGGTAAAAGCAGGCCTGCCGATCGCTTCTGTCAGAAGGGTTATGTCGGCGCTGCTCATTTTTATGTCGCCGGCCCTCTCCGGAAGCCTCTCTTCCGTTACGAAGGACCCCATGATACCTGATATAAGTATCAGAAGTTCATTAACTGACATGCTCGTTCCTGTGGCCAGATTGAAGACTCTGCCCCTGTTCATGTGTGCCTTTTCACACATCTTTAGCAAAATCGAGGTCAGGTCCCTCACATACACGAAATCCCTGGTCTGATTCCCGTCACCGAAAATCACCGGTCTTCTCCCGGTCGAAAGCGCATGGCAGAACCTGGGAATGACGGATGCATAGGGTCCAAAGGGGTCCTGTCTGGGTCCGTAAACATTAAAAAACCTGAAGCCGACGGGATCCAAACCCCACACCTTTGCTGCACATGCCGCCTGTATTTCGTTTATCGCTTTGCTCGCTCCGTAGGGCGACATCGGGAGAGGGATCTCGTCTTCGTGCCTGAGCCCTTCGTCCCTGTTCCCGTAAACTGCTGCGGAGCTTGCATAGATCAGGGGAATATCCATATCCTTCATTGCAATGATAAGGTCACTGAATGCCGTTATGTTGTTGCGGTGACACTTTTCGGGCATTTCGACCGACAGCGGGACCGAGACCATGGCCGCGAAATGGAAAACGGCATCTCTGCCCTCAAGAAGACCTTTCAGTATATCTTTGTCAGAAACGTCCCCCTCCACAAAGGTCAGCCGGGGGTCACCCCGGAGATGTTCCAGGTTCTCTCGCTTTCCCGTCTCCAGGTTGTCAAGCACTGCGACTTCCCATCCGTCCGCGATCAGTTCGTCAGCCATGTGGGAGCCGATAAATCCCGCTCCGCCCGTTATCAAAGCAGATCTCGCCGGTTTCATGTAATTGCCCCCTCTGAAAAGATACTTATCCTGGAACGTAACAATTATAACAGCGCGAGCCCCGTCATTGACACTGACGGAGCTCGCTGAAAAAATCCCTGAAATGACGGCCCTATTTTTTTGCCTGTGCCGACTCGTACTCTTCGCTCAGAGGTGCCCATCCCCCTCCAAGGGCTTTGAACAGCCTGACGGTATTTGATGTTATCTGCCCGTCGCTGATGGCACGGGCCTCCGACAATATCAGAAGAGACCTTTGGGCATTGATGACATTGTTGAAATCCGTGAGACCGTTTCTGTATTTATCGTTTGCGACCTCAAGCGCTGTCTGCGCGGCATCTATTCCCTTCCTCAGGGCCTCGTTCCTTTTTCTCTCCTCCATTTCGGCTGTCAGGGCATTCCTTACCTCCGCGACCGCATTGAGGACCGTCTGCTCGTACGCCGCCAGGTACTGCTCCTGCCTTGCCGTCTGAACTTTGATATTGTTACGGATGGCCCCTCCGTGGAATATCGGCCACGTTATCTTCGGGCCGAATGAATATGCCTTGTTGGGACCCTCAAAAAGGCTGCCTGTGTCGAGCGCCTCAGTCCCGATGGATCCCAGAAGGTAGAACTTAGGCCACAGATCCGCTTTCGCAGATTTTTTACGCGCGATCTGGGCAGCAAGCTGACGCTCCGCAGCAAATATGTCTGGCCTCTGGCGGATGCTGTTTACCGGTATCCCTATCATCATCACCGGGTCGGATTTAGGGATAGGCCTTGCCTTGTCAAGCATTTCGCCAAGGCTTCCCGGTACTCTTCCGGTAAGCACGGCCAGGTTGTTTTTTGTTTCCTCGATGCTCTTCTTTATAGGTGGTATTTCAGCCCTGGTCTGCTCAAGAGTATATTTCGACTGGTTGAGTGCAAGATGGTCACTGAGTCCTGCGTCTACCCTGGATTGAAGCATTTCCAGCGTCTCTTCCTGGAGGACAAGGTTACTCTCGGCTATCTGCAGCCTTTCCTGAAGAGTACACAGAGTAAGGTAGTTGAGCGCCACCTCGGCAGACAACGACACCCAGGCTGAGTGAAGCGAGGCATACTGAGCTTCCAGGGAAGCAGCTCCGGCCTTTATGCTCTCCCTTTTACCCCCGAAAATGTCTATCTCCCATGAGGCGTCGATACCCAGGCGGTAGATGCCGATCCCTTTTCCCGCACCGCCTGTTTCCACTGGAGTCCTTGTGTTGTACCAGTAATCAGTATTGTCGAGCCATGGAAGGAGCGCGGCTTTGTTTATTCCAAGCGCGGCCCTTGCCTCAGTTACCTTTTCGCGTGCCGAGGCCAGGTCCCTGTTGCTCTGCATCGCCCACTCGACCAGCTGCGTCAGCAGTTCATCGTTGAATGACTCCCACCACTCAGACAGCATTTTGGGGTCAGGCCTGACCATCTGGTCCTGGGAGACCGCGGGGACCGGATACCTTTGAGCCATCTCTATCCATTTGCCATGAGCAAGATCCTGGTCGGCCGTATCCCGGGTGTTCTGTGCCGAAGCCGTTCCTGAAATAAGAAGGATCGCCATTATTATCGCGATTGTTATCTTTTTCATTGTCATAGACTCCCCTGTTCCTTGCCCCATACGGACTTTATGCGGCCTTTTATGTTTTCCCTCAGAGTCTGAAAGATCACATAAAGGGCGGGTATAAGGAATATTCCCAGCACAGTCGCTGTAGTCATCCCGTAGCATATCGTGGTACCTACTGCCTTTCTGCTGCCCGCGCCTGCTCCGCTTGCAAAAAGCATGGGAAGGACCCCGACGACGCAGGTGAAGGCTGTCATAAGGACCGCGCGCAAACGTTCACGCGCTGCCTCAGCCGCGGCATCGATTATCGAAAGGCCCTTATCCTCACGCTGCTCCTTTGCGAACTCAACGATAAGTATCGCATTCTTTCCCGCCAGTCCTATGAGAAGCAGTATGCCGAGCTGTACGTATATGGAGACAGAGAGTCCCATGACATAGACTCCGGCAAGCGCCCCCAGGACCGCGACAGGCAGTGAAAGTATTACCGGTACGGGAACAGTCCAGCTCTCATACTGCGCTACAAGGAAAAGATATGCAAAGATCATCGCGATCGTGATGATGATGGCTATCTGCCCCTTGGCCTTCTGTTCCTGATAAGTCATTCCCGACCATTCGTATCCGTAGCCTGCCGGGAGGTCTTTGGCCAGTTCCCTGAGCTTGATTATTCCCTGGCCTGTAGAAAATCCCTGTTTCATCACCACTGTCACGGCTGCACTCGGATAGAGGTTGTACCTTGATATGGAACGGGGCGCAACTGTGTTCTTGACCGACACCAGGCTTTGGAGTGGGACCGGTTCGCCCGCGGTGCTGTTCACGTGTATGCTTCCCACGTTGCCTATGCTGTTTCTGAAGTTCCAGTCCGACTGCACCATTACCTTGTTAACCTGGGTACCGATGTTGATGTCGTTTATGTATGCCGATCCGAAATATGTCTGCAGAGTTGCAAATATATTACCTACGGGTACATTCAGCATCTCTGCCTTTTCTCTGTCGATGTCCAGGAACAGATGAGGCGTGTTTGACGTGTAAGTGCTGTACGCATAGAGAACTTCCGGGATCTGGTTTACCTTCCCTACGAAATCCCTTAGGACCATCGCCATCCTCTCCGGGTCATTCTCCATGCGTGACTGAAGACGCATATCGATGCCTCCGCTAACTCCAAGACCCTGTATTGCCGGGGGGGTGAACACGTTTATCTGAGCCTCGGGAACTGACGCTCCTATCGCTACGATCCTGCCGACGATGTTCTGAAGGCTTTTCTCTTTCCTCTTTCTATCCTCCCAGTGTTCAAGCGGAACTATTATGGAACCCATATTTTCGCTTGATCCGCCTATTATGCTGTAACCTTTTATTCCCATTGCAAATTTTACTCCGGGTATATCCTTTATCTGGGGGATGAGTTTGTCCATTACAGCCTGTGTCCTTCCCAGGCTTGCCCCTTCAGGCAGCTGGATGGCCGCGAATGCCGCGCCCTGATCCTCTGTAGGCAGAAATTCCGTGGGCAGATACTTGGCTGACAATGCCGCCGCAATGATCACTGCGGCAAGGGCTGCAACGGTGACCGCCTTTCTCCTCGCAAGCCAGACAGAACCGGATACGTATTTCGTGGTCGACACGCCGAGCACGTCGTTAAACCACTTGAGCGGACCGCTTTTTTTAGGATGCACCTTTTTGAGAAAATGGGCGCACATCGCCGGGCTGAGCGTAAGCGCCACTATGAGGGAAAAGACTACCGAGAATGATATGGTCACTGCAAACTGCCTGTATATCTGCCCCGTTATGCCTCCCATGAAACCTACCGGAACGAATATGGCCAGGAAGACCAGCGTTGTCGCCGCCATAGGACCGGTTACGTCCCTCATCGCCTGCAATGTTGCCGTTTCCGTGTCACAGTGGTCTCTGTCCATTATAAAAAGGACCCGTTCGACAACAATGATCGCGTCGTCGACAACTGTTCCGATGACAAGGACAAGGCCGAAGAGCGAAAGGATATTGATGCTGTAGCCCAACATTGCCAGGCCGGTAAACGTTGCCAGAAGAGAAACGGGGATCGCCGCGACAGGGACAAGAGTGACCCTGAGGTCCTGAAGGAAGATGTAGCAGACAAAAACGACAAGTGAGAATGTCATAAACAGCGTCATTATGATCTCTTTGATCGTTGAAGTCACGTATTCTGTGGAGTCGTAGCCCAGAACGAATTCAGTGTCATTCGGCAGCTGCGGCTTAAGCTCCTCGATCGTTTTCTTGGCTCCCGCCATTACATCAAGTGCATTGGAGCCAGAGGACTGGGTCAGAAGCATCATTGCAGCCGGACTGCCGTTGAATGTCGCGTCAAATGCGTATGTCTCGGAACCCAGTTCGATCCTGGAGACGTCCTTAAGCTTTACCAGTCCGCCCTCAGCTGTGGTACGCAGGATTATGTTCTCAAACTCACTTACTGAGTTGAGGCGCCCCCTGGCAGTCAATGAATAGACAAGAGGCTGATCAGTCTTTGCGGGCGCAGTCCCGATCGAACCGATCGAAGCCTGTCTGTTCTGGCTCTTTATGGCGGAGGAAACATCGTTGATGCTGATCCCCATCGAGGCTATACGCTCGGGATCGAGCCAGATGCGTATGCTGTATTTGGATCCGAATACTCTGCAGTCTCCCATCCCCGGAACACGCTTAAAAACGTTTTTTACATTATTTTCAGCGTAGTCCATGAGGAATGCCCCGTCCTTGGTTCCGTTGGGCGAGATAATTCCTACAAATCCCAGTGTGTCTGAGAATCTTGACTCAACAGTTATACCCTGTGCCGTGACCTCGCTCGGCAGCATAGGCGTTGCCTGCTGGACACGGTTCTGCACTTTGACAAGGGCCATGTCGGGGTCGGTACCCATCTCAAAAGTTATCGCCAGTTCGTAATTACCGCTGTTGTCTGATGTCGAGCTCATGTAGATCATCCCGTCGACACCGTTCATCTGCTCTTCAAGCGGAGCGGCGACAGTGTTCGCAAGGGTGGCGGCATCTGCTCCCCGGTATGAGGTGCTGACGCTTATCTGCGGAGGTGTGACATCAGGATACTGTGCGACCGGCAGTCTGAAGGCGCTTATCGATCCGGCCAGAGCCAGTACTATGGCTATGACCATTGCAAATCTGGGTCGTTTGATGAAAAATTTCGAAAACATCTTAGTTTCCTTCTTTTTTATCCGAAGAAGCTGTCTCCGAAGCCAGGGCCTCTTCCTCCGACATTCCGGCTATCTCAGCGGCTGTCTTGGTCTCAGTCCCAATTTTTGCAGGAGCCACAGGGGTCTCGGGACGGACGTTCTGGAGTCCGATGCGGATCACCCTGTCATTCTGCTTCAGCCCCTTAGTGACCTTGCGCATCGTCCCGACCTCTTCTCCGAGTTCTATCCTTGTCTGGTGTGCAATGTTCTTTTCATCGACCGTGTAGACATAGCTTCCCTGAGAGTCTGCAAGAATGGATTCCTGCGGGATGATCATGCTGGGATCGTTCTCAATCGGTCTTGTCCCGATCCGCACCATAGAGCCGGGGATAAGTATCCCTTCCGGATTAGGAAAGCGTATCACCATTTCAATGGTCCCGGTCCTGTCGTCCACTTTGTTGCTTTCAAAATCCCTTTCACCCTGTATGTCGAGCTCTCTTCCGTTGGACAACACAAGGGTGGTACGGTAGACAGGCCCGTTTTTCCTGAATAGTTCCAGCTGATCCAGGTAGTCTTTGTCAGGAAGGGCAAATGAAACACGTACGGGATCGGTTTGTATTATCGTTGCAAGTGCTCCCGAAGCGGGTGTCACGTAGTTGCCCTTAGTGTAGGCCGCTGCGCCTGTCCGGCCTGTGATAGGAGACAAGATCCGGGTATGGGCAAGATCTATTTCAGCAAGCTTCAAAGCTGCCTTTGCCTGCGAAACACCCGCCTTTGCCTGGAGGAATGCGCTCTCTGCAGCATCTATGTCGCTGGCTGAAATGCTCCGTTTGTCCGCTGACTTTACGCGGGCAAGATATTTTTCTGACTTGGTCAGAGACGCCTGGGCCTGTTCAAGCTCCGCTCTTCTCAGGTCGACGGTAGCCTGATAGTTGCTGCTGTCTATTGTAAAAAGGATCTGCCCCGCTTTTACGAAAGAACCTTCTTTGAAGTTCACCTTCATGATCTCCCCCGAGACCTGTGGCCTTAGGGAAACGCTCTGTATGGCTTCGACCCTGCCAATGAAACTGCGGCTCGATGAGAGAGTCTTTTCGCTCACATTGTACAGTACTACGGCAGGGGCCTGCGGCTGCATGTTTGCCCGCTTCGCCGAAGCGTCAGGGCTGAAGTGGCTTTTGAGCGCGAATCCGATCAGGACCGCAATTGCCAGGACTGCCGCTGTTTTGATCAGCCCGCCTCTGTGTTTAGGGTTGTTGATCCGAATCTTTCCATCTTCACCAAGTGATGTCATATATGCGCACCTGCTCTTTCTTAATAAAAATGTTCAGTCTTCTTTTGCTGTCAGGTCTTTCCTGAAAGCGTCACAGATATAATCAGCGTACTTTGAGAGGTCTTCGGCAACTATCTCATTCAGCGCCAGTATGAAGAGGCCGTAAAATACCGACGTTATCGCTCCGGCGACATCCTCTGTCAGTATGTCCTGCCTGATGATATCTTCCTCCCGTGACTTCAGAAGGATCTCGTTCACCATCTTTTTTTCCCTTTTTATCTGGTCTTTAAGGATGTTGAATATATTCGACTGCACTTCTTCGGGCCATTCGAACCTCCTCAGCATCAGCGCATGGATCTTCATAAACCTGTCGTTTTTGTCCGGTGGAACAAGTCTTCTCTTGTAATGATCTCTGAGGTCGGCCAATGTTTTCGGTTCGCCGTATTTTTCCGAAAACTGCCTCTCCGCATCAAGGCATATCTCTGCCACCAGCTTCAGAAAAATATCGTTTTTGTTTTTAAAGTGCCAGTAGAGAGCTCCCTTAGTCATGCCGACCCTCTCCGCTATCTCGCTCAGAGTCACATCGGCAAAGCTCTTCTCTGAGAAGACATCAAGGGCCGACTCAAGGAGCCTGCTTCTGGTCAATTGGGAATCTTCCTTGGTCTTTCTAGGCAACACATCACATCCTTATAAAAAATTGCATAGCGAATTATACATACTCTAGGGTATGTAAGTCAATAGCAGAAAAGGGTCGATCTTACCCGGGCCGGAAAGAAATTGAAAAGAAAAAGTCAGGAGTTGTCTTTCTTAGCGCTCTTTCTGCCTGAAAAGATGAGATCCGCCGAATACATGGCAAGGGCAGCCCATATAAACATAAAGGTAAAGACCCTGTTTATATGGATATCTTCTTTGAATATCAGCAATCCGACCGCAAAGCTCAGCGTGGGGGTGGCGTACTGCACAAAGCCTACGGTCGTCAGCGGAACGCGTGACGCCCCGTAAGCGAACATGAGCAGGGGTATTGAAGTCATTATCCCTGAGCCTGCCAGCATAAGGTTCGTCATGCTGTCATATGGGAAAGACGAAGCACCCTCTTTTTGCAGAAAAATAAGCCAGGCCATCGCAAATGGGGTCACTGTCAGAGTCTCTGTGAAGAGAGCTATTTCAGGGCTCACTCTGACTGTCTTTTTAAGGACGCCGTAAAGGCCGAAAGAGAGAGCGAGGCCAAGGGAGACGAGAGGCAGTGAGCCTGCCGCGGCAAGCTCGATGGATACGCCGAGGACAGCCAGTGCCAGTGCCAGAGTCTGTATCCTGTTAAGTTTTTCTTTAAAGAAAATCATCCCCAAAAACATGCTCAGAAGCGGGTTGATAAAGTATCCAAGGCTTGTCTCAAGGACCCTTCCGTCATTGACTGCCCATATATATAGGCCCCAGTTGAAAGAGATGAGGAAGCCTCCTACAGCCAGCCAGAACAGATCTCTTTTCCCAGATCTGAGCATTTTTTTAAAGATTTGCCAGTTTTTATTGAACGCGATAAGAACGGAAGTAAAAACAACTGACCATACCACGCGGTGTCCAAGTATCTCAAACGAAGAGACAGCTTCGATGGCCTTCCAGTATATTGGCATTGCCCCCCAGATGATGTAGGCTGAAAAAAGGGCGATTATTCCTTTGGAGTTCTGGTCCACATTATCCGCATCCTCCGTCTTTCATAGAACCGAAAAGCCTTCCGACTGACCAATTGTACACTATATCCCATATTTGTGATAAACTTAGCCATTATTCATCTAGTGCTTTCCGGAGATGAAAGGAAGTATACGATATGTCTGAAGATTCAGGACTCTCTGCTCTGGGAGCAAGGCTTCTGGCCGATGCAGAGAACATTTCAGAGGAAATGCAGGACTGGAGAAGGGATTTCCACCAGTTCCCCGAACTTGCTTTCGAAGAAAATATTACCGCCTCCAAAATCACCAAAGTCCTTGAGTCGATCGAGGGCATGGAGGTCGTCTCCGGTTTTGCCATACCCACCGCAGTCATCGGAATACTGGGCAATGACCTTCCCGGACCTGCCATACTGCTGCGCTCCTGCATGGATGCGATAGCCGTTGAAGAAGAGACGGGACTTCCCTTCTCCTCATGCATGCCCGGACTCATGCACGGATGCGGCCACGACGCTCATATGGCTTCCCTGCTCGGCGCTGCAAAGGTACTGTCTCTCCACAGGGACAAACTTAAGAAAAAAGTGGTCCTGCTCTTTCAGCCTGCCGGTGAAGGAAGGGGCGGAGCGAGGACCCTTGTAGAAAACAGGTTTCTTGAGACTTTCGACATAGGAAGCGCTGCTTCGCTGCATTGGTGGTCAGAGCTTCCGTACGGAGAGCTTTTCCTCCGCAGGGGAGTCCTTACAGCCCTCTCAGACAAGATACACATCGACATCAGAGGCACTGCCGGCCACGCTGCCGAACCCCACATGACAGTTGATCCCGTAACTATTTCATCGCACATCGTGATAGCGATACAGACTATGCTTACCAGAGAGATCGACCCTAGAGAACCCGTGGTAGTATCTTTCGGACACGTCGAGGCAGGTTTCGCTTATAATGTGATACCGGAGCAGGTCAACGTATGGGGGACTCTCAGGGCTTTCAGCCCGAAAACGAGGGACTTCGTGCAGGGAAGGATAGAAAACATGGCTCCTGCGATCGCGAAAGCCTTCAGGGGGCTGGCTTCGGTCGAATACACGAGAAACTACGGTCAGGTGGACAACGACTCTGAAATGGTAGACAAGATCCTTGCCGCGGGCATTCCGTTCTTCGGCGAGGATGGTATTAAGATGCTTGAACGGCCGCTGCTCTCAGGGGAAGATTTTTCCTTCTTCAGTTCCTGTGTACCCTCTGTCTTTATGCTGATGGGGACTGGATTGGAGTACGGCCTGCATCATCCGAGATATGACGTCCCGGAGAGTATGCTGCCTTTCTCGGCGGCATGGGAAGCATACATGGGATTGACGCTTTAATAGAGTGGAGGGGAAGCATTGGCTCCCAGACTTGAAGATATCATAATATCAAACCTTGAATCACTTAAGGCAGAACCTTTTATCTGGTGGCAGAAGACATGGTGGTCCGGCGGCGCATTCCTGGAACTGATCGAAGAGTGCGAAAAAGGTTTTCGGGCAAGCGGTTTCAAGGCAGGACAGAGAATGGCTTTCCTTCTTCCGAACAGTCCTATTCTTCTCGCATCCGTAATTGCCATATGGAAGCTTGGCGGCACCGTGGTGCCGATAGATCCGAGAAGCGGCTACGTTTCGCTTATAAAACAGCTGAAACACGCTGATGTGTTTGCTTCCATTACTTACAGGGGGTCTTCCGGCATAGTGCCTCTGATCTCAGAGGAAGGGATACCATGTGTGGTCACTGCTTTGGATGCGCCTGTCGAGAGCATCGCCGGCAGAACGTCCGAAGAAGAATCCTCTGACACTGCAGTCATTTTTTACACATCCGGCACCACCGGCGAACCCAAGGCAGTACCTTTGTCGCATTCCAACCTCTATGCAAGCATAAATGCGTGTGTCGATCACATTGGCAAACTGACCGACGATGACGTCTTCCTCAACGCCCTTCCCAATTTCAACGCATTCGGTTTCGTCTGCGGTTCTCTTATTCCCCTTGTAAAAGGGACCTGTCAGGTTGTCCTTCCGACGTTCATGCCTCCAGAAGCGGCAATGGACGCCATGAGGAATGCCGCTGTGACAATAGTGCCGGCAGTCCCTACCATAATTTCCCTCCTCCTGGGAGCCGCCGCCAGGGGCATAACCCCGCCCAGAACACTCAGATACATACTGTCGGGGGGTGACAGGCTGCCGCTGGATTTCGACAAGAGGGCGCAGGAAGCTCTGGGAGTGCCGGTAATAGAGGGCTACGGACTTACCGAAGCCGCATCAGTTGTATCTATAGCCCCGGGAATAGAAAACAGGAGAGCAGGGAGTGTAGGGACGCTTCTGTCCTGTGTGGAGGCCCAGATAAGGAACGATGAAGGCGAAGCCCTGTCGGCCGGTTCGGAGGGACACCTCTGGATCAGGGGGGACAATGTTGCAAAATGCTACTACCGCAATCCGGAACTTACCTCCCAGAGGTTCGTCGACGGATGGTTCGATACCTGCGACATCGCGAGATTCGACGATGAGGGATACCTCTATCTCGTAGGACGGAGGACAGAGGTCATCTTTGTAGGGGGATTCAAGGTGTACGCACAGGAAGTGGAAAAAGTCCTCCTTGAGCATCCCGCGGTCGCAGAAGCTGCAGTCATAGGGGTCCCGCGGTCTATAAGCGGAGAGATCGTAAAGGCCTTTGTCGTTCTGAAAAAGGATGATAAGGCAACTTCAAAGGACCTGACCGAACACTGCAAGAAGAAACTCTCCTATTACAAGGTACCTAGGATCATCGATTTCCTTTCAGAAATGCCCCGATCGAGCATCGGTGAGATCCTCAAAAGAAAGCTTGAGAAGGAATAGGACCCGATGTTTGGCCTTCAGACAAGGACTATCAGGGATCTCAGCAGGAACGAAAAAAAACAGGTGGAATCGCTGCTTGGGATAAACGGACTGACATTTGAAGGCTCGCCTGACTGTACTGCAGTCGTCGAAAATACTGACGAAAAGATAATTGCCACGGCAAGCATTCAGGGCAAGGTGATAAAGATGGTCGCTGCCGACCCGGAATGGCAGGAGGCAGGGCTTTCCGGAATGGTCATTTCGGATCTGCTGAGATACGCCAGAGAAAACGGGATCTTCCACCTTTTCGTCTACACGAAGCGTGACATGGCAGACAAGTTTGCCTCCCTGGGATTCAGCGAACTGGCAAGGACAGATACCATAGTCCTTATGGAGTCCGGGCATCCATCATCAGATGATTACCGTCTGATGCTCAGGAAAAACAGGACCTTCGCAGGCTGTAAAAATATCGGCGCTTCCGTCATGAACTGCAACCCCTTCACGCTCGGGCACAGATATCTTATTGAGAAGGCGGCCGGAGAATGTGACGGCCTCTATGTGATCATAGTCCAGGAAGACGTCTCGCTCTTCCCCTTCAGTGACCGGCTGCAGCTTGTGGAAGAGGGCACGAGAGACCTCAGGAACGTCAAGGTCATTCCAAGCGGAGACTACGCCGTCTCAAGGGCCACCTTCCCGACTTATTTCCTGAAGGATAAGGGGCTGGCATCTGTTGCAGAGAGACAGGCAGAACTTGACGCAACGCTCTTTGCGAATCTTTTCGTGCCAGAGCTCCTGATAAAAAAACGTTTTGTCGGGACAGAACCCTTCTGTCCAACTACCGCAAAGTACAATGAGATGATGAAAAAGGTGCTTCCTCCCCGGGGAGTTGAAGTTGTGGAGATAATTCGGCTGAACGACATTTCGGGAACAGCTGTCTCGGCCTCAAGGGCAAGAAGGGCAATCGTTGAAAACGACATTGAAGCACTAAAAAAAATGCTCCCTTCTGTCACAATGGACTACCTATCTTCCGAAAAAGGCAGGACCGTCGCCGAGAAACTGATCCATGAACATAATGAAAACTGACACAGGAGAGGCCCTTTCCGGAATCCTTTCCGGAAGGGAAGAGAGGGCCAAAGCGAGGGACCATCACCTCTCTGAAGGCGTATTTGCCTGCCAGATCACCCTCAACATCCCGGGATACCCCAAAAGGATCAAAAATGACTGTCGGGCTATAGAAAAGTTTGCTCTCCTCTTTTCCCTCAGATGGGGATCTGATCCCTTTCGCACGGATATGATCTCAAATGAAGCCGGCCTGTGCTGGATCGGATTTTTCCGCGGGTGGGGATCTGACACGCAAAGGGCAAAAAAAGTGGCTGTAGATCTGGAGGAATGCTCTCCCGAAGGGCGTATCCTCGACATCGACATAATAGTGTGCGGAAAATCGATCTCAAGGTCAGACCTGGGTCTTCCCGCCCGAAGCTGCATACTGTGCGGCAGGACGGCAAAGGAATGTGCAAGGGAGATGAGCCACGCTTACAGTGACCTTAGGGCCGCAGTTAAAAAACTTATCAAAAACATCTGATATCTCCGTAATTTCCTGTCGCAAAAAATCGATCCTGCGTGTAAATTCAATTAGGTGTGCGTAAAGTTAGCATTTCCCTGCTTCCATAGATAACGGATGCCGGGGGCTTAACGCCGGGACATGCCTTGCAGAGATGAAATTTAATCGGCCGGCACCCTTTTATCAACATAAATGTCCCAATATAAACTATACTTTATGCAATAGATGAATATCTGCCGGGGAGGAAAATATATTGGACCGTCCGGACTGGGACAGCTACTTTTTGATGATAGCCAAGGCAGTCGCAAGCAGGAGCACCTGTCTGCGAAGAAAGGTGGGAGCTGTGCTCGTCAGGGACCGCCAGATCCTCAGCACAGGCTACAATGGTGCGCCAAAGGGAATAATCCATTGTGAGGAGGCGGGGTGCCTTCGGGAGAAGCTCGGGATACCATCAGCCGAGAGACACGAGATCTGCCGGGGGTCGCATGCCGAGATAAACGCCATAGCACAGGCCGCCTACGCGGGAGTCTCAACAGCCCGATGCTGGCTTTACTGTACGCACGAACCCTGTGTATACTGCACCAAAGCCCTTATCAACTGCGGTTGTACCCGTATAGTATATCTGAACCCATACCCGGACAAAATTTCCCGGGAGATAATATCCCAATCCGGAGTCGAAACGCTTTGTATACCCGAAGAGAGTATCACTGAAAACAATTTTTCAACAGGAGGAAGCTTATAGATGTTCACACGAGAAGAATCACTTGAATTCCTTAAGGAACACAACAGGGAAGATATGCATATCCGCCATGCATACGCTGTTGAAGCGGCAATGAGGTGGTTTGCCCGGGAAAACGGGGAGGACGAGGACTACTGGGGCCTTGTCGGTCTCATGCACGACATCGACTGGGAAGAATTTCCCAGCACAGAGACTCATCCGATGAAGGGCGGGGAAATGCTCCGGGAAAAAGGCTATCCTGAAGATTTCGTACACACGGTGCTTGCCCACGGATGGGAGTACTCCGGGATAAGACCTGAGACCCTCTGCGAAAAATTCCTTTACACCATAGATGAACTTACCGGATTCATAACGGCAGTAGCCCTTGTCCGCCCAAGCAGATCGCTCCAGGACCTGGAGACAAAATCAGTCAGGAAAAAGTGGAAGGACAAGGCATTCGCAAGGGGCGTCAACAGGGAGGTCATCGAAAAGGGATCGGAGCTGCTGGACATCCCTATCGAAACGCTCATAGAACAGACAATACTGGCCCTGAGGCCTGTAGAAAAAGAGATAGGACTTGGTTCCTGAACTGTTGGAAGAATCAAAAATAACGGAGGGAGGATACGAAATGTCAATTTCATTGGTACTGGCCGATGACCATCCGCTTACCAGGGAAGGAATGAAAGCATATCTGGCCAAGGAGACGGACTTCAACATACTGGGAAGCTACGCAGACGGCGAATCGGCATGGGCAGGGATCCAACAGCTCAAACCGCAGGTCGCACTTCTTGACATCAGGATGCCGGGCATCGACGGAGTCGCTCTTGCACGTAAGATCAAAGATGCCTCGCTTCCAGTCGCATCTTTGATGCTGACTTCATATGACGCCCAGCAGTACGTTATGGCCTCTCTCAGGGCCGGGGCCAGGGGATATGTCCTGAAAACTGCCAGCATGGACACCCTCTCCAAGGCTATAAGGATAGTAGCCCGCGGAGGCTTTTACCTTGACAGTGAGGTTGCAAATGCTGTGGAGCAGGAGGGGGATTTCGTACCGGAACCTGTATCGGTCAGAGAAAGGGAAGTCCTTCTGCTTGCAGCGAGGGGACTCTCCGGAAAAGAGATAGCCACCCAGCTTTTCATCAGCGAAAGGACCGTTCAGACCCACCTGGCCTCGATATATGACAAACTGGGAGCGAAAAACAAGACAGAAGCGATGCTCCTGTCACTTAAATACGGAATAGTCACACTGGAGGAACTGCTCGATTGAGGAGAAACCTTCTCCTTCAGCTGACCGTAGCCGTTTTTCTGCCAAGCCTCGGAGCATTTCTCCTTGCGTGGATAGGCTTCTGTCAGTTCGAAAATACCATGGAGGGGATCGCAGGTTCTTATGTACAAAATCTGGCAAGGGGGGCTGCGGCAAGGCTCGAATCTTCGCAGTGGGATCTGAGAACTGACGGAACATGGCAGCCAAACCAGTACAGATCCAGGATACTGGGACTCGGTGAGATGATGGCCGACGAGATGGCAGTGCCCGGAATGTTCGCTGTCTTTGACAGCGACGGCAATTTGGTATACGGGTCACCGGACGTCACGATACTCTCGATAATATGGGACATGCCTATCTCAGTAATGTCACCCCAGAAAATAAGGGGACCAGACGGAAGGTGGTACACGATAGCAGTCTATCCCATGCTGCAGAGGAACCTCTTTGTCCTCGCAGCCGTCTCATGGGACAAGCTGCTCGGCCCCATGGTCTCACTTACAACTTTCTGGCCCTTTATCATGGGTATCCTCGGGCTTATTGGGATCTTCTCGGTCTACATAATGTGGCAGAAAGTGATAATGCCCCTTAAAGACCTCGAAGAGGAGGTCTCGATGCTGAAGTGGGGAGAAGAGGTCCCCCTGAAAAACGCTCCCGAAGCAGTTACGGAACTGCAGAAACTCAGAGAGGCCCTGGTAGTCCTGGCTAATTCGGCGATAGAAAAGGTCAGGCTTTCACGCAGATACGTCAATGATCTGGTAAAGGTGCAGGAAGAGGAACGCGCGAGGATATCCCGCGAGATACATGACGGTCCGCTGCAGGATCTTACAGCTTTGATACAGAGACTCCGGCTCCTCTCTCTTGACATGGACTCACCGGCAGAGAGGGAAAAGCAACTTGAAGAGGCAGAAAAAGTAGCTATGGCAGGGGTAAGGGAGATGAGGGAGCTCTGCAACAACCTGACTCCGCCTTGGCTTGACCTGGGAATAGTTCAGGCTCTTACCGAACTTTCCGAGAGACAGAGCGCCCAGCTCAAAATAAAGATACACCTTGATCTGCAGGAGATCCCGGACCTCACAGACGATGTCACCCTCGCTTTTTTCAGGGTCGCTCAGGAGGCAGTCAACAATTCGGCAAGGCATGGCGCGGCTGAAAATGTATCGATCTCGCTGAAAAATACGGGCAAAATGATCCTCCTACAGATAGAGGACGACGGAAAAGGCTTCGAGGTTGCGGACAACTTCACCGAACTTCGCGTGCAGGGACACAGGGGTCTTTCAAACATGCGGGAAAGAATGTCCATTGTCGGGGGCAATTTCAGCATATTCTCCGCCCCGGGGAAAGGAACTGTAATTCGTTGTGAACTGCCGTTAGTGACAGTACAATAAATCAGATACGTTTTCCAAAAAGATCGAAAGGTGGGAGCCCAAGGGGCGAATGATTTGAAGCTGAAAATCCACGGAGCGGCCGGAGAGGTTACCGGATCAAATTACATGATAGAGACAGGAAGATACAAAGTCCTTGTGGACTGCGGCTTCCACCAGGGACAGGACGAGGAGAAACATGAGGGGGAATCCTTCACTTTCGACCCCTCTTCGATCGACGCGCTTCTCCTGACACACGCCCACATCGACCACAGCGGAAGGATACCCCTGCTTGTCAAAGAAGGGTTCAAGGGGAAGATCTTCTGCACATTTGCCACGTCGGAGCTTGTCGAGATACTCTGGAGGGATTCAGCGAGGCTGATGGGAGAAGAAGCTGAATGGAGGACGAGAAAAAACAGCAGGAAAGGACTTCCTCCGGTCGAGCCTCTTTACACAGAAAATGAAGTGGAGGACTCGCTGGGTCTCCTTTCTCCCATCCCTTATGACGAAGTTATTGAGATCATGGGAGGCCTCAAAGTCCGCTTCCGCGAGGCCGGCCACATACTTGGAAGTTCCATAATTGAAGCATGGGTATCCGAAAACAACGGCGACAAGGCTGTTAAGGTAGTATTTTCGGGAGACCTGGGGCCGCATGAAGGTGTCATTGAAAAACCTCCGACCCTGATCGAAGAGGCAGATTTCGTGTTGATCGAATCAACTTACGGAGACAGGCTTCATAAATCACTTGAGGACACCAGGACAGAATTTGAAGAAGCGCTTAAAGAGGCCCTCAAAACAAGCGCGAAAGTCCTCGTGCCGACATTTGTTGTGGACAGGGCACAGAGAGTACTCTACGAACTCGACCGTTTTCAGAAAAAATACCCGGATCTCAGGATGCCGAAGATCTACCTTGATTCCCCGATGGGGGTAAAAGTGACCGAAATATACGGCAAGTACATTCCGCACCTCTCAAGGGAACTTAAAGAGATGTTCTTGAAGGGTGACGACCCCTTCGAACCAGAAAATTTCCAGTTTATCAGGAGCGCTGACGAATCAAGGGCGATAAACGAAGAGAAAAGCGGGATAATACTTGCGGGAAGCGGGATGTGCTCGGGCGGCAGGATCATGCACCATCTTAAACACAACCTCTTCAAACCGGACACGCATGTTTTCTTCGTTGGATATCAGGCCCATGGAACGCTTGGCCGCAGGCTTGTCGACGGAGCCAAGGAGATAAGGATCGCCGGGGAAGATGTGTCGGTAAAGGCCCAGTTCCACACACTGAACGGCTTTTCTGCCCACGCTGACAGGAACGATCTCCTGGAATGGGCCTCAAACTTCCCCAAAAAGACCAGGTTCGTAGTGGTCCATGGTGAGCCCAAGTCTGCAAAAGCCCTCGCAATGGGACTCAATGACAAGGGATACGCTGCAATGGTGCCCGCTCTCAATGACACTATAGACCTGCTTGCCCCTGCAGAGGAAAAGCCGGTCAGGATGCCAGTCATCTCACAGCGGATAATCGACAGGCTCGAACTCGGTCCGCAGGACATCGCGCAGCTGCTTGCCTCGATAACGCTAAAGGCAGACGAAATACAGAGGCTGACCATAGACAGCAAAGACTATGCCAAGATAATGCCGCTTCTCGTATCTGCAAAAACATTGCTGGAAGCGGCTTCGTCGCTGGGAGAGGAAGACAGGAAAACCGCGTGATCTTTCCACTTTTGGCGGCAATAGGGATATAATACCCTGGTCGCGGTAAGCAGACCATGAGCAACAGAGAATTATCACAGAAGAGGAGAGAGACCGATGTCAAAGAAGGTCAAATTGTTTGTACTGATCACATGTACGGCGGCGGCCGTGCTCTTTGGCCTGTTTGCATATATCGGCACAAAAGGTCCTGCAGTCCTTGCATCAAGGCTGCCGCTCCCTTCAGGATCCGATCCTTACGCGTTCTTTGAGGCGAAAGAAGGATATTATCCTGTTTCTCTTTCCGCTCTCCTTACGGAGGGTCAGTATGCATTCTTCAGGGAAGGATCTTCAGGAAGTATTATCCTCTCTCTTGCGAGAAGCGCAAAAGAGTGTGCTGTCCTTATAGAAAACAGCAGAGACGGCATCATTGACATCTTTGCCGTAGTAAGGCTTGATAAGGAAGATACTGCTTCGCTCTCAAAGGGTGAGTTCCCACCTTCCTGGAAAAAGGAGCTGGGATCCGCCGAGGCCATAAAAGCGGGAGACAAAAGTTCGTGGGAGGTCAGGACAAGGGACAGCTCAGTCTTCTACAGGACCGAAAGGGATATTGCACTGATCACCCATGACAGGGATTCATTCTCCAGGATGCTCGACGTGAGATCGGGTTCTGTAAAGGGCATTCCAAAGAAAATATGGGAAAAAGAAAAATCCTGGCCGGCACATATGATCATATCTGACGGGGGACTCATTTTTGCTGGGGAGGAACGAAAAGAACCTCTGACGCTGAGGGTCTCCTGGAGGTCGCAGAAGGCTGACAAAGAGTCCGGCAAAGCAGGTGAAGCTGTCTGGAGGACAGAAGGACTCGACAAAAGGATCTCTCCGATCTTTCTTAAGTCACTCAAGCCCAAGACGTGGGATATTGCAAACTCCATCATCCCTGACCCGCTTCTTCTCTCAGCGGGCATGAACCTCCCTGAACTGAAGGGATCACCGAAAGAGTGGCCCTTCCCGCTCAAGACGATCGGCGAACTTGGCTCATCAATGGGACTGGAAGACAAACAAATACAGAAGATACTGTCAGGGGAGACTATTTTCTCGGTTGGCGGATACAACAAGCTTCTCTGGTTTTCTCTGCCGGGTATCATGGTGCAATTTACCGGTGACAAAGCTCTCATGGCAGAACTGGTAGATGCTTTTTGGAACAAATTATTCTTCGGCGCCGAACCTAAACCGCTTGCCGGTTTCGATTTGGGCGGCAGCACGAACCTGCCTTTTTCTGTGGTGGGTGCAGGCAAAGAAAACATAGCAGTCCTTGGCCTCCTCTCGCCCGAATCTCTCAAAGGAAAGGTAAGTCTGGGCAGATTCCTGAAAGATAACGAAAAGGCAGTGGGATGGTTGGTTGCAGACCTGCCCAAGGTAGGTGCCGCCCTGAGCGACATGACTAAAATGAATGCCTTCATGAACGAGCCGGACATCAACGACGAAGGGTACTACGAAGGTGACACGGAGGACATCTTCCAGCCTGACTCATCTTTCTCCCCCTTTGATCAGGGGATCTCGGACTCTTTTGGAAATGTCCTGAAGAGAATGGGAAAGGCCCTTATTGTATGGGAGACAGCGGAGTCGGGAAGGATCGACTGGTACATCGACTCAAAATAGCAGGCTTTTATGCCCTGACCACTCGGGCAGAGATACTTGGTGTTATGGGACTAAGTTTGTATGTCCAAAAAAACAATAAACTGACTGTAATATAACCGGAGGGAAAAATAAATGTACTGCAATGCGCTGAATGTTTTGAAGGAACGTGGATTCGTCGAGTGGAGCAGCCACAACGAAGAGCTTGAGGAGCACTTTATGAAAAGCATGGTAACAGGTTATATCGGCTTTGATCCAAGCGCCGACAGCCTCCACGTGGGGAACCTCGTGGCGATAATGGGGCTTGCCTGGATGCAGCGCCTCGGACATCGTCCAATAGCCCTTGCCGGCGGAGGCACAGGGCGGATCGGCGACCCTTCTGGCAAAAGCGCGGAGAGAAACCTTCTCTCCGAGGAAGAGATAAGTTACAACGTAAGCCGGATAGCAAAACAGCTGGAGCACTTCCTTGATTTCAACTGCGGGGAGAACAGCGCGATCCTTGTAAACAACAACGAGTGGCTCAAAAAACTCAATTACATAGAGTTCCTCAGGGACATAGGAAAATACTTCTCCGTAAGTTTTCTTGTCAACAGGGATTACGTCAGGAACCGGGTACTCGACCCCGACAAGTCGATAACCTACACTGAGCTCTCCTACATCCTTCTGCAGGCATACGACTTCAACCACATGTACAACGAATTGAACTGCACCCTCCAGATGGGGGGGAACGACCAGCAGGTGAACATCATCGCGGGCATGGACCTCGCGCGCAAAAAATCAGGGGGCCAGTGCTACGGTATTACGTTCCCGCTGCTGCTCAACGCACAGGGACAGAAGTTTGGAAAATCTGAGAGCGGAGCCGTCTACCTCTCTACACACCGCACAAGCATATACAAGTTCTATCAGTTCTGGATAAATGTCGACGACAGCGACCTTGAAAAGCTATATAAGCTTTTCACATTCATGGAACTTGATGAAATAAGCGCCATCATCGAAGATCACAATAAAAATCCGCATTTAAGGGTGGCCCAGAAAAAGCTCGCATTGGACCTTACCTGCAGGGTTCATGGAGAAGATGCCGCGAAAAGGGCAAAGGACGCAAGCGCCATACTCTTCGGAGAAATGGACATAAGGGAAGCAGATGCCGAACTCCTTGGCACACTGTCTGCAGAGATCCCTTTTGCAGAGACCGGCTTGGCGATCGGCGGCCCGATCACAGATCTTCTTGTGCTTTCAGGCGGATGCGCCTCAAAGGGTGAGGCAAAACGTAAAATAAAAGAGGGCGGAGTCTACCTCAACGGAGACAAAGTCACAGAAGAGACAAGGCAGCTTTCGTCAGAAGACCTCCTTAGCGGTGGATATGTTCAGCTGCGGGTAGGCAAGAAAGATTTCAGACTGGTCAAATTCGGAGACTGAGATTTTACCTTTAGAACCATTTCAGGAGCATGCAGCGCGGGGATCGTTGCGATCTGAAAAAAAACAGAAGACCTTTCCAGCGTTTTTCAGTTTTTGAGGGACCTTCTTTGAACGGGCAGCCGGCATGCCATGTCCCTGGATGCACCGTGATCTAAACGGACTGAAACTGATGATCCTGCCGCCTTTATTTTTTGCCGCCACCTGAAGTCAGATGTAAATTATTAGGAGCTTTGATATGGATCGGAAACTCAGATATTTTATCCGTTTTGCAAAAATGATAAAACCGGGATGGAGAGCCACGGCTCTTTTTTATTTCCTTTTCATCCCTGTCAGGCTCATCGCGCCAAGGAAAAAGGTCGCACAAAAAAACATCGAACTCGTTTTCCCGGAAAAAACTGACGCCGAAAAAAGGAAGATGCTTGACGGATCTTACAGGAGCATGATATGGACAGGCATAGAAATGCTCTCATGGCAGAGAGATCCCTCCCTCGTTGACAAATGGATCGTTGAGATCGAAGGAAGAGAACACATGGACCGGGCTTTTGCCGGCGACAGAGGAGTAATTGTTGTCTCAGCCCACTGCGGAAACTGGGAACATGCCGCGGCCTGGCTGGGAAGGAACTGCAGGGGCGTAGGCGTGGTCCGTCATTCCGACGATCCCTTCCAGCGGGAGCTTATAGATACGCTGAGACGAAACGGCGGTCTTCGTACACTGGGGAAAGATGAGCCGATGACGAGAGCTGTCGGCATACTTAGGAAAAATGAACTGATAGGTCTTGCGGCAGACCAACACGGCGGGGGAGACGGGATCTTGGTCCCCTTCTTCGGACACGAGACGAGCACTTTTCAGGGAGCTGCAGTATTTGCCTGGATATCGGGAGCTCCCATTCTGCCGTACCAGTGTATCAGGATAGAGCCGTTCCGTTTCAAACTGGTGATAGGCCCCCCGATCGAATGGGAAAAAACAAAGGACCGGGAGGCAACGCTTAGATCACTTACAGCCAAAGTGAATCTGGAGCTGGAAAAAATTATTCGCAGAGCGCCTGAACAGTACCTATGGCAGCACAAGCGGTTCAAGGAGCTCTTTTCCGGCTAACTCTTTTTCTTGACCTGGGCATCCGGGTTGTCGCATATAAGGGTGCCGGCGATCGCAAAATTGTCGTTTGCCATTTCGTTGATGATTATGCGGACTGACGTTTTAGGGACCTCCATAGTCTCACAAAGAGCATCGGTGACTTTCGTCACCATGTCGCGCTTCTGTTCCAGTGTGCGACCCTCTTTGATGTTCACTACTACGATGGGCATGGCTTTCATCTCCTGCAGAATGTAGTTATGATCTTGCGCTTGCAGGCTTATTTTAACCTCCGCCAAGAGGGGTGTCCACATGGAAAGTATAACCATATTCATGGGTTTTGCCGCAGGGGCGGTCATAGGTTCTTTCATCAATGCCGCGGCTATGCGTACTGTGTCAGAGAAAAAATGGTGGGGCAACGAGCGCTCCGTCTGCGACAAGTGCGGAAGAAAGCTTAATTTCTTCGACCTTATTCCCATAATTTCCTACCTGGTGCTTGCCGGACACTGCCGTACCTGCAGGAGCCCGATACCTCCGCGGCATTTCATATCCGAGCTTACAGGAGGGGTTATAGGAGCGCTCTCGGTATGGTACTGGGGCATCGATACACCTTTGCTCTTCTCTTTCATTGCTCTCTTCTTTATGCTCTTCCACTCTCTCACAGACATCGAAAGCGGCTACATCTACGATCCGTGGGCCCTCGCAATGACCGCTGTCTCAATGCTTGCAAGGCTTTCGGGAGGATTTTCCGCCCTGATCGACGGAGCGATGGGAGCAGCGCTGGGATTTCTCTTTATTTATGCTATCGTTTTGCTGAGCCGCGGCGGCATGGGCATGGGAGACGCGATGATGATGCTTGGGGTCGGAGCCCTTCTGGGATGGAAGCTTACCATTCTCAGCCTCTATCTTGGCTTTATGTCAAGCGGAGCGATAGTGATCCCGCTACTGGCCGCGAAAAAACTCAGCAGGAAGGATGCGGTGGCACTTGGCCCTTATCTGGCAGCCGGATGCATCCTGGCAATATTCACAGGGCGGTTTATCTTTGAATACCTGGGTTTCAGCCTCGGCTGGCCCTGGTCCAATATATGACAGGGGTGTAAATTACATGGTTCTTTCGGCTTGTGACACAAATTTAATGAAACCGTTCAGATTCAGGATGCCGCAGGAAGTGATCTTTGAGTCAGGCTCTTCGCGTCAGGCGCCTGAAAAAGCTTTGCGACTCGGGTCGAAAAGGCCGCTCTTCATAACCGGCACACAGATGGCAAAAAGCAGCCGTCTCGCATGCCTGATGGAAGGGTGCTCTGAACTTGGGATGATGCCGGGGCACTGGGACAGGGTGGAACCGGAGCCCCCTGTGGAACTTCTGGAAGATGCCGTCTCTTACATCAGAGAAGGTTCTTTCGACTCTCTTATCGCCTTTGGGGGCGGAAGTTCCATGGACTTTGCAAAAATGGCTGCCGTGATGGCAGAAAATCCTGATATAGAAGTCTCTGAGATGGTAGGGAGCGAGAAGATCCCCCGAAAAGGTCTCCCGACAATAATGATACCGACTACATCGGGGAGCGGATCGGAGGTATCCGCCGTTGCCGTTTTTTCATTCGCTGAGGAGAAGATGAAAAAGGGAATATCCAGCAGGTTCCTGGTCGCAGACATTGCAATTGTTGACCCTGAACTTACCCTTGACCTTCCTCCGCATATAACTGCGGCATCGGGGATGGACGCCCTAGTTCACGGCGTCGAAGCTTTTCTCTCCCTCGGAACTAATCGTTTCACGCAGGACCTGGCACTGATCGCAATAAAAAACATTTATTCCAACCTCACAGAGTGCGTCCTCAACGGACATAACCTCTATGCAAGAGAGGCCCAGTCCTACGGAAGCATGACGGCGGGGATGGCTTTTTCTATGTCCGGGACAGCGGGGGTACATGCGATGGCATACCCTCTCGGCGGGCAGTACCATGTGCCGCACGGCGAAGCAAATACAGCACTTCTGAGATGGGTCATGGAGTACAGCCTGGAAGGCTGCGAGGAAAAGTTCATCCCGATAGCGGAGGCGATGGGTCTGCGCTCATACGGGATGACAGCCTGCGACGCAGCCAACGCGGCGCTCCGGGGAATAGTCGAGCTCGGTGAAAAGATAGGGGTAAAGACAAGGCTAAGGGAGTTCGGGATACCCAGGGATGCGGCACCGGAGATGGCAAAGGCTGCCCTACGGGAGGTCAGGCTGATGTCAAACAATCCCCGCCCGCTTGATTTTGAATCAGTAAGGGCCATATATGAAAAGGCCTGGTAGCACCGCTTCAGACCAATTATAAATTTACAATATCCTGTCAAAGGGCATCAGGCCCTGAAAGGAGGCTCTTATGAAAAACATATTTCTGTCAGTAATGTTTTTTCTGTTGTTTGGGATCTCTGCCGGAATGTCGGAGGCGGTCACTTCGGACATCATGCTCACATCTCCGGAAAAAGAGGGAGGGATGAGCCTCTTCAGGGCGATCGAGGAGAGATCTTCCGCTGCGCAGAAGGCATTCGAAGAGAGGGAGCCCTCGCATAAGGAACTCTCCACTCTGATTTGGGCTGCAACTGGGAGAAACAGGAACGGCAAGGGCTGGACCGTGGCCTTCGCAATGGGGTCGGATCCATACATAAGCCTCTATGTGCTTCTTAAAAGCGGATCTTATGTATACGACCCTGAAAAGAATATGCTTAAGATGCTATCAGACAAAAATTCGATCTCACGGGCCGCAAGGCAGGAGTTCGTAGGTTCGGCGCCGTGTATTTTTATTTTCGCGACAAAAGGAAGCGGACCGCGCATAGAAGGCTGGGCGGAAACAGCTGTAGGGGCTATGACCCAGAATGTTTACCTTGCAGCGGGAGCGTTGGGCATGAAGACACGTTACATTCAATCCTTCAACAGGGAGACATTGATAAACCTGCTGAACATCGGCCCGCTATCAAGAATAATTGCAATAATGCCTGTAGGCTTCCAATAGGGCAAATAAAACAGGCCAAAAATGTAAGAGCCGGGCGATCCTCTTTTGGGTGCCCTGCTCTTTTATATTATCTTACGATCCCGGCTGTTTTAGCTCCGGTGGCAGCGATAAGGTCGTCAGGCTTCAGTTTAAAGAGAAGCCCTCTCTGCCCTGCATTCACAGTCATGAATTCGAACATGCGTGCGCTTTCATCAATAAAAACCGGATACTTCTTTTTTGTCCCCAGCGGGGAGCAGCCTCCCCTGATGTAGCCGGTTAACGGCTGTACTTCCTTTAGCGGAACGAGTTCGGAGCTTTTGTTGCCGCTTGCAGCGGAGAGAGCCTTGAAGTCCAGTTCCCTGCCGGCGGGCAGGCATACCATCATAACACCCGTCCTGTCACCCCTTGCGCAAAGCGTCTTGAACGTCTGTTCCTCCGGAACACCTGTTTTTAAGGCAGCATCCTCCGCCGAGAGCGAGCTTTCATCGACCTCGTACTCGATCAGTTCAAAGGGGATCTTTGCGTTTTCCAGGATCCTTACAGCGTTTGTCTTTTTAAGAGAAGCCATATTATTCCCCCGATGCAGTAATATATAATAATAAAGTATAGCGCATCTATCTGAGTGTGGGAGAGGGATATTGATGGAAGGTTATTTTGACGGTGCCTCAAGAGGCAACCCCGGAAAAGCAGGAGCCGGAGCGCTTTTGATAAATGAAGAGGGAAAGGTCGTATGGGAGGCATCACGTTTCCTTGGTGATAAGACCAACAACGAAGCCGAGTACATGGCTCTGATAATGCTGCTCAAAGCGGCAAAAAATCACGGGGTGAGCTCCCTTAGGGTTTTCGGGGACAGCAAGCTTGTAGTCAGCCAGATCTCGCGGCAGTGGAAGATAAACCTTCCTCACCTCAGGCTCCTTGCGCGGGAAGCGTGGGATCTTGCCGAGGGGATGGATATATCCTACAACTGGATACCCAGGGAAGAGAACAAGCGTGCCGACATGTTATCCAATGAAGGCATCGACGGGGCAAAGTGATTTTTATTATTATATCTCAGCGGACCCCGGGCTGATTCCACCAACTGCCCCGGGGTCCGCATATGTTGTTTTTTTCTGCCTGGCGCTATCCCCTGTTGTCTATCACCCTTTTGGTCTTCTTCTCGCTCCTCGGGAGGTCTCCTATCTTCATGACCTCAGGTATGATCTTGATCCCCAGACCCGATTTACAGGCTCTTTCCAGCTCCCTCTCGAGCTCTTCCGTCTCGGTCCCGTCAAAAGCTTCGGCCTGAACGATCATCCTGTCCCTCAGGTCTTCGTTGTCGAGGATTATCCTGTATTCACTCGAGAAGCCGTCAATATTTCTAAGTATTGCCTCCACCTGCGCCGGGTAAATGTTCGTACCCTTTACCTTGATCATGTCGTCGCTTCTGCCGACTATCCTGTCAAGCCTGGGGTACGGCGAACCGCAGGGACAGGTTCCCGGGACGATGCGTGAAATATCGTGGGTCCGGTAACGTATGAGCGGAGCAGCTTCCTTCCTGAAGGTAGTGATCACGATCTCCCCCTGCTCTCCGTCAGACAGCACCCTGCCTGTTGCCGGATCGATGATCTCACAGTAGATGAAATCACTGAAGTAGTGCATACCTGTATGTTCCGGACAATCTATGGCTATGCCGGGTCCGTATATCTCTGTAAGGCCGTAGATGTCGAAAAACTCTATGCCCAGGCTCCTGTAGATACGTTCCCTCACCTTGTCTCCCCATCTTTCGGATCCGAAAATGCCCTTTTTCAGTTTAATGTCGTCTCTCATCTCCCTGCGGTCGACCTCTTCGGCGATAAGGAGTCCGTAGGACGATGTACCGATAAGAACTGACGACTGAAGGTCCCGCATCAGCTGGAGCTGCCTGTCCGTGTTTCCGCTTCCGGTCGGGATGACCATGGCTCCCAGACGTTCCGCACCTGCCTGAAAACCCAGCCCGGCCGTCCACAGGCCAAATCCGGGCGTGACCTGGACCCTGTCTTCCCTTGTGACTCCTGCGAACTGGTAACACCTTTCCATCATTACCGCCCAATCCTCAATATCCTGGCTGCTGTAAGGAATGATCACAGGAACGCCCGTAGTTCCGGATGAAGAATGCACCCTCACGATCTGTCCGTTGGGGACACACTGCATCCCCATCGGATATGCGTCCCGGAGGTCCTGTTTTGTGGTGAAAGGCAGCGTCTCGAACTGGTCCTTCGTCATCATGGTATCGACGGGGATATCCTTAAACTTTTCGATATACATCGGACTGCATCTCGCAACTCTTCTCACCTGGGCAAAACACTGGCTCATTATTGACAATTCGTTCATTGCTCTCAGCTCCGCTCTTCTTTTGATACTGTTTCTTCTTAATTCTAATTTTTATTTATTTAATGCATATACCTCTCATGTCAGATTTCCCGCCGTCTCAGCCCCCAGCATGAAGGCCTTTCTGTTCATTTCAAGCAGCCCCGGTTTGATGCAGCACTTCATAGCCGCGGCTATCTCTGAATCGCTGAACGGAAGCATGCCAGCGCCGGATGAAAGTCCTAGGAGCACCATGTTGAGGGTCTTTGCGTCTCCCGCTTTGATCGCCAGGGAGGCGGCATTAATAAAAAATACCCGCCTGATATTCCTTTTGATGGCATCTATGTATTGATCACAGTTATACTCTCCCAGGCGCAGGGCAACATTTGTAGGGACTATGCAGTCTGTGTTCACTACAGCCGATGCGCCGGGCTTAAGCCTGTTGATCTGTCTTGCTGCTTCGGCAGGCTCAAATCCTATAAGGATGTCGGCATGACGGAGCGGTATTACGGGCGAGATCTCTTCAGAGCCTATCCTAAGGTGGCTGGAGACACATCCGCCCCTCTGCGCCATCCCTATAGTTTCCGAAGTCCGGACAAATAGGCCCCTTCTCTGTGCCGCCTCCGAAAGTATTCTCGAGGCAAGCAGCGTTCCCTGGCCGCCCACACCTGCTATGACTATACTGCTAAGCATCTCTGTCCACCCTCTTTATGGCACCCACGGGGCAGACATTCACGCAAAGGGAGCAGTCTGTACATATGGGCTCATTGATCGACACTTTTCCGTCTTCACCTGCAGACATTGCGGGACACCCCAGCTGCTTTATGCATTTGAGACAGCCAATGCAGGCTCCGTTGACTCTTCGTACGGTTTTCGGAAGCCTTATGAGGGCAATGCAGGGCGCTTTTGCAATAACAGCCGAAGGCCCTGTGTGCTCAAGAGCGTTTTTGAAGGCATCGACAGTATCATCGTATTTGAACGGGTCAACTGTCGATATGTGCTCCACTCCGCATGCCCTCAAGATTTTTTCTATATCAAGCGGCTTTGCCGGCATGCCCATCGCGGTCCTTCCCGTTCCGGGGTGCGGCTGGCCTCCTGTCATTGCAGTCGTGTGGTTGTCGAGCACCGCTATCGTTATGTCGGTGTTCTGATAAACTGCGTTTATAACTCCGGGTATCCCGGTATGGAAAAAGGTCGAGTCACCTATGAAGGCAATGCACTTGGTCTCTTTTTCCGCCAGCTTTATCCCCTGTGCTATCGTTATTCCTGCGCCCATGCAGAGACAAGTGTCGACCGTGTTGAGCGGCGCGGCGTTGCCAAGGGTGTAACAGCCTATATCGCCGCAGTAGACTGTCTTTTCAAAGTTTTTGGCAGCTGTCTTGGCCGCATAGAAGGATGCCCTGTGGGGACACCCGGCGCAGAGCACCGGCGGTCTGACGGGAAGTACAGGGATTTCTGCCATCAGTGGATCTTCACCCTTGACTCCAGCAAATTTGAGAACTGTATCCCTGATCAGTTCAAAACCGTATTCGCCGTTGCAGGGAAGATGGGCGGTCATTTTGCCCAGTATCTCCTTTTTGCCTGCAGAGAGCAGCAAGAGCTGTTCCTCAATCACCGGATCCAGTTCTTCGATCACCATGACCCGGTCGACTAATGATAAGAATTCCTCTGCCGGCTCTGCCGGGATCGGATAGGGGGTGCCGACCTTGAATACTGTAAGGTCCAGTCCGAACTCCTTTATGACTTCCATCAGGTAGAGATAGGATATTCCCGATACGGCTATGCCTATCCTTCCGCCTTTTATGACCCTGTTAAAGGGAAGGGTCCCTAATTTTTCAGATATCAGTTTTTGCTTTTGTTCAAGTTCGCCATGTTTTCTGTAAGAAAGCGCGGGAAAAATGATCCAGTCGGATCGTTTAACAAAACCTGAGGCGGGCTTAGGGGCAGGTACATCCGCCAAATCCACTGTGGCGCTGGCATGGCAGACCCTCGTGGTCGGTCTCAGGAACACGGGCAGCCTGAATTCCTCGGAGAGGCCGAATGCATATGAGACCATCTCATATGCCTCTTCAGGCGATGACGGGTCAAATACAGGCAAGTTCGCATATTTGGCAAAATGCCTGGTATCCTGCTCGGTCTGTGAGGACCACGGACCCGGATCGTCCGCGACTACGACTACCATCCCGCCTTCAACACCAACGTACGAAAGGCTCATCAAAGGATCTGCAGCGACGTTCAGTCCGACCTGCTTCATCGTGACCATCGATCTGATCCCGGAGTATGCGGCTCCCGCAGCCACTTCCAAAGCTGTTTTTTCGTTTGTTGACCACTGGACTTCAATACCGGGTATCTTTTCGCGGATCAAAGTCTCAATAATTTCGGTCGACGGAGTGCCGGGGTAGCCCGATACGACGCTGACCCCCGCCCTCGCAGCTCCGAGTGCTATCGCCTCGTTACCCATACAAACTCGTTTGGACATTAACAGCCCTCCTCAATGTACAAAAGAAGCCCGCCATAGAAATGACAGGCTCCTGATAAGTTTAAGAGTTTTCCTTGCCTTGTCTATTCTATTCTATTCTGTGGAGCTTCATCTTTGCTCTTCTCTCGCCGGAAAAGGCTCCCCTCTTCCTGCCAGAATGTTTATATCATTTTAATAAATAAAGTCAAGTCAAAAAATCTTTACACTGGGGGAAACCTTGGGATCATCCATATCCCGCTTTAACTTGCGCAGAAGTATCCATGAAAAAAGTCCTGTTATTAAAGCTGCTCCCAAAAATGATATCGGCTGGAACCACCAAATATGGTCAATGGTAAGTATGCCCGACAAAAAGTGAGCCGCAGGGACCCTGATCATCAGGGAACGGAATATCTGAGTAAGCAGCCCGAATGTCGAAAACCCGGTCGCGACAAAAAGAGCGTTGTATATGACGCTGTAAATGACCATGGGATATCCTGATATGGTTATCCGTATCGCATTTGCGGCGATCCTTGCTATATCCTCCGAAGGCCGAAAAAGCTGAATGACAGGGAAGGGGAAGAGACAGACGATCAGTCCGAGCCCGCCGGTGATCACGGTACTTATTATAAGTCCGGACCTTATTCCCCTCTTCATTCTCTTAAGGTCGCGCCTGCCGTAGTTGAACGAGAGGAAAGGGACAAGCGCGTCGTTTATTCCCATTAAAGTATTGAAGGCCAGGTCCTCGACCCTAAGCCCCACCATCCATGCAGCCACAGCCTGAGGTCCGAAGGTGCCTGAGAGTATGTTGTTTACGCTTCCCATCCCCAGGGCTACGCTTGCTGTAGAAAGGGTGACGGGGAATCCTATTGCTGAGATCTTTCCCCACAGGGGCATCATCGAAAGTTTTATGCAGGGCTTGAAAGGCAGCTGTATTTCACTGTCCGTTTTTAATTTTTTTATAAGATAGACGATCCCGGCCGCCCTGCCCACGAATGTCGCAGCGGCAGCGCCCGTTATCCCCCACCCGAAAGTGAAAATGAATATCGGGTCAAGGACGATATTAAGGCCGTTGGCGATCAGGAAATATTTGAGGGGTATCATCGTGTTTCCCTGACACCTGAAGACCGAGTTCACTACATACGAGAAGCTGATAAGGATGAAAGTCGGCGGTATCCACATATTGTAAAGCCAGGCCTGCCGCAGGGTATCCGGGTCAGATGCGCCAAGCGTCCTGAAAAAGATGTTCGAGGTGTATGGGAAGAGGAATGGTATCCATATCAAACAGAGCAGGTAAGCAAAGCCCATGGCAGCGAGCGCGGTGTTTCTTGCCTCTTCAAGGTTGCCTTCACCCAGCCTTCTTCCGCAGAGAGACGTCATACCGTTGCCGACCCCTTCGAGGATAGCGAATACTCCTATCTGAACGGGGAAGGTGTAGGATATCGCCACCATGTGGCTCTCACCAAGCCATGAGATAAAGACCGTATCAACAAGATGGAAAAGGGTATGGAAGAGCACCATCGCTATGGATGGTATCGACAGTTTTATAAGTGTACCCAGGACAGGGCCTTTACCCAGATCTGCCTTGCCTCTGAGCCTGGTCATCCTCATAATGGCCTTCATAAATTTCATTTGGATTCCCCTTGCAAAAATGTTCGGTCCATTATAATGCAAAAACGGTTCAAGATATTATAATGTTACGTAAAGGGGGTGTGTTTATGTATAAAAGGTTTATAGAGATAATGAACAGCAGCGGTTGTCTTGCAGGAAGCAAAGTTGTCCTTGCTGCGGCGGATCATGAAAGCATAGAGGCCATAAGGCTTGCCATGCAGAGGGGGCTCGGAAGGGCGATACTGACCGGAGACAGCGAAGTGATCTTGCCTGAGGTAAAGGAAGCGGGCATCTCGGACAAGGTGGATATCATCCACGCAGGCTCACTGCCTGCGGCAGCGGCTATCGCGGTGCAGAGCGTAAGGGACGGAATGGGCGATGCCCTCATGAAGGGACTCATCAACACTTCCGATTTTCTGAAGGCTATCCTTGACAGGGAAAACGGCCTTCGGACAGGACGCCTGCTGAGCCACCTGGCGATAATGGAGATACCAGGTGAAAACCACCTCTCTTTCTGTACGGACAGCGGCTTCAACGTCGCACCTAACCTTGACCAGAAGAAACAGATACTGAGAAACGCACTTGAAGCTATAAGCGCTCTCGGATACGACCATGTAAACGCGGCATGCCTGGCAGCTAACGAAAAAGTGGATCCCAACATACAGTCTACCGTCGATGCAGCCGGGATAGTAAAGGCATGGGAAGAGGGCGAGTTCAACGACCTGCCCTGCACATGCACGGTCGAAGGTCCTATGGCGATCGATGTCGTGGCATCCCAAAAATATGCGGAACACAAGGGGATAAAGAGCAAGATAGCAGGCAAGGTCGACCTTACACTGGTTCCGAACATCGAGTGCGGCAATGTCCACTGCAAGACCCTTGTCCACTATTGTCACGCTCAGATGGCAGGACTGGTCCTTGGGGCAATGGTGCCCATAGTTCTGGTATCAAGGTCTGATCCGCCTGAATCAAAATTCCTCAGCATGGCCCTTGCATGCATTATTTCCGGCGGGATGAAATAGCCATGAGCAGGATCCTGGCAGTAAACCCCGGATCGACCTCTACAAAAATAGCGGTTTACGAGGACGGTAAAGAGATCCTTAAGGAAAACATACCTGTCGACCAAGACCTTATCTCTGCATATAAATGCGTTCTGGATCAGCTTGACCATAGATTCGAACTAATAAGGCAAACCCTTCTCGAGAAAGGCATTCTGCCGGAGAGCTTTGATGCCGTTGTCGGAAGAGGCGGCATACTTGCTCCGATCCCCAGCGGCACATACCTTGTCACAAAAGAGATGACGGATTACCTGGCAGAGGCTCCGCGCGGGGAACATGCATCAAACCTGGGAGCATTCATCGCCAAAAGATTCGCAGAGATGTCGGGCTGCCGGGCTTTCATAGTCGATCCGGTCTCTGTGGACGAACTGACTGAAGTAGCAAGGATCTCAGGTGCACCTGAAATAAAAAGGTCAAGCCTCGTCCATGCCCTCAACCAGAAAGCAGTGGCAAGAAAAGCGGCGGCTGAACTCGGGAAAAAATATGAAGACTGTAGATTCGTCGTTGCCCACCTGGGTACCGGTATAACGATCGGAGCTCACTGCGGCGGTAAAATAGTTGACGTGGTCGGCGCAAAGGCTGACGGACCCTTCTCTCCCGAACGGGCGGGCGGGCTTCCGGTGGGGGAACTGGTCGACCTCATCTTCAGCGGGATATACAGTGAGGCTGAACTCAAGAAAAAACTTCTTTCGGGGTGGGGCATGGTGGCATATCTGGGAACAAGGGACATTAGGGAGGCCGGTAAAATTGCTGAACATGACCCTAATGCAAAACTTGTCCTAGAGGCCATGGCCTATCAGATAGCCAAGGGTATCGGGGAGATGTCCACCGTCCTCGACGGAGACATCGACTCGATAATACTCACCGGCGGGATGGCATACTCCGACATCCTGACCGGAATGCTTATCAAAAAGATCAGATTCCTTGCCCCTATAAGAGTCGTGCCAGGAGAAAACGAACTTGAGGCCCTCTTCAAAGGCGCAGAAAGGGTGCTTATGAAGGAAGAGAAACCAAGAAATTACCCAAGCGGTGAGTTTGTCGGAAATTAAGACCTCCGGATCATATGTAAAATAGAATGATTACAGATAATACAGTAATTACCCCCTCCCGTTTAGGGTATAGGTGTGAGACGATCGATCCAATATCAATGACCGGAGGTGTTCGAATTGACATTAAAAAAACGTCGCGGGGGATGTCCTCCCTGAATATTGCTTCTGCCGATCGTGGCGGTCGCCGCGTCATTCTCATGGATCGTATCGAAAATAAAAGATTTTGCAAAAGGCTCAAAGGGATCTGAGGAAAAAGAATAAGAGGAGGCGATACAATGCTCTTTACCGGAAAGTTTTCCAAAGAGGACCTCAAAAAAAACAAGAGGCGGTTCTACTTTATAGGAGGGCTTATGCTTCTCCTGGGACTCATCTCTCTTTCAATGCCTCTTATCGCATCGTTCGCAGTTGAAACTATTGTCGGCATGCTTTTGATAGCAGTAGCCTTCAGTCAGGGGTGGAGTGCCTTCAGAGGCTTCAGTGACGGCGGGATCCCGTGGCAGGAGACGATAATGGCTGTGGCCGCCATGGCGTCCGGTTTCATATTCCTGGTCCATCCCATGGCAGGAGTTATGACCCTAAGCATAATACTTGCGGCATATTTTATGGCTGACGGGGCCACCAAGGTCATTGAGTATTTCCGAGTAAGGGAGATAGAGGGCTCGATCTGGATCCTCGTCTCCGGATTTCTCGGGATCATCCTCTCCGTCATGATGTGGAAAAACCTTTTCACAGGAGCCGCGATGATAGGGATCATACTCGGGATAAATCTTGTCTTCAGCGGGATGAGCCTTATCCTGCTGGGCAGGGGATGCTCCAAAGCCTCTGGAGACTGCTGAGGATACACAATTACTAAGAAGAAAAACCACCAAAACTGAGCCGGAGACGCCCGTCTTTCCGGTTCAGTTTTATCTGTTGTCTTTTCAAATCAGGCAAAGAGTCCTGCCCAATAACCGAAAAGGTCAAAGAGCATCATCAGTCCCGCAAGTACAAGGACAAAGCCGGATACGGTCTTTATCTGCCTGCCATGTTTTTTCAGCCACTGGAAGACACCCTTTATGTTCGTGAAAAATACAGCCGCAAGCAAATAGGGCACTCCCAGCCCCATTGAGAACACAAACAGGTAAAATACACCCTGCATAACTGTTTTGCCGCTCCCAGCAAGCATGAGGGCCGAACCCAGGAAGGGTCCAAGGCATGGCGACCACCCAAGCGAAAAAGCTGAGCCGAAGAGCAGGGCTCCTATGAAGCCTCCTCGCTTCTTCAGACCCAGATCTATCTTCTTTTCAACATCAAGGAAGCCTATCTTCAGGATACCGAGAAAGTGCAGTCCGAAGACCAGGATGATCGCTCCGCTGACTCTCTGCAGAAGCATCCTGTGTTCATTCATCAGCGATCCTATCGCGGTAGCAGTGGCTCCGAGCGCCATAAAGACCACAGTGAACCCGCAGACGAATCCTATCGTGTTTACGATGCTGGCCCTCTTTCCATGCTCTGTTTCTGCCGCAAGGTACATCAGGTATACAGGCAGCATCGGAAGCATGCATGGAGAGATGAAGGCAAGAAAGCCTTCAAGGAATAGGAGCGGAAGGTCTGCCCACATTTACTTAATATCCCTGACTGCCTTCAGAACATCCTCTTTGGTGGTTTCCCCGAGGACCTGCCAGCGAAGTATGCCTTTGCCGTCAACTACAACTGTAGTGGGAAGCCATCTTATATCAAAAAGCTTGGCGGCTTTTCCCTCTGTATCGAGGAGTACCTTCATGCCGAAATTATTTTCCTTTATGAATGCCTCGACTTTGCTTTTGGTGTCTCTCTTCCCGTCAGTCATATTCACGGCAAGGAGCACCGCCTGCTTGCTCTTTTTAAGTTCCTTGTCAAGGAGGTCGAAGTCGGGCATCTCTTTTTTACACGGCGGACACCACGTGGCCCAGAAATTGATCACGACTGTCTTTCCTTTGTAGTCACCCAGCCTTACCGCCTTCCCCTCTATGTCCTTCAGTTCAAAGTCGCTTACTGCAGTGCCCGGTTCGAGGGCACAAACAGCCTGTGTAAAGCTGAATATCAGAACAAAAGCTGCGGCAATGGTCAGAATCGACTTCTTCATGTTGCATCTCTCCCATTTTTCGATTTACATTACTGAACTTTCCCACCAGTTCGAGTAAGTAGAACTAAATCCCTTCTTTCGCCTCGACCGCATGTTTTTTAGCGGAGCCCCAATTGCTCCAAAATACTGAAGCCACTGGTTTCCCGCTTAGAAGCATGCGGGAAAAACGGTGGGAAAGTTGATTTACATTATTATTTTATCATTCTATATTTAAATTTTACTGCTGTCCTACGTGATGCGGCGTATTTTTAAAACTGCTTTAAAAATTGAACTATTTTGATGTCTCCTTGACAGTTAGGTCATGTCACTGTTATTTTCAATACTATGATTACATTCCATTTGGGGGGAGTAAGTATGCCTTTTTACAAGATCAGAAGCAAATCGCGCTCGTGGGACGGTGAACCCATAGGTATTCTCATACTCGATGCTGCATATCCCTGCGTTCCGGGAAACGTCGGAAATGCTACGACCTATCCATTTCCTGTCCGCTACCATGAAGTAAAGGGAGCCTCGATCGAAAGGCTTCTGAATCAGAGGGACCTTACCCTTCTGGAACCCTTCCTTGAAGGCGCGAGAAAGCTCGAAGCCGAAGGGGTTCGCGCAATAACAGGCGCATGCGGCTTTATGGCCCTTTTCCAGCAGGAGATCGCCGACGCGGTCGACATCCCTGTCTTCATGTCAAGCATGCTTCAGGTCCCGTTTATTACAAGAACTTTAAAGCGTGGGCAGAAAGTCGGGATAATCTCGGCAAACGCTTCTGTAATGACTGATCAGCATCTAAGAAATGTGGGCATTACGCCCGATATGCCGGTAGTGCTTTACGGCATGGAGGGGAAATACGAATTCCGTTCCTCTGTTCTGGAAGAAAAAGGCACAATGGATACCGACGTAATAGAGAAAGAGATACTCGAAGTATGTAATCAGATGCTCAAAGACCACCCCGAAGTGGCGGCTATACAGCTCGAATGCAGTGATCTTCCTCCCTTTGCTGCAGCAGTACACGCACACACCGGACTGCCTGTATTTGATTTCATAACGATGATAAGACACGTGGAGTCAGCTTTGAACCCGACAAAATACTGCGGACCGGACTACCGGATGTAATTGAAAAGCTTCGCTTATAATTCTGATTTATATTTAGACTAAGGACCGGCATTTCCATCGACCGGTCCTTTCATTATGTTTTATAAGTACACCGGTACAGGGTAAAACGGTCAATTAATAATGCAATAGGCGGGTCCGGAAAAAACTTTTGTTAAAGTTGCTTCGGGGATCTCCTCTGTTTAAGAAAAGTTTCGGTTTCAGTCAGCATCATTCCGGCTATGACCAACATACCTCCAAATGCTCCCTGGAGATGGAATGGGTCCTGCCCGCTCAGCACTGCGACCATATACCCGAAAAGGCCCTCCAGCGAAAAGATGACTGCGACGTGTGACTCAGGAGTGATCCTCTGGGCTTTGAACTGGATAATAAAACACAATATCGTGTTTCCAAGAGAAACACAGAGCAGAGTCGCCCATATCTTGATGCTGAATGATCCAATTTCAGGCAGTGGCTCAAATATGCAGGCTAATATTGTCATGACTGCTGCAAGCATTATTATGTGAAGGGCAACGAGACGGTATGGCTCGACCCTTCTTGCGCCGAATCCTGCAGCCAGGACCTGGAACGCATAAAAGATCGCCATTATGAAAGAAAGAAAATCTCCGCTGTTGAATTCCATCCCGGGGGTAAAGCCCATTACTAGCAGTCCCAGGGTGGTTATGCCCGCACCTGCAAATATCCACAAACTTGGTTTTGTCTTATAGATGATCCAGACAAAGACAGGAACTAGAATTACGTTCAGCCCGCCAATAAAGGCCTGCTTGCTTGCAGTGCTGTAAACCAGACCAAAGGTCATGGATATAAATACTCCGGTGAGGACAGCTGTAAGAATTGAAGATATCGCCCAGTCCCGTCTTGTGGATGTTATTATTTTCTGAGGAAAGATCAATATAAGAAAAAAAGCAGCCAAAAGCATCCTTAGCGCGACTGCCCACAGAGGGGTGATCGTTCTGGCCAGCAATGCGCTCATGGGAATGCCGGCACCCCATATCAGGGCGACAAGCACCAAAAGCATATCTGCCATCAATATCTGTTTCGCATTGAATTCTGTTTTTAGTTCTCCCATTGAACTGCCTCCGGGTCTTCCAGAGCTTCTGAAATCTGATCTCTGACCCTGTCGATCTTCTTCATAAAGTAAAATGCTATCACTGCGCTTATCGATCCGCATATAAAAAGTGCCCAGTCAGTACCGAGATGGTCAGCCAGCCTTCCCGAAAGCAAACTGCCAAATGGCGGGATCCCCAGGATAGCCATGGTATAAAGCGCCATTATCCTGCTCCTGTTCGCGGCAGGTGCCATAGACTGAAGCAGTGTATTACACGAAATAGTGCTTGTCACCATACAAAATCCGACAGGAGCGGCAAGCGCTATCCCGGCGTATATGTTTCCTGAAAACGAAAAAAGGATAACTGAAACTCCAAAAGCAAGGCATGCCCTGGTACACCACCAGTACAACCTTTGCGAAGATTTCAGCGATGCCATTATAAATGATCCCAAAAGCGCCCCTATCGCTACCCCCATCAGCAAAAATCCCAGAGTCTCGGAGTTCCCGCCCAGCACACTTTTTGCCATGGCAGGCATCAGGACTATGCTTGGAAAACAAAAGAAACCGGTAGAAGCGATAAGGATCAGCAGATATCGGCTGGGCTCAAATTTCCTGGCCATCTTTAAGCCCTCGACAGTATCTTTCAAGGGCCTTGATCTGCTTCCGTCATTTTTCCCGATCGGAGGACGGTCCATCTTCATCTTTTTTACAGCCAAAAGAGTCGAGGAATAGGCAAAACCGTTTACAAGAAAGCAAACACCCTCACCGACGGCATGTATCACAAACCCGGCTATCGATGGTCCGATCATTCTGGCGATATTAAAATTCATTGAGTTGAGAGCTACCCCGTTTGATACATCTTCTTTTCTGTCTACCATGTAAGAGACAAGTGAATATCTGCATGGCAGTTCAAAGGCATCTACAAGGCCCAGCATCAGGCTCATGAATACCACTATGTGGAAAGTCACAAGGCCTGTAAGGGTAAGAAAGGCCAGTATGAATGCTATTATCATGCATCCTGCCTGACAGCAGAACAATGTTTTCCTCAGATCCCATCTCTCTATCAAAGCCCCTGCAAACGGAGCAAATAAAAAGACTGAGATGGAGGCAGCAAAATCAATTATCCCAAGAGCGCTGTTAAGTCCCGTCAGCCTGAATACCAGCCACCCCATGGCTACACGGTGCATCCAGAGGCCCGTCAGCGATATCGCCTGGGCCATGAAAAAAAGCCTGTAGTTCCTGCTTCTAAGTGCCCGAAGAGAATCGGGGACGACCATCTTCACAGAGACTATCCTAAATACTCACTGTTACGGAGCCGGTAATTATCAGCATCACCCCTGCCCATTGAAGCCTTGTCAGGCTTTCCTTAAGCGCAAAGTGACCGAAGAGAGCCGCTATGAACGGGCTGGTCGAGGTGATGGCGGTAACAACTGCGACAGGCATTACCCTGATGCATGTGGTGTAGAGTATAGAACCCATTGCAAGACCGATCACAGCGGCTGCCAGCATGTAGCCCCACGCTTTGAGGGGGACTGCTTTCAGAGGCATCAGGACTGCGGGCCGGAATTTTACAAGGATGAGCCTGTATCCCCAAGCCATTATCAGCAGTGCGGCCGCCCTGTAGAAGGATATCTCGACAGGACCGAGTCCGGAAGCCTCCATGGCCATTTTTGTCAGAGGAGCTCCGATCGCCCACGCAAGTCCGGCTCCGATGGCGAATAGGAACCCTTTCATCAGGTTTGAGAGGCCGATCTCATCAGGGGCAGGGGCACCTTCATTCTCTTTTTCCTTCACTCCTCCGAATCTCAGCAGGAGAAGACCGGTTATGACTACGATTATCCCTGTGACGATCTGTACTGTTATCGGTTCGCCAAGCAAAAGCCATGACGTAAGGACGACAAGCATGGGGTATGAGTTGGAAACCGGCACTGCAAGACTTATTCCTATCTTTTTTATAGCGATGAAGTAGAGCACGTCTCCTACAAGATATCCCAGAAGCACATTGCCGCCTATGTAAAGCAGCGCTTTTGGAGAGAGGATTATCGGTATGCTTCCGTTTGTATGTATCAGGGCGAGAGCCAGGGTGAAAACAAAAAATGATATTGACCTGATGGGATTTATCTCGTTGGAGGTACATTTCGACAGCGCCATGCCCCGGGCCACCATTATCGGCGAAGCGGCCCACATTATAGCGACAACGAAACTAAGAAGAAAACCCCATAAAGGCATTCCGGCACCCCCTGCCAAATTGATATATTGTATACATTTTTCCCCTCCGATACAAGCCGGATATATATGATAAGCTCCGGTCGTTGTTCACGGAATGCCTTTAAATGGGACACGGATCACTTCAGAAAAATAATAATGCGAGAGGTATCAGTATGAAAAGAGAGATCACTATCCGGATCAGATAGATGACCGACATCTGCAGGAATGTTACCGGAATTGAAGAGTGCCACACGTGCAGCCCGATCTCAGTCAGGTTTATCAGTCCTGTTGCGGTCAGGCAGATGCAGAGAAATCTGGCCTGTTCTGAAAAAAGCATCTGTCCGTAGGCTACAGCAAGATATTGATCAACAAAGGCGAATACAGTTGCTCCGCCAAGGATTTTTGCTTCCGGTACACCCAACAGGCCGATCAGCCATGAGAAAGGATACGCGATCATATCGACGATGGGGGTCATGTCCGCTACAGCCATGAGTACAGTGCCGAAAGTTATCATTAGAGGGACAGTACCGAAGAGGAGGGGCACAGCAACTGAAAGCGTCTCGTTAAAATACATTTTCAAAGTCATATGGCGCGCCTTGTTTACCCCTCTCAGAAGCGCCCAGGCGAACAGGGAATGCCCATGTCTTTCTTCTGTCGGCAATACATCGTACGTCTCGATCCCCCCGTGGTAATTCTCGGGGATCGATCTCAGGGGCCATATTCTTGGGAGCAATACCGCCAGGAAAAACATTGTCAGGTAAACGGAGAATATTATCTGAGGGAAGGCATATCTGAAATCCAGAAGGGTCGCGATGGCGTAAATGTTGTATATCCCAGTGAGGGAAAAGCTTGTAACCATCACTGCAGCTTCCCTGTCGTTGTAATAGCCGGAGTGATGCATTTTTGCCGTGATCACTACAGCCATCGAACTGCTCCCGAGCCAGGAAGCGATGCAGTCTACAGCCGAACGTCCCGGGACTTTGAAGAGCGGCCTCATGACAGGGCTCGCGTAAACGGCTACAAACTGCACCAGGCCAAAGTCAAGCAACATGGGCACCGCCATGGCAATTATAAAAGTCAGAATAATAAGTTTGGGGGCAAGGTTGAGGACTATCAGCTGTGCATCCCTGATGACGAAACCGAAGATGTCGGTGTTCCCCCACGCAGCTGCCATTGCTATTGGGATGCTTGAAAACCTCGCTATGAACCAGAAGGGATTGCAGATGAGGTTTTCCCTGAAGATCTGATTCCTCATGATCCACTCCGGTCTTATTGCCGTCGCTGTTACGCTGAGTATCACAGTGACAAGAGAGATAGCTACGACCAGACCGCCGAGATCATCCTTCAGCAGTGCCAGTAAATATTCTTTGCAGTGTCCGATAAGCGTGTTGACATTTCCGTGCCATTCAAAAGGGACTAAAAAAGCACAGACACCAAATGCAGAAGGGATCACGAAGAGGGAAATGTTTCTGGCTGTTTTAGGGAATCGCTCCACCTCCTTATTTGTGAATTATATCAGAATAATCAGACACGATAAACAAAAAAAATTCATAATAATATTTAAAATTTACCCAAAAACAAAATACCGGTCCCAATACAGAAGGGACCGGCAGATAAAAGCTGCAGAAAGTTTTGGATCCGGGCTATGTCAGCCGCCGAGATACGCCAGGAGCACTCCGCCCGCAAGCACGGAGCCGATCTGACCTGCGACATTCGCACCGACTGCATGCATCAGGAGATGGTTTGAGGGGTCAGCTTTCTGCCCTAGCTTCTGGATCGTCCTTGCCGACATCGGAAAGGCAGAGATCCCTGCGGCTCCTACCATTGGGTTGATCTTTTTGCCTTCCGGAAGGAAAAGGTTCAGCACCTTTGCGGTCATGACCCCGCCTGCAGTATCGAGGACAAAGGCGACAAGGCCCATCGCTATTATTATCATGGTGCTTACGTTTACGAATTTCTCACCCGTCATAGTTGCGGCGATAGAAAAACCAAGCAGGATGGTCACAATATTTGCGAGCTCGTTCTGGGCCGCCTGTGAAAGCCTTTCCGTGACTCCGCTCTCCCTGAGGAGGTTACCGAACATAACAAAGCCAAGCAGCGATACTGAAGCGGGCGCAATTATCCCGCCGAGCATCGTAACGGCTATCGGGAAGATTATCCTTGCCCTTTTCGTCACAGTCCTTGTTGGGGCCGGCATCCTCATTCGCCGTTCCTTTTCGGACGTGATGGCCAGTATGACCGGGGGCTGGATCATAGGCACCAGCGCCATGTAAGTATATGCGGCCACGGATATCGGACCCAGCAGATGGGGAGCGAATCTGGTCGAGACATATATCGACGTTGGGCCATCCGCAGCTCCTATTATTCCGATCGAAGCAGCTTCATAGACGTTGAAGCCGAGGAGGAGCGCTATACCCATCGTGAGGAATATCCCCATCTGTGCCGCTAGTCCGAAAAGAAAGACTTTCGGGTTCGCCAAAAGAGGTCCGAAGTCGCACATGGCGCCGACCGCTATAAGTATCAGCAGGGGAAGTATCTCAGTCGCGATGCCGAGCCTGAAGAGCATGGAGAGCGCGCCCTCCACCATCTCTGTTCCGGCCATCTGGTCAAGTGCCGATGACAGCGGCAGATTGACAAGAAGGGTCCCGAATCCCATTGGCAGAAGAAGGGTCGGTTCAAAGTTCTTCTCTATCGAAAGGTAAAGCAGGAACGCGCCGACAAGCATCATTACCATGTTCTGCCATGTGACCGCCGCGATCATATTTGAAAAGAGATCCAACAGGACGCACCTCCGGAAATTTCTGTAAGTTCAGGACAGAAGCATTCTACACCTGATACTCATCTTGGTATCGTCAAAGATACTTATATCACTTCCCGTTACAAATAAAAAGAGCTGTATCAGGAATCGGGGTCAATGTCTTTAAGGATCTCTTCAAGGGAGACATAGTCTATCTTTCCCGTTGAAAGCAAGGGGATATTTTCCATCGTCAGTATTTTTTTGGGTACCGCTATCTCTGCGACTCCGAGATCCGAAAGCGTCTGGCGCAGTTCGTCCCTCTTCAGTTCAGGCTTTGAGGTCACCAGCGAGAGCGTCTCACCTCTCGGGCCTCCCTTTATCATAACCACGGCGTGCTTGTCTTCCGGCCATACTTCAGAGAGGACCTCCTCCACTGCAGCGAGAGATATCATCTCGCCGCCTATCTTAGCAAACCTTTTCGCCCTGCCCAGTATCCTGACGAACCCGTCTTCATCGACGCTGACTATGTCTCCGGTATCATACCAGCCGTCTTTCGGAGGATCTATAACGCCAGGGTCCGTTGCCCTGAGGTAACCGAGCATCACGTTGGGTCCCTTGATCCAGAGCCTTCCCCCTTCGTGCACTCCCTCTACCGGCTCTATCCTGTATTCTATTCCCGCAACGAATTGTCCGACGGTACCGCTCCTGTGGTGAGCGTAGTAGTTGTTGGCAACGACCGGAGATGCCTCTGTGACCCCGTATCCTTCAGTTATCCTTATGCTGAACCTTTCGAACCATATCTCCTGTGTTGAGTGCCTCAGCTTCTCACCTCCCTGCACAAGCATGCGTATCGTCGCGAAGTCATAGTTGTCCGATGCCGCCTTCGCATAGCCTCCAAGGAAGGTATCCGTGGCGAAAAGGAAAGTTATCCGTTCATCGTAACAGATGGTCGATATCGTTTTGTAATGCAGCGGAGAGGGATAGAAGTAGACGAATATTCCGAGAGTCACAGGCATGAACACTCCGCAGAGCCCGAATGAATGAAAAATAGGCATGGTGTTGAGTATCCTGTCTGACCGGTAGAAGTCGACCCTGGTGTACATCTGCGCATGGTTGGTGTGAAGGTTTTTGTAGCTCAGCACAACGCCTTTGGGCGCCCCTTCCGATCCGGATGTGAAGAGGATTATTGCCGGCTTGTCCGTTTCTCCTTCTACTACCGGGTTCGATCTAATAAAAATAGTTTTTAACGCAGCGGATATCTTTTTAAATTTGGTTATCGAGGGAGCCAGGTCCTCCAGCCATATGACCCTCAGACCCTCCTCTTCAACTGCGGTTATGAGAGCTTCAAGTTTTCCAAGATCAATAAACTTTCTTGACGTGACTACCGTCTTTACGCAGGCAGTTCGGCAGCAGTTCACCAATGAGCGGCCGCCAAGAGAAAAATTCAGCATTGCAGGTATCTTCCCCATTTTCTGGAGTGAGTACATTGTAACTACCCCTCCCAGAGAAGTCGGCAGAAGCACTCCGATATTGTCGCCCGCCATGTCTGCATTTTTCAGCACATCTTCGATGAGAAGCACCCTGGTTATAAATCCGTTGTACGTTATAGGCCTCTGCCCATGGTCGCAGAAGATCCTGAACTTGCCTCCGTATTGTTTTCTTGCGTCGAGGAGAACGTCAAAGAAGGGCTTTTCCTTCACTCTTGCTGCGAGAGATGCCTCATCCATGATCTTTTCAAGGGCCCTGCCGGCGGCTGCGGCCCTTTTAGGACCTGACATGTCATCAGGAATATCTATTTGTGTTGCCGGAAGGATCGTTATGGTGACTTTGGAAAAAAAACGCAGGCCGGGTTTGTGCTGGATGCGTGAAAAGGGGGTAAGTTCAGTGCCTTTTATGTTTATCGGAAGGATCTTTGCCTTTGTGTGGTCGGCTATCATTGCGACGCCCTGTGAAACTTTCATCGGATTGCCTATCGTGGTGGGCTGGAGTTCAGGGAAGATAACGCATCTTCCCCCATTCTTGAGGTGATTCAGGAAATACTTCAGTGTCAGCGGTGCGTCTGCGTCAAGTATATGAGTCTCTGCCAGCGGAAGGAAAAGGCTTATGAATCGTTTTTTTGTCAGCCTTCGCTCTATTGCAAAAGGGACCTTTTCAGGAAGGCATACTGCCAAAATAAGAGGGTCTATGAATGAGACATAATTTGGAGCTATCAACACTCCGTCTCCTGCTTTTTCCCAGTTCTCCCATCCCTTGATCTCTATCCGAAAAAAAAGATTCAGAAAAAACTTAACTATCATAAGCCACATTGAGCATTCCTCATTCCCCAAAAAGAAGATAATGGTTTATTATAGCATGGACAACAGCGGCTAAAAACCTCTGACGTTGAGCAGTTTAAACATTTCACCTCTTTTCTCTTTATTTGATAAGGAAAAACCAAAAGGGCCGCTGGAGCTTTACGCTTAACGGCCCTGAATATGTCCTCTTTACCTTCTGTTTTGAAAATTTCTCTAGAATTTCTTGAATATTGAAGGTTTGGCTCCGCAGATCGGGCAGGGGCTTGTCGACTCTTTGCCCTTGTGGATATAGCCGCATATCGGGCAAAGATAGTAATCCTGTCCCTCCGGTTCATTTCCGAGATTTGCCAGCGCTTCATCGTAGAGGCGCGCATGTACTTTTTCGGCTTCGTTGGCGTAATGGAAAATACGGGCTGCTTCGTTGTTTCCCTCTGCCTTCGCATCCTCGATCATCGGGGGATACATTTCGGTGAATTCATATGTTTCACCCTCTTTTGCCGCAACAAGGTTCTCGGCTGTTGTTCCTATTCCGCCCTTCGCTTTGAACTCCGCAAAAGCGTGTATGGTCTCGGCCTCAGCCGTAGCCCGGAAAAGTCTTGCCGCACTGGTGAAACCCTCTTTTTCCGCCTGTGCCGCGAAGCAGAGATACTTTCTGTTGGCCTGTGATTCACCTGCAAATGCAGTTGCGAGATTTTCATTTGTCTTCATTGATCTTTTCCTCCTATTGGTATTTATATTATTTTTAGTCTTCCGATTTAATTTAAAACGATTTTAGATTAACCCATAATAAGGTCAATGTCAACTAGAATTCTACCCCTTTTCTTGCCAGGACCCCCCTGTTGTAGGGGTGTTTGATCTCCCTCATCTCTGTAACAAGGTCTGCAAGGGCAATAAGCTCCTGATGCATTCCTCTTCCGGTCAGGACAAGTTCCATTCCGAAAGGTCTGTTTTTTACAAGTTCGGCTACAGATCGAGGGGAAACAAGTCCGTAATCGATCGCAACATTAATTTCATCAAGTATGAGCATGTCGCAGCAGCCTCCGTTTATGACTTCGCGCGCTTTTTCCATGCCCCTTTCAGCCTCTTCATAGTCCTCCGGCTGTTCCCTGCCTTTGTAGACGTAGTCGGATCTGCCGGTCTGGATGATCTCCAGCCCTTCAAGCTTCAGTGCCGTCTTAAGTTCTCCGTAACTATTCCAGCCCTTCATAAACTGGATCACTTTTACACGGGCTCCGTGCCCCAGTGCCCTCATCGCGAGTCCAAGCGCTGATGTGGTCTTTCCCTTTCCATCTCCGGAATATATGTGGACAAGGCCCCTTTCGCCGAACATCAGCTGCTCTGTCCTCCGGCCTGCGCCTTTGCAGCCTCTTCCCTCTTCAGTCTTTCTATGGCGGCGTCTATGTCATAACCGCCCTTTTTGGCAACAGTTCCGTCCGTTTCGCTTTCTATCTCCGATTTCGGCTGAATTACTGTACCCTTCTCGGAACCGTCAGGGAACTTGGCTTTTGGATCAAGGCCGAGTATCTCGTTTCTGAGGTGCAGAAGCCTCCGGTCATCAGGAGGGTGTGAATTGAATCCGCTTGGCTGAGGCCTGCTGCCAACTTTTGAAAGCTTGAGCAACGCGCTGTAAAGCCCTACCGGATCCTCTCCCATCCTGTGGGCAAGGCGGACAGAATAGTCATCCGCTTCAACTTCCTGTTCCCTGCTCCAGCCGGAGTAAGCCAGGTTTGCGCCTACCCCTGCCGCAGTCTCAGCGATGCCTCCCCCGAGCAGCTTGCCAAGCAGAGTGGCGGCTACTGAAAGTCCTACCCCTCTCTTTACTGTGTCTTCATAGTGGTCAAGCTTTGCATGCCCGGCTTCATGGGCCAGCACCCCGTACAATTCGGCCTGGGTGTCAAGGATCTGAAGCAGTCCGGTCGTTACTGTTACTGAGCTGCCATTCGTGACCCAAGCGTTGGGGATCTTTTCCTCCTTCACGTTAAAAGGAAGTCCGTTAAGTTCTGTCGCCTTTGCAACGCGAGACCATACGGCTTTGGCATCCTCGGCGCTCAGTTTTGCCTCTGAAAGGCCGGGGGTAAGCAACAAGAGCACAGAAACCGCTAAAACTGCAAGCAATTTATTTTTATCGGTAAATGCCATTAATTTCGCCTCCGTGCCCTAAAAGCATAATTTTTACACACATATTGTCAATATTGTCATCTGATAAGGCTGTCGCCGCATCGGTAGTTTACGAATGCTTTTTGATAAAATTCTCTATCAGCTTCCATGAAATGCTCAGTCCACGGAATACATCCGGGATCTCGTCAGGTGCGAACCATGCTGCTTCGGTGACTTCCCTGCCGTCGACCTCTATCTCCCCGCTCTCCCATTCCGCTGTAAAGCCAAGCATAAGTGATCTCGGGAAGGGCCAGGGCTGGCTGCCAAAATATCTGATATTTCTGACTCTGATCCTTGTCTCCTCATACACTTCCCTTTTCACGCATTCCTCAAGGCTCTCACCCGGTTCGACGAACCCGGCCAGGACGCTGAACCTGCCCGGAGGGAAATTGACTCCGTGACCCATCAGAAGTTTTCCTTCCCGTTCGACCGCCACTATTATCGCAGGGGAGATCACCGGATAATATATCTCACCACAGGCCGGACATCTCATGGCTCCTTCTGCCGGATCATATTCAGTTCCGGTCCCGCAGACTCCGCAGTATCTGTTGGTCCTTTGCCAGTCCATCAGGTGGAATGCCTTGCCCGCCCTGAAAAATTCCCTCTCCTCAAAGGTCGGCCAGATCGATCTTCTCTCCATTATTACGTATCTGTCGGACAGCTCTGACTCCGGATCGATCTCCGCCCACCTATCCATATCCGGATGTTCCCTGTCAACACTTCCGCTCGCCTTGAAAAAGGGTTCCAGTTCCCTGTCTGATACCGTATCAGGAAGCTCTTTGCCTCCGCTTTTCAGCAGGATCTTCCCATTGCAGAAAATATAATATTTGCTCAAGACGCATCCTCCAGAGTCTGTTTATGTTGTTTCTCCCAAACTGCCCCCATTGTACTAGACGTATGTGCAAAATGACACTATCATAATCAAACATTCAATTTTCAGGAGGTCGTTACCAGATGATAGAAAAGCTCGAAAATGTTACAGCAATTGCCAAGGCGAACGTATACTTTGACGGTAAGGTAGTAAGCCACACCATCTACACTGCAGAGGGCGACCGCAAGACACTCGGACTTTTCCTCCCCGGCGATTACGAATTCGGAACAGGCGACGCGGAGATCATGGAGATCATCGACGGTGTTTGTCAGGTACGCCTTCCCGGAACGACAGAATATATGGAGATCAAGGCAGGCGAGACTTTCAACCTGCCAGGCAACAGCAAGTTCGGGTTCCGCTGCTACGTACCTGTCCAGTACGTGTGTTCCTACATACCACTCAGCTGAACGGGCACAAGGCTAAATTACCGGTACTGAACGAGATCCTTTAAAGATGAGGATACGGTGGAGACCCCCGTATCCTCATCTTTTTTTTCATAAAAATTATTAAAGCTTAGCACTCTGTCCCTGCCTCATACCATTAGCATCCTGCAAGGATGACGATGCTGCGGCCTTTAAAGGCGCTCACCCGCTCACCCATTCTGCGCCGATGCAGCAGAGAGTGCCGATGCCAGGTCTTCCCTGATGTCCTTGAAATCCTCAAGGCCCACGCTCAGTCTTATAAGGCCCTCGCCTATCCCCGCAGCCGCCCTCTGTTCAGGTGTAAGCTGGCTGTGGGTAGTACTGGCAGGATGGATGACGATAGTCCTGGAGTCCCCGAGATTGGCCATATGCCCTATCAGGTCAAGGCTCTCAATAAACCTCTTTCCTGCCCGGACTCCTCCCCTGATCGAGAAGGCCATCATGCCGCCGCAGCCATTCTTCAGGTATACCTTTGCCATATCATTCTGAGGGTGGCTTGCGAGACCGGGATATCTTACCCATTCGACCGAGGGGTGTTTTTCCAGGTACTCAGCGACTTCCACAGCATTATTGCTGTGCCTCTCCATCCTGAGCGGCAGAGTGCCCAGCGAAAGATGGAGAAGGTATGCGTCAAAGGCCGACTGACACCCTCCAAGGTCGCGGATCAGCGCCATGTGCAGCTTCGCATAAAGGGCAGAGGGTCCGAACTTATCGGCGAATACTATATCATGGTAGGCAGGATCAGGCTTTGTTATCCCTGGAAATTTGTCTGGGTATGCCGACCAGTCGAAATTGCCTCCGTCTATTATCGCCCCTCCAATAACGTTGCCGTTGCCGGAAATATATTTTGTTGTCGAGTGTATAACAGCATTTGCACCCCACTCTATCGGCCTGCAGAGGACGGGTGAGGCAAATGTGTTGTCGATTATCAGCGGGACTCCCTGCCTTTTAGCTATCCTGGCAAGTGCTTCCAAAGGTGCCACGTTCATCATCGGATTGCCTATGGTCTCTGTTATTATCCCTCTTGTTCCGTCGTTTATCGCCTGTTCCACCTGGCAGGGATGGTCGCTGTCAACGAGTATGGTTTCGATGCCGAACCTCGAGAAGACGTTCTGCAAAAGGGTAAGAGTGCCCCCGTATATCTTTCTTGAAACGACCACGTTGTCTCCTTTGGAACAGAGGGCGGCTATGAGATGAGTAAAGGCTGACTGCCCCGACGATAGCGCTACGCATCCGCTCCCTCCCTCAAGCGAGTTGAGTCCCTCTTCAAAAGCGGATACAGTAGGGTTGGAAAGCCTGGAGTAGATATGCCCTTCTTCAGCCAGGCTGAAGAGTCTCGCGGCGTGGTCCGTATCCCTGAACTGATACGCAGAGGTCATGTAGATCGGGAGTCCCGACGCTCCTGTGGCGGGGTCACACTTCCATCCGCTGTGCAGTGCTTTGGTCATCATTCCGAAGTTTTTCTTTTTTTCCGACATACCCATTCCTCCCCTTTGGAGAATAGAGACCGGGGCTCATAATGAGCAGGCCCTGTCTCAGTCATAGTTTTCCCCCGACGATCAGACAGCTGGCTTTTCTTGGATTTATTGCTGAAGAATGGCGTCCGGCAGGGAACATACTCAAATTCAGTCCGCGATATTAGCGGAAATTCTAATCTTCACCTATAATAAAGTCAACAAAGGCGGTCAATGTTCAGAAAACCGGTCGTTTTTACTGTACAAGCGTTGATTTTATGTCTATAGTAATTGCCATTCTAAGATAATCATTATGGGGGGCGTTTCATATGCAGGAAAAAGTTTGGGTGGTAACTCACATACAGGGGTTGGAAGTTACTGATGCGAGCGTATTTGACAGTGAGGCGGATGCAGCGAACTATGCTGAGGAGATGGCGGCAACAAACAGCGGGACTTACAGTGTAGTTGAGTCAGTGCTCAACAGCCGCGGAGCCATGGAGGAGGACTCGATACGCTGGGCCTCTCTGCCTGAGTTGGGTGCGGACTGCATTGAATGCCTCGTTGAGGAACTGGCCGAGGGACATGAAGAAGAGTTTGATGAAGATGCCTGCGCCAAGTTCTTCGAGGAAAAGAAGGAAGAGCTGCAGAAAAAGGCTGACGAGATGGTCCACGAGTATCTGCGCAGGGAACTCAGGGATTACATCAACAACGAACGAGTCATCCTGGGTTAGAGGTCCAAATCGCAGAGAGGCCGGCCGGATCAGCCGGCCTCTCTTTCTTTTGTGTACACTGTAAGCTGCTCGTAGTAAAATTCATGATCAGTTTTTACAAAAAAGGAGAATTTTATTGGAGTTCATGAAAGGTATCCCTCTTTTTGGGAGCATAGCAAACGCATTATTTATTATATGCGGAGCCCTCATCGGCCTTGCCGTAAGGAAAAAGCTTCCCCCCAAAATACTTGAATTGCCCGTACAGGGAATGGCGATATTTGTCGTATCGCTGGGATTTTCCATGTCGATCGGCACAAAACAGCCCCTTATAGTTATCGCAAGCATTGCGGCGGGATCTGTTCTGGGAGAACTTCTTGACCTTGAAGGAAAGCTGGAAAGAGGCTGTGCTGCTTTGGAATGCAGGTTCGGTGAGAGCGCAAAGGGCTTTTCTTCAGGTTTCATCGCGGCAAGCCTTATCTACTGCACCGGATCCATGGCAGTCCTGGGTTCCTTTGAAGAGGGACTTGGGGGGTATCCCTCTCTGCTGCTGGCAAAGGGCCTCATCGACGGACTGACATCGATAGCGCTGGCCGCTTCCCTTGGGTTCGGAGTCATATTTGCATCTGTTCCGGTGTTTCTCTACCAGGGAGCCATGACCCTCGCGGCAGTCTGGATACAGCCCTTCATGTCCGAAGCTGCGGTCCTGGAAATGAGCGCCACAGGAGGCCTGATGCTCGTAGGGATCGGGATCAATCTTCTGGGATTCATGAGGATCCGTGTAATGAACATGCTTCCCGGCCTTGTCATAGCTGTCCTTCTTGTACAGTTTTTCAGCTGACGGCCACAGACGGCATCGCCCCAGATATCAGGAGACAAACGGGAGACTTGTCAACTGTTAAAATAATATTAGTTGACAAGTCTCCCGTTTGAAGATATCATCTCCTCCATGAAAACACGCCGGATAATATACATCTCAATATTTGCCATACTCACTGCAATAGGAGCCAGGATCGCAATTCCACTTCCCCTTGTGCCCTTTACGCTGCAAACGATGTTCTGCATGCTCGCCGGACTGCTTCTGGGGCCCAAGTACGGGGCTGCCTCACAGGGGCTGTATATGCTGATGGGGCTTGTGGGGATACCTGTCTTCACAGGAGGAGGGGGACTTTCGTCCATCTTTATGCCCTCTTTTGGATATGTTGTGGGGTTCGTTGCATGCGCATGGGTGACCGGAACACTAACGCAGAGAATGTCTGCAGACGGACGCGCGCCGTCGGCAAAGGAATACGCAGCAGCAGCTCTTGCAGGTGTAGCTGCTGTATATATTTTCGGTCTTGTTCACCTTTATTTGATAGTGAATTTTTGGATGCCGGGAAATGGCATGCCTCTCATGAAGGTCCTCTCCGTCGGTTTTTTCAGCACGATCGGAGGGGATATTATCAAGGCCTTCATATCTTCTGTAATTGTTCTCAGGATCAGGAAGACCACAGTATTTTCTGGTATCTGAGCTAAGCTCCCTTGCTGATATATTCCTTAATTTTTTCAAAAGTGGCTTCGCTTATGACATGCTCTATCCGGCAGGCGTCCGTGTCAGCTGTCTTCTTCTCGACTCCGAGCATGTCCACGAAAAATTTCGAGATTATCTTGTGTCTCTCATAGATCGCATTTGCCATCACAAGGCCCTTTTCGGTCAGAACAAGTTCCCCGCTGTGTTCCATCACTATCAGGCCCCTTTTTACAAGGAGTTTGACCGCCCTGCTGACGCTCGGCTTGGCATACCCGAGTTCATTCGCAATATCTATGGAACGGACTGTACCGTTCCTCTCCCTTAGGATCAGTATAGTCTCAAGATAGTTTTCGCCTGATTCCTGCATTCCGTCCAACCTCTCATTCGTAGTCAAGTTCAAGGCCTGCGCCGACTTCTTCGACCTTAAGCGATGCACCGAGCTTCATTTTAGCCTTCAGGTCGGTGCAATGGCAAGGGCGGATCGTCTCCGGTGCTGCCTTTGTGAGTCCCTTTACCGTCCTTTTCATTATCTCTTCGTCTGCGTTCTGCAGGTGGAACCCTCCTATGACGTCCAGGATCCTCGTCGCTCCGGTCAGCTTTACGGCATAGTCGATCACATTACAGATACCGGAGTGTGAGCACCCCGTTATTATGACAATTCCCGCTTCAGCTTCGTATACCAGCGCTGAGTCGTCAGAACATGCATCCGGGACCCATTCGCCGTCTATCAGCGTTTTGCCTATTGTTCTCCTGGTGCCGTCCTTTGCCGGTATCTCCCCGAGCCAGAGCAGCCTTTCCGTTATCCTGACCGGAGCTGAGCATTTTGTAATGTTGAAATACTCACTGAGTACGTCTTCTCTTAATGTCATCCCGATCTCCAGGCTGCCGCAGCGCTTTCTTTCAAAAGCTCCCGGATGGGCGATAAGCCTCGGTCTGCCCGTCTTCATTGTTCTGTCAAAGTGCTGTACCAGGTGGTTGAGTCCCCATGTGTGGTCGTTATGCCCGTGCGAGAGTACCGCAATATCCATCCCGTTCAGGTCTGTACCCATTATACGGGCATTATTGATCAAGACGTCAGAATAGCCCGCATCGAACAGTATCTTCTTTCCATCGGACTCTATCCAGAAACTGAGACCCGGTTCGGCTGTAAAATATCTGTCAATGAGTGTATTATTGTCTACCAGTACCTTCAACTTCAGCATACCGACCACCCCCTGATGATTTTACATGATACGGAGGTCATCCGCTTATGGTTCTGAGTGATATTTATCAGCTGACACTTGCAATGCTTACAGGCCTGGCAGCCGGCTTTCTGAACGTCACGGCCGGCGGCGGCAGCCTCCTTACCCTTCCGATCTTAAACTTCATTGGACTTGATCTAGGTGTGGCAAACGCCACCAACAGGGTCTCGATACTGGTCCAGAACCTGTCCGCGATGAGGCATTACCATTCAAAGGGGGAGATAGACTTCAGGGATGCCCTCTCCTATGTCATCCCTGCAGCAGCAGGGGCAGCAGCGGGGACCCTGACGGCAGTATACATGCCCTCAAAGACATTCCGGATAATTGCTGCACTTTCGATCTTTTCTATGGGATACCTACTCGCCGCTAAGCCAAAGATGTGGGATGAGCCGAAGGGCGAACCGCTATCAATGCCGATGAGGAGTGCGGCCCTCTTCGCCGTAGGTATCTACGGGGGGTTCCTACAGGCCGGAGTAGGCTTTCTCCTCATCTGGGCCATTTCGGGAGGCTGCAGGAAAAACCTTAAAGAGGCAAACATACTTAAGATAGTGGTCGTAGCTTTTTACACCATGGCTAGCCTGGCACTTTTTGCATCATTCGGGATGGTCGACTGGAAAACAGCTTTCACGCTTGCCATCGGATCTGCGGCCGGAGGCAATGTTGGGGCGAGGTTCAACCTGAGCGCTGACATGCGTTATACGAGATGGATACTGACGTCAGCTGTCTTGGTCAGTTCGGTCAAAATGCTCCTGGACGCATTCCGTTAAGATGATGCGATTTTTTTTCAGCGGAAAAAGAGACGGTGTCGAAGGTTTTTTAAGATGGCTCAGAAGACAGGATGGTAACATCAGGTCAGCCCACACCATAAAACCCAGGGAGCCGAGTTATGGCGGATTCGGAGATCTGGATCCCGAGATCGTGGAGATACTGAACAAAAGAGGCATAAAAAAACTGTGGTCGCATCAGAGCAGCGCATTCAGACTGGCATCCTCGGGGAGGGACATCGTTGTGGTCACCCCCACGGCATCAGGAAAGACCTTCTGCTATGACATCCCGGTAGTTGACTCCATCCTTAAAGACCACTCAGGAAGGGCGCTCTATCTTTTCCCGACAAAGGCCCTCGCCCAAGACCAGCTTACCGAACTCAGAGAACTGTGCAGCGGACTGACTGTCGATATAAAGTCCTTCACCTATGACGGAGACACTCCCCCTTCCAAGAGAAAAGAAATAAAAAATTATGCGAACATAGTAATAACAAACCCAGATATGCTCAATACGGCAATATTGCCGCACCATCAGTCCTGGGCCGAATTTTTCAGGGAACTTAACTTCATAGTTGTCGACGAACTTCACACATACAGAGGCGTGCTTGGTTCCCATCTTGCAAACCTCTTCGTCCGGCTGCTCCGTATTTGCCGCCATTATGGGTCAGACCCTGTCTTCATATGCTGTTCCGCAACGATAGCCAATCCGGCAGAACATGCCGCGCTGCTTACTGGAAGGGCCGCCGTGCTTATTGACCAAAACGGTGCGCCCTCTGCTCAAAAGGAACTGATCATATACGACCCTGGGATTACCGACAAAAGACGGGAGATAAGAAGATCTTCGCTCTATGAGTCAGGAAGGCTGGCCTACAGGGCTATATCGTGCGGGATCAGTTCAATACTGTTCACCAGGTCCAGGATAAATGCGGAACTTCTGGTAGAAAGCCTGAAAAGGCAGCTGCATGCAGACGGCAAAAATCCCGATTCAGTAAGAGGATACAGATCAGGGTACCTTCCTGCTGAAAGAAGAGAGACGGAAAGGGATCTCCGGAACGGAAAACTCAAAGCCGTGGTAAGCACTAACGCGCTGGAACTGGGCATAGACATAGGCTCCCTCGACCTTGTCCTTATACACGGATTTCCGGGGAGCATAGCCTCCGTCTGGCAGCAGATAGGCAGGGCAGGAAGACGGAACAGCGTCTCAGCTGCAGTCATAATCCCGTCAGCCCTTCCCGCAGACCGGTTTCTCGCAGAGAGGCCGGAATGGCTCCTCGGAGCATCCCCCGAGAGGGCGAGGATAGACCCGACAAATCCGTATATCAGGCTTGAACATATCAAATGTTCAATATACGAACTGCCTTTCAGGGAGGATGAGGCCTTCGGAGGAGAAAACATCTCAGCCATCCTGGAATTCCTGTTCAGGAACGGGGCAATAGACGCATACGAAGACCATGGATGCAGGATCTACTCATGGAATTCAGACCTGTACCCTGCCTCATCCTTTTCAATAAGGAGCGCCTCTGGAGAAAAATATGACATCATCGAGACAGATCCTCCGCACAGACCGCGGATGATCGGGACGGTGGACAGGCACTCGGCAGCGTCAATGATCTTTCCGGGAGCCGTATATTTTCACAACGGAACGAGTTATTCTGTTGAAAAGGTCGACCACGGCGATATGAAATGTTTCGTCAGAAGATCATGCACGAACACATATACGGAGGCGAAACTCTTCGTAAGAACCGTTATAGCCGAACAGACCGAATCATCCGGCCTGTTTGCCTGGGGTGATACCAGGGTAACGGTCCTGTCAGGCATCTACAAAATCATTGACATCGGGACCCGAAAAGTCATGGGACACGGAAAGGCAGAGTTCCCCGATGAAAGCATGGAGACCACTTCGCTTTGGATAAAAATGCCCGCTGAGGCTATATCAAGGCCCGGCCTTCAGACTGCGATGGAAGGTGTGGCAAACCTCCTAAAAAACCTGGCTCCCCTTTTCCTGATGTGCGACAGCAGCGACATTTATGTAAACACCTCCGTCAGCGAACTCAGCCTCGGAGAGCCCGCCATATTTCTCTCGGATGCGTTTCCCGGAGGTGTAGGGCTTGCGGAAGGAGCCTACGGCTCCGTCAGACTGATCCTAAGGGCCTGCAGAGACCGACTCGACTCATGCAGGTGCAGGGAGGGGTGTCCCTCCTGTATCGGGCACGGCACGAATGGCGTGAGGGCAAAGGATATGGCAAAAGAACTGCTTGATGATCTTCTTGAATATTAAAAAGGAATGAAGGCGCCAAGGGCCGCAACAGTGACGGAGAACAGGAAAATTCCAATGTCAGCCACACTGATCGGATAGTTTTTGTATCCGCTCTTCCTCGTTCGGAGGTTGAAGCCGCGAAGTTCGGCCGATATTGCCGCGCCCTCGATCTTCCTCACCGATGTCACGAGCAGTGGCACGCAAAGCGGGAAGATCAGCCTTATCTTTTTGAATATGTTTCTTGTATCGAAAGATACTCCCCGAGCTGTCTGAGCTTCCATTATCCCTGACATTGCGGCAGTGAATACGGGAATGAACCTTATCGCGGTAGTCAGCGAGAAGGCATACTTGTAGGGTATTCCTAACGTCCCGACAAGAACGTTTGACAGATCGTTCATCTTAGTAATGGATAGCATCAGGGCAAGGGGCATAGTAGCTCCGATCAGCCTGAGCACCATCATCAGCGAAAAAAGGACTCCCTTGTCAGTGACCCGGATATTCAGAGGGAGTGAAAGGATGATGTTTCCCTCTCTTATAAAAAATACCTGGATAAGGAAGAGGAGTGCACTCAGCTTCATCAGGGCTTTCAGCATAGCGAGAGCTCTGCCTGATATTCCGGCCGAAGCCGCCATTGCCAGGTCAAGAAGGATGATGAAGAGGCAAAAATAAAGACTGTCCGTCACGAAGCATGAGACACAGAGCATCAGTGATAAAAAAAGCTTGGCAAGCGGATTGAGCCTGTGAAGGAAGGAATCTCCCGGTGAGTAGTCGAGAAAGCCGCCCATTACCTTGGATTCCCGCTCTTTTCCCTGACAGCCGATACCATATCCTCGACTGTGACCGCGCTCTCATATCCCTCACCAAGAACGAGGGCAAGGTCGGTTATCTGAGGAGGAAGGAGTGAGGCCCGTGCAAGGAGTTCCCTCTCCCTTATGATCTCCTTCGTACTGCCGTGTGCCAGCAGCACACCGTCGTTCAGCACCATTACATCTTTTGCAAAATCCTGAACTATCTCCATATCGTGGGATATCATCAGCACGGTCGCTCCCTTTCTGTTGATCTCGCTTATGCAGTCCATTATATGCATGCACTCCCTGTAGTCGAGGCCCGTGGTGGGTTCGTCAAGGATAAGCAGTTCCGGTTCCGCAGCCAGAATGGAGGCCAGGACAAGCCTTTGCCGCTCCCCTCTGCTCATGCTGAAGGGCTCTCTCTCACCGTCAAGGGAAAATTCACTTATAGCCCTCTCACATCTCATCTCGATCTCATCTCTGTCTTCCATAACGCACTCCAGGCTGAACCTTATCTCATCACGCACACTGTTTTTGCATATCTGCCTGTCCGGATCCTGGAAGAGGAATCCTGCAAATTTTGCTATACGGCTCGTCCTGACCGAAGCTGTATCAAAGCCGCCTGCCCGCACTGTGCCGGAGACTGGCTTCAGAAGACCGATGCACAGCCTTGCCAGGGTCGACTTTCCGGCGCCGTTGGCTCCGATCAGAGCCGTAAAATCTCCCCTCTTTATCTCAAAAGATACGCCGTTGATTATCCGCATGCCGCCTGCGGAGTACGAAACGTTATCAAAAAGTATCATCCCGTTATGCTCCTCACCATAGCTTCTGCCTCAGGGATACTGACGGGGATCGGCCCGTCGTACAGCCTTTCCTCCCTCAGCCTGTCGGCCAGCGTCACTACCCTGGGGCAGTTGACTCCGGCCCTCTCCATCTCCCTGCTGTTTGTCAGGACCTCTGCCACCGGCCCTTCCAGAATGATCCTTCCCCTGTCCATCACTGCAAGACTGCCTGCAAATTCGCACAGCAGCATTATTTTCTGCTCGACTACCACGACGGTGATACCGTGTTTTTCATTTAGCTCCTTAAGGAGAAGGAATATCTGACGGCTGCTCCTCGGATCCAGCTCACCGGTCGGTTCGTCCAGGATAAGTATTTCGGGCATAAGGGCAATGATCGCCGCTATCGCTACTTTCTGCTTCTGCCCTCCGCTCAGGGTCGCTATGTTTCTCTCCCTGAGGTTTCTGATGCCCGTCTTGTCCAGGGCATCAGTGACCCTCTTTTCGATCTCATCACGCGGAACAGAGAAATTTTCAAGACCGAACAGCATCTCGTCCTCCACCACGGAAGAGACCATCTGGCTTTCAAAATCCTGGCGTACGCTCCCCACCTTCCGGGCCAGGGCCTCAGGCCTGTTCTCTATGGTGTCTGAGCCGTCCACCTCGACAGAACCGTAGAACTCTCCACGGAAGTTGTGGGGAACTATACCGTTGACCGCATGGAGCAGCGTCGTCTTTCCGGCGCCGCTGCTCCCGATGATCCCTAGGAAGTCCCCCCTCTTGACAGTGAGGTCTATCTCTTTCAGTGCCTCTTCCCTGCCTCCTTTATATTTGAAGGAGAGTCCCCTGATCCTTATCATTGTTGCTTCCTAGCCTTTTTTCAGCGCGAGCTTCAGCGGGACATAAAGTATCTGTACGATCACAGAATTTATAGCCGCGGTGCCGAAAATTATGCCAAGGAATATCGCGAGCGGGACTGGCTTTACATCAGCTCCGGCATAGAAGATCAGATACATGGCGGCAATGAAGGTGAAACCGCTGGCAAGAGTGCTTATGAACGTGCTTATGACAGGCAGCGGAGAAAATCTGCCCTGTCTTGTAGGTATGTACATGAAGGCAGCCATCACAAGTGCGCCCACAAGCTCACTTATAAAATTGAGGTAAGGCGTTCCGGGGAAAAACTGGCATATCGCCCCCGCCAGAAGGCCGATGACGGCCGCTTCTTTGAATTTCGGCCTTATGATAAGTATTGAAAGGCAGTACATAGCGATGATGAAGTTCGGTTTCATTCCCATAGAAAACATCGAACCCACAAAAAACTTGAGGACCGCCCCTGCCGCAAGGAGTACTCCGACAAGGATAACATCCGATATTGAAAGACCCTCTTTCTTCTCTGCTGCCGCAACTCTCTGCTCTCTTAGCTCCGCTCTCTGTTCCATATCCACCATTCCTTTCTCGTCCTGACTCTTCTCTCTTCTCTTCTTGCTTTGTGCTGTCTTCCGCGCGATGATTCCCTGTATAAAAAAATCTGCCCTTTGAAATTTCAAAGGACAGATATAACGCATCTGCGGTACCACCTTAATTGGTCCGTAAAGGACCCGCTCTGACGGATGTGCAGTCACACATCCTGCCGTTTACGCCGGCGTACGTCTCGGATACTCGGCTCTAGCCTTTGGCCTCGCCCTCTGTGGTCCATTTGCCGATCTGCATTTCCGCAGGGTTCTCATCATCCCCCGCTCTCTGTAGGCGCACGAAACGGTTTGATTTCCACTTCATCAGTTTGGATATTGGTTATATTGGGGTGCAAATTACCATCAAAACATTTATTTGTCAATACTGATCCCGGTCCCGATATTTTTTAAGATCTTACTTTATTTAAAAAAATAACTCAAAAATAATATTTCTGACAAATGATCCTTCACATCCGGACTTTCTCTGCTATGATTTTACCCATGCAAAGGAAGTGGTGATTTTGGAAGCACCATCGAACGGAGAGAACGCGGCTGCAGTGATTTTTGAAAGCCTCGGTCTTGCGAAATACAAAGTTATATCGATCACCGGCGGAGGGGGCAAGACATCCCTTATGTTCGCACTGGGACGGCACTCCTCAAAGGATACCTTCACTATTCTTACCACTACGACTAAGATATTTCCTCCCCAAAAGGATGGATCTCTCTTCGCAATGACTGCGGGGACCGAGGACCTCATCAGAACTCTGTCCGGTATCGGACCCTCGGCATCCATGGTGACAGCGGCCAAGGGGAAGGTAGGAGAGAAGCTTAACGGATACGATCCGGAAGAAATTGCGGAAATCGCATCAGGGTGCCCGGTCGGCAGGATCATAGTCGAGGCTGACGGTTCCAGAGGCCTCTCCCTGAAGGCGTATGAGGCGTGGGAACCCCCTGTTCCGGCTGTTACGGACTGCCACTTTATTGTTGCAGGCGCGGACATCTTCACATCTCCCCTCTCTCCTGCCAATGCCTTCCGCTTTGACATCATCAAGGAAAAGTTTTCTCTTCAGGCAGGCGAAATGATATCCTTGGCCAACTGTGCTGCGCTGCTCTCAAACAGGGAAGAATATCTCAAGAACTCTCCTGAAGCAGCAATGAGGATCCTCTTCATCAATAAGTGCGACCTGTTCACTGACGAAGCAATTGACAATATATATGAAAAAATTCCACTTTTGCTTAAGGGTTACGACTATCTGGTAATGGGATCGCTTAAAATGGATGCCATCTATAAGGCGAGGAAACTGAAAAGATGAAGGCGATACTTCTTGCTGCCGGACTATCAAAAAGGATGGGGGTCCAGAAGCTTCTTCTCCCCTTCGGTGATAGCACTGTGATAGAGACAGTACTCGAAAATATGCGGGGAGCAGGTTTCTCAGAGATCATCGCGGTTTTTTCCAGTGAAGTTCATGATGTCCTGGGAGATTTGGGAGATGGCATCCGTGCTGCTGTAAACCCTGCACCCGAAAGAGGACAGTCAAGTTCCCTTTCTATTGCGCTTGAAATGCTGCCCGACGGCGAGGATTTCTGCATAATGCTCGGAGATCTCCCCCTGGTCGGGAAGGATGAAATGATAAAGCTTAAGGATCGCTTCTCTGGCATACCGGAGGACAGGACAGTCTTTACCCCCTGCAGGAACGGCGTCTTCGGGCACCCGATGTTTTACCGTGCGATATGGAAAGAGAGATTCAAAGCCGCACAGGGAGACGCCGGGGGAAGGAACATCCTCAGGGAGCACAAAGATGAAATCATGGCTGCCGAAACGTCTGACTGTCACTTCCGTGACATCGATACACCTGACGATTATGAAAAATTAGTAAATAAAAGCTGATCCATCTATGGATTTTTGGGGATAATCAGCTTATAATATCCCTGAAAGTTTTTTGCAACCGATTGCAGAGATCCTGCTCTGCTAAATCCCCTGGAGGTGTATCATGGCTAAAAAACAGTTAGTTTACGGTGTTGAGGATCGTCCGCCGACACCAATACTTATTCTTGCGGGTGCCCAGCATGTCCTTACGCTCTTCGGGGCAACGACTCTTGTTCCGCTGATCTTCGGACCGGCAATGGGAATGACAACGCAGCAGATAGGCGCTTTTATCGGATGTGTTTACTTTTCAATGGGTATAGCCACCCTCATACAGACCCACCCGAAACTTGGATCCGGACTGCCCATAGTTCAGGGCTCCAGCTTTAGCTTCATCCCGCCGATCATGACTATAATAGGGGCATACAAGGCAATGGGCCCCGACATTGTAATGCAGTATATCGGAGGATCCCTCCTGATCGGAGGCCTGGTCCTTTCGCTGCTCGGTTACAGCAAACTGATCGGCCATGTCAGAAAACTGATAACGCCTGTGGTAATAGGTCCGACGATCATGGCGATAGGTTTTACCCTTGCGCCTGTAGCGATACAGTTCAACGCGGCCAACTTCTGGCCCATTTCCCTTCTCGTCGTGGCGCTTGTATTCTTCTTCAGCCTCTGCAGCAAAAACAAGTACTGCAACATATTCGCCGTACTTGGTTCAATTGCGATCGCATACGCAATATGCCTGACGCTTTCGCTTGCGGGGATATTCGCTGAAGGTCACCCAGCTTACGTCAACCTAAGCAGTGTGGCATCGGCCCCCTGGATCCGCTACAAACTCTTCATGCCGTGGGGAGTCCCAAAGTTCTCCGGCTTGGCAGTCGGAGCGATCTCTGCGGGATTTTTCTGCGTAATGATCGAATCGATAGGAGACTACCATAACTGCTCCTTCGCGGCGGGAATAGACGATCCGACTCCTGAACAGATCAACAGAGGCATCGGCGCCGAAGGGATAGGCTGCGCCATCTCAGGAATTTTAGGGTCCGTCGGCACCACCTCCTACACTGAAAACATCGGACTGATAGGGCTCACCGGAGTCGCCAGCAGACACGTGGTAAGGGCCGGGGCTGTGATCCTGATCCTCCTCTCACTCGTCGGAAAACTGGGAGCCCTAATAGCGACAATGCCCTCCCCTGTAATAGGCGGAGCGTACATAACCCTCTTCGGCACGATCGGTGCGCTCGGGATCCAGAACCTCATGAGGGCGGATATGGGAAGCCAGAGGAACGTCCTTATCGTAGGATTCTCCTTCCTGATGGCGCTTGGACTGCCCGGCTGGGTCGAGCCGAACCAGGCCCTTTTCACCGGAGCGCTCGGCAGTACCTTCGGGGGCATGATCTGGGCTATCATGAAGACACCGATGGCTGTTGCAGGAGTCCTTGCCGCAATATGCGACAACATCATCCCCGGGACCGACGAAGAGCGCGGGATCAAAAAACAATAAGTTAAGACAGCAGAGATCACATAAGATCATTTCGGGATCCCTATGTTTCGGGGGTCCCGAAATTTTGCATTCTGATATTTAATTAATCCCCTCTTTAAACTATAATTGTTCTTCGGGTGTCCCATCTTAAAAGCAGATCTGGCAAAAAAAATCGACGTTCATCACATACACGGCATTATTTAAGACTGCATTCAAATCAAACAGGAAGGTGCTGCGGCCTTAATGGAATTTTCACAGAAAAAAAAGAGGTTCATTGTCATTGGAATAGCCATTCTTATCCTAACGGTATATTTTGTTCCTCTGGGATGGCACGGACTCCTTGAGCCGGATGAAGGAAGGTACTCCGAGATCCCCAGGGAAATGGTCGAATCGGGGGATTTTGTAACTCCCAGGCTGAACTACGTAAAATATTTTGAAAAACCTATACTCCTATATTGGATGAATGCCGCAAGCTTTATGGCTTTGGGCGAGAATGAGTTTGCTGCCCGCTTTCCTACTGCTCTCAGCGGAGTTCTGGGAGCGCTTGTAACTGCCCTTCTCTGTTCTGCAGTCTTTGGCAGAAGGGCCGGTGCGATAGCAGGTGCAGTGACCGCACTCTCCCTTTTATATTTTGCCATCGGGACTATAACGCTTACCGACATGCCGCTGTCTCTCTTTTTAACTGCGGCGCTTTCTGCCTTTTATTATGGGCACATCAAAAACGACAGACGCTGGTTCCTCGCCTTTTACGCATCAGTGGCACTGGGACTGCTTGCAAAAGGCCTGATAGCAATAGTCCTGCCGGGCGGGATAATTTTCTGGTATATAATTTTCACAAAAAAATGGCGCCTGATCCTTGATGCACTTTACCTGCCGGGAATAGCGCTCTTTTTCCTCATAGCATTCCCATGGTTTTATATGGTCAGCCGTGAAAACCCTGATTTTCTCTATTTCTTCTTTGTAAGGGAACATTTCCTGCGCTATGCCACAAAAATACACAGCCGCTATGAGCCATTCTGGTTTTTCATCCCGATGATCCCTGTAGGACTCATGCCGTGGACCGGTTTTTTCTTCTCTCTTTTCAGCCGTGAAAGTGTTCTGAGATCCCCTGCAGACAAGGATACGAAGGATGCTAATATTTATCTGCTTTCATGGTTCACTGTCATTTTTGTGTTTTTCTCACTTTCAAGTTCAAAACTTATTCCCTACATCGTCCCCTGCTTCCCTCCTCTTGCTATACTCATAGCATCTGATATCGACAGGATGATAGAACGCGGGAAATGGCACGGGAAAGCGCTGATTTTCGCCATTGTCTCAGGAGGCCTCTTTTCTGCCGCTTTGATCGTATATACGTTTGTCGGAGGAAGGGTGGATCCATACGAGGCGCTCCCGGTAGCTCTTGCGATTTCTGCAGGCCTGCTCATAGGACCGCTCCTTGCCCTATTTATGACAAGAAAGGGAGACCGGACTTCCTACGAAAAAGCTGTAACAGCTCTGTGCCTATCTGCACTGGTCTACATTGCAGCACACTACGGCATATACGATATGATGGGACATTCCCGTTCCACCAAAGGCATCTCGGAAGTGATAATGAAAGAAAAACTCCGTGATGAGACCATCGCAGTTTACGGTGAGATCCTTCAGGGTATACCATTTTATACAAAACAGCGTGTTATGCTGATAGACAGCATGGGAGAACTTGAGTTCGGCGCAGGAAAACCTGAAGGCAAAGGGTGGTTCCCCACCGCTGAAGAGTTCCTGCCTGAATGGAAGTCTAAAGACCGCGAATTTGTACTTGTAATAGAAAAAGAGAGGCTCCATGGTCTTTTTGAAGATGGGAAGACCTATGAAACAAAAAAAATCGAGCATGATGACTATATTATTCTTTTCAACAGGAGGCCCTAAAAAATGAGAAACGATTTCCTCCCTTTTGCAAAACCATCAATAGCAGAAGATGCAATAAATGAGGTAGTGGAGTCTATACGTTCGGGCTGGCTCGCAATGGGTCCCAAAACTATCCGTTTCGAAGAAAACTTTTCAAAATACACCGGTGCTTCGTGGTCCCTGTCGGTAAATTCAGCCACAGCCGGACTTCACACAGTCTTGCTTGCCCTTGGCATAGGACCGGGCGACGAGGTGATAACCACCCCGATGACGTTCGCGGCTACAGTGAACACGATAATGTTCGTGGGAGCGAAGCCCGTCCTGGCAGACATCGACAGGAACACACTGAACATTGACCCTGACAGAATCGAAAAGGCAGTTACTAAAAATACAAAGGCGATAATACCTGTACATTTCGCGGGAATGCCGTGCGACATGGACAGGATAGAAGCAATTGCAGAAAAATATGACCTCGCTGTGATAGAAGACGCCGCACATGCCCTGGGAGCATCTTACAAGGGCAGAATGATCGGTGCAGACAGGGGAAAACGCAGGGCATCGGTATTCAGCTTTCACCCCACGAAAAACATAACTACGGGCGAAGGCGGCATGATTTGCACCGGAGACGAAGAAATGGCTGAAAAAGCAGCCGTCCTGAGGCAAAACGGTATGTCCAAAGGGGCCTGGAACAGGTACGCGGCAAAGGGAAGTGCCAACTACGACATATTCTTCCCGGGTCTGAAATATACGATGATGGACATCCAGGCAGCTATAGGAGATTCACAGCTGAGAGAACTCGCGTCATTCAATTCAAGAAGAAAAGAGATCGTCTCTTTCTATATGGAAGAACTTCCAAAAGCCAAAGGACTGATCCTTCCAAAACCTGCACCATGGGAGCACGAGCACAGCTGGCACATTTTCACTCCCTTCATTGATATCGACAGCCTGGAGATGTCCAGGGACGATTTCATGTCTGAAATGAAAAAGAGAAATATAGGAACGGCCCTCCACTATCAGGCAATACATCTTTTCACCTGTTACAAGGAAGCGACCGGACTGGACAGGGGAAGCCTGCCTGAGGCCGAGTACGTCTCCGACAGGATAGTTTCGCTCCCTCTCTTCCCTGCAATGACAGACAAAGACGCGAGGGACGTTGTCGAGGCCATTTTCGAAGTCTGCGGAAAGAAGAGCTGATATATGAAACCTGAGATATCAATTGTAATACCTGCCTATAACGAAGAAGAATCGCTCCACCCGCTGTTCGGGAGCCTCTACCCTGTCATGACGGACATGGGCAGGCCCTTCGAAATTATTTTCATAAACGACGGAAGCAAGGATTCGACGCTTGGAATACTGTACGACCTATATGTTTCACATCCTGAAGTCAGAGTGATAGACCTCAACGGAAACTTCGGACAGCACATGGCGATAATGGCAGGATTCGAGCATGTGCGGGGGGACATTGTTATAACCCTCGACGCAGACCTCCAGAACCCACCTGAAGAGATACCCAATATAGTTGCCAAAATGGACGAGGGGCATGACCTAGTCGGAACATACAGGAAAGGAAGACAGGATCCCCTCTTCAGAAAAGTGGCATCCAAAATGGTCAACAGGATCACCAACAGGATCGCAAGACTGAACATCAGAGACTATGGCTGCATGCTGAGAGGGTACAGCAGAAGGATCGTTGAGATAATAAATATAAGCAGGGAGTCTACCACCTTCATACCGGCGCTCGGGCAGAAGTTCGCAGCCAACCCGATAGAGATACCGGTGGCGCACAGGGAGCGCGAGATGGGCACATCAAAGTACGGGATCTTCCAGCTCATAAGGCTCAATTTTGACCTTATGACAAGCTTCTCGATAGTACCGCTCCAGTTCGTTACGATGGCAGGCATGCTCATCTCCCTGCTCTCTTCCCTCCTGGTCCTTTACATGCTTATCAGGCGTCTCTTCATCGGACCTGAAGCGGAAGGGCTCTTCACACTCATGGCAATACAGTTCATGCTGACCGGCATAACGCTTTTCAGCCTTGGGATAACCGGCGAATATGTGGGCAGGATCTACCGGGAAGTTAGCCGGAGACCCAGGTACTCTGTCAGGAAGATATTTGAGCATGAAGCCGGAGAATAACAGCAGGCCCAGGATAGCGGTATTTGCATACAGCGAGGTCGGAAGTGCCTGTCTTGATGACCTTATAAAAGACGATGCGAATGTCGTTGTTGTGTATACTCACGAGGACGATCCAGGCGAAGAGATATGGTTCCGCTCGGTAAAAGAGACGGCCCTCAATAATTCCATAGAAGTCCGAACTCCTTCAAAGATCGACAGCATGGAGACAGATCATTTGAGACAGATAGGGCCTGAACTGATCTTCTCATTCTACTACAGGGCGATGATACCCAAAGAGGTGCTGGATATACCCAGGCTTGGGGCTTACAATATCCACGGCGCACTCCTCCCTAAATACAGGGGGCGCGCCTGCGTGAACTGGGCAGTGATAAACGGAGAAAAGGAAACAGGGGCTACCCTACACGTAATGACGGAGTTTGCCGACAGGGGAGACATAATAGCGCAAAAGTCTGTCCCGATAAATTTTGAGGACACCGCTCACGATGTTTTTCTCAAGGTTACAGAAGCATCACGGGAAATATTGCTCTCCTCACTTCACTCACTTGAAAAAGGGACTGCAAAAAGATACCCTCAGGATGAGTCTAAGGCGACAAAATTCGGAAGACGCAGGCCTGAAGACGGAGAAATTGACTGGAAAAGATCTGCCGGTGAAATATATAACTTTGTAAGAGCGCTTACACATCCTTTCCCGGGTGCATTTACGCACTGGGAAGGCAAAAAGTTTTTTATATGGAAAGCTCTCCCGGCCGAGGGCATATTTGAGCCGGGAAAAATAAAATCAGAGTCGCCGATGCTTGTAGGCACCGGCAGCGGATTGCTGAGGGTGCTTAGGATACAGCCTGAGGGCGGACCTGAAAGGGATGCTTAAAAATATGAAAAAAATACTTATTACCGGAATAAACGGCTTCATCGGAACTCATCTGCTTGAAGCCCTCTGCAGGGACGGCAAATGGGAAGTCCAGGGCTTTGACCTCAGGTCTGACAACCTAGGACCTTTCATGGATCATCCAAATTTCAAATTCACAGCAGGAGACATCTTCAAAGACGGAAAATGGCTCGAAGAGCAGGTGGGATCGTCAGATATAGTATTGCCGCTGGCCGGCATTGCAAAACCTGCCTATTATCTGCAGAAACCGATCTGGACATTCGAACTTGATTTTGAGCAGAACCTGAAAATGGTAAGGCTATGTTCAAAATATAAAAAAAGAATAATTTTTCCCTCCACTTCAGAAGTCTACGGAATGAGCGGGGACAGCAGCCTTAAAGAGGACGAAAGTCCCCTGATCACAGGCCCGATAAACAAAATGAGATGGATATACAGCTGCAGCAAGCAGATGATGGACAGGCTCATATTCGCATACGGGCAGGAGGAAGGACTCAGTTTCACCCTCTTCAGGCCTTTCAACTGGGTCGGCCCCCGACTTGATACGTTCAGGGACGCAAGCGAAAATAAGGCACGTTCCGTAACACAGATGATATACAACGTCCTTAACAGCGGAAAGATCTCTCTTGTCAACGGAGGCGAACAGAGAAGGAGCTTTACCTGGGTAGGCGACGGGATCGAGGGACTTGCCGCGATAATTGAGAATAAGGACAACAAGGCGGAAGGCCAGATATTCAACATTGGCAACCCGGACAACAACTACTCGATCAGGGAGCTTGCCGAGATGCTTATCAACGAGATGAAAAAATTCCCGGTCTACCGTGAAAAAGCTGAAAAGGCAGAGCTTGAGATCATATCAGCGGATGCCTATTACGGAAAGACATATGACGACATGCAGAACCGACTCCCATCAGTGGAAAAAATGGAGACCCTCCTTGGATGGAAACCGCGGACCGGAATGCGTGAGCTTCTGAACCGAACGATCAGCTGGTACGCGGACAGAGAAAACCTGGATTGAAAAAGCTCGCGATCAAAGTCGACATAGATACTTTGCGGGGATACCGGGAAGGTGTCCCTCAGATGCTTGACCTCTTTAAAAAACATGGTATAAGGGCATCGATATTTTTCTCATTCGGGCCGGACAATTCAGGAAAAGCGATCAGAAGGATATTCCGAAAGGGCTTTGTTTCCAAAATGATGAGGACAAAAGCTCCTTCCACCTACGGGATCAAGACGCTGATGTACGGGACTCTCCTTCCTGCGCCGATGATAGTCCCTTCCGCACCCGATATCTTTGTCCGTGCCTCTGATGAGGGACATGACTGCGGTGTACACGCCTGGGATCACGTCTATGTACAGGATGAGCTGCCGGGGATCGGCAAAAGCGAATTCCTTTCGCTTTTTGAAAGATCCTCTGAGATGTTTGAACGACTCTCAGGCAAAAAACCCCTTTCCTGTGCAGCGCCGGGATGGCAGATATCCCCCGTCAGCCTTGAAGTACAGGAGGAAGCAGGACTTGAATACTGCAGCGACACGAGGGGGCACTCTCCCTTCATCCCTGTATTCAGGGGAAGGACATATTCACCTGTACAGATCCCCACTACACTTCCAACGATGGACGAGATACTGGGACTTCCCGGTATAGACGACGATTCCATAGGGGATGTGTGGCTTAAAGGCATGGACAAAGAGTGGAACGTTCTCACTGTACACGCTGAGATGGAAGGGCTTTCAAAAATAGGTGTCTTTGAGAAATTTATTGTCAAGGCAAAGGAAAACGGGGCAGTATTCCATACTTTGGCGGACTACGCAAGAGACTCGGCCCCTATGGAAGAAAACATCAGGATAGGCACTATGACCGGACGGGCGGGTACTCTCGCACTACAGGAGGAGAAATAAATATGGACAGGATAAGCCTTTTGCTCCTTATTGCCTCAGCAATGACAAATGCTCTGGGCAGCACTGTCATGAAGCACGCCTACGGAGGCGACACCTCTATTGTCTCTTCCGGACTTATCACAGGCATACTCAAGATCCTTCTCAACCCCTGGATAATCATCGGGCTCGGGATGTTCGGGGTATCGTTCTTTTTTATGGCTGCGGCGCTCTCCAGGACTGATCTTACTCTTGCATACCCAATGATGTCCGGACTTGTTTATATCATCCTGCTGTTCGTCGGCTTCTTCATTTTTAAAGAAAAAATCACAGTGCTGAGGATAATGGGCATCGGAGCTATCCTCCTGGGTATTACGATGCTTACGATAAAAAGTTGAGGGGGATCTTTTGATATGAGGATCTGTTTTGTTGGCACCGGCTATGTGGGTCTCGTAACGGGGACCTGCTTTGCTGAAAAGGGCAATGATGTCTGCTGCGTCGACATCGACAAAAAAAGGATCGAAGACCTCAAGCGAGGAATAATACCCATATACGAGCCCGGACTTGGAGATCTTGTGAAGAAAAACATGAATGAAGGCAGACTGACCTTTTCAACAGACATCAAAGAAGGGCTTGAAAACGCCCAGCTCTGCTTCATTGCTGTCGGGACACCACCCTCAAGCGACGGAAGCGCTGACCTTGCACAGGTACTCAACGCACTGGACAGTATAGGCTCGTGCATTGACCATTCATGCTTCATAGTTGTCAAGTCAACAGTGCCGGTAGGCACAGGCACACTCCTCTGGAAGCGCATAAGAGCCCACATGCATGAAAGAGGGCTTGAGAAGATAAACCTCGAAGTCCTTTCAAACCCCGAATTCCTAAAGGAAGGGATGGCAATTGAAGACTGCCTACACCCTGACAGGGTAGTTGTGGGAGCAGTCTCTGAAGAAGCCCGTTCGATAATGCGCGAACTATATGCGCCATTTGTTACTGAAGACCGTTTGTTCCTTATGGACCCCTCTTCGGCAGAGATAACTAAATACGCGGCAAACGCGATGCTGGCCTCAAGGATCAGCTTCATGAACGAGATCGCTCAGCTCTGCGACAAAGTTGGGGCGGACGTCCTCTCTGTAAAGGAGGGCATAGCCTCGGACAGGCGCATAGGAAGCTTTTTTCTGAACGCCGGCTGCGGCTACGGTGGCTCATGCTTCCCTAAAGACGTACAGGCCCTTTGCCACATTGGAGAGGGACAGGGACTTGATATGACAATGGTTTCGGCAATAGACAAAGTAAACCGCAAGCAGAAAGAGCTGCTTCAGCTGATGATAAGGGAAAGGTTCGGCAGCGATATGGAAGGCCTTACCATCGCAGTTATGGGCCTTGCCTTCAAGCCCCATACCGACGACATGAGAGAGGCTCCCTCGATCTCTCTGATCAGAGGCCTCATAGACTGCGGAGCATCAGTGAGGGCATATGACCCCATAGCCATGGAACAGGCAGGCATGCTGCTCCCCAAGGATGTAACGTTTGCCGACGGCATCGAAACTCTGGTCGACGGCGTGGACGCGGCAGTTCTGGTGACCGAGTGGCCGGAGTTCAGGTCCCTCGACTGGGACAACCTTGCGCCATTGATGAAGTGCAGGATCGTATTCGACGGCAGGAACCTCTATGCCCCGGCAGAAATGAAGGGCAAGGGCTTTGAGTATTACTGCATAGGAAGGAACTGCAGGCCCCAGATGCAGTTTGACCAGCGCGGCTGCACAAAAAATATAAATGACAAAAAAGGACAGAGATGAGATGACATACCGTTCAAAAGAACTCGGACTCTTTTCAGGCAAGGGATCTTCTTCACGAAGGGCCATCTACAAGGGCTGCGGCTACGATGACGGAGACCTTAGCAAACCGCTGATAGGAATAGTAAACACTGCCAACGACGCGGGCCTCGGGCATGTACATCTTGACAGGCTGGCAAACCGTGTCAGGGCAGGGATCCTCCAGGCCGGAGGGACGCCCTTTGAATTCGGCACGATAGCAACATGCGGCGCGGTGCCGATCGGGATGCCCCACTTCAGGTATGAACTGGTGATAAGGGACGTCATCGCTTCATCGATAGAGATAATGACGGGGGTGCAGCTCCTTGACGGCCTTGTTCTGCTGGCCTCATGCGACAGCATAATACCGGGCGTACTCATCGGAGGCATAAGGTCCGACGTTCCCTGCATAATGCTCACAGGAGGCCCGCAGGAAGTCTGCAAAAGCGAGGGGCGCAGCGTAGTTATGAGCGAGCTGGACCAGCTTGTTTTCGGAGCAGACTACGCAAACGACGAAGCACGCGAAAAGATCAAATACCTGGAAGACCACGTATGCCCCGGACCGGGTGCATGCTCCCTCATGGGTACGGCCAACACGATGCAGATACTGGCCGAAGGCCTTGGCATGGCACTTCCCGGGTCCTCGACAGTTCCTGCTGTATCAGCGGAAAAAGAGAGATACGCAACCCAGACGGGAAGACGGATAGTCGAGCTGGTAAAGGAAAACATCAAGCCGAAAGACATTCTCACAAGGGAGGCGCTCCTCAACGGAGTCATCCTGACCATGGCGCTGGCCGGCTCCACCAATGCGGTGCTCCATCTCCTCAGCATAGCGAGGGAAGTAGGAGTTGAACTTACTCTGGATGATTTTGACAAGCTCTCTGAGACTGTCCCCGTGATCAGCCGAGTGATCCCTACCGGTAAAGCGACCGTGATCGACCTTTACAACGCAGGCGGCGTACCCGCTGTAATGGGCGAGATGAAAGACTTCCTTAACAGGGAGGCCCTCACCGTATCAGGACACTCTGTCGGAGATATCTGCGAGCTGAGGAGGTCATCTGACCACGCTGTGCTCACGACGGCAAAAGAACCGGTCTTCGCAAACGGAGGCATAGCTGTCATCAAAGGCAACCTTTCCCCGAACGGCGCGATATGCAGGACCACAACTATATCTGAGGCGATCAGGGTATTTGAAGGCCCGGCAAGGGTATTCCACTCAGATGAGGAAGCTCATTCCGCTGTCGTCTCAGGCAGGATCAAAAAGGGAGACGTAGTTGTCATACGTTACGAAGGACCAAGAGGAGCACCCGGGATGAGGGAGATGATGATGACTACGGACGCCCTTGTAGGCATCGGAATGGGCCAGGACGTTTTTGTCCTTACCGACGGACGCTTCTCAGGTTTCACCGAGGGCGCGGCTGTAGGCCACATTTCGCCTGAAGCCGCGGCAGGCGGCATCATAGCAGTAGTGGAGGATGAAGACATGATCAGGGTCGACATCCCCGGACGGAGAATAGATCTGCTGCTTCCTGAGGAGACGATAAAAGAGAGGCTTTTGAACTGGAAGCTCCCCCTCAAAAAATCAAAGGGGATCCTTGGCATTTACGCCAAAACGGCCTTGCAGGCCCATCTCGGCGCGATAATAGACGATACGGTCGAAACAGAAGGTCAGGTGACAGGGTAAATGCCCTGTCACCTTTTTTCTATTTATTCTAAAGCTCAAGCATCTTTTCATATTAAATTGCACTTTCTGTTCAAAAAAAGTACTTACAAATAAAACATTTTACAACACGACCAAAGGGGATTAAAATTATCGGGTTGATGCAAACTTTCTGAGAGGGTTTGATAAAATGCAGCTTTTCATTGAACAGCTTCTCAACGGTCTCGCTGCCGGATCCATGTACGCCCTTATCACACTGGGCCTTGCTCTTATATACGGAGTAATGAAGATACTTCACGTCGCCCATGCTTCAGTCTATACAGCCGGCGCATATACGGGACTCTATATCTACACCTCCACGGGCAGCATGCTGCTCGCTTTTGCCGGATCGATGGTTTTCTGCGCAGTTATCGGCGTACTGATCGAACGGCTCATTTACTACCCGCTCCTGAAATATCCGCCCTATGTGCCGCTTATCAGCAGCATAGCGCTGCTGATCGCCATCGAGGAGCTATGCAGGCTGGTTGCAGGCCCCGAGGTTCGCACATTCCCGGCAGAACTCCCTTTCCCTTCGCTCTCAGTATTCGGAGTTGCCATATCGTCCACCCTGACCGCCATATATTGCATCTCCTTTACCGTACTCCTAATCCTGTGGCTGCTTATGACAAAAACAGAACTGGGACTCGCGATGAGGGCGGTATCACAGGACATGGAAACGGCCTCCTCTTTCGGTGTCAATACCCAGGTGACCATAGCCCTTACATTTGTCATAGGATCGGCCATAGCAGCCGTGGCGGGGATACTTGTGGGGATCTACTACAACCAGGTCTATCCGATGATGGGACAGGTGCCTGCATACAAAACTCTGGCTTTCATAGTTGTCGGCGGCATGGGATCGGCTCCCGGAGCGGTGCTTGCCTCAATGCTCCTCGGACTCGCCGAGACCTTCCTCATAGGTTACGCGAACATTCCGATGCCGAGGGATGCCCTCGCCTTCATAGCCATGATAATCATACTGATGTGGCGTCCGACCGGACTTATGGGAAAGAGATAGGGGGCGCGTCATGAGCATCTACATGATAAATGTGGCAACACAGATAATCATCCAGGCCATTGCCGCATGCGGCCTTAACATCATAGTAGGCCACGCCGGACAGATATCTCTGGGTCATGCGGCTTTTGTCGGGATAGGAGCATACTCGAACGCGATGCTCACGACCGCGGGAGGCCTTACCTTCTGGCAGGCCCTCCCGGTGTCGCTTCTGATAGTCGGCATAGTAGGACTTCTATGCGGCCTTCCGAGCCTGAGGGTAAAGGAAGATTTTCTGGCTATCACTACCATTGGAATAAACTTCATCGTAGTAGCTGTCTTCCAATACACTCCGGCATTGGGCGGCGCGCTCGGAATAGGCGGGATACCAAATGTCGAGTTTTTCGGCATGACCATAAAGGCAAGGCCCTTTTTCTGGCTCTGCTTTTGCTGCCTGGCTCTTGTACTGGCAATATCCAGGCTTTTCACAAAATCGTGGCTCGGACTCTCCTGCTTTGCGATAAGGGAGGATGAGACAGCGGCATCGAGCATGGGCGTATCACCGGTAAGGGCCAAACTCTCCGCCTTCGTACTGGGAACACTGATGGCAGGCCTTTCAGGCATACTTTACGCCCACTACATGAAGTTTATCAGCGCCGATTCCTTCACCTTCCCCTTCTCGGTCACGCTTCTCTCGATAACTGTCGTCGGCGGGCTCGGGACTTTCTGGGGGCCGGTTGTAGGTGCGGTGGTACTTGGTATTCTTCCCGAGGTCTTCAGGCCCCTTGTCGATTACAGGATGTTTCTTTACGCAGCACTCCTTCTCATGATGATAAGATTCCTGCCGGGCGGGCTCCTCGGCGGCTCCGACCTTCTTTCTGTAAAGAACCTCAGAAAAAGAAAAGCGGCAGCAACTAAAGGAGGGGATAAAAGTTGACCGATAAGATCCTCTCTGTAAAGGACCTGTCCATAAATTTCGGGGGACTCAAAGCGGTGGACAATGTCAGCTTTGAGATCGGCAGGCAGGAGATCCTTGGGCTGCTCGGCCCTAACGGGGCAGGCAAAACTACCTGTTTCAACATGATATCGGGGGTCTACAAGCCGACCTCGGGAGAGATATGGCTCAACGGAAGGCGGACTGACGGCCTGCCTGCACATCAGATGGCCTCACTTGGAGTAGGAAGGACATTCCAGGTGGTCAAACCATTCAGCGGGCTCAGTGTCGGACAAAATGTCATAGTCTCGCTTGGAATGCCCAATTATAAGAATTTCATACGTTCATGCAGATTCTGGCATACCAAAGCCAACGTCATGGCGGCCAATGACATCCTTAAAACCGTTGGGTTGGAACGGGAAGCTTCAACAAAGGCGGGACTGCTCCCCCTGGGAAATCTGCGAAAACTTGAGATAGCAAGGGCTCTCGCACTTAAGCCCGCGCTCCTTCTTCTTGACGAATGCTTTTCAGGCCTGAGACACGAAGAGATAAAAGTGATCGAGGATCTGATAAAAAAGATAAGGGAACAGGGAGTCTCGATACTTCTGATCGAACACAACATGCGTGTCGCCATGGGGCTTTCCGACCGGGTGGTCGTGCTGGATCACGGGAGGAAACTCGCAGAGGGCACTCCGGCGCAGGTATCTTCCGATCCTGCAGTCATAGAAGCATATCTGGGGAAGGGAGAGGGTGCCGATGTTGCTTGAGGTCAAGGATCTCTCCATTTCATACGGGGACATAGAAGCGGTCCACGGCATAAGCTTCGATGTCGAAAAGGGCGAACTTATCTCGATAATCGGGGCAAACGGCGCAGGCAAGTCGACCACGCTCAGGGCGCTCATGGGAGTCCAGGAAGTCAGGTCTGGCAGGATAACCTTTGAAGGAAGGGACATCACTCATATGCCTGCTCACAAAAGGGCACGCCTTGGCATAAGGATCGTCCCCGAAAGGGCAAGGTGCTTCCCTCAGCTTACGGTATTCGAAAATTTGCGGATGGGCGTATACGGCGAACAGGCTGCTCTCAAAAAGCAACTTGACGGCATATACGAACTTTTCCCTGTGCTCAGGGAAAGGAGCAGGCAGTATGCCAGCACTCTTTCCGGCGGAGAGCAGCAGCAGCTTGCGATCTCTCGTGCCCTCGTCTCTTCCCCGAAGCTGCTTTTGGTAGACGAAGTATCGATGGGCCTCATGCCCAAGCTTGCTGCCCAGGTATTTGAGGTCCTCCGGGCACTCAATAAGGAGAAGGGACTCACGATACTGCTGGTCGAACAGAACGCACTCTCGTCGCTGAAGATCTCAGACAGGGGATACGTTCTGGAAACCGGAAACATAGAAATAGAGGGATTGTCTTCAGACCTCATCAGCGACAGCAGGGTGAGGGAGGCGTATCTGGGTTCATAGCATTTGTGCATTTCGGCAGACCTTTTGCAGCCTGCCTTATCAATCAAAAGGGGGAGTCAAAATGAGTAAATTTTTCAAATTGATCGCGCTCGTTTCATGTCTTGCCGTTCTTTGCTTCTCTGGGACCGCATTTGCCGCAGACACAATTAAGGTCGGCATGCTTGCCCCGCTTACTGGATTCGCCGCTGCAGACGGATTCAGCGCGTACGAGTCAGTGAAGCTTGCAGTTGAAAAGGTCAATGCCGGAGGCGGAGTCCTTGGCAAAAAGGTCGAGCTAATATGCTATGACGATGCAGCAGACCCCAAACAGTCCGTGCCCCTTGCGCACAAACTTATCGGACAGGACAGGGTAGCGGTGTTCGTTGCAGGATCATACAGCCTTCCGACAAGAGCCGTATCCGCCATTTTTAATGACGCAGAAATACCGCTCGTATCAGCCTATGCCCTCCACCCCGACATCACCAAGGGAGACTTTACTTTCAGGAACGGATTCCTTGGTACAGTTGAGGGAAAAGGGGCGGCTTACACAGCAGTGACCCTCCTGAAGGCAAAAAAGATCGCTCTGATCGTCAGCGACAATGACTTTGGGACTACCCTCACCCAGGGCTTCGAAGAGTTCATGAAGGATCATCCCGAAGCCAAGATAGTATCTCACCAGAAATATCCGATGAGCGAAAAGGATTTCAAACCCTACCTTTCAAAGATGAAGGCAGCTGAGCCGGATGCGGTCTTCTTCAGCGGATACTATTTCCAGGTAGGACCTGCGATGAAGCAGGCAAAAGAGATGGGCATAAAGGTCCAGTTCATAGGAGAAGAGGGGGCTGACTCGCCAAAGACGATAGAGATCGCCGGAGATGCAGCCGAAGGTTTCATCATGGTCACAAACCTCAACAGGGATGACAAACGCCCCTTTGTCCAGGAATTCCTGAAGGCATACCGTGAACGTCACAAGATCGAGCCTGACATGGTCGGTGCATCTGCATACGACGGATTTATGCTCCTCGTCAACGCCATCAAGCAGGCCAAGTCGACTGAAGGTCCTGCAGTGGCGAAAGCCCTGGCAAAAACAGCAAACTATGACGGCCTTACAGGACTCATCAAGGGCTTCACACCTGAAGGCGAAGTCGTAAAGCCGGTCCAGGTCCAGACGGTCAAGAACGGCCTCTTCCGTTACTACGGAGTCATAACGGATCCGAAACTTATCACGCCCAACAAATAAACTGCCGACGGACAGGAAGCAGGAGCCGGTCTCATTTCGGGACCGGCTCCTTTTTTAACTTTTTATTTTACCTGCCTCTTTGAGGAGCGCCCTTGCTGTAGGCGTCACTGCGAGGCCGCCTCTTGAAGTCTCACGGAGCGAAGGAGGGATCGACCTTCCTATCTGGCCCATCGCGTCGATGACCTCGTCTGCGGGGATCAGGGAAGTTACTCCGGCAAGGGCCATATCGGCGGCAAGCGCGCCAACCGCCACGAGGAGGCCGTTCCTCTTTATGCAGGGAGACTCCACTAGCCCTCCGACAGGATCGCAGACCAGTCCAAGCACTGATTTCAGCGTAAGTGCGACAGCGTTCGACACCGCGTCGCAGCTTCCTCCCCTCAGATAGACCAGAGCTGAGGAGCCCATTGCCGCTGCTGCCCCGCACTCAGCCTGACACCCTCCCTCAGCGCCGGCGAGCGTAGCCCTGTTCGCTATGATCTCCCCCACAGCCCCCGCCACGATAAGGGCTTCGGTCAGCGTTCTGTCTTTGTCAGCCACATCCTTCCCGTAGAACTCCTCCCACGAAAAGAGCATCCCAGGCAGTATGCCGCAGCTTCCGGCAGTCGGAGCCGCCACTATCCTTCCCATTGAGGCGTTATATGAAGCAACTTCAAGGGCTATCGCGGATGCTCTCAGAAGGAAACCGCCGCACATGCCGCCCTTGTCGGAATACTCCCTTATCAGTGATCCCGTTTCACGTACCAGCCTGCAGGGGTTGGTGTTCCTTCTCGCCTCTTCGGCAGAGCGGCGCATGTCTTTGAGCCTTGAAGATATAATATCGAATATCTCATCCGGGGAAACTCCCGTTGCCTCAGAATCTGCGGCAAGGACAGCCTCATGGAGATCCGTATCAAGTTCATCTGCCAATTTTGCAAGATCCTGCAATGATCTCATAACGCCACCCCCGGTATTGAAATCACCCTGACTATAGCCTGATGGACATGTTTTATCTCTTCAGGCGTCACTGCGGGTTCCCTGCCGTCAAGTTCAAGGACCATCGTCGCAAGGCCTCCCCTGCTGTCCCTGTGGAGCTTCATCGTCGCTATGTTGATCCCATGTGAGGAGAGGTATGTCGTGACCGCACCGACTACTCCATGGACATCCCTGTTCATGATTATTATGACGGGCAGCAGGCAGGAGACATCGACCTCGAAACCATCAAGCTCCTGAAGTGACACAGCACCTCCTCCAAGGGAGGCGGCTGTTGCATCCATCCTTCTTCCCCCGTCATCCCATAACTCTATCCTCACTGAGTTTGGATGGGCGCCCTCAAGGTCTTCCTCATAAAAATTAAAATTCATCCCCGACCTGAGCGCAAATTCCCTTCCGTCCCTGACCTCCGGGTCGTCGGGCGCGTACCCCAGCAGACCGGCCAGGATGGCTTTGTCGGTCCCATGACCCTCTCCTGTGGTCGCAAAGCTTCCCCTCATGTAGATATTTGCGTTTTTGACATCGCTGCCCCAGCAGAGCCTCACTATCCTGCCGATCCGCACCGCTCCCGCCGTATGGCTTGAAGAAGGCCCTATCATTACAGGGCCGATGATATCCCAAAGAGGCATGCGCCCCACCCCCTGTCAAAAGTGATCTGAGTGACCGCACTAATTGTATCAGCAGATGTGCAAACTTGTGAAAGATAACGCTTCTGACAATTTACACTTTTCCGTCTTTTTTCAAAATATGCGGGATCATATTGCGCTTTGTAATAATTGGGTATAGGATTCTGCGAATGTTTGCAAATCAAACGGAGGAATTGTGAATTGAAGAATCATCTCGTAAATACGAAAAGATGGATAATCAGAAAAATTGCGGAATCTTTCTGGGGTGACAATTTCAGACAGGGCATCAAACGTCTCCCCTTTGAAAGGATACCGCCGGGTTCGGAGGCAAGATACCGCTGCTGCGTCTACAAGGAGCGCGCGGTCGTCAGATCCAGGGTACTTGCGGGGCTGGGCTTCAGCGTAGAAGCCGACGATGAAATGACATCGCTTCTCGAATACGCCGATGCCGCAATTAAGAGAAAGCGCCTTGAGGGCCCTCCCCTTACGATCATCGACATCGCCTGCAAGGGGTGCGTAAACTCAAGATATTTTGTCACGGAACTGTGCCAGGGATGTCTGGCCAGACCATGTGAAACTGTATGCCCGTTCGGAGCTGTTACGGTAAAAGAAGGCCATTCATCAATAGACATGAAAAAATGCAGGAACTGCGGAAAATGCAGGGATGCATGCCCCTATCACGCCATCTCCAAAGTCTCCGTCCCCTGCGAGGAAAACTGTCCGGTTGACGCAATAACAAAGGGAGAGCATGGGGTCGCAGAGATCGATTTTACAAAATGCATCAGTTGCGGATGCTGCGTTGCGGCATGTCCATTTGGAGCGGTACTCGAACGTAGCCAGGTCGTAGACATTTTAAAGGCGCTCAGGAGCGGCAGGAAGGTCGTCGCGATCACCGCACCTGCGCTAGTGGGACAGTTCGGTGCATCGCTCGGCAAACTTGTGACCGCGATGAAAAAGCTTGGATTTGCAGATGTGGCCGAGGTAGCTCTCGGCGCGGACAAGACCGCCAGGGAAGAGGCGGAAGAACTGATGGAGAGGCTTTCAAAGGATAAGTCATTCATGACTACCTCATGCTGTCCCGCCTATATCCAAACGGTCAGGAGGCACATGCCAGAGATGCTTCCGCACATATCAGACACACCGACGCCAATGCACTACACCGGCGAGATGGTCAAATCCCGGGATCCACAGACACTGACGGTATTCATTGGGCCGTGTGTCGCAAAGAGACGGGAGGCAATGGAAGATTCATGCGTCGACTACATCATGACCTTCGAAGAGCTCGCCTCTGTATTTGAGGCTGCCGGGATCGATCCCTCTGCATGCGAAGAAGAGAGAGATCTTACCGAAGCCTCCGCAGAAGGAAGGGGCTTCGCGCTTAGCGGCGGTGTAGCTTCAGCCGTAAAGAGCGCCGTCGGTGATGAAATGGAGATAAGGACAGCCTGCATCAACGGAACGAGCAAGTCTGAGATAGCAAGGATGAGAGCCTACGCCAAAAACGGCGGCCCCTTCGATCTGCTTGAGGTCATGACTTGTTCGGGAGGGTGTGTAAACGGAGCGGGAGTGATCAATAGGGAGTCAAAGGCAAGGGAAGAGATAAGGAAGCTCGTCTTGGAGACCAAAAAGCTTGAAACTGAAAAATGATCAAAGTCTGATCCATAACGCGAATGAGCCTGAGTCCGGCATGAGGACCCGGGCTCATTTTTTCCGCGTAGATCCATAAAGAACCTTTCAAGAACACTTAAAAACATGATTTTTGTAATACAATACAAACTTTTTGCTTCGGCTATTGACACTTCTGAAATTTAGAGTATGATTCCACAGCATACGATTAATCAAATTTATATTAATGAATGTCGTTTGTTCATTTTTTTATCTAAAAATGAACTTTTTGGGCAAAATTGAAATAAGTAATTACTTAACAAAGGTTATATTCAGATAATTTAATGACATAAATCAACCCATGTTGATTTATAAATAAAAAAATAAATTATAGGAGGTTGTATATGATGACTGCAATATGTACTGTCTGCGAAGCGAGGATCGATCTGCCGAACGACTGCTCTGAGGGCGAGCTGCTCATCTGCGGGGACTGCGGGACTGAGCTTGAGGTTGTCACCCTTGATCCCATCACGGTTGAGGAAGCCCCTCAGGTCCAGGAGGATTGGGGAGAGTAGCCTTGTCTACACTGCGCATTCTATTCACAAGGCTTCGAGTGGAAGAGAAACTTCTGCGTGAAGCTGCGGTGAAGCAAAACATTCCCTGCGAACTCATAAACGTATCCGACGTATGGTACGGTGATGAGCCTTTCTGCGGCACTGATGATGTCGTACTTGCCAGGTGCGTCTCCCACAACCAGAACGAGGCAGTTGCACAGATACTGGAATCACAGAGGATCAGGGTGGTAAATCCTTCATCTGTAATGGCGGTCTGCGGAAACAAGCTGACCACAAGCATAGCGCTTGCAAAAGCGGGGATCAGCCAGCCTAAGTTCAGGACAGCATTTTCTCCCGAGGCTGCGATCGAAGCTCTTGAAGACCTTGGATACCCGGCAGTATGCAAGCCCGTAAGCGGAAGCTGGGGAAGGCTGCTGGCAAAGATCAACGACCGCGAGGCAGCAGAAGCTGTCTTTGAGCACAAGTCAATGCTGGGAGCGATCCACAACACATTTTACATTCAGGAATACATAGAAAAAGGCGATTATGACGTCAGGGCTTTTGTTGTGAGCGGAGATCCGATCTGCGCCATCACCAGGAAGAGCTCCCACTGGATCACGAACACGGCAAGAGGCGGAGCAGCCTCGAACCTTCCTCTTGACGATGAGATAGGCTCCGTACTCAGATCAGTACACAGTGCGATCGGGGGAGAATTTCTGGCTGTGGATCTCTTCAGGAAAGAGGGAGAATGGCTGGTCAATGAGGTCAACGACGGAGGAGAGTTCAGAAATTCCATCGAACCTACAGGAACAGACATACCTGCGGCAGTTGTAAGGGCTGCATGGGAAAGGAGACCTTCCCGATGAAAAATTTGATGACCGCAGAACATCTTGATCCTAAACAGATATCTGTAAATAAATGCAAGCACGGGATAAAGCGTGGTTGCATTGTGGGCCGTTTGCTTTTGCAGTTCAGTCAGTAACAGTTATTTGTGACATTCTGTAAAGACCGGCCCGCTGCCTGACGAGGAGCGGGTTTTTTGTTGCCATAAATAAAAAATGGGAGGGACCGGAAATGAACAGGAAAATACCTGTGATCATTTGGGGAGCAACGGGATTCACCGGAGGAGAGCTGCTTAGGATAATCGCACGCCACCCTTACATGGAAGTCGTCGGTGCCGTTTCAAGAAGCAAAGCCGGAACACCGATCGGGGCCATACATCCGCACCTGCGTTTTGCGTATCCGGATGTGAATTTCATCTCACCGGAGGAAGGCGGAAATGTCGATGCCGGGCTTGTATTTTTGGCCCTGCCCCACAAGGCCGCGGCAGAAACAGCGAAGAAAAGGCTCTCTGCCGGGCAGAAGGTCGTCGACCTTTCCGCTGATTTCAGGCTCAGGGATCAAGAACAGTACAAAAGGTGGTACGAGACAGAGCATCCCTGCCCCGAACTGCTGGAAGGAGCAGTCTACGGCCTTCCTGAGCTTCACAGGCAGGAAATGTCAAATGCAAGTCTTGTATCCGGAGTAGGATGCAATGCGACATCAGCCATCTTCGCGTTGCTTCCCATCGCAAAGACAGGCCTTATTGAAAGTGCAAGGATCGAATGCCGGGTAGGCTCTTCCGAGGGAGGGGCCGAAGCCAAAGAGGGAAGTTCCCATTCGCTGAGAAGCAGATCGCTCAGAGTTATCTCTCCTTTCCTGCACAGGCACATGGCCGAGGTAATACAGGAACTCCGGCTGCAGGAAGAGAACATAAGCATGACCGTGACAGCCGTTGAGCTTGTAAGAGGGATACAGTGCATAGCTCATGTGACCCTGAGCAAAGCAGTGAGAGAGGCTGATCTGTGGAAACTATACCGTTCACAATGGGCAAACGAGCCATTTGTATCCGTTTCACCGGCAAAACCGGCTCATTTCCGGATACCTGATCCCAGGTTCGTACTTGGAAGCAACAGGGTCCTCACGGGATTTGCCCTCGCCGAAGACGGAAGGCGCCTTATCGCGGCTTCTGCAATAGACAACCTGCTCAAAGGCGCAGCGGGATCCGCAGTACAGTCAGCAAACATAATGTGCGGAACAGATGAAAAAGCCGGGCTTGAAATGATGCCCCTCTACCCTGCTTAAAAGACCTGATATTCGGGTGTCGGAACAGAGATCGAAAGGAAACGGAGGAGAGGTAATGATCGGAGTAGTTAAGATCGGCGGTGCGGAAGGCAACGAACTCGGATCGCTGATGTCAGAGCTGGCTGCAAGGGTGGCCGTCGGCGAAAAGTGGATACTTGTCCACGGCGCAAGCGGAATAATGGACAGGCTCTGCAGGGAACGCGGCGTCGAGATAAGGATAGTGACAAGTCCTTCCGGTTACAGGAGCCGTTACGTAGGAGAAAAAGAGAGGGAACTATTCAGGGAGGCCGCCCTTGCCTATGGGGCAAATATCTCGGAGACACTCGCCTCATTCGGTGCCTCATCGGAGTTCCTCGACCCGGAAAAGACGGAAGAGGTCTTTGCGGATAGAAAGGACATCCTCAGGGAATATTCCGGCGGGAGGACCCGTATTCTGCGGGGCAATTACAGCGGGACGATATCAGGCGTCTCTTCGGAAAAGATACTAGCCGTGACTGAAAAGGGCCGGATCCCTATCCTGCCTCCCCTGGGCCTTGACACCACATCAAAACTTTCGCTTAACATTGACGGCGACCGTCTTGCCGCTTCTGTGGCCGGTTCGGTCCGAGCCGACACCCTTGTGATCCTCTCCAATGTTCCCGGATTGATGAGGGACGTGAATGATCCGGATTCCCTCATAAGGACCCGTACATCTGAGGGTTCCTGGGAAAAACTCGAAGAATATGCGGCCGGCAATATGAAGAGAAAGCTTCTGGCATGCCGTGAGGCCTTTGACCTCGGGGTCCCTTCGATATACCTTGCGGACGGAAGAGTCTCACTGCCTTTGAAAAACGCGGAAGAGGGGAACGGAACATGTCTGACTCTCTAAGCGCCCTTTACGGCGGAAGGGGGATCGCCCTGACCCACGGCAGAGGAAGTCGTGTCTTTGATACGGCCGGGAGGGAGTACCTCGACTTTTTTAACGGACATGGGGCATCCCTCTTCGGCCACTCCCATCAGCTGCTGATCGAAGCCCTTGAAAATGCATCAAAGGGAATATGGACGAGCGGAGCCGGATTTGAATCACCTGTCCGTGAAAAGCTCGCTGATAAACTTGGCCTGATGCTTGGAGAGGGAAGGGTCTTCCTCTGCAACAGCGGTACGGAAGCCATCGAAGCCGCGCTCAAACTTGTTCTGACACTGAGGAAGGGACGCGGTCGTATACTCGCATGCAGAAGAGGATTCCACGGACGTACTTGCGGAGCTCTCTCGATAACTTTCAACCCCAAATACAGGGAACCTTTCATTCCGCTGATAGGAAAGGCGGAACATTTTTCAATGGAAGACCTCGCTGAAAATATCGACGATGATACGGCAGCTGTCTTTATAGAACCGGTACAGGGCGAGGGAGGGGTCTTTGCCCTTCCTGCAGAAAGAGGAAATAAAATTACCGAAGCGTGCAGAAAACACTCTGTTCTCCTCGTATCCGATGAGATACAGAGCGGCCTCGGAAGATGCGGCGCTGCTCTTGCAAGCAGCCTTACAGGGCTGGCTCCAGACATGGTCTGCCTGGCAAAGGGCCTTGCAGGCGGGATGCCTGCCGGGGCTCTGGTGTGGAAAAAAGAGCTCGGAGACTTTATCCCTCACAGCCATGGCTCCACATACGGAGGGAACGAGCTGACCGCGAAAGTTTCTCTGGCTGTCCTTTCAATGGTGATGCACAGTGACCTTCCTGAGAAAGCTGCGAGATCAGGTGAGTTTTTCAGATCCCTAATATCTGCCATAGGAAGCAGCCACATAAAAGATGTCCGCGGTATGGGACTGCTTAACGGGATAGAATTGGACATTCCATCCGTGGGTGTGGTCAAAGCACTGCAGGAGAACGGTCTTCTTTCCCTTACAGCAGGACCCCGGACTTTAAGGTTTCTGCCCTCATTTGCAGCAGAGGAAAAGGACTTTGAAGACGCGGCACTTATACTGGCAAGGACGCTGGAGGGTTTCTGATATGGGTCTTCCCGAATCAGCCAGGCTCCTGGCAGACCTTGTAGCTGTCCCCAGTCCGACCAGGCATGAGGCTGATGCTGCAAGGATGCTCGCAGACAGGCTCCCCCGCTTTGGATGGAGCGGCTCGCACCTTGACGGAGCGGGCAGTGTTGTCGCAGAGCGGGGAACAGGGGATAAGGAGCTTGTCCTGCTGAGCCACATCGATACAGTGCCGGGAGGGCCTGAGGTCATGATAAGCGACGAGGTCATCCGGGGACGCGGAAGCGTTGACGCAAAGGGCCCCTGCTGCGCAATGGCCGTGGCGGGTGGCGCCGTCCCCGTGCCGGAGGGATGGAGGATCACCTTTGTTGCAGCGGTAGGAGAAGAGATCGATTCAAAGGGAGCAAGGTTCCGTATGCCCCTTCACTCCCCCGAAGCATGCGTAATAGGTGAGCCGACAGGGAGCGACGGCGTTGCGATCTCCTATAGGGGCAGGATACTCTTTGACATAAAGGGCGAGGACGACGGAGCGCACAGGTCAGGAAGTCCCGGTCCCATTACTGATTCAGTCATGGCTGCATCTTCCATCATAGACATAACCAGAAACATGGGTAAAGGTTACTCTGTCGCGATAATGGAAATGGAAGGACATGAAGCCGGCAAAAGAAGCGCCAGCATAACCATGGATCTCAGAACTCCCCTGGGGGCCGATCAGAAAGAGCTCGAACTCATGATAAGAGAGACCTCAGCTGCATTTGGGGTCAGATCAGAAATAATAGAGTATGTGCCTCCCTACGGCGTCCACAAATCTGATCCCGTAATAAGGGCCTTCAGGAATGCTATACGTGACTGCGGCGGCACACCGAGAGTGCTGGCCAAGCAGGGAACATGCGATTTCAATGTGCTTTCCCCCTGGGGCTGCCACATGGGAGCATACGGTCCCGGCAACTCAATATACGACCACAGTTCCAATGAACAGATCCCCGTCTCTGAATACCTGAAGGGGATCGAGGTCCTGAAGCTCGCGCTTCCGAGAATAATGGCATCAATATGAGAAGCGGGCGGGGATCTGCCCGCGGCAAGCGATTGGCAAGCAGTTGGCGAGCAGTTGTAAAAGCGGTCAAACTATAGTCAAACAATTGTCAAACAGTAGTCAAACGATCGTAGGGGGCAAGAACCTGACCCTTTCCGTCGTCCCCCAGTGCTTCCATCGGGAGAGCACCGTTTTCCGTAAGGAAAATTTTTTAAACGGACCTTAGTGCTCGAAGCATTTCTAGTGCGCTTTGAGATCGGGGACGACGGGGATGGGTGATTTTACGGTTTTAAGCTTTGACGACCGCTTAGCAACTGCTTAGCCATTGCTCAGCAATGTCCTTAAATCCATTGCTTGCCAACTGCTCGCCGCGGCATCTTCGCGCCGCACTTGCCGATTGCAGTTAAGGCCCTACTATTTCTTAGCCCCCAGATACTTCTCCCAGTCCTTGTTGAACTGATCTATCCCCTTCGCTGTCAGGGGATGTTCAAACATCATTTTGAGTACTTTGAAAGGTACAGTGGCAATGTCCGCACCGGCCTTTGCAGATTCAAAGACATGGGCGGGATGGCGCAGGCTCGCCGCGATTATTTTCGTCTCTATCCCGTAGATATCGAATATCCCTGCTATGTCCCTTACAAGCTGCATTCCGTCTTCACCGATGTCATCCAGGCGCCCTACGAAGGGGCTGACATAAGTTGCTCCCGCGGCAGCCGCCAGGATGGCCTGGTTAGCTGAAAAGATCAGTGTCACGTTGGTTTTGATGCCCTCTTTCGCAAGCTCTTTCACGGCCCCCAATCCATCCGGACAGAGCGGGATCTTTACCACTACGTTAGGATCTATCTTAGCGATCACTTTTGCTTCCTCGATCAGCTTATCTTTTTCAAGCGACACGGCTTCAGCACTCACAGGTCCCTTGACTGTCTCAGCTATCTCGCGCACGCGGGTGTGGAAATCCACACCGCCCTCTTTCGATACGAGCGTAGGGTTGGTCGTCGCTCCCGAGATGATGCCCCATGAACAGGCCGTCCTTATCTCGTCGATATTCGCGGTGTCGATAAAGAATTTCATGATATCCATCCCTTCCAGGTCTTTTGCTTTATTATGCAGCAAGTGGCATATCTGTTTCATAAAGGATTTTAACCCATTATTAAATTCAGTGGCAATAAGAAAAGGCCCTCCAGATGATATATCCGGGAGGACCTTTTTGTTCTTTTCTTATTACGGACGGCCGGCTATATTGCGTATGCCTCCGGTGATGCCTGTTCCTCAAGCCCGATGTCCACACAGTTTTCCTTAGCGTACTTTTGTGGCAGGAAATCTTTGGCCACCTGTGGGAAAAGAACATAGCTGAGGACGTCCTCCGGCTGCGTCATCCATACGCCGATCTCTTTCCTGGCAGCTTCGAGCTCAGGCTCTATCTTCTCCCCGGGCCTGCATGTGATGGGGATCTCGTCCCCGAGGACCTTCTTCTGGATCACGGGATCGACAGGGGCAGGGGTCTTGCCGTAGTAGCCCCTGAAGTACTGGTAGACTTCCTTCGAGACCATCTTCCAGCGTTCGCCGGAGATCACGTTCATCGCAGCCTGTGTTCCTACAAGCTGGCTGGTGGGCGTGACAAGAGGGGGATATCCCATCTCCTTGCGGACCCTTGGGACTTCCTCCATGACCTCTTTGAACTTATGGAAGGCATTACCTTCTTTGAGCTGGCTCTGCAGGTTCGAGTACATCCCGCCCGGCACCTGGTAGAGCAGGATGTTGATGTTGACTCCGCTCACTCCCATGATGATGTCGCTGTACTTGTTCCGAAGTGCCTCGTAGTACTCAGCAACAGGAAGGAGCTTGTCGAGCGAGAGGTGCGTATCAAGAGGTCCGCCCTTGAGCGCCGCGACTATGGCTTCCGTTGCCGGCTGGCTAGTACCCATAGCGAATGGTGAGATGGCGCAGTCGACTACATCCGCTCCGGCCTCAAGCCCGGCAAGGTAGCTCATAGCCGCCATGCCGCTCGTATAGTGGCTGTGGAGCTGCACCGGCAGGTTTACCTTCTTCTTGATGGCAGTTACAAGTTCTGAAGCCGCAACAGGGGACATAAGGCCTGCCATGTCCTTGATGCAGATCGAGTCTGCGCCCATGTCCGCCATGTCTTTCGCCTGCTTGGCGAAAAGCTCAAGGGTATGGACGGGGGATATCGTGTAGGATATAGACATCTGGAGTTCTCCGCCCTCTTTTTTGACTGCTTCAGCGGCTATGGACATGTTGCGAAGGTCGTTGAGCGCATCGAAGATCCTTATGATGTCAATACCGTTGCCTATCGCCCGCTTTACGAACTCGCGGACTGTCTCGTCGGAGTAATGCCTGTAGCCGACAAGATTCTGACCCCTGAGAAGCATCTGGGTCTTTGTCTTTTTCATCCGCTTTTTGATCTGCCGCAGCCTGTCCCATGGATCCTCATTGAGGAAGCGCATCGCAGAGTCAAAGGTCGCTCCTCCCCACATCTCCACTGAATGGTAACCGACCTCATCCATTATCTCGCAAATGGGAAGCATGTCATCCGTACGGAGCCTCGTCGCCATTATTGACTGGTGGGCATCCCTGAACGCAGTTTCCATTATGCCGACGCGCGGTCTGGGAGCGGCAGCTATTTTCTCGGATCTGGGGCTCTCTTTGACTTCTATTGCCGGTCCGGCTTTCTTTTCATCGATGCACACACACTCTGTCTCGGAGGCATCATTGCATCTCTTGTCGCCGTTGCAGCTGACTTTTGTCGCTATGACACGCCCTTTTGTATCCTTGATCTCCTGCTTTACTTCACTTTTTTCCATTTACTGCTAGTCCTCCATTTTCATGGCGGCCATATGGCTGAAATAACGCCAGCGCGCCTTTATGTCCTTCTCTTCCTCTTTCAGAAGCGCCTCTGCAACTTCAGGATCAGCTGCCGCAAGGCTCTTGTAACGTGTCTCGTTGTAGATGTAATCCTTCAGCGGCAGACTGGGTTCTTTGCTGTCGAGAACGAGCGGGTTCTTGCCCTCTTTCGCCAGGTCGGGATTATACCGCATAAGCATCCAGTGCCCGGACTCCACAGCCTTTTTCTGCTGTTCGAGACCCTTCATCATATCAATGCCGTGGGCTATGCAGTGGCTGTAGGCTATTATGATCGAGGGTCCGTCATAGGCCTCCGCCTCACGGAACACTTTGACCGTGTGGGCGTCATTTGCTCCCATGGCCACCCTTCCTACATAGACGTTCCCATAGCTCATTGCCATTAGCGCAAGGTCCTTCTTGCCCAGCCTCTTGCCGCCGGCAGCAAATTTGGCAACGGCCCCGCGAGGTGTGGATTTTGACATCTGGCCTCCTGTGTTGGAGTAGACTTCTGTGTCGAGGACCAGGATATTGATGTTTTTGCCTGAGGCTATCACGTGGTCAAGTCCTCCGTAGCCTATGTCGTATGCCCATCCGTCCCCGCCCACGCACCAGACGCTCTTTTTGACCAGGTTGTCGACGACAGATATCAGCTCTTCAGCCTCTTCCGTGCACATGTACTCGAGCTGTCCCTTGAGCTCCTCCACCTTCTGCCTGAGTTCGCTTATCTCAGCCTCGGTCGTCTGCGGCGCTTCAAGGATCGATTTTACGAGCTTCTTTCCAAGCACCGGGGACATCCTCTCAAGGAGTTCAGCCGCGTATTCGCAGTGCTTGTCTATCGCCATACGGAAACCGAGTCCGAATTCGGCGGCATCTTCGAAGAGCGAGTTGCTCCATGCCGGTCCCCGTCCCTCGTCATTGACTGTCCATGGGGTCGTCGGGAGGTTGCCGCCGTAAATGGAACTGCACCCCGTGGCGTTTGCAATTATAGCCCGGTCTCCGAAGAGGGATGAAAGCAGCTTAAGGTAAGGCGTTTCACCGCATCCGGCGCATGCTCCCGAGAACTCAAAGAGCGGCCTTAGGAGCTGCACGTCCTTGACAAGTCCTAGGTTGAGCTTGCTGCGGTCCACATCGGGCAGTTCGAGGAAGAAGTTCCAGTTTTCCCGCTCCTTCTCGCGGACATCCATCTGTGTGACCATCATGAGCGGACGGGCAGAGCTTCCCTCTTTCGCCTTCACAGGGCAGTTGTATGCGCAGAGGCCGCATCCGACGCAGTCTTCGGGAGCTACCTGAACCGTGAACCTGGCTCCCTCAAATTCCTTCCACTTTGCGTCAGCGCTCCTGAATGTCTTCGGTGCACCTTTAAGAAGGCCGGCATCATAGACTTTCGCGCGTATGGAGGCATGAGGACATACTAGCGCACATTTGCCGCACTGTATGCAGAGCGACGGATCCCATGACGGGATGTCTATCGCTATGCTGCGCTTCTCATACTGCGTAGTCCCGCTCGGGAAAGTTCCGTCTTCGGGCAGGCACGATACCGGCAGTCTGTCGCCTTCAAGGACCATCATCGGGCCAAGGACATCCTTCACGAATTCCGGGGCGTCATCCGCTACGGGCAGCTTGATGTCAAACCTCGACGTCGCCTTCCTGGGGACCTTCACTTCGTAAAGGTTCGCGAGCGTGGCGTCGACGGCCGCAATGTTCTGATCAACGACTGCCTGGCCCTTGCGGCTGTAACTGTTTACGATAGCATCCTTGATCGCCTTTATAGCGCGTTTCTTCTCAAGGACTCCGCTTATCGCGAAGAAGCATGTCTGCATGATCGTGTTGGTGCGTCCGCCCATGCCTGTCTCCCTTGCGATCTTCACTGCGTCTATGGTGTAGAACTTGAGCTTCTTGTCTATTATTCTCTGCTGTGTGGTTTTCGGAAGCTTCTCCCATACATCATCGGGCCCGAAGGGGCTGTTGAGGAGAAAGGTGCCTCCCTCTGCCGCGCCCTTTAGCACATCAAGCTTCTCAAGGAAGGAATATACATGACATGCCACGAAGTTTGCCCTGTTGATCATGTAGCTGGCATAGATCGGGTTGGGTCCGAAACGGAGGTGGCTGACGGTAATGCCGCCTGACTTCTTGGAGTCATAACTGTAGTAGCCCTGGGCATAGAGGTCTGTCTCTCCGCCAATGATCTTTATCGAGTTCTTGTTGGCACCGACCGTTCCGTCAGATCCCAGTCCGTAGAAAAGGCAGCGGACAGTTTTGGGATCTTCCGTGTCGAATGAGGGATCGTAGTCGAGGCTCGAGAAGCTGATGTCGTCTTCGATCCCGATCGTGAAGCTATCCTTCGGCAGAGCCTTCTTCAGCTCGTCATATACTCCCTTTACCATAGCAGGGGTGAAATCCTTGGAGGAGAGTCCATAGCGGCCTCCGACGACCGTGATGTCGCTGCCGGAGAGCGCTTCCCTCACATCCATGCAAAGGGGCTCGCAGATCGCCGCGGGATCCTTGCAGCGGTCAAGGACTGCTATCCTGCTGACCGTCGCCGGAAGTGCGTTAAGGAAGCGCGAGACGTCGAAGGGGCGGAAGAGACGGACCACGAGGAGTCCCACTTTTTCACCGTTCTGCATGAGCCTTTCAACTGTCTCGTGCGCCACTGCCGCGCCGGATCCCATCATTACTATCACTCTCTCGGCATCTTCCGCGCCGTAGTAATCGAATAGATGATATTTGCGGCCGACCTGTTTCGCAAAGCGATCCATGGACTTCTGCGTTATGTCTGCCACTGCCTCGTAAAAGGGGGTGCATGCCTCCCTGGCCTGGAAGAATACATCGGGGTTCTGAGCGGAACCTCGGATAAATGGGGAATCGGGGCTGAGCCTGTTGTATCTGTGGGCCCTGACAAGCTCGTCGTCTATCAGTGCGCGCATGTCGTCGTATTCGATCTCTTCTACCTTCATCTCTTCATGGCTGGTCCTGAAGCCGTCAAAGAAGTGGAGGACCGGGACCCTGCTTTCAAGCGTCGCCATCTGTGAGATAAGAGCCATGTCCATGACTTCCTGGACAGTAGACGAGCAGAGCATCGACCAGCCCGTCTGCCTGACCGCCATCACGTCCGAGTGGTCGCCGAATATCGAAAGCGCGTGTGTTGCAAGTGTCCTTGCCGTAACGTGCATGACCGTGCTGGTAAGTTCGCCCGCTATCTTGTACATGTTCGGTATCATCAAAAGCAGGCCTTGTGATGCCGTAAAAGTCGTTCCGAGAGCTCCCGCCTGTACGGCTCCGTGGTATGCGCCCGAGGCACCGGCCTCGCTCTGCATCTCCTCAACATGCGGCACTGTGCCCCAGATGTTGGGGCGTCCCTCTGAAGTCCACTGGTCTGACCATTCCCCCATCGGTGAAGATGGTGTAATGGGGTAAATTGCTATCACTTCATTGACTGCGTGTGCAACATACGCCGCCGCTTCATTGCCGTCGAGTGTTACCATCTTCCTCTTCGTCATTGCAGCTACCTCCTCATGATTTAGTTTAACTTAAACAGGAACTGTCGCTATTTCAAAGATTTTTTTGTCGCCAATCCATTAATTATTACATAAAAGGACGGAAAAACATATCGGTAATTTATGTCATAGGAAGATACTGACTGATACATCACACCTTTCCGAGCAAAAACTCTGACCCTTCGGATACCCTTTTGACGGGACACTTTTATAAGATCTGCCCAGACTGTTTTTGGCAATATATTATCTTTGTCTTCCCCGGTCAATAATCATTTTGATTTATGGGTAATAATCCAAATATTCTGTTATCCGGAAGGCCGATATTTTGGAAAGAGACAGCAAAAAGACCGGTAAAAAAACTCCCCCCATGCCGCTTCGGTAAGGCGGTCAGGGGGGAGTCCCGTTTACGGTTTTATCTTCGGTCCTTTGATAGTCAGATCACAGCTTCAGCATGGTGCCGGCATTTTTCACGGCAGCCTTCTTAAGGATCAGCTTAGCGGTCATCACGTCATGGCTAGCGATACCCATGAAGAGGCATGTCCTGCGCCCTGTCCTTACGGGCTGGGCCTTGCCTGCGACCACTTCGCCCATGTCGGCGTATATCTCCTCGGCAAGCGGATATCCGTTCTGGAAGTATACTCCGTGCCCCTGGGTCCAGAGGTACTGGTTCCTGTTGTCGCAGACGAAGGCACTTCCTTTGTTTACCACTTCACCAGCAAAGGTCGAATCGTAGTCACTCGTCATGCAGAAGACATCCTTCTTAAGCATATCAGCGGTTATGATCCTGTTTGGATTCTCCAGGATCGGCGCACATGTGGTAACGACATCGGCGTCTTCACATGCTTTTTTCACATCGGTGCATACCACGAATTCTACATTTGGACAGATGCCCTTCATCGCTTCGATGTACCTTTCGGCCTGTTCGGGAACGGGGTCGTACAGCTTGACCGTCTTCATCGCGGGAAGGACTTCCTTGAACGCCCTGAGGGTTATCTTTCCGATCGTACCGAGTCCTGCCACTGCCACAACTTCTGTTGCCGGATCCGCGAAGTACCTGGCGCCAAGCCCTGCAGCCGCGCCGGTCCTCCATGTAGTCATCCAGTTACAGTCCATGATGGCTTTGACCACACCTGTCTCGACGTCATTCAGGATGAAGACGCCGTTGTTGTAGGGCAATTTTTTCTGCAGGTTGCTCGGATAGCCGGCCACCCATTTGATCCCGGCCATGTCTACTTCTCCGCCTATCCAACAGGGCATGGCGTGCATGTAGCAGTCATGCCTTGGATGTACGCCTATCTTTGCGGGAAGCTCTGTCTTATTTTCGCCGTTCATCTTCCAGCCCGTTTCCACATGATCCATTACTTCCTTCATAGTAATGCCGAGTGACTGTACATCTGCCTCAGAAATAAAACGAACATCGTATGCCATTGCTGCAACGCCTCCTGTTTATGTTTTTCCCGGCATGCCGGTCATTCATTTTTTATATTCAGGGCGTGAGATCCGGAAGGGGGATATTTTCGGACACAAAGAACTTTTCGCCCTCAAAAAGACGCTTTCTTGCCTCGATCCTGTTCCTGCAGCTCTTTCTGTCGTGCATCCATACTCCGTACAGTATTGAATGTATCAGCGACATAACCGCAGCGCACGGATCCATGAATGTCATGTACTTCTGAGGGACCATGAAGAACGGAGCACAGTAACAGGCAATCGGCGAGGCAATTGAATCTGAGATGCCGATGATCCTCATGCCCTTCTCTTTCATGGCCCTTACTATGGACTGTGTCTTTATCGGATATCTGGGGAAACTGAAAACAAGCCCCACAGTTCCCTCCTGGGCATCAAGGAGGGTGTTCACATCTGAAAGATCCGTTCCCTTTACGACCGCAACCTTCTCCTTCATCGTTCCCAGAAAGTAACCGGCATAGTCAGCCAGGAACGAATTGCTCCCTGTGGCTGACACTATCAGCGCAGGAGCATCTGAGAGGATCCTTGCAGCCAGGTCGAACTCTTCTCTTTTGATCAGGCTGTGCGTCTCGTCCATGAGGCTCCTCTCCATCTCAAATACGGTGTCGAAAGGAGAATTATCTTCATCCTTCACGCCCTTGGACGAGTAGATCTCCAGGCTTCTCGGAGCACCCCTCTCTATCTCATCCCTCAATGCCCTCTGCAGACTAGAGAACGAACCGTAGCCCAGCGCCTGGGCAAACCTGACGACCGTACCCTGTCCCGTCAAAGTAAGCCTGGCAAGCTCCGCCAGCGTTACGTAGGCCAGTGACCGGTAAGATGAAAGGATATAGTTGCTTACTCTTTTTTGCGCCGGAGACAGCTTGTCGGATCCGGACCTTATCCTCTCAAAAAGGGAGAGAGCTCCGCTGTTCATGGATTATTTTCTCCTATATTGTCAATATGTGGAGCATTTGTTCCACCAGAATATTAAATCACTATATATGATTTGTCAATCAAAAAATTATAAATTCTGACCAAATGTTGCGACGAGTGATTTATTGTGTTAGCATCATGATAAGTCAAATCCAAACGACAGAAAGGCGGTTGTCATAATGAAGATCACAAAAATGGTTGCAGCGATCGATTCCCATACCTGCGGGGAACCGACAAGGATCATTATCGGAGGTTCTCCTGTTTTTAAAGGGCGAACGATGTCTGAGAAATGGAAAGATTTTTGTGATAATCACAACGACTTCCGCAGGTTCATAATGACTGAGCCCAGGGGGCACGCTGACATGTTCGGGGCGATAATGGTCCCGCCGGTAAACCCGGAGGCACATACAGGAGTCATCTTCTGCGATTCCGGCGGCAGCGTATCCATGTGCGGACACGGGTCGATCGGGCTTTCTTCAGCGATGGTAAACCTGGGAATGGTAACTGTCACGGAACCGACAACAGAGGTAAAGCTGGACACTCCTGCCGGCATGGTGACAATGACAGTTGATGTCGAAAACGGAGAGGCAGTTTCCGCTACACTTAAGAACGTCCCGGCGTTTGTCTTCGCAAGGGACCTGGACCTCTATCTCCCATCGATCGATAAAACAGTCAAGTTTGACATCTGTTTCGGGGGAAGTTTTTTTGCGATCCTCAAAGCCGAGGATTTCTGTTTTGAGATCGTTCCGTCTGAAGCAGCTGCCATCACAAAAATGGGGCTCGAAGTAATGGAAGAGGCAAACAAACAGCATAAGGTACAGCATCCCCTGATCCCTGAAAACAACAAGGTGCTGCTGGCCGAGTTTGGTATCCATAAAGAAGGAGAAAACGCCAGGAACTGCGTCATATTCGGCGCAAAAAACGTCGACAGGTCTCCCTGCGGCACAGGCACATGCGCGAAGATGGCACTGCTAGCAGCAAAGGGAGAGCTTAAACCGGGAGAGAAGTTCCTCCACGAGAGCATATTGGGAACGGTCTTTGAAGGGCACTATGAGCCCGGACTCAAGGTCGGAGAGTTCGACACAGTACAGCCCTACATAAAGGGCACCGCCAACATCACTGGCTTCAACTGGCTGGTGCGTCAGGAGAGCGATCCCCTGCTCCCCGGTTTCCTGCTTGGCTAAGACTTCAAAAATACAAAAAAAAACGGATGGGGGGCAGCCAGATAATTAACAATGACTGCCCCTTTTTGTTTTGGTTTATTAATGTAAAATAGTCTTGTGTAATGTGTCGAAACGTTGTTACTGCGGGGGGTACTTTTGTGAGAAAGAGCGCCGTAATATCCGGACAAAATTTATCTGTACCTTTCCTTGCCCTTTTCCTGATACTTCTCTTTTCTGCAATATCTTTCGCCGAGTCGCTCTCAGACGTGAAAAGAATTCTAACAGAACACCAGTCTCAGCCCCTCGAAAGGATAAAGACGCTCAAAAACGAGGTCATAAAGATACAGGGACTTGAGGAGGGGCTCGCAAGACAGTACAGGATCCCCGTTTCTCAGGTCATCAACTACGAGATGATGCTTGAAAACAACATACACGTATACCACAGCATCTATTTCCTCCAGAAGCAGGGCACTGCCGCATCGCAGTTCATCCTTGAGGAGGGCAGGCTCGAGGAGCTTGCAGAAAAAGCGCCTCCATACTCATTCCTTCTCTACCTTGACTTCCTCGAAGATGTCGAAAACTACCGCAACGAGGCTGAAAGATACCAAAGGCTTATAGAAAAGGCAAAGTCTACCCTTCTGAGAAACAATACCGATATGACCGAGACTGAAAAGAGGTTCCGGGTAGTCAACGAAAGGATCGCCAGAGGCAACGGGGAAAGCCTGACCAACAGCTGGCGGATGAGGGAGATAAAGGCGAAGCTCGAAGAGTGCACGGCAATAAACACCCTGTACATGACCACGCTCTCACTGGCGGAAAAGGAACTAAACGACACAAAGGGAAAGGTCGATATGATCGAACCCATGCTTGCCGACATCAGGCAGAACATAAAGTTCAGCAGCGAAGATTTCGCACTTCTCAATTCCATTGTTTTACAGAAGACGGGAGCCCTTTACGAAACCATAATCCTGCTTGAAAAGAAATCCGACCCCGCAAACGAGTTCGTAGACGAAGAGAGCGACCTCACCTCATTTGCGAGGTTCTGGATCTCGAACGAGCAGCAGCTCATAAGGGACGAGATCCTGATGATCCTGGAGGTCATTGAGAAGCTTACATCGCTCAGGTCGGTATGGAGGGGAATGCAGGACCTGATAGAAGGAAACCTCGACGTCGGAAGGCAGAAATTCATCCTCTCAAGGACAAATGATTTTATTGATGACATAAACGCCAACATTACCCTATGCGTCGATTCGATCCAGACCATCAGGGAGACAGAACAGGCTGTAAGCAGGAGGTTCAGCAGCGGGAGCCCGCTGATGACGGAGCAGGACGATCAGATCAGGGACCGTTTCCTTGAGAACCTGTCGGCAAGGAAGAAAAGATATCTCTCCTATCTTGTAGAGCTGGGGACGATCAGGAGCCAGTACACGGACCTCCGTAAAGAGACACTGCGCATAACCGGAGCTCACAACAGCGAAGAGAAACTCGGCTTCCTCTGGGGCAGCGGTATTTCAAGGTTCAGGGAGACTGAACTCTGGCACGTCGGCGAATACCCTATAACCGTAGGCAAGTTCTCCTTCGCTCTTCTGATCTTCCTTGCAGGCATCCTGCTCACCCGATACCTTGCATACATTTTCAGGAAGAGGACCGCTGACGGACTGAGCATGAGCAGGCACAGCAGCCTCCTCATCCAGAAGTTCATCTACTACACGGGCGTCGTCATTTCAACTTTCTTCGGTCTGTGGAGCTTGCACATCCCTCTCACGGCCTTCGCATTCCTCGGAGGTGTGGTGGCGATCGCAGTCGGATTCGGGGCACAGAAATACACCGGGGACATATTCAGCGGGATGATACTCCTCTTCCAGAAAAAGGTCCGGATCGGCGACGAAGTCATAATAGCCGATAAAAGGGGCATCGTGGAGGAGATCACGCTTCAGAACACCGTCGTAAAATGTGAGCAGAGCAATCACCTGATAATCCCGAACAGCAAGGTCCTGGAAGGAGCGATAGTCAACCTGACCCTCAACAACTCCTTCACAAGGACAGAGGTAAAGATCTCAGTCGCCTACGAAACGGACGTCGAAAAGGCGATGTGCATAATGAGGGATATCCTGAGCAAGGACAGGAACGTGCTGAAGTCACCCCCATACAAGATACTCCTGGAGGATTTCGGGGAGAGCGCCCTTGAACTGACCGCGCAGTTCTTCGTCGACATCAAGGAAAACCTTGAAAGGGACGTAAAGAGCTCCATCCGGCAGAGGATACTCGCGGCCTTCAACAGTGCGAAGATAGAGATCCCCTTCCCCCAGAGGGACGTCCGTATCAAGGGAGAGATCAAGGAGACTGAGGAAAAGCAGCCTCCCCGCTGAACTTATCCTTTCGGTTCTCTTTTCAGTTTTCGGGGCCGCACTCTGCCTGACTTTTTCCTGCAGATTTCATCAGGGTGTAGAGTTTGTATGAGGCCGAGACCATGTCTATGATAGATGACGTATATTTGAACATCTTCGAGTTCTTAGTATAGACACCCTCTGCGATGAAGTTCACTCTTCCGTCCCGAAGGAGCCTTTCGGCGTAGTCCCTGCCGGTGCCGTTCCCGCCGGAATAGACGGCTATAGCATGTCCGCCCTGGTTTTTAACAAGCTTCATGCAGGGAACGTCGGTGCTTCCGTCCCCTATGAAGAGCATCCTTGAGAAAGGTATCCTGCGGTCCTCTTCGGCTACGAACTCATTTATAGCAACGTTGTCAGTAACGCTTTCGATCCCTTTGTTGATCCTGTACAGATACTGGGTCTTGGTTGTGTAGTTGACCGCATTGGCAGGCCATATCGCAACATCGTGCTGGTCGTAGATGAATGAGCTCGCATATATCGCCTTCACGTGCCTGCTTACCGAAGTTCCCTCGATCATCTCCCGGAGGCCTGACGAGATTATGTAGTGCTCGAGCCTGACCCCTTTTTGAGCAGCATAATCATTGATCTCGCCAAACCAGCTTTTGACGCCCCTGAAGAGGTCAACTGTTTTGCCGTAGTCCCTGAATGCGCTCTTTGAGATCCTGACTTTTCCCGAAAGCCTGGCCTTGTCCAGCATCAGCTTCATGTAAGCAAGTATCGGATCGACCTCCTGCTCCCTTGCAAGGGCGTTCGATTCTTCCCAGAAATCCCTGGGGGCGATCCTGAGGTCAGGGAAGAAATCATACTCCTGCATGTTCCCCGGGGCCAGGGTCCCGTCGAAATCGTAGCAAATTGCCATTACCGGATCGGGATATGACATTCCATAACTCCTCCTGATATTCTTTTTCGCTGACACTATCCCATGTTATAAATCACATAAGACCATTCGGATCAATAATAACCGGGAAATTGTGATCGTTCTTATGCCACGTGTGTCAGTATAAGCTGTTTTTGTCAAAATTATTATAAATTACTTCTTCTGATCATAAGTTGGTAAAAATACCTAAACGATACATACTGACCTTCAAATGTTCAGAAAATTAAGATATAATCTAAAAAGAGCAACTACCTGACTGCGAAGGGAGGAACCGGAAATGGCAATTGAGATGAAGACCCAATACATAGACGTGCCGGGAGGCTATGTCGGACTTAACGTATTAGGCGACAACGATTCCGCTATCCCTATTCTATTCATTCACGGCGGTCCAGGGGGCAATTTCGAATCTTTTTCACCGATGGCAGAAATGCTCGCCAAGGACTGCAAGGTCTATATGTACAACCAACTTGGAAGCGACGAGAAGAATGATGTGGGCGATGAATCGATCTGGGTCCCGGAGCGTTACATCGAGACACTGAACACCGTGATCAGTGAAATGAAGGTCGAGAAGCTCCACCTCATAGGACACTCCTGGGGAGCAATGCTGGCTGCGGAACACGTATTGAGGACGCCTGACACTCCTGTAAAGTCCATAACCATGGTAAGCCCCTACCTCAGCACGGAGATATGGATCAGGGATGCCAAATCAAGGCTTGCTGAACTCGGAGAAGAGTACGTCAGGATCGTAGAGGAATCCGAAAAGGAGATACAGTTCGGAGGCAGACTCTACCAGGACGCGATAGCCGAGTACAACAGAAATTTCCAGTGCAGGGAACTGCAGAAGCACAAAAGGCAGTTCAGGCAGTACGCAATGAAACCCAAGACTCCGAACGGACTCAGGGTCTACAGGCATATGTGGGGTCCCAGTGAATTTACATGCATCGGCATACTCAAAAACATGGACATAACACCGAAGCTCCCTCATATAAAAGTGCGCGTCCTGCTCATATGCGGAGTATATGACCAGGTAAGGAAAGAAACTATTGAGTACTACCGTTCACTCATACCGGGGTCTGTAAGGGTCACGATACCTGAGGCATCACAGACATCCTTCCTCGAAAACCCGGACAGCTTCTACGACTCGCTCACCGCATTCCTTGTAAGATTTAACTGAGAAAGAATATATTTAAGGGGCGCCGCTTCCGCGGCGCTCTTCTTTTGTCTATTTTTCCTCCATAAGTTCCTTCAGGAAGCTCTTTACAAGGTTGGATGTCATCCTCTTACGCCATTCCGGGCTCTTTCTCGGGTTGACCTCGTCGTATGCGACCGCGGCAGCTTCTTCGGCAAGCTCCGGAGTCAGCCTCTTCATCTTAAGGGCAGACTCAAGTCCGCTGAGCCTGAGAGGTATGGGAGACATACTTCCCGCGGCTGCGCGGATCTCCCAGATCACCCCGTTTTCGACCTCGGTGTAAAAACCTAGCGAGAGCCTTGAGAGCGTTAACGCCTTACGCGAACCCCTTTTGAAAAATTTCTGGAAGCTCTTCTCTTTGGGCAAGGGGATCACGATCTCCTTCATTATCTCGTTGTGCTTCAGGTCAGGTTCCCTGTAGCCGATGATGAACTTCTCAAGCTTCATCTCGCGCGCGCCTTCCGGGCCCTCGGCTATGACGCCCGCATCAAGCGGAAGAAGTATCGTCGGAAGGTCGGCCGCACCCGAGGCTGTTGAGAGGTTCCCGCCTACGGTAGCCCTGTTCTGCACTGCCGGCGCTCCGCTCCGAAATGCAGCTTCCCGGAGTGCGGGGAGATACTTTTTGATAATGCTGCTCCTGATCAGGTCTCCGTTGGTAACACAGCTCCCTATCCTTATAGTATCGCCGGTCTTGTTGATCCCCTTCAGCTCTTTGACTCTGCTGAGGTCCATTATTTTCCTGAATGAATATTTCCTGTTCTTTATGTCTGGTATGATATCCGTGCTTCCCGCGAGGATGGACACTCCGCTGTTTTTCTCCAGTATCTCAAACACATCGTCCAGATTTTCGGGCGTAAGGCAGTTCATGTCGCTCTCCGATGTGGGAGTGGGAGCCTGTCCGCTGCAGAGGTTTTCGCGGACCCTGAAGGTATCGCAGTATCCTTCGCTGACGGCCTTCTCCACTGCGTCGTATATCTTCTCGTAGCCGGTGCACCGGCAGATATTTCCCGACAAGGCGACCTTTATCTCGTCCCTTGTCGGTGTAGGGTTTTCTTCAAGCAGCGCCCTCGCAGCCATTACCATTCCCGGGGTACAGAAGCCGCACTGGACCGCGCCCTCCGATACGAATGCCCTCTGGAGCAGATCCATATCATCGGGGTCTCCAAGACCCTCGACGGTCAGTATCTCGCTTCCCGATGCCTGTACTGCAGGCACGAGGCATGCATTGACAAGTTTTCCATCTATGATGACAGAACACGCTCCGCACTCGCCCTCGCCGCAGCCTTCCTTCGGCCCGGCAAAGCCCAGATCTTCCCTGAGCACTGCCAGAAGCGGTTTCATGGGAGGAACGTCGGTGTAATAAAGGGCTCCATTTATCGTCATTTCTATCCTCATTATTATCTTCCTCCCCCTTATGACTTCTTTTCGTCCGGGCACATCAGCCGAAAGAGCTTCTCCCCGGTGCAGGGGATCGAATCGCAGAAAACATCCACCGCGTTGTCCACCGCTGATACAAAGGCAGGCCCCGCCGCGTTCATCGGAAGTTCCCCTATGCCCTTCGCGCCGAAGCATCCCTGGACGCAGGGATCCTCCAGCAGCTCTATCTCCCACTCGGGTGTGTCAAGGGTCGTCGGCACAAGATAGGCGTTCATGTGAGAAGCCGTGTACCTGCCCTTATCGTCTGTTCGCATATCTTCCAGGTGCGACCAGCCTATAGCCTGGAGCATCCCTCCCGTCAGCTGCCCTTTGAGCTGCATCGGGTTTATCGCCCTGCCGACCTCAGCGGCCGCACAGACCCTCTCTGCCGAGACCTCGTATGTGTCCGTATCGACCTCGACCTCGATCACGTTCGCGATCCATGCGTAGCCCCTGTAGGCGTCTCCTTCGAATTTTTCCTCGTCCCAGCAGCTGTCGTCATCGAATATGTTGTATCCGAACTCATCCGGCATCCCTTTTTCCTTCATGTATCCGGCCGCAAGAGCAGTCATGGGCGTATTTGCCGGCAGCCCCTCCGCAGTCCTCCACTCTTCAAGCTTTCTTCTTATGTTGGCACATGCGTCCCTGACTGCCTTAGAGGCGTACATCGTCGTCCTCGAGGCCACTGTCGGCCCGGTATTGGGAGCCTTTGAAGTATCCGGCGCCATATATACAACATCTTCCATTCCGGCTCCAAGTTCTTCGGCCGCCGCCATCCGCAGCACCGTTGAAGAACCCTGCCCGATCTCAGTGCTGCTGACATAGAGAGCAAATCTGCAGCCGTCGAAGCAGACTCTGGCTGTCGTGCCCATCTTGTCCTCCCCGGCTCCCGTAAAGCCTCCTCCGTGGAGCGCCGCAGCGATCCCTATCCCCTTCCTTATCCTTCCCTTTGGCTGGGACGCGTAAAGTTCCTTTTTCGCCCTGTAGTCCGACATCTCGGCTGCCTTTTCAAGCACGGCGACCGCGTTGTTTTTCTCCTTAAGCACCTGTCCGTACGGGAACCTGTCCCCCGTCCTCAGTGCGTTTTTCAGCCTGATGTCGAGCGGGTCGATCCCCAGTTCTTTCGCCGCAAGGTCCATCTGTCGTTCCATGGCAAAAATCGTCTGGGGAGCCCCGAAGCCCCTGAAGGCTCCGTTAGGTGGCGTATTGGTAGCCACCGCCCTGCTCCTTATCCTTACGTTCGGCACGTGGTATATCCCGCATGCGTGGAGCTGAGAGCGCTGGAGTACCACCCTGCTGAGCGTCGTATAGGCTCCGCTGTCCAGGATAATGTCCGCGTCAAGTGCGGTTATCTTGCCTTCCCTACTGACGCCCATCCTGTAACGGCTCTTTGAAGGATGCCTTTTTGGCGTTACCCGCAGGTCTTCCTCCCTGTCGAAGACGATCTTCACGGGATGCCTCGATCTATAAGCCAGCAGGGCAGCGTATGAGCCGAGTATCGAAGGGTAGTCCTCTTTGCCCCCGAATCCTCCGCCTGTCGCCGCCTGCCTTATGATCACCTTTTCGGGAGGAAGGGCCATCACCTTCTGGATCGCTCCCTGAACATAGAACGGGCACTGCAGCGAGCCGATCACCTCCACCGCACCGTCCTCGCGCATAAATGCCGCCATGCCCTGGGTCTCAAGGTAGAGCTGTTCGTGGAAACCCGTTGCCCAGTTGCCTTCGACGATCAGGTACGCCTCGGCAAAACCCTTTTCTAGGTCTCCCGATTCTGTCCTGTACTCGTCGATCATGTTGTCTTTTCCCCAGATGATGTCTTTTCCCTCAAGGGCCTCCTCCACCGTAAGCACAGGTTTCAGCGGTTCGATATCAACCTCGATCGACGTCATGGCCTCTTTGAGAAGCATCTCATCGGGTGCCGCGACAAGTGCGATCGCCTGAGAAAAATAGTTGACCTCCTTTTCGGCAAGGGCCGGATAGTCGGTCCTGACCATGGAAATGTAGTTTTCTCCCGGTATATCTTCGTGGGTAACGAGAGTGACCTTAGACCAGTCAAATGAGGCGGACTTTTTGATACCCTTGAGCCTTCCCCTCGCAACCTTCGACCTCACTATGCCTCCAATCCAGCATCCCGGTATATCTATGTCGGCAATGTACTCAGTACGCCCCGTGACCTTCCCGGGGCCGTCGTCCCTTAATGGTGAGCTGCCAATTATATTAAATTCGTCCATCTGAAAACCTCCTGTCGATAAATACTGCGTGCCGCGATAAGCTGCCAAGAAAACCGCTTGTCGTAAAGTGCGGCTAAAATCGAGCCGCGGGAAGCAGTTGTATAAAAACCATGGCTGAGCAATTGCTATTGCTTGCCGCGGCATCTTCGCGCCGCAGTTTCACAATTGTTCCAAGGTTTAGTTATAAAAATTAATGTCAGGACTATTATACATTTTTTTGCTCTTACAACACACTATCCCGGTGGGAAAAGCTCATCAAGCTCTTTTCTGCCACATATCTTTAATAAAGGCCTCTGAATCGCTTATTTTCTTATTTGAAAGGAGCTCCCCATCCACCATGACGGCTTTGCCGCCTACGAAGAGGGCGTTAAGCTTTCCGTCTTTGCAGACCTTTATATCCGCGGCGGAACCGGCTTCAAGCTGCCCTACTCTGACTCCCGCCATCTCAAAGGGCCTCCGTAACTTTTTTTCTTCCTCTTCGCTAAACTTATGCTTTTCTGCCTGCCACTTTATTTCATTATCTATCGAGAGGTCGTCGTTGCTGGCCTCCCCATCTGTTCCGATATAGAGAGGGACTCCCAGTTCCATGTATTCACGAACGTCGGCAGTTCCGGCCTTTACCCGCTCGTTCATCCTGCCGTTGAAGACCACGGACATCCCGTGTTCCTTAATAAGCTCCTTTTCCTTGCGGCTCGTCCATACGCAGTCTGAGAGCAGAAGATGATCGAGAGTGGAAACCTTTCCGGTCTCTTTCAGGTCCGCAAGCACCTCGACCGGCCTCATTCCGTAATTTTCGAGGCATATCTTCACATCTCCATCGTCCTCGGAAAGATGGAACTGCACCTTACGTCCGTACTCTGCGCCGAGATTTATGCCTCTGGTGACCGCATCAAGGGTGTTCGCGTGGAAGCTGTGCAGTGCCGGTGCGACTTTCACTGTATCCGTTTCGTATTTAAGAAGGCCGATGAAGTTCTTCTCCGCCTCCTTCGGGTCCTCATAGTAGCTCAGCTGTGATGCCCTCTTTTCGGGATATGCTTTTGGGTCCGTCAGGTCATAGTTCATCCTTCCGAAGAAGAGCCTTATGCCGACATCCTGCGCCGCCCTTATCACTGCAAGGTCCAGCTCGTTTTCCCTTTTGTTGTGACAGTAAAAAGAGACCATTACAGAAGTTTCGCCGTAGGCCAGCATACGTCCGAAGGCCCTCACGCATCCGTGGTAAACCATTTCAGCCGTCATTTCAACGCTGTATTTATATATGGTCTCCCGGCACCACCTTGCCAGATCCCAGCTTTTGTCCGCTATCTCGACATATATGGACTGCTCCGGGTGCGAATGCGCGTTAAGGTCCCCCGCGCTGAACACATGATCCCGACCGAAAGAGGAGTCCGGCTCCTTAGGAGGCCTGCCCCTGCCCAGTGACTTTATCTTTCCCGTAAGGCTGTCCACAGTAAGGTAGTCATATTCATTGTACTTGCCCTCGATGACGATATCCATACGAATCACCCGCCTGTCTTGATAGTATCTTTATACCTGAAGAGACTTGTACTGTCGACTTACAAACACGACATCTATTCTGACATAGAGGTCCGCGGCTGTACTCTCTTTCGCCGCGAAAATGCTGTAAAATAGACAACAGGTATCGTTGGACAAGAAAACATAGAAAGAGGTGCTTTAAAAATGAAAGAGATCATCAGCACAGACAAAGCTCCGGCGGCGATCGGACCTTATTCTCAGGGTGTCAGGGCGGGGGGGTTCCTCTTCCTTTCGGGGCAGATCGCGCTCGATACCAAGACTATGACCGTCGTCGAAGGTGACGTGGCGGCTCAGGCTGAACAGGTCCTGAAGAATATGAAGGGCGCTCTGGAAAGCCAGGGGCTGGATTTTTCAGACGTTGTGAAGACGACTGTGTTCATCAAGGACATGAACGATTTCGGGAAGATCAACGAGATCTACGGCAAGTCCTTCACGAAGGATGCCCCGGCAAGGTCATGCGTTGAAGTCGCAAGGCTCCCCAAGGACGTTCTGATCGAGATAGAGGCAATCGCTCTTCTGAAATAGACCGCTATGGGGCCCTACTTGACTGAGGGGGGCCCTTTGCGCACTCTTGACAACACGTGCAAAAAATCTCTGCAGGGGAGTGACGAAAATGCTTCTCGTAGGAAACGGAAAACTTATCACAAGGGACCCCGACCTTCCTTTCATTCCCAATGGCTGCGCTGCCGTCAGGGGTTCTGCGATCTTCATGGTCGGAACGACATCTGAGCTGCGCACCAAATACCCCGAGGCAGAATTCATCGATGCCAAGGGGGGGCTCATCATGCCCGGGTTCATCAACTCCCACATGCACTTCTACAGCACCTTTTCCAGAGGCATGACTCCCCCCGGGGAACCGGCAAAGGACTTTTCACAGGTACTTGAGAGGCTATGGTGGAAGCTGGACAAGGCCCTCACGTTGAAAGACATCTACTACAGCGCCATGACCTCTCTCGTCGACTGCATCAAGTGCGGCTGTACCACCGTTATCGACCACCACGCAAGCCCGACAGCGGTCACCGGCAGCCTCTGTGAGATAGCCAAGGCGACCCGCGAGGCGGGCATACGGGCTTCCCTATGTTACGAGGTCTCGGACAGGGACGGCCAGAAGACTGCATATGAAGGCATACGTGAGAACATATCCTTCATCGACTGGGCCGAAGAGCAGAACGATCCTATGATCTCGGGCAAGTTCGGGCTGCACGCATCCTTCACCCTTTCAGACCTGACCCTTGAAAAGTGCGCCGAGGCTATGGAGGGAAGGAACACCGGCTTCCACGTTCACGTCGCTGAGGGACCGGAGGATGAGAAAGACTCCGTCGCCAAATACGGCAAAAGGATCGTGGAACGCTTCAGGGATCACGGGATCACAGGCGAAAACTCCGTCTTCGTACACTGCATACACACAGACGAGTCGGAAAGAGATATCATCAGGGAGACAAATACAGCTGTCGTCCACAACCCCGAATCGAACATGGGCAACGCCGTCGGTTCGGCCAGCGTCAGGGAGATGATCAAAGAGGGCCTTCTTGTCGGCCTCGGCACTGACGGCTATCTCTGCGACATGATACAGTCCTACAGGCTCGGGAACGCCCTCTGCAAGCATTCCTCGGGTGACCCCGGCGCAGGGTGGGGCGAACTCCCGCAGATGCTCTTCGTTAACAACGCGGAGATCGCGGAGAGGTGTTTCCCCGTCAGGCTCGGAATGATCAAAGAGGGATATGCTGCGGACATAATTATAATGGACTATATTCCCCCGACCGCGATAAGCGAAAAGAACATAAACGGGCACCTTCTCTTCGGATCTTCCGGAAGGAACGTCGTGACGACAATTGCAAACGGCAAGGTCCTCATGAAGGACAGGAAGCTCACAGAGCTCGACAGGGAACGGATCTTCGCAAAGGCAAGGGAGTGCTCCAAAGAGGTCTGGAAAAGGCTCTAGTCCAGACGTGAAAAAAGTGCAGCCCCCGGAACTATCCGGGGGCCTAATTTTTATGTACAGTTTCGGGCCTATAAATATCTTTTAACGAACTTCCCGCAAGGCTCACCGGCGACAAAGACCCCCTCCGCCAGCACCGGCCTTCCCCTGAGCCAGACATGTGAGGGAGATCCCTTTACCCTCATTCCCTCAAATGGGGTGTAGTCGACCTTCTGGTGGAGAGTCTCAACAGATAGGGCCTTCTCTTGCCGAGAGTCGAAGATAACTATGTCCGCGTCCGCTCCCGGCTCTATCCTTCCTTTATCCCTCAACCCCATTATCCGGGCAGGTGCGGTCGCGGTCACATCTACAAAGCGTTCAAGAGAGATGCGTCCCTTCATGACCCCCTCGGAAAAGAGTATCGGCATCCTGGTCTCTATACCCGGAATGCCCCCCGGAGCCCTGAAGACGTTCCCGCTTCCGAATTTTATTTTGGCTGCCCTGCTGAATGAGCAGTGGTCTGTCCCCACAGTGTCGATATCACCGGATGCAAGCGCGGCCCACAGCGCATCACAGTCTTCTTTCTTACGCAGCGGCGGAGCCATTATAAAGTCCGCTCCTCTCTCTTCGCTGTAAAGCTCATCTGTAAGGCAAAGGTACTGCGGGCAGGTCTCTGCGTAGACCTCGCAGCCTGTCTCCCTCGCCTCCATGATCCTTTGAAGTCCCAGAGCAGTTGAAAGATGCACGATATAACTCGGAACACCCGCGCCCTCCGCGAGGGCGGATATCCGGGCAACGGCATCCGCCTCGCAGAAGCCAGGACGGCTCAGAGGCCATGTCCGGATCCCTGTCATCCCCTTTGCCTCGAAGTCCGATCTCAGCCGTTTCAGTTCCGCGTCATCCTCAGCATGATAGAGCAACAGTCCACCGGCCCTCTCCATCATCTCCATCAGAGGAACGATCTGCGCATCCGCCATCCACGCGTCATATGTAGTGTAGACCTTTCCGGTAGCATGTCCGCGGCCGACAAGTTCCATTACCTCTTCTTCACTGAATCCGTTCGTTCCCTGAAATACCATATGCACCCCAAAATCAATGTAGGAAGCACCGCTGCCTTTCCTCACGGCATCATCAACAGCCACAGAGAGCGGTGATCCTTCGGGAACAAAGCCGGGGTGCTCGACTATCGTGGTAGTCCCTCCCCATACAGCCGCCCTGGTCGCCGCTTCAAAACCGTCCGAGACGCTCCTTCCGGCAGAGATGAGTGAGACATGCGTATGCGGGTCCACCCCACCGGGCAGAACATAACGGCCATCAACATCGACCACGGAAGCCCCGTCGTGCTCGATGCACGGTCCGACCTCCCTGATCTTACCGCCCTCTATCAGCACATCGCCGCGGAAAGAACCGTCTGCCCTGCCGACTGTCCCGTTTTTTATGAGGATCAAAGACATAAACACTGCCCTCCGTTCATGATTCATCATCGGCCCAGACAAAGTATATCCCTAAAAACTTGAAAGGGTGGTTGTCAAAACGAAAATCAATGTTATAATACTCTGCGTCGAGTTTTCAGATTCTCGGCATGCTATTCCTCGATGGCGCAATCGGCAGCGCGGGTGGCTGTTAACCACTAGGTTCGAGGTTCGAGTCCTCGTCGAGGAGCCAGACGCTCCGAAGCAGCTTGCATCAGCCTGATGCAGGTTGCTTCTTTTTTGGAATTGGGGCATCTCGCGGCACTGACTTAACAACATCGGTGCTTTTCACTTCAACGTATTGATATACGTCTCAGTTCGGAGCACCGCAAATTGCGTCGTCATTATCCACGATCTGCCCCAATTCCCAGGGCGGGTGGGAAACAGCATGCGGAGAGAACATCAGCCGGAGAATTTGCAGCCTCTGGCCGCGGAGAATTCGCGAACTACGAATCATGTTCGCTGGAGAATTTGCTCGCTTCGCATGGCGGTGAATTTGCCGGACTTGCGCCGCGTTTTTTAAGTTTTTACCATAGTACCCATATCGCAATTGGGGCAGATCGCGAGTGATGACGACGCAATGCGAAAAAATTCGAACTAAGACGTATTAGTCATACGTCGAAGTGAAGGATTTTGAGCCTTGCTAAGTCAGCGCCGCGATATGCCCCAATTGCGGGGAATTGGAGTTTAGAGCGAGTGATAACGACGCAACACGCAGCGGAGCTTTCCGAAGGCGTATATCAATACGTCGAAGGAAGGCTCCGCAAGTGTTGCTAAGCTAGCGCCGCTCTAAACCCCAATTCCTAGCGGAGGGGGACAAGCTCAAGCCAATACCCATCCGGATCTTCGATAAAATAGATCCCCATATCCTTGTTCTCATAGCAGATGCATCCCATCTTTTCATGGTGGGCATGGGCTGCCTGGATATCCTTTACCGTAAACGCAAGGTGGAATTCAGCTTCTCCGAGATCGTATTTTTCTGTCCTGTCGTGCAGGTACGTCAATTCCAGCTGAAAATCCGTCTCTCCGTCACCAAGGTAGACAAGGGTAAAATCAGGCTTCTCGACACGCTTTACCTCTTTAAGGCCCAGGGCTTCTTCGTAGAACTCCATGCTTTTTTTCAGGTCAAGGACGTTGAAATTGAAGTGAGCAAATTTTGACTTCACACATATCACCCTTCTTATTGTCGTTATCGGCCCTTAATCCTTAAGGCCCTTTTCAAGTTCCGTGCAGAAAAGTTTCACTGTTTTGAACGCCCTTGCAAGTTCCGTCTCTTTCAGGGAAGAGAGGGCCTTCATCTCCCATTCGTGAAGGTCGTTTACAAGCTTTTCCGCCATGATCTTCCCCTCAGGAGTGAACCTTATCACCTTACGGCGCCTGTCCTTTTCATGAGGGAAGCGGCCCACTACGGACTTTCTTTCCAGAGCGTCGAGTGTCGCAGTCATCGTCTGCCGCGGTATTCCAAGGTAGTCAGCCACCTCCGCGGGCTCTACCCCCTCAGGCCTCATGTACAGTTCCTCGATAAGCGTCATGGCACTGTTGGAAATGCCGTGCTTCTGTGCCCAGCACGTATATGCCCGGTCATAACGGCGCCAGAGGTCCGAGAGTTCCAGAAGCATCCTTATGTCTTTATCGTCCCTATTTTTCATATGCCGTTATCGCCCCCTATATATTTTTGTGGGCGGGGAGGGGTATTGATACCCACCCCGATGCAAAGGCCCATACAGTTATCAAGATAACAGAGAGAGCCGCATTTGCAAAGGTCATTGAGAGCCAGACCCCGTCAAGTTTCCAGAACATGGGCAGCAGCCAGAGAAAGAAGGGAAGGATCAGCATCGGGTCCGAATAAGTAAGGAGCGAGGAGTGTCCTGCCTGTCCGACTGACTGGTAATAGGATGCTCCAACCTTCACTATCCCGACAAAGGGGAACATAGGAGAAGCGAGGATCAGCCCTTTGACAGTTATGGCCGCCGTTGTCCCGCTCATTGAGAAAAAGCCCGGTATGTGCCGGGCGAAGAGAACCAATAATGCTGAACATAGCAGCCCTATCCCGAACGCGAACGAGAAGCCCATTTTTGCCGTGAATTGTCTCCGGGCGGGCAGCGAAGCTCCGTGGTAATAGCTTATCAGCGGCTGCATTCCTTCTGCTACGCCCTCCTGCAGCATTATCCCAACAGGGATCACATAGCTTATCACAGAGTATGCCGCAAGCCCGATCTCCCCTCCGTAGACAAGGGACTGCCTGTTGTGCATTATCATGGTGACTGCAGCCGCCAGCTGCACCCCAAAGGGCGAAACGCCCATTGCAGTTATCCTCTCGGCAAATGCAAGCGATCCCCACATGTTCTTCCATCTCATTTTGACGTTGGAGCAGTCCCCGGCAAAATGCAGAAAGAGCAGGACCGCGGTCAGCAGCTGCGAGAGGACTGTCGCCCAGGCCGCTCCGGCGACCCCGAAGGGATATACAAGCACCCACAGCCAGTCAAGAACTATATTGAGAACAAATCCCGAGACCATTATGTACATTGCCTTGCGGGGATATCCGTCGTTCCTGACAGCTCCAAGCAGTCCCATAGTGAATATCTGGGTGAAGGAGAATAGCAGAAGTATCCGGCCGTAGACGAGTGAGAGGCGCGAAAGCTCTTCCGACAGGGCAAAGAACCCTACCAGCTTAGGCAGGGAGATGCAGAAAGAGAGGGATATCAAAAGGGATGAAATGATCATAAGCATCATCATCGAACTTAGTATCCTCCCGGCAAGCTTTGTCCGTCCCCTTCCCCTGCTTATGGATATCAGCGCTCCGCCTCCGATACCGATCCCCGCGCCCGCTGCTGTTGCGAACAGGGTGAAGGGATAGGAAACGCCTATCGCGGCGAGGCCGGTCTCTCCCGCACCGATACCAACAAAGAATCCGTCAACTATCGTGTAAACACCGCTTAAGAGCTGCGAGGCAAGTGCAGGGATCACGAACCTGCAGAAGAGAAGGGACATATCCTTATAGTTCTTGGCTTTGAGGGCCAACATGGTAACAACTCCAATTATCCGATTACAGATTATCCGTATATGGATATTACAATATTTTATTATTTTGTCAAGTCCTCCGAATGGGCAATAAAGTCGATTGCAGTAATAAAGATAAAATGCTAACCTGACTGAGTGTTCTGTTCAGAAACTGAAATATGCGAAGCGGGGTACCAAATGAAAGATCTCGTTACAGACTTGAATAATGCACAGCATCTTAAAATGACGACCGCTCCGGTGCCGGGACTGGTCATAAAGCTCGCGGTGCCTACTGTTATAAGTATGCTTGTCACAGCGATATACAACACTGCAGACACCTTCTTCGTCTCAAGGCTTGGGACCAGTGCAAGCGGGGCTGTCGGCATAGTCTTTTCGATAATGGCGATCTTTCAGGCTATAGGTTTTACTTTCGGGACAGGCGCTGCCAGCATGATATCCAGAAAGCTGGGTGCCAGGGAGACCGAGGCTGCGAGCAGGTATGCCTCCAGCTCTTTTTTTCTGGCCTTCGGGTCAGGCCTGATTTTCACCATTTACGGACTCTTTACTCTTGATGATTTTATGCTTAAGCTCGGTTCTACGGAGACCATCCTCCCCTACGCTAAAAGCTACGCGATGTACATTCTCCTTGGTGCACCGGTCATGTGCACCTCTTTTGTCATGAACAATGTACTGAGGGCCGAGGGCAAGGCAGCCTTTGCAATGGTCGGCCTTGTTTTCGGAGCTCTGCTCAATATCGTGCTTGACCCGATATTCATCTTCAAGTTCGGTCTTGGCATATCCGGGGCTGCTATCGCAACGCTCATATCCCAGTGCATCAGCTTTTCGATACTTCTGTCTGTTTTCATATTCAGAAAGAGCGACATAGGGATCAGCATCAGAAACATTTCAAGGAGACCGAAAGAATTCTTTGATATCCTGACCCTTGGGACTCCCTCTCTATGCCGACAGGGACTCGCAAGCATTGCGACAGTAGCGCTGAACGTCGCTGCTTCTGCATATGGTGACGCTGCCGTCGCAGCAATGTCGATCGTCGGAAGGACCTTCATGCTTGTCATGTCAATGATGATCGGCCTCGGACAGGGGTTCATGCCGGTCTCCGGATATAACTACGGGGCAAAGAATTACGCCCGGGTCAAAGAGGCGTTCTGGTTCACCGTAAAGACAGGACTGATGATAATGGCGGTGACCGCAGTGACAGGTTTTATAATGGCGCCTGAGATCGTATCGGCGTTCAGGAGAGAGGATGCGGAGGTCATCGTGATAGGGACTCTGGCAATGCGGCTCCAGTTTTCCGCCCTTATCCTGCAGCCCCTCTTCGTATCGACAAACATGCTTTTTCAGTCAACGGGCCATGCGGCAAGAGCTACCTTTCTTGCATGCAACAGGCAGGGGGTATATTTTCTTCCCCTTATACTGATCCTGCCGCCGCTGTTCGGTATAACAGGAGTACAGATAACACAGCCTGTATCAGACATACTGAGTTTCCTCACCTGCATCCCCTTCCTCTACTTTTTCATGAAAAAGCTGAACAGGCTTGAAAAAGAACAACTTTCCTGATGGCTGAAGGCGTGCTGCGTTTTAAGGAACGATCTCTGACTGAGGGAAATATAACCCCGCAGCTTATAAAATTCGCGCTCCCTTACATGTCTGCGAACCTTCTCCAGGCACTTTATGGAGCGGTCGATACAGTGATAGTCGGGCACTTCACAAACGCGGCGGGACTTTCGGCCGCCGCAATAGGAAGCCAATTCATGTTCCTTATCAACGGCGTCATAATCGGTCTTTCAATGGGAGGAACGATCCTGATCGCCAGATATTTCGGTGCAAAATCAGATACTGACATCAAAGAGACTATAGGGACAATGTTTACTCTCTTTGCTATTGTAAGCATTGCTCTGACCCTGATAATGTTTGCTGCCGTAAAGCCTCTGGTAAGCCTTATTCAGACTCCCCCTGAGGCAGTCTCCCAGACAGAGGGATATATTTTCATAAGCTCCGCGGGCATTTCTTTTATGTTTGCATACAACGCACTCAGCGCTATGCTGAGGGGATTCGGGGATTCCAAAAGTCCGCTTGTCTTCGTTGCCATAGCATCAGTCTGCAACGTCATAGGCGATCTGATCCTGGTCGCTGTCTTCAAAATGGGCGCTCCCGGCGCTGCACTGGCTACAATACTCTCCCAGGGGCTGAGCGCAGTCCTGGCTGTTATATATCTGAAAAAACAAAGTTTCCATTTCGACTTCAAGCTCGACAGTTTCCGCATCAAGAGAGAAAAACTTAAAAACCTGCTCAAAATAGGGCTGCCTATGTCTGTCCAGATGTCAATGACAACAGTTTCATTCATGTTCATAATGGCCACTGTAAGTGTGATGGGTGGCGTTGTCGCATCCGCTGCCATCGGTATCACCTCAAAGATAAACGGGTTTGTAATGCTCCCTCCCATCGCCTTTTCAGCTGCTATCTCTGCGATGGTCTCGCAGAATATGGGGGCCGGCCGGCCCAAAAGGGCAATAAAATGTCTATACGTCGGGATCTCGGTCACGTTGATATTCGGAGTGATATCGTTTGCCCTGCTTCAGTTCTTTTCTCCGGCTGTAATAAAAATATTCACTCCTGATATAGAGCTGATAAGAGCGACTTCCCTCTACCTGAAGTCGTTCAGCATCGACTGCATCCTTGTATGTTTCGTCTTCTGCCTCAACGGATTTTTCAACGGATGCGGGCACACGAGGTTCAGCATGGTCAACAACCTGATGGCCGCGTTTTTGATAAGAGTTCCTGCAACCTGGCTTTTAAGCAAAATTCCAGGAGCAGATCTCTTCAGCATAGGCTTCGCGACCCCCATGTCATCACTGCTCTCGATCACCATAGGTATAATATATCTGAGAAGCGGAAGATGGAAAAGTCTTAAACTTTCATAAGGAGATGAACGTATGCAGAAACTGGATGAAATAATTTTGAAAAGGCAAAGCTGCCGGAGCTACGAGACAAAGCCTGTGACAAAGGAAGATATAAGCAAATGTCTTGATGCCGCAAGACTGGCCCCGTCGGCCTGCAACAGCCAGCCATGGAAATTTACGGTGGTCACTGAACCGGAAACGAAAGCGAAGCTCGCCAACCTTCTGCAGATCGTGGGAGGAAACAAATTCGCAGACGCGGCTCCGGTGCTTATAGCAGTCAGTGAAGATGAATGCCCCAAACTTATGCCGGGAGTGCTTGAGAGATGGAGCTGCAAACACTTTGCCCATGGCGACATCGGCATAGCAATAGCACACTTCACGCTGAAGGCTGCAGAATCAGACCTTGCAACATGCATAATGGGAACCTTTGAGGACAGTGATGTTAAGGAACTGCTCAACATCCCCAGGGGAGACACTGTACGGGCGGTAATTGCCCTCGGTTATCCGTCGGACGATAAGATAAGGGATAAAAACAGGAAAGAACTCAGCGAGATAGTCCGTTTTATCGATTAAAAGAAAAAGCTCACTCTATTTCCAGAGTGAGCTCAGTTTGGCATATTCTGTATCATCTTCCATGTGCCGCAGTGAGTGCAGGAAACGCCTGCCCTCACTGCAGAGCATTTCCTGAGTGAGGCAGCGCACCCGGGTGCGCGGTATGGCGTGTAAGAACTCTGACTCCACATGAACAGGCGCAAGCCCTTCGCTGACTTTATCCGGCACAGTATCCAGCGCCCAGCTGAAGAAGACCGCGTGGTTCGTGTGGTCGTTGACGTCCAGATCCTGCCAGCGGACCTTCCACTTCTCCTCAATCTGAGGATCTGTAAGATCCGGTACTTTCACGTCCTCGGGAAGCACTTCCGAGACCCTCTCCATGAAGCCCGTCATCAGCTCGCTTTTGTCAAGGCGGATCGGTCTTTCCCTTTTAAGGTCCAGGAGCACCCACCACGTATAGGCTGAGCCGAGAAAATCTCCCGCTCCGTTCCAGAGCTTGTACGAACGCAGCGAATAGAGGTTGCGGAAGGGTTCGGCGTAGGTCTTTATCCTTATCGTCCCGTCATCTTTAGTCGGATATTTCTCCAGGTCGATGCGGTATTTCCTCAGGACCCAGGTAACGTCGTGCTCGAGGGTCTGCCTGACTGAGAGGTTGTATTTTGAGGCATCGATGTCAGCCATCTCCTGGAACATTTCCAGCAGCACACCGAATTTAAGCCTGCCCTTCGGGTCGATCCCGCTGAAGGGGATCTGGTTTTCGAGATCAGTCATCCAGGTAGCAGTCGAAGTATCCCTGAATGTAGACGACGGGCGTACCCTTGTCACCTGAGCCTGAAGTTAGGTCGCAGAGGGAGCCAATGAGGTCAGTCATGCGTCTTGGCGTGGTCCCGAGTGTGCAGTGTCCGTACTTGTCCATCTCGCCCTTTGACTCGATGGCCTCTCGGATAGCGTCGGAGGGGTCCTTGTCCCCCGCGTTGTCTGCCACGTACTTGAACTTTATCTCCTTAGGCATCCCGCTGAGTCCGTCGGTATAGCCGGGCGAGACCACGGGATCCGCAAGCTCCCATATTCCGCAGACGGGATCCTTGAAAGCCCCGTCCCCATAAACGAGCACCTCAATTTTTTTGCCCGTGCGGTCAAAAAGCTCCTTTTGGAGCTCTCTCACGAAGGCATCGCAATCGCGTGGGAAGAGCTTCACAGAGTTGTCGTTTGTATAGTTGGATCCAAGCAGGCCGTACTGCTCGTTGAAGCCTGCCCCATCCCTTATGGGTGAGCTGCATATCTCATCAAGCGAGATCACATTTGCCCCTGCTTTTTCAAGGATATCCCTGTGGAGCTTCCTGGTATGTATACTTGCCACTATCACTGTATTTGAGAAACTGAGCGCAGCAAGGGGATTATTGGCGAAATGTACGGATACCTTTTCAGGGTCTATCGATTTGTAAAGCTGCACGTAATCGACGCCGGTAAAGGGATGTCTGCATTCCCCGAAGACCTCGTAATACTCTTTTTCATCAAAGCTGTCGCAGGACAGTCTGTCACTGTTGAGGTAAAAATTCATCGGATCAATGACCTGGTTGCCAACTTCATCCGATGGATAGGAGAGAAATACACGAACCTTGCCCCTGACACCGTTCACTATCCCCCTGAGCAGCTGATGAAACCTGTTTCTGCTCAATATGGGGAAAATGATGGAGACATCACCTTCCGGGACCCTTTTTTTTACATCCTCAGATATATCAGAAAGGGTCACATAATTTCCCTGAGACCGTGCAACAAGTGATTCCGTCACTCCAACTATATCACTGTCCCTGATAACGAACGGATCCCTCTCATTTTCAGATGCGGCAACGATCGTATCGGAAATTATATTTATCAGATCTGCACCTTTAGTTATTACCGGCAGACGGATACCTCTGGAAGCTGCTCCAACATAGCGCATGATATCTTTCCTCCCAAAACGGGCATATTTTATAAAAACCAACTATGTATTTTACCATGAATTGCAGGATGAAACACCCTGCGGGAGTCGGTCGGTAGTCGGTGGGGAATCAGTTGGGAATCAATTGGAGGGACGGGAACGAGAAACACCCACGGGGGAATTGCGGCGTGGATAATGCCGCGGTGAATTGGGACTTAACTGCGATCGGGAAGTGCGGCGTGAATATGCCGCGCGAAGTGGCGATCTCATCGCCGGGAAGCGGTTGGGAAGCAATTGGTCAAACGGTTGTAAGAATTTGAGATACTAGCTTCTTATCGTCTTCCCGGTATGGGGTTGTCGGGAGAGCACCGTTTTCCATCAGGAAACAGCGCTCTCCTGACAGGCCCATACGGGAATGACCTAAAGGGTCCAGATTTTACGATAGTCCCATATCGCAATTGGGATTTAGAGCGAGTGATAACGACGCAACACGCAGCGGAGCCTTTCGAAGGCGTATATCAATACGTTGAAGGAAGGCTCCGCAAGCGTTGCTAAGTCAGCGCCGCTATAAATCCCAATTGCTATTGACAGCAAGGGGGAAGTGGCTGTATTATCTCGTGCAATCATTATAAGATCTGACTTCAAAAAACAAAGGAGGCTCGCGAAAATGCCGGCTGATATGTTCAGAAACGTTTCCTATTATTACGCATATTCTTATCCTCGCTGCGATCACGCCTCGGGGCTATTGGTGTTTTCTGCGAAGTCTGAGTCAGCATAGGGATATTTCTGCTGGATGACACTTCAAGGACCGCCGACCCGAGGGCCGGCGGTCCTTTTTTGTTGATCACACGGATCTGCATTTTATACCAAATGTAAAAAATTGATCGGAGGAATTATAAATGTTAAATACTGATATGTGGGTAATAGTTTCAGGGGCTTCGCTTTTGTGGAGTGCGGCATGGTCGATAATGAAGATCATCAGGTCGGTGAAATAAAATGTTTACTTTTGCCCCCCTCTGGATCGGATACGCTGTACTCCTTGTCCTTATAGCCAAATACTCAAGAAGCAGGGACGCGCTGCTTCCGGGAAAAGTTGGCGTAGCTGTTCAGGCCCTTGCATATGTCGCCACATATATTTCTGCTGTGGCGCTGGTCGGGTTCGGCGGCCTCTGTTACATCTTCGGGATGCAGATGCTCCTGATCGCGGCGGGCAACGTCTGGCTCGGGACATGGTTCGTCTACCGTTACCTCGCATGGCCTACAAGGCTGTGGCAGAGGAAGCTTAATTCAAAAACACCGGCTGAATTCCTCTCAAAGGCATTTGAGACCCCGAAGCTGCAGGTATTCCTCGGCTTCATATCGACAGTACTGCTTATAATTTACGGTTCAGCAGTATTCAAAGGCGCAGCAGTCATGGTCTCCGGAGTACTGCCTATCTCCACAAACACCGCGCTTGCCCTCCTTGTGGCCGTTGTAGGGATAAGCGTCGTCTGGGGGGGGCTGAGGGGCGTTCTTTACACTGAAGCCTTCCAGGGGCTTGTAATGATAGTCGGAGTCGGTGCCCTTCTCTTCTCTCTGCTTCGAGAGGTTGGCGGTCCGATAACAGGTCTCCAGGCACTGGCGGCGCTTCCTCCTACAGAGGCTGCAAACAACGGTTTTCTGGCGTTGAGCAGCGGTCCTGCCGGGCTCAATATTATCTTCCTTACCATAGTGACATCGGTCGGCATCTGGGCACAGCCTCAGATGATACAGAGACACTTCGCCCTCAAGAGCACCCAAGAGACAAGAAAAGCTGCTCCGCTGGCTATGCTTGCGCTCTCTGTCGTGGTCGGCGGAGCCTACTTTGCAAGCGCGCTTTCAAGGCTGATCCTGGGACCCGGGATAACAAATCCTGATATTGTACTTCCCACGCTGGTACATAAACTTCTTCCGGTATTCGGTCAGCAGCTTTTTGCCCTCGCGATAGTATCGGCATCTCTCTCCACAGCATCCGCACTTCTGCATATAGCAAGCGGAAGCCTCGGTCGTGACGTATTAAAAAAACATCTGACAGGCTGGTCATGGAGAATAGTAGTCATCTTCTGTACAGCATGCAGCGGCATATTCGCACTAAAAAGCTCCTCGATAATCGCACTTATATGCGCAACAAGCTGGACCATACTGGCTTGTTCGATACTGGTCCCCTATCTTGCGCTTCTGATCCAAGGACCGAAAGCAGGCTCAAAGGCGGCCTTTTCCTCATCAGTTCTCGGCCTGGCTGGGACCTTAGCATGGTATCTGCTGGCCTACAAACCCACATCGATGGGAATAAGCGGGATCTCAGCTCCCGGGATCATAGGGGCGATACACCCCATTCTGCCCGGAGTTGCATCATCTTTTACCGCATTCATTCTCTTTGCAAAAAAAGGAACTTTCACGATGCCCGCACTTTCCGGGTCCGCGGCCGCGTCTGAGGAGGATATGCCCATTAGATAGTGAAGCGGCGATCTTTATCGCCGTGAAGCGATGGTGAGCGGTTGTAGGGGCGAGTAAATTTGCAGCTTCTGGGCTGCGGTG
>ENA-UOOM01000031-UOOM01000031.1-fermentation-metagenome-genome-assembly--contig:-NODE-31-length-198228-cov-11.199936_pt1 | contig 198228 bp, 194 predicted proteins | sample MGYA00245781_ERZ724031 | MGnify/ENA primary metagenome ERZ724031 (study PRJEB28704, sample SAMN03018317) | fermentation metagenome | biome: anthropogenic terrestrial biome; feature: soil...
GCGATAATGGATAAGAGCTGAACGCATCTAAGCTCGAAACTACCCCGGAAAAGAGGCATCTTAGAACACCCGTAATTGACGGGCTTGATAGGACAGGGGTGTAAGTACCAAGGTTCTCCGAGGTATTCAGCCCGCTGTTACTAAAGTTCTCGCCGCTAGTGTCGGCTTAACAGTCAATCGAATTGCGTATGATCAAATCTTCCGATTTTCATTTCTATATTGGTTAGCTTCAATGCCGTTGGTGGAAGGCATATGTTGCTATTCTCCATAGTGTTGCGTAAACCGTTCATTTTGCATAGTTCATCTGTTAGCGCAAGCTCTTTGCGCCATTGATCGATGCTCATCCGCCGTTTCCGCCGCATTCGGCGAGGCGGCCCGAAAAGAATTGCCAGTCATTTTTATTCAATTGTATGGTTTTAGATAAGACTATATAGGCGCATCTTCTACCGAAGCACCGATGACCGTCCATGCGTTCCAGGGAACGGGATACGATTCTAACTGTTATCTCGTGTCCGGGGAATGGCCGGTCCTGGTAGACGCGGGCACCGGCATCAACCATGACCGATTGCTGAGAAGCGTTCGGAACATCGTCAGTGACCGCAGCGCTGACATCATACTCACGCACCGACACTTCGACCATACTGGTGGAGCACGGCGGATGGCTTCGGCGCTCAGCGCCAAGGTAATGATGCACGCTCTTGACGCCGTTCCGGTGAGGGAAGGCAGCGCGGCGGCCACCTCGGCCGACATGTTCGGCCGGACGATGGAAGCAGTCGATATCATCGATATCGAGGACGGACATGTCATCGATACCGGCGATCATGTTCTTACGGTACTGCATACTCCTGGCCACTCGGTCGGGGGGATATGCCTATACGAGGAAAGCACAGGCATCCTTATCTCTGGAGACACCGTCTTCGCTGACGGTGTAGGGAGATGGGATCTGCCAACGGGCGACGTCGCCTCCCTGGCGGCGTCGATCAGAAAGCTCGCGGTCCTCCGCACGGTCGATCTGTACCCAGGTCACGGCCCGTGCGTCCGGGGAGATGCCCGCCGCAGTCTGGAGGGAGCGCTGAGCTATCTGGGGGAATGTTGATGGAGATCATAAGAGCGAGGGAGGAGGGTGGGGTCCCCACGATCCCGGATTCGGACAAGAAGCGCATACTAGCGGAACTTTCGGCCGGCCGGCTGATAGTCTATCCGACCGAGACGGTGTACGGTCTCGGATGCGACCCATTCGATGAGACGGCGGTGAAGCGGGCGTACATGGCAAAACGCCGCCCCTTCGATATGGCCATGTCCGTGGTGGTGAGCAACCTGCCCATGATGGAGGAGCTCGGGGTCCTGGACGATCGGGCGCGAAAGCTCGTGAAGAAGTTCATGCCCGGTCCGCTCACTCTCATAGTCGCCAAGAGGCCTTCCGTGCCGGAGATCCTCACCGCGTCGACCAATGAGATCGGGATCCGCATTCCGGACCATCCCCTGGCGCTGAGCCTGATCGATGCGTTCGGACCGCTGGTCACCACCTCGGCGAACGTGCACTCGCACAAGAACCCTATCACCTGCCAGGATGCCATCGACGATCTTGGCGAATCGGTCAGCATCTACATAGACGCCGGACCGTCCAAGCTGGGCCGGCCGTCCACCATCGTGCAGCTGATCGACGGGGAAATGGCCATCATACGGCAGGGTACCATAACGGAACAACAGATAGAGGCGGCTCTCGATGAATGAGGACGAGCTAGCCGCGCTGAGGAAGGCGGGGGCCATCGCCCGTGAGGCCAGGGAGCTGGGCGCCAGCATGGTGGCCGAAGCTGTGACGCTTCTTGATGTCGCCGAGGCGGTCGAGGGATACATCCTCTCCAAGGGCGCCAAGCCGGCATTCCCGTGCAATATAAGCATCAATGAGGTGGCGGCGCATTTCACCCCTCGCACCGGTGAGAAGCTTCGTTTCGCCAATGGCGACCTGGTCAAGATCGATGTGGGTGCGCATGTCGACGGCTACATCGGCGATACCGCGATGACGGTCGAGGTCGGCACCAGGAATTGGACCAGTCTCATCGAATCATCGGCCAGGGGGCTCGCGGTGGCCACCGAGATCATGGGGGAGGGCATCCCGCTCAACATGGTGGGGGGCGCCGTGGACCGTGCGATACGCAGCAACGGCCATGTGCCGGTCACGAACCTCACGGGCCACTCTATGAAGCGGTTCAACCTTCACGCCGGCATCAGCGTTCCCAACTTCGACGACGGTGGTGCGGTAAAGGTGCCCGGAGACGTAGTGCTGGCGGTCGAGCCGTTCGCCACCAATGGGGCCGGGCAGGTGAGGAATTCCAAGCCGGGTAACATCTATCGCATCGTGCGAGAGCGGGAGCTGCGCGACAAGGCGGCGGCCGAGCATTTCCAGCTGCTCCAGGAGAACTTCGGCACGTTGCCGTTCTGCGAGAGGTGGGCGACCGCTCTCGACCCCAAGGCATCGGTCCATTTGCGCATGCTGGTCCGCCATGGCCTGGTGTTCGCATACCCCATCCTAACGGAGGTCCGCGGCGGGAAGGTGTCGCAGAAGGAGCACACCATGGTCATACACGATTCGGTGGCGGAGATAACGACCTAGGGTAGCACATCCAGATGCCAGGTGACAGGGGAGGAGGGAGGGTGCCGACCTCTTTAGAATCTGTGGGTGGTTCGAATCTGGAGGAAATGTGAGGTTGTCGAGGCACCGCTCCCATGCCTGCGTCTGCAGGCGTTGGAATATCAATTTTTATATATTAATAATTTTCCCCATTCTGTCGGTATATGATCTCATAATGGCCCTGACGTTCTTGCCTCGTACCTGTTCAGCAGCTGATCGTACATCTCTCGAGTGGCCTCGACCGTCTCAAGATTGAACGCCATGACCTCGCCCGAATGGTAGACGACGATGTGCAGCGGGACGTCGTTGTATGATGCCAAAACATACCGCCCGAACTCGTCGTTACGGAACTTGCCGCTGCAGACGTTTTCCCCGCCGAAGCCCCCTACGCGGCGGCCTATCTCAAGATCATCCCTCAGCTCGGCCGATTCGATGTCCTCATAGCGGACGAGCTCATTGACCATGGGCGCATCCACGTGCAGTCCATCATCCAGGAGTTCGGCGGTCACGCTGCCCCCGGGGGCGACCAGCAATAGTATGATGATGATGATCACGACGGTGATGATACCTGTGATCGCCAGAAGTCCGTAGAGCATCTGCCGGTTGCTCTTCCTGTCATCTTCGGTGATGAGCAGCCGGGGGTCCATCGCGCCCTCCTTCAGGAACCGCCCGCCGGTGTTCATGTACGCAATGCCGATGACCATGATCGCCATGCTGATCGCGAACAGCGCCCAGAACGGCCACATGTCGTCCAGGAGAAAGATGGACTCGATGGCCAGCAGCATGGGGATCAGGCTGAAGAACATCAACTTCCCTACGGCTCTGGCCAGCTTCTCGGTGTCGTACTGCTCCTGGACGGCCCTGGGAGAGGTATTGTAACCCGAGATGAGCGAAGCCCCCTTTCCCGTCGCCCACATGTATAGCGACATGGCTATGAGGGGAAGCATGGAGAACAGCATTATGCCATGGAAGAGAATGTCGATAGCGTCGATGCCCATGGCCACCATCAAGGCGATGAACGCGGTTGGCAACAACAGCCCTACGGAAAGAGCCACGATGAGGGTCCTGGTATCCCGCTCCATATGCTGGCGGGATGAGGTGCCGGTTCTTAACTTTAACAACGTCCACGGCGCGCTGCGACCTTGATCGCCATTTGGAAATGCGACGATGTATGGCCGACCCCATCTCGGGAGGCCTCACCGCCGCAGCTCCGACAAGGTTGCTGCCACGTGCTGATATAATTTGTGATGTGCCAACATTTAACTAGGGATGTGGCTTTACGAAGCCCCATCAGGCGAGGGTAGCCAAGCCAGGTCAATGATGATGTTCTCATCGACCAAAGGCGACAGACTCAAGATCTGTTCCTGAAGAGGTTCGTCGGTTCAAATCCGGCCCCTCGCACCAATTTTTAACGCGCCGTGGACGTTCCCTTCGTTGCCGTCGCATGGACGTTGTCCGCGCCCGCAAAATCGGTTGAGAACGGCCCCGTGAACAGGCCCAGCTTCCTGGCGGCGCTCTGCAGGTCGATCCCCTCGTCCGAGGCGTCCAGACCGGTCCACTCGAACGGATCGGTCAGAATGCACACGCCGTTCTCGTCCAGCACGCCCAGGCCGGCCGTCCTCGAGTTGTCGATGATCCTCTTGTCCGGGAACAGCTGGGTCATCGCCGCACGGGCCTCCTGACATGCCAGCGGTATGATGATATCTATACTGTCATATTCCCCACTGGCGATCCACCGCTCCTTCCGGGTGCGGATGCCGTCGTAATAGCAGGAGGCCACCATGAGCTCCTCCTTCCGGACGTCGAAGCCATCGGCGCGAAGGCATGATGCTAGATCTCTCAACGACTCCTCTCCGCCGAAGCCATGGCAGGCCTTGGCGCATGTATCGCAGGACCATATGGCGATGCGGTCATCCTTGCCGATGAGGCCCTTGAGCTCCTCGTAGGTGATCGTTCTCATGGAGGCGATCATCTGGCCGCGCCTCCCTCGGGAATTGCGTCAACAATGGCCTGCCCGGGGAACGCCTTGCCCACCTCATCCTGGTGACCGGGGTAGGGGCTCACCAGAACGCTGCCCTTCTTGGAGGCGTCATAGTAGCCGATGCCCAGCGTGACGTTGGTCGAGACCACCCTCTTTCCGGAGAACATCCTGCTGGCCGCCCTCAGCCCGGACACGCAGGCCATCATCAGCACCGTGTCCGCTTCGTCCGGCAGCACGACATCGCGAAGATTGGACAATATGCAGGCCTTGGGGACGACCTCCGAGGCAACGACATTATAGCCGTCCTCCTCAAGATCGGAGCTCATGGTCGCCAAAGCCCTCCGTCCGCCGGTGCGGCAGTAATTGGCACAGGCATTGCAGGAAACGATGGCCAGTCGATCCTCCTTGTTGAGGTTGTCTACAAGCTCCTCATAAGGGATCGATCTAGAAACACTAACCATGCTTGCACCTCATATTCCGATAACTCCCCATCTTCGTTAAGCGTTTCCCATGCAAATGCTGGTATTAGAAATCGTTGCCAAACCTCTCGCCGTTTTTCGGAAGGCGGATATCCCCGCTCGGCAGAACGTGGCCCTCCTCACCACTTTCCTGCGCCAGGTCGGAGATGATGTCCCGCAGCACCCAGGTCTCCTCCTTGAAGCCGATCTCATCGGCCAGCCGCAGCGCTTCATTCTCCATCCTGGCGGCGGCCCTCCTCAGTTCGAAGGGGTCCCGGGGCCATGCGATGGGGGCCCTATGGTCCAGCACCACGTGGCATAGTTCGTGAACGAGCACCGCACGAAGCACCACATCGTCCAGCTCCAGCACGCCACGCAGGAACACCACGTAGGTGCGCCTGTCCCCCGGTCCGGATGGCCGTACCTCTGCGAGTGGAGGCGACGAGGCGGAAAGGACCGGCTGCACATGGAAGCGGACGTCGCGCTTTCCCGACTCAAGTATTTCGAAGAAATCGGTGGGCAGCCGGCCCAGTGCGTCGATGAGCCGGGGCATCGCCGCCTCTTTCGAGTAGACGGTCACGCGTGCCGTCTGGCGGGCGAGGTCGTTTTCCGTTTCGAAGACCGCCCGGGGCTTCAAGTAGCGGGCCGCGCGGTCGCGGCCGGCCGGGGTGGCGTCCCGTTCTACCGGCGGCCAGACCACCGGCGCGGCCTCCTCGGCCTCGGTACGAGGGTCCAGCGTCCCTTGTTCTGCGTTCCGGTTCATCGCACTTCGTATGAAACACGCTTCCGCTGGCTCAAATACTTTCAGTCCTGGATGCGACATTCGCAGGCATCCTGCCCGGTTCGTGTCACCGTAGGCCGGGCGCACCCAAAACACCTTATCCATGCTAGAGTTCATCACCCGCACATGGTATCAAAGCGCGTCAGGTCCATCAAACCCTCAGGGATCAGGGCGATGTTCGAGATGGCCACCAAGGATTCCATCAACCTTGGCCTTGGTGAGCTGGACTTCGAACCACCGCAGGAGGTGACCGACGCGCTCAAGGCCGCGGCGGACGCGGGCCGGAACCGCTACGGTCCCACCAAGGGGATCGATGAGCTTCGCTCGGCCGTGGCCAACAAGGTATCGAGGCACCGCCGGGACCTTTCCATCGACAACGTCATGATCACCTGTTCGGGCACGCAGGGGGCCATCGCTGCGTACCAGACCCTGTTCGATCCTGACGATGAGGTGCTCATACCGGAACCGGGCTTCGTCCTGTACGAACCGGACGCGGCCCTGGTGGGCGCCCGTCCGGTGCCGTACGGCATGACCGAGGGAGCTTTCATGCCGGACATCGACGACATCCTGGGTTCGATCACCCCGAAGACGAGGGGGCTGGTCGTCAACTCGCCTTCCAACCCCACCGGCGGCGTCCTTGACCGGGAGACCTTCAAAGCGCTGTGCGACATCGCCGACGACCACGACCTGTGGATAATCTCCGACGAGGTTTACGAGGACTTTCTTTACGATGGCGGTGTGCACCATTCGTTCAACGAGGTGATCGAGAGGGCGGTGGTGCTGAACTCCTTCTCCAAGTCGCTCGCGGTGCCGGGTTGGCGCCTGGGCTACCTGACCGCATCGTCCGAGGTGGTGAACGAGATCGCCAAGATGCAGTACCATCTCGTGGCCGCCCCTCCTACTCCACAGCAGTACGCCCTGGCCGCATCGTTCCACGTCCAGCAGCGCTTCCTCGATGGGATCATGCCGATGTTCGACCGCCGGAGGAAGCTGATGGCCGGCCTGCTCAACGAGATCGAGGGTTTCCACTGTCCCGTCCCTAGGGGCGCCTTCTACGCTTTCCCGTCGTACGACATGCCCATATCGTCACATGACCTCGCGCTCCGCATGGTGAGGGCGGGCGTCATCGTAGCGCCGGGCACGGCGTTCGGGGCTCGGGGAGAAGGGCATCTGCGATTCTCCTACGCCGCATCGGAAGAGAGCATCGTCAAGGGGCTGGAGATAGTGAAGAAGGTCGCAGAAGAGTGAGCCCTGCCCCAGGAGCGCGCTGGCATTAGCGATTGAAGTTATATACGGGCACATGCATCAATTACTTGGCTCCGGATAGGCCAGTATGGCCGCGCGGGGTAACGATCCTCGAGGTGAACGTATGAACGAGGTAACAAAGACCACTAAGCCCGCCGCCAAGAAGGGGCGACCGAAGCAAGTGAAGAAGGAGGTCGAAATGGAGGAGATCCCCTCCCCAGAGGAGATCGTGGAGGACCTCGACACCATCGCCGAGGAGGTCATCTTTGGCAAGAATCAGGCCCGCACCTATGCCCTCCGCGAGGTGTGGTACCCCAGTTTCAAGGAGATAATCGCCGATCCCACTGTTCCGGAGGACGCCAAGGAGGAGGTCATGTTCCTCACCCTGACCAACGCCCTGCTGGACATGCTGATGGATGTCGTGCCCAAGGAGATGGCGCTCACCTTCGCGCGTAACCTGGACGATTATCTGGCCGTGACCCTGGTAAACAAGGAGTACGGCGTGGACCTGCTCAAGACCTTCCAGAAGGAGTTCACCGATTCCATGGGCAAGGACTTCCGCTCCGAGGAGAATCTCATGGCGGCCCTGCAGTCCTTCGAGGATGAGTGGTGGGACACCCCCCGGGACGAGATCGGAGGAAAGAGCCCCAACGAGGCGCTGGAAGAGATGGCTGAGAAATACGAGCTCTAAGCGCCCGCCCGCGGTGTGACAGATGAGAGCACCCTCACGTTCGATAGTGGTGCTGTCCGCCGCTTCATTCTTTTCGATGATGGGGATGAGCATAGTCTCCCCCGTCATTCCGGACTATGCTCTCAGCTTCGGCGTGCCGTTCGCTCTTGCCGGCCTTCTCATCTCCGGCTTCGGCCTGGCCCGCCTGTTCGTCGACCTGCCGGCGGGAATGCTCTCCGAGCGGTTCGGCGCGCGTCGATTCATGCTTCTGGGCCTGGCCATCATCGCGATCTCATCGCTCATTGCAGGCTTCGCCGTCAACTACGCCGTCCTGTTGGCCGCTCGCATACTGGAGGGAGCCGGCTCGGCCATCTATATGACGACGTCGCTAACCGCCGTTACTAGGCTGTCACCCAAGGAGGCCCGCGGGGTCAACCTCAGCCTGTACATGAGCATGTTCCTGATAGGAACGATGATCGGGCCGGTGGTGGGCGGCTTCGCCGCCGAACACTTCGGCCTGGGGGCGCCGTTCACCGTGTACGGTCTGTTCGCCTCCTTCTCCTTCCTGCTGGTGTGGAAGACCATCGGGCGGGAGGAGGTGGCCGATACATCCAATGCCATCCGCCCGAGGGAACTCTTCGGCCTCCTGCGCCGGTATGACATCCTGACGATCAACCTGGCCAACATATGCGTGTTCGTTGCCCGGCAGGGCATACTCAATACGGTCGTTCCGCTGTACGCCCGTCTGAACCTGGGCATGGCCCTCAGCGAGCTAGGCATGATACTCTCCATCGCAGCGCTGGGCAATCTGGTCACAATGTTATTGTCCGGCTCTATGACCGACCGCTATGGGAGGAAGCCGTTCTTCCTGGCCGGGCTGGGGCTGTCAGCGGTCTTCATCGCCCTGGTGCCGTTCGCCACCGACATAGTGCAGCTGGGGGCGGTCATCGCCGGCCTGAGCCTGTCGCTCGGACTGGCAGGACCAATGGCCGCCTGGCTCACCGATGTGGTGGACCCTGGCGAACTGGGAGGGGCCATGGGGCTGTTCCGCACCATGGGTGATCTCGGCTACGTCGTGGGCCCGGTGGCACTGGCCGCCCTGGCCGGGACCGCAGGGTCTGTGTCCTCCACGCCATTCTTCCTGGCGGCGGCGGTCATATTCATGATGGCTTTGCCCCTGGTGCGCACCAGCGACCCTGCCGCCGCGATGGTCGCAAGGCGGGCATGAGGCCGGCGCCGCGGCGCCGGCCGCCTCATAAAAACGTGGTCCGGTTCGAAGGACCTCAGAGAGACCTTAATGGCTCTTCTTCCTTCCGGGCCCTGGAAGGGGGTCGCTCGCCCGCGTGGTTCCACAGGTGCTTGCTCCACTGCGGTCGGAGGTCCTTCATTCGGCGGGCCTGGTTGGCCACCGCCTTCTTGGAACGGCTATACCAGTCGGCCTCCTCCTCCGTGAATCTCCTCTCACGCCGGGGTTTGGACAGCGCGTACTGGCGAACGTCGCAGAGCATGATCTCCCAGGCGTCCTCTCCGGATGAGCGCTGCAGGAAGTCCCTTAGCCTGCCGACCTCCCTGCTGTAATGGTCCATGGCGTGGGAAGGGTCTTCGAACACCTTCCACTCCACGATCTGACCGTTCAAGGTGGTCACTACCGCGCTTCTATCGTCTGTCATTTCTTCATCACCCCTTTGAGAAACGGTTTGAATTAATTTGTGAACCATCCCTATATCAATCTTCTCTATAATCCTGGAACGCATGCCAATGCTGCCTGAAACTGGCAAATCGTTTAATTAAAGGATGATGATGGCTGGGCGATGCCCGTCGTATCCGCCCCTGGCAAGATGATCCTGCTGGGCGAGCATGCCGTAGTGTTCGGAAAGCCCGCCATAGCCATGGGCATCGACATGCGCCTGACCTGCAGGGTGACGGAAGGCCGTTATCATATGGTCAACGGGCAGCCTCTCAATTGGCGCTATCACGCCTACATGGCGGCGGCCATCAGGGACCACTGGTCCGGCAGGCCGCTGGACATTGCGATCGAATCAGAGATCCCTTCGGGCTCCGGCCTCGGGTCCTCGGCCGCCCTAGCGGTGGCGCTCCTGGGCGCCATGTCCCAGATGCGCGGCGGCATTGACGAGGAGGACGTGGCCAGGGCGGCCTTTGACGTCGAATCGACCGTCCAGGGGAGGGCCAGCCCCCTCGACACCTCGACCAGCTCTCATGGCCAGGGCGTCTTCGTCGATTCCGTTCAGGGAAACGATCTGCTATGGCACGTTCAGCGGGACTCCCGGCAATGGTATGTGCACCACTGCCCCGTCCCTGACCTGACCTTCGTCGTGGGGTTCACCGGCATCCGCGCCCCCACCGGCCCGCTGGTGGCAAAGGTGAAGAGGTATGTCGACCGGACGCGCTTCGCCAGAGAGGTGGTCGACGAGATCGGGGATATCACCACCGAAGGGGCGAAACGGCTGCAGGACCATGACGTCGTGGCCCTGGGCAGGCTGATGACCAGGGACCACAATCTGCTGGCCATCCTGGGCGTTTCCTCGCCGGAGCTTCAGAGGCTGGTGGACGCGGCCATCCCCTTCTCGTACGGCGCCAAGCTCACGGGGGCCGGGGGCGGGGGCAGCATGATCGCCCTCACCGATCGCCCGGAGAAGGTGTCGGGAGCGATAGCCAGGAGGGGTGGCGTTCCATACATCGTGCGGACCGGTGTCGACGGCGTCAGGGTGGAGGCGGTCGACGGCTGAACCATGGCTGAAATGAGCATGTCTCTTTCCCTGGCCCCTGATCCCGGCTTTGCGTTAATCATATATACTTCACGCACCATCTCTAGTTGGATGATACATCCAACTCGTTGGATGAATCGTCTAAATGCTCAAAAGCCCGTTCGCCAGGAGAGCCTGAGGTCACGACTGGATGCAGTACGGCCCATCCTTCATGCTCGGATTCCTCCTATATCCTCCAAAATATTTCCTTCCATGAACAGGACTCCGCGGCGAACGGGCAACAGCACTTTATTCTAAGCATCGGTTTTTTCTGCATACGGGTGGGCGGCGTCTACGCACCTTCGACGTTCGGCCGTTATTAAAAGAGAAGAAAAGTAAGGGTGGGGTCCAGCGACCCCTTTCCGGTCCTCAGATGAGGTCCTCGAACTCCTTGACCAGTTCCGGATAGGTCTGTTTGACGGCGGCCAGGAGGGTGTGCACGTTGATCTTCTCCAGGTCCACCTTGCTCACCGCCTCGACCAGCATCTCAAGGGTATCGTCGGACAGGGTGATGAGCTTCTCCTTGGCCATCCAGTCGCGCCATAGGCCGTTCTCCATCTTCGCCCTCCAGTCGTCCTCGTACTCCTGGAGAACCTTTATGGAATAGTCGTTGGCCTTCACGGCCTTGGCCAGCACCTTTCCGGCGAACATGCCGGCATAGCAGCTGTTGGCGATGCCGCCCCCGGTGATGGGGTTGATCATGCGCGCGGCGTCGCCCACCAGCAGGAGGTTGTCGACGGCGACCGAGTCCAGGGGGGCGCACACCGACACTGCGCCTGACACCGCTTCCAGGGGCTGTCCGTTCTTCAGGCGGGGGTCCCTGGCGATCCACCGGTCCAGGTACTCCTTCACCTCGCCGGGCTTCTTTATCTTGGTCAGGAGGACGCCCAGCCCTATGTTGGCAGTGTTATCGTCCTTGGGGAAGATCCAGGCGTAGCCGCCCGGGGCCACGGAGCCGAGGAGGAACTCGGTGAAATCTGGATCATAATCTATGTTGGTCAGCCTGTACTGGTAGCAGGTGATTATGTCAGTCGCCTTGAGGGACGTGTCGATGCCAGCCCACCGGCCGACCTGCGATTCGAAACCGTCGGCGCCGACCACGCAGTTCGCCCTGATCTCCACCGGCTCGCCATGGCTGACCGCCTTGACGCCCGCGATCTTTCCATCCTCGTATATGAGGGAGGTGGCCGCGGTCTTCAGCATGATCTTGGCGCCCGCCTCCGCCGCGTCGCGGGCAAGGGCCTTGTCGAAGAACACGCGGTCCACGACGAAGCCAACCTCATTCCCGGCCTTGCTCTCGTCGAGCATGACCATATGTTTGCCGGATGGCGAGACGATCTTGGCGCCCTTGACCGTCCGAGCGACCCACTTGGGGTCGACCTTAATGCCGACACGGTCCAGCCAGGAGCGGGAGATGCCTTCGCCGCAGCGAATGGGCGAGCCGATCTCCGGCCTCTTCTCGATCATGACCACGTCCGCCCCTCCGAGGGCGGCCCACTTGGCGGTCATGGAGCCAGCCGGGCCGGCGCCAACCACCACGACATCGCAATTTATGGTCCTCATCTCACTCCTCCTCGCTGATGGCGGCCACCGGGCAGACCTTTATGCAGCGTCTGCACTTGTTGCAGGCCTCCCCGAACTCAAGGATAAAATCGTTCATGAATATGGCGTTCTGGGGGCAGGAGCCTACACAGGCTCCACAATGATGACATCTGTCTGCCGACACTTTCATGCTATCACCTCAGGTGTACTCGTCTCCCTTGGTCTTCCTCCACTCCTCCAAGGGAACGGAGAACTTTTTCTCGACCTCGGTGCGGTAGGTGGGGCCGCCATTGTATGCGCAGAATGGAATGATCCTGCCGTCGGGCACGACGTAGTGGATGGCGCAGCGCCTGACCCTCTCGATGTCGTAGTTATAGTCGTCCTGGAAGTGCATCGAGCTGATCAGCATCATGTTCCAGGAGAACTTGGCCAGGCCGGACTTGGTCTTGTTGTTGACCACGTTGGTCAGCGTGTCAACGAACTGGGAAGCGGTCAGGCCGTCAGGGATCTTGCTCTCGTCGATATGCCTCTTGAGGATCTTCTGGGCCTTCAACAGGGAGAGCTTGGGGAAGGTGGCCGACGACGCGTTCTTGGCCAGATCGAAGATCTCCTTCATCAGGCCGTCCACGTCCACGAACTGGGTGAGGGGTATGACCTCATCATTGTCGTTAACGAACCAGTAGGTGGCCATACCACAGTGGGGGTGAGTGGTGAAGGCGACCTTATCCTCCCTCAGGATGGCCGAGGCGTACGCGGAGACGGGCGCTACGGACGGGACCGGGAACCAATCCTCCTCCTTGGCGAAGCCGGTCTGGCCCTTAACGTCCTTGATCAGATCGGGGATGGTGTACCTTCCATCCTCCCTTTCCTTCTGGTCGATGCGGCCCGTGAACGCGACCGGCTGGAAGTTCACCGCCCTGACCACGTCACGGTTCTGGAGGGCGAACTTGATGATGTCGCCTATCTGATGATCGTTCAGTCCCCTGACGACCGTGGGAACGAGAACAATGGAGGGCCGCTTTTCGGTGAGCTTGCGGACGTTCTCGATCGCTCTGATCTTGACGTCCAGCAGCTTCTTTGCGCGCGTCTTCATGTATATATCGTCGGTGACACCGTCGAACTGCAGGTAGATGGTGTTGAGGCCGGCCTCGGCGCACTTCCTGGCGAAATCGGGGTCGTCGGCCAGCTTTATGCCGTTGGTGGCCACCTGGATCTGGGCGAAGCCAAGCTCCTTGGCCTTCTTGATGACATCGAAGAAGCGGGGATAGATGGTTGGTTCGCCGCCGGAGAACTGGATGGCCGGAGTGGGAACGGGGCGCTCCTCTCTCAGCTTCTCCATCATGAACACCACCTCGTCAAAGGAGGGCTCATACACGTAGCCAGCCTGGTTGGCGTTGGCGAAGCAGATGGGGCAGCGAAGGTTGCACCGGTTGGTCAGATCAAGGTTTGCCAGGGACGTGTGGGAGGTGTGCAGGTTGCACAGCCCGCAGTTGTCCGGGCAGGTCTTGGCGTCCTTGATGAGAGGATTGCTTATTCCGATGCCGTCATACGCATACTTCTCGGCCTTGAGGAACAGTTCTACGTCTGACCAGTATACGTCGGTGACCTTGCCGTGCTCCGGGCACTCTTTGTCCATGAGGACCTTTCCATCCGACTCGTAGATGCGCGCCGGCACGACCTTCTTACACTCGGGGCAAAGGGACTGCGTGGCCTTGGGCAGTCCCTTCTGGAGAACGCTATCCTTCGCTATCATGAGGAGCCATCCCTTTGATGGCAGTAGAGAGAGGTGCAATTTAATACTATTGTAGCTTATTTAGCTACAAGGTGTACTATGGATGTCGCCGATCTTTTCATGCTGGATGAAGGCGAGATGAATGTTGAGAAGGAGGAAATTCTCTCCCTCCTGAGGCGGATCGGGCTAACGGACTATGAGTCCCGCGCCTACCTTGGCCTGGTCATGCGCTCCCATGGCACCGCCGAGGAGGTGGCGGACGTGGCCAACATCCCCCGCACCTCCGCGTACAAGGTGCTTGAGTCCCTGCTCCGCCGGAACATGGTCATCTCGAGGGGCGGCCGGCCCACCGTGTACTATCCGGTGCCGCCCCGGGAGGTCAGGGAGAAGCTCCTGGCCGACGCCGAGCGGGCGCTGCAAAAAATGGAGAGGCTACAGGGCATCCTGTCTGAGAGGGGCGTGCCTCAGCTGGTCTACACCATCGTAGGTAAGGAGCGCATCCTATCCAAGGTGGGGGACATGATAGACTCGGCCAAGAGCAGTCTCCTGATCTCAGGCCCTTCCCTACGGGAGGTGTTGCAGGACAGCTCGGGGCGGGTCTCCAACGCCGTCAAGCGAGGTGTGGCGGTCAAGATCGTCGCCGAACCAAGCACTCGGGTGCCGGATGACGTTGAGGTGGTGAGGAAGCAGGACATGGTGGCCATCGATGTGATCGTGGACAGCGAGCAAGCGCTTCTTGCGTCCCCGGACCTCAGCATCTGCGGGTACACAGACAACCCCTTCCTAGTGGCGCACTTCGAATACTTCCTCAATTTCTCTCCCTGAGCTCCCGGAGTGTAGCCTAATGGTAGTTCGTCCGCTCATAAGGGGGCGGACCGCTCGCTCCTAAGATGAAAGCGGCAGCTGTGGAAAAGAGCCCTCTCGCACGATCGAGGGGAGGGCAGATGCCCTTCTCGCTGGTGGCCGTCCTGCTCCTCGTCCTCTCAGGAATGAGCATAGCCCTCATGCATCAGGAAGGCGCTGGAGAGGAGGAGCGGATGACCCCTGAGACCATACAGACGCTCAAGGTGGCGTCGGTGCAGGCGTGCGACGACATATCTCGGAAGGCGTACGTGGCGGGGCTGGAGGCGACCCGGGGGGCCAATGCCCTGAACGCCACCGCCCTGCAGGAAAGGTTCGCCAAGCTGCTAGCGTCCACCTTGAACGACACCTATCCAGGTCATGTCGCTGGCTCCATGGTCTGCTTGGACTCTCTGGACCTTGAGCTGACGATCCTCCATGCCACCGTGGAGGATGAGAACGGGGCGTCGAGCATACCCGCATACTTCTCCCTTCATGGCAGCTACCGCCTGAACGTTTCCACCGCAGACGGCCACCTGATCTGGGTCCAGGAGATGGAGGAGCCCATGTACGTCCCGCTGCCCCTTCTCATGGACAGGCTGTCTAGGCTGGACTCGTCCTCGGGCGTGAGGGGCGGCATCGAGGCCACCGTCCGATACTCGCTCTCCGTACTGGCCCAGGACCGGGTGCTCCGCGGCTATGGAGCGTATGATCGGGATGGCGCCGCGGGGACGGCGGCCATCATCACCGATGAGGATGTCATCCGGGCGGTCAACATCGCCCTGCTGCTGGAGGAGATGAAGCTCTTCCGGAACTCCATGTCCGCCTACGGCATCGACGGGGGCGACCTCGCGGGCAGGGAGGTAGACGCCGGCGAGCTGCTCCTCAGCACCTACGAGGATGTCGAGTACGATCTCCGCTTCATCGCCGCCCAGGCCATAAACGGGGCGGTGGACCGCATCGTCATAGGGATCATGGAGCAGATGGGATACCTCCACCCGGTAAACCTCTTGGACGGTACGATCAGCACGGTGGTGTCCAGTCTAAACGAGGTGATCCAGTACTTCAGCAAAAAGGACCTGTACCTAGAGCACAGCATCGACAAGCTGAAGAAGTGGGCCGAGGAGGCGGGATTTGAGGAAGGCTACTACAACCCCATCGGATGGGATCGTGTCGAGGGCGAGGTCATGCTTCCGGAGACGGACGTGTTCTTCTATGATGCCAATGGGGAACAGCATGTGATGCCCTTCTTCGGGCGACCGATGGACTTCGACGTCCAGCCCTACGACGTATTCTCCAACTACCTATGGGAGGACTTCTTCGACCAACAATGCGCCGACCTGACCATCATGGCCGACCATTTGAAGGGCTTCGTGCGCACGGTGGCCGACCAGGTGTCCCTGTACGCCGACCTCCCTATCATGAGGGATGCGGCCGACCCGGCCAACGGCGTTCCGTGGACGGATGAGCTGCTGGGAAGGATCCGCGCCGCGTTCATTGAGCAGGAGGATTGGACCGCTCCCGCCATCGAGGCCGTTCGCGAGGTGGGGAGGATACAGGACGCCGCCTCCCTCACCACCCTGGACTTCATCCGTGACAACTGGATATGGCTGACCAACCAGACCTATGCCGTGGAGGAGGTGGCGGAGCAGATCGCCGCCGAGGAGTGCCGCAGGATCAGCCCCCTGGTGCCAATGGACGAGAGCTCCACCAAATCGCTGCATCTGACCCTCTCATGGATGATGCGGGAGGAGGGGACCTTCTACAACCGGGTTCTGGTCGAGAAGTACGAATGGCTGAGCGGCCCGTTCAAGAGGGCCATGGAGGCGGCGCTGTCGGCGCGCTCCGAGGACCTGAATGCGGCGGAAAAGATCATCGGAATGGTGAGCGGAAGGGTCTATGGGCCATCCATGCAGCCCATAGCGGCCAACTCCGTTCTGGGCGTGATCGCCGAGGTGGAGCGTTACCTGTCAGCCAGGCACGAGGGCGGTTTCATCTCTCTTCCGGCCGAGGGCTTCGTGCTCCACGGGCCGAAGGGGGTGGCGCTCGACGAGAAGCTGGATGTGGAGCACGTCGCCCTGACGGCTGGCGACGGCAGTCGGGGGACGCTCGACGTGGAGGTGGTCCGGCCTTGGGAGCAGAGGGAGCGTGAGTACCCGTGCAACCTGCACCTCAACTCCCTGCTCCAGGCGGGGAGCCTCCCATACGCTTCCCAGTGGAACGTCTCATACAGCGGCATCGCCGTGGTGAAGGCGGCGGCCCCCGCGCTCGGCTCCCAGGGGGCGGGGGAGATGATGGAGTTCGAGATCCCCATGGGGGGCAGCTTCAGCATCGTGACCATGTCAGGATGGGGCCTGATCGGCGTTGACTACGCGCCGACCGTCACCCTGGAGAAGGTGATCTCCGACCTACTGTCGAGAATATGGAACGGGATATTGGATGGAGCGGAAGCGCTGGGGCGGACCATCGCGGGGGCCTTCGACGCCTTCGCCCGCATGGTGCCGGAGATCATGTCGTTCGCCCTCGATCCCCTGGGCTCCATGGCCCAGGCGCTGTTGGACCTGATCGACAAGGCGCACGAGGTCGCCAGCTCCTTCCTCAGCATCATCCTGGGAGGCCTTGCCGACTCCGCTGGGAAGGTGGCGGGCGGCACGGTCATACGCCTGAGCCTGTTCGGCTTCACCCTTGCCATCATCGTCGAGTCGGGCGCGACGAGCATAGCGGGCACGCGGGACCGCCTCACCATGGAGATGAGCATGGACATCGGCGGCGTCTCGTTCTCCGGCGCCCTCCGCGTTCTGAAAATGGATGAGGGGGACCACACCATGGTGATGAGCGCTACGGTCGGAAAGGACGACTGGAGCGTGAAGCTGTGCGCCGACCCTCGGACCAGAGTGTACGATGACATCATGAGGGCCACCGGCTACTTCGGCGGGATGGTCCTCGACCTTGTCCTGCCCAAGGTGGAGGTGGTGAACAAGGTCACGCTCAGCCTGGCGGACATCCCGGGCCTGGGGCAGGCGTTGCAGAACATCCCCCTCATACCGGGGACCAAGGCGGCCCTCAATGCTGGTCTGGAGGTGGGGATGGTGACCGACGGCATCTCCACCCTGACGATCAACGAGGTGGAGATGAACCCTCCGGGGAGGGACAGCGGCAGGGAATGGATCGAGCTGTACAACCCCACCGACCGTCCGATCGATCTGAGCGGATGGAGCATCGTCACCTCGCATGGAAACAAGGTGAAGCATCCCCTGCCAGCCCACATGATCTCTCCCGGAGAGCACTACGTCCACACTTTCCCCGGCCAGGCATTGGACAATGGTGGAGAGGGGTCCTTCGCCACCGAGGAGTGCGTCGTGCTCATCAACCCCTCTGGAGAGAAGGTGGACCACGGGCCGTGGGTGACGGACCATGCCAACGATGCCCGGACGTGGCAGAGGGAGCACGACTCCTCGTCGAGATGGGTCTTCAAAGAGGGCACCCCCGGGGCGGCCAACGGGCTGTCGTTCCACGGGGTGAAGGACCTCTTCGGTCTGCTGGACGTCCTCCGCCAGTCGTTCGAGGAGGCGTTCTTCGGCTCTAGAGGCCTGGGGGACATAGGCGACCTCGCCGAGCTGGTGCAGAACGCCCTGCGCATCGTCGCGGAGAGGCTGATATCCGCGATGCTGGGCGCCATATCGTACGTCCAGTTCTTTGTCCAGGTGGGCGCGGGGGATGTTCTCGGGACGGTGGAGGCCGGGTTTACGGCCGCCGTCAAGATCACCGGCGCCACCCTCAGGGAATGCCTCCTGGCGATGGTCAACAATGTCTTACGGCTGTTCGACGACCTACTCAATCCCACCAACCTGCTGCGGGTGTTCCAGCCTCTGGGAATGATAGGCCCGGAGGATATCTTCGTTGAGCTCTCGGAGTACATATCCATCTCCGCCCCCAGCGTCATGGGCCACCTGTTCAACGATCTGGTCCAGGCCAAGGCCTCGGTGCAGTTCAACATGGCGGCGGCGGACTTCCTGGACGGGAAGGCGGACAGCGACTGGAGGATCGAGTTCGGCGTGAGCGCCACGGTCGGGCTCACCCTGATGAAGGTGCCGGTGGGGGTCCGGAGCGAGTTGGAGGCGTGGCTCGTCCACGCCACCCTCCGCCCGGCCTGAGATGGAGGATCGCCCGCTTTGACGGATGCAGCCCCGTTCAGGACGCCGGCCTCGAGACGGTCGCGTCACGAAGTCTGGAAGATGACCCTGGAGGAAAGCGCTCTCCCCCTGCATGCGACGTCCCCCAGGCTGGCGCCACCGGTCGGGACAGGACCGCGGCTACGAGGGGCCGGTCGTAAAGATGATCTCCGGACGGCCAAGCCTCCAGGGGGCAAGTTCGTGGACCGGGCGCTCGGGGGCATGCCGGCGTCCCGGCCTTCGAGCCGAGGGCCGCGAGCCGCCCCGCCGGCAGACATTCTTCCTTATTTTCAGCCGATGATCTCCTGGCCCTTCATGTAGGGGCGCAGGACCCTGGGGATGGTGACCGAGCCGTCCTCGTTCTGGTAGTTCTCCAGGACGGCGACCATCGTGCGGGGCAGCGCGAGCCCGGAGCCGTTCAGGGTGTGGACGAACTCGCTCTTGAGGTGCGGCTCGGGGCGGAACTTCACCCTGGCCCTGCGCGCCTGGAAGTCGGTGAAGCAGGAGCAGGAGGACACCTCCAGCCACTGGCTCGCGCCAGGGGCGTGGGCCTCCAGGTCATAGGTCTTGGCGCTGGCGAACCCCATGTCGCCCGTACACAGCAACAGGACGCGGTACGGCAGCTCCAGCCCCTGCAGGACCGCCTCGGCGTCGGAGCGGAGGACCTCCAGGTCCTGGAAGGAACCGGACGGGTGGACGAACTTGACCAGCTCCACCTTGTTGAACTGGTGCACCCGGATGATCCCCCTGGTGTCGGCGTTCCTTCCAGCCTCGCGGCGGAACGACGGAAGATACGCCGTGTAGGACAGCGGCAGCTGCTCCCTCTCGAATATCTCATCCTGGTGCATGTTGGTGACCGGCACCTCGGCGGTGGGGTTCAGCCATAGGTCATCCCGCTCGCACCAGTACATATCATCCTTCATCTTGGGATACTGGCCGGTGCCGATGACCGCGGCGGTGTTGACGATGGCGGGGGTGAACACCTCTCTGTACCCCTGGTCGTGGTGGACGTCCAGCATGTACTGTATCAGCGCCCTCTCCAGCCGGGCCCCGTCCCCCTTGAGGATGTAGAAGCCGCTTCCGGTGATCTTCGCCCCCCGCTGGAAGTCGATGATGTCGAGGTCCTCCCCGATCTCGTAGTGCTTCTTGGGGGTGAAGCCGAAGTTGCGCACCTTGCCGAAGGAAGAGACCACGCTGTTGCCGTCGTAATCGCAACCCACCGGCACGGAGGCATCCGGGATGTTGGGTATGTTGAGCACCACCTCGTCCCTCATCGCCTCGAGCTCGGCGACCGTGGCATCGATCTGCTTGATCCTCTCGGCCACCGTCCTCATCTCGGTGATGACCTCTTTCTTCTCTTCTCCCTTGAGCTTGGGGATGCGCTCCGACGCCACGTTCCTCTTGTGCTTTAGGCCGTTGGACTCATCGATCAGGCGGCGCCATTCCCCGTCCAGGCGGAGAAACTCATCGAGCGTCTCTTCTGAGTAGTTGCGGTTCCGCAGCATCGCGCGGATGAGCTCTGGATCACGCCTTATGAGATCGACATCCAACAAATCCAGTCACCTTTGGGCGCTAATCGCGTATTCCCACAATAAGGCTTTGCATGCCGGGCGACGGCTGAGAGGGGGCCGCCTCATCGCGCGGCTTGAGATGCTCACCATCTCCCAGACTGGTGCCGCGCGTCAGCGAGCAGAGCGGGTATCGCACAGCAGGACCGTGAATCCGCGAACGTCGACGACCACTGAGCCGGAGCGCTCGGCAAGCTCGGCGGCGACCTCGTCAGCCGGCAGAGCGGAGTTGGGCAGCACCCTGACCTTGACCAGGCGGGCCCTCTTCACCTGTGCCCGCACCTCTTCCACCACGCCGTCGGTCAGGCCCTCCTTCCCGACGTGGACGGTTGGTTCAAGCTCGCTGCCCTTGCCTATCAGTTCCTTCTTCTTTGCCTTGTTCATCTCGTTCGCCCCTCTTCTCCTTTAGATATGGCGCCCTCCGCACCGCCCCGCAGGACAGGCAGCGCATGACCACGCGGTCGGAGCGCAGGCGGACCTGGCAGTTGATCCCGGGGAGCAGCGCCGCCATGCATTCCCTGCAATACGGCCGGTCCTTGAGCATGGGGGTGTTGGTGCGCATGCTGATCCTGCGGGCCAGAGTGACATACCGGCGACTCCGCTCGATGCAGCCCTCCCGGACCTCCACGAGCGCGAGGGCTAGCAACCGCTCCATGCGGACCTGGGCGATGCTCCTCGCTTCCCGGTTGGATATGCGCTTCTTCACCATTTGCCCACCAGCGCCATGATGCCAGGAAGTGCATGGGGGTGAAATAGGTTTGCATGTTCAGACGGTGATGAGCTCCTCGATCCCAATGTCGTCGTAGGTGAGTATGGTGACGGGATACTCCCCCATGCTGAACACCAGCTCCGTCAGATCGTCCAGGACCGACGACGGGACAATGATCCCGACGTAGAAGCCGTCGTTGGCCGCCTCATAGTACTGCAGAAGAGCATCCGGGCGGGTCCAGCTATTTTCGGTCTCGAGGAACTCGAAGCCTACCAGTCTGCCGCCTTCGCTGAGGGTGAGAAGCGCCCAGTCCCCCTCCTGTATCGAGCGGTCGATCTCTAGGCCTGGTCTCTTCTCAAGAAGCATCTCTACACGGAGCTCGATCGCATCCTCCAGGTCGATCTGCGCCATCGTATGGATTTCTGCTCTGCCACTATAACTATATTTCATCTACTCGAACCTGAGCAAGAAGGCCTACTGCCCCTCGTGTATGAAATGTAGTAGAATGGCGCTTTCATCAACCTCTCGAAGCACGTTCAATAAAGCGTTCCATCAAGCGATGCGGACGCTCCTGACGTGCAGGATCGAGCGCGGACGAGACCTCGGCGCCGAGCACGCGCTTCGCGTCTCGTTGAAGGAGGGCATCGGTCGATCGTACCAGAACGGATGCAAGGGCCGCGTTGACGCTCCTCAAGAGGCCCTGTCGTGAGCGACGCCGGCCTAAGGATGCAGCGAGTCAGTTCGTGGGGGCGTCAATTCATTCTAGCTCAGCCAGCTTGCGGAAGGATGTGGACAGCCCCCTGGTCATGGCCATGAGGCCGCCTATCATCATCGCCTCCACGACCTCCTCCTTGGTGGCGCCCACCTTGAGCGCCTGGCCTATGTGGACGTTGAGGCAGTTCTCACTTCCCAGCGCCGCACCGGCTGAGATGGAGGCCAGCTCCATCTCCTTGAGGCTGAGGTGCTTCGGCTCTACCAGCAGGCGCCCCGACAGGTCGGTGTACGCCATGAAAAGGTCCGGATACTGCGAAAGAAAAGTTGTCAGGAACGGCTGGAATCCGTAGAACTCCTCCTGCCTGCGCAGCCTCCTCTCCATCTCCCTGCGTATCTCGGCCTCTCCGGTCATGGGATGGTGTAATGGTTCGATGAATAATGTTTTTTGGCCCGGTGAGGGGATATATCTCGTGGAATCATATACAACTCCTTTTATCTTAGTAATGTATCCCGCCGCCCATGGATGCATGGGGCATCTCTCGGGTAATGAATGATGACTACTGCGCGCGGATGCTGGTGTGGGCTATGGAGGCTCCCAGGGCCGCGGCCGAGATGAGCAGCAGTCTGGGGATTCCGATCTCGGCATGCTACAGTCGCATACATCTTCTGGAGAGCCTAAACCTGATGGAATGCGTGGAGCGCCGCCGCGCTCCGTCCGGAAAGTTTATCATGCTGTATCGCTCCAGGTTTCGCAAGGCCACCATATTCGTGGACCGAGGGGCGGTGAGGGTCAGGCTCGAGCTGATCGACGGGAAGGTGGAGGATCTACCTCTCCTCGACGGGGCCAAACTGCTCTGAGCGGACGCCCCTTCGGGCACCTGGCCATACGGCCGGCCATACCAGAGCGCTTAAATACAAAAACAATAATGTAAGCAGACCTTCACGTTCATATCAATAAGGTGATTCAGCATGGCACGCAAGCCCGGACGCATGTACAGACAGATTAGGGGCCAGGCATACACTCGCAGGGAATACATGGGTGGTGTCCCGGCTTCCCGTATCGTCAGCTTCGATCTCGGAACCATAAACGGGGACTTCCCCATAGTCATGACCCTCAGGGTAAAGGAGCCCTGCCAGATCAGGCACACTGCCTTGGAGGCCGCCCGTATAGCCGCCAACAGGACCCTCACTAGGGAGACCAACGTGACGAACTTCCACCTCAAGATCAGGCCTTACCCGCACATCGTGCTGAGGGAGCACAAGATGGCCACCGGCGCCGGCGCGGACCGTGTGTCGGGCGGCATGAGGGCCGCCTTCGGCAAGAACGTGGGCACCGCCGCCAGGGTGCAGAGCGATGATATCATCATGAGGCTCCGCGTGACCCAGCAGGCGTTCCCCGTCGCCAAGCAGGCGCTGTGGAAGGCTTCCATGAAGCTCCCCTCCCCCTGCTACGTGGAGATCGAGAAGGGCGCTGAGCTCGTCTCGTAAAATCCCAATCTCTTTCCTCTTTTCTCATTTTAACGACGGTGAGCGACATTGTACGACTTTCGCCTTGACGAGGTTACCGAGTGGATCGTGGGCAAGGGCGCGCGCACCATCGCCCTGCAGATGCCCGAAGGGCTGAAGTCCCATGGCCAGGCGCTTGCTATGGAGATCGAGCGGCGGACCTCTGGTCGATGCGTCCTCATCGCCGACCCCTGCTACGGCGCCTGCGACGTAGACCGTCGCTTCTCCGATTACGCCGACGTCCTTGTGCAGTTCGGCCATGCCGACATACCGTCCATGCAGGTCGGTCCCGACGTGCTGTTCGTGGAGGTCTTCATGGACATGGACATCTCGGAGCTGCTGCCCCAGGCGCTTCCGCTCCTCAAGGGCACGGTCGGCGTTCTTACCACTGTACAACACGTCAAGATGCTCCCCTCGGTGGTCAAGTGGCTGGAGGCCAACCACCATAAGGCGCTGGTGGGGAAGGGGGACAGCCGCATCGTCTTCGAGGGGCAGGTGCTGGGATGCAACATCAGCGCCGTGGGGCCGTTGAAAGGCCTCGCGGACAGCTTTCTGTACATCGGCAGCGGCGACTTCCACCCTTTAAGCGTGGCCATTGAGACCTCCCTGCCGGTGGTGGTCGTCGACCCCCTCATGCAGGAGGTGAGGGAGCTGGGCGAGCTGCGAGAGAGGATCCTGAGGCAGAGGCACGGCGCCATCGTCCGAGCCTCCCAGGCCAAGAGGTTCGTCGTGCTGGTCTCGACAAAAGTGGGGCAGAACCGAATGGATATGGCATGGGGCCTCCGACGCATGCTGGAGGAGCACAACCGCTCGGCCGACATCGTCGTGCTGGAAGAGTTCCATCCCGACCGGCTGCTTCCTTTCGACGCTGACGCTTACGTTTCCACGGCATGTCCGCGCATCGCCATCGACGATTATTTGCGGTATCCCAGGCCGCTCCTGACGCCGGTGGAGGTGGAGATCGTCCTGGGCCTCAGGAGCTGGGACGATTACCGCCTGGACAGCATAGCGGGCGATTAGGCGAGGGCGACCTCCACCGACGCCACCTTCCTGAAGGGGACCATGAGGGCCGCCTCCCGGCTAATGCGCTTCATGTCCTCATTGGACAGCACTCCGTAGGCGCGGACATCCAGGCGCAATGTCGTTCCTCTCTTGCGGGGCCGCCATGTTCCCACGATCTCGCCGTCGCACAGCACCGCTCCCGGCGAGCCGGAGGCTCTCCACAGCTCCCGCCTGCGCTCCCACTGCGGTACAAGGATCGCGCGGTCCCTTTGCTGAAGGTACGGATCATGGGGCGGCAGGAGCCTGGCGCCCTTCGGGAGCTGCGCACTATTGAACAGTTCCACCTGCTCGTCGAGGAGCAACATGGCCCTGCCATCATTGACGACCTCGCTCATGCCCCCTCGGCCAGCCTCCACAGCGCGGTGGCACGCTCGATGCCGACGCCGCTCCATTCAGCGAAGTAACGCTCGGTGGACGGGCCGTAGCAGTGCAAATAGCGTCTGACCAGCTCGCGGCAGTCCGCTTCATCCATTTCATGGCCCAGCCACTGTTCGGTCAGCACCAGCGGCGATCGGCCGCTACGGTGTTCGGCGAAGCATATCACTCCGCGCATTCCCATGAGGTACAGGGCGAAGTGCACGACCGCCTCCCCCTTGGCGACGCCCTGACCCAGGCCAGAATCCTGCTTCCAGATCTCTTGCCGTTCATGGCTCAGCATGGTAGCGATCCGGCGGGCGGAGCGGGTGGCCAGCTCGGCCTTGGGCATCTCCGTCCGGTCGAGCTCCGCCTTGACGGCCAGCTCGGCCATCGCGTATGCGTTGGACATGTCGAGCTCCATCTCATCAAGGAGAGGGACGGCGCCGGTAACGACGTCTGCAAGGGAGCTCTCATCTGGCACCAGACATCGGCCGAACACGCCTGCCAGCGCCGTCGGGAAGAGATGCGGGGAGGCCCGCATGCTCCATGCTTCCAGCATCGAACGGTCAAGCAGCCGGAGCGCAGCATCTCCGGCGTCAGGCCGTCGATCCGGGCCAGCAAGGAGAGTGCGGCCGAGCCGGGAGGGGTGTTCTGTACGCCGCATGCGCCGGCGGCCTCGAGCATCCTATCGGCGGGAAGCCGTTCCGAGAGGTTATGCCCTGACAGACGGTATCCCAGCACCTTCGACCGCTCCGCCTCGGCCATCGCGCTCATCTCTGAGCTCATGGGGGCCAGCCCGCTTAATCGTTTTCGTGATGGCGACGCTCTCCGAAAGGATGACCGGGATAACTCTAATATCCGCCCCAGACAATCACATGGGGGATGCTAACCGCTGAGTCCATTCGTCTTCGTGCGCAGCGTTCCGGCCTCCGTATCGGCCTTGGTGTGGGAACAGACGTGGAAAAGGCCAAGCGGGCGAAGCTGGAGGCAGAGGGCCTGGGGTTCGCGGACGTCCTGCTCTACAACGACGCCAAGCGGCTGGCGGAGGACCTTCTCAATGACCGGATCGATGCGGCGGTGCGCGGCGACATCGATTCCAATAGGGCCATGGAGGCCGTAAGGAGGTCCTTCCAGGTCACCAGGGTGCTCAGGGCGGCGTTCATGCAGCCCCGCGGGGGGAGGATGTTCCTTCTTGCCCCGGTGGGCATCGACGAGGGATGGACCATCGCCGAGAAGGTAGAGATCGCCAGGCTATCGGCCAGGCTGATGCGTCGGCTGGACATCGAGCCGGAGGTGGGCTTCATGTCGGGTGGGCGCACCTCGGACAAAGGGCGTATGGCCGAGATCGACCGCAGCATCGAGGCGGCGGAGGCGGCCACGGGGATCGCCGTGTCCGAGGGCATCCGGGCGAGGGACGTCCAAGTGCTCATAGAGAACGCCGCCAGGGAGTGCGATGTCATCATCGCCCCCGATGGCGTCTCGGGCAATCTCATCTTCCGCACCCTGCACTTCCTTGGGGGGGCGGCCGCGCTTGGCGCGCCAGTCCTGAACATCGACCGGGTGTACATCGACACCTCGCGCGCCAAGACGTCCTACGGCGACTCCATCGCGCTGGCGTCCGCGCTGGCGTCCATGCGCTGAGGCGTCGTTCAGAAAGGCAGATATAATGATAATGGCGTCCTTGGCCACATGAGGATAGCCATCGATGGCAATTACTCCGGCATACGGTTCTCGGCTTCTCATTTCATTCCCGGCCATGACAAGTGCGGGCGACTGCATGGCCACTCCTACGTCCTGCATCTGGTGCTGCACGGCGATATGGGCGATAACGGCATGATCATGGACTTCGTGGACCTGAAGAGGGCGCTCAAGAACATGGTCGAGGAGCTTGACCATCGCGTGCTTCTTCCCGGACGATCGCCCTCCGTGAAGATAGAGCAGGGCAGCGAGGTCGAGGTCATGGTGGGCAGCAAGCGTTACGTGTTCCCTCCGGAGGACGTCGCCATCCTAGACGTGGTCCAGTGCAGCGCGGAAGGCATGGCCGGCCTGATGCTGGAGCGTCTCATCGACGAGATCGACTTCACGCCCAACGTGCATATGATCGAGGTCGGCCTGGACGAGGAGCGCGGGCAGACGGCATGGGCGGGCAGGGAGCTGCGGCCATGAAGGCGGTCGTCCTGCTGTCCGGCGGCCTGGACAGCACCACCACTCTGGCGTACGCCATCTCGCATGGCTATGATGTAGTGGCGCTGACCGTCCGGTACGGGCAGAGGCACTCTCGCGAGCTGGACTCGGCCAAGGCGGTGGCGCGACATTACGGCATCAAGCAGCACGTGGTCCTCGATCTCGACCTATCGTACCTCAGGAAGAGCGCTCTAACATCCAGCGAGGTCGAGGTGCCGGTGCGCGATTCGGCGGAGGGCATCGGCGACGAGATACCGGCGACGTACGTTCCGGCGAGGAACATGCTCATGCTGAGCTTGGCCGCCGGCCTGTGCGAGACGGAGGGCGGCGAGGCCATCTTCATCGGCGCCAACGCCGTCGATTATTCCGGATATCCAGACTGCCGGCCGGAGTTCTTCCGAGCCTTCGAGGAGGTGCTCAAGGTCGGAACGAAGGCAGGCGTCGAGGGACGGCCGATCAGGATCGAGCTGCCGATCCTGCGCATGTCCAAGGCCGACATCGTCCGCCTGGCCAAGAAGCTGAACGCCCCGCTGGAGCTGACCTGGTCGTGCTACAATGGCAGGGAAGCGGCATGCGGTCATTGCGAATCGTGCCTGCTCAGGCTCAAGGGGTTCGAGGAGGCGGGGGAGAAGGACCCTGTTCCGTACGAGGTGTCGCCATGAAGGTCATCGAGGTATTCACATCGCTGCAGGGGGAGGGCGTCCTGATGGGCGCTCCCACCACCTTCGTTCGCTTCGAGGGATGCAACCTGGACTGCAAATGGTGCGACACCGCGTACGCAAGAACGGGCGGGAAGGAGATGACGCCCCACCAGGTGCTGGATGAGGTGGAGAAGAGGGTCGTCCCCTTCGTATGCCTGACGGGCGGGGAGCCCATGCTGCAGGAGGATATACTCGAGGTCATCGCCGATCTCCTTGACGCAGAGCACCACGTCACCGTTGAAACGAACGGCTCGCTGCCGCTGGAGTCGCTGCCAAATTCCGACGACCTCCTGATCTCCATGGACGTCAAGTGCCCATCGTCGGGAATGAGCGACCGGCTCCACCGTGACAATCTGGAGTTCCTTGGTCCTCATGACCAGCTCAAGTTCGTCATCGCGGACCGGGTCGATTACCTGTACGCCAAGAAGGTGCTGCGGGAGAACGAGATAAACTGCCCGATCATCATGACCCCGGTCGGCGGCACCGAGCTGAAGGAGCTGGCGACCTGGGTGCTGGAGGACCGGCTGTGGGTCCGCGTGCTGCCGCAGCTGCACAAGCTCATCTGGGGAGAGAAACGGGGCGTCTGAACTCTTCCGTCCGGTCGCTTCACGAGCCCGTCTCTTCCTTCAGGATCAGCCTCTCACCCGTTTGCGATATGACCGCGCCGATGAGGGACAGCGCTCCGCCGAAGGCAGTGGCAATGGCCACCGATCTTGCCAGCTCCCCTGCCAGCGGTCCACCGGCAATGGCGCCGTAGTCCATCGAACCCATCATGAACGTCATTAGGATGGTGGCGATCGATACTCCCATGGCCACGCTCAGGTTCCTGGTGGTCGCCTGGATGCTGGAGGCCAGCGCGCTCTTCTCCTTTGGCAGGGCAAGCATCATCTCGCTGTTGTTGGGCGTCTGGAACAGGGAGCTCCCGACCCCCATGAGGAAGAACCCCAAGATCGTCATCAGGACGTTGGCGGCCAGGAACCCGAGCGACATGACGAAGAAGCCCCCGGCCCGGACGATGTGCCCGGCCGCCGTGTAGGGACGGAACCTCCTGGCATCGTACATCCTGCCCACCAGGGGAGAGCCGAAGATGGTGACCGCCGGCAAGACCATGAAGATGAGGCCTACGATGGCGGGTTCGTAGTTCAGCACCCCCACATAGTAGAACGGGCCGAGGATGGTGACCATGCTCAGCCCGACCAGCGTGAAGCGCCTCACCCCGAAGACCGAGATGTCCATCAGCGGATGCGGCGCGGTCCGCTCCCGCCGGATGAACAGGGCGATCGACGCGACGAACGCCGCGAGGGCGATGACGATCTCGAGCGTGACGGTCCCGTCCTGGCCCAGCCGGCCCAGCGTGAGCATCAGCGAGGACATCGACAGCACCCACAGGGCCGTTCCGACGTAGTCCATGTGCAGCCTGTCCACCAGGGCCTCGTCGATCCTCAGGACCTTTATGGCCGCCAGGGCCGCCATCGCTCCCATGGGGACGTTGACCAGGAAGATGGACTGCCAGCCGAGGGTGCCCACAAGAAAGCCGCCTATGACCGGCCCGAGCATGCCGCCCACCGCCACCGTGGAGCCGAGGAGCCCCATGGCCTTGCCCCGGTCCCGGATGCCGAACGAGCGGAAGACGATGGAGGTGGACACGCTGAAGAGCATAGACGCTCCGATGCCTTGGGCCACGCGGAAGAGGATAAGCTGTCCCAGATCGGCGGAGAGGGCGCACAGGAGCGATGCCGCCGTGAAGGCTACCAGGCCCGCGGTGAACATCTTGGCCTGTCCGGTCCGCTCGGACACCTTGCCGGCGACGATCAGGAAGCATGTCTGCGTTAACAGATAGCTCGTCACCACCCATTGGGCGTCGGCCACGGCCACGCCGAAGTCTGAGGTGATGGCCGGCAGCGCTATGTTCAGCGCCACCGCGTCCAGCACCGACATGAACACCCCGGACATCACGATGGCCAGTGCGATATATCTTCCATTGACCGCATCGACGCCGCCCATGCCATCCTGCCGGGAGAGAGAAGGTCGGGTTAAATAGGGTATCGTTCCCTCCCAGGGCCTGCCCATGCAAGATTAATATACACATGCCTCGTTCATAGAGGCAGTTAGTCCATGAACTGCGACCAAAGACCAGGACTATTGATTTTGCGCTTGTCCTAGTCCCATCGCTGCATCCTGGGCTATCTGAGGCGATTTCTATGGTCGACCGAGATATGCTAGAGCGAACACTATCCACACGTACACCCTCACTTGATCGGAAAAGGGTCTACACCAGTCCATACAATGCCCGCGTTCTCTCCGACGATATGCCCTCCACTGTCAAGGTCTTCGACACCACCCTTCGCGACGGAGAGCAATCGCCGGGCATCGCCCTGTCCTGCGATGATAAGGTGAAGATCGCCCAGGCCCTCAGCGACCTCGGCGTGGATGTCATTGAGGCAGGCTTTCCCGTATCCTCGCCAGGGGACCAGAAGGCGGTGAAACGCATCGTGGACGAAAGTCTTAGTTCTCGCATCTGTGGCCTCGCCCGTTGCAGCAGGAAGGACGTCGACGCCGCCCTCGGCTGCGGCCTGGACTACGTCCACATGTTCATAGCGACGTCGGACATCCACCTTCAGCATAAGCTCAAGCTCACGAGGGAGGCGGCCAAGGAGAAGGCCGTAGATGCGATCGAGTATGCCCGGCAGCACGGCCTGGCGGTGGAGTTCAGCTGCGAGGACGCCACCCGGACCGACCTTGACTTCCTCAAGGAGATGCACCAGGCGGTGCAGGGCGCCGGGGTGGAGATGATCAACGTCCCCGATACGGTGGGAACGATCGGCCCGCCGGCCATGGAACATCTCATCCGGGAGCTGATGACCGTCGCCAAGGTACCGCTCTCGGTGCACTGCCATGATGATTTCGGACTTGCCGTCGCCAATTCCCATGCGGCGGTGCGCGCCGGCGCTAGGCAGGTCCATGTCACCATCAACGGTCTTGGCGAAAGGGCAGGGAACGCCGCCCTCGACGAGACGGTGCTGGGGCTCATGGCCTTCTATGGGGTGGGCACCAACATCGACACCCGCCGCATCGGGCCGACCTCCAAGCTGGTGTCCCGCCTTACTGGCTATGCCATCCCGCCCACCAAGGCCATCGTGGGCGCCAACGCCTTCGCGCACGAATCGGGCATCCACGTGCACGGCGTGATGGGGGCGCCGTCCACCTACGAGGCGTTCGGGCCGGAGCTGGTGGGGGTGCAGAGAAACATTGTCATGGGCAAGCACAGCGGGGCCCACAGCGTGCGCTCCAAGCTGTCGGATTACGGCATAGAGCTTGGCGACGCGCAGATCGACCAGATCGTGGACAAGGTGAAGAGGCTTGCCGACTCCGGGAAGGAGGTCGACGATGCGGAACTCGTGGCGCTGGCGTCACACATCCTCGGCGAGAGGGAGTCGAAGAAGGTAAAGCTAAAAGAGTTCGCTGTATTCACCGGTATGAACACCACCCCCACCGCCGTGGTCTCCATCGAAGTAAACGGGGATAGGAAGACCGGGTCCGCCACCGGCATAGGGCCGGTCGACGCCGCCCTCAACGCCATCAAGTCGGTGATGGGGAACGACATCCACCTGGTGGAGTATCGTCTCAACGCCATCACCGGCGGGAGCGATGCGCTGTGCGAGGTGAGCGTGAGGGTATCCAAGGATGGAGGCAAGAACCTCATGTCGGTCGGCAAGGCCATCGGCTCGGACATCGTCCAGACGTCGGTGGACTCGACCATGGAGGCTCTCGACCGCCTCTATTGCAGGAAGGAATGATGACACATGAGCAAGACAATCTCGGAGAAGATCCTTTCCGCCCGGTCCGGCATGGACGCATACGCCGGCCAGATAGTGGAGGCGGAGATCGATTACGTCATGGCCAATGACGTCACCGCGCCGTTGGCCTTTCAGGAGTTCGAGGCACTGGAATGCGAGCCGGTGCGGGAGAAGATAGTGCTGATACCCGACCATTTCGTCCCCAACAAGGACATCGCCTCCGCCGAACAGGCCGCCCAGATGCGGCGGTTCGTGCAGAAGTGGAAGCTGCCCAACTACTACGAGGTGGGCCGCGGAGGCGTATGCCACCAGGTCATGGTGGACGAGGGCTTCGCCGCCCCCGGACGCCTCATCGTGGGCGCCGATTCGCATACCTGCACCTACGGAGGCATCAACGCGTTCTCGACGGGCATCGGTTCCACCGAGGCCGCCGCATGCTTCGCCGAGGGCCGGCTGTGGTTCAAGGTGCCGGAGGCCATCAACGTCCAACTGACTGGCAGCTTCAAAAAGCAGGTCTCGGGCAAGGACCTGATCTTGAAGATAATAAGCGACATCGGTGTCGACGGAGCGAACTACAAAGCGTTCGAGTTCTCCGGGCCGGGCGTCGCCAGCATACCGGTGCACGATCGCCTCACGGTCAGCAACATGGCCATTGAGGCTGGCGGCAAGGCCGGCATATTCCCGTGCGACGCCGCCACCGAGGCCCACCTGAAAGGGCGGGCAAGGGGCGCGTACACGCCGGTGGCCGCCGACGACGACGCAACCTACGCACGTACGCTGGAGTACGATCTGGGCGGCCTCGACTACATGGTGGCGTTCCCCCATCTTCCAAGCAACGGCAGGCTGGTGAGCGAGGTCGACGTCGACATCGACCAGGCCTTCCTCGGCTCGTGCACCAACGGCAGGATCGAGGACCTTCGCGTGGCGGCCGCCATTCTGAAGGGCAGGAAGGTCCGGGACGGCGTGCGCATGATCGTCGTGCCCGCCTCCACCGAGGTGTACCAGCAGGCCATGGACGAGGGCCTGCTGTCCACATTCGCCAAGGCCGGGGCGTTCGTGTCCGGGCCTACGTGCGCGGCCTGCCTGGGCGGCCACATGGGCGTGTTGGCCAAGGGCGAGAGATGCGTGTCCAGCACCAACCGCAACTTCATCGGCCGCATGGGCCACCGCGATTCGGAGGTCTACCTCGCCGGACCGGCGGTGGTGGCCGCGAGCGCTGTTGCTGGAAAGATCGTATCGCCGGAGGTGCTGTGATGCAATTGACTGGAAAGGTGTGGTCGTTCGGCGACCACGTGGACACGGACCAGATAATCCCGGCGGAGAGGCTGGTCAGCGACAACAACGATCGACTAGGTGAGTTCATGTTCGAGAAGGTCCGGCCCGAAATGGCCGGCCAGGTCGCCAAGGGCGACATCATCGTGGCCGGAAAGAACTTCGGATGCGGCTCGTCGAGAGAGCACGCCCCGAGGGCGCTGATGCAGGCCGGCATCACCGCCGTCGTCGCGGAATCGTTCGCCCGGATCTTCTACCGCAACTCGATCAACATCGGCCTGGTGCTGGTCGAGGCGAAGATCGAGGCCGCCGAGGGAGATGTGCTGGCGATCGACGTGGAGAAAGGCGTCGTCAGGAACGACACCACGGGAAAGGAATGGACGTTCCCCCAGTATCCACAGTACATACGGGAGCTGATCAGCTCCGGCGGGCTCATGAACCGCATAAAGGAGGCGAAGAGATGTACCGGATCGCGGTAGCCCCGGGGGACGGCATCGGCAAGGAGGTCACCGCCGAGGGCGTAAAGGTCCTTCAGGCCGCGGCCGACGCCGAGAACGTAACATTGCAGCTGGACTACATGGACCTCGGTTCTGATCGCTACCTCAGCACCGGGGAGCTGCTGACCGATGACGACATCAAGTTCATGCGGGACCGCCAGGCCGTATACTTCGGCGCCATCGGCGATCCCCGCGTTGCACCCGGAGTGCTGGAGAAAGGTATCCTGATCAAGATGCGCACAACCTTCGATCAGTACGTGAACCTCCGTCCGTCAAAGTCGTGGCATCCTTACACCCCGCTCAAGGGCGAGAAGGACTTCGACATCCTCTTCCTGAGGGAGAACACCGAGGACCTGTACATGGGGGCGGGGGGCGTCCTGAACGGAAAAGAGGCCGTGGCCAACATGGCCCTCAAGCGCGGACTGTACGACGTCGAGCTTTCACTGTCGTCAAAAGCGTCGTCGGAGCAGGAGTTCGCCTTCGAGATCGGGTTGATGTCCCGCAAGGGCATAGAACGCTTCGCCGACTACTGCTTCGGAACGGCCAAGCGGTTGGGCAAGGAGAAGGTGACGGCGGTCGACAAGGCCAACGTGTGCACCTCCCTGTACGGGCTGTGGAGAAAGGTCTTCAATGAGCGGTCCGCTGACCACGGCATCGATGTCGAGTACATGTACGTCGACGCCATGGCCATGGCGCTGGTGCGCTCGCCTGAGCGCTTCGGCGTGGTCGCATGTCCGAACATGTTCGGCGACATACTCACCGACCTGGGCGCGGAGATCATGGGCGGATTGGGCGTGGCCGCCTCTGGTAACATCAACCCGGTGGGCGTGTCGATGTTCGAGCCGGTGCACGGCTCGGCGCCGGACATCGCCGGGCAGGGGAAGGCCAACCCCATCGCCGCCATACTGGCCGGCAAGCTCATGATGGACCAGCTGGGGCGGCCGGATATCGGCAACATGATCGAGTTCGCGGTCAAGATGGCAATGAAGCAGAAGCTGGTGACGGCCGACATGGGCGGAACGCTCAACACCGTCCAGGCGGGCGACGCTATTGCCAACATCGTCCGCAGCTCCGGCTAAACCCTTTCCTTCTCTTTTCCATCAATGTTTTATCTTCCATCAGGTCATTCCGTGGGCATGAAGGACCGCTGGTCCCTGCTTGCCCTCGCCGTGCTTATAGGGGGGCTCGTCCTCGTCGCCTATGCCCTTATGACGCCCGTAGTGCTGGGAGGAGGTCACCAAGGCGAGATCTCAGCTCGAACCGCTTACGAGCTGCTGAACCTCGTCCTCGCCATCCTCGGCACCGCCATGGTCGCGGTGAGCGGGACCCTCTTGATGGCCCGAGAAATGCCGTCCGGAGCGCCGTCGCGCTACGCCGATGATGCGCCCGTGGCCGAGACGACGGCCCCCATCGCTCCCGCGCCTGAAGAAGAAGCGCGACAGCCGCAGACCGCCGCCGAGGCGCCCGATGACCATCGCCTCATCCTTCGCTTGCTCAACGGCGACGAGAGGGACGTCTTCCGCTCGCTGGTCGATGCTGGCGGCGAGCAGCTGCAGAGGGACATCGTGGCCGGCACCAAGATGTCCGACGCCAAGGTGTCCCGCGTCCTCGATCGGCTGGAGGGGAAGGGCCTGGTGGCGCGCGAGAGACGTGGCATGGGAAACATGGTCCGCATCGCCGTCGAACGGGCCAGTTAAGTGCCTTTGCACCTTTTGCAGCCTTTGCTGACGCAAAGGGGAAGTGCTTTTTCAGCCACTAGGCCTCATGCCCGGATGAGCCGGGAGGAATGGAAATGCAAGCAAGCAAGATATTGATGATCGGCGCGGCGGGCCTCGTCGCCGCCCTCCTCTTCGCAGGAGCGGTGGTGGCAGCCGGGCCGAACGGAATAGGCGATAACGCTCCGGGCGATCGCGATCGGCTGCAGGATGGGAGCTGTGACGGCACAGGATTTCAGGACCGAGCATGCGACGGCGACCACGCGCAGCTGCGGGACCGCGACTGCGATCGGACCTGCGACGGAGCCGGCGACATGCTCAGGGAGCGCAACTGCGTCCAGGACCGCGCATCGGGCGAGGGCGACCAGCTCCGTCTGAGGGACGGGTCCTGCGCCAACTAAGATCCTTCCAGGGGCCTCCGGCCCCGTCATCTTTTTTTATACCGAACCGTCCAGCGCCCGGTAGGAGCGATCCCAGGCCGAGGCGATGACATCCCAATCGAACAGGCTCTCCGCCCTTCGTCTGGACGCCTGCTCCATCGAACGGCGCAGGTTGGCGTCGGTCAGAACGTCGATGAGGTTCGCGGCCATGCTCTCTGGGTTCCCCGGCGGCACGATGCGCCCGCACTCCGGGGACACGATCTCGGGATTGCCGCCGGCCGAGGTCGCCACCACCGCCCGTCCGCACCCCATCGCCTCGTAGAGCACCACCGCGCTCGGCTCGTATAGCGAGGGAAGGGCGAACACGTCGGCCATGTTGTAGTAGGCGGGCAGCTTGCTCTCGGGTATGCCGGTGACGAACCTGACCACATCCGCCACCCCCAGCGAGGCGGCGTGGCGCTGCAGCTCCTCCTTCAGCGGGCCGCGGCCGATGACCACCAGCTGGGCGTCGCGGACCTGGCGGCGCACCTGTTCCAGCGCCTTGATGAGCACGGGGAAGCCCTTCTGCTCCACCAGCCGGCCGTTTGACAGTATGATCGGTCCGGACCCGAGGCCGAGACGTTCCCGGAGCTCCGAGGCGTCCAGGCCTGGCCGGTACAGCGAGGTGTCAACGCCGTTGTATATGACCTCCGCCTTGTTCCGATGCCGCTCCGGTATGGTGCTCTCCAGCGTGGCCCTGCTAACGCAGTTTATATGGTCACACAGCCCGAACACCTTTTGACCGATCACATCGTCGAACAGGCCTCCCCAGCGGTCCACCTGCTCCGAGATGCCATTCGGCCTTGCATTATGGATCGTGAGGAATAGGCTCCCATGGCGCCTGGCCTCGCGATACGTCGATAGGGAATACCAGAAACGATTGTGCACATGGTAGACATCGGCGCCGGCACACCTCGTTCTGATCTCCCGACGGATCATCGGCGAGATGGTGAAGGGCGGAGGCAGAAAGGCGGGGAGGCGCTCCAGATATAGCGAGGCCGAACGAACGATCTGCATGCCGTCGATCTCCTCGACCTCGCGGCCGAGGGCCTGGGGTATCATGGACGTGAGCACCTGGACCTCGTGACCATGGTCGCGCACCAGACGCGCCCCGACCTCCTTGACCACCTTCTCGGTCCCGCCCATGTACGGGAAGAAGAGGGGATCGAGCATACAGATCCTCAAAACTACCACCTGGCCCCGCAGGCCTATCGCCTATGCTGTATTAAAAAATAGGCGCCGTGGTCCGGCAGCGCCGCTTGGGGGGCGCTGCTTTCTCTATCGTGTCAGGAGAACGTTCAGACCAGGCGGTCCAGATCGCATTCCTGGGCCAGCTGGCCGGTGAAATCCTCGAACTTGACCCCGTACCTGGGGGCCTTCTCGCCGTGGCGCCTGACCGCCACGGTGCTGCTCTGCTCCTCCTTGTCACCGATGACCAGGATGTACGGTATCTTCTGCAGCTCGGCGTCGCGGATCTTGCCTTCCACGGTGCCGTTGCTGAGGTCCAGCTCCACGCGGTATCCGAGATCGAACAGGCGATCGTGGACCTTGGAGGCGGCCTCGGCATTATCGGGGCGGAACGATATCACGCGGACCTGCACAGGCGCCAGCCAGGTGGGAAGGTTTCCGTTCAGATGCTCCAGCAGGATGCCCATGAAGCGCTCCAGCGAGCCATACACGGTGCGGTGCAGCATGATGGGCGTGTGCTCCCTGCCATCCTCTCCAACGTACTTGATCTGGAACCGCTCCGGCATCTGGAAGTCCAGCTGGATGGTGGCGGTCTGCCACTCCCGGCCCAGCGAGTCGCGTATCTTGAAGTCGATCTTGGGGCCGTAGAACGCCCCGTCGCCCTCGTTGAGCTCGTATTCGACGCCACGGTCGTTCAGCACCTTTTTGAGGGTGTCCTCGGCCTTCTCCCACAGCGCCGGGTCGCCCATGGCCTTCTCCGGCTTGGTGGACAGCTCCATGCGGTACTCGAAGCCAAAGGTCCTGTAGAAGCGGTCCACGAGGTCGATGACCCCGGCGATCTCCGCCTCCATCTGCTCCTCGGTGCAGTAGATGTGCGCATCGTCCTGCGTGAACTGGATGACCCTGAACAGTCCGGACAGAACGCCGGACAGCTCGACGCGGTGAACTTCCCCGAACTCCAGCATACGCAGCGGAAGCTCACGGTAGCTCCTCTCGCGGCTGTTGAACACCAGGATGCCTCCGGGGCAGTTCATCGGCTTGACGGCGAACTGCCGCTCATCGTACCTGGTGAGGAAGATATTGTCCTTGTAATGCGCCCAGTGCCCCGAGACCTTCCACAGGATGTCGCTCATGACCTGTGGGGTCTTGATCTCCTGGTAGCCGGCCCGTCGGTGCTCCTTCCTCGAGAGCTCCATGAGCGCGTTCCTCACCACTAGCCCCTTGGGGTGCCAGAACACCATGCCCGGGGCGACGTCGTAGAAGGAGAACAGGTCAAGCTTCTGCCCTATGATCCGGTGGTCGTTCTCCTTGAGCTTCTCCTTGCTCAGCCGGGACTTGGAGATCTTCTTGAGCAGCGCCGCGGGGTCGATGTCCTCCGACTCGGCCTTGTTTCCTTCGACGCGGATCTCCCGGGACAGTTCTGAGAGGGGGTGCCCCTTGCAACTGATCTTGAACGCCTTATACCAGCCGAACGGGACGCGGTGCACCTCGTAGTCCTTCTGGGCGAGCACGCCCTCCATGCCCTGGAGGATCTTGATGGCCGTGCTGGGAGAGCCCAGCGACGAGGACAGGTGAGCGTAGGGGTACAGGGCCAAGCGCCGGCTCTTTACCTTCTTGGCAACGTCCTCGATATCCTCCACGGCCTTCTGGACCACTGCCTCGGGGTTCTCCTCGTCCTGCTTCTCCACGCTGATGAAAGCGATCAACAGCTCTTCGAAGCGACCCTCCTTCTGCTCGTCAGAGATCTTCTCGGCGACGGGGGTGGACTTCTTGACGGTGAACTCGAGGTAATCGGAATGAATGTAAAGGGTCTTCATTGGGTGGGCAAATACCGCCTGACATATATTTGTTGGTTTTCAGAATGCCGGCGCGCACTGCCTTTGGAGTCTGCGTCTGGTTCCCTGCTACCAAGTTTTAAATCGATACATCAGGTTCCCCGGACCGGTTCTGATGAGGTCCTGGCGATCCATTAAGGGCGACCATGCGGCCGCCAAGCCGATCCTGGCGATCATCGTGGTCGCACTGCTAATCACCTCGACCGTGGGCGCATATGCCATTCTGTTCGCCAGTCCGGCAAAGGGCGTGGATGTGGGCGACGTAGTCAAGGTGGACTACATAGGCGAGTTCGCCGACGGGCGGGTCTTCGACTCCTCGATATATGCGGTGGCGAACGATTCTGAAGTCCCGAAATCGCTGTTCTTCCAGATGAGGGGCAACGAGACGAGGTACAGCCCAATCGAGTTCAAGATCGGCGGACCCACGATGATCACCGGTTTCGACCAGGGGGTCCGGGGAATGAAGGTCGGGGAGACCAGGACGTTCGACGTGCCTGTGGCCCAAGCTTACGGCGATATGGACCCCGGTCTCAAGAGGGCCATGCAGCTGGAGGAGACGCTGCTCCTGGAAGAAACGATGAACAAGGCGACCTTTAAGGCCACCTTCGGCGAGGACCCAGCCAGTTTCAGGGAAGTAAAACATACTCAGCTTGGCATCCAGGCCTATGTGCTCTCCTATGATCCCTCGAGCGAAAAGGCCAGGGTCAGCTATGCCCAGGGCAAGGCAGTGGGGGATGTCTTCAAGGCATGCGACGACAGCAAGGGTGCATATGGGTGGATGGTAAAGATCACGAACATCACATCCTCAAGCATCACAATACGGCACCAGCTGACCGAAGAAGACAGCTTCATGGTGCGCGGCTATGACATGGCCGGCCTGAGCTACACCAATCCGCAGACCAGGAGGGCCGAGGTGAAGAACGACTTCTACATCGATGAGGTCGACGTGGAAGGGGGCACTTTCGTCATGAACTACAATCCCGAGACCAAGGGGCGCGTCCTGACGTTCACCGTGACGCTGGTATCGGTGGTCTGAAACGCTTCACCGGGGCATCTCCGTCCCACTATTTTTCCGCCTCTTCCAGATAGATGCGCTCGGTCTGCGCCGCTATGCTGTCCCAGTTGAACCGGCCGATGTGCTTCCGGGCCCGTCGCCCCAGGTCATGCCGCAGCCCGTCGTCCCTGAGCAGGCGGTCCAGCGCTGCCGCGATATCACGCGGAGATGCCGGGGCGACCAGGATGCCGCCGTCGCCCACCACCTCAGGCAGGCCGCCAACTTTGGACGCCACCACCGGCTTGCCGTAGGCCATGACCTCCGCCGTCGCCAGGCCGAAGCTCTCGAACAGCGACGGCATGACGAAGACCTTGCACGATGACATCAGCCGGACCTTCTCCTCCTCGCTGACGTGGCCGGTGAAGACGACCCTATCGCCAACGCCGAACTGTTCTGCCAGGGACCGCAGCCGTTTCTCCTCCGGCCCCTTTCCCATGATGACCAGCTTGCCGTCGACAGTTCGCATCGCTTCGACGAGGTACCTAACCCCCTTGGTGGCCACCAGCCTGCCTGTGAACAGAACGAAGTCCTCCTCGCTGGTGGGTCCGTCGTACATGTCCACGCCGAGCGACACCACGTCGGTGAGGTCCCTCCGGAAGCCGCGGGTCAGAAGGTCTTCCCGCACGAACTCGCTGACGCAGACCGTGCGGCGGTCGCGGATCATATGGGAGAAGAGGGAGTCGTTTATGTAGCTGAGCAAGTGAATGGCTCCATTCCCCTCGCCGAACGTGTTGTGGAATGTGAACATCCACCGCCCCCGGTATTTCTTCATGGCCTGGGAGTACGACGGCGCCCATCGATAGTGAAAGTCCACCAGGTCGGCGTCCAGCGATTCAAGCGCCTCCAGCACCCCGGGCGTGACGACGTACGGGGGATTGTAATTCGTGATGAAGCGGGATGGGAGGCGCACCACGCGGTAGCCGTCCATCATCTCCTCCTCCGCCGTACCCGGGAGGCGGGACGTCAGGACGGTGACCTCATGCTTGGACGCCAGCCGCTTCGATATCTCATGCGTGCGGTGCTCGATACCCCCCATGTAAGGGAAGTGGAACGGGTTAAGCTGTACGATCCGCATCCTCACTCACCCCCCTTTTCATACGGCGTTTCCGAACCAGGGTGGCCGCGAAGCTCAGTGCGATGACCACCAGCACCATGATGAGGGTGACAGTGGTGGCCGTCCCCCTCTCCATGTAGGCGAGGAAGAACCCGCTGAGAAGCAGGATAAGGCCATACTTGGCCATTCCGCCTATGAGCAGGTAGGCGACGGAGCGCCTGAGGTCCCAATGGGACAGTGCCACGAACGCCCCCATGAGAGGCAGCACTGGGGCCACTCGGTTCACCAGGATCATCTTCTCGTCCTGGCACACCAGAAAGTCTCGGTAGCCCATGACGATCTTCTGCAGACGGGCCGGCACGCGGAGCCGCTTCACTATCCAGTATAGGGTCAGGAGTCCGGCGACCTCCCCCACGGCGATGGCCGCCAGTATCAGAACTCCCAGCAGAAAGGGGTCCATGCCATAGCCCTGCACGAACACCAGCACCGTGAACAGCTCTGGCAGGGTGGGAAAGATCACGGCATCGATGAAGAAGAGCAACAGTATGCAAAGGATGCCGCCTACGGCTCCCAGCGGACCGAACAGTTCCGCAATGATGTACCCTATGCCCAGGTCGCTCATTCCAGGCGATACAAGGATATCCTTTAAAAAATCCTTCCGTTAGCATTTCGCTTCTTGCGTTCGATGGCGAACTCATACAGCTCGAGCAGTCTGGCAACGCTGCCATCCACGGAATAGCTCTCCGCGGTGGTTCGTGCGGACTGGCGCACCTGGGGGGAGCAGTTCATGGCATCAAGCATGGCCTCGGCACATGAGGTCGGATTATCCTCGAAGAGGAACCCGTTCTCCCCATGCCGTATCATCTCCGCCACCGCCCTGTAGTTGATGCCGGCCACTGGCTTCCCGGTGGCCATGGCCTCGAGGGCCGCCAGGCCCTGGGTCTCGAACTTGGACGCGATGGTGAAAGCGTCGCAGGCCGCGTAGAACTGCGCTAGCTCGCTGTCCGGGACGAACCCAGTGAAGATGACCCTGTCGGCCACGCCCTTGTCCACAGCGCTCTGCATGTAGTGCTTCTTTGCGGGACCTTCGCCCACGATGAGCAGCCGGGCATCCGGTTCGCGATCGACCAGGCGGGCGAATCCGTCCAGGAGCAGGTCGAGGTTCTTTTCCATGGCCACCCTGCCCACGTGCATGAACACCTTCTCGCCGTCGAGGCCGTACTTCTGCCGCACGCGGGAGCCGTCGTTGGTCGGCGAGAACCGCTCGCAATCCACCCCGGTCGGTATCACGTCGATGCGATGCATGTCGGGCGCATACTTCAGCAGCTCCTGCCGGATGGCCTCGGTGGGCGCCACCACCGCGTCGGCCCGCTCCAGCAACTGGCGGAGGTAGATCCAGAACAGCCGGTCGGTCATCCACTCCGGTATGGGCAGACGGGCGTAGTAGTGGGCCGCCTCGGTGACCATGGTATGAAATGTCACCACCACCGGCTTGACCAGCGTGCGGGCGGCGAACATGGAGCGGACCCCCATGAAAAGCAGACCATGGGTGTGTATGAGGTCCACGTTCAGCTTGGACAGTATCTCGCACTTGTTGGTCGGATAGATCGGGACGGTGTATCCAGGGTAGCTCCTGAAGGCGGTCGAGCGGAAGTAGAACACGTCCCCCTCCCGGTCCGCCTTGTCCCAAGGCTCGGGGGCGAAGATGAACACCTCGTGCCCCAGGCGCTCCAGCCCCTGCTTGGTAAGTAGGATGGAATTGACCACGCCGTCCTTGGCGGGGTGGTACGAGTCCGTGAACATCGCGATCTTCATTCAACCAGCTTCCTGAGCTTGTCCAGAACCTCCCCGGGATCACGGCCCAGAAGGTACATGACCGAACCCTTCCCCGGCCCCAGGAGGCCGAACGCGGCATCTGGTACGAAGCCCCTTGCATTTAAGCCGGTATCCGTTGAGTTCTCACCATCGATAATGCTTACCTCCTTTATCGGCAGCGCTCGCATGCCCGTGTCGACGAGCCGCGCCGCCATCTCCGCGGAGTGACGAAGGCCGATAGCCGAGCGCATGCCGCCGTCCCGGGCCATGGCCGCTCGGATGATGGCCGTCATGCGGGGAGAGGCGCCGAACGCCACTCCGGCGGGGAGCAGGGCGCGGCCGGTCCTGCTGACGATCGGCGCCTCCAGAGCGCATATGTCCCCCGCGCCCCGGGCGGACGGCAGGGCGTAGACGAACTCAGTGCCGCCCTGGGCCATCCAGTCTCCCGGCATAAGGCACGCGGCCTCCCGGGCAGCGCCGAGAAGCCTTTCCGACACCTCATAGCTGGACGCGCTTCGGTACAAACGCGACAGGGGGTTCACGACCGGCACGCCATGTCCGATGGGGTAGTTCTCCACCACCGCATGCCTTACCGACTCGTTGCTCCTGATGACCGCGTCCCTCAGGGAGTGGCCCTTGGCCAGGTTGGCCGCCAGAAAGGCCGCGAGAGCGCATCCGCCGCCGTGGCCGCGGATCGGAACCCGGGCGTGCTCTATCACCGTGAACTGCCCCTCATGGAAAAGGAGGTCGCGGCAGGTGGGCCCCTCGGCATGGCCTCCCTTGAGCAGCACCGCCTCGCTACCCAGCGCGGATAGCTCGCGGCATGCCTCCATCGCGTCCTCCTCGCCGGCGATGGTGCGGCCTAGCAGCACCTCCGCCTCCGGGATGTTGGGCGTCAGGACGGTGGCGATCGCCGCGAGCTCATCGCGAACGGCCTCCGCAAGGTCGCTAAGGCTGAGCCCGTCGCCCACCCCGGCGACCATGACCGGGTCCACCACGAGCGGGATGCGCTCATCGCGAAGCCGTTCGGCCACCGCCCGGGCGATGGCGCCCGAGTACAACATCCCCGTCTTGGCGGCCGATACGTGGACATCCTCCAGCACCGCATCGATCTGCGCCAGGACCTGGTCTGGAGGGAGGGCAAGGATGCCAGCCACCCGCTGAGTGTTCTGGGCGGTGATGGCGGTGATGGCCACTGCTCCGTGAACTCCCTCAGAGGCGAACGCCTTCAGGTCTGCCTGCAGTCCGGCCCCTCCCGACGAGTCGGAACCGGCGATGGTCATGGCCACAAGCATGCCCGGGACATTTCATTGGGTTAATTAAACACCACCTGCCCAGACCCAACATCGGTTTGGCAATCCGACCAGATAACATTATATATTCTATCCCCTTTCGAATCAGTAATGAAGGCTACCAGTGGGCATTTCATGCTCGGCGATGAGGTCGAGTACAGGGACCTGGCTGAGGTCTTTCCGGAGTTGCTCACCATTTTCCTGGAAGAGACGAACCAGATGCCCGATGACGATGACGTCCTGCAGATGTTCATCTATCTCAACAAGAGGGCGCTGGATAAGAACGAGAAGCCTGAGGGATACAACCGAAAGGGGCGCATGCGCATGGTATTCCCCATCGGCAGCAAACAGTTCTATATAAAGTCCATATCCGCGTCCACCGAGGTCGGCCGCCTGGGGGAGAAGCTCTCCAAGGTCCTCTCCAAGGCCGGGGTGAAGCACGACCTGGAATGGAACACGCTGGGCGAATACTAGTCAAGGCCCTTTCCCGTTCGGCGCTCCTCAATCCAGCAGCCGCTGGTATGCCGACCGCAGGCGGGCCCTCTCCTTCTGGAACATCTCCGACTGCCTGCGCAGCGCCGACATCCCCTGACTGAACTGCATCGGTATGACGTTCGGCGATGTGCCTCCAACCGACATGCGGCGGAGGACGCACCTCTCCACTGGCAGTACGGAGAACACATCCCCTTCGACCAGATCGCTGAACGATCGCAGTTCGTCGAGCGTCAGCTCCTCCAGCCGCTTCCCCTGCTCGATGCAGTACCGCACAGCCGCCCCCACGGCCTCGTGCGCCCGGCGGAAGGGCAGCCCCTTGGTGACGAGGTAATCGGCCAGGTCCGTGGCGTTCAGGAACCCGTCGCGGGTGGCGGCCAGCATGCGCTCCTTGTCAAATCTCATGGTGGCGACCATGGCGGTGGCCAGGCGCAGGCAGGAGACCGTCCGGTCGTGACAGGCGAACAGCGCCGCCTTATCCTCCTGCAGATCGCGGTTGTACGACAGCGGGAGCGATTTCAGGGTGCACAACATGTTGACCAGGTCGCCGATCGCCGCCCCCGCCCGGCCGCGGGTCAGCTCGGCCACGTCGGGGTTCTTCTTCTGCGGCATGATGCTGGAGCCGGTGGAGTAGGCGTCGTCGATCTCCACGAAGCCGAACTCAGGAGAGGACCAGTACACCAACTCCTCGCACATCGAGCTCAGATGCACGGCGCACAGGGAGGCCGCGAAGAGGTATTCGGCCACGAAGTCGCGGTCGCTGACCCCGTCCAGGGAGTTGGCGCAGGGGACGTCGAAGGCCAGCATGTCGGCCGTGTATAATCGATCGATGTTATACGTCGTCCCGGCCAGAGCGGCCGAGCCGAGTGGTGAGACGTTGGTGCGGCGATAGCACTGGGCGAAGCGTTCGGCGTCCCGGGCCAGCCGCTGGAAATGCGCCATCAGGTGGTGCGCCAGCGATATAGGCTGGGCGTGCTGGACATGCGTGAAGCCGGGCAGGATGACCTCGACGTTGTCGGATGCCCGCTCCATGAGAACATGCTCCAGCTCGTAGATGGCCTCCATCGTCTCGAGGATGGCGTCCCTCTGCCACATCCTCAGATCGGTGGCGACCTGATCGTTCCTGCTCCGGCCAGTATGGAGCCGGGCCCCGGCGTCCTCGATCATGGACGTGAGCAGGAACTCGACGTTCGAATGAATGTCCTCCAGCTTCGGATCGATCACCAGGGTGCCGCTCTCCGCCTGCGCGTACAGCTTTTTAAGCCCATCGGCGATGCGCTCCCCATCCTCCGGGGCTATGATGCCCTGGCGGGCCAACATGCGGGCGTGGGCCAAGGAGCCCAGGATATCATATCTCGCCAACCTTCTGTCAATCACCAGCGAGGAGGTGAACGCCAGCGTCTCCTCGGCCGCCCCCTGCGCGAATCTCCCGGACCACAGCACCTTCCGTTCCTGCCCCATGCCTGCACCTTCCTGTTCGCCTATACCCTTGGGGGATGATTATGGAAGCGGTTTGTGGAGCCGATCGTCCCCCTCGGCCGATGGCCTGCCGTTCCGGTAAGCCGAGGCGGCCGTGCGGAGAGGAAGGCCCCATACGTAGATGAAGCCCTTGGCCGAGGTATGATCGAACTCGTCCCCCCTGGCATAGGTGGCAAGACCCTCGTTGTACAGCGAGTACGGCGAGCTCCGGCCCACGACCTCCGCCATGCCCTTGAACAGCTTTACCCGCACCGTGCCGGTGACGAACTCCTGGGTCTTCTCCATGAAGGCGTCCAGGGCCTCACGGAGAGGGGAGAACCAATAACCGTCATAGGCCAGCTCAGCGTAGCGCTGCTCGGCTCCCTTCTTGTATGACAGCACGTCCCTGGTCAGCACCATCCCCTCCAGGGACTGATGCGCCCTGATCAGGGTGACCGCCGCCGGGCACTCATAGGTCTCGCGGGACTTGATGCCGACCAGGCGGTCCTCCACGTGGTCTATGCGGCCCACGCCATGGGCGCCGGCCAGTTCGTTCAGGCGAATGATGAGCTCTACAGGGCCTGGCCTCTCGCCGTCCAGTGAGACGGGTATGCCCTTCTCGAAGCCTATCTCCACGTAGGCCGGTATGTCCGGAGCGTTCTGCGGCGATACCGTCCAGGCCCGGGAATCTTCGGGCGGCTCCTGGGAGGCATCCTCGATGGCGCCGCATTCGCAGCTCCGGCCCCACAGGTTCTCGTCGACCGAATAGGGGCTGGCCTTCTTCACCGGGATGGGGATGCCGTTCTCCTTGGCATAGTCGATCTCCTCCTCCCTGGTCATGACCCATTCCCTCAGGGGGGCGATGATCCCCAGTCCGGGGGCCAGGGCGCCTATGCTGACATCGAAGCGGACCTGGTCATTGCCCTTGGCGGTGCAGCCGTGAGCGATGAAATGCGCTCCTTCCTTCTTAGCCACGTCGACCAGGATCTTGGCGATCAGGGGCCGGGCGATGGCGGTGCTGAGCGGATATGCTCCTTGGTACAGCGCGTTGGCCCTGAGGGCCGGCCAGATATAATCCTCGGTGAACTCCTTCTTGGCGTCGACGGCATAGGCGGACACCGCGCCGATGCTCTTGGCACGCTCTATGTTCGCCTTGATGTCGCCCGGTTGGCCCAGATCGATGGAGGCTGCCACCACCTCAAGGTCATAGCGGTCCTTCAGCCACCTTATGGCCACTGAGGTGTCCAGCCCTCCGGAGTATGCCAGAACGATCTTCTTCCCGTTCCCTGCCCCCCTGCTATCCTGACTGTTGATGCAACGCATTGGAGTCTTTCTGCCAACTTTCCATTTATTATATAGGTATGATGAAGAGCATCCGACAAACGACGCCAGCCGCGTCCACGGTCAGACAGGGGGAGCCTCAGAGGGACAGACCGTCCCCAGTGCAACATGCGGGGGCTCATTTGTCTCATATGGGTCATCACACTTAATATCGAACCGTATTTAATCCGAACCCCCACGCAAGGAGCTATACAATTACATGTTCAAGGCCGCAGTGATAGGAGGTTCCGGATACACCGGTGGCGAACTAGCCCGCATCCTCAGCCGGCACCCCGGCATCTCCCTGGAGGCGATGACCTCTCGCCAGAATGCTGGACGACCCATAGCCGAGGCCATGCCCTTCCTCAGGGGCTTCATCGGATTGGAGTTCGTGGAGAAGCTACCGGAGAACGGAGACTACGACGTCGTTTTCCTGGCGACGCCGCACACGGCATCCATGCGCCTCGTACCTCAGCTGATGGAGAGGGGTATCAAGATCGTCGATCTCAGCGCCGACTATCGCCTCAAGGACCCCCTGGCGTATGAGGAATGGTACGGACACAAGCATTCTGATGCGGCCAACCTTTCGAAGGCCGTCTACGGCCTTCCGGAACTGTTCCGCGATGACATCGCGGGAGCGGACCTGGTGGCCAATCCGGGGTGCTATCCGACCTGCACCATACTGTCGCTGGCGCCCCTGCTGGAGAAGGGCCTGGTGGAGGGCAAGATCATCGTGGATGCCAAGAGCGGCACCTCAGGGGCCGGGCAGGAGCCGACAAGGTCGACCCACCACCCCAACTGCGCGATGTCTGTCACGCCCTACAAGGTCGGCACCCACCGGCACACCCCGGAGATAAAAGGAGTGGTCGATGGCCTGACCGGAAAGGATATAGATGTGATTTTCACTCCCCACCTTCTCCCCATCGTCCGTGGCATGCTCACCACCAGCTATGCCACCCTGGTGGACGGTGTCACTATGGAGGAGGTAGCCATGGCATACCGGTCATTGTATGATGAGGAGCGCTTCGTGCATTTCACCAGCGTGCCTGCCATACCGGCCACGCTCGGCTCTAACTTCTGCGAGGTGGGGTTCGAGGTGGTCGGCTCCACCGTGGTGGCCATGGCCGCACTGGACAATCTGGTCAAGGGGGCGGCGGGGCAGGCGGTGCAGAACGCCAATATATTGTTCAAATTTGACGAGGCCACTGGCCTGGATTTTCCCGGACTCGGAGTATAAGGAGAAGATAAATGAAAAAGATAAACGGCGGCGTTACCACTCCCCTCGGCTGGATGGCCGCAGGGGTGCACTGCGGGATCAAGAGGGAAAGGCTGGACCTGGCCCTGATATATTCTGAACGTCCCACCATGGGGGCGGTCACGTACACCCAGAACAGGATGCGCGCGGCCCCCGTGGAGTACATGGTCGCCAGGGAGAACAACGACATCCGGGCATTCATCGTCAACAGCGGCAACGCCAACGCCATCACCGGCCATCAGGGCCTCGAGGACGCCCGCGCCATGGCTGAGCTGACCGCCAAGGCGCTTGACCTCGACCCGTCGGAGATCGGCGTGTCGTCGACGGGCATCATCGGACGTTACCTTCCCATGGACAAGATCTCGGCAGGCATAACCAAGGCCGCCGGGGAGCTGGCCAGGGGCAGGAAGGCCGACCACCGCGCCGCCCAGGCCATTCTCACCACTGACAAGGTGATCAAGGAGGCCGCCATGCAGTTGCAGCTCAAGGACGGCACCACGGTAACGGTGGCGGGCATGGCCAAAGGCTCAGGGATGATCTCTCCGTCCATGAAGGTGCAGCACGCCACCACGCTGTCGTTCATCACCACCGATGCGGTGCTCACCCGCCCTCCGGAAGAGCGGTGGCAGGAAGCCATCGACAAGAGCTTCAACGTCATCAACGTGGACGGCGACCAGAGCACCAATGATATCTCCGCGTTCATGGCCAACGGCGCCGCAGGAGGCCCCCCGGTCGACGACGATACGCAGTTCTGGAACGCCGTCACCAAGGTCGCTCAGTCCCTGGCCAAGCAGGTCGTCACCGACGGCGAGGGCGCCACCAAGCTCATCGAGCTTAAGGTCATCGGCGCCAAGGACCACGCCGACGCCCGCCGGGCGGGCCGCTGGATCATATCGTCCAGCCTGGTCAAGACCGCCGTGTTCGGCGCCGACCCCAACTTCGGCCGGGTGCTGGCTGCGCTCGGCAACTCCGGGGCCGCCTTCAACATAGATCGCGTTCGCCTCACCATCGGCACGGGGGAATCCGCCGTATCGCTGTTCGAGAGGGGGCGCCCTCAGCTTCCGCCGTGCAGCGAAGGGGAGGTGCAGGCCCGCAAGCTGCTCAGCCAGAAGCGCATAGTCATGACCCTGGACCTCGGCGTGGGCAAGGGGCAGGCGGAGGCATGGGGCTGCGATCTCAGCTACGAGTACGTGAAGATCAACGCTGAGTACACCACCTAGGTGTGGAAATGAACGCTCCGTCCCACCGCATCCTGGTAAAGTTCGGCGGCAGCTCGCTTAGCGGTCAGGGCGACCTTGAACGCTTCGCCGACGAGCTCGCCGAGCTGATCGGCCGCGGCTATCGGCCCGTCCTCGTTCATGGAGGGGGGCCGGAGATCAGCAAGGAGATGGAGGTCCGCGGCATGCCGGTAAGGAAGGCGGCCGGGCTGCGCATTACCGATGAAGGGGCGCTGTCCGTTGCCGAGGAAGTGCTGTCCCGCATCAACGCCGCCACCGTGGCCGTGCTGCGCGCCAAGGGCATCAATGCCGTGGGCGTTTCGGCGGCCCAGGCCGGAGTGGTATGCAAGCGCAAGCCGCCCGTGATCGTCATCGAGAACGGAGCAAACGTAGAGGTCGACCTTGGCCGGGTGGGGGACGTCATCGGCGTCTCTGGCACCTGGCTCGACGAGACCCTGCGCGCCGGGGCGGTCCCTGTCATCTATCCCATAGGGGCCGATGCTCCTGGCGACAGGTACAATGTCAACGCCGACACCATGGCCGCCTTCGTGGCGCAGGCCGCGGGGGCGGAGATGATGATCCTCCTGACCGACGTGCCCGGCATCCTCCGCGGGGGGGAAGGCTCCTCCGATGTGGTGCACGAGATCACGTTCCAAGGGATCGACGAACTGATCGCGCAGGGCGTGATCACCGGAGGAATGATACCGAAGGTGGAAGCATGCCGAGACGCCATACGGCATCGCGTGTCAGTAGTGCATATGCTCAACGGAAGGGACCCCGGCTCGATGGTGCGCAAGCTCATCGGGCGGGAGCGCATAGGGACCACTGTAACCCAGGGATGACATGAAACTAGATCAAGTGAAGGAGCTGGACCGGGCCCACCTGTTCCAGAACTATGGGCGCCAGGAACTGTGCTTCGAACGCGGAGAGAGGGAGTTCCTCTACGACCTGGACGGTCGCCGGTACATCGACATGGTGGCCGGCATCGCCGTCAACTCGCTGGGATATGCGCATCCCGCGATCACCCGCACCATACGAGAGCAGTCCGAGCGTCTGGTGCACGTCTCCAACCTGTACCTGGTGAAGGAGCAGGCGGAGGCGGCCGCCGCCATCGCGTCGACATGTCCGAAGCCGCTGTCGTCGGTGCTGTTCGTCAATAGCGGAGCGGAGGCCAACGAGGCGGCGCTGAAGCTTGCCTTCAAGCACACCCGCCGCTCCAGGGTCGTCTCGACGTACAACTCGTTCCACGGCCGGACGGCCGCCGCCCTCTCCGTCACTGGGCAGAAGAAGTACCAGAGCGGGTTCGAGCCCCTGCTGTCGGAAGCGGTCGACCTCATAAACTACGGCAGCGTGGAACAGCTCAAGGGAGCGGTGACGAAGGACACCGCGGCCGTTATCCTGGAGCCGATCCAGGGCGAGGGCGGCGTCATTCCGGCGGAGCGGGAGTTCTTCCGCGCCGCCCGCGATCTTTGCGACGAGCATGGCGCCCTTCTCGTTTGCGATGAGGTACAGACCGGAATATGTCGGACCGGCCGCTTCTTCGGTTTCCAGCACTACGATGTCGTTCCGGACATCATCAGTTTGGCAAAGGCCCTTGGGAACGGCTATCCCATAGGGGCCATCGTCGCGTCGAAGGAGGTGGCGTTGACCTTCGTTCCCGGCTCCCACGGCACCACCTTTGGCGGAAATCCGCTAGGGGCCGCGATAGCCAGGACCGTGGTGGAGACGATGCGCGAGGAAAAGATGGACGCCCAGGTGGCCGAGAAGGGAGGCCGGTGGATGGAACAGCTCCGCGATATCGCCGCCCGTTCCGGGGGGCGCATAAGGGCAGTGCGGGGCCGCGGCCTCATCATCGGCCTGGAGATGGGGGAGGATGCCAAGAGGCTGCAGGCGAAGGCTCTCGAGAACGGGATCCTCGTCAACGTGTGCGCTGGTTCGGTTGTACGGCTGATCCCTCCCCTCATCCTGAGCGACGGCTCGATCAAGGCGTTCAACGACGTCCTGGAGAGCTTCCTGTCCTGAGCATCAGTCAGAGAAGGTGCGGCGGGCCCACTCCACGAGGCCTTCCACCTTGAGGCCGTCCACCAGCTGGTGGAGCGATGCCCTGGACATGTAATAGGCGAAGCCCAGGCCGGCGACGATGCCCGACAAAGAGTTCGCCACGATGTCCTTCATGGTATCTTCCAGCCCATGCTGCATCCCCGTTCCTATGACATGGTCCAGGGAGAACTCCAGTATCTCCCACACCCCCTCCATGGACAGCACCGAGACGAAGATAAGGAACGGTACCCACGTCACGGGCACCCTGGTCTTCTCGGAGAACACGATGACCATGATGAGGGCGATGGCTGCCAGGGAGGCGACGGTTATGCCGGAGACGAAGTGCGTTATGCTGTCCCACCAGTTGGTGGTGTTATACAGATTGGTCACCAGACCCATGCTGTGCAGGAACAGCGCCAGGCCGATGCCCGTCAGGATGGGCCACGGCAGGACCATGACATCACGCCTGAGGCACCAGGCGGGGATGGCCAGCAGGAGGATGCTGAACAGCTGGGTACTGTAAGAATAACTGTCACCCGACAATATGCTTAGGACCAACATGGCCGCCAGGGCGATGGCAGACGCCACGATGATGGACATCCTTATGTTGCGCATATCATCCCTCCCAATCCACGCCGCCAGGGTTGATCTTACTGCCCGCATGCCTGCTCATGTACCTTACCATGGCGTAGGCCAGGGCGATACCGACCGCGGTGCTGACCATGAAGTAGCGCATGAACTCATCGTTCCCGGGCACCATCTGCCGGCCGAACAGCATGCCCATGTAGTGATCGATCGGCCCCTGCAGGAGGACCACCGTCATGTACGAGATGAGCGTCACCACCATGAGGAACTGCCTCGCCATGTGGCCCCGCCCCCTCTCGTTAACGACAAGGAGGGTGGTGAGCACCAGGCCGAACACAGTCATGTTCCCAGGAATGGCCCACAGCATGCTGTTGAGGTCCGTGACGCTTGGTCGGGCAGGCCCGAGGAAGAGGTAGAGGACGAACAGGCCGGCGAACGCAATGGTGCCCGCCAAAGGCCGTCCCTGTGACAGGATGGCGTCCCCGAACTCCGGGGCCAGCATGATGGACAGTATCCAGATCGCGATCAGCGACCAGAATATGTGCCCTATCAGGATGGCCCTTAACAGTGCTGCCACGAGTAGCAGGAGGAGGACGCTGAAGGCGATCTTGGCCCTCAGGCCGTTGATGTTCCGGTAGACGCTCTCGGTGCTCAAATCAACTCTAAGGGAACGACAGCCTACTATTTCATCACATGGGGGCGCGGATGCGCTCGACAAGCCAGCGAGAACTTGTGTAAAAGAGTTTAATAACCCTGTCCGATATCCGTCGGAACGCATGAAGAAGGACGCCCCCCGGGAGAGCATCGCAGAGCGAACACGCATGTACATAGATGCCCATCCCAGCGTCAAGGACTGCATCTCAAAGGACCTGATCAACTACTCCTCGCTGGCCCGGCTCATCATGAGGGAGCTGGGCATCGGGAACGAGGAGGCGGTCATGATCGCATGCCGCCGGTACGCCGTCAAGCTGGGGCACCAAGACCACGAGGGCGAGATCCTCCGCGTTCTGCGAGACTCCCGCCTGGAGCTGAAGACCAGGATCGCCATCATCACGGCCAAGAATGACTGGACGGTCCTTCATCGCCTCGAGGTCATCTTCAAGAAGCTGCTCAACGAGAAGAGCATCATGCAGATCATTCAGGGCACCCATGCCATCACCATCATCTCCGATGAGAAGCTCAAGAACGAGGTGGTCTCGCTGGTGGGGCAGGAGAACATACTGAAGGTCCGCATGGGCTTGGTGGAGATCTCGGTGCGTTCGCCGGAACGCATCACCGAGACGAGCGGAGTGTACGCCTACCTGGCCAACAACCTCTCGGACGGGGGCATCAACGTGGTGGAATCGGTGAGCGTTTTCACCGACACCATCTTCATCGTCAAGGAGGAGGACATGATGAAGGCCTACTCCATCCTTAGCAGGTGCATCGATTCCGCCGAGCGGATGACCGTCGGCGACTGATCCTGGCAGCTGAGCATCAATCCCTAGTCGCCGCGGCCGCTCCGTCGGATGGCATTGTGGCCATGGGCGAGACCGGGCGGAACAGCCGAGGGAGGAGAGGATCGGCGGTGGAGTTGGGGTCCTCCGGTTCAGGCTCAGGCATCTCCACCTGGATGGTTATGGATGATATGCCGGATACGATGTCCTCGCTGCTTCCATCCGTTGCCCAGGTGGTGACATTGTATGTGCCGCCCACCGCGAACCGCAGCTGGACGCCGATGCTCCACTCGGTCAGCTCCGCCCTGCCCGAGAAAGGCGAGGTGGTTTTAAGGCGGCCCACTATGCGGCCGTCCTGTTGCTCCCACCGGATGGTCGACGACGGAGAGGTGGTCCTTCCTGTAACGTCGGAGACCTTGATGCCCTCCTTCTCGATGGCGATGTGATCGACCACCGTTCCGGACCAATCGGTGTCGCCGCGGTCGGCTTTGTCTACAACCTTGAGCTCCATGTAGCGGTTGCGCTCCTGCACGCTCGACGGCCCTGCAAGGGTCTGTTCGATCCTGACGAACGGCTCCTCAGCGCTGTCGACCGTCAGCTTGACGCTGAGATCGGCGCTTCGGGCCAGGGGCGAGGCGGAAGTGGGCACGCCGGCCCCCATGCCCCTCTGGTCCATGATCCATGCCTTGAACGTGTAGGTCCCCGGCTTGAGTATGTTGAGCTCTATCTCCGCCTCGGCCCGCGACATGGCGGAGCTGGGGCCCTGCATGAATGTCGGTCCAAAACCGGCGATGGCGCTTGAGCCGGGGGCGGACATCCATCCCACGTACTTGTCCCCTCCATACCGTATGGTGGCGTCGTCAGTCGCCAGGCCTCCTTCCAGGCTGAAGGTCCATACCCAGTTGCCTCCCTCCACCAGGAACCCCCTCTCTGGCTCGGAGGCGAGGCGCATGACCAGCTCTTCGCCCTCTATCATATTGTCCGTCGAGGGGCTCAGGGCAGGCCGCTGATAGTCAGTCTTCTCCCTGACCGTGCCGGTGTCGCCTCCCGGATCAAGGTCTGGGATCGCGGACGGCGTTATCGCTGCCACTGCCATGAACAGCCCCAATATGAGAAATGTTGCTATCCAGGATCCTATGGACCGCTCGGCCATCTTCCCCTGTTCGCTGTTGGAGCAGGCAGTATTTGAATGGTTTGACGCGCCGCTGGCCCCAAACGCGATATAATGACGGGACGATAGTCGGGAGGAGACATATGCCGAGATACGTCAACATCGTTGTGGAGCCTCCTGGGCCCCGTGCCCGTGAGGTGGTGGAGCAGGACCGCAAGTACGTGGCGACCTCGACCAAGACCTCTCCAGTAGTGGCCGAGAGCGCCGCCGGGGGAGTGGTTAGGGACGTGGACGGCAATGATCTCATGGACTTCGCCAGCGGGATCTCGGTGCTGAACGTAGGCCACAGCCATCCGCGGGTGGTAAGGGCCGTGAAGGAGCAGTCCGAGCGGCTCTTCCATTTCGCCGGGACCGATTTCTATTACTCTGCCCAGGTCGACCTGGCTCGCCGTCTGGCGCAATCGGTGCCGGGAGGGTGCGAGAGGAAGGTGTTCTTTAGCAACAGCGGCGCCGAGAGCATCGAAGCCGCTATGAAACTGGCCCGCTGGAACACCGGCCGTGGGCGTTTCATCGCCTTCCTGGGCTCCTTCCACGGACGGACGATGGGTTCCCTATCGCTCACAGCGAGCAGGCCCTCTCATCAGGAAAGGTTCTTCCCCACCGTCCCGGGAGCGGTCCACGTGCCCTACGCGTATTGCTATCGGTGCGCTTACGGCATGGAGCCCTCCTCCTGCGGGGCCCACTGCGCCCGCGTCATCGAGGAAGTGTACTTCCAGACCAACGTTCCGCCTGAGGAGGTCTCGGCCCTGTTCATGGAGCCGGTGCAGGGCGAGGGAGGTTATGTCGTCCCGCCGCCGGAGTTCGTGAAGGAGATCGCCTCGATCTGCCGGCGGTACGGGATCCTGCTGGTGGACGACGAGGTCCAGGCCGGCATGGGACGCACCGGAAGGATGTGGGGGGTGGAGCACTTCGACGTCGTACCGGACGTCCTGTGCACGGCCAAGGCCCTGGGGTCTGGCCTCCCCATAGGCGCCACGGTGTTCCCGGCCCGCCTGGACATGGGACAGGGGGCGCACTCCAACACCATGGGCGGCAACCTGCTCGCCTGCGCGTCGGCGCTCGCCACTCTGGACGTGATCGATGACGAGCATCTTCTTGATAGGGTGACGTCGCTCGGCGATCATCTCCGCAGGCGACTGCTGGAGATGGCCGAGCGGCATGAGGTGATCGGCGACGTCCGCGGCTTGGGTCTGATGCAGGCCATCGAGCTGGTCAAGGACCGAGATACCAAGGAGCACGCCGCGGCCGAGAGGGACCGCGTGATCGAGCAGGCCTACCGCCGCGGTCTGATACTTCTTCCGGCGGGCCGATCGGCCGTTCGTCTGATCCCGCCGCTCATTGTGGACGAGGCCTTCCTGGATGAGGGGATGGATATACTCGACGTCGCATTGAGGGAGGCCCTGGAATGAAGCACGTTCGCGCTGGCGATACCGAGTGGATCGAAGGCCGGGGATATAGGAAGGGAAAGCTGCTCGACACCTGGCCGCTGCCCGCCGAGGTATCGCGGCTGCAGGAGGTGAGGTTCGCCAAGGGAGCGACGATGCCGCCTCACTATCACAAGGTGCAGACCGAGATCTTCTACGCCCTGGGGCCCGGGAGCATCACCATCAACGGCCGGGAGGTGCGCATGGGGCAGGGGGACCTTGTGGTGTGTGAGCCGGGGGAGATGCACGGCATGCCCCTGGTGGAGGAGGACTTTGCCTTCCTGGTGATCAAGATCGACTACCGGGAGGACGACACGGTCTGGCAGTGACCGGGACGGTGGGCCATCAGGGAGAACGTCAGCGGTAGGCTGCACGTTCCCTCGCGGAATATCCAGTGTCCATCATCCCGCTTCTCCATCAGCGGGTGCATGTTGAAGTAGCCAAGCTCCGACTCGTGCAGGAAGTCGAGATGCAGTCCGGCCGACAGCAGTGAGCCGACTATCTCGGACATGGTGTGAGGCCAGGAGTATGTCACCTGCGCCTCCAGCGGACGGTCAGAGTCGGTGTAAGTGTCTGGCGATTCCCACCTCACGGGCCGTCCGTCGGAGAGGTACCTCCCCTTGAGCTCAACGCGGTCCGAACGGTCCTCGTCGATCAGGTCGGTGAAGGGATGGGAGTCGACGACGTAGAATATGCCGCCGGGGCGGAGGTAGCGGGCCACGACCTTGGCCCAGCCATCCAGGTCTGGCAGCCAGCACAGCGCCCCGTAGCCGGTGTACACTATGTCGTATAGCTCGTCATGAACGTCCGGAAGGGTGTAGATGTTGGACTCTATGAACCGGGCCGGTATGGACAGCTCCTCGGACAGCTGGCGGGCGGTGGCGATGGCCTCGGGAGAGAAGTCCACGCCGGTCACTTCAGCGCCCCGGCGAGCCCACGACAAGGTGTCCAGTCCGAAATGGCACTGAAGGTGCAGGAGCCGCTTGCCGCCGACATCGCCCATCTCGCCCAGTTCGAGGGGCAGTAGGGAGCTCCCGCCGCGTCGGAAGCCGTCCACGTTGTATGAGCGGGAGCGGTAGTGGACTGGCGTAGCGCCATCCCACCAACTCCGGTTGACGTTCATCTCCTTGTCGTACATGGTGATCACAAATGGAGCCACCAGCGAGATTTGAACTCGCGACCTGCTGATTACAAGTCAGCCGCGCTACCGGGCTGAGCTATGGTGGCGTCCGCCTTTGTAACTTCGATTTAGCATTTAGCCTTTATGGGAAGCAACCTATTTACCGCTCCAGGACGCTCGCCGCCGTGAGGCTGCGGTCTTGGACGAGGGTTCGCTTCGATTCTTGGAAGAGCTGAGCAACGCGCCTGGCCCGTCGGGGTACGAGCGGGAGGCCATGAAGGTCATCAAGAGGCGCCTGGATGGCCTGGCCGATATGTGCACCGACCGTCTGGGCAGCCTGGTCTACTCCCGCTGCGGAACCGAGGGCGGTCCCGTGGTGCTTCTCCCAGGGCACATCGACGAGATAGGGTTCTCCATCGGCTCCATCGATTCCGATGGCTTCATGTCGTTCAACCCGCTGGGCTACTGGTGGGAGCAGAGTCTCATCGGGCAGAAGGTCAAGGTGCTAACGAAGGAAGGGGAGTTGAGAGGCGTCGTCACCACCGCCTTCCCATTTGCCCGGGAGAGCAAGCCCGACAGGCCATTGCCGCTGGGCGGGATGTGCATCGACATAGGGGCGTCAAGCAGGGAGGAGGCGGAGGCCATGGGCGTCAGGGTGGGCGACGCGGCCGTTCCCGACTCGCAGTTCTTCACCGTCACCCGCCCTCGCGTTAGGGACGGAGAGCTGGATGGGGAAAGGACGGTAGCGTTCGGAAAGGCGCTAGACAATCGCATCGGCGCATTCCTGTCGGCCGAGCTGGTCAGGCATATGGCCGAGGGCGGCGTGAAGCATCCGAACACCATCGTGGGAGCGGCCACGGTGCAGGAGGAGATCGCAGCGCAGGGCGCCATGACGGTGTCGCGCATGGTCCGGCCGGATGTGGCCATCGCCGTGGACGTGGACATATCGGGCGATGTGCCCGGGTCCAGCACCAAGGTCGCCCCGACCCGGATGGGCAAGGGCGTCTCCATCACCACCTGGGACCCCCGCTTGGTGCCGAACCAGGCGTTGAAGGAGCTGTGCATAGACATCTGCGAGAGGAACGATATACCGTACCAGCTCAGCCATGCGAGGGCGACTACCGATGCCGCCGTCATACACTCTTCGCGCTTCGGGGTTCCGTCCATCGCGGTCGGCCCCTCCATACGGCACATGCACTCGCACGTCGCGGTCGCCGACCTTCAGGACATCGACGACACGCTCCGATTCCTCATCGAACTTTCGATGGCGCTCGACCGCGACACGGTCGACTCGCTCACCTCTATCGATGGTCTGAGATGTGGCCGCTGAGGCACCACAAACTATAAAAATAACGAATTAATGACGAAGAGCCATATCCTGATCAATGGATTCAAGGTGAATTTCATGGCGAACGATAACACTGATGCGGTCAAGATTGCCAAGGGGGACATCGTTCTGATGGACTTCGACGGCTGGATCGCCGACTCCGACGAGCTGTTCGACACGACCAACGCTCAGACTGCCCAGGACAACAACGTCTTCAACGAGAAGGTCGAGTACAAGCCCCTGCCCATCCTGGTAGGCGGAGGTCGGATCTTCGAGGGCCTCGACGAGGCCATCGGGTCCGCCGAGATCGGCAAGGAGACCGAGATCGTCATCCCGGCCGAGAAGGCTGCCGGTCAGAGGGACCCCAAGCTGGTCGAGATGATCTCGATGCGCGAGTTCCTCAAGCAGGACATCGAGCCCCATGTGGGCATGGAGATCAACATCAGGAACCGCCCTGGCATCATCACCGCCGTTACCCCGGGCCGCGTCCGCGTCGACTTCAACCGCCCCTTGGCAGGCAAGGAGCTGAAGTACAAGTTCACCGTCGTTTCCAAGGTCGAGGGCGACGAGGAGAAGGTCAAGGCCGTCCTGGACATGGACTACGGCACCTCGGAAGGCTTCGAGGTCACCGTCGAGGACAAGGTCATTTCCATCGTTCTCCCTGACGTCTGCAAGTACGACCAGAAGTGGCTGCTCGCCAAGTATCGCATCGTGGCCGACCTCCGCGAGGCCATGAACGCGACCAACGTGCGCTTCATCGAGGAGTACGTCAAGGCCGAGCCGGTCGCTGAGGAGCCCGCTGAAGAGGCTTCCGAAGAGGTCGCCGAGGAGTCTGAGGAGATCTCTCCCGAGGAGATCCCCCAGGAGAAGGAGTAAGCTCCTTCAGTAAACCTTTTCTATACCCTTTCCATACTTCGAGCAAAATGCACACGTGGCCTAGTCTGGATATGGCAGCAGCCTCCTAAGCTGCAGGTCGGGGGTTCGAATCCCTCCGTGTGCGCCACTCTTCCCATCCAGATGATGTGTTATCAAAGTCAATAGCAGGGGGTCTGTGAGCAAAAGCGTCCAGATCGTTTCTGCGGATCTCGTTGAGGTTTGTTTCTACGCGCCTAATTACCGGCGTTTCCTGCCAAGCGGGCTTGAGCTGCTTGCCCACGTTCCCGCGCTTTATGTCGGCGTAGAACTTCTTTATCGTCTCCGAGTTCGACTGTCGCAGCTGCATGCCCATGGCCGGCAGTCCCCGGGACAAGGTCACTTCCACCCATCGCGGAGATGCCGGCGACGGCCAAGCGGTTCATGAACTACTTCAACTCCCCCAATCCTCACGATGGCTGAGGGAGACATGTAGAGAATCTCTACCTGGCTCATTACGATCAATCATCCTCAAAATTGAAACGCAGGGGTGAGTTGGTCGGCCTGCACTCCCAATTCCATAATTTTGCCTGAGATTGGCGCTTCCTCATCATCGGGTACGGATGGCTATTGACAAATCATGCCGCAACATGGGCATCCAACGGCCTTTTTTGGAGCTGCGCCACGATGTCAGCTTACTGTCCGGATGATTAAATGGGGGTTCGAAGAAGTTCGATGACCTCGGACGAAGCGTCATGGCGCGGCATGATCGCGGATGGACATGTCAGGTATCATGACGCGAGGGGCGATGAATGAATGAATGATATGGAGGAATGAAAGAAAATGTAGGGGAGGCCGGTAGACCTCATTTAACAGGGATCTCAGTCCTTTCCGCCGTGGGAGCGGCGTCCGCCCTTGGCCTTGGCCTCCCCGGGCTCCGCTTCCGCGCCTTTTCGTCCGGCCTCGGAACGCTTCTCGCTGGTCGACTCGCTTTCCCCTCCTCTCTCCTTCTGATGACTGGGGTGAGTGCACTCGCGCCCACGACACTCGTGCTCCGCTAGTCCGCCAGCGCGCCCGGCCTCGACCTTCTTCTCATGCAGGCTCTTCTCTGCCATCCTCATCTCTCCTTGGAGCCTGTCCGGCCCCAGGGTGGCCTGGCAGGAGATTGTATATGGTATTTGAGCGCGCGATCTGCGGGCCGAGTAGAACATCTTCCGAGCTAAAGGTGGCAAGATGGGCGGGTTCGACCGCATCGCGGGGTTTGAGGGATCGTGGCAGGGGCGGGGTCAACCCGCCGAAGCGTCGAACCATATTATAGGAAACATCGCAATGTACTAGCCCGGGATGCGAGGGAATCCAGTGGAGAACTACGACCTGATAATCATCGGTTCCGGGGCCGGGCTGAACCTGGTTGATGCGGCCGTCCGCTCAGGAATGAAGGTGGCGCTGGCCGAGAACGGGCCGATGGGAGGTACATGCCTCAACCGGGGATGCATACCGAGCAAGATGTGGATCTACCCCGCCGACGTCATCAGGCAGATCGAGGACGGGGCCCGCATTGGCGTCGAGGCGAAACTGGAGAAGGCCGACTTCGAGCTGGTCAGGCAGAGGACGTGGGACTCGGTGCTGAAGGAGCGGGACGGCATCAGCGAAGCGGTCAAGGAGGACCCCCAAGTAACGCCCATTCGAGACACGGTCAGCTTCATAGGCGACCGAACCCTGACGGCCTCAGGCCGCACCATTCAGGCACCTCGCATCGTCCTCGCCGGAGGGGCGCGCAGCGTCATTCCCTCGATCAAGGGCATCGAAGATGTGGAGTATCAGACCTCCGAGACCATATTCGACATCGAGGACCTTCCCGGGAGCATGATCATCCTGGGAGGGGGTTACAAGGGATGTGAATTCGGGCACTTCTTCTCCGCCTTCGGAACGGACGTCACCATCCTCCAGCGTAATACGCGGCTGCTTCCGAACGAGGAGCTGGAGATCAGTTCGGCCGTGACCCGCAAGCTGGGGCAGCATGTGACGCTGCGGACGGCCCATGACGCCAAGGAGGTCAGGAAGAGCGATGGCGGCATCGAGGTCATCAGCCGGGACCGGACCAACGGCAAGGACGTGCGGGACGAGGCGGAGATGCTTCTCGTCGTCGCCGGAGTGAAGAGCAACGCCGATTGGCTGGACCCGGCCGCCACCGGAGTGGAGCTGGACGAGTCCGGATACGTCAAGGTCAACGAGCACCTGGAGACCACCGCGCAGGGGATCTGGGCCCTGGGAGACATCACCGGCCATCACATGTTCCGCCATACCGCCAACTATGAGAGCCAGATAGTTTGGCATAACATGACCTCAGAGCACAAGGCCTACGTGGACGAGCACGCCGTGCCTCATGCCGTTTATACCTACCCCACGGTCGGCAGCGTCGGGATGCTGGAAGAGGGCGCCAAGAGGGGGAACCTGAAATACCTGGTCGGCTACAACTTCTACTCCAACGTGGCCAAGGGGGTGGCCATGGCCAACGACCACGGGGTGGTGAAGGTCCTGGTCGAGGCCGGGACGCGGCGTATACTGGGAGCGCACATAGCCGGCCCGGAGGCCGACCTACTGGTGCAGCAGATCGTGTACCTGATGAACGCGGGGGACCAGAGCTATATGCCGATGGCCATGAGCCAGGTGATACACCCCTCGCTCAGCGAGGTGCTGGCTGGCGCCTTTGCCCATCTGGCCGAGCCAGGGGCGCATCACCATCACTGATGCCAGATCGGACCCATTATGTGAGAATCGGTCCTCTCGTGCAGGGCCCACCGGCGGAACAGCCGCTTGGACGTCATGCCGACGAGGAATGGTATGGGAGGCGTCAGATAGACCAGGGAGCCGACCAGGGCGCCCAGTCGCTGGGCGGCGTTCATTTTCCTCACCTTCAGCACGATAGGGTCGTCCGTCTCTTCCTTATCCAGGCCGAGCATGTGGCGGAGGATCAGGACGTCCGAGCGGTACACCACCTCCATGCTCCATGCGATGGCATCGGTCATCGGTATGGGGACGCCGCCAACTGAGGTGTTCTTGTTCAGAATGGAGCGCCGAAGCTCCTCGGCAGTGCTTCCCAGGAAGTTGGTGTAAGCGTACCCGACCGTCTTGATGTAGTGTGAATCCGATCCGCCTAAACGCGCCCACCGGCCTGATAGCGCGTTCCTCTCGGCCTCGGCGTTCGAATAATCGTCTATGTGCCCGCCATTGAGCACCTCGATGCCATCTATGTCGAAGTGGTCGATCCTTTGCCTGAGGCAGGGGCAGTGAAGGCTGAACGGATGCGGAGCGACGACCAGGCCGTCCTGCTCCCTGATGAGGCGAATGGTCTCCGCGGCCCCCAGCCCGGAAGGTATCTCCTCCTCGATGAACAGGGCCAGCAGCTCCCCGTCAGTGGTTGTGATCTCCTCTCCCTTCACGACCTCTATGCCGCCGATGCGCTTTGCCGCCCGATAGGCCAATTCGGCGCCTCGGAATGCATTGTGGTCGGTGATGCAGACCACGTCCATCCCCGCTCCCTTGGCCTTCTCGACCACCTTCGCAGGATCGGAGACCGATTCGGGGAACCGCAGAACCCCCATTCTATGAAGCCCAGAGTATTTTGTATGGACGTGAATATCTGCCTTTCCAAGCACGCCCATCGGAGATTAGTTCATATTTAAAAAGGCTGTGGCTCCAGGGGTTGTTGGGGAAACATCACCGTTTGATCAGGTCCGAGCGCGTTATGATGCCCACGGCCTCGTCCTGCTCCATCACCATGACCGCGGGGAACTCCAGTAGAAGGTCCTTGACAGTATCGGCCGATGTCGTCCCGGACACCTTGGGGGGAGGCTCGGACATCGCTTTGTCGGCGTTTGACGACGGGTCTCCGGAGAACCGCAGCAGGTCCTCCTCGGTGATCATCCCGATGACCGAGCGGCCGCGGAACACGACCACCTGGGATATGCCCTTCTCGCCCATGATCTCCCCTGCGCTGGAGACCGTGTCGTCATGCTGCACTCCGTATATGTAGGGGGTCATGTACTTGCGGCAGTGATCGCTCTCCTCTTCCTTGAGGCAGCGGAAGATCTTGTCGACGGTCGAGAACCTTGGGTCGACCTTCCCGCTCTCTATCTTGGCGATATGGGCTTGAGAGACCCCGGCCTTCTTCGCCAGGGCGGTCTGGCTCAATCCTACTTTTATTCGCAGCCTCCTTATGTCCGACAGGTCCATCTATAACCACCGGTTATATTTCTATGAACAAAACAATGCTCCAAAATATATATACTCTTTGAGCAATCGTCCCGTTAGGGATTACATATGGGCAAATATCTATTCACTTCTGAATCGGTGACCGAGGGTCACCCCGACAAGCTTTGCGACCAGGTCTCCGACGCGCTGCTGGATGCGTATCTGGAGCAGGACCCCGAGGCCCATGTGGCCATTGAAACGGTGACCACCACGGGCCTGGTCATGGTAATGGGTGAGGTGAAGACCGACCCCTGCAAGAACGTCCACATCGACGTCGACCGCGTGGTGAGGGACACCGTGCGCGACATCGGCTACGCTCGCCCCGAGTTCGGCTTCGACGCGTCGTCCATCTCGGTCATGAGCTCCATTCACGACCAGAGCGCCGACATCAACCAGGGGGTGTGCCGCACCTCCAAGGGAAAGAAGCTCGCCACCGGTGCGGGCGATCAGGGGCTGATGTTCGGCTACGCTACCGATGAGACGCCGGAATACATGCCGTTGCCCTTGATCACCGCGCAGAAGCTGGCCTTCCAGCTGGCCAAGGTCAGGAAGGACGGCACGCTGCCCTGGCTGCGCCCTGACGGCAAGACCCAGGTCACGGTGGAGTACAAGGACGGCCAGCCCATGCGGTTCGACACCATCGTGGTGAGCACCCAGCACGCGCCGGTCATCAATGGCGAGACGGACGACGCCAGGGTTCACGCCATCATCGAAGAGGAGATCAAGAACAAGGTCATCAAGCCGGTGTGCGGCAAGCTCCTCGACGCCAAGACCAAGTACTTCATCAACCCCACTGGCCGCTTCGTCATCGGCGGACCCTGCGGCGACTCCGGCCTGACGGGCCGCAAGATCATCGTCGACACCTATGGTGGAACGGGCCGCCACGGCGGCGGGGCGTTCTCCGGCAAGGACCCCACCAAGGTGGACCGCTCGGCGGCATACATGTGCCGCTACATCGCCAAGAACATCGTGGCCGCCGGTCTGGCCAAACAGGTCGAGGTGCAGGCGGCCTATGCCATCGGCGTGGTGCACCCCGTCTCGGTCATGATCGACACCAGGGGCACCGGGACCATACCGGACGATGACATCGCCGCTGCGGTGTGCAAGGTCTTCGACCTCAGTCCCGACGGGATCATCGAGGCGCTCGAGCTCCGCCGCCCCATCTACAAGCAGACCGCCGCCTACGGCCACTTCGGCCGCAAGGGGACTGACTTCACCTGGGAGAAGGTGGACAAGGTGGACGAGCTGCGCAAGGCCACAGGCGTCAACGGCGCCATCAAGGAGAAGGCCAAGGGCAAGGCTAAGCCCAAGAGCAAGGACAAGGCCTCGGCCTGAGCACGCAACGGGGCATAGCCCCCCCTTCCCTTTTCATCCGATCCGGCGCGGGCGCCAGGCCGATCTCAGGACTTCTTGATCAGTTCTGCGATGCGGCGCCCCATCTCCATGCACTTCTCCTTCTCGACCTCGTGAGGAACATAGTTCACCTGGAGGTCCTCCAGGGGAAGCTCTAGACCGGCGGCCTGCAGCTGCTCCCGCACCGCCTTGGTCCCGCCCCCGCCCCAGCCGTAGGAGCCGAACACCGCGCCGATGCGGCCCTTGGGGCGCAGGCCCTTGAGATAGAACACCATGTCGGCCACGCTGGGGAACATGGTATTGTTGATGGTGGGCGTCCCCACCACCACCGCCCGGGCGTCCAGCACCTCCTTGATGACCCAGCTGCGGTCCGTCTCTCCCAGCTTGAGCACCTCCACCTCCACTCCCTGGGATGCTATGCCGTCGGCGATGTGCTCGGCCATGGTGGTGGTGGAGCCCCACATGCTGTCGTACACGACCACCGCCTTCTCTTTGGTAACGCCGGATCCCCAGTCGGAATAGGCCTTCAATATCTTGGGAAGGTTCTTTCGCCAGATCACGCCGTGGGAGGTCGCCAGGGTCTGGATGTCCAGCTGGCTAGCCTTCTCCAGCGTCTTCACCACCCGGGCCCCGAAGGGCAGGATGATGTTGGCGTAGTACTTGGCGGCCTCCTGGAACAGAATGCCTTCGTCCACCTCGTCGTCGAAACGGGCATTGGTGGCATAGTGCTGGCCGAAGGCGTCCATGCTGAACAGCAGCTTGTCCTCCGGCACGTAGGTGAACATGGAGTCCGGCCAGTGCAGCATCGGGGTGTCGATGAACTTGAGCGTCTTTCCGCCGCAGCGGATCTCGGCACCATCCTCGACCGCCTCGACATTAAGCTCGGGGTAGTGGAGCGCCAGCCCCTCCTTCCCCTTCCTGGACGCCAGGACCTTGGCGCCGGTCAGCTTCTGCATCTCCAGCAGCGAGGAGGAATGGTCCATCTCGGTGTGGTTGGAGATGATGAGATCGACGTCCTTGGGGTCGATGACGCTCCTGATGCGCGCCAGGAGCTGCTCAAGAAATGGGCGCTTGACCGTGTCGATGAGGATGTTCTTCTCCCCCGTCATGAGGTAGGCGTTGTACGTGGACCCTCGCGGCGTGGTGTAGCCGTGAAAGTTCCTTATGTTCCAATCAATCGCCCCTACCCAGTAGATGTTGTCCGTTACCCTTACTGCCTCCATCGGCTCACCGGAATGGTATCGGCCGACAACTTATGTATGCCCTTCGGGCGTCGATCCGCCGAGGGCTCAGCTGTAATAGTATTCGCCCTTCTCCTTCTGCTCCCGGTCCAGCCGGGAGCCGGGTTTGTTAATTCGAGGCCGGTTGGTGTCATTGTCGCGGCGGAACGTCACGTCGATGTCCTCCAAGAACATGTTCATGCCCTGCCTCATCTCGTACGGTCCGCCCGCGGCGCCTTCCACCCCCGGCGTGCCGCTGAACACCATCATGCTGTCCGACACCATGTCCAGGAAGTAGATGTCGTGGTCGACGATCAGAGCGCTGCGCCCCTTCTTCTCCATCACCCGGCGGATGGTCTTGGCCGCCTCCATGCGCTGGTTCGAGTCGAGGTATGCCGACGGTTCGTCGAGAAGGTAGATGTCCGCCTCCTTGGAGAGGCACAGGGCGATGGCCACCCGCTGCAGCTCGCCCCCCGACAGGTGCCCGACCTTCTTCTCGTACAGTCGGCGGAGCGAGAGGGGATGTGCGATCTCGCTCTCGAAGAACCCCGAGCGGAAGAACTCGTAGGCGGCGGCCATGAACATCTCTGCCACCGTTCCATCGAAGTCAGGGGAGATGTACTGGGGCTTGTAGGACACCGTGGCGTTCTTGTCGAGCGTCCCCCTGGTCGGCTCCTGGACGCCGGCCAGCATCTTGACGAAGGTGGTCTTGCCGATGGCGTTCGGCCCTACCACGCCGACAGACTCGCCGATCTTTATGGCGCCGCCCTCGACCTTAAGCCGGAACTGCTTATAGTCGCATTCCAGGTCTCCGAACTCCATCAGGGTGACCATCTCCACGGTGTCCCGCGGGGGGTGCGACTCGAAGCGGATGACCGTATCGCGGAACCGGATGTTCTCCTCCCGCATATAGCCATCCAGGTAGGTGTTGATGGCCGTCCTGACCTGGCGCGGCTGGGCGAAGACACCGTAGGCTCCTTCGGAGCCGTACACCAGGTAGGCATTGTCGGCCATGAAATCCAGGATGGCCAGGTCGTGCTCGATGACCACCACCTGCTTCTCCTTGGCCAGCTGCTGTATGAGCCTTGCCATGCGTATGCGCTGGTAGATGTCGAGGTACGACGACGGCTCGTCGAAGAAGTACACGTCGGCGTCCTTCATGAGGGTGGCGGCGATGGCCACCCGCTGCAGCTCGCCCCCCGATAGTTTGTCGAGCGGGCGGTCGATGACCTCGTTGAGGTCCAGCAGGGTGGCGGCCTCGTCGACGCTCATGCGCTCGGCTACCCGGCCCAGGAGGTCGCGGGGGACGCCCTTGACGGCCGCGGGAAGCTTGTCCACATACTGTGGCTTCAGCGCCGTGCGCACCTGCCCGGCGTACACCTTCACCAGATAGTCCCCGAGCTCGGTCCCGGACAGCCGGTCCAGCACCTCCTCCTTGGAGGGTGGGTCGTCGTACTGGCCGAAGTTGGGGATCTCCTTCCCGGACAGCAGCCCGATGGAAGTCGTCTTTCCGATCCCGTTCGGCCCCAGGATGCCGGTCACCAGGCCGGTCTTGGGCACCGGAAGCCGGTATATGCGGAAGCTGTTCTGACCATACTGGTGCATCAGCTCGTTCTCGATCTCCGCCGGCAGTCCGATGATCTTGATGGCCTCGAACGGGCACTTGTTGATGCATATGCCGCAGCCGGCGCACAGCTCCTCCGATATGATGGGCTTGCCTCCCTCGTCCATGACCACCGCCTCTACGCCCGTCCTCACCTTGGGACAATATTTCCTGCACTCCGCATTGCACTTCTTGGGCTGGCAGTGGTCACGAAGCAGGACCGCGATACGCATGAGGTGCCCAATGGACCCACTGTTAAAAAACTTGGCGTCCGCCGTCCCGGCGCTGGGCGGTCGTGGCCGCGGTCAAGCATTAAATCCTTATTCCACAATGCGCCGTCGATACCATGGCCAAAGTCCTTGTTTGCGTCGCATGGCCCTACGCCAACTCCCCCATACATCTGGGGCATGTGGCAGGTTCGCTGCTTCCTCCCGACCTCTTTTCCCGCTATCGCCGCCTCCGGGGCGACGAGGTGCTGATGGTCTCCGGTTCCGATCAGCACGGCACACCCATAACGGTGCGGGCCGAGAAGGAAAAGGTCACCCCGATGGAGGTGGCAGAGCGCTACCATGAGATAAACAAGAAGGCCATCGAGGACCTGGACATCGAGTTCAGCCTGTTCACCAAGACCCATACCGAGAATCATTTCCGCGTCGTCAGCGATGTCTTCCTCGACCTTCTGCAGAAGGGATACCTGTACGAGAAGAGCACTCTGCAGTATTACTGCCCCAGCTGCCAGAAGTTCCTTCCCGACCGGTATGTGGAGGGAGTCTGCCCGGCCTGCGGCAACGAGAAGGCAAGGGGCGATCAGTGCGAGCGGTGCGGCAAGACCTTCGAGGGCGGGGAGCTGCAGGGAGCCAAGTGCGTGCACTGCATCACCGTGCCGGAGCTAAGGGAGACGAAACATCACTTCATCAAGCTGTCCGCGTTCCAGGAGCGCCTCATCGACTGGGTGAAGGACAAGCAGCACTGGCGCCCGTCGGTGCAGCTGTTCACCCAGAACTGGCTGGAGGCCGGCCTGGAGGACCGCCCCATAACGAGGGACATGGAGTGGGGCGTCCCGGTGCCGCTCCCCGGTCAGGAGGGAAAGGTCATCTACGTCTGGTTCGACGCCGTGATCGGCTACCTTAGCGCGTCCATGGAATGGGCCCAGAGGTCTGGCGACCCGGACGCCTGGAAGGCCTATTGGACCGATCCCCGGGTCAGGAGCTACTATTTCCTGGGAAAGGACAACATACCGTTCCACACCATCATCTGGCCGGCCATCCTCATGGGCCGCGGTGGACTGAACCTTCCGTACGACGTGCCGGCCAACGAGTTCCTCACCTTCAAGGGGGACAAGGTCTCCAAGAGCCGGGGCACCACCATTGACATCCCGTCCCTGCTGAAGAAGTATGAACCGGACGTCATCCGTTACTATGTGGCAGCGAACATGCCGGAGAACAAGGACGCTGACTTCTCCTGGGAGGACTTCGAGGCCAAGATCAACAACGAGCTGGTAGCGACGCTCGGCAACTACTACCACCGCGTGCTGAGCTTCACCTACAAGCACTTCGGCGAAGTGCCGGAGTTCAAAGGCGCCTCCGAGGGGAGGGAGGAGATGATGAGGGCCATCCGCGAGGCCCGCGAGGCCGTGGAAGAGGCATTGGACGGGTGCCATTTCAAGAGGGCATTGAAGACCATAATGGACCTGGCGCAGTTCGGCAACCGCCACTTTGATTCGGTCGGGCCGTGGGCGCTGATCAAGAAGGACCGCGAGCAGTGCGGCTCCGCCCTTTATCTTCACCTAATGCTCGTCAAGGCGCTGGCGGTTCTCAGCTCTCCGTACCTGCCCCGTTCATCCGAGAAGGCGTGGAAGTTCCTCGGGCAGGAGGGCACCCTACAGCAGGCCGGATGGTCCGCCGTCGAAGCCGAGCTCCCGGCGCATCAGAAGCTCAACGAGCCGAAGCCCCTGTTCTCCAAGATCGAGGTGGAGAAGAACGAGGCCGACTCGGTGTTCGGAGGCTTCGAGACGCTGAGCCTCAAGGCGGGGCGCATCCTCAAGGCCAGGGATCACCCGAACGCCGACTCGCTCCTCCTGCTGGAGGTGGACATCGGCAAGACGATCCAGGTGGTGGCCGGCCTGAAGGCCTACTACACCAAGGAGGAGATGGAGGGCCGCGAGGTCGTGGTGGTATCCAACCTCAAGCCTGCCAAGCTCCGCGGCGAGCAGTCGCAGGGCATGCTCCTGGCGGCCGACGCCGGCGAGATCGTCAAGCTCGTATCGCCTCCCAGCGGCTCAAGGCCCGGTGACGCGGTCAGCAGCGGGCTGAGGCAGTCGGACCGCGTGATCGAGTTCAAGGACTTCCAGAAGCTCATCCTCCGCGTGGCCGAGGTGTCCGGAGACCATCTGGACGTCGGACGCGCAGTAAGGGCCAAGGGCCTGGCGGAGCCGAAGGCCCGGAAGGTCGTGGTGTACCTTCCGTCCGAGGACGCCGAGGAGGCGCTGGTGCTCTCCTCCGAGAGGGGGCCGGTGACGGTCGACGACGCCATGCCCGGCGGGGCCACGGTGCGATGAGAGCGGACCTGCACATACACACCGACCGCTCGGGTGACGGCCGGCAGAGCCTGGATGATGTCATCAAGCGATGCAAGGAGCTGGGCCTCGGAGCGTTGTCGATCACCGACCACAACGGCATGAACTGTTATCCATTCCAGGCAGGGGGTATCATCGTCCTTCCAGGCATGGAGGTCACTACTGCCGACGGTCATGTGCTGGCATACCTCATCAACGAGCCGGTCCCCCGGGGACGGAGCGTGGACGAGACCATCGATCTCATCCATGACCAGGGGGGCATCGCCGTGGCCGCCCATCCCTTCAGATGGTGGTCCGGCCTGGGAGAAAAGAACGTACTGGGGCGCAAGTTCGATGCGCTGGAGACGTTGAACTCCCGCTCCCTGCGCCTCGGGAACCGCCGCGCGGCCCTCCTGGCGCGCATCATCCACCTTCCGGGCATAGGCGGCAGCGATGCCCACGTTACCGAGCATGTGGGCCGCGCCCTCACGATCTTCCCGGACGACTGCCAGGACGCCGAGGACCTTGTCCGGGCAATAAAGGGTGGTGTCATCTCGACGGAGGGCAGCAGCAGGAGCCTTGGCGAATCGATGAGCTACGGCACCAAGAGCATATCCAAATGGGCAGGCAGAGGCTTCAGAAGATTGTGATCAGAGCATGTTCCCGATCCTATTGGTCAGAGCGCGGGCCTCTTGGTCCAGCCTTCCTTCGTCGGCGTGACGGTCGGCCGTCACCGCGAGGAGGTACTTCGGACCGGTTCCTATGAGGATGAGGTCTTTATCCCCCATCATGATCTTAACCCGCTCCATGCGGTCCCGCATATCGGTCGTGACCGTCTGCCCCGCCCCCAGGATGATGGCGCACATGGCTGAGAATGTCTCGCGGTGCGTCTCCGCCGGTGTGCTCCCCACGACGAACATTCCGCCCCTGGATATGAGGGCGGCATCCGTGATATGTTCCATCGCCCCTATTTGATCGAGGGCGCTCTTGACCGCAGAGAGCTCGCTCATTTCAGCCACTCCAGAATGGATAATGCTAAAAGAACAGCGATGATAAATAGGTTGTGATAAAAATCGGCACTGGCCAGTAGGTCTGGCCGTCGGGCCACCGGGCCGTGGGCCGGGCATCTGACGAGTGAAGGGTCTGGAAGGCAAAGCTTGATGTATCGTTCGGCCAGTCCATCCACGGAGATGGCCATGGTTCTGAAGCGGCTCGGAGGCCTCAAGGGAAAGGAGGGTCGGTTGGAAGACTGGATCGTGAGGTCCCTCCGCTCGCCGCTTGAGCTCGAGGTCCGTCGTGCGCAGAAGAAGATCGTGATCCGGGCCGAGACGGAGCCGCACCAGGTGATCCCGGCGCTGCTGCGGAACTACGGGAATGAGGACCTGCGCGTCAGGGAAGGGGTGCGGAGAGCACTGTCCACCATAGCGGCCACCGGGACCGGAAAGGCCAGCATTTTGGACGAGATGGTGAACCCCAGCAAGATGGTGCGCAATGGCCTGCAGTCCTTCCTGAACGACGAGATCGGAACGCATGCGGCCACCTATGCGTCGCTGTACGAGCAGACCATGCTTACGATGGTGATGGCGCAGCAAAAGGAGATACCGGTCGACGACATCGCCTCCCTGGCCGACCAATCCAGGCGGGTCTTGCAGAGCGGCGAGGTGATGAGGGCGGTGAGGGATATAGCGTACTGCCTCGATCTCGTGAAGCATCGATACCGAAGCTCGGAGCAGTACAAGGACTACGTCACCGACGTGTTGAAGATGGCGCCCGACCTGGCCCGCATGGGCGTGTACAAGAGCACCATCGAGGAACCGCTCCACAAGGCCATGAAGGCGCTGCGCGATCGTCGGTACGATGAAGCCAAGGGGATCGTCGGCCTCCGCACCAGGGAATCGCAGCTCATCGCCGCCCTCGGCAGACTGGAGAGAGCGGTAATGGAGAACGTGCCCGCGCGGCCTCAACCTCCAGAAGAGCTTCATAGCGAAGACCGTGAACTGCTCTTCCGCCTGGAAGAACTGATCGCCTCGTTCACCTCCATGGCGCCCGAGGATCGTCACGAGGATGCTGTCATCGAGCTGCTGGAGTTCCTCACGTCGCCGATGGCCAGCCCCTCCCGCCTCACATGGAGGCGCCGGATCGAGAGCAAGGACCTGTCGGCACTGTTCACCCTTTACGCCATTGGTCTGGCCAGCGCCAAGCTTGCCGCTGCTGTGCTTCCGCAGGCCGCCGAGGACATCTACCAGAGGGAGCTTCGCCCCTTGGTGGGGGAGGTCAGCATCCACACGGTGAGGTGGCCGGACCACTTCCTTGATGCCCCTCCTCCGTCCGAAGCGGACGTTCCGAACGCCCCGGCGGATGGGGGAAGCATATGATATCGATGCAGATAATTAAACCCTGGACAATTCATCTCGCAACATTTATATCTCTATGAACCGCTCATCCTGACGAGGGATGCACTAATGCCAAGTTCATTGGTAAGGAACGCTTTAGGTAGCGATTATGCTGTGAATGAACCGCCTGCTGGACAGCCGCTCTCCGATACGGACAGGGAACTGATGGAGTTCGCAAAGAGGCTCGATGTCTGCATCAAGATCATCGGCTGCGGAGGCGGCGGTTCGAACACTATCAACCGGTGCGTGGACGCCGGCGTGGACGGCGCGCAGCTGTGCGCCATCAACACCGATGCCAAGCACCTACTCACCATACGGGCTCCCAGGAAGATTCTCATTGGAAAGAGCACCACCCGGGGAATGGGCGCCGGAGCTCTTCCCGAGAACGGTGAGGCCGCGGCCCGCGAGAACGACGCGGAGATAAGGGACTTCCTCTCACAATCGAACATAGTGTTCGTCACTGCCGGCATGGGCGGCGGCACCGGCACCGGCGCCGCTCACTATGTGGCATCCATCGCCAAGGAGCAGATCCGCGCGCTCACCATCGGCGTGGTGACATTCCCGTTCAAGGCCGAAGGGACCGTTAGAGCGGAGAACGCCATGCTGGGTCTGAACAAGCTCCGCCATGTGTGCGACACCACCATCGTGGTGCCGAACGACAAGCTTCTGGAGCTGGTCCCCAAGCTTCCCGTGGACGCCGCTTTCAAGGTGGCCGACGAGGTCCTCATGCAGACCATAAAGGGACTTACGGAGATCATCACCAAGCCCGGCCTGGTCAACCTGGACTACGCTGACATCCAGACCGTCATGAAGGAAGGCGGGGTGGCCTTCGTGGGCATAGGCGAGGCCAACGAGGATGACGACGACCGCGTCAAGGCGGCGGTGCACGAGGCTCTCAGCTCCCCCTTGCTGGGCGAGATCGACCTCAAGGATGCCAAGGGCTGCCTGATCAGGGTCGTGGGAGGGCCGGACATGACCGTGGCCGAGGCCCAGCGCGCCGCTCAGATAGTCAATGAGTCCGTGAACGACAGGGCCAGGATCATCTGGGGATGTTCCATCGACCCGGAGCTGGAAGGGACCATCAAGATCTTGCTCATCGTCACCGGCGCCCAGTCCCAGTACATGTACGGGAAGGGAGGCGCTCCCACCGTGAAGAGCGGCGGCTTCGAGGCGGGTCCTAAGAAGCTCGGCGGTCAGCAATCGCCGCGCGAGGAGCAGCCCATGAGGCAGGCCCCCGCATACGACGACGGCATCGACTTCGTCCGCTGAGCGGAGGGGGCACTCGGGGAACGTCGAAACCAAACCTCTTCTCCCTTTTAAGGAGAAGGGTCAGAAATCAAAGGCGGCGTCGCCAAAGGTGACCGCCGGGCAAGGTTCCGCACAGCGTCCGCAATGGATGCACGCGGCCTCATCTACAACGATCTTGCCCAGTTCGATCCTTAGTGCACCCTCGCAACATCTGGCGATGCAGACGCCACACCCGACGCACTCCTCGGCCTTGACCGCCGCTCGGCGAACCCTTTCCACCTTTTCTTTCAAACCTTCGACGTCCGGGCCTTTGGCGATGAGGGCGCCCTCCTCGAACACCGTGACATTGTCGACGGCGCACCATCCTTCCGTGGTGCTCAGCTCGACCGGTCCGATGAGGTTCAGCACGTTCTTTACCCTGTCGAGGTCCAGGGGATGGGAGAACGCCCCCTCGATGCTGAAGCCCATGACGCATGGCGAGACTCCCTTGGCGAGATACAGCCTGAGGTTGGTCTGCTCCTCCGTCTTGCTCTCGCCGCGGCCGATCTCGATGCCCGCCTTCTCCAGCTCCTGGCGGTATGATTGAGGTATCTTGCGCCACCGCCACGCCCCGTACTCGATCCACTCGTCCGGGAGCCCCCTGGATCCGGCGTGCTCTCGCAACACCTCGAGCCAGTCTGCGTAAAGGGGCGAACCCTCCCTCACCAGTTCCAGTTCGGCCAGGTCGGAGGCCGGGCATAGGAAGCAACCGATGCGGTCCAGCCCCCGTCCGTACCATGGATTGGCCTCCTCCCCTTCGGACATGATCAGGAGCCAGACGTGCAGCGCGGTCCAGTTCTGAATGGGCGACGCCCCTACCTGTCCCGGCGTCCACGGATTGTTCCAGACGCGCGGCTTGGAGGCGCGGGCCTCTGATTCGTAGCGGCGCTGGCCGATGAAGGACAGCACCCCATCGGGATAGTGTTTCATGATCGCCCTGACGGTCGGCCCGAGCTTGTTCGTCTTGCAGCACCAACGGTAGTCTCGGCCGGGCGGTCCGAACACGCGGAGCCCTTCTTGGAACGCTTCGCGGGGTGCCTGCTCCACGATCAGCTTCGCTCCGTGGCGTGCGGCCACGTCCTTCACGTGCTGTATGGTCTCCGGGAACTCCAGCCCCGTATCTATGAAGAACACCGGGATGTCCAGGCCGGCCCTTTTGACAACAAGCAGCGTGGCCAATGAGTCCTTTCCGCCTGAGAACGATATCATGGTCGGCAGGTCGTGCTGGCCGATCACCCGCTTCATGAACGAGATGGCCTCGCAGACCTTCTTCTCCATCTCCGGACGGTTGGCCTCGACGGCCTCGTCCCATGTCGATGGCCTAGGCGAGGAGGGATCGCGCCACTCCTCCACCCACCGGACCTTTACGGCCATGCCCCGGGCTCCCGGCGTCAGGTCCTCGGACGACATCCTGGCCAGTCCGGCAGCGATCGCGCGCCCCTGCCGATCGAGGACGACCACCTCGTCCCCCACCTTTATGTCAGGGTCCGCCTTCACCACTCCGGGGGCGAGGAGGTTCGAACCTTTCAGTATGAACGGCACCGCGCCGTCGTCCGCCACGATCCTGCCCCTCGTCATCATGCTTTCCATGGCTCGCGCGGCCTGCATGCGGGGAAGGAACGTCCATCCCCTGCCCACGTCGTAGCGCATGGTTCCCAGCACCGCCCCGTCGGCGATGATCTCATCCATGCGGTCCAGGGCCGGCGCCTTGTTCATCACAACCAGGTGGCCGTCTTGAAGCACTGCCGCTCCGGCCCCTTCTCCGAACTGAGCGTTCAGGGTGCGGCGGGCCAGCTCGACGTCGTGCTGGAACCCCGGCCGCGCGTCGCCGGGCGGGGTGATCTCCATCGCCCTGGTGGTTTCTCCGCATCTTCCGCATTCCCTGCTCTCAAGGACGGGAACGTTGCATCGATCGCACCATCGAAGGGGGATCCTTCCTAACCTGACCTGGGCCACGCTCTGCGAGTGAGGACGCCGATATAAATCAATTTGCCCCGGCGCCCCGGTCCGGACGGGAAGGTCCGCCAGTGCGGCGCCGCGGCCTCACATGCCAGGTGGAATGAGCCTTTGCACCCGGCCCGAGGAGCCCGACGGCCCCTCCGTCATAGAGGTCATGACGTACAGCTCGCCATCGGCGTCCTCGCCGAACGCCAGGACGTACTCGCCCAGCTCCTTCCGTCCCTGGATGGTCATCTCGTCCATGCCCCATCGTCCGTCATCACCTTCGGTGCCGATGAACAGCTTGCCCTTCGGAGAGCCGCTCTTTCCGCTCAGGTCGCCGAATATGTAGCTGCCCTGGAGATGAGGCATCGACCGCCCCCGGTATACGTACCCTCCGATGATGGCCGTGCCGATGCCGCCGCGCCGATTGGCCGCATTGGGGTACTCCAGTATGGGATCGATGAGCTTCTCGCCTCTCGCCCCGTGGTCAGGACAGTCGTCCTTCTCGGCCCGGTTGTCCTTTGGGTCGAAGCAATGGAAGCCCTCCCGGATGCGCCAACCATAGTTCCCGCCCCTGATGATGATGTCGACCTCCTCCCATCTCGTCTGACCCACGTCGGCGGCGAACAGGCGGCCGGTCTCGCGGTCGAATGAGATGTGATAGGGGTTCCTAAGGCCGTAGGCATAGATCTCCGGCAGCCCGCCGCCCTTGGCGAACGGATTGTCCTCCGGGATGCCGTATTCCCTGCCATCCGAGCGGCCGTCGACGTCGATGCGCAATATCTTTCCCAGCATGGTGTCCGGGTCCTGCCCGTTACCAATGTCGGGATTGTGCCCGAGACCCTGATCGTTCTGTCCTCCTCCGTCCCCCAGCGGGATGTACAGCAGGCCGTCCGGTCCGAAGGCGATGTGCCCCCCATTATGGTTCATCTTCGGCTGCTGGACCTTCAGCACGTTACGGGCCCTTTGTGGTCCACCATCCTCCATCGTAAACTCATCCAGGATGCTGGTGCTGTTCCAGCCCGGGACCTCGGGGGGCGCGTTGTAGTACAGGTAGAACTTTCCGTTCATTGAGAACCGCGGATGGAAGGCCATTCCCAACAGCCCCCTTTCGTCGTAACCGGGGTCGAGGTCGACCATATCCTCGCCGATGTCAAGGAAAAGCGTTGCTTCGCCGTTTGCCAACATATATACCTTGCCCACCTGGTCGACGATGAACATCCTATCGCTGCCGTCGTCTGGACACGCCATGAAAACTGGATTCACCAGACCGTCGATCACCGTTTCCAGACCGACGGTCGCGCTCTTCCTCTTCGTAATAGGTTCGATCATGCCGCCTTGTTCCATACCGACACCATGTGGGCTTGGCATCCCGGGGTAGATAAACCGCCATGGTCGCGCCGGACCCGCGGAAGACGGACGTGGGCGGCGACGTCAGCGGTTGAGGCCGACCATACCTGGCGGGCTTTGTGAAATTCATCTAGGCTGACGTCGAAAGGTCGATATGACGTCGGCGTGAAACGACCTCGTCAAGGGCCGGTCGCAGCTCTCGCAGCGAGCGCGGCCAGGCGAACGAGCTGGCCTTCGCGCCGTCGCGCACGGCTCCAAGCGAGAGGTGACCCTCGTTCACGAGCGGCGATCTCTACAGAGCAACTCGGCGGAAACCTTCATAATGAGCGGCCTGGGATAGCAACTGTCGCGCTCTGCCGGTTCAGGGCGTCAGGAGGCAGGGATGGATGTTGTAGACGGATGGTGGGTGTTCCCCGGTTTCAGGATAGAGCTGGTGGCCACCGGGCTTCACAAGCCGGTCAATGTGGCCATGTCCCATCGGCGGAATGGCCCCATGCTGTATGTCTCGGAGCTGTATGGCCGCATTCGGCACGTTACCACGGACTGCAGGGTCGGGACGTTCGCCGAGGGCCTGCTGAACTACGAGCCTGACTATGTGCTGCCCGGTTCAGGCGAATCGGGCGTCACCGGCCTCTGCGTCGACCCCGCGTCGGGGGACGTGTTCGCGTCGATGCTGTACCTCGATGATGGGAGGCCGTTCTCCCGGGTGGTGAGGATGAGCACCGCCGACGGCATGAAGGCCGACAACGCCGAGGTGATACTGGATGGCATACGGTCCACATTCAATGCCCACCAGGTGCAGGCGCTCACCATCGGCCCGGACGGGAAGCTGTACGTCAACCTGGGCGATGGTTACGACGAACCGGAGGTCGCGCGGCGCGACGATGACCTCCGGGGAAAGGTCCTGCGGATGAACCTGGACGGCTCGGTTCCGGACGACAATCCGGTCGAGGGCAGTCTCGTCTTCGCCAAGGGCTTCCGCAACCCCTTCGGGGCGGCATGGAGGCGCAGCGATCGCTCCCTCTACATATCGGACAACGGGCGGCAGTCGTACGACCGCATTGCTCGCGTCGAGCGGAATGGCGATTACGGATGGCCGCCTGACATGAGGCAGGGCTCGCTGTTCTGGTGGACCTTCACGCAGGCCCCCACCGCCCTTGACTTCGCGCAGGGCGGGCAGTTCGGGGAACGCTTCAACGACCACCTGTTCGTCGCTCTCGCCGGGCCGGCCCGCCACAAGGCGCCGTTGATGAAGGGGAAGAAGATAGTGAAGCTGGAGCTGGGCAGCGAAGGCGTCCTCTCCTACGATGATTTCGTCGTTTACGCCGGGGAAGGATTAGCCATGCCGGTCGGTCTGACATTCGGCCATGACGGGATGTACTTCACGGACCTGCACGGCGAGGGCGACGTGTACGGAAAGAAGCCTGGGGGAAATGTGTTCCGTGTTGTAAGATCGGAAGGAGGTGAGGGGCCTGGCAAGGGGCTGCGCTATTGATTCCAGGGATCGATGGGTGGAGGATAACGAACAGAACTTCCGCGAGTGCTATTGCCCAGGATGCCCGACCTACGACGAATGCATGAAGGCCGGCGGTGAGAAGCTGTACTGCGCCCGCCAGACCTCGAAATGCGATATCGTGCGCCGGGGCTGCGAGTGCGGCGAGTGCAGCGTGGCCATCCGTTCGCGGCTCTCTCTCAACTACTACTGCCAGGACGGTCCTGCGAGGTTCTAGCCGAAGATGATGTCCTAGGCCTGTTCAGCGCCTTTTGGCCGCCGGGTCCCTGGTCCCCAGCAGTGGGAGGCCGGCTGCGATGGCGACGAGGCCGGCCAGCACGAACGGCGCCGGTCCGATGGCGCCCTCCCCGCCCGGCAGGAAGATGGTAAGGACGACCGGTCCGATGAACGAGCCCACATCGCCCATGGTGCGGAACAGCCCCATGGAGGCGCCCATCTCGGCCGGTCTGGAAACGTCGGAGACCCACGCCCCGATGGGGCCGGTGAGGCCCAGCGCCGCGCCCATGGCGACCATGATGGCCGCGAACGACGTGGCATCGTTCGACAGCGAGAGCAGGAGGACCAGCAGACCGGTCGCGACCAGGCTGGCGAACATGAACGGACGCCGGCCCATCCGGTCGCTTAGAGCGCCGGCCGGAAGCAGCGTCAGAAAGTTGGCCAGGGAGAACAGCGTCAGGACCGCCCCGAACTCCGCCGGTGACATGCTGAGGTTTTGAGAGGCGAAGACCGGCAGGACCGTGGCTATCAGGCCGATGCGGACCACCGATATCGCCAGCAGCCCGACGTTGATGGCCGCGAGCGTGCGGTCCCGCAGGGCGCTGGTGAGCTGGTGGATGTCGATGCGGCCTCCCGTGCCCTCGACCCGTGAGCCGACGCCGAAATGGACCAGGACCAGTGAGGCGGCGGCAAATAGCGCATAGATCAGGAACGGCGTGCCCAGGCCGAAGCTCTGTCCGAACAGCCCGCCCAGCAGCGGGCCGCTGGTGGAGCCGAGGAACTGCAGGCTGACGAACAGTCCGAGGTGCCTGCCCCGTTTGGAGACCGGACCGAGGCGGCTGACCGCCAGGTATGAGGAGGTGAAGTACACCGCTGATCCGGCCCCCTGCAGGACGAGCCCGATCAGCAACATCCACACGTTCGCGGCCAGGGCGGAAACGATCGCCGAGATGGTCACGGTCATGAGCCCCAGGGACATGAAGCGCTTGGTGCCGACGCGGTCGGAGGCGACCCCCGCGGGGATGTCCAGCGCCACCTTGGTTATGCCTATGCTGCCCACCAGCACCCCCACCATGGCCAGGTCCACGCCGAACGTTAGCGCATATAGCGGAAGCACGGGGGCCAGCAGGCTGAAGCCGAAGCTGACCAGGAAGCCGACCACCGAGATGAGCACGGTGACCTCGAGGTCCTGCCGCGGCGAATGCTGCCTCCCGCTATCCTTGGCCCACATGTTGAGCCACTTTAGCCAAGCCATCACTATATGGCAACGTCGCGCCCCATCGCTCGCCATTCGTCGACTGCGGCACGTGCTGATTGGTATCATACCGCAGGGTAGAAGTCCCTATATATCTGGAGTCATTTTCCGTCCCTGGTCTGTATGAAAGCAACCAAGCGCTCGATGGACGTATCCTACGCCATCCGCGACATTCTTCTGCCAGCAAGGGAACTGGAGAGGCAAGGTCACGAGATTGTGAAGCTGCACATAGGTGATCCCAACAAGTGGGACTTCGAAACGCCCAAGCATGTCCGTGACGCGCTGTGCCGGGCCGTTGAGGTCAACGACAACGGGTACGCCGAGTCGGAGGGATATGTCGAGCTGCGCCGCTCCATCCTGGACAAGGAGAGGCAGAAGAACGGCATCAGCGTGGACATCGAGGACTGCCTCATCACCAACGGCGTCACGGAGGCCATACAGACCATCTCCGCGGCCGTCATAGACGCTGGCGATGAGGTTCTGCTGCCCGGCCCCGGATATCCGACCTACAGTGAGTTCACCAAGTTCTTCGGCGGAAGGCCAGTCTCGTACAGGGCCGATGAATCCTGCGACTGGGAGCCCGACGTGGACGATATGCGCAAGAAGATCACGCCCAAGACCAAGTACATCGCCGTGATAAACCCGAACAACCCCACGGGCGCGCTGTACTCGGATAAGGTGCTGAAGGACATAATCGATCTGGCCGGGGAGCATGACCTGTTCATAATCTCCGACGAGATCTATGACCTGATGACCTTTGACGGCGTCCACCATTCCACGGCCTCGCTGTCCAAGGACGTGCCGGTCGTCCTGTTCAACGGCTTCTCCAAGGTGGACCTGCTGCCCGGATGGAGACTGGGCTACGTGGTGTTCAACGACCCCCTGGGGAAGTTGGACGAGATCAAAGAGGGCATGATGCGCCAGCTTCGCTTGAGGATCTCGGCCAACAACCCGTGCCAGATGGCGGTCATCGAAGCGCTGGAGGGCCCGAAGGATCATCTAGAAGTAACCAACCGCAAGCTGAGGGAGCGGCGCGACTACGTGGTGAAGAGGATCAATTCCATGCCGGGCCTCAGCACCGCCACCCCCCGCGGAGCGTTCTACATCTTCCCCAAGATCGAATCGAAGCACTGGAAGAACGACAACGACTTCGTCCTGGACGTTCTGAAGAACGCCCACGTGCTCCTCGTCCCTGGCTCGGGCTTCTGCCCCGATAATGGCAGCATGCACTTCCGTGCGGTGTTCCTGCCCCCGGTGGAGACGCTGGCCAAGGCGTTCGATTCTATCGAGGACTACATGAACAAGGTGGCGTGAGCCTCAGCCCCTCACCCCCATCACCTTCTTTCCTTTACTGAAAGTAGGCGAGGGGCCCACGATTGAAGTCATGGGAGATGACGCGGTCGGACTCCCGTTAAACGGCCTTGTCTGATCACAAAACCGCCGATCATCCGGGGGGTTGGCCAATAGGGTGGTTCGACGCAGGGGGCCGCGGCGGCAAGAACAGATGAAGTTTGTGAGGAGGGAAGGCGCCCGGTAGGCGCCCCGCTTGGATCGAAAAGGGAAAAGGGTTTAGTCCAGGCTCTTGAGGAGCTTGACGCAAGCCTCCAAGGCTTCCCGCCCCTTCTCCACGCGATCCTCGGCCTGCAGGCGCGTCATCCCCGGTCCGCTGATGCCCAGCGTCACTGGCTTGTCGTACTGCAGGCTGAGGTCGATGATCTTGCGGGCGGCGTGCTGAATGACGATCTCGTCATGCTCCGTCTCCCCTTCGATGACGCAGCCGATGGTGACGACGCCGTCGATGCCGCCGTCCTCGCACAGCTTCTTGATCGCCAAGGGCATATCGTACACCCCGGGCACGTGGATGACCTTGGCAACGTTCACTTCCAGGAAGTCGGCGTGCGCCTTGGCGCGCTCCAGCATCATGGAGGTGATGTCGTAGTTGAACTCAGAGACCACTATTCCGATGTTGTATCTTTTCATGTATGCTCACTCCCTTACTGGCCCGGCGTCCTCGAACCCCTGCCGCAGCCCCCTGCCCGCGTTCTTGATCAGGGCCTCGGGGCGGAACAGCAGGTCGTACGCGTTCCGGGCATGCTCCCTCGCCCTCATCTCGGCCAGCCAGGCCAATGTCTTGGGGTCGGAAGCCTCGTCCTCGTGGACGAACACCTCGATGATGTGATGATTGGTCATCAGCTGAGCCCGGATGAGGCCGGTGGAGGCCTCATGGGCGCAGTTCTTGTCCTTCTCCTTGGGGCCGGGCATGCCCAGCGCCATGACGATGTCGCATCCCTGCTCCTCGATGAGCTTCTTGCAGGCCACCGGCAGGTCCTTGATCCCCGGTACGGTGTAACGGACGATCTTGAAGCCGGTACCCATTCTCTTGAGCTCATCGATGGCCGCCCCGCCCATGTCCACTCGGGCGAAGGTGGTGTCGGCGATGCCGATGAGCTTCACGAATCGCCCCCATGGCAGTTGGAGGAATGCCACTCGATGATCCTGCGGATGATCTTCCTTGTCCCGTCCAGGTCATCGGAGTAACCGGACATGCGGACCACCTTTACCTCAAGGCCCCGCTTCCTGAGGTCATCCTCCAGGACCTTTTCGTTGAACGGCTGGTCATATCCGATGGCGATGATGTCCGGCCGGATCTCCTCGACCACCTTGTACTTGTCCCCTGACTTTCCCAGGACCGCCCGGTCGACCGGCTTGAGGCTGCTGACCAGCTCCAGCCGCATCTTCTCCGGTATGATGGGCATGTGCTTCCTCCGCTTGACGGTGGCATCGGTGGCCACGACCACAACCAGCTCATCCCCCAGCTTCTTCGCTTCGCTGAGGTAGTGTACATGCCCGGTATGCAGTATGTCGAACACTCCGCTTGCCATCACCCTGGTCATTTGGACCACTTGTTGGCCTTCCAGGCGTCAATGATCTCGGCGCCGTCAAGGTATACTATACCGGAGCGCTTGGCGTACTCTTGAGCCTTTTCCTTTCGCAGGGCCTTGCCATCCTCGCCCAGCATCTCGCACACCGTGGCCGACGGATATACTCCGGCCATGGTGAGGAGGGCCGATGACAGCTCGGTGTGCCCCTTCCGGTCGTTGAGCATCCCCGGCTGGGAGTTCAGCAGTATCACATGGCCGGGAGACCTGAAGTTCTTTCCCAGCGCCTCCTTGGCCTCCTCCGCCGTCATGTCCCTGACCCTCTGCCCGAGCTTGGCGAACTCCGAGATAGTGAGGGCCCGATCGTTATCCGGTATTCCGGTGAAGGTGTGGCGGTGATTGATGGTGATCCCGAAGGCTGACTTGGTGTCATACGGCAGATCGGTGGGGGCCAGCAGCTTGAGGCCGGGGTGCTTCTGGTAGGCTTCCACGAACAGCTCAGCAAGGTATGGCAGGTCTAGCTTCTGCCATGTCTCGGCCGGGGCGGTGGTGCATATAAGCCCTCCGGCGTCCCTGCGCATGGTCCTTATGGCCCCATACGTCATCCTCTCCGAGGCGATCACCATGTCGGTCTCCGCCTCCCTGCTGTCCGAGTCAAAAATAAGCACGAACCTGCCCTCGCGTAGGGCATTGATAGCTTGCTCTAGATTCGCGGTCATTGTCTCCGACGGCCATACTGCCGACCGTATTTATTTTGAATGTAATTACAAGAAATAAGGTACACCGGCGAGTAGGCGACATGCATGCTTCGCCATGGGCATCGGGGCCGTTTCTCAGGCCAGCAATTATAATTATCCCGTGTCGCTAATGGGGAGGTCATGCTAGCTCAACTGGATGACCTGGCCTCGCTCACCAGCATAGATATTTCGGGAATGCTGGGCCAGATGACATCCTTCCCCTCCCAGCTGACCTCCTCCCTCAGGGTGGACCGCCGCAGGGACCTGGAAGCAGAGACAGTGGTGGTGGGCGGCCTGGGCGGTTCGGCCATGGGAGGCGACGTGCTCGCCGAGTATATGGCCATGAACTCCAGCGCCCCGACCTTCGTGGTCAGGGACACCATCCTTCCGCGTTGGGCCGACGAGCGGACGCTAGTTGTCCTCATGTCATATTCAGGCAACACCCGGGAGACGTTATCCATGTACAGCTCGGCCCGGGAGCGGGGCTGCCCCATGGTGATCATTACCTCGGGCGGCCGCCTTTTGGAGATGGCCGGGCGGGACGGACAGGATGTGATCCAGGTGCCATCGGGGCTTCAGCCCCGGGCGGCCCTCGGACATCTGCTGGGTTCCGCAGCATGCGTTGTAGAGTCAGCCGGCCTGGCCCCGATGGCCAGTGATATCCGCGCCTTCGTGCCGTCACTGGAGGCGCTCATGCGGGACCTGTTGCCCACCTCCCCTCTGACGCATAACCCCGCCAAGCGGATCGCCATGAGCCTAGTGGGCAGCATACCGTTCGTGTACGCTCCCCGCCCCCTGCGCTCGGCGGCCATGCGGTGGCAGACCCAGATAAACGAGAACTCCAAGATGCTGTGCCTCTCGGGCGAGGTGCCAGAGATGGGCCACAATCAGATCGTGGGGTGGATCGATGGTGCGGGGGATCACCGCGGCCGGCCTGTCATGCTGCTGCCACGCTCCGGTGGATGTACGTCCGCCGATCTTATGCGAACGATCATCAATATGTTCGCCGAGCATGGCATAGGCACCGTGGTGGCCGAGCTGGAAGGAAGCTCGCCTCTCGAAAGCGCCCTCCACGGCATCATGCTGGGTGACTTCGTAAGCTACTACCTCGCCATCCTCAATGGGGTCGATCCCAGCCCCGTACCGTCCATAACGGAGATGAAGGGCCGGCTGCGCTGAGAAGCGATGAGGCCAGTCATCCGAGGTGCGGGTGCTGGGTCCGCCCCCTCGTCCCTATGCCGTCTGACAGGTATTTGCTCGGCGGACAACATGTTTTATTACCGGTCGGCGTATCTCAAGCCGGTAACATTCATGAAAGAGGATGCATGCTGGATTAGAGAACAGGTAAAACAACACACCAAGTGGTTCGAGCAGTCGCTCCCCATGATCGCTTCTGAGAACCTGATGAGCCCGCTGGCCAAGGAGATGATGATCTCCGACTTCCACGATCGCTACGCGGAGGGCATGCCTGGCAAGAGGTACTACCAGGGCAATATATACGTTGACAAGGTGGAGCTGAAGTGCCTAGAGCTCGCCAGGAAGATCTTCGACGCGCAGTTCGTGGACGTCAGGCCCATATCGGGCACCGTCGCCAACATCGCCGTCCTCTTCGCGTTGACCGAGCCGGGCGACAAGATCGCCACTCCCGAACTGGCTTCAGGCGCCCACATCTCTACCGCGCAATTCGGCGCAGTGGGCCTGCGCGGCCTCAACCCCGTGCACTATCCCTGGGACTACAAGAACTGGAACCTCGATATCGACGCCACCAGGAAGTTCCTGCGCAAGGAGAAGCCCAAGGTGGCCCAGTTTGGTCTTTCCGTATTCCTGTTCCCCACTCCTATCAAGGAGCTCGAGGATGCCCTTCAGGACGCTGGCTGCATGGTGTGGTATGATGCGGCCCACGTTCTCGGCCTCATAGCTGGCAAGAAGTTCCAGGACCCCCTGAGGGAGGGCGTGGACGTCATCTCCGGCAGCACCCACAAGACCTTCCCGGGCCCGAACCACGGCATACTGATCGGGAACGACCTCAGCGGTGAGGTGGAGGCAAAGCTGCGCAAGGCCGCCTTCCCGGGCGTCACGTCATCGCACCACCTGCATGCCATGGCCGCCCTGGCCGTCACCATGGCGGAGTACGAGATCTACGGCAGGAAGTATGCTGGCCAGGTCATCAAGAACGCCAAGGCCCTGGGCAGCGCCCTGTATGACATGGGCATAGATGTCATGTGCCCCCATCTCGGATTCACGGAATCGCACACACTGGCGGTCAGCGTCGCCAACCAGGGCGGCGGCGCCCAGGTGGCCCAGGACCTCGAGAGGGCCAACATCATCGTCAACAAGAACATGCTCCCCGGCGACACCAGTTCGGTCAAGCCGTCGGGCATCCGCCTGGGAACGCAGGAGCTCACCCGCCTGGGCATGGAGAAGGGCGAGATGGAAGAGGTCGCCCGTCTCATCTACCGCGTGGTCGTCAAGAAGGAGAACCCCGAGGTCGTCAAGAAGGACGTTTGGGAGCTCAAGAAGGAGTTCACCAAGGTCCGCTACTGCCTCAACGAGGGCGAGGAAGCGTACCAGTACCACGAACTGGTCTGAGGCACAAAGAGGCCTCTGGCCTCCCTTTGATCTTTATCCTCTAAGGTTGACCGGCGGCCCTAACACGCGACACTCGACCCCTCCGCCAGTCAAGGGATATGGTCAATGCGGGGGCGGCATCGACATCCGCCGAGGGGCCTCCAGGGAATGGAGCGATCATTATGGATAAGAAGAACAAAGCGCTCGCTGCCATGGCGCTACTGATAACGGCCGCTGTCATCATCGCGGGTGCTACGGCCGTGCTGGCACCCAAGGATGACGAAGGCACGACCCTGAAGATAGGGGTCCTACCAGTGATCGACACCCTGCCCCTCTATGTCGGGATGGAGCAGGGCATATTCTCCGATAAGGGCGTGAACGTGGAGCTGGTGGAGTTCAGCAGCGCTCGCGAGAGGGATGTGGCGTTCACCACCGGCGCCATCGATGGCTACTTCGGCGACCTCGTCAACACCCTGGTCATCGCGAAGACCACCGGCGTCAAGGTGATCACCGTTGACTATCACACGCTTGAGGATCACCGGATGTTCGCCATCCTGGCCTCCCCCAATTCCGGCATCACCGACCTCTCTGAGCTCAACGGCTCGCCGATAGCCTCCTCCACCGCCTCCATCTCCGAGTTCTTCCTCGGGGAGATGCTGAGGGTCAACGGCGTCACCGACAAGGTGCTGATCAATGAGGTGCCGTCCATACCCGTAAGGTACAGTTCCCTGCTGACGGACAAGATCCCCGCTGCGGTCCTACCGGAGCCGTTCGCCACCCGGGCCATTGAGGAGGGGGCGGTCCTCCTCGCCGATGACCGGGGCATCGACACTGCCGCAACGGTGCTGGCGCTGCGGGACAGCTTCATCTCCACGAACGAGGCCGCCGCGAGGAGCTTCCTCGACGGTTACAATGAAAGTGTGTCGCTGGTGAACGCCGACCCGATGGCGTTCAGCAAGACCCTCGAGGACAAGATCCACTTCCCGGCAGAGCTTGAAGCTATCTTCAAGATCCCCCCGATGTCCTCGAGCATCCTCCCTACGGAGTCCGATCTGGCGAGGGTGCAGGGGTGGATGCTCGGGAAGGGGATGCTGACCGCCGCATTCGAGTACGATGACGTGATGGCCACCACGCTGTACGAGTGATACGATGCTGGCGGTCGAGGGCCTATCCAAGGAGTACGGGCCTGAGACGAGGGTCATCGATGACCTTTCGTTCACGGTCGGGAGAGGCGCCTCGCTGACCATCATCGGCCCCTCGGGCTGCGGCAAGAGCACGCTCCTGTACCTCATGGCGGGTCTGATGAGGCCCACCGCGGGCCGCGTGCTCATCGACGGCAATGAGGTCGCCGCTCCCTCCCGGCAGGTGGGCTTCATCCTGCAGGACTTTGGGCTGCTCCCTTGGAAGACGGTGAGGGAGAACCTCTGTCTGGGCATGCGGATCAGGAAGATGTCCAAGGAGGAACAGGAAAGCCGCTCCCGGGACATCCTCGCGTACCTCGGCCTGGAGCTGCACGGGGACAAGTACCCTGACCGCCTCAGCGGCGGGGAGAGACAGAGGCTGGCGGTCGGGAGGGCCCTCGCCCTGGAGCCATCCCTCCTCCTCATGGACGAGCCGTTCTCCTCGCTGGACACCCTGACCCGGGAGAAGCTGCAGAACACCATGCTGGAGATAAGGTCGCAGAAGGAGCTGACCATGGTCACCGTGACCCACAGCATAGAGGAGGCCGTGTTCCTGGGCGATTCCATTATGGTGCTCGGCGGCCGGCCCTGCAACATCCGGGCGCTCATCCCCAACCCGGGGGCCGGGGACCCGGACTACCGTAACCGGGAACAGTTCTTCGAGGTGTGCCGGCGGGTCCGCCGGGCGGTGGAGGCGCCATGAACAAGCAGCGCCTCCTCGGCTACGTCATGTCGGTGGCTGCCTGCCTGCTTATCTGGAAGGCCGCATCGCTCATGATGGGCTCGGTGGTCCTTCCGGGCCCCGAGCAGACCATGAGGGCCCTCTGGGAGGCCGCGGCGACGAGCCAGTTCTGGTCCCATTTCGCCATCAGCACGTTCAGGGTGCTCGCGAGCATCACCCTCGCCTGGGCCCTCGCTTTCCCGCTCGGGATCATGATCGGCTATGTGCGCAAGGCGGACAGGCTGGTCAGTCCCTTCATATTCCTCACATATCCGATACCGAAGATGGTGTTCCTGCCGGTCATCATCCTGCTGTTCGGCCTCGGGGACCTCTCCAAGGTCCTGCTCATCACCGTGGTGGTCTTCTTCCAGATCCTGGTGGCGACCAAGGAGGGGGTCAGCGGCCTGGACCGCAAGTACGTGGACTCGATGCGCTCCATCGGGGCGTCGGAGCGGGACATAATTCGGGAGGCGGTGATTCCCGCGGCGCTTCCCAGCTGCTTCACCGCCCTGCGCATCGTAACCGGAACGTCGATCTCGGTACTGTTCTTCGCTGAGACCTTCGCTGGTTCCTCCGGCCTCGGGTACATGATCATGAACGCGTGGAACTGGGGGCAGTACGTGCAGATCTACGTCGGTATCGTGGCAATGAGCTTCCTGGGGATATCCCTCTATGGGTTCTTCACTTTCCTTGAGCGCAGGTGCTGCCGCTGGATGGTGCAGGAGGAGGAAGAGGAGGCGGGACGTCTCTGGGAGAAGATGATCACCTACGCCCAGATGATCAAGTTGAGCCACAGCGTGTTCGCCCTGCCTTTCGGGCTCGCGGCCCTGGTGATCCTCAACGCGGACTATCTCATCAGCGCGGAGGCATTGCTCTGGATCATCATTGCCATCATCGGGGCCCGCTCGGCGGCGATGGGCTTCAACCGGGTCATCGATGCCCGTTACGATGGCAGGAACCCACGGACGGCGAAACGCCACATACCGTCCGGGGCGATCTCGGCCAGGGAGGCGACCCTGTTCAGCATCTTTTCCGCGGTGGTGTTCGTGGGAGCGGCGGCGATGCTGTCGCTTACATGCTTCATCCTATCGTTCCCGGTCCTGGCCGTGCTCATCGGGTACTCCTACACAAAGAGGTTCACCGCTGCCAGCCATTTGGTGCTGGGCCTATCCATAGGCCTAATGCCCTTGGGGGCGAGCGTGGCGGTCACCGGGACGATCACCCTGGCCCCTGCGGTCCTGAGCCTTGCGCTCTCAACCTACATCGCCGGCTTTGACATCCTCTACGCCTGTCAGGACCTCGAGTTCGATCTCAGGGAAGGGCTGCGATCCATACCATCGCGTCTGGGCGTCACCCCCGCGCTTCTCATCTCCATCGGCCTGCACGTCATCAGCATCGCAAGCCTGACATCCCTGTACTGGTTGCTGCCTCTCAACATCGTCTATCTGGTCTGCATGGCGGTCGTCGCGGGCCTCTTCGTCATCGAGCATCTGCTGGTCCGGCCGTCTGACCTTTCCCATATTAACGTGGCATTCTTTGATGTCAATAGCGTGATCTCGGTCATGGTCTTCGTCTCCGTGGCCCTGGGGGCCTTCCTGATATGAGAGCGGACCACGCTGACGATCGTGACGAGGAGGGAACCTCATGACCTACCGGGACCTGCACGAGTTCATCGACCTGTTGGAGAGGAAAGGAGAGCTGTGGAGGATAAAGGGGCAGGTTTCCGCGGAACTAGAGATAACCGAGATCACGGACCGGATGTCCAAGAGCCCGGGCGGGGGGAAGGCACTGCTCTTTGAGAACGTTCTCGGCAGCGAGTTCCCCGTCCTCACCAATGCCTTCGGCAGCGAGAGGAGGATGGCCCTGGCCCTGGAGACCGATTCGCTGGACTCGCTGGCGTCCAGGATCTCCGGGCTGTTGCAGATGGAGATGCCCTCCACTTTCATGAGCAAGGTGGGCGCCCTGCCGGAGATACTGGGGCTTGCAAGGTGCATCCCCCGCGTCAGGCGGTCGTCACGCCCGCCCTGCCAGGAGGTCGTCCTGCAGGGCGACGAGGTGGACCTCGGCGTGCTTCCCATACTGAAGTGCTGGCCCCAGGACGGCGGGCGTTTCGTGACCCTCCCGGTGGTCTTCACCAAGGGCGTGGACGGGAGGAGGAACGCGGGCATGTACCGCATGCAGGTCTATGACCGCAACACTACAGGAATGCACTGGCACATCCATAAGGACGGGAGCCAAAACTATATGGGGCATCAGAGGGAGGGCAAGCGTATGGAGGTGGCGGTGGCCATCGGGACGGCCCCGGCCATCACCTACGCGGCCACCGCCCCCATGCCCCAGGGCATGGACGAGATGCTTCTGGCCGGCTTTATCCAGGGCGCCCCGGTGGACCTGGTGAAGTGCAGGACCATCGACATCGAGGTGCCCGCGACCTCGGAGTTCGTGCTGGAAGGCTATGTCGACCCTGAGGAGATGAGGGCCGAGGGGCCGTTCGGCGACCACACTGGCTACTACTCGCTGAAAGACCAGTACCCGGTGTTCCACGTCACCGCTCTCACCCATCGCTCGGATGCCGTGTATCCGGCCACGATAGTCGGCAGGCCCCCCATGGAGGACTGCTACCTGGCCAAGGCGACGGAGCGGATCTTCCTTCCGCCCCTGCGCCTCGTCGTCCCGGAGGTGGTGGACCAGTGGATGCCCTGGGAGGGCGTCTTCCACAACATCGTCGTCGTTTCCATACGGAAGGCGTACCCCCTCCATGCCCAGAAGGTAATGAGCGCCCTGTGGGGCTCCGGGCAGATGAGCTTCGCCAAGATGATCGCCGTGGTGGACGCCGACGTTCCTCTCAAGGCGCCGATGGAGGTCTTCGGACACCTGCTCGATGCCATCGATCCGTGGTCCGACCTCCAGGTCACTGAGGGCGTTCTTGATGTCCTCGACCACTCGGCTCCCCGGCCTCTGTTCGGAGGTAAGCTGGGCATCGATGCCACCGCCCGCCTGCCTGGGGAAGCCACCCGCGGGCGCCGGCGTTTCTCACCCCGGCTGTCGGAGACGGAGGTCCTCGAGGTCCTCAAGGGCCTTGACCGGGACCTCGTCTCCTGCCGGAGGATCGGAACGGAGCGGAGGACGCCCCTCATCCTCGTCGGCATGCGCAAGGCCGGCCGGGGAACGAGGCATTTCCTGGGGCCGCTGGAATCCTGCAGGGAGCTGGCGGGAGAAGGGGTTCTGATGCTCTTCGATGACATCGGTCTCCACGACGATTCCCTGTGCCTGTGGAAGTTCTTCAACAACGTGGACCCCCGGAGGGACATCCGGTTTACCGACGAGGGAGTGCTGGTGGATGCTTCCAGGAAGGGGCCGGCCGATGGACATGAGCGCGAGTGGCCAGACGAGATAAGGATGTCGCCCGAGGTCCAGAGGTCGATCCAGGCACGCTCGGCCGAGCTGAGCATATCCGACCTGTACCCTGGAAGGTAGGTGCAGAACGCATGCCGGGCGGAAGTACATCGCTATCGGTCGTTCACGCCCTGCTACCGGCGCCCTCGAACCTGCGCTCCAGCTCCTCTATCATGGTGCAGGCCATGCATCGTCCTGTCGGAGCCGGTTCTCCGCAATCGCACGCGCGGAGCGTGGACGGCGGGTACTTCTCCCGCAGGAGGGGCCGCAGGGCGTCGTAGCTAGCCAGGATGGAATGCCTGGTGCCCGGGCTTCGGGCCTCCATCCCGTCGATGATCTCCCGGTACTCGTTGCGGAGCGCAGCCTCCCAGTAAGGGCAGGTGGCGTCGGCGAAGTCGATGCCGCGCAGGATGGCGTAGAGGTATGTCTCCTTCTCTGGGATCTGCCTGAGCGGCGCGATGCGAGGTATCAGGCCGGGCTGCACCCTGGTGTGCGGTCCAAGCCTCGCCAGGCGCTCCACGTCCCCCCGGGTGAAGTTCATGAGGATGGCCTGCGCGCTGTCGTCCAGGTTGTGGCCGGTGGCCAGCGCCTGCGCCCCCATATCTCGAGCGGCCCTGTTCATGCAGCGGCGGCGGAACACGCCGCAGTAGGCGCACGGGGTGCGCTCACCAAGCTGGCCGGAGATAGCATCCATGTCCGCCCCCACCTCGTCCACGAAGGAGACGACCACATGCTCCACATCGAGGGAGCGGCATAGCGCCCGAACTTTCTCGATGGATTCAGGACGATATCCGGCGATGCCCTCGTCCACGGTGATGCAGCTCAGGCGGACATCCCTCCTCCTTCCCACGATGTCCTTCATGATGGACAGCGCTACGCACGAGTCCTTTCCGCCCGACACCGCCACCGCGATGTCCTTTACTTGGTCCAGGTCCACCTGGGAGCGCAGTTCCTTCTTCACCCTGCGCTCCACGAACTCTTGGAAATGCGCCCCGCATAGGTGGTTGCCGTTGTAGCGTATGTATGTAACGGCATCGCGAGCGCACTTGCTGCACTGGACCATTGCCGCGCCATGGAGCGGGACGGTTTATAAGCTTTCCTCACAGCAGGCCCATGGCCATGGCGGCACTGTAGATGTCGAGCCATCCTGCGACACCGCTCAGCATGTACTCGATGCCGATGGCCGCGATCAGCAGGCCTACCACCTTGGAGAACACATCGATCACGTTCGTCCCTACCGCCTTCACAAAGCGGTGGGCGTTGCGCATCAGCACCCAGGTGATGAGCAGGGAGAAGCTCCCCGCCAGCAGTACGGTGAGCGGATCGAGCTGAACGGTCAGGATGATGGCCGTTGATATCACGCCGGGGCCGGAAAGGATAGGCGTGGCGATGATGACCCAAGCCACGTTCTGGTCGCTGGAGCGGATCAGGTTCAGGCCGAACACGATCTCCATCGCCATGAGCAACAGGACAAGCCCGCCAGCTATCTTGAAGCCCTCGATGGTGATGCCGAACAACGACAGCAGGGGCTGCCCTATGAGGGTGAATATGTAGAAGAGTATGGCCGCCACCAGCACCGCGCGGTTGGCCGAGGAGATCATCGCCTTATCATCCAGGCCCTTGGTCATGGCGATGAACAGGGGGACGCTGGCGAACGGGTCGAAGATGAAGAACAGCAGAGTTGCTGCGTAAAATAGACCGTCAAGTTGTAAGCCGCCTAGTTCCAGCATCAGGATTCCGGACCTCGGAACATGATAGCATGTAATAATCATTTTGCAGTGAGCCGCCTTGACACGGCATCAATGGACCGTCTGGGGGGGGCAAGGTGGGAAAAGGAAGGGAAAAGAGTTTTTACCATGGCGGCTGGCCGGTGCGCCTGACCGTGTCGTTGTATTGTTTGGTCAGGTTGTAAACATCGATAAGCTGGACTATCCAGATGATCAGCGAGATCATGCTCAGAATGGCGAGCGGTATCAGGACATTGGTCTCCAGCGAGGCGTCTGAAAAATCACCGGTGAAGAAGCCCGGAATGGCGCTGAACAATAGGACCATGCCGAGGACGGAGAGCCCAAAATAGGAGATCAGGACCACCAGCCCCCTGGTCAGCCGACCCACGTACAGATGACCGGAGCCAGGGATCAAGATCGCCAGTATGATGGACAGGGCCTCGCTCTTCGATGAGGCGCCGAGATATGGCTGGCTGTACGGCTGAGCCGGAGCGTAGGACGTCTGGGGCCTGGCCTGAGAGGCCCGCCCCGCCTTGAGATCATAGCCGCAGTTGCCACAGAAATCTGCACTATCGGCCAGACTGGTTCCACAGTTCGGACAGAACATATTCTTCCCCTTTGTTCATATTGGACAATGCATCATGCAATTTTAATTTATCACCTGCATGCAAATTAGGCGTCCGCCACATCACTGCTCGTACTTGGCACCGCATTCCCGGCACACATATCCGTCGGTCAGGGCGCCGCATTTCCCGCAGTACTTGGGCGCTTTGCTCTGGGTCCGAACCCCGGCCGGCGCATAACCTCCTTGGCCCGGCGGATCTGCTTGCGGAGCGGATGGCGCATATCCCCCCTGAGGCGGAGCATACTGCGTCCGACCGCAGTATTGGCATATGCCATACTGGGCCGGAACGATGGCCCCACAATTCGAGCAATATCGATTGGGCCGCTCTTCGTAGTGTATCAGCAGGTAGATGATCGCCACTGGCCAGCATATGAGCAGCAGGATGATGACTATCAACCAGCTTCCGGTGAAATCCTTACTCGCCATATTATTACCAGACCAGACGGCGATGGGGGCATCGGGCCCCTACGCGCCGCGGTGCATCAACAACGCTCTCGCACTATCTATCTTATTGCATCATTATCGGGCCCCAGAGGTCTGATGGAGCAGTCCGGGAACCGTGGTGACGAAGGACAGCGGCGACAGGTGGAGAACATGCGGTAGCCCTTGAGCAGATTGAAAGCTATGAAAACTAAGACGGCTACCGCGGCGATTACGGTCCTTTCGCCGGAGGGAGCCGTCAGCGCCGATGCGATGATGGTAGCCAGTGATATGCCCAGCAGCGAGTTGAACAGAATATCGGTCCTGATGCTCCGCCTGACCAGGAACCGGCCCAGGTTCAGAATGAAAGTGACGACCGAGAGGATGAACAGACCGTCATAGGGAAGCGGCCTAAAGGCCATGAGGGCGAGCAGGGCCACGATGGCGACCGGATAGGCCGTTGCGCAGCCACGGCAGACCTTTCGGCCCCTAAGGACGAAAACGTGATCTTCGAACCTGCCGCACAATGGATGATGGGAAAGAACCATCGGTTCTCTCAAGCCTTCGATGAACCTATGCATCATGCAAGCTTCCTCATGAATTGGTCTCTAAAACAGCGACCACGGTAGGCTCGCATCATTGTTTTCTATATAAAAATATGCCTAAAAAAAGAAAGCAATATGAAAGGGGAAAGGTTTGGGGCGCGCTTACCAGGGCGCCCGGCCAGTCTGCTGGACAGCTGCGTTGTACTCGTTCGCCTTCTTGTAGGTGTCATACAGCTGCCATACCCAGAAGATGACGGGTATCAGGAAACCAATGCCGTACGTGAACACGCCCACGAACACGCCGACCACCCATAGGACAATGTAGAGCAGCATGTACACTATGCCTTTGCCGATCAGTCCCAAGTAGATGTAACCTAGGCCGGCCCACAGGAATGACAGCACCGCTGCGATGCCCGCGTTCTTGAGAGGCAGCGGCGCATACATGGGCTGGCCATAGGGCTGCTGGTATGGCTGGGGGCCATATGCTGGGGGCGCCTGATTCGGCTGTTCCGATCCCAGTGAGGTTCCGCAGCTCTCGCAGAACTTCGCACCAGGGGCCGAGTCCTTTCCGCATTTTGGACAGAACATTTGCTCACCTTTCGGTTGATAGTGATACGCATGGCGGGGATTTAATGGTGATGATAATATACGGGGCGTGGAAATCTATGATGCGGCCTGAAGGTTCGCTTCCGATGCTAACGATCGGAACGCTCCCGGGGACATATCCAGATGGAGGGATGCGTCCCTCACTGGGGAGCAGTTTCACATGGGTTGTCAAAAGCTTTAACAGCAACCATCACATTTGCTCGCTTCGAACCCGATGAATGAAATATGGATAGAGAAGTATCGCCCCCGTAGCCTCAAGGACGTGGTGGGTCAGAAGGACATAGTGGACCGCCTGCGATCCTATGTTGAGGTAAGGAACCTCCCCCATCTCATGTTCGCTGGCCCTGCCGGGACGGGCAAGACGACCTGCGCCGTCGCCCTGGCCCGCGAGCTTTATCAGGACATGTGGAAGGGCAACTTCAACGAGCTCAACGCCTCGGACGAGAGGGGCATAGATGTCGTCCGCGGCAAGATCAAGGAGTTCGCGCGGACCGCGCCCTTGGGGGGCGCCGAGTTCAAGATCATCTTCCTGGACGAGGCTGACGCCCTGACCGGTGATGCTCAGGCCGCCCTCAGGCGAACCATGGAGAAATACAGCCGGACTTGTAGATTTATATTGAGTTGTAATTATAGTTCAAAAATTATCGACCCTATTCAGTCTCGCTGCGCGGTGTTCCGCTTCCGTCCGCTGCGACCGGAGGATGTCCGCAAGAACCTGCAGAAGATCGCCGAGATGGAGCTGCTGGACATCGACGAAGATGCTTTGGACGCGCTCGTCCATGTCTCGCAGGGGGACATGCGGAAGGCTGTGAACTCGTTGCAGGTGACCGCCTCTCTGGGCGAGAGGATAACCGTCAACGTCGTCTACCACACCACCGGCATGGCCCGCCCGGAGGAGGTCAGGGAGCTGCTGGAAACCGCCCTTTCGGGAGACTTCATCGCGGCGCGCAACCGCCTGGACGAGGTGATGATAAACTACGGCCTCTCCGGAGAGGACATCATCAAGCAGATCCATCAGACGGTGTTCGACCTGAACATTCCTGACGCCGACAAGGTCCGCCTCATAGATCGCACGGGCGAGGTGGAGTTCCGCATGGTGGAAGGCTCCAACGAGAGGATACAACTGGAAAGCCTGCTCGCCTATCTTATCCTGGTGGGGGAGCACCGCGGGGACAGCGCTGACTGAGCCTGTCCCTGGCCAATTTATTTATAGAGCTTTCATATTCTTCGAGCGAGAGGATTGATATGGGACGTTTCAAGGAAGCTGACGACAGGCTTCTTAACAAGAAGATTTGCATGAAGTGCGACGCCAGGAACGCACCAAGGGCTTCGCGCTGCCGTAAGTGCGGGTATGACGGCCTCCGCCCCAAGGCGAAGGAATCAAGGAAGGCATAAGCCTTCAAAACATATTCAGGTGGGCCATCCACCTTTCCAAACCTTGTGCTTCATCTGCTCTAACGTATTACCTGTAGCATATCTTTTTAATATCGCTGTTCGCTTCGACTCTCTTCGGGAGCGTTGGTAGTGGACGTGATAAAGAAGGTTCTGGTCGTAGACGACAATCCTGCTATCCAGGAGATCGTTTCGGAGCTCATATCCCGGGTGGGGTTCGTGCCCCTAACTGCCTCCGGAGGCAAGGAGGCCCTGGAGATCGCGAGGTCCGAACGGCCGGACCTTATTCTTCTCGACATCAACATGCCTGACATGGATGGATGGGCCGTCCTGAGAAAACTGAAGGAGGAAGGCATCACTGACTCTACCAAAGTGATGATGCTGACCGCCACCTCCGACATAGGGACCGACATATTCGGCCTGCAGGACGTCGTTTCCGATTACATACGAAAGCCGTTCAACAACAAGGAGCTTTCCAACCGTCTGTGCAAGGCGCTTGAAGATAGGCCAGAGCGGGATTCTGAGGAGGCCAAGGAATCGGGCAGGCTGTTCTCATTTCTGTCAAAGAAGAAGGTGGCCCCTTCCGAGGGCATGGAAAGGACCCGCCGGTCGGCCAAGAAGTACGAGCTGCGCCGGGGACTAAGCTATCTGGTGAAGGAGCAGAAGCCCGACCGCTCGTTCGACATCTTCGTCGATCAGGTCACACACAACATTCCGGGGCTATGCATCACTCGACAGTACCCGGCCACTGTCCGGCAGGAATGGGGGCTGGAGAAGACCCCCATAATCTGGCTGAGCAACCAGCTTGGAAAGGTGTACGTCAATCCGTCGAACATCGGCATCCTGGGCGATACGGTCATCCGATTCATCGAGAAGGCCGACGACAGCGTGGTCATGATCGATGGCATCGAGTTCCTCATCGTCAACAATGGCTTCGACAAGGTCCTGAAGATGATCCACCGCGTCACCGAGGTCGTGATGGAATATCGCTCCCGGCTCGTCATATCGGTCGATCCCAGGGCCTTGGACACCAGGGAGCTGGCGCTCCTGGAGCGCAACATGGAGATCATCGAGGGCGAGGGCACCACGGTCCGCGCCGCCCGGTGATGGACCGATCCTCGCCAGTTATCCACGAACTCGTTCGTTGGCCTGCAGCCGGCCCGGATTCATCGTCCGCTGTTCGGTTGACCGACGGTGGCATGCTGCCTACTAGACTGCAGAAGGCGGCGATGTGACGCCACGGTTCTCGTTCGTCCACCTTTGAGATGATCGGGCCTCTGGCGATACTTTTTATAATGCCCGGGCTTCCATAATCCATATCATATAAATGGAGAGTCAGCTCTAATGTCATCGTACGATATCACCAGGCTCTGGGCCCGTGAGGTCCTGGACTCGAGAGGGAATCCCACCGTCGAGGCGGAGGTGGCCGCAGGGAAGGTCGTCGCCACCGCCATTGCGCCGTCCGGGGCGTCCACCGGCAGCCACGAGGCGATAGAGCTGCGGGATGGGGACAAGGGCCGTTACAATGGCAAGGGCACATTGAAGGCGGTGGAGAACGTGCGCCGGGAGATCGCCCCCGCCCTGAAGGGCATGGACGTTACCGATCTCACGTCCATCGATCGGGCCATGATCAAGCTGGACGGCACTCCCAACAAATCGAGGCTGGGAGCCAACGCCACGGTGGCCGTCTCCCTGGCCTGCGCCCAGGCCGGGGCCGCCATCAAGGGCGTGGAGCTGCACGAGCACCTTTCTCCCGGTTCTCACATCCTGCCGGTGCCGTGCATGAACATCCTCAATGGCGGCAAGCACGCCGGTTCCAACCTCCGCATCCAGGAGTTCATGATCGTTCCGGCCGGGGCGCCGTCGTTCCGCGAGGCCCTTCGTATGGGGGCCGAGGTCTATCACGCCCTGAAGAAGAGGCTGCGGGACGGATACGGCGTCAGCGCCGTGAACATCGGGGACGAGGGTGGCTTCGCCCCGGCCATGGACACTACCGTCGAAGCAGTGGACGCGATCATGGACGCCATCGAGGCCGCTAACTACGTACCTGGAAAGGATGTCTTCATCGCCATGGACGCGGCGGCCTCCGAGTTCTACTCCGACGGGCATTACACCCTGGATGGAAAGGAGCTGTCGGCCGGCGAGCTTTCCGACGTGTACGTTTCGCTCCTGGACCGCTACCCGCTCATAAGCCTGGAGGACCCCTTCTTCGAGGATGACCTCGATGCCATGGCCGAGCTGACCCGGCGCGTCGGATCGCGACTCCAGCTGGTCGGCGACGATATGTTCGTTACCAATGTGGACATGCTGCGCCGCGGGATCGAGCGCGGGGCCGGCAACGCCCTGCTGCTCAAGGTCAACCAGATCGGCAGCGTGACCGAGTCGATCGAAGCGGCTAAGCTCGCCTTCTCGTCCAACTACGGCGTCATGGTAAGCCATCGCTCTGGCGAATCAGAGGATACCTCGATCGCCGACATCGCGGTGGCGCTGGGCAGCGGACAGATCAAGACCGGAGCTCCAGCTCGAGGAGAGCGGACGGCCAAGTACAACCGCCTCCTTCGCATAGAGGAACGACTTGGAGAAAAGGCCATATATCCCGGTCAGGCGGCCTTCCGGAAATAAGGGAGGTATGTCTGGCTCGACCAGACAAGGGTCGGACGATATGGCGATGTCCAGGATGTCCAGGTTCACGTCCAGCGAGCCGTCGGCAAAGACCTTGCATACTACGATGTAGGCGGCGGTCATGTTCGCCCTCACCCCCGGATAGTACTCCTCGAAGTACGACTTGGCTTCGATGATGTACTCCTTCGTGGTCCCGACCTCCATCTGGTCATGCTTGACCTCTATGGTGGGCATCCAGAAGTCGGGCGCGTACCAGTTGATGGCCGTACCGTAATACTCGGGCCTCCACCCCGGGTTGTGCCATATGTCGAACTCCATGTAGCTGTAGCTGGAGCTCAGGGCGGGGTTCGCGCCTTCCCTCAGCCACTGGGTTGCTACTGATATCCTGCAGGTATTGCTATATATGGAGCTTGATGCCTCGTTGAGGGCCAGTTTGACGTATACGCGCTCGGCCTGCGCCACTGAGTCCCAGTAACCCTTGCCGTAGTTCAACCACATGATGCCGTTCGAGAGATGCCCGCTATCGCCGTCCCGGCCGCGCACATCCACGTTCATCGGCAGGGAGAACGTCCTTTGATGGGGCGAATGCGATGTGAAGTTGCCCTGATCATCATGATAGTAGATGTTGGGCCTGTACCAGGTGTAGTTATCGTATCCAGGTTGCCATCTGTCAGAATTGCCATCGGCCGGCGGGTCCACGGCTTCCAGCTGGAGCGTCGGAATGCCGATGCCCACCACCATGGCAGCTATCATTAGCGCTGCCACTGCCATGTCTGACCGGCCCCGCTTCCTCCCCGCCGGCCGGGGAGGTCGAGAGCTTACGCTACGTGACCAGATTCCGAACCTGCCCATTCATGATATTTACTGGAGCTTCCCGTATTTAAAATTAATAATGATAATGACATTAATGAGCGCCAACGCTTAATTCATCCTTCCCCATTCGTCAGGCGGGAGGAAGAGGAACTGACGAACGCACACACCGACCGAAAATTCTTCATCGCCAACGAGCAGGACATCCTAGAGGGGAGGACCACAGACGTCTACTTCGCCCGAACCCTGGAGGTGCTAATGGCCAGGGGCATGATGGACCTCGAGGTCGCCGCCGAGCTCACGGTGTCCAAGCTGCCGCGGGATTGGCAATGGGGTGTGTATTGCGGTCTGGAAGAGGTCCTTCGCCTTCTGGAGGGAAAGGACATCGATGTCTGGGGGCTTCCGGAAGGTACTGTCTTCCCGTCCAGGACGCAGAGCGGGATCCGGTTGCCGCTCATGACCATCGAGGGTGCTTACTCTCAGTTCTGTCTCCATGAGTCCCCCCTGCTGGGAATGCTGTCCCACTCCTCCGGCGTGGCCACCATGGCCGCTCGTTGCCGCAAGGCCGCGGGAAATCTTCCAATGATCGCGTTCGGCGTCCGGCGGGCCCACCCGGCCATCGCCCCCATGCTGGACCGCTCCTCCTATATAGGCGGCTGCAACGGCGTCTCCTCGATCCTGGGCGCCGAGATGCTGGGCCGGCCGGCCGAAGGGACCATGCCCCATGCGCTCATTCTAATGATCGGAGAACCGGTGGACGCCTTCCGGGCGTTCGACGAGGTCATGGGCCCCGAGGTCCCGCGAATAGTCCTCGCCGACACCTATTCGGACGAAAAGATGGAGGCCCTGGCCGCCGCCGATGCCATAGACCTTGACGGGGTGCGGCTGGACACCCCCTCATCGCGCCGCGGTTCCTTTCCGGACATCGTCAGGGAGGTGCGCTGGGAGCTGGACCTTCATGGCCACCGGGACGTGAGGATCATCCTCTCCGGCGGTCTGGACGAGACGACCATCCCGCCACTGGTCCAGGCCGGCGCGTCCGGGTTCGGTGTGGGCAGCAGCATAAGCAGCGCGCCGGGCATAGACTTCGCCCTAGACATAGTGGAGCGGGACGGAACGCCGGTGGCCAAGAAGGGCAAGTACGGCGGACGTAAGCGTTCGTATCGTTGCCCCGACTGTACGGGATTCGAAGTATCCGTTTCAGAGAGGGTCCCGGCATGCCGCGATTGCGGGAGGGAGATGGTGCCTGCAGAGGTCAAGCTGATGGAGCATGGTAAACGCATCGCGCCGATCGAGACGCCCGAAGCGATCAGGAAGAGGGTGCTGGAGCAGCTTTCAAGGGCGGTGTTCTGATGGCCATAAAGGAGGGGGAGTTCGTCACCAAGATAATGAGGGAGGAAGGGTACCGGTTCCGCATCGACTTCGCCTCGGGAACGTCCCCCTTGCTGATGGACGAACCTAAGCCTCTTGGTACCGGAGCATATCCGAACGCCGGCAGCCTGCTGGCGGCGGCGGTCGGCAACTGCCTGTGCGCGTCCCTCGTGTACTGCATGGAGAGGGCACGGGCGGACATCACTGACATATGCGCCGAGGTGGAGACCACCTTGGAGAGGAACGATCGCGGCCGCCTGAGAATAAAGCACATCTCGGTCAAGGTGTTCCCCCGCACCGAGGGCGGCCCCAAGTTCGAACGCTGCCGGGAGATCTTCGAGGACTTCTGCATCGTCACGCAGAGCGTCAAGGAGGGCATCGACATAGATGTCGAGGTCTTCCCGACCCGGCCGCTCGATGACTAGCGGCCGCGGTTAACGAAAATTGTTGGCGGACATTTATAAATGGATTTTCTGACCTTGGAGCCGAGGCCAGGCCAGACATTTCTGGCTATCAACTCTTAGATTATGCGCTGTTAAGGAAATGTTTAAAACATGCCGATTCCTGTTCCCAGGATGCCTGTGGTGGTTCGAGGGATGAGCGGAATTTCCGCTCTTCGTATTACAGCGGGCAAGGCCATGCACTAGGCATGACCGGTTGATAGTTGACCGGCGAAAGCTCATTCGCTATCTGAGGATCATCGAGGGACCGGCACGTTCGAGGCGGACGGGGTGGGGGTTTCTCACTGAATCCGATGGGTCAAGCATAGGTGAATCATATGATGTTTGGTCCGTACTCGATGAACAAGGGACTGTGCAGCTGCGGCGAGCTCACAGACATGGACTCGGAAGTGCTACGCCGAAAGAACCAGCTTGGCAAGAGGGTCGAGTGCAGGGAGTGCAGGAACAGGCGCATCGCGATGGAGCACGAGCAGTTGGAGATGCACTACCTGGGCCTCGACGAGGAAGAGAACGTCCTTTGAGACTCCCGCGACTGACGTCATGGGGCCCTGAGGGACATCAACGAGGCCCTGGCATGCATCCCTGTCTGCATGCGATTTACCATCGCCTTCCTCGAACGAGGGTCGCAATGCGATCTCGGCGACCCGCCTGGCCTTCGCCAGTTGGTCGAGGTCTCGTCCGTGCTTTATCTCGTAAGTCAGGAGCGTTCTATTTCTTGATGGGACGCCAGATAAAACGTGTTGCGCGAGGTCATTGAAAGCGCCATTTTGCCGTATTTCAGTCCACGGCCAAGATCGTGAGCTTTCTCGCCCGTGTTCGGTAAGGGTGGACTCGAACGGTCCCGCGGAGCATCTGCCACCGCTCCGCGGCGCGTGAACGGGTATTTTAAATATCGTGTTAAGAATGTGAAGGCAGCACGGGTGCGCCGCATGGAGATGCTCATAGTCGCAGGATTTCTTGGTTCGGGGAAGACCACGCTTGTCCTCTCCACCATCGAAAAGATCATCGAGAGGACGGGAAAGAAGGTCGTCATCATCGTGAACGACTTTGGCACGGTGGGGATCGACGGAAAGATCATGGAGAAGTACGGCCTGAAGGTGGCCGAACTGGCCAGCGGATGCATCTGCTGCACGCTGGGCGGGGATCTCCTCACCACCGTACAGGACATCGAGGAGAACATCAAACCGGACCTGCTGGTCATCGAGCCCACCGGCCTGGCTGATCCAGAGGCCATCGTGAGGGCGATGGACCACTACCCTGGGAAGCCATTGGAGCGCATCAGGTCGGCTGTCATCATCGATGCTGCCCGGTTCCCTGCCATATTCAAGGCGCTCAACAGGCCGCTCACCAGCCAGGTTAAGAGCGCCGACCTGGTGCTTATCAACAAGGTCGACGCGGTGTCGCCCGAGGTCCTGGAGGCGGTGAAGGCGGACCTCCGCACCCTTGATGCCGATGTGCCCATAATCTACGTATCCGCTCTGAACGGCACGAACGTGGACGAGGCCGTAGATGCGATGGTGGCATCATGATCACCTCGGACTTTGTTGCGTACTCGCTGCGCGCGTCCGTCACATCAACGTCGCCGGCGGCGCCCGATCTTGTCAGGGACCGACTTGTCGCACTGATGAACGCCATCGCTTTGGAGTGCGACAAGGCCGGGGCGACGCTCATCGGCCACATAAAATGCGTGCTGGATGCCGGCAACAAGGGGTTCCTGGCGGTCAGCACCACCGATGCCTCGGGCCGCGCCACCGTGCGGGGCGAGATGAAGGAAGGCGTCAACGAGCTAAACGTCATTATCAACGTGCTGCTGTACGGCCTTGCCAGGATTAAGGTCCAGGAGATCGTGGACCCCCTGGTGAGGGAGCACATGACCTTCGATGGAGCCAAGGTGCACCTTGAGGACCTTGACAAGACGCATGAGGCGCTGGCCCCGATCCAGATCAGGGGTCTAGAAGACGAGCCGCATCACTGCTGAACCGCGGCGCCCTCGGTCTCGGCCCCCTTCTCGGGCGAGGCCTTCTTGGCCGTGCTCTTCTTGGCAGTGGTCTTCTTAGCCGTGGTTTTCTTGGCCGTTCCCTTTTTCGCAGCGGCCTTCTTGGCGGCTGTCTTGGTCTTTGTCTCGCTGTTCTTGGCGGCGCGGGTTGGACAGTTCATGTCGGCGCAGGACTGCCAGGAGCGGCCCCGCATCGAGATCTGCAGTATCGGCGCGCCGCACTCCGGGCATTTGTCCCCGGTGGCGAAGAACCGGCCTGCCTGCGGCAGCGGGTAGGTCTGAGTGCAGTCAGGATAGCCGGAGCAGCCCATGAAGCGTTTTCCTGCCCGGGAGTAGATGATCCTGAGGTCCTTACCACACTTGGGGCACGGGCCGACGACGTTCCTCTCCATGTTGGACTCGCAGTCGGGGTCCAGGCATTGAACGGTAACGGGCTGTCCCCTTCGGATCACGCGCACCATCGGTGAGCGGCACTGCTCGCATGCCTCCTCGACGGCCTCGACCTTGGCGCCTGCCGGCATGGGATAGGTGCGCTTGCAGTCCGGATATTTGGAGCATCCCACGAAGGTCTTGCCGAACCGGGTGCGTATGGTCTTCAGGTCCTCGCCGCAGTCGGGGCATTTGCCGATGAAATGCTGGGATTCCAGCGCCTTGCGTATGTCACCGCCGATATTGTCCCTCTGAGCCTCCATGGTCTCGAGGATGTCCGAGAGCATGTCCTGCGATTCCGAGACCACTGTCTGCAGCGTCGTCCGCCCATTGGCGATCTCGTCCATATCGTGCTCCAGGTGAGCGGTCATCTTGCTGTCGGTGACGATCTGGGCATACTTGCTGAGCGCTTCCGTGACCGCCACCCCCGATGGGGTGGGGACGAGGTCGTTCCCCTCGATGTACTTCCGATCGTACAGCTTCTGTATGATGTCATGACGAGTGGACTTGGTCCCCAGGCTCAGGCGTTCCATCTCCTGTAGCAGGCTTCCCTGGCTGTAACGCTGGGGGGGCTGCGTCATCTTCATCTCCGAAGAGACGTCCTTCAGCTCGACCTCCTCGCCGGCCGCCAGCTCCGGAAGGAACGTCTCCCTCACGCGGAAGTAGGGGTAGTACTTCTTCCAGCCGAGGAACAGCATGCGATATCCCTTGGCGGCGAACTCCTCGCCGTTGACGTCCAGCATGGCATCTGAGACCTCGGCCTTGGCCGGCGGAGCGACCGTGGCCATGAAGCGCCTAACCACCAGCTCGTACACCGTCCACTTCTCACCCTTGAGCTTCTTGCTGGTCGCCGCTTCGGTGGGATAGATAGGAGGGTGGTCGGTGGTCTGCACCTTTCCCCTGGATGGTCGGACGTGCTCCTGGGCCAGCAGCTCCTCGGCCTCCTCCTTGAAGTCTGAGTCCTTGAGCTTCTCCAGGATGCGCTTCAGGCCCAGCGAGGGCGGGTATACGGTATTGTCCGTCCTCGGATACGAGATATAGCCGGCGGTGTAGAGGTCCTCCGCCACCTTCATGGCCCGGGAGGCGGACATACCCAGCTTGGTGGCCTCCATGAGGAACATGGTGGTGTTGAACGGCGGCAGAGGATACTCGTCCTTCTCCTTGCGCTCGTAGTTGACCACCTTGCCGCTGGTGCGCCCCTCGCAATTGGCCAGGGCCGCCTTGGCCGCCGCCTCCTCGAGGAATGGATTGTTGACATGGGCGCCGGAGAACTCGCCTTCCTTGTTGAACAGCGCGGAAACGTTCCAATAGGGGGTCGATACGAACTCCTCGATCTCCTTGTGGCGTTCGACGATGAGAGCCAGGGTGGGCGACTGGACCCTCCCTACGCTGAGATAGTTATGCCCGCCCTGCTTGGAGGCTAGGGAGATGAACCTGGTCAGAACGGCGCCCCAGGCCAGGTCGATGCGCTGACGGCACTCGGCCGAGTCAGCCAGTTTGTCATCCGGTTCGGTAAGTTGCGAGAACGCGGTATCGATCTCATGCTTGGTGAAAGCGGAGAATTTCGCTCTCCCGACCTTCTTCCCCGCCAGGCTGAGGAGCCTTGCCGTCTCCAGGCCGATCAGCTCTCCCTCGCGGTCAAAGTCGGTGGCGATGATGATCTCGTCGGCATCGAGGGACAGGTCGCGCAGCACCCCGACGATGTTGTGGGCAGTGATGCGCTTCTCCGGCTGGGCGACGATGAGCTCAGACAGCCCGACCTCGGACCACTTGTTCAGGTGCTCCGGGTAGTCGAGCTCGAGGATATGCCCGCGCAGACCTACTACGGAGACCAGGCCTTTTTCGTCCTCGAACTGGAAGACGGGTACCTTGTCCATGGAGGTCCTCTTGGACGCCCCCTGGGACAGGATGGTGGCTATCCTGGCCGCAGCATCGCTCTTCTCCGATATGATAAGTCTGCTCATGCATCTCGACCAAAGACCAGGGGATATAAAAAAAGAACGGGACGTCGGCGAGAGCGCAGAACGACGTCAGTCATGCCGGTGGCCAAGGTCGTGATCGTGGTCATGGCCCCTATCCATGGACGCCGAGGTCATGGTCAGCTTCCCGTACAGCACCCCCTTCACGGCGATGATCTCGTCGGCGAGCGACTGCACTTCCTTCGCCCTGCCCCATACCACCAGCACTTCCAGGCACTGTTCCAGGTTGAGATGGATATGGATCGTCGAGGATATGTTGGCGTGATGATGGTGCTGCAGCTCCATGAGGCGGTCCTGCACCGAGGGGGAGTGATCGAACACCAGGGTGATGGTCCCCACCACCGAGGACTCGCTGTCGCCCCATAGCTCCTCTACCAGCGCGGCCCTGATGAGGTCCCTTATGCCCTCGGACCGGGTGGTGTATCCCTTCTTCTTCACCAGCCTGTCGAAATCATCGAGCAGCTCCGGTTCCAGCGACACCCCGATCCTGGTGACCTTGTCCATACTGGCCGGGGAACTCCTTACCGGGATAAAAACTTGGTCGGTGGCCCCGTTAAATAGGCGGTCCCGAATGACATGTCGATGGAGCGAGGGAGGGAGATAGTCGAAGTGATGGACGCCGTCATGGCGGACCTGCCGGCGAACGTGGCCATCCTGTTCTCCGGAGGGGTCGACAGCGGTCTGCTGGCCGCCATTGCCCGACGCCATTCGCGCCCCAGGCTGTACACGGTAGGCATCGAGGGCGCCCCCGATCTCGTGGCGGCCGAGGATGCCGCCGCCCGCCTTGAGCTTCCCTGGCGGCCGCTCATCTTGGACGGGGACGAACTGGAGCGGCATTGCCTGGCGCTGCTTCAGCTAACGCCTCCGGACGACCCGATCACGCTATCCTTCGAGCTCCCCCTGCACATCGTCGCCTCCGCGTCCGAGGAGGGGGTGCTCATCACCGGCCAGGGCGCCGATGAGCTGTTCGCCGGCTACCATCGCTACCTGTCCATGCCGCCGGTCGAGCTGGCCAAGGCGCTCGAGACGGACCTGGCAAAGGTGATCGAGAACGTCATGCCGCTGGACCGCCGCATCGCCGCCCGCTACGGGAAGCAGGTGCGGCACCCCTTCCTCGATCCAAGGGCGATCAACATCGCCAGGTCGATACCTGCCGATGAGATGATCGTTGGCGGCGATCGAAAGGTGCCGCTGCGCCAGGCCGCCGAGCTCATGGGCCTGGGGCCCACCGCCTGGAGGGAGAAGAAGGCCGCGCAGTACGGCTCGGGCATCATGAACGTTCTCCGGTCGCGCGCCCGCAGCAGATCGCTCACCCTCCGGGAATACCTTGAGGAGCTGGCGTCCGGCAGGTAGCGATATCCTAATTAGGCGCCTGCCCCATCGCGCGGCGTGGACTACGATTCGGCCGTGAACTGGCTTTTCAGGCAGGAGGCCAAGGGCATCAAGTTCGGCCTGGAAAACACCATCGAGCTGCTGTCCCGGCTCGGGGACCCGCACCGCCGCTTTCGCTCCCTCCACGTGGCGGGGACGAACGGCAAAGGCTCGGTCAGCGCCATGGCCGAGTCGGTGCTGCGCGAGGCCGGATATCGCACCGGACTTTACACCTCTCCCCACCTCGTTGACTTCCGGGAACGGATCAGGGTCAACGGCGACTGTATAGGCGAGGGGGAGATGCTCCGCCTGGCCGCTGAGGTGAAGAACATCGCCGAGGACATGGCCGCGCACGGGAGGCGCCTCACGTTCTTCGAGCTGACCACCGCCATGGCCTTCGCCCACTTCGCCGACGCTGGCGTAGAAACGGCCGTGGTGGAGGTGGGCATGGGAGGGCGGCTGGATTCGACCAATGTCATCGAACCGGACTGCGTGGCCATTGCCAGGATCTCCTTGGAGCATACCGCGTTCCTAGGCGATACGCTGCCCCAGATCGCCTTCGAGAAGGCCGGGACGATGAAGGCCGGGGTGCCGATCGTCACACTGGACCAGGGGGCGGAGGTGCTGAACGTGCTCAGAGAACGCGCCTCGGAGGTCTCGGCGCCCTTGACGGTCGTGGGCCGCGACACCTCCTACGAAGTCCTGTCATCGACGCTGGACGGCACTGAGGTGTACGTGGAGGCGATCGACCGCGTCGTCTCGCTGCCGCTCATCGGCCGCTATCAAGGAGAGAACTGCGCATTGGCGTGCAATGCCCTGGCGGAGATGATGCGCCGCGGGGTGTACATCCCCGACGAGGCGTTCCCGCTCGGCCTGGCCAAGGTCAAATGGCCCGGGCGTCTTGAGGTGGTCTCGCAGCGTCCCTGCGTCATCCTCGACGTCAGCCACACCGCCGACGGCGCCAGGACGGTGGCGGCCGAGCTGCGTAGGATGCTGGCCGGCCAGGCCATAGTGGTGCTGGGAGTGCTGGACGATAAGGACCTTGGCGGAATAGCGGCCGCCTTCGGGGGCATCGCCCGTCTCGCCATCGCCACCGCCCCGCGGACGCCAAGGGCGTTCTCCGCCCAGCAGGTCGGGGAGGCGCTATCGGCTCACTGCCCGACCGAGATCGTGGACGGTGTCGCGCATGCGATCGAGCGCGCCCTGGCATTGGCGTCGGAGGACGACACCGTGCTGATAGCGGGCTCACTGTACACTGTGGGAGAGGCCAAGAGGCGGTTCGATGGAAAAACCTGTTAGAGAGATATTCAGGAGGCTGGCCCAGCGTTCGGAGGACCGGGCCATGCCGGGAAGCGCCAAGGGAATGCCCATTACCTGGGAGGCCGACCCGTTCAAGATGCTCATATCCACCGTGCTGTCGCAGCGCAACCGGGACGAGTCTACACATGCGGCCTCGCGACGGCTGTTCGAACGCTACGACACGCCCGAAAAGTTATCGTCCGCTCCCTTGGAGGAGGTGGAGGAGCTGATCCGGTCGGTGAACTTCCACAAGGGCAAGGCCAGGGCCATCGTGGAGATCTCGCGCATCCTCATGGAAATGCATGGGGGAGAGGTCCCGAGAACGGTGGAAGAGCTGGACGCTCTCCCCCTGGTCGGCCGGAAGACCGCGACATGCGTCCTCTCGTACGCTTACGACCTCGATTTTATCTGCGTGGACACCCACGTGCACCGGATCTCCAACCGCATCGGCCTCGTCAGGACAACCACCCCCGACCGCACCGAGGAGGAGCTGGTGAAGGTCGTTCCCCGAGACCTATGGAAGAGCGTCAACGAGCTGATGGTGCGGTTCGGCCAGGAGGTGTGCGCTCCGCTGAGGCCGAAGCACGACATCTGCCCCATCCGGGAGTTCTGCGATCTTTATCTGGCCGAGCAAGGTCATAAGGATCGGGCCTAGGCCCCTCCCCCTGCTGATCAGCGTTTGCGTTCGCTCCTCGCTTTGACCTCTCCTGCGTCAATGTTGATGGCGACCTCGCGGACCTGGCGGAAGCAGTCGATGCATACCTGTCGGCCGCCGACCTCTTTCATCGTCCCGCCGCTCCGGGTGCCGCACAGCCAGCATATCTTTGCGTTCTCGGCGCATTGCTCTGCGCGGTGATCCGTCTTCCTTCTTTCCACCATGGAGCGGAGGGTCGGTTCCTGGCGCGAAGCTTCCTCTGGCATAACGGAGCCTTGAATGGCCAGGGCGTTATTTGAAATGTTGCTGGCCAGGCTGGAGCAGTATGCCGTTCAAATCGATAATTATATGGGACATCTCGATGATATTTGGTCATGTCTCTTGATGAGCTGTCAACCTTGATGATAACTGGCCACCACGGCGTCCACCCTTGGAATGACCATATGGCACACCGTCACGGTCCGATGACGGTTGCTGGCAATAACGCGGTTTGAAGGAATAGGAATTAGGAGAACGTCGCATGCGCAGAACGGACAAGATGCTCTACTCTCTCCTGCTGACGGTGGGAGCGACCCTGCCGGCCTTCCTGACCATTGCGAATCACATGATCTACGCCAGCCGGTCCTTGACCATCTTGCAACTCCTCTCGGCGATCATCTACGTACTCATGGCGTTCTGGTTGACCATCGCGCTGACCGGCGACGGAAAGTACCTGACCGAAGGCAGATGGGATAGTTATTCAGAGGGGCGAAAGAAGGCATTCAAGGAACAGTCGGCCTCGATAGGAAGGCTCATGACCCTGGTCCTGGCGATCGGAGCCGCCGTTCTGGAATCCGTCCTGTTCTTACTTCCGGCGTATTCATGGGCCATCGTTCTGGTGACGATGATATTCACAATCATCGCATCCGTGACCGGTATCAGGCGCATATCGCGCAAGGGAAAGGAAAACTCTGGATTCTCACTGCTCAAGGACGATGACCGGATGATGCTGAATCAATGGTCATTCTCATCGATATTGATGCTCCTTGTGATCTTGCCAGTGGTCCTGTTCATATCAGGTGTATATTCGGTGATCTCTCGGTCACCATGGGCGATGACACGCTCAGCATCGATTCGCCGATACGAGGCTGGGACATCGCCTATTCGGACATAGACAACTGCGAACTGAAGGACGGGACGTTCGAGGTCCGTCGCGTGTCAGGGTTGGGCAATCACAGGATCATCGCTGGAAATCTGCACAATGACGAGATGGGTGACTGCAAGGGGGCGCTCTATAGGAATACGGACGCATGTGTGCTTGTCAGGACGAACGATGGGTCGTATTACGTGTTCAACGACACGTCCGTCGAAGGCACCAAGGCGCTGTATGACGAGCTGATGGAGCACCTCGGCCCATGAACAGGGATGGCAGGGCTATGGCTGTGCTGCAATAGCAACAAGGACGAGCTGGACATCTCCCGTTCATGTGTGATCGTCGTGTTATCAATACGATTCCTAATGTATGTCGTGCATTTTTCCGAGCGAAATGATTGTGAATTCGTCGTGCTGTTACGACGATGTGGGCCTGGGTCCCGTATTCGAAGAGTGAGGCTCCTTTGCTCTAAGACGCTCTCTGATCCCCCGCGATATCGAAATCAATGCACTGATAAAATGGTCGAGATTGAAGATCGTCGCCTTGACCGGGGTGCGACGTTCTGGCAAGTCGAGCATCCTTATGCTCGTGGCCCAAGAGCTGAATGGACGAGGGCACAAGGTATCATATGTTAACATGGAGGGTCAGCGCATTCGCTTCGAAGATGGCGCATGGGACCAGCTGCTTGCATGGTTCGGAGATCAGGAGGGATGGCTGCTTCTCGATGAGGTCACATCGATGAACGGTTGGGAAGCATTCCTGGCCAGGGCTCATGAGCTTCGCAAGGACCGCATACGCATCATACTCCTCGTCCCGGGCTGGCCTTTCCACGCCCCCGCACGAGCTGAGGGGCAGGGCCGTGAACATCGAGGTCTTTCCCCTTAGCTTCCCTGAGTATCTCCGGTTCAGGGAGATTAACGTCACCCGGACCCCTCAGGGCCTGGCCAGACTGAGATCGGAAGCGGAGCGCTACGTGAAGATGGGCGGGTTTCCCGAGGTCACGCTCTCGGACGACGACACGCTATCTATATCCATAATCTCCTCGTACTGCCGGGACATAGTGGCCTTGGACCTGGCACAGGCGACCGGTTACGAGATCGATGAGATTGAGCTCCTAGGCAAATACATGTTGCAGGCACTTTACTTCTCGGCCTCTCATTGCTTAGCTTTCCTGAAGGGCATCGGGTTCAAGACGAGCAAGGAAAAGCTACTAAGAATGGAAAGCGCAGCTCATGCCAGTTATCTCTTCATGTTCACTGAGATAATCCCCGGAGCGTGAAGGACCGGACACTGTATCCTCGGAAGTGCTATGCCGGTGACACGGGGCTCTTCATGCAATATCTGGAGATCAGGAACGGGGGAGGCCGTTCGAAAACCTGATATTCCTCTCCGTTCGAAGGCACCTAAAGGCAGGTCGGGACGTTACCTATTGGAAGGACCAGAGTGGGAGGAAGGCCGACCCGACGCGACCGGCTTCAGCGGACGAAAGCGTTCGTGGCGAGAGACGAAGCACGCCTGGCGTGCTTCGGAGGACTGGGTCAAGGCGCATGCGGCGATCGAGGTCGACGACTTCATCGTGTTCTCATATACGCTCATCACTCGAACGTGCAAGACCGTCAGATGTTCGCTTCGGTCTGGGATCGTCTGCCGAGCAACGTGACACCGATGCGCTCGCTCGCCGACTCGGCGTACGTCGGCGAGAAGTGCCTGGCGGCCGCCAGGCAGCATGGCGCCACGCCGCTGCACGCTATCAAGAAGAACGCTCGCAACTACGAGCGGCCTCGTACGCTGTACCAGAAGCTGGTCATCTTCGCTCGCCACTGGCCGAACCGATTCACTTTGCTGTACGCGAAGCGAGCGCACGCGGCGACGGTGTTCTCGATGATCTCGACGCTGCTCGAGCATCGTCTTCGATGCCGTTCGAAACGAGGTCGGAAAAAATGAGGTCCGCGTCAAGCTCGCGCTGTTTAACCTAATACAGTTGGCTCATAGAAAGGAGTTCTGGTCATGATGGTTTTGCAACATTTTGCAACAAGGCCATATGGGATTAACACATGGTGGAGTTCCTAACACTTGGTTCGAGGAAGATATTAAGCTGGACATTATCGATGATGGTGTATTCGGAATCAATGACGGTTCTGATTATGGCTAGATCATGATCAGATATGTGCGAGGTGATGAACTTGCGATGTGATATTCATGGAAAAAGATAAAAAAATAGCACTCTACTTCCTTGCAGCCTCTATCCTTGCACCGACGGCTTTATTTGTGACCGTTATCGCTTCAGGTGTGAACCTCGGTGATGCCTTTCTGTATGGTATTGGGGCATACACTGCGCTTCCGCTCTTGATTCTCTTAGTATATATGTGGATAAGCAGGAGCGCTCCGCGTAAGATGAGGGTATACACGATTATTGCCATCCCCGTCATAACAGGGGCGCTGGTGGTCGCCTGCGCTATCGGCTCGCTCGTCGTCCTTGGGTCCGGATCCGTGTCGGCGAATCTGGACGATAAAGGACTAGGCGTGAGCGCGCCCTTCGTCGATGAAGAGATATCATACCAGGATATCGACAGCGTGGAGCTGAGGAACGATGTTGATTATGGCTCGCGAAGAGCCGGATATGCAGGCAAGAATTTATTAAGCGGCAACTTCAGGAACGATGAGTTCGGCAACTATAAGCTTGCGGTCCATAGGTCCACGGACGAGTGCATCGTAGTCCATCACGACGGCGGCATCCTAGTGTTCAATCTCGAATCGTCAGATGATACGAAGCGATTCTACGACGATCTTTCGTCATGACTCCTTGAAGCATGGCATGGCCAGCAAGAGGGGGGGAATAAAAGTGACGGGCGGGAGGGATCGATTCCGTGATAAGTAATGCCAGATTTCAGTGGGCCTTAGTAGTGATTGCGCTTAGTCCCGTGATCGTGATATTTGCCGGGATGATCTTAGGCTGGCCCATAAACATTACATGGGCAGCCATAGCGGTTATGACCGTTGGGGGAATCGGCCTATGTATCAGTACGGTCAAGGGGAATAAGATCCAGGTCTACCTGAACGAGAAAGGCCTCAGGGTCACTGGGCCGCTTCTAGATGCATCCGTCCCGTATGTGGAAATAAAACATGTTGTGCTTCGAAGAAACATGGACTATGGAACTCGCATAGCTGGGTATGCTGGAATGGAAACGATCGGAGGGAACTTCGTCAACAAAGAGTTCGGAATGTACAAGGCAGGAGCGTATCTTTCCACGCCGGTATGCATCGTGGTGTCGTATGGCAAGAAGACTCTGGTGTTCAACCTCGATTCGTCGGAGGGGACCGAACGAGTCTATAGCGATCTGCGGTCAAGGCTAGGAACTAACTGAAAGGAGCGGAGGGAATTGATACCAGATACAGACGGGACGACCTCATGATCAGCAGAACACAGATCTCATGGATTTGCCTGGCCGCAGCGATCCTGTCAATAGTGATTGCTGTGGCATTCGGTCTAAGCGGCTGGCCAGACATCTACATTCTAGTAATGGTAGGGATCGCATCGTTCTTCCCCATTCTCTTCCTGGTCCTTTCGATCACCGGGGCGAAGGTCCAGGCTTATCTGAACGACGATCGCCTGAGGGTCACCGGAGGCATGCTGGACGTTAGTATCCCATACAGCAAGATGGACCGAGTGGAGCTGAGGGCCGATGTTGACTACGGAGGCCGCGTGGCAGGCTATGCCGGCTCGGACATCATCGGCGGCTTCTTCGGAAACAAGGAGTTCGGGACGTATCGAGTCGGCGTGCACCTCTCCACTCCAATGTGCATCGTGGTGTCCTATGGCAAGAGAACTCTGGTATTCAATTTCGATTCATCGGCGAGAACGGGTAAGTTCTACCGGGGCCTCGTACAGAAAAGGGGATCCGTGGCTCTATAGTAATCTTCCAGATGTGATTCAAGATTTACTGGAGGGATGGTGGGCGGATGAGAAATAAAAAATGGATCATTTTTTACCGAGCGCGCTTTAACTCACGGCCAATGAACGCCGCCGATAGCAAACTCTGGTCTCGAAGGTTCGCCAGCGAACTTTTTATAATGTATTGCATTAAGAGACCTGATGCATGAGGTGTCCATCATATCCAGCATCATCGATTCGGTGCTGGTGGAGCTCGGAAAACATCAGGTGGAAAAGGTCGAGGAAGTCTATCTCACCCTCGGTTCGCTCACGTTCCTGGGGGAGGACCAACTGGAGTTCGCCTACGATGTCCTGAGCAAGGGCACCAAGCTTGACGGCTCCAAGCTGGTCATTGAGAAGGAGGACGTGGAGATCCGATGTCGCTCCTGCGGATACCAGGGGCCGTCTGACAACGTCGAAGGGGACTTCCACGGACTGGTCCCCATTCTTCAATGCCCGACATGCGGCGAGGACGTGGACGTGATCAAGGGAAAGAGCTGCACGGTGCGTTCGATCAGGGTGGTGCAAAAGGATGTTCCGGTACAGGGATGAGAAGGCCGCGCAGAAGATAATCGAGTCCATCCGCAAGGAGGACGTGAATCTGCGGTTCATGCACGTGTGCGGGACCCACCAGGATACGCTGGTGCGCTTCGGCCTGGAGAAGATGCTGCGCGATGTGGGCGTGGAGATCCGCCAGGGGCCCGGCTGTCCTGTATGCGTCACCACCACCGCCGAGGTGGCCGACGCCATCGCGCTGGCCGATGCGGGCGTCACCATCTCGGTGTTCGGGGACATGCTGAAAGTGCCAACACCGATCGGTTCGCTGGGGGATGCCAAGGCCCGCGGGGCCGACGTGCGGGTGGTGTACTCGGTCGAGGACGCCGTCCGCCTGTCCGCCGAGGTCAAGGACATGGTTTTCATGGCCATTGGCTTTGAGACCACCAGCCCGACCACCGCCTCGGTGCTGGTCGGGGACGTGCCGGAGAACTTCTCCGTCATGTCCTGCCACCGCCTCCTTCCGCCGGCCCTGGACGCCATCATCAAGATGGGCGACTTCCGCATCGACGGCCTCATCGAGCCGGGGCACGTCAGCGTCATGATCGGCGAGGAGCCGTACCACGTGTTCTCGGAGAGGAACCACGTGCCGCAGGTCATAACCGGCTTCGAGCCCCTGGACCTTCTCATGGCGGCGTACATGCTGGTGCGCCAGGTCAAGGAGGGGCGGGCGGAGGTGGAGAACGAGTACACCCGGCTGGTGAGGAAGGACGGAAATCCCAAAGCGATCCGCCTGCTGGACGAGGTGTTCATGCCCGTCGACCGGGCGTGGCGCGGGTTTCCGCTCATTCCCAAGAGCGCCTACGAGCTCCGGCCGAAGTACGACGCCCACAACGCTCGCAAGGTCTACGAGGACATCCTGTCCAAGCGCCCCCCGGTGAAGGAGGAGATCGGCTCCTGCCGCTGCGGGGAGATGCTTAGGGGCATAATCGACTCGGAGGAGTGTCCGGCCTTCGGGAAGGCGTGCACCCCCTCCTATCCCATGGGCCCGTGCATGGTGTCCCGCGAGGGCGGCTGCAACATCGCCTTCCGCTACCGGGGCCGGATGTAACGACCGATCGCAGGTCCGCCCCGGCGCAGCCGCTCTGACAACGGATATCAGGCTAGCAAGGCATTTGTTCCTGTATTGCATTATATGTCACTAGGATGAGGGTCGGCATAGTAGCCTGTGACATACTGAAGCGCGAGATCGAGGCGCTCACCGCCGGCGATGAGGACATCGTCCATCGGGAGTACCTCGAGTTCGCCCTTCACGTCTATCCGGAGGAGATGAGGGAGAAGGTCATGGAGGCGGTCAACCGCCTGGAGGGGAAGGTCGACGCGGTCCTCATCGGCTACGCGACCTGCCAGTCGCTGGGCTCCCTGGACAAGATGGTGAAGGTGCCGTCCGTCATGCTGGAGGGCGATGACTGCATCTCCGTGCTCATGGGCCCCCGCCCCTATGCGGAGGCCAAGGCAGAGTGCACCGGCACCTGGTTCTCCTCCCCCGGATGGGCCCAGCAGGGAATGGACGCGGTCATCAAGGAGCTGCACCTGGACTGCATGCTGGAGGAGGGCTACTCTCCAGAGTTCTTCCTAGACATCATCTTCGATGCCTACAAGCGGTGCCTGTTCATCGACACCGGGGTGGGCGACAAGGATGAGCTGGTCCGAATGTCGCTCGATTTCGCGCAGCAGCTGAAGCTCCCCCACGCGTGCACCGTCGGCACTCTGGATAACATAGGGGCGGCGCTCCGCCGCGTCAAGCAACTCGCTCGTGAAGCGGCGGCGGGCGGGCACCAGAATGGTTAATAACGGCGGCGAGGATGGGGGAAATCAAAACGAACGGAGCGGCCAGAGCCGCCCGTGCTATGATACTGATGTGATCCAATGTCTCAAGATTTTCATTCACTGGGTATAGAAGAACCGGTCCTGAAGGCCGTTGAACGGATGGGGTTCGAAGAACCAACGCCGGTGCAGGTGGAGACCATACCGATGCTTCTGAACGGCAGGGACGTCATCGCCCAGGCCCAGACCGGGACGGGCAAGACGGCCGCCTTCGGCATACCGATCGTCCAGGCCATCGACCGGCCGGGCAGGACGCCGTCCGCCCTCATACTGTGTCCGACCAGGGAGCTGGCGGTGCAGGTCTCGGAGGAGATCAAGAGGCTGGCCGTGTTCAAGGGCCTCAACACCCTGGCCATATATGGCGGGGCGTCGATAGAGCACCAGTTCGAAGCGCTGGAGCGCGGCGTCGACATCGTGGCCGGTACTCCCGGGCGCATCATAGACCACATACAGCGGAGGACCGTCGACCTCAGCGGAGTCCGCTTCATGGTGCTTGACGAGGCGGACCGCATGCTGGATATGGGCTTCATCGAGGACATCGACTACATCCTGTCCCGGGTGCCGAAGGAGCGCCAGACCATGCTGTTCTCTGCCACGATACTCCCGGAGATACGGAGGATGGGGGAGAGGCATATGCACCGCCCGGCAGTGGTGTCGGTCAGCGAGGACGATATCGTCCTGCCGAACACCAAGCAGATGTACTTCGCCATCGGCCGGAAGAACAAGATCTGGGCCCTGTGCCGGGTGCTGGACAAGGCCAGGCCCAAGGCCATAGTGTTCGCGCAGACCAAGCACATGGTGGATATAATCGAGCAACGTCTGACCTCTTATGGCTATCCGGCGGCGGCCATCCACGGCGACCTGACCCAGGCCCGCAGGGAGAAGGTGCTGTCCGACTTCCGCTCTGGAAGGATCATGGTGCTCATCGCCACCGATGTGGCCGCCCGCGGCCTGGACATCGAGGGCGTCACCCATGTAATCAACTATGACATTCCGGACAGCCCGGAGACGTACGTACACCGCATCGGCCGGACCGGCAGGGCCGGCAAGGAGGGGAGGGCCATCACGTTCGTCAGCTCCGATGAGATGCACCTACTGGATGCTATAGAGAAGTTCACCGAGCAGAAGCTCAAGCAGATCGAAGTGCCCTCGTCCAAGGGCCGCAGCGCCGGACAGGTCCGCGAGGTGCTGGACTTCGACGAGATGGCCGATATATTCGGCATGGTGCGCTTCCAGCTTTCGCTGGGCCGCAAGGATGTCCCCAGCGTCGTGGACATCTCAGACTTCGTGGCCCGCACGGCGAGGGTGAACGACATCACCGTGGGGCACATCGACATTGGCGATGACCAAACGGTGGTGGAGATACACAAGGACGTGGCCATGAAGGTCCTGAGGGCCCTCAGGCAGTCGAAGTATCATGGCAGGAAGTTCGAGGTGAAGCCCCTGCCCAGGTCGCGGAAGTGACGCTCAGCGCCACTTTGAATAACGGTCCAGAAGGGAAATGGAGTCGTCAGCGGCGATCTTGTCGATGACGCCCTCCTTCTCGATATCCCTTATGTAATCCTTCGTCTCGGAGATCGAAACCCTGGACGCCTTGGCGATGATGTTGGCCACCACCGTGGGTATGGTGCTCTTGTCCATGGGCGATGCATTAAGGACCTCTCGAAGATCGTACTTGAAAGAACCGAGTCGGTGCAAATTCAACATGGCTGTCCGGGGGGTCTGGGTCCGTGGCCTGTTTCTGCCCGGGCCTCCCCTGCGTTTGAATGGTCTACGTGCCAATATTATAACTCCGGAGTATGAACAAGGAAACAATTATTAATAGCTTGTCACCGCCGGATACCGGCTGGACGCCGAATGTCCAGAAGCGCTCTCGCCCTTCCTGGCCGGGGCACTGTGCCTGATATGCTCGTTCGCCTCATGCATGCCGTCCCCGCTCCGCCGGGCCATGGGCCGTCGAACCGCACAGTTCGACGTATGCCGTCTGGGCGGCGGAAATCCTTTCAGGCGCCAACGGGCCCCCTACCGAATGATGGGTCCGGCGTCATATCATGGAGGTCGAGGTTATCGGTCCCCTTCAGCATTTTGACATCCCGTTTCCAGCCGCGGTTGATGAGAACAAACCCTCGTCCCGCATCCGCCAGGCTTCTTCCGTTCCATGTACGGCAGCGTTTCTCGGAAACATCGAGCCGCTGTCCTCCCTGGCCCCGGGCTCGACGCTCCTGAGCGATGACGCCGCCCGCTTCCACCAGGCCTCTTGGACCGCCTCCCCCGCTGGGCCGGAGGTGCGCGTTCTCCTGCGTGAACCCATACGCGCCGATGCGTCGGTGACTGCACGTTCGATCTCCAGCACGGGAACGCGGCCTCCGCTCCCGCAGGTAGCCGTTGCCTTCGGAAGGGGCCCATGACCAACCGTCCCCGTACGGGGCGATGCCCAGGTGCAGGGCGTGTGAGCGCATCTCTTCGGCCTCTCGATGACCACAATGTCCGAGCTCACGCGGCACCTGGGATCTAGCACATCTCTCACTTTCCGGCTGTTCCATACCTTCTTATATAGAACGCTCCAAAGAAAACCGGGATAACCATGTCGATGGATCCGATACTGGCGCTGATCGCTATCATCTTCGGCATACTGGTGATAGTGTTCGAGGAGCTTCTGAGCTGGATTGTGGGCATCTTCTTCATCCTGGTGGGTCTATGGCTGCTGTGGGACTACTACAGCAAGAGGAACCAGCCGGCGCCCAGGCAGGGACCGCCTTCGGAAGAAAGGAGGTAAAAGGGGTAAGAGGTTTAACGGCGCCGCCATGACGTGCGCTTCTTCTCTCTCTTCTTCCGCCCGGTGACCAGAATGTCCTTCTTGAACAGGACCACCGCTATCACCATCATTGCGGTGGCGAACACGGCCTCGTACACGATGCCTGCCACCACCAGGGCGTAGTCGCCGAACATGAGGTTGTTCATCGCCATCATGGGGTGCGTGAACGGTATGGCGAACAGGCCCGCCTGCACCGCCCCTGGCAGGGTGGCGAAGTCCTTCATCATGAGGACGAACATGGGTATCATGGCCAGGAAGGTTATGGGCATGGTGAGCGACTGGGCAGACTTGTAGTCGCGGGCGAAGACGCCGATCACCAGGCACAGGCCAAGGCCGGCCACAACGGCCAGGAACAGGGAGAGGCCGACCAGCATAAGGTCGATCGCCTCCAGCCCGATACCGTAGTCGGACAGGTTCAGTCCGGCCGAGCCCTGCAGGCTGTTCAGATAGCTGCCCATCCCCAGCATGTAGATGAAGGCCATCAATAGGCCCACCGCGGCCGCCCCGCCCAGCTTGCCTAGGACAATGTCGGAGCGCTTCACCGGCATGGTGAGGAGCGTCTCCAGCGTCTTGTTCTCCTTCTCCAGCCCCATGGAGGCTATGACGGTGGAACCCGACATGATGATCACCATCAGGACGATGAGCGGCACCACCATGTTCTGCGACGACAGGGTGGCAGATATGGAGCTGGGGGATATGCCCTCCAACGTCTTGTCCTTGAAGGTGGTGGTCTCGTTCTTCATGGTGGGGTTGAGAGCGGTGGCAACGCCAACGCTCGCCCTCATCTCTTCGCTCTGAAGTATATACACGGACAGTGACTTGTCGACCACGCCCAGCAGCCCGTCCAGGGAGGCGGACGAAATGGTGTCCAGAATGCCCGTGCCCTTCATGATCCAGTACACCTTGATGGTGCCGGAGCGGTTGGAAAGGATATCCTCCTCGAAACCTTCGGGAATGACTAGCAGGGCCGTCCCCCCGGCCGCGGAAACCTTCCTCAATCCTTCATCGATGTCGGTGCCGTTGTACACGACCTCACTTAGCCGATTTCCATGCTCGTCCTCAATGGTCAATACATTGTAGACGACGGTAGCGAGTTCGCTGCTGTCCTGCTGTATGAGGCCGATAACGGGAGGCCTGGTGGCCTCGTCCTCCACGTCGCCGATGATGCCTCCGAGGGAGCCGAACAGGATCGCCAGGACGACGATAGGCAGGACGGTGGCGGGGGTCAGTAGCTCGCGGATCTCCTTTCCTAGGATGTTTCCCAAGGGCCTCATGGCGACACCACCTTGACGAACACCTCTTCGATGTTGTCCGCATCATACTTGCTCTTCAGCTCAGCCGGGGTTCCCAGCTCCACGACCTTTCCGTCAGCGATGAGGGCCAGGCGGTCGCAGATGAGCTCGACCTCCAGCATGTTGTGCGACGACACGATGATGGTGGTGCCGTCCTTGGTGGTGTCCCGCACGGTCCGGCGGACATGCTGGGCGCTGATGACGTCCAGTCCCGACGTCAGCTCGTCGAGGATGGCCAGCCGGGGCTTGAACATGAGCGCGCGGCTAACCAGCAGGCGCCTGGTCATCCCCTTGCTGTATGTCTCCACCTTGTCGTCGATGCGATCGGCCAGGTTGGACAGCGATATGCCATAATCCACCATCTTATGGACCTCATCTCCCTGGCAGAAGAAGCGGGCGATGAACTCTAGATACCGTCGTCCGGTCAGGTTCTTGTACGCTCCTGCCTCCTCGGGAAGATAGGAGATGATCTTTCGGACCTCGTCCGTCTCTTTGTTGAGGTCCTTGCCGAAGATGGTGGCTGAGCCCGATGACACCTGAAGGAGAGTGGACAGCATCCGCATGGTGGTCGTCTTGCCGGCGCCGTTCGGCCCTATGAGGCCGAACACTTCGCCCTGATCCACCGAGAAGGTCACCCCCTTCACCGCTTGGAAGTCCCCAAACGATTTGGTCAGGTCTTGTGCTACTACCGCTTTCAGTTTAACACCCGCCCCGTGATGAGAGGGGACCAATCAGCGCCACATTATATGAAAAGAACGATGGGAGAGATTAAATCGAACCGATTGGCAAGTAGGACGCATGAGGGAGAGGACGGCGCATAGGGGCGAGGAGCGGTCGGACGCCTGCCTGGGAGCGATGAACTTCATCCAGAGCTGGGATGAATGGCGTGACTCGCTCGGCGAGATCGTCCGGGCGGCCCGGGACATCGACCCCTCGGAGGCCCACACGATCGAGGTGGTGGAGGACATGATGGACTTCATGTCCGAGCGGGTATGCTCCGGCTCCCCGGAGGAACGCATTGTCAAAGCGCTATGGGACCACGCCGAGGAAAACGAGCGAAGGGTCCTGGCCCGCATGCTGCTGAGGCTGCTCGACTAGGGCCTCCGGCCTTCCTTCAGCTTCCGGTACTCTTTCTCGGCGAGCGTCTGGGTGTAGCGGCCTCCTAGGAATGCGCCCACACCATGCATCACCAGCCCGAACCCCCAGAAGAAGGTGATGAAGGCTGGCCATGGAAAGCCGCGACCGGTGAAGTACCACAGAAGCCAAAGTCCCGCGTTCACCATCACGAAGGCGGCAAGATGGACATAGAACCCGGTCTTCTCCTCGGCGATGCGGTAGGCGCGGTCCCGGAGTGCCTGATCATCTTCCATGTTCTTAGAATCGTCGCATGGGGAAATAACCCTTTCTGTAAGCCCTTCTTCGGCAAGAGGTTAATATGCGGGTTTGGGAATGAAGTCGTATGAGCAACTCTCCTGACGTACAGCACCCGAGCAGAGATGAGGCCTTCCAGTCGGCCGTAGACCTCGCGAGGCATATCCTGGAGAACGCCAACTCCTACCATGCCTTGGCAGCGGAGGACTTTCCCGGTCGGGACAGGATGCGTTTCGCCGTCCTCCTTGTGATGCTGGAGGAGGCGGGCAAGATGCTCAACATGGTCCGGGAATGCGAGAGGGCGGCCAAGGCCGACTACCTGAGCGTGAGGATCGAGGATTACAACGACAACTGCCTGAACGGCCGCAGGGCACTTGGCCAGATACTGGAGGAGCTGCGGATAATGGACAAGGCGTTCGAGGCCCTGGGGAAGGGAGAGGTGGAGCGGATGCCGGAGCCGGCCTTCCTGAGGGAGGACTTCTGCACATTGAAGGAGAGGGTCCTGTACCTCTCCCTTGACCGTTCGAAAAGGGACACATCATTCATTCCATCCGGAGAGCTGATGGACCGTCTGGCGGGAACGATCGAGCGTAACGCCGTGGCGGCCGGCAGCTACCTCCACGATCTTGGAAGGGCCCTTGGACTATGGATAACCCTTGACCTTGAGCCCAGGAAGGAGAGCGGGACTCACTCGATCCGATACGTCTGAGCGGACCTGGCTTCCGGCTCGGCGGCGCGGCGCTTATTGCGGACCTTGGCGCCGCTACCGTCCCTTAGGAGCTCAACGGCCACCTGGGCCGCCTGAACGCCCATGCGGGTATGGGCAAAGAACGGACCCATGTCGTCACTTGCCAGATAGGCATGGCAGTCCGCCTTCATCCATGAGCGGGCGAGGTCCGGCCACCGCATGGTGCCCCGCTGGCGATACCACCAGAACGACCGGGCATCCTCGAAGGCGTCCATCCACCTTATGCCATCCTGCCAATCCGTCTCCTCGGGAACGGCGCGGCCGGTGACATCGTCGTACTCGATCAGCGGAAAGTTCACTCCAGCATATGTCGCCTGTATGTTCTGCGCCCACAGGCGGGGATTCAGCTCGATCATCTGGTACTTCCCGGTCCGCCGGTCCATCTTCAGCTCGACCGAGCCGATCCCCCGGTAGCCGATGGCCTCCAGGAAATCCAATCCTATCCTCTGCGCCACCTCGTCGTGGATGCTCTCCATTGTCGATCCGACCCCGAACTCCACTGGATTCTGGCGGATCTTCCTCGTCAGGAACAAGGCGCGCCTTCGACCGTCCATCCCGTAGTAGGCGCACACCTTCACATGGTTGGTGTTCGGTCCGTCGATGACCGTCTGCACCAATGCGCCCAGGCCGGCCCGGAACACCTCCTCGTACCTATTCTTCAGTTCCCGCGGCCCGTTCACCTTGAAACCTTTATTCCCGAACACTGGATACCATAGGTGCGAGTAGTAGGGCTTGATGAACGCCGGATAGATCAGCTCCTTGGCGGCCTCCTGGACCTCGGACATTTCGGAAGGGAAGAACGTGGGCGGAAGCGGCGCTCCCACCCTCATCGCCTCTTCATACTGCGCCCGCTTGTTGATCATGCCATCCAGTATTCGCCGGGAGGGGATGCAGAATTGGTAATGGTCCTCGAGCTGCTCGCGGAAGCGGGATAGGAAGAGGACGAAGGCGTCCGAGGTCGGGAAAAGAACATCCCTCTCGCCGCGGTGGCTGGACAGAAGCGCTTCGAGCGTGGCCTCCGGCCTTTCCACCGGGTCGGGGACCACCATCGGCCGGGCGTAGCGGGAGCGCAGGCCAGGGGCATCCGGCAGGTGGTCGGCGGCAACCACCTCCACGCCCTCCCGGCCCAGGCTGCGAATGGCGCCGAGGCCGTTGGGCGTGCTTGCTCCGAGAACATAGGCTCGCGCCTCACGGACCAATTCACTGCCCCCGCACAGATCTAGCAATAGGTATCATTGGCAAGGCTCCCTCAGACAGGTCTCCCATCCACCGCATCGGTGTTATCACGGAGCCCATTCCTTTTATTGGTTGGCAATCAGCCCCCCGCGGCGATGCTCTCCAGGAGCGCATAGTCCAGATGGTCCCGCGACATCCTGTATAGCTGTTCCAGGGAATCCATCCACGCCTGCCTCACGTCCTCGCTGCCCACCACCGACCCGCGGTCCCGTCCCAGGTCCAGGGAGTCCTCGGCCGGCATGCGGAGCTGAGAGAGGGGAAGCACTCCGGCGCAAGGAACGCCGGTAAGCTCTTCCAGGCGCTCGATGCCCGGACCCAGTATGGAAGCGTCGCCACGGAAGCGATTGATGATGAACGCCCTGATCCGTTCCCGTCTTTCGGGCGGGAGCAGCATGAACGCCCCATAGAGTCCGGCGAAGACGCCTCCGCGGTCAATGTCCCCCACCAGCACGACGGGCGAATCGGCCATCTCTGCGGTCGCCATATTGGCGATGTCCCTATCCGCGAGGTTGATCTCGGCCGCGCCGCCAGAGCCCTCCAGCACGACGATGTCGGAGCGCCCGGCCGCCGCGCCATAGGCTTCCCGGACCGCGTCCATCAGCACGTCCCGCGGTACTGGCCGCCCGGGACCGGCGTCCATGAGGGGCCGTCCCTTCAGAACGACCTGCATGCCCCGCCCCCGGTGGGGCTTGAGCAGCACGGGGTTCATGGACCAGTGCGGTTCCGTGCCGCAGGCCCACGCCTGGTAGGCCTGGGAGATGCCTATCTCCTCGCCGGCGGACGTCACGTAGGAGTTGAGGGAGAGGTTCTGGGCCTTGAACGGCGATACTCTGTATCCCTTCGCGGTGAAATGCCGGCACAGGATCGCTGCGATGGTCGTCTTTCCGGCGCCGGATGTGGCGCCGAGCACCATGATGTTGTTCACGTCCCCTCCCCCATCATTCTGAGTATGGCATCGACGTCCAGATGCTGTGATACGATCGCAGCGACCTTGACCAGGCCGGCCTCCACCGCCGCATCATGGTCCATGGCCATCTCGTTGGCCTCGCCCTCCCCCGCGAGGGAGAGGAACCTCGTCCGGAACGATGGCAGGTCGAACAGTCCATGGACGTAGGTGCCCATCACCATGCCGTCCTCCGATATGCTCCCCTCCCTCCTCATTCCGTCCTCAGAACGGAGGATGAACAGCGGCTCCTCCTCGCTCTCCGTCTTGCCCATGTGGATCTCGTAACCTCGGACCTCGCCGCCGCCGACCAGGGCGCCCTCGACGCGAACGGTCTTCTTCTCGTAGGCGTCGAACCTGCTCACCGTCCGAAGCAGTCCCAGGCCGTCGTGGCTGCCCCCTTCGTCGGACTCCACCCCGCGGGGGTCCTCTATCCGGACGCCCAGCATCTGGTAGCCGCCGCATATCCCCAGTATGGGCACCTGGCCCCGCCTCTCGATGATGGCGCGGTCGAGGCCCCGGCGGCGTAACCACCGGAGGTCGTCCACGGTGCTCTTGGTGCCCGGGACAATGAGCGCGTCCACAACGGCCACCTCGGACGGGCGGTCGATGAACTGCACCGAAACACCTCCCCCCATCTCCAAGGCGTCGAGATCGGTGAAGTTGGATATGTGCGGAAGCCGGACAACGCCGACCTTCACGCTCCCCGTTCCGCGGCCCCCCAATCCCTGGGAGTCCTCCTCCGGGAGCGCATGCTCAATGTGCGGCACCACGCCCAGGACCGGAATGCCTGTCAGGCGTTCCAGCTCCTCGATCCCATTCTGGAGGTCGGCCGCGCTGCCATGCATGTTGTTTATGATGATGCCCTTGAAGCGAGAGCGCTGCTCGGGCGGCAGGAGCATGAGGGTGCCGTATGCGTAGGCGAAGGCGCCGCCCCACTCGATGTTCACCACCAGAATGCAGGGGGCGTCCGTCAGCTCGGCGGTCTTCATGTTGGCCAGATCGACATCCTCGAGGTTGATCTCCGCCGGAGAGCCGGCGCCCTCGATCACGATGGCGTCGAAGCGGCGGGCCAAGTGGTCGAAGGCATCCTTCACGAGGCTCGGCCCCTGGCCGGTGGTGAACCCGCCGTAGTAGTCGCAAACCCTCATGTCCCGATGCGGCCGTCCGAGCACGATGACCTGGGAGACGTCGTCCTTCTTGGGCTTGAGCAGCACGGGGTTCATGTACGCCTCCGGCTCGACGCGGCAGGCCTGGGCCTGCAACGCCTGAGCGCGCGAGATCTCCTCCCCTCTGGCCGTCACGGTCGAGTTCAGCGACATGTTCTGCGACTTGAACGGCGCCACTCTCAGCCCCTTATCGGCCAAAATGCGGCATATTGCCGCCACCAGCAAGGTCTTTCCCGCCCCCGAGGTGGCGCCCAGGACCATCAGCGGCTTCGCCCGCGCCCTGTGCGATAGTTCCAGTCGCACCTTCATTGCCAGAAGCTCGTCGTAGCTGGGACGTTCGGCCCCCCATAGGAGCTTCTTCGCATCCCGACCGACGTCGGGCCGGTGTATCCACAGGCAGTCCTGGCAGGACCACACCTGACCGCCTTTCCTGCTTTCCACGAAATAACCCAGGCGAGGATCATGGCAGGGATAGAACGGACAGAAGCACAATGTGCAGTCCTGCCCTTCATGGTGGCATGGATAATGCTCACATCCCTCATTGGGCCCTTCCGGTCGCGACAGGTATTCCACCACCTTGTCCCAGTAGTCACCTCGCGCTCTTCCGGAGTCGACCATCGTCCAGCCCCTAAATCACTGGATGTATCATCCAACTCATATTTATAGGGGTGATATGATGGTTTTATATCAATCAGTAATGATTACTATTATCATGGTGGAACGGAAGCGATGGTCGAAGCAGTCGCGGACAATCCTTGATATAATTTACAACAACGAGGAGAGTCTGACGGCGAGCGGAATATATGATATCGCCCGGGAAACACATCCCAACCTATCCCTCGGCACGGTCTATCGGAACCTGAGGGACCTCAAGGAGTCCGGTCTGATCCGGGAGACCACTTCGGGCGGGGTCAGCGTCTACTTCAAGCATCCTTTCCACAACGCCCACCTCGAATGCGAGGTGTGCCACAGCGTCATTCCGGTGGACTTTATGCTCGATATCGGCGACATCCGCCGGCGGACCGGACACAGTATAAAGAGATGGGACCTCAAACTGATAGGGACGTGCAGGGAGTGTGAACGAAAGTGCACATAATGGAAGGCTTCCTGCCGCTGGAGTGGTGCATCCTGTGGGCCTTGTTATCCGTTCCCGTCCTGTTATGGGGGTTCTACCGCCTCAGGACGGTGTTCCGGGAGCAACCGGAGAAGAAGCTCATGGTGGCGGTGGCCGGCGCCTTCATGTTCGTCCTGTCGTCGCTCAAGCTTCCCTCCCTGGGAGGCTCTTCATCACACCCGACCGGCGCAGGCGTCAGCACCCTTCTGTTCGGAGTAGGCATCACTTCTGTTCTCACCACCATCGTCCTTCTTTTCCAGGCCCTGCTGCTGGCGCATGGGGGCATCACCACGCTGGGAGCGAACATCTTCTCCATGGGCATTGCCGGGCCGTTCTGCGCCCTCCTCGTTTACAAAGCCGTCACCAAGGCCGGCGCCCGTTCGTCGGTCGCGGTGTTCTCCGCGGCCTTCACGGCCGATATCATGACGTACGTCGTGACGTCTGGGCAGCTCGCCCTGGCCTTCCCCGGCGAGGGCGGAACGTTCGCCTCTTTCCAGGTCTTCATGGCCGTGTTCGCCGTTACCCAGCTTCCACTGGCCATCGTAGAGGGCCTGGTCACCGCCATGTTCTTCTCGTACCTCCTGAGCACCAGGCCGGACCTCGTGGACATGAAGTTCTCCGAGCGGCGCGATAAGAGGGCGACGAAGATCGTGGCCGCCACCGCCATACTGTGCCTGATCGGCGCGGTGGCGCTGGTAAACATCGCCGGCCTGCAGGGCACCGACGACCGCGGAGGGGAGGCGGCATTGGAGATAGACCCCGACTATGTCCCCTGGGCCAACAGCCATCTGTCGCTTGACGGCGCCGGCGAGATGATCCTGTTCGCCCTGCAGGGCCTTATCGGAGCGGCCCTAATCGTCTACGCGTTCATGCGATGGCGGAAGCATAAGGTGGAGGAGGCCTCCGATGCTGACGATAGATGAGGTGGCCAACGCCTCGCCCGCCCGGCGGTGGCCTCCGCTGGGAAAGCTTTTACTGGCCCTAGCGCTCCTCACAATCTCACTGGCCAGCTCATCCCTGCTAATCCCGCTGATCGTGCTCATCATCGGACTGGCGTTGCTTGCATATTCCACTGCCTTCCGGTTTCCTCGCCTCATCATGCTTGCGATACTCGATGGTCTGGCGGTGGTGGCGGCCGGCGCGCTCATCATAGCCATCGTGACGCCCGGGGCGCCGATGTACGTGCTGCCCCTTGGACCCTGGCACATCGCCCTGACCGATGTGGGCATTGACAGGGCGGTTCTGGTGCTCCTGCGCTCGCTCGCCGGCATCTCGGTCATGTTATTCTTCGCAACATCGACGCCGATCCCTCACCTGGCCCATGCCATGAGGTCGCTGCGCCTGCCCCGGGAGATCTCGGAGCTGGTCATACTGGTGTACCGCTATACCTTCCTGGTGCTGGAGCAGTCGGAGAGGATGTTCATCGCCGCCCGGTGCCGTCTTGGAACGAAAGGCCTGAGGAACTCCCTGCGAACCTTCTCCAGGATCGCAGTGGGCATGTTCACCCGCTCCATAGATGCGGCCGAGAGGTCGCAGACCGCGCTGTACTGCCGGGACTTCCGGGGGGACTTCCCCTCGTACAGGGAGCCGGCCCCGCTCAACGGGGTCTGGATGCTGCTGCCGCTTCTCTCGTTCCTCACCCTGTTCCTTGCCGATAGGCTCCTCTCAAGCGTGGTGGTGCTCTGAACTCCGCTGAACCTTCCTCACTGGTTGGCGGACTGCCCGGAACGGCCGCTGGCTCCGAATGGGCCATAGATGTCAGGGACCTCTGTTTCTCTTACGGCAGCACGCCGGCGCTTAGGAACGTGTCCCTTCGGATAGCGAGAGGCCGGAAAGCCACCCTGTTGGGAGCCAACGGCGCGGGGAAGAGCACTCTGTTCCTGCACTTTAATGGCATACTGCGTCCCCGTTCAGGAGAGGTGTTGCTGGGCGGCCGCCCCCTGGGCTACAAGGCCAAGGAACTTTCGACCGTAAGGCAGCAGGTGGCGCTGGTGCTGCAGAACCCGGACGATCAGATATTCTCCAGCACCGTCGAGGAGGACGTCGCCTTCGGGCCGATGAATCTGGGCCTGCCCCGTGCGGAGATCGATGTGCGCGTCGCCGAAGCGCTAGCCCTCACGGGCATGAGCGCGATGAGGGAGCGCTCCACGCAGCAGCTGTCGTTCGGGCAGCGGAAGCGGGTGGCCATCGCCGGAGCCCTGGCCATGAGGCCCCAGGTGCTGGTGATGGACGAACCCACCGCCGGACTTGACGCCCACATGGTGGGCGAGATAATGGAGCTAACCGACAAGCTGAACGGACAGGGGATGACTATTGTCATCTCCACCCATGATGTGGATATGGCGTACTCCTGGTCGGACAGCGTGCACGTCCTCGACCACGGACGCTCGGTGTTCTCCGGCACCCCGGAGGGCTTCTTCAACCGCCCCCGGGAGGTCAACGCCGCCGGGCTGGTGCAGCCGACCATGTACGAGGTCAACCGCCTGGCCATGGCCTCCCTGGACCTGCCGGAGCATCCGCACCCCAAGACATCGAGCGAACTGCTGGCCAAGATGGGCAGGTGCCGCCCGGGACGGCTGTTCATTCAGCAGGATGGTGGCAACCCTAAAGATGTGCCTAAGCACGCGACCGCCGGAATATATGGCCCGATGCACCGCGCCGCCGCTGCCGCCGGGGAGCTAAACATCGAATACTCCTACAACGGGCTGGAGGGCTGCCTGGGCGAGGTGATGCTGGGCCGGGACGCTTTACTGGTCCTAGATCCGGGCCTGAAAGGTCAGGTGGAGAGGAGGCTGGAGCGTCTGGAAAAGGTGTTCGGGCGTCGCATCGAGGCCCTATGGGTATGATCGCTCCCCTTTTTGATATATGCGCTCCCTGGAATGGGTGGGGACGAACAGCGTGGCCGCTTCCCCCGCCAGGGTCTCGGTGTTGCCCATCACCAGATATCCGCCCGGCCTCAGGGAGTGGTGGAACTTCATGTACAGCCTCTCCTGCATCTCCCTAGTGAAATAGATGACCACGTTGCGGCAAAGGATCATGTCGAAATGGGAGCCCGCCGTCGCGTTGAAGAGATCGATGTTGCGGAATCGCACCATATCCATTATCGACGGAGATATTTGGTACATATCATCGTTAAGTGTGAAGTGCCTCGAGAGGTACTGCGGGGGCACGTGGGCGACCTGCCGCGCCGGGTACTGCCCCTTTCTGGCGATCTCCAGCACTCCCTCATCTATGTCCGAGGCCACGATGGTCACGGAGAACTTGTCGAACTCCTCCCCCAACAATTCCCTCAAGAGGATGGCCATGGAGTAGGGCTCCTCTCCGCTGGAGCAGCCTGCGCTCCATATGCGGATCGATGATTCCCCCTTCATCACCTTGTAATAGATGAGGAGCGGCAGCACCTCATTCTCGAGCGTCGTGAACACGGCCTCGTCTCGGAAGAAATGAGTGACGTTGATCGTCAGATCGTCCAGCAACTCGTCGTATTCGAGGGGATCGGACCTCAACAGGCTTGCATAGGCACTGTAGTCACCCACTTCTCGGGCGCGCATCCTGACGGCCAACCGCCGCTTCAGATAGCCGTCCTTGTACTGGTGGCAGTCCAGCGATAGATTTTGGACGATCAGTCGTTTAAGTTCTTGGAAGCCTTGCTCGGCATGTATGCCTTCCATTGATGCCCCGGGCTTAATAATGTCCTCGGAATAAAAGGTTTGGCAGCGGACCGCTGTGCCGGAAAGGGGAATCGACGCCCTCTGCCCTTTTTTACGGTCGTTCATATGGCCTCGATATGGCTCCGTGGAGGGTCGCCCAGGCATTCCAAGGATTATACAGAAATCAAATCCGATAACTATCTCATACTAGTTTATATAGTCTAAAAATTTTTATTCGATTGAATAATTATTCCATATGATTATATGGGATCTGGGATGGGAAGGGGTATGATATCATGGAACAGCTCTCCGAAAGGACCAGTAAAGAGGAGATATTCTCTTGCCTACCCATAGCAGCATTTGTCGCCGATGCCACCTGGAAGATCGTTGAGTTCAACGACGCCGCAGCCAGACTTACCGGCCTCACCATCGGCGAGGCGGTGGGCATGCGGGTCCGCGATGTCTTCAACGGTTCCATCGGAAAGAAAGGTTGTCGAGTGGTCGAGGCGATAGCCTCGGGTAATGCGGTCGAAGTGGATGACCTGACCTTTGTTAATAACGATGACGTTCGTTCCACCGTAAAGATATCGGCCAGACCGATCCTGGACACGAAAGGAGCATTCGCCGGTAGCATAGGTTTCGTGACGCCCAAGGCCTCGGCCGAAGATCGGGGGCATGTCCTTCTGAACAGTATCCCCAACCCGGTGATGGCCATCGATCAGGACCTGAAGATCACCTTCATGAACCAGGCGGGCCTGGGATTTGTGGGGAAGAGCCACGAACACGTGATCGGTAGGCCCTGCCACGAGATCATGAACACTGCCCACTGCAAGGGCGGTAACTGCGTGGTCCGAAGGGCCATGTCGGAAGGTCGCACCTTCACGGGTGACAGCCTCGCCCACCTAGTCTCCGGCGATCATCCCATACGGTGCTCCATTGCCCCCGTCAAGGATGCCGGCGGGGCAGTGGTCGGCGCCATCGAGATCATAGCTGACACCAGCAAGGAGATACAGATCACCGAGGAGGTTCAACGTGTCACCGAGGAGGTGCGCGCCGGCAACCTGTCAGCGAAGGCGGACGTTTCTGGCTTTGTGGGCAACTACAAGACCATCGTCGAGGGTCTTAACGGCACCATAGATGCGATTCTTGAGCCGTTCAGGATCACCATGGGGCATCTTAGCCGGATCGCCAAAGGCGATCTCTCCCATCGGCTGGACGCCGATATGAAGGGGGACCTGGCGGAGGTAAGAGACCATATAAATGCATGCCAGGACTCCATCAGTGCCTTGATGGACGATGTGAACGCGCTCGCCGAGGCTGCCGCCGCTGGGGACTTCAAGAAGCGTGCCGATGCCTCCCGCCACTACGGCGAGTATGCGCGCGTCGTCACGGGCTTCAACAAGACCCTTGACACGGTGGTCGACAAGGCGAATTGGTACGAACAGATCCTCGATACCATACCCTTCCCCATCTCGGTCACGGACGCTGAAATGCGCATGACCTTCCTCAACAAACCCTCCCTGGATATCCTCAAACGCCCCAGGGAGGAGCTGCTGGGCCTGCATTGCAAGGCCTGGAACGGCCAGGTGTGCGGCACCAAGGATTGTGGCATCGCGCGGCTGAAGCAGGGCTATGGCCGCACCATGGCGGAGAGGAACGGCAAGGCCAACCAGATCGACGTCTCCTATCTGCGGGACGCCAATGGGGAGGTCATCGGGCACGTTGAGGTCCTCCAGGACATCACCGAGGAGATGCGCAAGAAGAATTACGAGAGGGCGGAGGTCGAACGCATCGCCTCCTGCCTGCAATCGCTCGCGGCCGGTGACCTATCGTTCAACACCGCGGTCGGAGAGGCTGATGAGTATACCCAGGACAGCAAGGTCGCGTTCCAGAAGATCATGGACAGCCTGGTCATCGCCCGGGACGCTATCCGTGGCCTCATTCGGGACGCCCAGAAACTGTCCCGTGGCGCCATCGAGGGGCACCTCGACAACAGGGCCGATGCGTCAGCCCATGGGGGCAACTACGGCCTCATCATGGAAGGCATAAATCGCACGCTTGATACCGTGGTCGGCAATCTGGAGGCCATACCCACCCCCATCCAGTTCATGGACAAGGACCTCCGCATCGTCTACATCAATGAGACGGGAGCGAAGCTCCTTGGCAAGAGCAAGAAGGAGCTCATCGGACTGAAATGCGCGGACATGTGGAAGACCTCGAAGTGCAACACACCCGACTGCCCGTGCGCCACGGCCATGCGGATCAACGATGTACACACCTGTGAGAACGACTGTGTGGTCGGCGGCAAGCATATGGACATCTTCTGCGCGGGGGCTCCGCTCCGCGGAGAGAACGGCCAGATCGTGGGCTCCTTCGAGTTCGTGACCGATGAGACCGCCATCAGGGAGGCGGGAAGGAAGGCCAACAAGGTGGCGGATTTCCAGTCGCAGGCCGTCCAGGCGATCAAGCCCGTGCTCGAGGAGCTTGCCCAGGGCAATCTCACCGCCTCGACCGATCTGCCCGAGCCCGACGTGGACACAAAGGACTCCTACACGGTGTTCGAGGCCCTCCTCCACTCCATATTGGAGTTCAAGGAGGCGGTTATCGACCTGCTTACTGAGGTCAACGCCTCCGTGGATATGGTTTCCTCGACCTCACAGGAGCTGGCGTCCTCGGCAGAGGAGATGAACGCCTCGACCGAGCAGGTGTCTGCAGCTATCCAGCAGATCTCCCGCGGTGCGCAGAACCAGGCATCTCAGGTCGACGAGACCGCTCGCGTCATGGCGGAGATGGCCTCGGCGGTGGAGAGCGTTTCGGTCAAGTCGGAGGCCGCCCGCGCTGCCGCCATAGCTGCCAATGACGGGGCCGTCGGCGGCAGGAGCACGGTGGAAGCCACTGTCAAGAAGATGGAGCAGATCGCCAAGGTGGTGGATGATTCCGCGCAAGTGATCACCATTCTGGGGAAGCGCTCCGAGGAGATAGGCGAGATCGTCAACGTCATAACCAACATATCCGACCAGACCAACCTGCTGGCGCTGAACGCGGCGATCGAAGCCGCCCGCGCCGGGGAGCAGGGCCGCGGCTTCGCCGTCGTTGCGGAAGAGGTAAAGAACCTCGCCGAGGACAGCCGCGAGGCGGCCGAACGCATCGCCAAGATGATCAAGGAGGTGCAGCAGGAGACCGGCAAGGCAGTGGAGGCCATGCAGATAGGCACCAAGGAGGCGTCCGAGGGCAGGCAGATGGTCGACCAGACCGGGAAGGCATTCCAAGACATCTCAGAGGCCGTCGCCAATACTGCCAGTGGGGTCGATGACATCGCTCAGCTCATGATCAAGCAGAAGGATGGCACCCAGCGGGCCGCCAAGTCGGTCGACGGCATCGCGTCGATCGCCGAGGAGACCGCCTCCTCGGCCGAGGAGTCGGCATCCTCCACTGAGGAGCTGACAGCCTCCATGGAGGATCTGACGGCAAGGGCGCAAACCCTCAGCGAGATGGCCCTGAACCTCCAGAGGGTTGCCAGCCGGTTCAAGATAGATGATGGGCTGGAGGAACTAGAGGAGCGGCCCCGGCCGGTTCCCAAAGCCTCTCCCCGTCCGTCCCCTGTCAAGGCCGCCCCGCCCGCCAAGCCCGTCGTGCCGGCCAGGGTCAAGGAGGCGCTGGCCAAGCGCGGCATAGAGGCGAGGTGAGGGTGCGCATGGCTCGCAAGCGCGCAAAGGTCGAGCTCACCGGTGACGTTGAGCAAATAGTCTCCTTCAGGCTGGGCCGGGAAACCTTCGCAATCACGGTATCGCAGGTGCGGGAGATCCGCAAGGTGGAGGACATCACCCGCGTGCCTAAGATGCCCCATTACATAGAGGGGGTGATGAACTTGCGGGGTCAGATCACCACAGTGATCGATCTGAAGAAGCGGCTAAACATCGCCGCCGACGGTCCCTCCCGCTCGGTTCAGTCCAGGATCATCGTGGCCGAGGTCGGCGAAAATCAATTGGGCATCATCGTTGATGCCGTCGAGGACGTCATGCGCGTGCCCAAAAAAAGCATTTCCCCGCCCCCTAAGACCTTGGGGGGGCTGGAGTCGGCGGCGCTGACTGGCATCAGCAAGCTGCCGGACAGGCTGATCATGATGCTCGACCTGGATAAGGTGATGAACGGAGCGGAAACGATCCGCCACGGGCAGGCTTCGTCAAGCTTGCTCGCGGCGGAGCATATGGACAACGAAGAGGTGCAGATATGAACGGTCAGAAGAAGGCCCTGATAGTTGACGATTCCATGGTCATGCGTGCGATGATCCGTGACATACTGGCCAAGGGGGGTTTCGACGTCGTCGGTCAGGCGAAGAATGGGAAGGAGGCCGTGGAGCAGTATGCCAGGCTCACCCCGGACCTGGTGACGATGGACATCATCATGCCGGGCGAGCACGGCACCGATGTCGTGAAGAGGATCATCGAACTGGACAGGGATGCGCGCATCGTGATAGTCAGCGGGCTCAGCCAGAAGAACCTGGTCCTGCAGGCACTGGAGAACGGTGCCCGGGACTTCCTGGTCAAACCCTTCGAGAACGAGGAGCTGCTGGCAGCGGCCCGCAAGATCGCGAGATGAGCACGTGTCAAAGATCACGGTGCTGGTAGTGGACGATTCCATCGTGATGCGCCGCATCATCTCCGATATCCTTTCCAAGGATGGGGACATCGAAGTAGTGGACACGGCGAGGAACGGGGCGGAGGCCCTGGAGAAGGTCCGCGAGCTCGACCCTGACGTCGTCACTATGGACATCGAGATGCCGGTCATGGACGGACTCACCGCCCTGCAGCACATCATGGCTGATTCCCCCCGCCCCGTGGTGATGCTCAGCTCCATGGACAAGCGGCAGGCGGACATCACCCTGAAGAGCCTGGACCTAGGGGCGGTCGATTTCATTTCCAAGACCGCCGGCTCGCTGTCCCTAGATCTCGAGCGGAACAGCGAGGACATAGTGGCCAAAGTGAAGGCGGCCGCCAAGGCCACGATCGTGGCCCGACCGACGTCAGCAGGCGCCGTCCAGCCCATGGCCGTGCCCGCGCTGAGCGGCGATTGGCTGGTGGTCATCGGCTCATCTACCGGCGGGCCCAAGGCCCTGCCGGAGGTGCTGTCGCGGCTGCCTGCCAACCTCCCTGCCTCGGTGCTCATCGTCCAGCACATGCCGGAAGGTTTCACCCGCTCCTTCGCCGAGCGGCTCAACTGGGTCTCCCCCCTGGAGGTCAAGGAGGCCGAGGAGGGGGAGGAGATCCTGCAGGGAAAGGTCTACCTCGCTCAGGGGAATCGGCATCTAATGCTGAACGGGCGCCGGCTTCACCTCGACGACGGCCCCAAGGTGAACTATGTGAGGCCGGCAGTTGATATACTAATGAAGAGCGTGGCTCCGATGTACGGCCCCCGGACCATTGGCGTCATCCTCACCGGGATGGGCTCCGACGGGGCCGAGGGGATGAAGTGCATCAAGAGGAACGGCGGGAAGACCATCGCGCAGAGCGAGGGGACATGCGTCGTTTACGGAATGCCGAAGGCGGTGGTCGACAGCGGAGCCGCTGACCGCGTCGTCCCTCTCGAGGACATCGCCCAGGCGATCACGATCATGATCAGTACGGGGATGTGAAATGGAGAGCTCAAATTATCTCGATGTCTTCATAGAGGAATCCAAGGAAAACCTCCAGACGCTGAACGGCACGCTGCTCGAGCTGGAACAGGAGGGCTTCGATGAAGAAGGGATGAACGCGGCCTTCCGGGCGATGCATACCATAAAGGGCACGGCCGGCGTGATCGGCATCGCCCCGATCCAACAGCTCGCCCATGTCATGGAAGACCTCTTTGACGGCCTGAGAAAAAAGAAGGAGACGCCCCCCAGACATATTCTCGAACTACTGTTCGCCGGGGTAGACCAGATCGAGGATATGCTGGCCGAGCTAGAGGTGTCGGGGGAGTCCCAACTCTCGGTCGAAGATCTCGTGGAAGGAATGAGGTCCGCGATGGAGGACCCCCCGTCGGTTGATGCTCCATTGGCCGACGCCCCTGAGCCGCCCTCTGAAGATTTCGTCCTAGAGCCGGACCAGCTGGAGCAGGTGAAGGAGCTGCTGTCTGAGGGCGAGCGCCCCGTGGCAGTTATTGTGACATGGAGCGAGGGTTTGAAGTTCAAGGAGGGCCGCGCGTTCCAGGTGGTGAGGGCGGCGTCTTCCCTGGGCACCCTGTTGGCCACCTCTCCCGACACGGAGGAGGTGTCGGACGTCGACGAAGGCCTCATACTGGTGCTCGGTACCATCGTGTCCGACGCGGAGGTCCTGGAAGCGGTGAGGGACGTCACCGGGGTAGCATCGGCGGCCATACATGCGATCGACGTTCCCGGGCTCGAGATCCCCGAACCTGCTGCGCCTTTGAACGATCCCCCGGCCCAGGCGGAGCGCTTGGAGGACAATGGCGATATGCTCCCGAAGGCTGATGACCGCTGCGAGGAGCGCAAGGAATCCCGTCTGCCGTCCACTGGTTCCTCCATACGGGTAAAGAGCAAGCTCCTTGACAAGCTGCTCGACCTGGTCGGAGAGATAATGATCAATAATATCCGCATAAATCAGATCGCCACTGACCTCAAGCACCGTGAGCTCATGCAGACCCTGCAGAACAACAGCCGGTTGATGGGCGAGATGCAGGACATCGTGCTCCGCACGCGGATGGTCCCCGTGGATTTCATCTTCAAGAGGTTCCCCCGCATTGTCAGGGACCTGTCCCGCTCCAACGGGAAGGAGGTCGATTTCATCATGCAGGGCAACGACATCGAGATCGACCGGAGCCTGCTCGACGAGATCGGCGACGCGTTGGTCCACCTGATACGCAATTCCCTCGACCACGGCCTCGAACCGCCCGAAGAGCGGGTGGCCAAGGGCAAGAGTCCGTGCGGGACCATCGTCCTGTCGGCAACGCAGGAGCAGAGCAACATCATCATAACCGTGGAGGACGACGGCCGGGGGATGGACCCCGGGGCGATCACGGCCAAGGCGATAAGCAAAGGCCTCATCAGGCCCGAGGAGGCCGATCGTCTGGATGAACAAAGCAAGCTGCAGTTCGTGTTCCTGCCCGGCTTCAGCACGGCCGAGAATGTGTCCGACATATCTGGCCGGGGGGTGGGCATGGACGTGGTCAGGACGAAGATCGAGGGGATGGGGGGCCTAGTGCGCCTCGACTCGGTCTACGGCAAAGGCTGTAAGGTAACACTTAAGTTGCCTCCCAGCATGAGCATCATCCGCGCCATGCTTGTCGAGGTCAACGAGGAGAAATACGCCATACCTCTGGAGAACGTCAGGGAGACCGTGCGGGTGCCGCTCGATGCCATCCACGCTATCGCCGACCGGGCCGTTTTCCGGCTGCGCGACGAGGTGCTTCCGGTGCTCAACATCCGGACGGAGTTTGGAGCCTCGGGGGGTTCAGAGGGTGAGGTGCCAGCGATCATTGTGGAGAAGAACGATAATCGCGCCTGTCTGCTCGTTTCTCGTCTCATCGGGCAGCAGGAGATCGTGGTCAAGAACCTAGGGAAGGACCTCCGTCAGACAGGTTACTTCTCGGGGGCGACCATCCTGGGGGACGGGAAAGTGGCAATGATACTGGACGTGGGGGTCTTTACATGAGTTCAGCGCAAGGCGTGGAATTGGACGAACTGCAGGTGGACGCCCTGAGGGAGATCGGGAACGTGGGGGCCTCGCACGCCTCCTCTGCCCTTACCAAGCTCGTCAGGACCGACATCCTTATCGATGTGACCGAGTGCCGAGTGCTCCCTATGCCCTCTCTCCCCCATCGTTTCGGGGGGCCGGGCAGCCTGCTGGCAACGGTGAAGATCGATTTCGTCGACAGGGGCGGCTGCATCTATGCGGTGTTCCCAGGCGACGTGGCGACCTATCTGTCCGATCTTCTGCTGGGGGCACCTCATAAGGTGGGCCGCCAGATGAACCGGCAGGATGCTGAGGCCCTCGTTGAGCTGGGGGATATATGCATCCGCCAGTATCTGGTCCCCATAGCCAAGTTCCTCTCCATAGATATCATCCCCAACTCCCCCCAGGTCTCGGTGGACCGCATAGTGGATAGGACCAGCTTTCCCGCGGCGCTCCAGCCCCTGCGCGATACTCGCGCTGCCAGGGTGGAGACTAACTTCGTGGACGTCAAGAAGCGGTTCCAGGGAACGATCATCTTCGTCCCCGACAAGGCACTCCAGGATTCAATATTCAAGAGGTTCGGCGTCGACGTGGAGTCGCAGGCGGCCATGTTATCCAAGTTTGGACTGTGATCCGATGACCGCACCCTTACTCTCAATGGAACAGGACCCCTTCCTGCTAGACGGTCTGACAGAGATAGGCAACATCGGGGCCGCCCACGCCACCACGGCTCTTTCGAAGCTCATCGGCCGCTGCATCATGGTCGAGGTATCGGAGCACTTCGTGTGCACGACCCAGCAGCTGCCGGAGGCGTTCGGGGAGCCGGAACGGCGGGTGGTCGCCGTCTACCTGGAAGCCCACGGGGCGGGCAGGGGAGGGATGTTGCTAATGTTCTCCGAGGACACCGCCACCAGCCTGGTGGACATGATGCTGTCCAGGCCGCACACCATCAGGGAGCTCGATGAGGTGGACAAGGACGCCATCTGCGAGCTGGGCAATATCTGCACCTCCGCATATCTCAGCGCGGTGGCCAAGTTCTCCGGCATCACCATGGTCCCATCCCCCCCTGGAGTGGCGGTCGACATGCTCCATGCCGTCCTGCAGTTCGTCTCGGCCATGGCCGAGGAGGACTCCAGCGAGCTGATGGTCGTGCGCACGCAATTCCTCCAGGGCACCTCATCATATTTCGGCCACCTGCTGTATCTTCCCGACCGCGAGACGATAAGGCTGCTGGGCGAGAGGTTCGGGGCGGTGTGAGCCTCATGTACGAACGGCAGGAGAGGGACGAAGTGGCGGCCGAGCCGCGCACGTCAGCTTTGTTTCCCCCTTCGCCCCGTCGTGTTGATGAGGCCATCATCGTGGGGGTGGGCGAATACAGGACGATCGGAGGTCCCGGCCAACTGGCCTGCATAGGGCTGGGCTCCTGCGTGGGCATCGCCATCTACGACCTTCAGGCCCAGGTGGGCGGACTGGCGCATGCCATGCTCCCCCGCTACGAGGAGGGCAGGGACAAGGTCAATGCCGCAAAGTACGCCGACTCGTCCATCATGCTGATGGTCGACGAGCTGGCTGAGATGGGGGCGGTGAGGAGCCGCCTCAGGGCGAAGATCGCCGGCGGCGCGCATATGTTCTCCTTCCTGTCCTCCGACACGCTGAACATCGGCCAGCGTAACTCCGAGGCGGCCAGGGACACCCTCAAGGCGGAGCATATCCGCCTCCTTGGAGAGGACCTCGGAGGCACAAGGGGGCGGACCATCGCGTTCAGCACGGCGGACGGCTCATACCGCGTGCAGATGGGCGGCGACCTCTTCGAGATCTAAGTCAGCCCAGCAGCCCGCCGATCAGATAGGTGGAGATGAGCGAGGCGGCGGAGGCGATCCATATCAGGGCTATAAAGTGGACCACTGAGCCGACGATGTGGCCGCCCTTGATCATCGGAAGCATGAGCGAGGACAGCGTGGCGTGGACCAGGATGACCGAGAACACCATCGTCTCGATGGCTGAGGTGTCGAAGGAGATGGATATGATCCCGTTCAGGAAGCCGCCCCCGATCGCCCCTGGATCGTCGATGATGATCGACGACATCATGTCGGACATGTAGCCGACGATGCCGAGCGTTATGTACAGGGTGACGGCGAGCGAGATCATCACCCCATAAAGGATGCCCACGAATGAGGACGCGGTCACCGAGCGCTTCTTCCGGATGGTCAGCACGCGGAACGCGTTGTTGCTGATGAACAGGCTGGTCGCCTCGGCCTTGGAGCCGTTGTGGATGGACGTCACGTACATCTCCCCGAACTTGTCTATGAGGTCACTGGACGTCTCGGAGGCGAAGTGCTTCCACGATTCGGCGGCGTTTATATGAAGCGCCAGACGCTTGGACAGGTTGCGGACCATGGCGGTCAGCGGGCCGAAGGTGTGCATGGACAGCCGCTTGACGCTGTCGGACATGGTGGTGCCGCTCGACTCCGACGATCGGCCGAGGGAGCGGATGAACGCGCCAAACAAGTTATCCCGCTTCTCGATCTCCTTCTCCTCCCTGAGGATCAGTATGCCGGGGAACAGCACCGGCAGGAAGATGGTGGAGGCGATGAACGTGGGCGGCAGGCCGGACGGCAGCATGATCAATGACAGCAGGATGATGCCCAGTATCGAGACCGCCACCGACATGAATATGGTACGGTCCTTGTCCGTGAGATGACCCCGCTTGATCTTTGTCCGCCATCCGAGCCATATCTGATCCTTGGGCACCTTGGTCTTTAGAAGGTAGATGAAGAACGACTCCATGGACAGGAAGCTGAACACCACCCCGACGAGCAGCACCTCGAAGGCATCGCCCCCGAACATGGGTATGAGGCATACGAACACCGCGGTGAAGATCAGTGAGGTCGTCAGTCCGGTGTATATTTCCTTGACGAAGTCGAGGTCCCTGAGCGTTCCCTCCGCTTGCACCATGTACTCGTCCATGATGACATCGTGCTCGTTCTTCATGAACTGGTCGAGCTTCTCTCCGACGTCCAGGGCGTGCGACAGCCGGTTGAAGAAGTTCGCCTCCATCTGGCACGAGGTCCGGACGGCCACGAAGCGGCAGGCCTCGGCCGCCCCCACGCTGTAGTGCTTGATGAGACGGTAGATCTGCTTGGCGTCCTCGGCCAGCTGACCGTACTCCTTCTTTCCCGACAGGATGTAGAACACATCGTCGAACGGCATGTCTGATGTGGACAGGGCGGCCATGGTGGTGACGAACATGGGCATGTTCTGCTCCACCTCGATCTTGCGCCTCGAGGTGTACACGGCCGGCAGCATGAAGACGACGAACAGGCCGAAGATGGGCAGGACGTATACGAGGACGAGCAGCGGCCCTGACAGATAGGGAGCCAGCAGGAGGGTCAGCATTATGGGGGCGATGACCCCCAGGAGGACGATGGAGAACAGGACCAGCTTGAAGTAGGTGTCCTTCTCCATCTTGAGGTCGCGCAGCCACGCCTCTTTCTTCATGACATCACACCGTGAACGGCAGCGAATCGGGACCGTTCTCGTAGTAGTCGCTCAGGATCTTGTTCACCTCATGGTATCCGGTGATGTCGAGATCGACCATCTTTTGGATGATCTTCTCCCGCTTTCTGAGGTCCTTGTACACTTCCTTGGGCTCCGAGTAGCCGTGCTCCAGGGCGATACGCTTCTCCAGGATGTACGAGTTATTGTTGCCTCGGAAGTACAGCTTGTCAGAGGCGGAATCCCATTTGAACACGTTCCTCGTCAGCACCCCGCCCTCCTCCTTATTGTAGCCGATGAACTCCTCCACGCCCGTCACTCGGCGAAGGAAGCGGCGGTTGACGTTCACAGCGGACTGGAATATGATGACGTTGACGTTGTCGATGAAGGACATCGGGATGTTGATCGGCTGCCCGGTCATTCGCTGGATGAACTTGGTGGCGTTCGACGCGTGAAATGTCGCCAGGACCGGGATGCCGGTCTGCATGCACTGGAAGGCGACCCGGCCCTCCTCGCCCCTGATCTCGCCGATGACGATGTAGTCGGGGCGAGAACGCAGCGCCGCCCGGAGCAGGTCGAACATCGTCACCCGCGCGTCCTCCGGGCCCGCTTCCCGCGTGACGCACCTCTGCCAGCCGCGCTGGGGCGGCTTGACCTCGGGGGTGTCCTCCACCGAATAGATCTTGCCGCGGTGGTCGATGAAGCACAGCAGCGCGTTCAGCGCGGTCGTCTTACCGGACGCCGTCTCTCCGGCCAGGATAATGTTCATCTTGTTCTCCAGGCACATCCAGATGTACGCGACGAACTCTGTCGAGAACGTGCCCCACTTGATCAACTGGATGGGCGAGATCGGCTCGGCGGCGAACTTGCGGATGGTGAACGACGAGCCGCGGGCGCTGATGTCGGTCGAATAGATCATGTTTATGCGCGAGCCGTCCGGAAGCGTGCCATCGACAATGGGCTTGGACGCGCTGACCGGCCGCCCCATGCGCTCGGACATGGAGATGAAGAACTCGTTGAGCGTGATCTCATCATCGAACCGGACGTTGGTCTCCAGCCCATACTGGAAGGCCTTGTGCGAGACGCGCACCTTGGACGTGCCGATCAGGTGGATATCCTCGATGTAGGGATCCATGATGAGCGGCTCGATCGGCCCGTAGCCGACGATGTCCCGGTTGATATAATATTTGAGCAGATCGTAATCGCGCTTGTCGACCGCCACCTTGCCGGATTTCCGCTTCCACCTCTTGGTGCTCTTGCCAACGACCTCGACCGACTGGTCGAACAGCTTCCCCAGGATGCGGACGAGGTCCTCCTTGGTCTCCACCGATTCCTCCGAGGTGGCCTTCTCCAGTATGAGGTCCTTTATCCTGCGCAGCTTCTCCTTCTCTTCGAGGGTCAGCCTGGCCTCGATGGTGATGTACTTCGAGTGCATGGCGTCGATGTGTATGTGCCCGCCGCCGATCTTGTAGATGATGTTCGCCGACGACGGGTCGACGATGGCGTTCTTCCGTATCTCGGCCAGGTCGCCGACGGACAGGTTCTCGTAGTATTTGGGGAGGACGTTGGTGGTCTTGCGCAGCTCATTGACGTATTCCCTAAGGTTGTTGTCGCGAGCCATCGCCTTCTCGAGGTCCGAGCCCTGGCGCGCCATCAGCCCGACACCTCGGTGATCTCGATTACCAGGCCTATGCCCGGCTCGATCCTTATCCTCATCACATCATCCACTCTATGCCTGGCCCTCTGATACCGTATGGTATGGACCGTCCTGACGATCTCCTGGCCGGACGGCCTCATCTTAATACTGAGATATATGTCTGCGGCCTGGCGGAGGGGTTCGATGGCCTTAGAACCATCGTCCGCGGTCATGATGATGGTCTTGCCCAGTTTCATCTGTTTCTTGAGGAACCCCATCAGCCCGACGCAACTGGCCTCTGTAAGGCTGTCCTTGGTCAGCGTGGTCAGGGAATCGATGAACAGGACGTCCCTGCTATACAGCTGCGGCGAGGCCATCAATTTGTCGAGAAAATCGCCGCGGCTGCGGGAGTGGCCGATCAGCGGGTATACTGGGAAGTACTGAAGACTCCCATCGATCAAACTATCACCTATCCGGTATTCGAGAGAATACATCTGATCGATGAAATCCCGCAACGTCAGTTCAGTGGATACAAAGGTGGCGCTGTGGCCGTTGTGCAGCAGGCCATATAGTATGCGTTGGCAGAGGGCGCTCCGGCCGGAACCTTCAGCACCTTCAATGAGCATGGTCGAGCCCCGGGGAATGCCGTTTCCCAGCTTGAGCGCGAGCTCATCCTGGTCGAGATGGATGTCGAAGAGATTGGCGCGGCCCGCTCTTCCTCTTCCCTCTCTCTCGCTCATCTCAGCTCACCTCGCTCTCCATCTCTGTCTTGCTCACAGGCGAAAGTCCAAGGTGTCCGAGACTCCGTTCGATAGTACGACCTTTATTGAGTGGTCCCCCGGCATCATGCTGGCCGATACAGTTGCTTCGACGACGCTCCCGATTGACCAAGTCTTGTTATTTCCGTCGAGCAGGCTCGCATCATAGTCGATGTACTCTCCGTCCAGGAATACCAGCATATCTTTGTACGAGGGGGTGGTGCTGCCGACGTTCTTGATATAGATGATCATCTGCCCATCGGCATAGGGCACCTGCCTTGGATCGTTTATTATCACTATGGATGAACCCATCTCCGATGCCGAAGCGGCGGCCTTTATCCTAACCTCATCGGCCATCATGTCTGTCACCCCGATCATGGTGCCGGCGATCGCGACCGCGACAACTATCGACGCGATGAAGAAGATGGTTTGAGTGAACGAAGCGTCAGAGGCCATCCATATCCTGCCTAGTCGTTGACCGATATTCCGTTGCCGGTCACGATTTTGATTTTCGTGTCCGCGAGATCGTTGGAGAACTGGATCGTTAGGATATCTCCAGGAAGCCAGATGCGTGAATCGACATGCCCGGCGATCTCCATGGAGATCACCTGGTCATTGCTCCACCGTCCATCCATCAGCACGTCCAGGGTGCCAAGGCGGAGGGTGCTCTGGCCCTTGTTCACGACCTCTACGGTGCCATTCTCCCTGTCGATGGAAACGATGGCGATATCCGTATGCGACGCCGTCATATCGCGGTCCAGGCTGTCCCTGCGAGCATCCGTCCATGTCGTTTGGACTTCATCGAAGGTGCCGATCAGTACTCCGGCCGAGATGACCGCCGCGATGAATATGATGGCGGTGGCAACGGATACGCTCATCCCCATTAGAGTCCTCCGAGCCGCTTGAACTCGCCCATCCACAGGTCGAGAGCCATCCTATCAGCCGAGCTGACCTCCCTGCCATTGGAGCGCTCCCTGCATATCTTGGCCATCAGGCAGTCCAGCAGCCTTCGTGCCTGCTCGAGGGCGTACACGTCCTCATAGGCGTTCGCCCTGGCCGGCGGAACTTCCATGGAGCTTGCCTCCCGGCTCAGATTGTTGCTCTCCATGAAGCCGTCGTTCGATCCGTTCATCTCCATCTCCTCCTGTACTCCGTTCATGAGCGAGTAGGCGTCCGCCAGGTCATCATCCGGTCTGACGATCCGGTCAAGCGGCCCCTCTTCATCCACGGGGCCGTTCTTGGCAAGTTCCTTGATCATGTCATTGACTGCCTTCGACAACGGCGCGGGGCTACCCAGCACATCCTGGCAATCGTCCAATCCTGGCAATCCCGAAAGATCATCGGTCTGCAGCGTTGAGAGCTCGGCGGGCTCGTCTTCCACGAACGGGTTGTATTGGCTTGATACCGCCTCATAGACGTTAAGCAACGATTTGATCGACTCGTTCATGTGCGATAGTTCATCCTTGATCGTCTCGATCTCGCCGCGCATGGCCCTTATCGTAAGTTCAGATGACTCGGTCTGCTTCTTGACGTCGTTCACGCTTGCTTCCAGCTCCTGAAGCTTCTGGTCATCCCGCACTGCTCCTGACATCGACAGCAAGCTGTCGCCCAGGTCGTCCACGGCGTCACCGCCTATATCGATACTGCTCAGGCTGCCGATTCCTCCGCCGAGTCCGCCCAGCGAGAGATCGCCTCCTCCAAGGCTCATATCGCTCATCGGCGACGGTAGGGATGGTTCGCCTGAGCTCTTATCCTCCTTGTCCTTCTTTTTGAACGATAGTATGGCCATCGATGAAAAAAAAGGGGCAAGGAGGGACGTGCGATTCCTTTGCATTCGTCGTTTCCCTCCTATTGCATTTATATTGGGTTTACCTCAGGTTCACAGAGCCATCATACAGCACGGAGTCGACAGTGAACGAGACTGTGGTGGTCACGCCCCTCGCCGGCATGATCTTTATGTTCACGTTGTCACCAGGCTTGATATTAAGGTCATCTCCATTGATGTATTCTATGGTTATCTTGACCAGATCGCCCTGGGCGACGGTGCCATATTTATCAAAAACGCTGTCAGTTTTAGCCGGAGGAACTAGCGTAGCACTGTATTTGGCAGGCCTGCCATCCACCCCTGCAGCCGCTCCACGTATTTGGGTAATAGGCTCGCCAGGAATCATTTTTGGCTCAGGGGATGCTGGGTCTAGCGGAGTTGCCTCATCAACTGTTTGTGGATCAGTATCCACCGCATAATATTTTTCACCTATTTTCACACATTCCTGGTCGGTGTCGTAGGTGTAGATTGGGCTATCATAAGTATCGGTGGCCGGTATCATTGGAGTAACCGTTTCAGTCCCGGCGCCCGCGTAGATAATTTCTCCACTTTTCCCTCCAGCAGTTACTGAGAGAATAACGTCATCCAGCTTGAGCGCAGGGCTACCGGCGTGCAACTGAACGAATACATCCATCTGCGTGATTTCATTACCTGCTACGGTTCCCTTCACGTACTTGATGTCAAAACCGGACGAGACGCCCGCGATCGCATCGTTCCCAGTCTGAGTGGCCTGCTCCCGCACCGTGTTGGCGGTGCTGATCAGGACGGACGCGGCGACGGCGGCCACGAGGACCATGGCGATGAAGATGATCATCGTCCCCACGCCCATCTCGGCGCGCTTGTCCCTATGCATCTTAACGAACTTCTTGTTCATTGCCATTCGAATACCTCTTCTATTTTCGTAGACTAGGCATCCCTTGCATGGCAGCCACTATGGCTATGCATTAGAACAGAACGTTGGTTCCGCTCTCCCCCTCCGACGTAAAAAAAATCCAATGAGAATATATAAGCAATACAATCGTAAAATCAATATTGATTCGCATAATAGAAAATATTTGAATAAAATTGCATCGATTTTTTTCTGGCCTGCCATTCAATTGTATCTTATGCTGCATGCCCTCTCCCTCGAACGGAGCAAGTACGAAGGTATTTTTTGCGATAGATCTAAAGATTGACTAATATGCCAATGATTAGGGACCATCTTTAGTCCCTTATGGCCGAAAGTGACAATCTGGCCCAATGAAAATGAACAGCCGCTCATGGGCCAGGGATCTGAAATATGAACAAGAATGCGAACTCGCGTCAGCGGACGATCACGACGGTGCAGGGAGCGTTCTTGAAGACGGCCTCCGCGGTGCTCGTGCCGAGCAGCTTTGCCATGCCCGTCCGCTCTCCGGACGAGCCGATGATCAGGGCATCGGCCTTCAACCTGTTCGCTGCCAGCAGAAGCGTATCATGGGCATCTCCCGCTTCCAACAGCGTGGCCAGCGGCACGCCGATATCAGAGGCGCGGATCTTCGCGCGCCCCAGCACCCTCATGCCGTTCTTGATATGTTTCTCCTTCTCATCTTGCAGTTTGGTCGGTCCCACTATGTAGATCATGAACAGGTTGGCCTGGAAGGCCTTCGCGAAGGCGAGGGCGAATTCGGCCGCCCTCTCAGAGTGTGGCCTGCCATCGTTACCAACGACAATGTTCATGGCACCAAGCAAATTATTAATCAGACCATATTTAAGGCTCTAGGTGATATAATCAGTTCTGATATTTTAAATTCCTTGCTGGCCCAGTTAATCGTCATTTAAGAACGAATGGTCCGTTCGTTATCGTTCCTGGTATGTTAATACGTTCAGTCGCGGCCTGTCCCCGGGCGAGGATTATGGAAAACATCAGACGACCGCCCGCCCCCATGCCACTTGGCAGGACCAGCTCCAGCTTCGCGATCTCCTCTCTCTCCAGGACGCCGTTCTCCCCATTCGATGTCGTTATCTCTCGCGCGCGATATGCGTGAGCGTCCAACAGCATGCTATCGTGGGCCGTGACGATGCTGATGATCATCGAATCCAATCGTATGGGCGGGCTCCCCGGCTGAAGAGCGATGAGGGCCTGGAGCGACGTGACCCTTCCGTCGTGGGCATAACCCACGACCTCTCTTACGATCAGACCCGTGGCGATCTCCAGGACCGCATCGGACGCCGTCGCCTGCGCCTGCTCGGCAGAATCATCGATCGCGGAAAGGACCGCCGATGCGGCGGTACTGCTCGCTAGGAGCAATACTATTATGACGACTCCGGCGCTCGCGCCCGCCTCGCCTCCGCGCCCCAACCGCACGACCATGCGGTATCATATAAGATATCATTGGGGATTTTAATTATTTCTCTACCTGAGGAATGTTCCGCAATATGGGCATTTGGTGTTGCTGCGGTTGGAGGTGCGGTCGCAGTTTGGACACGTGACCTCAAGGAACGCAGAGCAGTAGGGGCATCTGGGTATGGTGCTATGCAGCTCCTTCCGGCAGGCCGGGCAGCGAATGAACGCTTCCTGCTCCTCCCGCGCTTGAGCGCTCTCCCTCCTCCGACGGCTGAACAGCCCCGCCACTGCGAGGAGGACCGTCATCCCATGCATGAAGGTATATCTATCTATGAAGATTAAATGGTTCGTTTACGATCTCGCCAATGAACGTCGTCAGCCCGGGTGGGCCGATGGATCACCACAGGGGGGCGCCGCAGAACTGGCACCTATTCTCGCCTTTTTGATTGGCTCCCCCGCAGTACTCGCATAGGACGCGATCATCCTCTTTCCAGCGGACGACCTCTCGGCGGTGGCGCTTCAGCAGCACCGGCCGCATGCCCAGCATGATGAACCCGGCAGCCGCCAGGACCAGGGAGACGATGACCATGCCCTCCATGCCGCTCAACGATCCGCCCAGGAACAGACCGAACGAGAAGAACAGCGCCATGAACGCCAGTCCCAGCAGGAGCATCCGCTGGAGCTCCACCCGCTCCCAGTCCGGAGCTCCGTCCGCGTAGGGGTCCCTGCCGCTGACCGCGGGAGCTGTTTCATCGCCCCCTCTGGCGCGCGCCTTCTCGTTCATGGTCTAGCCGGGTGACCGGCCTTGAGGTTCATCATCCTTTCCTTGCGAATGCTAACTGCGGCCATCGTAGGTTCTTCGAGACTTCCGCCCTAGCAGGCGTCGCGCCTTCCTCGGTCAGCCATGCCGCCGTCCGACATCAGCGCGGAAAATGGATTAATACGACGACCAGGGAACCGCAGGCGCCAAGAAGGAGGCGATATCGATGCAGAGGAGCTTGCACGAGAAGCGGGTAACCGCCGGAGAGAAGGGCGCCGAGGTGAGATGGGGATCGGGAGAGGAGATCAGCAGCTCCACTCGCGACAAGCTCTCCGAGGCTGGAAGGAAGGGGGCCATGGCGCAACCGCGCGAGGCAAAGGTCAAAGGCGGCGAAAGAGGAGCCGAAGCGCGCTGGGGCGAGGGCGGCACTGGGGTGAGCGAGGAAACACGGAGAAAGCTCTCCGAGGCTGGAAGGAAGGGGGCGAGAGCGCAACCACGCGAGGGCAAGGTCAAAGGCGGGGAGCGTTCGAGGCGAAGGGACTGAACGCATCTGCACAAGGGCGCCCGCCGGCATGTTCGGGCACCCCCAGCTCATTCTTTTATACCTCCTGGCCGTAGTACACTGGATGGGCTACGATCGCGCTTCGTATCAGAGGAACAAGGCCGACGCGCTGTTCCACATGGGCTTTCATGCCGAGGTCATCGGCAAGATCGAGGAGGCCGCGGCGAAGTATGAGAGGGCGATCAAGGCTGACCCCCGCCATTACCGGTCCTACGTTCAGCTGAGCCGACTGTACGCTAGAAAAGGCGACGAGGGAAAGGCGGCACATTACAAGAGCGCGGCCGAGCGGTGCCGCATCGGCGACGCGCCGGAGCGTCCGCCGGAGATGAAGCAGAGGGCGCCGCCACCCTCCCTAATATCCCGCATACTAGAGGCTCCTAGTCAGGAAGCTCCTGAGCCGGGCAAGGACGATGAGGTGAGGAAGAAGCTGCCCCATGTCTGGGGGCCGTTCTTCGGGCGCTTCGACTCCCTGCGGGAGGTCCAGCGTTCGTCGGTGCCTATCGTCCTGAGGGGAGACAACGCCATGATCATCGCGCCCACCGCGTCCGGGAAGACGGAGGCCATATTCGCTCCGCTGGCCGAGAGGCTCGTCTCCGAGGGGTGGACCGGCCTGTCGGTGCTGTACATCAGTCCGACCAAGGCGCTGGCCGAGGACATAGCCCAGCGGCTGATGGACATGGTGGACGGCCTCGACATCCGGGTGGCGCAGCGCAACGGCGACACCAAGACCTTCGATGAGAGGGATCCCCAGGACATCCTCGTCACCACGCCGGAGTCGCTGGACTCGCTCATGGGCTGGAGGCCCGAATGTCTTCGTGACATCAAGGCGGTGGTGCTGGATGAGCTCCACATGCTGGACGGCAGCTACCGGGGCGATCAGCTCAGGGTGCTGCTCCACCGCCTACGCGGCGAGACGGCGGCCTCGCCGTCGATCTATGCAACGACCGCCACGGTCTCCGACCCGGAAAGCATGGCCTCGCGCTACATGTCCGACGCCAGGCTCGTCCGCTCCGGCGGGGGGCGAGGCATCGAGTACCGTATCGTACCGACGTTCGAGCACGCCGCCATGCAGTTCAGGGGGCTGGGCGCCCGCAAGGCCCTCCTGTTCTGCAACACGCCCCACGAGGCCGAGGAGCTGGCCCGCACGGAGTTAAAGCGGCATTTCCCGCTATCGACCGTCAAGGTGCACCACGGCAAGTTGGACGGCACCATGCGCCTTGAGGCCGAGAGCGCCCTGAGGAACGGCCGGGACGTCGTTTGCGCATGCACCTCCACGCTGGAGGTGGGCGTCGACATCGGGGACATCGATGTCGTGATGCTGGTCCGCCGCCCTCGATCGGTCGCGTCGCTCTCGCAGAGGATCGGCCGGGGGAACCGCAGGGAGGGTCGCATCAAGGTGATCGCCTTGGCGTCCACTGCCGCGGAAGCTCTCTACTATGAGAAGGTCTTCAACGCCGTATCCCGCTCTGAGTACGATACGACCAGGTACGAGTTCGACCCTTCGGTGGCCGTGCAGCAGATCATGTCGTCCCTGACCGGCGGGCGGCCCCGGTCGGATGAATGGATCTTCGACATGTTCGATGGACTGCTTCCTGAAAAGGACGTTCAGCAGATCCTGACGCAGCTGGCCGAGAACGGGTGGATCGAACTGGACGGCAATGACTGGAAGGCCACCGCGAGGATCGGCGAGCTCGGTCCAGGCGTGTTCAGCAACATTCCGGGCTACGACAGCATCCAGGTGGTGGACATGGCGTCCGGCACCACGGTGGGCAGCATCGGCCTACCAGTCGACAACATATTCGTCCTGGCCGGACAGGCGTGGTTGGTCCGCCAGAGGGACGGAAGCAAGGTAATGGTCACTGCCGTGGATGAGGGGACGGAGGTGGCGAACTTCGCGTCCTACGACCGCTTCGGAGCGTTCTTCGACATGCTGCCGTACGGCCTGCGGCTCAGGTTGCAGCAGCGCCGCGAGGCGTTGGAGGCTAGCGGCAAGCTGTGAGGCTCACTGCCCCCACAGTCCGGAGCGGAACCGTCCCAGCTGCCATTCCAGCCATTCCGAGCCTCCTGGAGTCTCTTCGATCGCGTGCACGATGTCCCGACGTCTTTTCTCGACGAGCCACCGCTTGACGTTGGAGGGCGTCACCATTCCTTGCACCTTGGGGAACTTCCTCGTCCAGTACCTGGCCTGCCTCAGGTCCATGACGCCCTCTTTTGATGCGTTATCGACCCATAGCTGATAAAGGTCCACATTCCCCTGGATGGCCGATCGCAGGTTGGAACACCCGTCTCCAGAATATCGATCGAGGTATCCGCACACGATGCTCGAAACGACCGACTCGCTCACTCCGGACAGCAGCCCCACGGTCACCACCGCCCCGCGCCCGGCGCGAAAGTTCCTATCATCTATCATGACATCGGGCGCCCGCTCATAACCTTTGGTCATCCGGTATCGGAAGAGATAATGTCCCCGATGTCGAAAAAGCCGTGACCATGGCGCCCCCCGTTGGACGGACAGATATATATCCACGCACCCTTTGTTATGGTACACTTCTACTAACGGCTCCTGGGACGACGCGTTCCACGTAAAAGTCAACCGCTCCGTGGTCACGCACACTTCTTCGATGGTCTCAGGGACTACGTCTATGCAGGTGCGTTTCGGACACCTGTTGCGAAGGCAAGAAGGAAAGAAATGAAAAGAAAACACACACTACCTGGAGAGCTCACGCTGTTGGCGGGCGTGATGTTGATCTCGTTCGCCATCACGCTCATGGTCAAGGCAGACCTCGGCGTATCGACCATCTCCTCTCTCCCCTACGTTCTCAGCATCGCCTTCTCGCAGATATCCTTCGGCATATGGAACCCCATATTTCACATAGGCTTGCTCATCATTCTGATGGCTATAACCCGGCGGATCAAGGTGGGATACGCGATCTCGCTGATGATGTCGGCCGCGTTCGGCCTCGTCCTCGACGTGTTCGAACGGCTGCTGTCCCCGCTGCCGACCGACATGCAGTTCCGATTGCTTTACGTCGTCATCGGTTACGTGGCAATGTGCTTCGCCATCTCCCTCATGGTCAATTCCAAGGTGCCCCTGATGACGGTCGACGCTTTCATCAACGACCTGACGCGGCATTATCACGTGACGTTCCGCCGGCTCAAGACGATCTTTGACATCGCCTGTCTAGCTATATCGGTGGCGTTGTCCCTACTCTTTGTCGGCGAACTCGTCGGCATCGGGGCAGCGACCATAGTCATGGCGTTCATCACCGGCTCCGGTGTTCACGCGGCCAACCGTATTCTTGGCAGGATGATCATCATCCGGCCATGGAGCAGTACACTGGCCAACATAGCCCGGTGAACAGTGTCGATGATTAGATACGCTCGCACATCCATGACCGCGCGAGGCCCGAGGGCTGATCGACGGAGACCTGCAGATGATGGAGACGATATACCGGAAGATCCTGGTACCCACGGACGGCAGTGAGAGCACCAATGGGGCGATCGGCTACGCCATCGACCTGGCCCGGCAGACCGGGGCGGAGATCACCGCGCTGAGCGTGAAGGACATCACCAACTACGCTACCATACCGGGGGAGCCTGACGTCGAGTCGCCGCTGTACCAGGTGTGCGAGGCCGCCGTCCGGGGCGTTGTCCAGGCGGCCGCCGAGCAGGGCGTTCTCGCCGAGGGCATGGTCGTCAGCGGGATACCGAAGCGGGACATCGTGGAGGTCTCCATGGAACATGATCTCGTGGTCATGGGCACCGCCGGCCGGACCGGCGTCCCGCACCTGCTGCTGGGCAGCGTGGCCGACAAGGTCATCCGTCATGCACTGAGCCCGGTCATCGTGGTGCGCGCCGGCGGTGCGCCGGCCTTCAAATGCGAGAGGATGCTCATAGCGACCGACGGGAGCGAGAGTTCCGCGCCGGCCATCAGCCACGGGCTGCAGCTGGCAAAGGCCTTCGGGGCCGCCGTCACCGCGCTGAGCGTGAGCGATGCCGGCGGCAGGGTCGTTGAATCTGCTGAGGTCCGGGCCCGCATGGCCGACGCGGCCGTGAACGGCGTGGCCGAAGAGGGCCGAAAGCTGGGCGTGACGGTCGAACCGCAGGTCATCGTCGGCTCCCCGGCCGATGTCCTAGTGGAGATGTCCGGCCAGCATGACATCCTGGTCATGGGCACCCACGGCCGCTCGGGCCTGGCGCACTTCCGACTGGGCAGCGTGGCCGAGAAGGTGATCCGCAACGCCCGGTGCCCCGTCATGGTCGTCAAGGCTGGTCTGGACGCCTGAGCCATCGATCGCTCACTTGGCCGCGAACCTCGAGCCCGATTCCTTGAGGAACGCTCTCGCTAAGGATGCGAGCGCTTCCCCCATGTGCTCGCTCCTCTCTATGATGACGCTGTGATCGTAGCGGAAATGGCCCGCTCCGATGCGCAGGAACCGTCGGCACTGCTCCCCGATGCCTATGTAGAACACTCTCGCCCCGCGCCGCCGGGCGATGGCGACCTGGGTGGCGATCCTCTCCAGATAGTAGTCATGGCCGTCGCTTACGACGATGATGGCCTGCCGGCGATGCACTCCGGCCTTCCGCTCCTTGCTCGCGAGCAGCCCGTTGGCCACCTGCAGCGCCTGAGATATGCTGGTGCCGCCGCCGGCCGTCAGGTCGGCAAGGGCCGACGACTCCACGTCCTGCTCCCAGGGCTTGACCATGGTGGACGTCTCGTCGTACGCGGTGATGGCGACGTTCACTCCAGCCAGCTCGAGCGCGCGCACCAGCGTCGCGGTCGATCCCCTGGCATGCTCCAGCCGCTCGCCGTCCATGGACGCCGAGCGGTCCAGGCAGATGACCATGTCATATTCGCTGCGGTCCTTGCGGTAATTATAGTAGAGATGCTTGGCATCCGAGCTTCCCGCCCTCAACTGCACCAGCTCGTCAATGTCCATGGCGTAGCCCTCGTCCCTCAGGACCTCGTTGTACGAGCGCAGCGAACCGCGGATGCGGCGCAGGATGTCGGCGGTGCGCCGCATCACCCTCTGGTCGATCAGCGCGCCGCTCCTCTCCGTCGAGACCATATGCGGCAGGTCCGGCTCGATGACGATCCCGAGGGACGACATCTCCCTCGATATCTCTGCCAGCGCTGTGACCGCCTCGTCCAGAGCGAACTCTGACAGCTCATCGGTGGCCTCGGTCCCGTCCTCGCTGGCGATGTTCTCCTCGGATCCTTCGGCGCAGGAAGAGCCCCTCGTATCGCCGCCCCGCTGCGGCTCAACGGCGGCGACGGAGGTCTGGTCATTCCTCACCAGATCGTATATCTCCTGGCAGGCAGCGGCCACCAGCCCCTTTTCCATGGGCGACCCGCCCACCTGGTTGATGAGCTCGGCGGCCCGCTTGACCGGCGCATCGCAGGAATCGCACGATGCCAGCCCCATGTTGACCTTGAGCGCCGACAGAAGCAGCGACCTTGCCCTGGTCATGATGGCGTCGCCCCCCCTGTTCGATACGTAGGGGGAAGCGCTCATCACCAGCAGGCGGTTGACGAGCTGAAGCCTCATTTCGAGCGCCGGGAACGAGCTGGAGAACAGGCTTTCCGCCCTACGGTCCTCTAGGACGTCGAATATCAACTGCTCCGCCTCCGTTCCTGGCATGGGGTCGAGGGGCGGGTGAAGGATGCGGCCGCATTCCAGGTAGAGGGCCATCCGCTCCACCAGGAAGCGGAATGAGCTCGGGTCTTCGATCCCTTTGATGAGGGGCAGCTCGGGAATCGGAGGGGGCTTCTCCTCTGGGCCCTCAGACATCGGCGCCGGCGTGGCGTCCATGATGCCCGCCAGGATGCCCATGGCCATGCCCCGCTCCGGCAGTATGATCATGGTCGATCCGCCGGCGGCCTCCCTTTTCGTCACGGCGCCGGCCACGGAGACGAAGCACGGTGCTCCCACGATGATGCTAGCCAGCCTGGAATAGTACTCCGAGCGGTCCATGGGCCTACCTGGTCAGCTTCCTTGTGAAATCGTATATCATGGTCTTGACCGCGGCCTTCTCCACCTCTTCCAGCTTGGACGTGAACGCGATGTCGAGCGCCCTGTCCAGTCCGAACAGCGGCGCCAGCTGGGTCACGTTGTCCATGGTCCGATGGCCGAAGTTCTGCGATATCTGACCGTCCTTGCAGGCGTCCCGTATGCTTTCCACCAGCTTGAGGAAGCCCGCCTCGTCATCTCGCGGCAGGGACAATCGTCTCAGCAGGTGCGCATCGATCTCCGGGTCGAACTCCACCTCGACCACGGCCATGCGGTCCATCAGCGCCTGGTTAAGCGGCTTGGTGGCAAAGTAGCGCGAGGGGTTCATAGTGGCGAACAGCCGGAAATCGGGATGGGCGTCGATGATCTCGCTGTTGTTCGCGACCGATATCCGCCCCTCATCGATGAGGCCGTGCAGCGAGAACAGGACGTCCGCCTCTAGAGCGTTGATCTCGTCGAGGACCAGCCAATAACCGTCCCGTATGGCCTGCGTGATCATGCCATCCTGCCAGCGGAAATGGCCCTCCTCGGTCGGGGACATCCTGCCCAGCAAGGACGAGGTGCGGAGGTCGCCGGAGCAGTTGATGCGGATGACCGGGCGGCGGAGGCCGGAGGCCAGACAGAATATCGACTGGTTCTTACCGCTCCCCGCCTCCCCTATGAGCAGGACGGGAAGGCGGCTCTGCTGGATGAGGTCGATGGTGCGGATGAGTTCCTTGAATGAGCGGGTATAGGCGATATCCTCCCTCACCCGGGGAATGGACCTTTCCATCACGCTCGTCATGTTCGGGATGCATGCGGGTTCGATGTCGGTCATTTGGACCTCCTCGCGATTTTCAAACGGAAACCCGATATTCTAATGTTTCCCCGTTCCAGGAAAAGTATCGGAAGGGCCTGCGCCGTTCATCCCTCCTCTGGCTGGCCATCGCCCATAAACGTCTTATGGACACAGCCGCTATGTGGTTCCATGACCGAAGAGAATGCGGCCGTCGAGCGCACCTGCCCCAACTGCGAGTTCTTCTACCTGCACGGGAAGACCGAGTGGGAGGACCATCCTAAATGCAACGACTGCTCCCACCGCGGGGGCATGGTGGACAACTGGAAGGAGCGGCCGCCGAGCGAGGCGCGACTTTAAGGCGGACAACGAACCCGTTCGATGGGGTTCGTGTGGTCCTGATCATGTTAAGAACATACTATGGCGTTATCGACAAAATACATATATCTGTGATAGTATGAATTAATTGGATGAGGCCCCTTTATCGCCTGGAAATGAAGGCGTCGGACACTGGCAGTAAGAGCTACTATCTCATTAAGGATTTCAGAGTTAAAAGCACCAAGGGAAGGGTGACCAAGTACATCGGAACGGAGGAGCCCAGCTCCCAGAGGGTAGAGGAACTATCGGCAATACACTCCTCCGAGATCGAGCTGAAGGTGGTTGAAAAAAAGGCCGAGATAAGCTCCAAGTTCTACACCACTGATATCCTTCCAGAGGATATCGCCCGAGATCTCATCAAGGTATTAGAGAGGGTGAAGTACCTAGTCCTGGCATTCAAGGGGATCATGACGGCCAAGGAGATCGTGATGTATGAGGAAGGCCTCGAGATCGATTACGTCCATGGGACAACATCGATCGAAGGCAATACCATAAGCCGCAGGGAGACGGGGACGCTCCTCCGCGACGGCATCCTCCCTGAGAATAAAACCCTTCGAGAGATCAATGAGGTCCAGAACTTCAGGAACGTTGCCAGGTATCGTAATCGATATCGGGGGAAGGCCGCCGCAACATTCATCAAAAAGTTGCATGCCCTGACCATGAACAACATCGATCTGGACGGTGCGGGCGCATTCCGTCGGATCGATGACATAGGTATGGGGGGAAGAGACTTTATGCTCACCCCTTGGCCAATGATCGAGGATGAGCTCAACGAAGCCATCGATGACTATTACACCAGGGTCGAGGCCGGGCATCACCCCTTCATCGAGGCGGTGCGCTTCCATCATACGTTCGAGAGGATCCATCCATTCACTGACGGCAACGGCCGCGTCGGCCGAGAGATACTCAACTACATGCTCATGAGATATGATTATCCTAGGTTACTCTTTGTCAAGGACAGGGCGCAATATCTGAAGGCGCTTGCACAGGGCGATGATGGTGACCATGGGGAGATGGTCCTGACCATGGCGGGGCTCATGATCGAACAGCGGTCCGATGTGGCGGAGCGGAACATGAGAAATCTCTCCGAGATCGCAAAAAGAACGGGGCAGACCAGGCTCATCGACTTTGAACCGTGACTTGGTCGGCGTCCAACAGATGATGGCATTTTCGCGCTCTTGTCATAACTGCTACGCGGATACATGCGGATACATTAACGAAGCGCGGTACTGATCGGTTCGCCCGGGCATTGGCCCAGGTCCTACCAACATCGTTCAGAAGACGTGTCCTCGATGATCCCGCCAAAACGAAGTAGAGCGAGATTTCATGGCCAAAACGATAGCGTGATAAAAATGGACCTCGTGAACTGAGGGGAAGATCAAATCTCGTGGTATCAAATTAGACACATGTGTTTCTGTGCCATTGCGCTATGTCCTCTCACTGATTTCTGCATTAATGGTTTGAAGGCACCCAGGGGCGGAGGTTCCTTTCCGTTCGATCCTTCCAATATATCGATATATATTGGCAGGTCAAGCAATGCGAAATTATAATCCTCCTTTATAAACTCCACATGAATCGGCATATCTTCGTCGCCATTGGTGCCCCCTCATGATTCTCGCATAAGTTGATATGAGAGTTCCTTGGCCCGAAACAGTTGATCTGCGAAATTATGGGAGCATTAGCGGCCTTGCACCCCTGCGCATTTCTATGACGTTTCAAAAGGAGACCGGCCTAGTACGGTGGCGCATTCGCCATGGCCCTTTAGAAAAACTAGGCAGCAGAGTTCCCGACTGGCAATGTTGTTCTTATGAAGTGTGATTGCTGTTCGAGCGATCGTATATTTATTTACATGAGCTGTTCGAAGATGATGTCCATAGATAGGTCACCGTTCACAAGGGCTCCTGGAGGCCTTTCGTATCAACTATCGGTTGATGCGGCCCTCCGAGATCGCCTTGGTCAACTGCATTCTGAATGGACTCCCCCCTCTTAGCCTTGCTGTTCGTCACCGGTGCTGTAGTTGAGCTCATTTCCATCCCCCACTCGACCATCTCGACTTTGAGAAACGCTCAGGGAAGATTAATCTTTGTAAAAGGCATCGACCCATGCGGTGGGAGGGGCAAGGTGAGCGCTAATGAGTCCCTCATGAGCGACCAGTAATGCTTGCATGATCAGCGGCCCACCATTCGGTGTGCTGATCCTCCTCTACCATATCACGGGTTGAAATCACCATGGAGCAAGGAACCCACAGCAAGATCGTATCATTCATCTGGAGCATCGCCGACGACGTGCTTCGCGACCTGTTCAAGCGAGGCAAGTATCCAGACGTCATACTGCCTATGTGCGTCATACGGCGCATGGATGCCGTTCTGGAGCCGACCAAGGAGGCCGTGCTCGATGCCAAGAAGATGCTCGACGAGGCGGGGATCATCGAGCAGAACGCCGCGCTGTGCGTGGCGGCCGGTCAGCCGTTCTACAACACCTCGCGCTTCACTCTTCGCGACCTTAGCTCTAGGAGCAACCAGCAACAGTTGCTGGCCGACTTCAAGGATTATCTCGACGGCTTCTCACCCAACGTCCAGGACATTCTGGAGAACTTCAAGTTCCGCAATCAGCTCCCGACGCTGTCGAAGGCCGATGCCCTGGGCACGCTGATCAGCAAGTTCCTCGACCCCGAGGTCGATCTCAGCCCCCACCGCATCGACAACCACGACATGGGTATGATCTTCGAAGAGCTTGTGCGACGGTTCAACGAGGATAACAACGAGGAAGCGGGCGAGCATTGGACGCCGCGCGACGCCGTACAGCTCATGGCCAATCTGATCTTCCTCCCCATCGCCGAACAGATCAAATCCGGCACCTACCTTCTCTACGATTGCGCCTGCGGCACCGGGGGCATGCTGACGGTGGCCGAGGAGACGATGCAAAAGTTGGCCAAGGAGGGAGGCCTGCAGATCTCGACATGCCTATATGGCCAGGAGATAAACCCCGAGACCTATGCCGTTTGCAAGGCTGACATGCTCCTCAAGGGGGGGGGGTCGGCGGCAAGGCCGACCGCATCGTAGGAGGGGCCGAACACTCCACGCTGTCTAACGACGCCTTTCCGGCGCAAGCCTTCGACTTCATGCTCTCCAACCCGCCCTACGGCAAGAGCTGGAAGAAGGACCTGGAGCACATGGGCGGCAAGGGCGGCATGCGCGATCCTCGGTTCAAGGTCATGCACCAGGGCGAAGAGCTGTCCCTGGTGACCCGATCGAGCGATGGGCAGATGTTGTTCCTCGTCAACATGGTCTCCAAGATGAATCATTCCTCGGAATTGGGCAGCCGCATAGCTGAGGTGCACAACGGTTCATCGCTTTTCACCGGCGATGCCGGTCAGGGCGAGAGCAACATACGGAGGTACATCATAGAGAACGACTGGCTGGAGGCCATCATCGCATTGCCGGAGAACATGTTCTACAACACCGGCATCGCCACCTACATCTGGGTGCTGTCGAACAAGAAGCCGGAGCACCGCCGTGGCAAGGTGCAGCTCATCGACGCGAGCAAGTGGTATACCCCGTTGCGCAAGAACTTGGGAAAGAAGAACTGTGAACTCTCATCCGAGGACATCGACCGTGTCTGCCGCACCTTCCTCGATTTCGCCGAGACGCCTCATTCCCGGATCTTCCCCAACGAGGCCTTCGGATACTACAAAGTGACTGTAGAGAGGCCGTTGCGGTTGCACAGCCAGCTCTCTCTCAAGAACGTAGAGGCGCTGCGCTTCGCCTCTGGCGACGAGGAACTGCGCAGCGCACTCTACGAAGAGCTGGGCGATGACTTGTTCATAGACTACGCCAGAATCGCGGCGGCGCTGAAGGCGCGAATAGATTCGTGGGGCGACGATGATGAGGATGATGAGGGCGCCAAAAAGGGGCTGCCGGAGAAGAGGAGAAAGAAGCTGCTAGATTCGGCCACCTGGGCCCGCGACGGCTACCTGGTCGAGGTCGCCACCCTGTTGCGAAAAGAGCTGGGCGAAGGCGTGTTCGAAGACCACAATCTCTTCCGCGAGCATGTGAACGCCGTTCTGAAGAAGCATGCGGTCAAGATATCTGCCACTGACCTCAAGATGGTCCTCAAGGCGGTCAGCTGGCGCGTCGAGACCGCCCCGCCGGTCATCGCCAAGGTGCACAAGGCCGGAAAGACCGAGCCTGATCCCTTGCATGGTCTGTTCGTCGTCGAGCTCGACGGCCAGTCGGCCGTGGTCGAGTATGAGTCGGATACAGACCTGCGCGACACCGAACAGGTCCCGTTGCTCGAAGAAGGCGGCATCGAGGCCTTCATCCGCCGCGAGGTGCTGCCCTACACGCCCGACGCCTGGATTGACAAGGGCAGCATAAAGACCGGCTATGAGATCAGCTTTACACGATATTTCTACAAACCGAAGCCGATGCGCACGCTTGAAGAGATACGTGCAGACATCCTTGCTGTCAGGCAGGAGACCGAGGGGTTGTTGGATGAGTTGCTGAAGGGAGGGGAGCTGTGATCGCCGACCTAAGGTCGTATCCAGAATATAAAAAATCGAATATAGGATGGTTAGAAGAGATACCAGCTCATTGGGGCCCTTCATCTGTTAAGAGGCACTTCGAAATTCGGCTTGGCAAGATGCTTCAGAACGCTCCACATGCTTCAGATGACGTTATTGTGCAATATCTAAAGGCACAACATGTCCAATGGTCGGGAGCGAAGGTCTCGGACCTTCCAAGGATGTGGGCATCCTCTAGAGATATTTTACAATATGGTGTTAAAAAAGGCGACCTTCTTGTTTGCGAAGGGGGAGAGGGGGGCCGATGCGCGATCCTCGGTGATATTAATGCTGTGGTAATAATACAGAACGCTCTTCACCGTGTTAGACCAAAAAGCGCCAATCTTAATCATTATCTCGCTTATGTAATGAAAACTGTAGCATCAATAGGATGGTTCGATGCTATCAATGACAAAGCAACAATTGCTCATTTCACACGGGACGAGTTTGGAAACCTCGGCATCCCTATCCCCCCACTCGAAGAGCAAACAGCAATCGTGCAGTACCTAGACTTGGCTACTGGACTGATAGATGGAGTAATGCGTAATAAACGGAAGATGGTCAAGTTGCTGAATGAACAAAAGCTGGCCATCATACACCAGACTGTAACTCGCGGCCTCGACCCAATGGTCAATTTCAAACCCTCGGACATCCCCTGGCTCGACGAGATACCAGAGCATTGGGTGGAAAAGCCTCTAAAACATTGGGCACGGATAAATGTCCATACACTCGGTGAAACAACCAACCCACTCTACACATTCCAATACATAGACATTGGAACAGTGGAGGCGGGGCGGCTAGTGAGAAAACCAGCGCAATATCAGTTCGCCAACGCGCCCTCAAGGGCAAGACGAATCCTGACGAAGGGAGATGTAATTGTATCGACTGTACGTACCTACTTAAGGGCCATTTGGTTCGTAGATCATGAACCCACGAATCTTATTGCATCAACAGGTTTTACAGTTCTATCACCAAACTCTGACGTCGAACCAGAATATCTCAGCTACATTGCACAGGATACAAACTTCATTGACCGCGTTGTGGCAAACTCCGTTGGCATAGCATATCCTGCCATTTCAGAAAGTGCATTATCGCAATTAAAAATTGCATTGCCCGATTCTAAAGAAGAACAGAAACGATTAGTTTTGCATATAAAGTCTCAAATTCAGCCCTACGTCGCCGCCATCTCCTGTCTAGAGTGTGAGATCGACCTCCTTCATGAATGCCGCACTCGCCTCATCGCTGACATTGTCACCGGCAAGCTCGACGTGCGCGAGGCAACGGCGCGCCTGCCCGCAGAGGCAGTAGGGTCGGTTGATGAGGTGCTCGATATCGATGGGCTAGAAGATGTGGCCGAGTTTGACGAGAGGGAGGTTGAGACGTGACCACTGATACCTCGGAGAAGGGCCTCGAGACCATCATCATGCGCCACATGACCGGTGTGGACGGCCCCTCCGTCACCCCCGGCTCTGCGACCGAGATGTCATCCCCTGACGGCACCGGCTACTTCGCAGGGAGCCCCAAGGATTATGATCGCTCTCGTTGCATCGATATCACGCAGTTCTTCGCGTTCCTTCAAGCGACGCAGCCGAAGGAGCTCAAGAAGCTTAGCATCTCCGATATCAAAGGCCCCAAGGACATCAACCGCGCCAGGTTCATCGCCCGCATCTCATCCGAGGTCGGCAAGCGCGGCGTGATCGACGTGCTGCGCAAGGGCATCGATCACGGGCCGGCGCACTTTGAGCTCTTCTTCGGCACGCCTTCCGAAGGTAACGTCAAAGCTGCTGAGCTCAATGCCAAGAACCGTTTCTCGATCACCCGCCAGCTCGCCTACAGCAGCGACGAGACCCGCCGCGCGCTCGATCTCTGCCTCTTCATAAACGGGCTGCCGTTAGCCACCTTCGAGCTCAAGAACTCATTGACCAAGCAGACGGTCGACGATGCCATCGAGCAGTATCGTCGCGATCGTAACCCGAAGGAGCCGTTGCTCGCCTTTGGCCGGTGCGCCGTTCACTTCGCAGTAGACGACGCCCAGGTGCAGATGTGCACCGAGCTCAAGGAAAAGGCATCATGGTTCCTGCCGTTCAACAAAGGCTACAACGACGGCGCTGGCAACCCGCCCAACCCCAGCGGCCTGAGGACCGACTATCTGTGGAAGGAGGTGCTGAGGCCCGACAGCTTGACTAATATCATCGAGAACTACGCGCAGATCGTCGAGCTCAAGAACGAGCGGAACGGTAGGAAGAAACGCGTACAGATATTCCCCCGGTACCACCAGCTCGACGTCGTGCGGAAGCTTCTGGCCGACGTTTCTGTCTGTGGCGTCGGCAAGCGCTACCTCATACAGCACTCGGCGGGTAGCGGAAAATCGAACTCGATCGCATGGCTGTCGCATCAGCTAATCGGCGTGAAGCAAAACGGCCGCGAAGTGTTCGACTCGGTCGTCGTGGTCACTGACCGCCGGGTGCTCGACGACCAGATCCAGAGGATCATCCGGCAGTTCATGCAGGTCAGCGCGACAGTTGGGCATGCCGAGCATTCGGGCGACCTGCGGCGGTTCATCGAAGGCGGCAAGAAGATCATCGTATCGACGGTGCAAAAGTTCCCTTTCATTCTCGACGAGATCTCCAAGGATGGGCAGGACAAGACCTTCGCCATCGTCATCGACGAGGCCCACTCCAGCCAGGGCGGGAAGGCCTCGGCGGCCATGAGCGCCGCCCTGAGCGACGTGGATCCCGAGGACACGATAAACGACGCTCTCGAGAAACGCATTCGGTCGCGCAGGATGCTCAACAACGCCAGCTACTTCGCGTTCACCGCCACGCCGAAGAACAAGACACTCGAGATGTTCGGCGAGCCGCTGCCGTCCGACGCCGAAGGCCGGGTAAAGTACCGGCCGTTCCACTCCTACACGATGAAACAGGCCATCGAGGAAGGCTTCATTCTCGATGTGCTTAGAAGCTACACGCCGGTCAAAAGCTATTACAAACTGGTCAAGCGGATCGAGGACGACCCCGAGTTCGATGTCAAGAAGGCCAACAAGAAGCTGCGCCGCTACGTCGAGAGCAATGACCATGCCATTCGGCTCAAGGCCGAGATCATGGTCGATCACTTTCACAAGCAGGTGCTGGCGCCGGGCAAGCTCGGCGGCGAGGCGCGAGCGATGGTAGTATGCAACGGCATCGAGCGGGCCATACAATACTACTATGCATTCAGCTCGTACCTCGAAGAGCGCAATAGCCCTTACAAGGCCATCGTGGCATTCTCGGGCGAGCACGAGCATGGCAGCGTCAAGGTCAGCGAATCGTCGCTCAACGGCTTCCCCGGCAACGACATCCCCGAAAGGATACGCGGGGACCCATATCGTTTTCTCATCTGCGCTGACAAGTTCCAGACCGGTTATGACGAGCCGCTATTGCACACCATGTACATCGATAAGCCACTGGCTGGCATCAAGGCTGTGCAGACCCTGTCCCGCCTGAACAGAGCGCATCCGAAGAAGCATGACGTGTTCGTGCTCGACCTCTACAATAACAGCGATACCATCATCCAGGCCTTCTCCGACTACTACCGCACCACCATTCTTAGCGACCAGACGGACCCCAACAAGCTTCATGATCTAAAGGCCGACCTCGACGGCGCCCAGGTCTACTCGCCCGAGCAGGTGACGCGGCTGGTGGATCTCTTCCTGAGAGGTGCCGAGCGGGATGTCCTTGACCCGATCCTCGATGTGTCCGTGGCAGTGTACCGTGAGCGCCTTGACGAGGATCGGCAGGTCGAGTTCAAGGGCAGGGCCAAGGCGTTCGTCCGCACTTACGGCTTCCTTTCGTCGATCCTGCCGTACACCAACAGGGAGTGGGAGAAGCTCTCGATCTTCCTCAGCATGCTTACGCCCAAGCTGCCCGCCCCGACTGAGGAGGACCTGTCGAAGGGCATTCTCGAAGCGATAGACATGGACAGCTACCGCGTCGAGAAGAGGGAGACCATGAAGATTGCCCTGGCGGACGAGGACGCCGAGATCGCCCCGGTGCCTGGAAAGATCGTCATCGCCAGGCGGGAGCTGGAGATGGACCGGCTGAGCAACATACTCAAGACGTTCAACGAAAACTTCGGCACGCTGTTCACCGACGCCGATCGAGTGGCCAGGCGCATCCGCGAGGACATAGCCCCCCAGGTGGCCGCCGATACTGCTTACCTCAATGCGAGGGAGAACACCCCGCACACTGCTCGTCTAGCTCACGACCAGGCGCTCGACCGGGTCATGCAGACGTTGCTTAAGGACGATACTCAAGTGTACAAACAATTCGTCGAGAACGAGTCGTTCCGACGCTTCATCAGCGACATGGTGTACGCGCTTACGAGTGCAACTACCTAGATCTGGCCCATTGCGATCGCTCCAATAATGCTTCCTCCCCATGAGCAGTATGGATATTTTTCAGAGCTTATTAGAAAAAATTTTGTGGCGGCTGATAATAGGCCTCAAGGAATTGTACAGATGCCCACTCACATGAGGATTTAACATCCCCATCCGTTCATGAGACATGTGCCTAGTTCTGCAGGTCATCCACAGCCTTGAAGGAGGTGCGAGGAACAGGAAGATATGCAAAAATGTGTTAAGCAACCTATGTATTGAACGTCTATGGACAAAATGCGGATTGCCACCATCGCCATCGTAGTTGGCATCGCTGTCTTCCTTCTGAAGGTGTTAGCATATCTATTGTCCAATTCCGTAGCGCTGCTCTCGGACGCCATGGAATCGATCATCAACATCGTTGCCTCGGTGATGATGTACATGGCGCTGACGGTCGCCAGCAGGCCGGAGGACCTCGATCATAAATATGGTCATTACAAGGCCGAGAACATATCTGCGTTGATCGAAGGCATCCTCATCATCATCGCCGCCGTGGTGATCGTGGAGGCGAGCATCAGCCGGCTCCTCAACCCCGTCCCGCTAGAGAACATTGACATCGGCCTGCTCGTCTCTCTTGGCGCCACCTCCATGAATGGTGCCCTAGCCGCCGTAATGATGCGCGAGGCCCGCAAGAGCCAATCCATGGCCTTGGAGGGCGACGCCAAGCATCTGTTCTCCGACGTCCTGTCCTCAGTAGGTGTAGTCGTCGCCCTGTTCATCGCTACCGTGACCGGACTGTTCATTCTTGATTCGATCATCGCCATCGTTGTTGCCGCCCTGCTGGCCAGGATGGGCGTTGACGTCCTGCGAAGGACGGCCCATGATCTCATGGACTCCACCTGCGAGGAGGAGGAACAGATCATTGAGGAGATACTCGACGAGAACAGCGGCTATATCGAATATCACGACCTGAAGACCCGCCGGTCCGGGAGGAGGATCTTCATGGAGGTCCACATGTGCCTGGACGGGGACCTGACCGTTTCGGAGGGCAACCGCATCATCATGACGATCGAGAACGACCTCAGAAAGGCCGTTCCGGGGATCGTCCCCAACATCCGCATCGAGGACCAGACGCACTGCAAGGGGTACACGCCCAGAGGGAGCAAGTAAGCGACTGCGCGCTCGGTTCCCTGCGCTGAACATCCATGGCCGAGGCGGGACATCCCGCTCCACCACCGCATAGGTGAAAGAGCTCGAGCGCCCGTCAATGCCAATGCTCGCTAAAGGGGCATGGATATGATGCCCATGGCTTCTAGAACGCCTCGATATGTATGATGAAGTAGTCATGCTCGTTCTGCCACTCTCGACCGAAGCAGGACCGGTAGAAGGTCCCAGGCGGCAAGATCGCCTCGCCGGTCTCGTTTCCCGCGCCGATGCGGGTCAGAGCGGGGAAGTAAGCGTAGGGACCGCCGTCGGCCATGGACCTGACGTTGGCCTCGCTGTAGGCGTACAGGTAAGAGCAGTGCGCCGTGAAGTCATAGGAGGCGCGGGCCCCCGGGGAAGTAGTAGATCGCCGGGCTCTCCGAACCGCTGGCGGCAGCGAGGCCGGCCGAGATGCCTGAGCACATGGCGGGTCGGGATCTCGTTGACCGATTGCAAACCCATGATGGGGTCGAAGAACAGAGGATGATAAGAAGTGCGGGCGCCGGGATTCGAACCCGAGTTCTAACCTTGGCAAGGTTAAGTGATAACCAGCTACACCACGCCCGCTTGGTAATCCCAGGAATAAACTTCCCTGATATAAAGGTTGTCTATGCTGGACGACCTCCATTCCTGTAATGGAATTATTGGAAGGGGTTTCAGGGGCTGACGGCGATCAGGACGTCCCTCACTTGCAGGGTGTCGACCGCCTTGCCCTCGAGGGTGAGCTTCCTCTGCACCTCGACGTAGCGCTCATCGAGCGTCACGCTGCTGCCGTCAGCCAAGGTCAGGACGAGCCCGCCGTTCTCCACTGCTGGACCTGCTTCGGCAGGGTCGAGCGAAGCGAGGAGGTCCATGATCTCCTTGCCCTTCTGCTTGAACGTGGGCCCGATGGCCGACTTGATGGGCTTCAGAGAGGCGATCTCCTCTTCGAGGTCGGCCTCCACCACGATCTTCAGCTCCTTCGCTCTTGAGGTCTCGAGAACATCCGTTTCGTAGCCCTGCAGCTCCACGGCCGACGGGCCGATGAGCTCGATGAGCTCGATCTCGCGGTTCAGCGGGAATCCCTTCTCCGCCTTCCAGGCGCGGATGGCGCTGATGACCTCCTTGATGAGGTCGCCCCTCCGCTCGTCCTCGTCGGAATCGAGCACCTCCTCCGGCCACGACGAGACGTGGATGCTGCGCGCTCCGTCCAGCTCAAGGAAGGTCTCCTGATAGATGTCCTCGGTGACGTGCGGCATGAGGGGGGCGAGCATCTTGACGATGCCCAGCGTGATGGTGTACAGCGTGAAGCGCACGCCGTCGTCGCCCTCCCTGGTGCGGTGCTTCACCATCTCCAGGTAGTGGTCGGCGTACTCGTGCCACGCGAACTCCTCGATCTCGCGCATGGCGCGGTCGAACTGATACACCTCGTAATGTGCGGTGGCGTTGCGGACGACGTGGGAGAACTTGCTCAGGATCCACCGGTCCATCGGCTGCAGGCCTTTCATCTCAGGCTTCTCCTTGACGACCATGCCGGTGAACTTGCCGATGTTCCACAGCTTGTTGCACAGCCGCTTGCCGTGGATGACGTCCTTCTCCCTGAACGCGTTGTCCTCTCCAAGGGCGCACGTGCATGCATAGTACCGCATCGCGTCCGCCCCGTACTCCTCCAGGATGGGGATGGGATCGATGACATTGCCCAGCGAGGAATGCATGGGCGTGCCGTCGGGGGACATGATGAAGCCGTGGATCATGATGTGGTCCCACGGCCTCTTCTCCGTCATGAGGTAGCAGCGCAGCAGGGAGTAGAATGCCCACGTCCTGATGATGTCGTGGCTCTGCGGCCGCATCGACATCGGGTACAGGCGCTGGAACCTCTCGTCGTCCCGCTCCCAGAAGGTGTTGTACAGCGCGCTGATGCTGGAGTCCATCCACGTATCGAACACATCGCTGCAGCCGATCAGCGTGCCGCCGCAGGCCGGGCAGCAGCTCAGGGGCGGCTTGTCGATCGTCGGGTCGACGTAGCACTGCGACTCCTCGGCCGGGACCACGGCCCCGCAGTCCTCGCACTCCCACACCGGGATCGGGGTCGCGAAGTACCTCTGCCTCGAGATGACCCAGTCCCACTGCAGGGAGTTGACCCAGTCCTGCAGGCGGACCTTCATGAAGCTGGGATGCCACTCGACCTCGTCGGCCAGCTTGAGCACCTGCTCCTTGTAGTCCATGGTCTTAAGGAACCACTGCGGCATCTGCAGGTACTCGATTGGATGGTGGCAGCGCCAGCATCCTCCCACGTTCTGCTTGGCATCCTCCTGCTTGACCAACAGGCCGGCGGCCTTGAGGTCCTCGATGACGGCCTGCTTGCCCTCCTTGACGGTCATGCCCTCGTACTTGCCGGTCAGGGAGGTCAGGCGACCCTGCTCGTCGATGGCCTTGTCCATCGGCAGGTTGTACTTCATGACCCACTCCAGGTCGGTCTTGTCGCCGATGGTGCAGATCATCACCACTCCCGTTCCGAAGGCCGGATCGACCTTCTCGTCGGCGATGATCTTGATCTCCTTGCCATACAGGGGCGTTATAAGCTCCTTGCCCACCAGGCGCTCCTTGCTCTTGTCCTCCGGAGACACGGCGACCATCTGGCAGGCCGACAGCAGCTCCGGCCTGGTGGTCGCTATGATGACGTCCTCGTTCGTGCCTTTCAGCCTGAACTTGATGTAGTTGAGCTTGGTCAGGTTGTCCGAGTACTCGACCTCGGCATCCGCCAATGCGGTCGTGCACGACGGGCACCAGTTCACCGGGAACGTTCCCTTGTACACGATGCCCTTCTTGAGCAATCGCAGGAAGGTGATCTGCGTTATGCGCCTATAGTACGGAGCGTCGGTCTGATAGTAGATCGAGGGGTCCATCGACTCGCCCAGCATCTCGAACTGCTGGGTCATCTCGTCGATGAACGAGTTGGCGAACTCCGAGCATAGGCCGATGTACTCCTGGCGAGGGGTGTTCAGCTTGGTGATGCCGTGCTTCTTCTCCACCCTGATCTCGGTCGGCGTCCCGTTGACGTCGAAGCACAGCGGGAAGAAGACGTTATGGCCGCGCATGCGCTGGTACCGGGCGGCGAAGTCAATGAGCGAATAGCCCGTGGCGTGACCCAGGTGCAGAGAGCCCGAAGTGTAGCGCGGAGGGTTATCGATGCTGTATACCGGCTTGGGGGAACATGGATCGAACTTGTAGAGCTCCCATTCCCTCCATTTCTGCTGCCACTTCCTTTCGGACTCAGATGCTTCATACTGTGACATGGCCGGGGATGGGAATGGGCAAAAAGGTTAAAAGGGTTTGTAGTGAGGACCGGGCCAAGGGTGCCAGCTACCGCTGGCCAGATGCAGGCCTCGGCCGGGGCCCTCCCCACGCTGCTCAGGAGTGCCCGATGTTCCTGGTGCGGCGCCGGTGCTCCAGCTTCTCCTCCTTCTTGTCGATCACCCGCCGCTCGAACATGCCCATGAGGTCCGTCGTCGCCTGAATGAGGTCCCACTGTACCGCATTGGCGTTCATCACGCCGTTGGCTGTGACAAGCCGTCCGTTCAGTGAGTACTTGGCCCGGATGCCCTCCTGATTGTACTTGGTCACGTGCAGGCTGAACATCAGCGGATCGACGATGCGGGCGATCTTCTGCACCGACTGGGTGATGACCCTCTCCATCTGCTCAGTCTCGAAGCGGTCCTCCCTCTCCAGCCCGGTGATCTGCATGTACATCATCTCCCGCCGGCGGAAGGAGGCCACCAGCTCCACCAGGTCGTACCTGGTCACGATGCCGCGCAGTTCCCTCTCCTCCACTATAGGGAGGGTGGAGATGTTCCGCTCCAGCATGATCTCGGCTGCCTTGCCGACCGTTGTCCCTGGCGCGATGATGACCGGGTCCTCGATCATGGCCGACTCCACGAACACATCGGCCGGATAGCTGTTCCCGACAACCTCTCCGAGGGTCTGTCTCCTCTTCTCCCTCCAGTTGTAGTTCGCCAGGTCCTTGAAGCCCACGATGCCCATGATGCGCTCCATATCGTCCACCACCGGCAGTATCCTGATGTCCAGGTCCCTCATGACCGTCACGGCGTCGACCACGCGGTCCTTGCCCCTGGCGATGCGGACCTCCGGCGACATGATGGATTCCACCGGCACGTCCCGAAGCTCAGGAACGCTCCTCAGCACCGAGAGGATGTGCCCCCTCGACAGCACGCCCTCGATGCGGCCGTCGTTCACTATGGGCAGTTGGCGGTACCCCTCGCGGAGAAGGACCTCGGCAGCCTCGGTGATCGTCGTCTCCGGCGATACGCTCGGGGGGGCGATGGCGATGTTGCTTGCCTTGGCGTCAATGGACAGGTTCTTGCGCTTTATCACGGTGCCATAGCTGACCAGTCCGTCCATCCGCTTCCCGTCCTGGCTCACGGGGATCTCGTGAAGGTCCAGCTCCGTCATTCTGGCAAGCACATCGCCCAGCCGGTCGTCCGGTCTGACGGTGGCGAACTCCTTGTCCATCACATCCGGGAGACGGATGCTCTCGATCTTTGCCCTGAGCACCTCTTTCTTATTGATACCTACGAGTTCCTCTGCGGTCATGTCATCACACCTGTGAAAATTAGTTCACCGGCTCAGCATAGAGCCGGCGCTGGCTTTCACGTTTCGGAGCACCGCCTTTTACAGCGATGCCGAGGGTATTTATCTCATTGGGGGCCATCGGACCTGTCCGGCGACGCCTTTGAGCGTACTCCTCAGTCCCTGCCGTTCTTGTTCTTCTTGCGGTTGGTCACCTTCTCTTCCTTCTTCTCGATGACCCGGCGCTCGAACCTCTGCATCAACGAGTTCGTCGCGCGAATTATGTCCCAATCCACCGCGCTGGCCACCCAGATGCGCCCTTCGGTGATCAGCCTGCCATTGAGCGAGTACTTCAGGCTCCCGCCGTTGACGTGGTACTTGGTCACGTGCAGCGTGAACAGCATGGGCCTGGAGATCTTGGCGATCTTGTGCAGCGACTGGGTTATGATGCCGTCGATCTCGTCGACCGCGTATCGGTCGTCCTGGTCCAGTCCAGTGATCTGAGTGTACACCATGTCCCTCTGGCGGAACGATGCCAGCAGCTCTATGATGTCATACTTGGTCAGTATTCCCACCAGGTCCCCGTCGTCCACAACCGGCAGCGTCGATATGTTGTGCTCGAGCATCTCATCCACGGCGTCCTCCAGCGTGGAGGTTGAGCGGACGGTGTACACCGAATTGAGGGCGATGGAGGATACCTTGATCTCCACCGGGCTGTTATCGCCGGTCACCTCTCCAACGGTCTCGCGCTTCTTCTCCCGCCAGTTGTAGTTCGCGACCTGCTTGATGCCAATGATGCCGGTCAGCTGCCCCTCATCGTCCACCACCGGCAGCGTCCTGATGGTGAGGTTCTTCATGCTGAGCACGGCGGCGTCCACCGGGTCCTCCGACCCGATGGTCTGCACGTCCTCGGTCATGATGTCGTAGACCTTCAGGTCCCGCAGCTCCTTGATATCCTTGACGATGCCGATGAGGTCCGTCCTGGTGACCATTCCCTGGATGTCCTGCCCGCTGACCACCGGGATCTGCCTGAAGCCCGAGGTCAGGAACGCCTCTGCCACCTCGGTCACCAGGGTGTCCGGCGTTATCTCCTGGGGCATTATTGATATGGAGCCTGCCTTGGACGAGGTGGAAAGATTGCGGCGCTTGAGCAGGGTGCCGTAGCTGACCACTCCCATCAGTCGCTTCCCGTCCTGGCTCACCGGGATTTCGTGAAGGTCGAGATTGCCCATCTTCTTCAATACGTCAGTGAGGTGCTCGTCCGGACTGACGTATGGGAAGTCCGTGGACATTATCTCTCTCAGCTTCACGGCCTCTATCCGAGAGCATATCTGCTCCCGCTTCTGTATCCCTGTTAGCTCGTTCGGGGTCATTTCGTTCCTCCACGAAGCGTTTTGAACCTCTCCTTCCTCGCTTCCCTGACCCTATATTGCCCTTATTCATCTTGAAGGTTGGCGACGTTTTTCCATTTTTCTGGAGAGGAAGCTGACGCTATTGCGAAATGCGTTGAGCTTTGACGGGATCCGGGCCTACTCTTCGACGACGAACTGCGTGAGGTCGGCGCCGCACAGGGCTGCCCGCACCACGTTAAGGACATCGGCGAACCGGACCCTGATCTGAGAGCTGGTGTCCCTTTCGCGGAGCGTGACCGTTCCGTCCTCGCGGGTGCGATAGTCGACCGTTATGCAGAACGGGGTACCGATCTCGTCCATGCGCGCATACCGCCGGCCGATCGAGCCCGAGTCATCGTAGTACGTCTCGATGCCGCCGTAGCGGAGCTCCTGGTCGAGGTCCGTCGCCATGTCATCCAGCTCGTCGCGGGCCATCAGGGGGAACACCCCTACCTTTATAGGCGCGACCGTCGGCGACAGGCGCATCACGGTCTGTTCGTCCTTCTGTGAGTAGGCATGCTCCAGGACGGTGTAGATGATCCGGTCCAGGCCGTGCGACGGCTCGATGACGTGTGGCACGGACCTCACACCGGACACCTTCTCCTTTACCCTGGCGACGTCGAACAGCTCGCCTGGTATGGCGATGCGCTCGCCGTCCACATCGACGGTGATGGCGCCGCCCGCGATGTCCGCCGGATCGGCCTCTTCCATGGCCTTGCCGATCTTGCCGGCCTTGGCCTTGTACATCGGCCCAAGCTTGTCGTAGCGCGGCTTGATCCTGTCCCTCTCGACCTCCTGGGGCTCGTCGAACCGCTTGAACGAGGTCATCTCCACGCCCGAGAAGTTGGCATGCCTGGAGAGGTCCCAGCAGCCACGGTCGGCGATGCCCACGATCTCGGTCCAGCCGTAGCTTAGGAAGCTCTCGGCGTCCCAGCAGTCGGCGGCGTAGTGGGCCATCTCCTCCTTCTCGTGCTGGCGGAAGCGAAGCCTCTCGCCATCCACGCCCACGGCCTTCAGGAACTCCTGCGTGAACCACATGAAGTACGCGAGCACCTGGTTGCAGATCACGCCCTGCTCCACGGCGTCGCCGACGGTGATCTCCAGCTCCCGGCCGTCGTTGGCCAAGAGGCGCAGGGTCTCGGAGGACACATCGCCGAAGCGGGGCCAGGTCTTGTCCTCCGGGTCGACGAACAGCTCGCACTCCATCATGTTGAACTCCCTCAGCCGGATGATCCCCTGGCGCGGCGATATCTCGTTACGGTAGCCGCGCCCCACTTGGATGACGCCCAGCGGGAGCTTCTCGCGGTTGTAGCGGTACAGGTTGGGGAAGTTGACGAAGATGCCCTGTGCGGTCTCGGGGCGCATATAGCCCACCCGGCCAGAGCCGGGGCCGATGGTCGTCTTGAACATCAGATTGAACTCTTCGACAGTGGAAAGCTCGCCCCCGCAGGCCGGGCATACGACGTGGTTGCTCCGTATGAGGTCATCGATCTCTTTCTCGCCCAGCGTCCCGGCGTTGGGATGGAGGTCCTTCACAAGATGGTCGGCGCGGTAAGGCTCCTCGCACGCTTTGCACTTCACCATCTTATCGGCGAACTCGTCCACATGGCCGGACGCCTTGAACACCACCTCCGGACCGATCGTCTCCGAGTCTATCTCGATGAAGCCTTCACCCAGCGTGTACAGCCGGCGCCAGATCTCGATGATATTGTTCTTGAGCGCCGTTCCCAGCGGGCCATAGTCGTACATGCCGGCCACGCCGCCGTAGATCTCGAACGATGGGTAGAGGAAGCCTCTGCGCTTGCAGAGTGAGAGAATGTCCTGCGCATCTGCCATGAAGGTACCTTCTTTTTGAATTATCCGGGTTCAGTCGACCAGTATGGAGATGACGTCCATATCGTACAGCATGGCCGTCAGTAGGTCCCTGGAGTCGACCACCGGCAGTTGGCCGAAGTCGTTCCTCCGCATGGTCCTGGCCGCATCCGATACGTTGGTCCGCTTAAAAACTGTTGCGGGCGAACTCGCCATGATCCGGCTTACCGGCACAAGAGGAACATCGATCTTGGAGACCTGGTACCACATCCTCAGTATGTTGCGGTAGTTCTCCCAGCTCCAGTTGTCGTCCTCGCCGCCAAGCCCCATGTCCTGCTCGGCCACGCTCTCGTGGATGTGGAACTTGTTGAAGATGTCGCGATCGGTAAGGATGCCGTTGAGATGCCCCGAGGCGTCCAGCACCGGGAGGGCGTTGACGTTAGACACCCGGAAGGTTACGAACGCCACCATGAGGGGCGACTCCGAATAGATGGGTACGCACGGCGACAGCGCCAGCTCCTCGACCGGCACCCCGGAGGCGCGCTTCTCCACCTCGTAGAGCAGGTCGGTGGGCGTTATGATGCCGACCAGCTTGCCATCCTCCATCACCGGAAGGTGCGTCGCCTTCGTCTTCGTCATCAGTCTGGCTGCATCCTCCACCGATGCATCGGAGGAGATGCGCACGGGGTCCTTCTGCATGATGAGCACCAGCTGCTCCTCCTCCGGGCTGTTGAGTATGTCCCGTCTGGTGACCAACCCCGCCAGGCCGTTGCCCTCCTTCTTGACCAGGGGAACGCCGGTGAGGTTATGCTTCACCATCAGCTTGAGGACATCATTGCGGGTGCCAGGCAGGCTGGCCACGATGGGCTTGTGAGTCATCACCTCACGGACGGTGGTCATGTCAGTCCTCCCGGGGGCTGGACCGGACGACGAGCACCGGGCAAGGCGCGAACCTTACTACTCTTTCGGCCACGCTGCCGAGCAGGAGTTTGGAGATGCCAGTGCGCCCGAGCGTGCCCATGACGACCAGGTCGTGCTCCTTGGCGACATCGACGATCCTCTTGACCGGGGAACCCTCCTGGACCTCGGCGGTGACCTTGACTCCCATTTTTGCCCCTTCCTCCACCACGTAATCGACGGCGTCCCGCCCCTCCTTCTCCAGGAGCGAATAGATGGATACCACCGTGGAGTCCATCGGGAAGTTCACGAACGAGGTCTGGTCCACCACGTACAGCGCGGTGACCTCCGCATCCATAACCTTGGCGATCTCCAGGCCCTGGGCTATGGCCTTCTTCGTATACTCGCTTCCATCGGTCGGTATGAGGATCTTTTTGAACTTGTTCATGGGAGGCCTCTCCTTTTTCGTCCCGCACACACCAGCAGAGGGTCCTGTCCCGCCGTGCGCAGGATGACATCGGTGACGGGGTCACCGCCGTGTTCCCGGACCACCATTAGATCGCATGGTGAACCTGGGTCAAACTCTATTAGTGGGCTTTCATTTATAATTTTTCGTCCATTGGCCGTTGCCATGCTCATCACGCAGTCAAGACGGCTCATACCCTGGGAACGCAGCAATCTTCCTGCGAATTCCATCTCGATGAACATGTCGGGGAAGGAGATCATGGCGTTGTCGGTCCCCAGCGCCACCACCACCCCCGCCTCGATCATGCGGCGGAGCGGAGTGGGCATCCCGAAGAACATGTTGGAGCGAGGGCAGACGACGATGGGGATGCCTTCCTGGGCGCAAACCTCGAAATCTCCGTCGGTGGCCTGACACATGTGGATCAAATATGATGGATCAAGGTCTAGAACCTTGTCCAGATCCTCTCTTACCCGCTCGGAGCAGTGCAGGGCGAAGGCCTTTCCCTTGGAACGGACCAGGCCGGCGAGCTCCCTCAGCTCCTCATAGTCCCAGTCGGAGATGGCCGACGGCCCTATGCCATCAGCCACCTTGAGGATCTCCAGGACCTCTTCCTTATCGAACCGAGGCCTTCGGGTCTTCCCCATTATGAACGGCCGGGCGCCCTGGGCCGAGGAGAGCACGGCCGACCCTTCTACGCCCCCCTCCCTGAAATCAGAGAACGCTGAGATGCCCTTCCTCAGCATGCACTCCGAGATGTACGACACCGCCCTGCGCTGCTTCTCCAGAGGGGTCTCGCCCAGCACCCGGTACTTGAGGCCGTTGGGGGGCGCAACCACTTCCGCCAGGGACAGGCTCAGATCGACCGGGACGACATAGTCGACGATATGAGTATGAGCGTTGACGAAGGTGGGGAGGATGACGCCCTCGGCCACATTCTCCTTGGCGCGGCCCTTGGACACCTCGACGATCACGCCATCCTCGAAGCCGATGTGCCCCCTCCAGAAGCCCTGCGGGGACCATATCGGACCGGATACGTACTCCACGCAAGATTAATGGTCGGTGACTATTTCAAACAATTGCTGGCATGTAACAATCCAACTCACCAAATGGTATGGATGATACATCCAACTATGATTTGGGCACCACAACTCTATTATATTCTATTTGGGGGTCTTGATGATAGTTGGATGATACATCCAATGGAAGGAGAGAGAAAATGAACGTAATGATGTGTAGGATGGAGTGCAATGTGGACGGCAACGGACTATCGCACTACATCATCTACGATGGAGCGGGCGAACTGCCCTTCTAAACCTCTTCCTCAAACCTTTTCCAAGGTGGTATGAAATGATCTCTGATGAACTCCAGCCTAGTGATAGCGCTATACGACCGTTCGGCCTCAATTCAGGCACGGGGCCTCATCTTCAGCTCTTGGACGTAGGGCAATGGTATGCCCTTCTGGACCCAGACACGATGTTCTGGGCCCTAGTGGCGAAGGAGAAGGACCTCTCAACATCATTGAGGGAGGACATAATCCCTCTGTACAAGGAGCATGCCGATTCCATGCGAAGGGAGCTGCAGGAGTTCCGCGCCTCAGAGCGCTTCTCAGCGGTCTACTTCAATCCTACCGGGATGTGCAACGCCTCCTGCAGATACTGCTACCTTCCCGACGATCTCAGAAAGACCGGCGGGCATATGAGCTACCAGGAGATCTCTGACGCGCTGGACAACCTCCATGAGTTCTTCGAGAACTACCCCGGTTCGGTCATGCGCAACCGAGATGGAAAAAGGCCGGTCATCGTCTTTCACGGGAGCGAACCTCTCCTCGTGAAGGGCGCGATCAAGAGGATCGTAGTCGATTATTCGGACCGTTTCGTGTTTGGGGTGCAGACCAACGGCTGGCATCTCGATGATGACACCGCAGACTTCTTCATGGACCACAAGGTCTCGGTGGGCGTATCACTGGACTCGCCGATCAAAGAGATCCATGACAGCATCCGGCCCCTGCGAGGGGGCGAGGGAAGCATGTACGAGCGTGCCGTCCATGCCATCGAACATCTGGACGGCTACAAGGCCATGAGCGTGATCTGCACGATCAGCTCCATGAACGTGGGGACCTTGCCCGACATGATCGACTTCCTTGCCGACCGCAAGGTCCCATCGGTCCTGATGAACCCGGTGCGGGGGACCCAGGAGGTGGCCAGGGCACTGCGCCCCGCCGATGAACTGCTGATCCCCAGTTTCATGGCCGCGGTGGAGCGGGCGGTGCAGCGGACCAGGGACGGCCAGCGCATAGCCATAGCCGACTTCTCCAACCTCGTGCTCGGGATCGTGGCCCCCATGGGCCGTCGCCTCATGTGCGACATCACCCCATGTGGGGGAGCCAGGTGCTTCATCTCGGTGGCTTCGGACGGGTCCATCTATCCATGCAGCGAGTTCCTTGGCCTGGAGGCATGGAAATCCGGGAGCGTCTTCTCTCCCCAGGGGGTGGAGAGGGCGGTCCGCTCGCCGCAGCTGGCCGCCGTGAGGTCACGATGGGCCGAAAGCATCCCTACATGCTCATCATGCGCCCTACGCAACATCTGTGGCGCTCCCTGTCCGGGCGAGGTGTTCGCGGAGAAGGGCGGGATCATGAACAAGAGCCCCTACTGCTCGTTCTACGAAGCGATCATCCGATACGCCTTCCAGCTGATCGGGCGAGGGGAACTGCCCAACCTGGTGCGCACCGACGGCTATAGTTTCAGGTACAACATCTTCGAATGATCGAAACCCCTTCCCCCGAACTTTTTTCTGCATTTCGAGGAAGTCTTTTTATAGGGTGATTTTATTGTTGGCGTAACCGAAACGAGGTGTCCTAAATGGCTGTTAAGATCAAAGCTGAGGATTGTGTCGGATGCGGAGCTTGCGAGGACGTTTGCCCCCAGTCTGCCATCGTCGTCAACGACGTGGCCGAGATCGACGCTGAGAAGTGCGTAGACTGCGGCGCTTGCATTGACGAGTGCCCCAACAGCGCCATCGTCGAGTAAACTCGCTCTCAACGGAGCATCCGCTCCCCCTTCATTATTTCTATCACCCAATCATTCTATACACGTGACGAGAATACTAATAGGCCGTGCCGCCTAGTTCCATGAGTGAACCTCGGAGATGCGCACTTCCTTTTCCTGGTGTTCCTCGTCGCCTTCGCCCCCTCCCTGGCGGCCTTGCTGTGGCTGAGGTCCATGGTGCGGGGGAGGAAGGAGCACTGGGACAGTCTTCTCCTGACGTTCGCCTTTGGCGCGGCGGTGGCCGCCATCGCCGCTCTGCTTATCGAGCTGGCCGCCGCCTATTTTCTATTGAACCCGCTCATCAGGGAGTACGAGCTCCTGGCGCTCGACCCCTCGGCCGTGTCGTTCATCACCATCATATTCGTGGCCCCGCTGGTGGAGGAGTCCGTCAAGGCTCTGGGAGTGAAGCGCTACTCTCGTTATATGTGGCGTCCTCGCAATGGGCTGGTGTTCGGCGCCGCCGCTGGTCTGGGCTTCGCCGCCACGGAGAACTTCCTCTATGAGAGCACCGCCTATCTGGCTGGCGGGGCGCAGGCCTTCATTGCCCTGGCCGTCATGAGGAGTTTCTCCTCGACCCTCATGCACGCATCGGCGACCTCCATCGCCGGTTATGGTATCGCCAGGAGCAAGACGTACGGCAGTTCATGGTGGCCGTATCTCGCAATGGCGGTGCTGATGCACGCGGCGTTCAACATCTTCGCCTCGTTCGGCGAGCTGTTCAGCGACACCTACGGCGAGGCAGTGGGCAGCATCGGGCTGATATTCTCCCTATTGCTAGTGGTCATCATCCTGCTGCTCATCCGCTCCCGGCTGCGGGGCTACCATGCCTGAGCCTACTTCTCGGCAGGGGACATAATTCGCCCTTCGAGGTCAGGCATCCAGATCGAGAATGGCCTTCGATCGGCCCATGGGTGGTAACGGCCTTATTTTGCCCAATAAGGCTCCTTGATGTACTTATAGGCCGAGTTGGAAGCTATGGCGGCCTCGCCGCAGGCGACCACGATCTGCTTGTACTTGCCCTTGTAGGCGACCACGTCCCCGCAGGCGAACACTCCCCGGCGGGAGGTGCACATGTCAGTGTCGACCTTGATGAGGCCATCCTCCAGCTCCACGCCCCATCCCTCCATGTCCAGGGCCTCGCTGGCGGTCCCGATGTTCACGATGATGGCGTCGACGGGACGCTCCTCCAGCTTGCCGTTCGTCTCCACAACGACGCTGGTGACATGGTCCGTCCCCTTGATCTCTACCACCTGGGAGGATAGGATCTGCTCGATCTTGGAGCCCTGCACCTTCTCCACGATGGCCTCGTCGGCACGATAGGTGTCGCGGCGGTGCACCAGGCAGGTCTCGGCCTGGTCGCACACTAGGAGGGCCATCTCCAGGGCGGAGTTGCCCCCGCCCACGAACATGATCCGCTTGTTGTTGAGCGTCTCCCTGTCAGGCAGCTTGTAATAAACGCCACGGCCTTCGAATTCCAGCTCGCCGGGGCATCCGATCCTCTTGGGCTTGAAAAGCCCCATGCCGGTGGCGATGATGACCGCCTTGGTCTCGTATGATGCCCTGTCGGTCACCATCTTAAGATGGCCTGAAAAATCCTTGAGCTCCGTGGCCCTCTCTCCCTCGTGCAGTTCGCAACCCATCGATGTGGCATGATTGATCAGATGAGCGGCGAGCTGGCCCGCATCGGTCATGATATAGCCGGGATAGTTATCGATGCCCTTCTCCGGGTAGAGGCTCGCAAGCTGCCCTCCAGCCTCGGTGGCATCGATTATGAGGGTCTTTAGCTTTCGAGTGCTCGCGTAGATACCGGCAGTTAGGCCGGCCGGACCCGCGCCGATAATTATCAGATCATATATCATGCGGTAAGGCTTATCATGCTCCTCTTTTTAAGAGTTATCGAACCATGGCATCAGATGACATTTCTCACGCTTGGTGTTCGAACGGCTTTCGTGGCCATAGAACGAAAACAGTAAGGGACGATAGCTTGATGACCTTAGTCCTGCCATCCAGACAAGAGATGTGATGACCGTCCGTGCTTTCATCTCTGTCGATCTGGACAGGAACGAGAGGATAGTGGAATTCGCCACCGCTCTCAAGAGCGTCGAACCCGCCCTAAAGGTTGTCGATCCGTCACTGATACACATCACCCTGAAGTTCCTGGGGGAGACGGACGAGGAGAAGCTCCCCGCCATAACCGAGGCGTTGCGCGAGGCCGCCAAGGGCATCCCGCCGTTCACGATCTCCTTCAAGGGGGCGGGGGCCTTCCCCTCGATGAACCGCATTCGCGTCGTTTGGGTCGGTGTCAATGACGTTCTTCCCCTGGCGACCATGGCGGGACGGCTGGACGAACGGCTGGCCGATCTCGGCATAACGAGGGAGGCTCGGCCTTTCGCCCCGCACATCACTCTGGCCAGGGCGAGGTCCGACGCGCCGCATCCATCGCTCAGGCAGATCATCCATGACCACGACGGGGTCGACTTCGGCACCCAGGAGGTCAAGGCGGTAAGGCTCAAGAAGAGCATCCTGACCCGGTGCGGCCCAGAGTACCACACGATCGGGGAAGTGATGTTGTGAGCGGTGAAGTCTCACTGTAGTGCGGGGCATTGAACCACCCCCTGTCGCTCTCCGTTCTGGGAGTAAAATGAGAACCTTCCGGAAAATAGGCGAGGACAAGAGCGCAGGGATCGAGGGACTGCCCCTTCAGCTGATGATCATGGTGGTCATCGCGGGGGTCGGAACGGCCATCCTGATGGGATGGATGGGAAGCCTTAGCGCTCCGAACGGCATAGATGCGGTGTACTCGAACCCAACCGAGATAGTTCTGAACGACAAAGACCACGACGGTGTGTTCACCAAGACCGGCATCACCATAACCGTCTCGGTGTTGGACAACAACGGCGACGCGGTCAGCGGCGCCACCGTGGTGCTCGATGGAGCGAACATCATGACCGCAGACGGGCGCCAGGTGCACGGCATGACGGACTCCGGTGGAAAGGTCACCTTCAGTGGGCTGAGCGCCTCTCAGACCGGCAAGAGCATCGGCTTCATAACCGCCACGGTCACCAAGAGCGGCCTGGGGACCGACACCTCCCTGACCATCCCGGTGGTGTCCGAGTGAACGTGAAGGGGTGGGACCGGCGAGGGCTTGAAGGCCTTCCTCTCAAGCTGCTGCTGGTCGCGCTCCTGATCTCCCTTTCCCTTCCAGTGGTGGCTTCCACCATGGACGACTATCGGACAAATGTGGAAGAGGCGGCGCTGGGAGCGGAGGTCTCCCGGCTGGCGTCCTCGATCTCAGAGGTCCACGCAGCTGGGGAGGGCAACGTTCGTTTTATCACGGCAGGGGTGCCAGCAGGGGACGTTGCGATAGAGATCGGCGGCGAGGGCATCGACGCCATGTCCGTCCGAGGCGTAGTGGCCGGCCATGTCGTCCGTACGATGTACCTCGACGATCCGCCGGTCAGGGTGATCACCGGCACTGGAGGAACGATGACCATGGGCGAGAGCACCAGCATTCGGCTGGAATGCATCCGCAGCGATAACCGCCTGGTGGTCCTGGCGGAGGCATCCCCATGATGGAGTTCTTCCTGTCCAAGCTGTGGATGGCCATAGCCGGCCTCGCCGTCATGGCGGCCGTCATGGCATCCTTTGGCTCGCTCGACGACCGGACGGCCGAGGATGGTCTGAAGGCTGAGATGGCCTCCACGTCAAACATCCTAGGGGAGCTGAGCAGCTGCCCCGTCGGCACAACGGTGCGCATCGCCCCCGACATACCGGCCGACTCGGTCCTGAGGGTGGGCAATGGCTCACTATGGCTGGTAAGGGACGGCCCCGATCTCCTGATGCCCATCCGTTCGGAGGTCCTAGCGATGGAGGGCAGCGTCGCCGTTCCATATATCGAGGCGCGTCCAGGCGACCTGTTCTCGGCGACCAGGATGGAGATCAACGGCGTACGATCGACCGTCGTTCAGCTGGAAAAGACCGAGCTGAGCTCCTTCACGGCCTCCACGAACCTGCGTGCCTCCTCCTCGGTATTGTACAGATAGAACGACGCCCGGGCGCAGCCGTCGATGCCGCGGGACACGAAGTAGGGATGCACGCAATGCATTCCGGAGCGGATCAGCACCTTGGCCATCTCGTCGATTATCATGGCGATGTCATGTGACGTCATGCCCTGAAGGTTGAAGGAGAAGATCCCGCTCCGAAGCGCCGGATCGGCAGGGGGGAGCATCGATATGCCTGGTAGGTCCTTAAGCCCCCTGGTGACGACGTCGTTCAGGCGCCGCTCGTGCTCCCGGACCTCATCCATTCCGACCCTGGTGAGATAATCGACCGCCGCAGCCGTTCCGATGATGCCCGAGTAGTTCATCAGGCCCGACTCGAACCTCTCCGGCGGCGGTAGGAACTCCACCCGGTCGTAGGTCGTGAGCCCAACTCCCCCGCCCCCGCCGATCAGCGGTTCCATCCTCTCGAGAACGTCCATCTTGGCGTACAGGACGCCCATTCCTGAGGGGCCGAGCATCTTGTGGGAGGAGAATGCGAACATGTCGACGTCCAGCTCTTTAACGTCGATACTCTGATGCGGCGTCGACTGCGCGCCGTCCAGACACACCAGTGCGCCTCGGTCATGCGCCTCCTTGATGATCTCCCCTGCCGGAATGGTGGTCCCCGTGACATTGTTGGTATGGACCATGGAGACCAGCGCGACGCCGTCCAGAGCGTCTCGGAACAGCTCCATGTCGAAGATCCCCGAGGGGGGCGTGCCGACTATGCGATGCCTGATGTCCTGATGCTTGGCCACCTGGACCCATGGCACGTGATTGCTGTTATGCTCCATGTCGGTCGTCAGGACCTGATCGCCATCCTTCAGCAGCCGCCCCTTGGCCACCATGTTGAGCGACTCGGTGCACCCTCGGGTGAAGATGATGCAGTTGGGATCGTCGCATCCGATGAACCGGGCGACCTTCTCCCTTGCCTCATCCAGCTTGATGGACACACGGGTGGCCAGACGGTGCACTGAGCGGCCGCCGCAGGCGGGGTACACCTCATAGTACTCGTTCATGGCCTCAATGACCTGGCGCGGACGGAAGGTCTGACAGGCGTTGTCGAAGTAGACGAGGTCCCGTTCCTCGGAGGAGAAGATGGGAAAATCACTTCTTATTGAGCTTACGTCCATCGGAACGGGTGGGCATTTTCATTGCCAGTATATGGATTTTGGCAGGGAACAGGATGATATATGGCGGGATGCAATCTTCTTGGGACGGCCATCGACGGAGACAACTCATAATCATAAACGTGGGACATCCCGTCAGGTCTATACTTCGTACAGGAGACGTTAGATGGATCGCGTTTATTTCGACAACAGTGCCACCACCAGGGTCGACGACCGGGTGCTGGATGCGATGCGCCCCTACTTTCTGGAGAAGTACGGCAATGCGTCCTCCCTGCATGTGTTCGGACACGAGGCCTTCGACGCCATGGAGGTGGCCAGAGGCCAGGTGGCGGCCTCGATTAACGCGGCTCCCAGGGATATCATCTTCACATCGGGAGGCACCGAATCGGACAACCTGGCCTTGCAGGGAGCGGCCTTCGCCAGCGCTTCAAAGGGAAGGCACATCGTCACGTCGTCGATAGAACATCATGCCGTGCTTCACACCTGTCAGTTCCTTGAGTCCCAGGGGTTCAGGGTCACGTACCTGCCGGTGGACGGCGAAGGCTTCGTTTCGGAGGAGGACCTCAAGAGCGCCATCACTTCCGAGACCACGCTGGTCTCCATCATGATGGCCAACAACGAGATCGGGACGGTGCAGCGCACCAAGGACCTGGCCGACATCGCCAAGGAAAAAGGGGTGCTGTTCATGACCGACGCCGTGCAAGCGCTCACAAAGGTTCCGGTTGATGTCAACGAGCTGAACGTCGATCTGCTGGCGCTGTCGGCCCACAAGTTCCACGGTCCCAAGGGGGTAGGCGCATTGTACGTCCGCAAGGGCGTGAAGCTCCGCCCCCTCGTTTATGGCGGTGGACATGAGCGCGGCCTTCGGTCATCGACGGAGAACATACCCGGCATGGTCGGAATGGGCAAGGCGGCGGAGCTGGGCATCAGGGAAATGGAGGAGAGCGTGGATCGCATGAAGGCGATGCGCGACCGCCTCATCGACGGCACCCTGGCCGCGGTGCCAAGGGCCTATCTGAACGGCCCCCGGGACGAGGGGCGGCTGTGCAGCAACGCCCACTTCCGCTTCGATTTCATCGAAGGTGAGGGCATGGTGCTCTTCCTGGACATGCAAGGGATCGCCGCATCGACCGGGTCGGCATGCTCCACCAAGAGCCTGGAGCCGTCCCACGTGCTCCGCTCCCTAGGGTTGCGTCATGAGCAGTGTCACGGCTCCCTTCGTCTGAGCCTGAGCAAGTTCAACACCATGGAGGAGGCCGATTACTTCATAGAGACGATACCTCCGATAATCGAGAGGCTGAGGAAGATGTCCCCACTAGGGGAGGGAGTGACATACGATGTGCCCACAGTACAGTAAGGAGGTGATGGACCATTTCACCAACCCCCGCAACGTGGGGGAGATGCCGGACGCCGACGGGATAGGCCAGGTGGGCAATCCACAGTGTGGTGACCTCATGTGGATCTACATCAAAGTGGAGAACGACGTCATGACCGACGTGAAGTTCAAGACCTTCGGCTGCGGGGCGGCCATCGCCACCAGCAGCATGACCACCGAACTGGCCAAGGGAAAGACGCTGGAAGAGGGGCTGAAGATCACCCGCAAGGACGTGGCCGAGAACCTGGGGGGACTGCCGCCGCAGAAGATGCACTGCTCCAACCTGGCGGCCGATGCGCTGCACGAGGCCATCCACGACTACCTGAGAAAGCAGGGTAGGGAGCCTCCACTGCCGCCCGACGCCAAGCGGCCGCATGAGGACCACGCCTGCGAGGTGGACGAGCAGGGCCCTATCCAGATCGGGGATAGGGCGCCGCAGTAAACCTCTTCCGGCCGTTCTTTTCATCCTTGCGCCTTTGAATGATCAGCGCCGGGGTTGGCCTTCAGGCACTGAACGACGCATCGACCGCCGCCTCAGGAAATACTTCATCACCTCATTGGCAACAAGCACCGCCATCGCCCCAGCCACAAGGATGCCCCAGTCTGGCAGGTCCAGGCTCGCGGTCCCGAACACCGACTGCAGCGGAGGATAGTACACCATGAGCAGTAACGAACCGATCATCCATGCCAGTCCTGCCCAGATCCATTTGTTGCTGGTCCAGTCCATCCGGAGGATGGAGGCATCAAGGGTTCTTGACCCCAGCAGGTTGGCCATCTGAGCGACGACGATGGCGGCGAAGGCCATGGTCGTGCCTCTCCGATACACCAGGTCGTCGGCCGGCAGCTGCATTCCCAATTGCCACCCCCCGTACGACCATGTTAGCAGGCAGCCGACCAGGGCGACCGCGGCGATGACGACCCCGATGACCACTGACCTGGTGAGGAAGTCGATGTCGAACAGCCGCTGCGTCCTGCTCCGCGGAGGGCGGTCCATGACCCCCTCCTCAGGAGGCTCTCTGCTCAGGGCCAGCGAGGGGGGCACGTCAATGATGAGGTCGATGGCCAGTATCTGGACGGCCAGCAGGGGGAGGGGTATGGCCAGCAGACCGTATACCAGATATGGGACGAGCTCGGCCCAGTTGTGCGTGAACACATAGACGACGAACTTGCGGATGTTGTCGTAGATCCCCCTGCCGAGCCTGATCGAGCGAATGATTGATGCATAGCTGTCATCGAGGAGGACGATGTCCGCCGCCTCCCTGGCCACATCCGTTCCTGAAACGCCCATCGCCACTCCGATGTCCGCCTCCTTCAGCGACGGGGCGTCGTTGGCCCCGTCGCCCGTGACCGCCACCACTTCGCTCTTTGCTTTCAGGGCTAGCACGATGCGGCGCTTCTGTGCCGGGGAGGTTCGGGCGAAGATGAGCTGAGGCTTATCGAGGGTTTCGGACAGTCGAGCATCGTCAAGCTCATCCAGCTGCTCCCCTGTCACGATGGCGACGTCGTCGTCGACCATCTCCACCTCCTTGGCGATCTCCAACGCGGTGCTTGCGTGGTCGCCGGTGACAATGATCGTCCTTACGCCTGCCCGGTCGGCCTGCCGCAGCGCCTCACGGACCTCCGGACGGGGCGGGTCCCTCATGCCCACCAGGCCGGCGAAGGTCAGACCGCTCTCGGCCATGGACATGTCCGTTGTGCGGTAGGGGACCCTTTTGAATGCCAGGGCGATCACCCTGAGGCCGAGATCGGTTAGAGAACCCTCCTCTTTCTGAACGACCGACCTAGGATCATTGTCCAGCGGCTCGGTGCGGCCGTTGCTGAGGCGGGAACTGCATTGTCTCAGGACGACATCCAGGGCCCCTTTCACACATATCAGGGTCCCGCCACCATCGTCATGAAGGGTGATCATCGTCCTCCGAGCAGGATCGAACGGCAGCACGGCAGTGCGAGGGTTCCCTTTCAGGATGGCCTCCGGGTCCAGGCCGAGCTTCTTGACGGCCATCAGCAGGGCGCTGTCCGTTGGGTCTCCGAGCACGTTCCATTCCCCGGACGGTTCCGTGGGAGGCACCAGCTTTGCATTGTTACAGAGGGCGCCCAGTTCGAGCGTCCATTGCAGGTCGGGGGCCATATCGGACGTGACATCCCTTCCATCGATCATCGCTTGCCCCATCGTGCCGGACCCGATGCCCGATACGCTCACCTTGGTGTCGTCGACCCATATCTCGCTGACGGTCATCACTCCCCTGGTGATCGTGCCGGTCTTGTCCGTGCATATCACCGTGACGCTGCCGAGGGTCTGGACCGCTGCCAGTTTCTTCACCAGCACCTTGTTCCTGGCCATCTCCACCAGGCTGACCGCTAGAGCGGTGGATATGGTCAACTGCAATCCCTCCGGGACGAACGCCACCATGACCCCGATCATCAGCAGCGCCGCGCCCACCGCGTTCAGGTGCAGGAATAGAGTGCCGGCGGCAAAGAAGGCGAGGCCGACCGCTATCGCGATCACGAAGTCATATCGAGCGGTCCGCTCGATCTCCTTCTCAAGGGGACTGGCCGACGGCGCCGCCTCATGTGTCAGTCTGGCGATCTGGCCGAACCTGGTGCTCATCCCGGTAGAGTATACGATCGCAACCCCGCTGCCGCTTGTTACGCTGGTGCCCATGAACACCAGATTGGGCGACTCCCCCGGGCGCGTTCCTCGTTCGGCCGGAGCCGCCTGTCTGGACTGGGGGGCCGATTCGCCGGTCAAGGGAGCATTGTCGGTCCACATGTCATTGGCCTCCACCAGCCTGGCATCGGCCGGAATGCGTTCTCCCAGCTCAAGTTGGATGACGTCTCCGGGCACGATGCCCTCGACGTCGATGCGACGGAGCGCTCCATCCCGTATGACCATGGCCGACTGGGGGACCCACCTGCGAAGGGCTTCCATGGCCCGCTCCCCGCGCCACTCCTGGACCACGCTGAGCGCAGCGTTCACGAGCACGATGGCGAACACCACCGCCGCCAGTTCGGTGATCCCGCTGAGCAAGGCCAACGATCCGGCGAAGACTAGGAGGGCGGAGAATGGATCGAGAAGAGTATGCTTCACTCTCCCGGCCCAGGAAAACGGTCTGTCTCGGACGATATCGTTCCTTCCATACTGCGATTGCCTTTTCCCTACTTCCTCGTCCGACAGCCCATCCTTGCTGGTGAGGAGGGCAGTATAGACCTGGTCGATCGATATGCCGATGATGGTCGACGCATCTGGCAGCCGGTCGGTCTGGGCCATGATGAACATACTGAACGGCAGAGACTATAGGATTTCCCCATAGGGTGGAGCATGCCGCAGGCCTCCGCACGGTCAGGATGGTCCCCTAACGCTTAATATCCTGTTTGGCAATCGGCACGCGATGACCTCTCTCCAGGTGTCTTTCGCGGGACTCAACCTTCGCAACCCGACCATGCTGGCCTCGGGCATAATGGACGAGACCGGCGCGTCGATGCGCCGCATGGCCGAGGCGGGGGCGGGCGCGGTGGTCACCAAGTCGATCGGGCGGGAGGCGCGGGACGGTTATCCTAATCCAACGCTGGTCGAGCTGGATGACGGCTACATCAACGCCATGGGGCTGCCGGGCCCTGGCATCGACGCCTTCGAGGAGGAGATGGTCGAAGCGGTGAAAGGACCGGCGCCGGTGATAGGCAGCCTGTTCGCCGCCTCGCCGGAGGACTTCGCGTTCCTGGCCCAGAGGATGCAGCGGTACGGCGCGGCGGCCGTGGAGCTGAACCTGTCGTGCCCGCACGCTAAGGGATATGGCATGGAGATCGGCGTCGATCCCGACGCGGTCAAGGCCATCGTCCAAGAGGTCAAGAGGGCGGTCGACATCCCGGTGCTGGCCAAGCTGACGCCGAACACCCATCTTCTTGCTGACGTCGGAAGAGCGGTGGAGAGGGGGGGCGGCGACGCCATCGTGGCCGTGAACACGGTCAAGGCCATGGCGATCTCGGTGGACGCGCGACGACCGGTGCTGTACAACCGCACCGGCGGCCTGTCCGGGCCAGCCATCAAGGGCGTCGGCCTCCGATGCGTCTACGAGCTCTATGATGCGGTGGACATCCCCATCGTGGGAGTGGGCGGCATCGAGAGCGCCATCGATGCGCTCGAGTACATGATGGCCGGCGCGGCGGCGGTACAGATAGGCAGCGCCGTGGGAAGAAGGGGCATCGGCGTCTTTGGCCAGGTCACCGACGGCATGACCAAGTACTTGGAGGCGAACGGAATGAGCAGCATCGGCGAAGTGGTGGGGCTGGCACATGAATGATCTCGTTCGCATAGAGGAAGTGGTGCCGGAGGGAAGGGGGATCACCACCCTGCGGTTCCGCTTCTCCGGCGGCTCGCCGGGGCAGTTCGTCATGGTATGGGTCCCGGGAGTCGACGAGGTACCGATGTCCCTGTCCTATCAGGGCGAGATGGCCGGCATCACTGTCAAGAACGTTGGAGAGGCAACGGCCGCGCTTTCGTCACTTCAGGAGGGCGATCGCATCGGCGTCCGCGGCCCGTACGGAAAGGGGTGGACGATCCCAAAGGGTCGCATACTGTGCGTCGGCGGCGGGGTGGGAATGGCCCCCCTCATGTCGGCCCTGGAGGCCATCGACGACCCATCGACGGTGGACGTGGCCATCGGCGCCCGGGATGCCGGAGAGATCATATTCGACGATAGGGCGATGGAACTCTCCAACGACGTCCGGATATCGACCGATGACGGCAGCCGGGGCTTCAAGGGAACGGTGGTGGCGCTGGCGGCAGGCATGATGGCCGAGAGGCGGTACGACATGGTGCTGGGCTGTGGCCCGGAGATCATGTTGCGCTATCTGCTGCCGGCCTGCAAGGAGGCAGGGGTGCGATGTCAGGTGTCCCTCGAACGCTTGATGAAGTGCGGCGCCGGGCTGTGCGGCTCGTGCGTGGTGGACGGCCTCCGCGTGTGCGTCGAAGGCCCGGTGTTCTTCGATGAGCAGGTCGAGGGGATGTCTGAGTTCGGACGGTGCAAGCGCACCGCTTCGGGAAGCAAGACCAGGGCCTAGGATATGACCTCGCGGACGATGCGGCAGAACTGCTTGTCATTCACCCGCCCGATGCGCTCCCCTAGCTCCTTCACTCGGCGGCATATCTCGACCGCCTGCTCATCGGTGGCGTCAATGCTCATGTCCACCAGGCGCTTCTTAACGTAGTTCACGCCTGTCTTCTTACCCATGATGATGTGCCTCTCGTTCCCGACCGCCTCGGGAGGAAGCGACTCATAGGTCATGGGGCAGTTGAGCATGGCCGCCACATGTATGCCGGACTCGTGCGCGAACACGTTGGTGCCGACCAGAGGCTGGTTCCTCGGCTTGTGCAGTCCGGAGAACTGGCATATCGTATCGGACAGCGCCTTCATCTTGGTGCAGTCGATGCCGATGTCGCTGCCGTAGAGATACTTCATGCCCACGGCGAACTGCTCCAGCGGGACGTTCCCGGCCCTCTCGCCAATGCCGTTCACCGTGGTGGTTATGGCCGCCGCGCCCGCCTTGACGCCGGCGAAGGCGTTGGCCAAGGCAAGTCCATAATCGTTGTGAAGGTGCAGCTGCACCGGGACCTTGACCTCCTGTCGTGCTCTGGAAACAAGCATGGAGATCGCCTCTGGGGTGGCGCAGCCCAGCGTGTCGGTGACGCCCACGCGGACCGCTCCGCCGGCCTCGGCGGTCCGGTACACCTGCATCAGGAACTCAAGGTCGGTGCGTGTGGTGTCCTCGGCGCTCACCGCCGCCTTAACGCCCCTCGCGCGGCAGTGGTCCAGGGAATCGGTGATCATGGACAGCACGTCCTCCTGGGTCTTCTTCATCTTGTAGCGCAGGTGGATGTCCGACGTTCCGACGAACAGCAGCACCAGATCGACACCGGCGTCCACGGCGGCGTCGATGTCGCCCCGTGTCACGCGGGAAAGTCCCAGGATGTCGGCCTTGAGGCCGAGGTCAGCGATCGCCCTGATCGTGCGGACCTCGTTCTCCGATACTGCCGGGAACCCTGCCTCTATCTGATGAACGCCCGCATCGTCCAGCATACGAGCGATGGTCAACTTCTGCTCGGGAGTGAACGCCACGCCCGGGGTCTGCTCTCCATCGCGCAGGGTGGAGTCGTAGACGATGACATCGTTCAACTGAAGGCGGGGGTTGTATGGACTCAGGGCGATCCATTCCATGAATCAATGAACGATGTGCTGCTAATAACCATTTCGTAGCACTGTCGTATCGGTGCAAAATGAGGAGGATAGGTCGGTTTGATTAATGAAGAGGTCATTGCCAGACCGTTCCCCGCGTTGGCGGGGGAGAGGTGTAGCTATGGTCGAGGGGGAAAAAAGATGGTGGGAGCGCCGTGAACTGGAGTTCCAAGTTGTCGCGCTTGCCATCAGCCTTCTGTTAATCGTCCTGGGCGTACTGCTCCCCAGCCCCATCATGGCGGGGGCCGGCTTCCTGGGCGCGATATTCTCGCTGACGTACATCGCGTACGCCTACGTCCGGCGCCTCCAGTGAAATCGCGGCACGGCCCGTAGGGGCGGCCATCCCTCTGCCCTCTCGAGGCGGAAGAAGAAGGCGGTCACCAGCAGCATGATGGCCGCGAGGGACACCGGAACGGCTATGTACTCCGGAACGCCGCCTGGCTGGATGCTCCAGTCCGATATGCCCACTGAGGTTTCGTAACGGAACTCCTGCTGGCCCTGCGGCGTCTCGATGACCACGGCCACGAAGGCGTGGTAGGTGCCGGCATCGGTCTGCGGCATCCTGATGGCCGGGCCGGTGAATGTAGCGTCGTCACCTGCATGGATGACCTCGCGGCCTTCGAAGATGGGATACAGCGTCGGCGCCCATCCGGGCCAGTCGATGGTGACGCTGACCCTGACCACGGTCATATCCTCGCTACCCTGATTGCGCACCGTGGCGCTGAAGGACTCCATGAAGTTCGTATGCACATCGCGCGTCTCCAGCTCGGCGGACGGCGACGGCTGCGCCGCCGCTCCGGCCGTTATGAATAGGATGACAATGAGAGCGGCGAAGGCCCAGGCGGTCCGCATCGTTCATACGATTGGCATCGAGCGAATGATAAACCCGCGGGGGATTACTTCAATGGCTTTCTCAATAATCCCACTTCTCATGTCGTACTGGCAGACGATTGAGGTTGTCCCTATAGAGCTTCCATTTGGGCATCGCTCCGCTTATCAGCTCGATGAACCTGGGCCCATGGGTCGGTTCGATGAGGTGGATCATCTCGTGCACCAAGACATATTCCAGGCATTCCCTCGGCTTCTTGGCCAGTTCGGTGTTGAGGCGTATCGAGCCGGCAGAGTGATTACAACTGCCCCACTTGGTTCTCATGCCCTGGATAAAAAAGCGCTCGACCTTGACTCCTAGCAATGATTCCCATTTCTCAATCAGGGTAGGCAGAGCGCCCCTGATCTCACTCCTGTACCACTCGGCGACGATTTCCCGTTTCCTCGCCGTATCCGTCCCTGGCCGCACATACAAGAGCATGGTGCCGTGATCGAGCTCTACACGGGGCGGAGCATCATGCTCGATCACCTTCAGCAGGTAACGTTTTCCCCAGATGTAATGGCTCTCACGATTGACAAAATCCCTAGGCGTCTCCCGCTCCTGCTCCCTCATCTTCCGTTGCTGGGTCTTGATCCAGTCTAGTTTGGATAATGCGAATGCACGGATCGCATCCAGTTTCATATGTGTAGGCGCGGAGATTCTAACTTTGCCATCCGGAGGGTAGACGCTCAGATGGACGTTCTTTATGTCCTTCCTGATGACCTCGGCGTTGATCTCTCCGAGTTCGATCGTCTCGACCATCAATACTCTCTCTGTTGCTTCAGTATGAGGAAGATACGCTCGACCTCGCTCACGTCGTTGTTCAGCACCGGCAGTAGCGCCCTCTTGATCTCGTTCTCTCTGGCCTGATGGCCCCGCCAATCATCCGATCTGACAGTCTTGACCGTTGCATCCACCTCGAGGGCCCTGGACTCGTCCTGTCCAAGATTGTTGAACAGCGCCCGCAACCCTGGGGTGCTGATCGTCTTCGGCGTATCGTCGGCCTCACCCAGTTGAACTTTCTTAGCCAGCTCGGCGATGCCCTTCAGGAACTCCTCGTACTCGATCCTCTTCGCCTTGAGATCGGCGATTATCTCATCCAGGAGGGCAGACATCTTGTTGTAGAACGCCGGGTCGGTGAGGCGGTCCTTGACGATCTTGGAGCGGACGTTATTGGTGATTGTCTCAGCGATCGCCCTCCTGTCGCCCTTGATCCCGCTGGGCAGGCTGTTTATGGCATCGGCGATGCCGGATTTGACGATGATGTCCAGCAGAGACATGTCATCGAAGGGCGAGATCGTCCTCGGCTCGGCCGCCTCGATGTATGTGTCAATCAGGTGCCGCATGTCCGCTTCATATGCCTTCAGGTCGATGGTCTCGTTGCTGGCCCTGCGGATCGCATCGCGCATTTCGAGATAGTTGTTCAGGTCGCGCTTGATCCGGTCTATCGCCACCTGGCCGTATCCAGCTTCTTCCAGTTCATCGGTGATCGAGGCGTACGCCCGAATTAGCTCGGCGGTGGATTTGTAAAACGCCACCCGCCGGGGCTCATGTTCCGCCAGGTCGTCCGGCACCTCGGTGTTGCCGCAGAAGTAGCGAATGAATTGAAGCACTTCCTTGGGCGGCTCGACAGGCTCACATAGTAACGCCAAGGCCTCGAACGCGTTGCTCAGTCGTTCGCGTCCCCTGGCTAGGCGGTCCTGTAGCAGGATCTCAGGAGACTCGCCCGGAGCGCTGTGGTCCAACTCGGATGTATACACGGCGATGGCGTTCTCGAGCTTGTTGAAGAGGTTCTTGTAGTCGACGATATAGCCGAATTTCTTATCCTCGCCGTCGAGACGGTTGGTCCGGCAGATGGCCTGGAACAGGCCATGGTCCTGCATGCTCTTGTCGATGTAGAGGTAGGTGCAGCTCGGCGCGTCGAAGCCGGTGAGCAACTTGTCCACGACGATGAGGAGTCTCATGCTGGCAGGCTGGTTTTTGAAGAGCTCTTTGGCCATCTCCTCATAGGTCTCGGTCTTTGACATCCCCGGCCTGGGATCGACGTCCTTCAACAGATCGGTGTAGGTGTTGTAAATGAACTCCTTCTCCGTCTCTGTATTCGCACCGGTGTCCTCCTTGGTGATGTCCTTCGCCTGAGGATTGTATGAGGTAACGATAGCGCATCTGCCCCTGAAAGCGGTCCGCTGGAACAGCTCGAAGTACTTACATGCATCATATATGCTTGAGGTGACAAGCATCGCGTTGCCCCGCTGATCGCTGAGCCGCGGCTTTACCTCGAAGTCGAAGATTATGTCCGCCACCACGCGCTCCATCCTCGAACGGGAGCTGAGGACCTTCTGCATCGTTCCCCATTGCTCCCGGAGTGCTGCCTTCTGCCAGGTGTTGAGGCCGCGGGTCTTCGCTTCGAACCAGGCGTCGATCCGATCCACCGAGCCAAGACGTTGATCGATGTCCCGGGCCTCGTACATCAGGTCGAGGATGACCTTGTCCTCCACCGCCTCGTTGAATTTGTAGGTATGAATGTACTCACCAAAGACCTCGAAGCTCGTCTTCGCGTCCCGCTTGAGCAGGGGGGTCCCGGTGAAGCCCATGAAGACGGCGTTGGGTAGGAGCGCCTTCATGGTCCTGTTCAGTTTACCGCTTTGAGTGCGGTGGCATTCGTCCACGAAGACGAAGATGTCTCCTACGGCTTGAGACGGCTGCGACTCCAGCTCCTTGATGAACTGCTCAAAGTCGTCGACGCCCCTGCGACCGAACTTGTGCACGAGCGAACACATCAATCGAGGCCTGGCCTGACCGAGCAGCGTCATCAGCTCACGGCCGCTCGAGGTGCGCGTGATCGTCTCGCCGGCTTCCGTGAAGACCCCCTCGATCTGCTTGTCGAGGTCGTCGCGGTCGGTGATTATGACTACCCGGGCATTTGGCCTATTCTCCAGGATCCACTTGGCCAGGAGCACCATGACGATGCTCTTTCCGCTGCCTTGCGTATGCCAGATGATTCCGCCCTTGAAAGCGTCAACGTGACGCTGCGCCGCCTTGACGCCGAAGTACTGGTGCACCCTCGGCACTTTCTTCACGCCGCCGTCGAAGAGCACGAAATCGTGCATAAGCTCGAGGAGACGGGCCTTAGAGCACATCTTGAGAAGATACTTATCGATCTTGTACCGGCTGTTGTCCGCCTCGTCTTCCTTCCAGGTGAGGAAGTACTTCTCTCCCGTGCCGATGGTGCCGTACTTCAGCCCCTCCGTATCGTTGCCGGCGAAGACGAGCTGGACCGTGCTGAAGAACCAGGCGTTGAACTCCGGGCGCTGGTTAGAGATGTTCTGACGGATGCCGTCGCCAATGGATACGGAGCTCCTCTTGAGCTCGATCACACCGACGGCGATGCCGTTCACATAGAGCACGAGGTCCGGCCGCCGTTCATGGTTCCCTCGAAGCGTGACCTCCTCGGCGATGGCAAAGTCGTTCTTCTCAGGGTGGTTCCAATCGATGAGCTTGATTGTCTCCGTCCTATCTCCGGCCGCCACCTTCACCGGGACGCCATACCTGAGAAGGGTGTATACCTCCCTATTATTGTCATAGAGGCTGCGGTTGGGGTTGTTGGCCTCAGTGCGGAGCTGGTAGAGAGCCTTGGTGATCTGCGATGAATTGTAGCCGCATTTGATCAGATGGTCCGAAAGTGGGCCTTCCTCGATGTTTGTGTTATCGTCTCGATAGGTCCAATCGCCTAGGTAGCGATAACCGAGTTCTTCACGGAACAGGGTGATGATACGATTTTGAGTGATGCGCTCCGGCTTGATTGCATAGTTCATACCAATCGTATCCTCCCGGTGAGCAGCTCCTGCATCATGCCCTGCTTAATATTCTGGACCTTGGACATTTTCTCCCCGAGAGCAGCAGTCTCTATGTCCATACTCAGCAGTACTTCGGCGATTGCGTTCTGCTCCTCTATGGATTCGGGTATGGATACTTCGATGTTGGCTAGTGCGGCTGATGATATGTGGACAATGGCATCCCCCTGTCCCAAGCTAGCTTTCTGTCTGTTTATCGGGGCTGTGTTGAGATAGTATCCCAGGAATGCGGAGCAGGCCTCCTTAGGCCTTAGAACGACAATGTCTCCACCGGCAAATGCTTCTTCGCTCCCCACCAACGCAACACATTTACCAATCTCTTCCTTGGTTTCGCCTGAACCCGCAAACAGGATGTCACCGCACCTAATACGCGTCGCCCCATCGGCGACCTCTCTGGAAATCCAAGAGCTGAACTCCCTTATGCAGTTATGATGTGTTGTGTAGATCTCACCATAGCGCACACATGGAAGGTCTCCACTTTGGGTATCGTCCTTTTTAA